>Ga0213835_100037_pt1 | contig 185737 bp, 132 predicted proteins | sample SWPATP01_FD_160576 | JGI IMG/M metagenome (GOLD analysis project Ga0213835, IMG submission 160576) | Coastal seawater microbial communities from Marineland, Florida, United States - SWPA TP0 #1 | ecosystem: Environmental > Aquatic > Marine > Coastal | place: USA: Florida | collected 2016-08-05
TCGGCACATAGGCGCCGCCCGCTTTCAGGATGCCCAGGATGGCCACCACCATCTCGGTCGAGCGCTCGATGATCAGCGCGACCAGGGCGTCGGGACCGACGCCGCGGGCGCGCAGGCGGTGCGCGAGGCGGTTGGCGCGCTGATCGAGTTCGCCGTAGCTCGTTTCGCTGCCCTCGAACACCAGCGCCACCGCGTCCGGGTTGCGCGCGGCCTGCGCTTCGAACAGCTGGTGCAGGCAGCGCGGCGTGTCGAACGCGGCGCCGGTGCCGTTCCAGCCGGTCAGCAGCTGGTGCCGCTCGGCCTCGCCCAGCAGCACGTAGTCGTCGATGGCGGCGTCGGGCCGCGCCACGATCTCCGTCAGCAGGCGCTCGTAGTGGCCGAGGAAGCGCTCGATGGTGGCGAGGTCGAACAGATCGGTGTTGTACTCCATGCGGCCCGACAGCGCGCCGCCCGTTTCGCCCATCGCCAGGTTCAGGTCGAAGCGCGAGATGCCCTCCTCGGCCTCCGGCATCGCCAGCGGCGCGATGGCCAGGCCGTCGATCCGCTCGACCTCGAGCGGCGCGTTCTGCAGGACGAACATCGCCTGGAACAGCGGGCTGTAGCTCATGCTGCGCTCGGGATTGAGCTCGTCGACCAGGCGTTCGAAGGGAATGTCCTGGTTGGCGTAGGCGTCCAGCGCCATGCGCCGGGTACGCTTGAGCAGCTCGGCAAAGCTGGGCGCGCCCGACAAGTCGTGGCGGGTCACCAGCGTGTTGGCGAAAAAGCCGATGATGCGCTCCGCCTCGGCGCTGGTGCGGTTGGCGATCGGGGTGCCGATGGCGATGTCGTCGTGGCCGCAATAGCGGCGCAGCAGCAGCGCGTAGGCGGCCAGCAGGGCCATGTACAGCGTCACGCCCTGGCCGCGGCACATGGCCTTGAGCCCCGCGAGCAGTTGCGGGCTGAAGGTGAAGCTGGCGCCGGCCCCGCGGTAAGCCTGCTCGGCCGGCCGCGGACGGTCGGTCGGCAGGTTCAGCACCGGCGGCAGGCCGCGCAGCTGGCCGCGCCAGTAATCGAGCTGCCGGTCCAGCACGCCGTCTTCCAGCCATGCCTTCTGCCATACGGCGAAATCGGCGTACTGCACGTCGAGTTCGGGCAGCGCGGCGCCGGCGCCGGCCAGCTCGGCGCGGTACAGCTCCACCAGTTCGCGGAACAGGATGCCGAGCGACCAGCCGTCGGCCACGATGTGGTGGATCGTCAGGAGCAGCAGGTGCTCGCCGGCGCGCTCGGCGCTGCGCAGCAGGCGCACCCGCAGCAGGTTGGCGCCGCGCAGGTCGAAGCAGTGCATGCGCTCCTCGTACGCCGCGCGCTGCAGGGCCGCTTCGTCGGCGGCCACCTCCACGACCAGGGCCAGGTGACGGTGCGGCCCGACCAGCTGCGCCGCCTCGGCGCCGTTTTCGACGAAGCGGGTGCGCAGTGCCTCGTGGCGCTCGATCACGCGGTTCAGGCTGCGTTCGAGTGCGGCCACGTCCAGCTCCCCGGACAGGCGCAGCGCCAGCGGGATGTTGTAGCTCGGATTGGCGCCGACCAGCTTGTCGAGGAACCACAGGCGCTGCTGCGAGAACGACAGCGGCAGCGGCAGTGCGCGCGCCGCCGTGCCCAGGCGCGCGATGGCCGCCGAAGGGCCGGCGCCGGCGCCGGCCTTGGCGGTCGCGATCAGGCGCGCCTGTTGTTCCAGTGTCTGGTGCTCGAAGATCGACACCAGCGCCAGTTCGACCTGGAAGCGTTCGCGGATGCGCGAAACGAGCTGGGTGACGAGCAGCGAATGGCCGCCGAGGTCGAAGAAATTCTGGTGCCGCCCCACGGCGGTGCACTTCAGGAGCTCGCACCACAGGTCCGCCAGCAGGCCTTCGTACTCGCCGCTCGGCTCCTCGTGCTGCACGCTCTCCTGCTGCGCCGCGGGCAAGGCCTGGCGGTCGATCTTGCCGGTGGCGGTCAGCGGGAACGCGTCCAGGAACTGGAATCCGGACGGTACCATATACTGCGGCAGGACCGTCTTCAGGTGGGCCTTGAGCTGGTCGGCGCCGGGCCGCGGCTGGCCCTGGGCCGCCACCACGTAGGCGACCAGCTGGTCGCTGCCGTTGGCGCTGCAACGCGCCACGGTGACGGCGCCGGCCAGCCCCGGGCAGGCGCGCAGGGCCGCGTCGACTTCGCCCAGTTCGATGCGAAAGCCGCGGATCTTGACCTGGTGGTCGCTCCGTCCCAGGTAGTCGAGCGCGCCGTCGGCGCGGTAACGTACCAGGTCGCCGGTGCGGAACATGCGCGCTCCCGGCTCGCGGCTGTACGGGTCGGGCAGGAAGCGCTCGGCGGTCAGGGCGGCCTGCTTCAGGTAGCCGGCGGCGAGGCCGGCGCCGCCCACGAACAGTTCGCCCGTGGCGCCGCGCGGCAGCAGCCGGCCCTGGGGGCACAGCACGTGCAGCCGGGTGTTGGCGATCGGCCGCCCGATCGGCGCGGCGCCCATCTCGCCATCGGCAAGCGCATGCCAGGTGACGTCGGCCCCGACCTCGGTCGAGCCATACAGGTTGACCAGGCGCGCATTCGGAAAGCGCGCGAGCAGGCAAGCGCGCTCGTCCAGCACCAGGGTCTCGCCGCTGGTGACGAGCAAGCGCAGCGACGGACAGGCGCCGGATCCGGAATCGTCGAGCAAGGCCTGCAGCAGCGACGGCACCAGCGTCAGGCGCGTGACCTGGTGCCGGCGCAGCCGCTCCATGAAATCGGACGGTGCCCGCAGCGCCGCGGACGGCAGGATCGCCAGCGTCGCGCCGCAGGTCAGCGCCTGGAAGATTTCGGCCACGTGGTCGACGAAGCTGACGCTGGTCTTCTGGGCGAACACCTCGCCGGGCGCCACCGGATGGGTGGCGGCCATCCACTGCAGGCGGTTCATGATGCTGCGATGGCAGCCCACGACGCCCTTCGGCATGCCGGTCGAGCCGGAAGTGTAGATGACGTTGGCCGCATGCTCGCCGCCGACGCCGGCCGGCAGCGATGCCGCATCGGCCGCTTGCGCCAGGTCGAGCGCCGCCACGTGCCACCAGTCGAGGGCGGCCAGGATGTCGAGCACCTCGCCGACGCTCTCGGCCGCGCGCCGCAGCCGGCCGTGCACGGCTTCCTGGCTCAGCATGCGGGTGATGCCCGCATGGCGCACGATGTAGCCGATGCGCGCCTGCGGATAGTCCGGATCGATCGCCACGTAGGCGGCGCCCGCCTTCAGGATGGCGTACATGGCCACCACCATGTCGATCGAACGCTCCATGCACACGCCGATCCGCTCGCCCGTCACGACGCCGTCCCGGCGCAGCAGTACGGCCAGGGCCGTCGCGCGCCGTTCGAGCTCGGCGAAGCTGATGACGGCGTCGCCGTCGGCGACGGCCGGCGCCTGCGGCGTGCGCGCGGCCTGCGCCGCCACCGCGTCGTGGACCGCGTCGAGCGGATAGCCGGCCCCGGTATCGTTCCAGTCGCCCTGCTCCCGGGTTTGCGCTTCGCCCAGGAAGTCGAGGTCCGCGATGGCGCGGCTCGGCGCCGCCACGAGGGCACCGAGCAGCCGGACGAAGTGGTCCGACATGCGCGCGATGGTGGCGTGGTCGAACAGATCGGTGTTGTACTCGAACACGCCTTTCAGGCCATCCTTGCCTTCGGCCAGACTCAGGGTGATGTCGAAGCGCGAGAAGCCGTCCATGCGCTCGCCGTCCAGGGTCGATACCTTGACGCCTTCGAAGGCGACGCTGTCCATCGGCGCGTTCTGCAGGATGAACATGACCTGGAACAGCGGGCTGTGGGCCAGGCTGCGCTCCGGATTGAGCGCTTCGACCAGGTATTCGAACGGCAGGTCCTGGTGGGCGTAGGCCTGGAGGGCGGTGTCGCGCACCCGGCCCAGCAGCTCGTCGAAGCCGGGGTTGCCCGACAAGTCGGTGCGCATCACCAGCGTATTGACGAAGAACCCGATCAGGTCTTCGGCTTCGCGGCGGCGCCGGTTGGCCACCGGCGCGCCGACGACGACGTCGCTCTGGCCGGCGTAGCGGCCCAGCAGGATCGAGAAGGCCGACAGCAAGGTCATGAACAACGTGGCGCCGTGCGCCTTGCTCAGCTGCTGCAGGGCCGCGCCCAGTTCGAGCGGAATATGGATCGCGGCGACGGCGCCGTTGAAGCGCTGCTCGAGCGGACGCGGACGGTCGGTCGGCAGCATCAGCAGCGGCGGCAGGCCGCTCAGCTGGCGCGTCCAGTAGCGGGTCTGCTCGGCCAGCACCGCCTCGCTCATCGCCTCGCGCTGCCAGGCGGCGTAGTCGGAAAACTGGATCGGCAACTCCGCCAGCGAAGACGGCCGGCCCTGGCTGAAGTCGCGGTACAGGCAGACCAGTTCCTTGAAAAACACGCCCAGCGACCAGGCATCCGAGACGATATGGTGCATGGTGACCACCAGCACATGCGAAGCCGGCGACTCGCGCAGCAGGCGTGCCCGGAACAGCGGCTCGGCGCCGATGTCGAACCGGTAATCGCGCTCGGCGCGCCAGATCGCCTGGACTTGTTCCTGGGTCGGTGCCTCTTCCACCGTCATGCGAAATGCTTGCGCCGGATCGACCACGATGGCGGCGTCGCCGTCGGCCGCCACGAAACGCGTGCGCAGCGACTCGTGGCGGTCGGTGATGGTTTGCAGGCAGCGCTCCAGGATGTCGACGTCGAGACGCTCCTGCAGCCGGATCGCGAACGAAATGTTGTACACCGCCGACGCCCCCATCAGCTGGTCGAGCAGCCACAGGCGATGCTGCGAAAACGACAGCGTGCGCCCCGCCTCGCCGCGGCGGGCGATCTTCGACGCCAGCGGCGCGGCGGCCGCCTTGCGCTGCATGAGCCTGGCCTTGAGCTGGTCCCTGGCCGAGAGCGCGTCGGCTATCGGAGTCACTGGTACTGCTTTGTCATGTTGGTTCACGAGAGGTCCGCCATCGGTTGGTTGTCACGGGAGCCGCGCGGGGTTGCCGCGTGGCCCGGGTTGCTGGCCTGGGCGTAGCCCTGGAGTTCGCTCAGCATGCTGTCGACTTCGGCATCCGACAGCGCGCCGATGCCGCTGTCGTCCATGCCGTCGACCATACGCAGGTACTCGATGCGCGCCGCCATTTCATGCAGCGAAGCGAAGTCGTACAGGTCCTTCAGCGCCACCGGCAGCGCGAATTCGTCTTCGATGCGCGCCGCGAGGCGGGTCACGAGCAGCGAGTGGCCGCCCAGTTCGAAGAAGTTGTCGAAACGGTGTACCTGGCCGCGCTTGAGAATGTCGGCCCAGATCGCGGCGATCGTCACTTCGGTCGCGCCGCGCGGCGCGGCGCTGGCGCCCGTGACGGGCGCGCTGCACGGCGCCGGCAGCGCCTTGCGATCGAGCTTGCCGTTCGGCGTGAGCGGGAACACGTCCATCGCCACGAAGGCCGACGGCAGCATGTAGTGCGGCAGCGTCTCCCTGAGCCGGCCGCGGATCTCGCCCACCAGCGCTTCGCGCGACGCGTCCGCGCCGGGGGCGAGCACGTAGGCGGCGATGAAATGCCCGTCCCGCTCGTCGCCGCGCAGAACCACCACCGCGTCCGGCACCAGGCCGGTGGCCAGGATGGCCGCCTCGATTTCCTTGAGTTCGACGCGGTAGCCGCGCACCTTGACCTGCTGGTCGAAGCGGCCGACGTATTCGACGTTGCCGCCCTCCAGGTAGCGCACCAGGTCGCCCGTGCGGTAGAGGCGGCTGCCGGCGCCGTCCGGACCGGCGGCGCTGGCGAAGGGATTGGGCACGAAGCGTTCGGCGCTCAGGCCGGGACGGTTGACGTAGCCGTTGGCGACGCCGCGCCCGCCGATGAACAGCTCGCCGACGACGCCGGTCGGCAGCAGTTCCATGGCGCCGTTGAGCACATACAGGGTGTTGTTGCGCAGCGGACGGCCGATGTCGACCGCCCCGCCGCACAGCCGGCGCGAGGTCGACCAGATGGTGGTCTCGGTCGGCCCATACATATTCCACAGCTGCCCCACGCGCGGCACCAGCCTGGCCGCCAGCGCGTCCGACAAGGCCTCGCCGCCGACCAGCGCGGTGAGGCCGGGCGCGCCCTGCCAGCCCGCGTCGAACATCAGTTTCCAGCTCGACGGCGTGGCCTGCATGCAGGTGATGCCGCGCGCCGCCAGCGTCTCGACCAGGCGCCGCCCGTCGATCACGTCGTCGGCACGGGCGATGTGGATGGTGGCGCCGACGGCCAGCGGCACGAACAGCTCGAGGAAGGCGATGTCGAAGGACAGCGTCGTGACCGCCAGCAGCCGGTCGCGCGTCAGGATGCGCTCCTGGCCGGCGATGGCCTTGACAAAATTGAGCAGGTTGGCGTGGGTGACCCCGACCCCCTTCGGCTTGCCGGTCGAGCCCGAGGTGTAGATCACGTACGCCAGTTGCGCCGGATGCAGCTCCCGCGTCGGCGCCCGGCCGCCCGCGCGCATGATCGCCTCGAGCTCGGCCGGCGCGAGGCGCGCCACCGCGCCGCCCCCGATGCCGGCGTCGCCCACCAGCAGGTCGAGCCGGATGTCGCTTGCGATATAGGCCAGGCGCGCGGCAGGCAGCTGCGGATCGAGCGGCACGTAGGGGATCCCCGCCTTCAGGCATCCCAGCAGCGTGGCCAGCATGGCGAACGAGCGTGGCAGCGCGATGCCGACCGACGACGCCGGACCCAGGCCGCGCGCCGCCAGGCCGGCGGCGATGGCGCCGGCGGCGGCGTCCAGGGCACGGTAGCTGTAATGCTCGCCGTCGAACGAGACCGCGATCGCGTCCGGCAACGCGCCGAACGAGGCATCGAGCAGATCGACGACGTTCGCCTCGCCGTCGGCCTGCGCCTGCGGTGGGTTCCAGTCGAGCAGCTGGGTGCGCACTTCGTCCGCCTCCAGGATCGCGCCCAGGTCGGCCTTGTGCCCGGGGCTGCGCAAGGCGCCCAGGATATTGCCGACATAGCCCTGGATCCGGGCCGCGAACGCGGCATCGAACAGGGTCGGTTCGAGGTTGACGGCGCAATAGAAGCGCTGACGGTTGTCGTCCTTGCGCACGTTCAGCGAGAGCAGGAAGTTGTTTTCGTCGAAACCGCCCTCCTGGCTGGCGTCGACCTCGTTCTGGACGTGGAAATTGGTGTAGTTGAACAGCGTGGCCGAGAAATCCAGGCCCGTGTCGACCTGGACCTGGGCCAGCGGATAGTGGCGCTGCCCATACAGGCGTTCCAATGCGGCGCTGGTGTCGACGATCAGCTGTTCCCAGCTGGCCTCGAGCTTGACCCGCACCGGCAGCGTGTTGAGGAACAGGCCCAGGGTGTGCGCGGCGTCCGCGATTTCCGGGCGGCCGTGGGTCACCACCCCGGCGCTCACGTCGCGCGTGCCCGACAGCGTGGCGACCAGGGCCAGGTAGACCGCGCACCAGATGCTGCGTTCGCTGACCTTGAGCCGGTGGCACAGCGCGGCGATGCAGGCCGCGTCCTCGTCCGTGACCTCGCAGAACACGCGCACGCTCGGCGTCTTGGCCGCGCCGGTCCACCATGGCAGCCTGGCGTCGCCGAATGCGTTCTTCCAGTACGCGCCGCCATCTTGCAGCGCGCGCTGCTCGAGCGCCACGAAATGCTGGTGGGCGGGCGGCATGACGATGGCCGGCAAGGGCTTGCCGGCGGCGTGCAGCGCCACCAGCGCGCACAGTTCCGCGTACAGGGCCGCCACGCTCCAGCCGTCCATGATGGCGTGGTGCACCACGAAGGTCAGCTGGACGGTCTCGCCGTCGAACTCGTGGGCCGTCATGCGCCACAGTTCGTCGAGCGCGGCGATGCCGCGTTGTTTCTCCGCCTCGACCCAGCGCGCGACGACGGCGCGGCGCTCCCCGTGCGGGGTGCCGCCGCAATCGATATGGCGCACCTGGACCGGATGGGCGGCCTTGACCAGCTGGCAGTACTGGCCGCCCTGGCGCAAGAACACGGTGCGCAGCACGGCGTGCTTGCGCACCAGGTAGTCGAGGCAGTCCTGGACGCGCACCGCATCCCATGCCATCGCGAGGCGGTAGGTGACCACGTCGATGTACAGGGACAGGCTCGGATCCTGCAGCGAATGGAACCACATCGCCTGCTGCAGCATGGACAGCGGATAGGCATCTTCGACGGCCTGGCCCTGGTAGCTGGCCGGCAGGCGTGCCCGGTCGGCGGCGTCGAGCAGCGCGAACGGCGCGATCGCGCCGTCCGCCTCGGCTTCAGGCGCGCCCGGCACCAGCACCGCGGCCAGGGCGGCGATGGTCGGGTGGGCGAACAGGTCCTTGATGCCGAAACCCAGGCCTTCGGCGCGCGCCGCCGCCACCAGTCCGATCGAGCGGATCGAATCGCCACCGATGGCGAAGTAGTTATCCTCGGCGCCGACCGGCGTCTTGCTGCCCAGGTTGGCCTCCCACAGCCGCGCCAGCCGGGTTTGCAGCGGCCCCGCGGGCGCCACGAAGCGCTCGTGGGCGTACGCCGCCTCGTCCGGTGCCGGCAGGCGGGCGCGGTCGATCTTGCCGTTGTGATTGAGCGGGAAGACCGGCAGCATCACGAACGCGCCGGGCACCGCGTACTCCGGCATGTGCGCTTTCAGGTGCGCGGCCAGGTCCGCCGCCCGCGGCGCGGCGCCGGCCGCGGCGACCACGTAGGCCACCAGCCGGCCTTCGCGCGCCAGCACCAGCACCTGGTCGACGCCGTCGTGCAGCTGCAGCGCCTGCTCCACCTCGCCCAGCTCGATGCGAAAGCCCCGGATCTTGACCTGGTGGTCGACCCGTCCCGCGAAATCGATCGCGCCGTCGGCGCGCAGACGCACCAGGTCGCCGGTGCGGTAGAGACGCTCGCCCGGTGTCGCCGCGAACGGGTTGGGAACGAATTTGCGTGCGCTCATGGCCGGATCGGCCAGGTAGCCGCGCGCCAGGCCGGCGCCACCGAGGCACAGTTCGCCGAGGGCGCCCAGGGGCGCCAGCTGGTCGCCCTGCAGCACGTAGGCGGTGGTATTAGCAAGCGGCATCCCGATCGGAGCCAGACGGTCCGCGAGGAAGCGTTCGGCGCCGAGCGCGAAGCCGGTGGCGAAGGTGGTGCATTCAGTCGGTCCGTACACATGCAGCAGCTGGCGCGGCGCGCCGCGTTCGAACACGCGGGCGATGGCGTCGGCGGAATACGCCTCGCCTCCGAACAGCAGCTGGTCGAGACCGGCAAAGGCTTCGGGAATGTCCTGGCTGATGCGGTTGAACAGCGCGGTGGTGATGAACAGCGTCGTCACCCGGTGCTGGGCCAGGCGGGCGGCAAGCGCCGGCGGCGACAGCAAGGTGTCCTTGTCGACCATCAGTACCCGCGCGCCGTTGACCAGGGGCGACCACAGTTCGTAGGTGATGGCGTCGAAGGCGCAGCTGGCCGCCTGCGCCACGACGGCGTCGGCAGCGACCGTGACGGCGTCGCCGCTGGCCACCAGGCTGGCGATATTCGCGTGGCTGATCAGCACGCCCTTCGGTACGCCGGTGCTGCCCGAGGTGAAAATGACATAGGCCAGCTGGGCCGGCGCCACCGCGACCGGCGGCGCGCTGTCGGCGTAGCGCCCGAGCAGGGCCGCATGCCAGCGGCCGTCGAGCGGCAGCGTCGGATAGTCGCTCAGGAAGCCGAGTTCTTCCAGCAGGTGCTGCTCCGACAGGATCAGGCGGCAGGCGCTGGTATCGACCATCGTGCGCAGGCGCTGCTCGGGATAGGCCGGGTCGAGCGGGACATAGGCGCCGCCCGCCTTCAGGATGCCCAGCATGCCGACCACCATGTCGAGCGAGCGTTCGACGCACAGGCCGACGCAGGTGTCGGACGCGACGCCCTGCTCCACCAGGTAGTTGGCCAGCCGGTTGGCACGGCGCTCGAGCTCGCCGTAGCTCAGCTGCGACCGGCCGTCGACCAGCGCCACCGCGTCGGGCCGCAGCGCGGCCTGCGCCGCGACCAGGGCATGCACGCTTTGCTCGGGGAAGGCGCGCGCGCCCTGGTTGAAGGTGGCCAGCTGCTGGTGCCGTTCGCCCTCGCCCAGGAAATCGATCTCGGCCAGCGCCAGGTCCGGCGCCGCGGCCAGCGCGTCGAGCAGGCGCAGGTAGTGGCCCAGCAGGCGCTCGATGGTGGCCGCTTCGAACAGCGCCGTGTTGTATTCCATGGTGCCGACGATGCGCTCGCCCATCTCGGCGAGGTTGAAGGTGATGTCGTAATGCGCCACGCCTTCGCTCTCGGCCTGGTCGAACAGCGCCATCTCGAGGTCTTGGAAGGCGACGCCGCGCACCGGGTTGTCGACCAGCGAGAACGACACCTGGAACAAGGGCGTGTGGCTCGGGCTGCGCTCGGGCTTGAGCTGCTCGACCAGGCTGTCGAACTGCAGGTCCTGGTTGCGCAAGGCGTCGATGGTGCGTTGGCGCGTGCAGTCCAGCAGCGTCGCGAACGATTGCGACGGATCCAGGGCGAAGCGCAAGACCAGCGAATTGAGGAACAGGCCGATCAGCTGGTCGGCGCCGGGCGCGTCGCGCCGCGATACCGGCGTGCCGATGGCAAGATCGTCCTGGCCAGCGTGGCGCCCCAGCAGGACGGCAAAGGCCGAGATCAGGGTCTGGAACAGGGTCGCGCCGTGCTTGCGGCTCAGTTCATGCAGGCGGCGCGCGGTATCGGCCGCGATCGCGATCTTCTGGGTGGCGCCGGCCCAGGTCTGGGTGCGCGGACGCTCGAAGTCGAGCGGCAGCTCGAGCGCCAGCGGCAGACCGGCCAGCGCTTGCTTCCAGTAGGCACCCTGGCGCTCGAGCATGGCGCCGTCGACGCTGTGCTCCTGCCACGCCGCATGGTCGGCATACTGGTACGGCAAGGCCTGCAAGGTATCGCCGGCGCCGTTGTAGAAGGCGGTCAGTTCGCGCAGCAGGATGGCGATCGAATGGCCGTCGGCCACGATGTGGTGCAGCGTGATATGCAGCACCTGGGTTGGCGAACCGGCGCCGGCGCCCTCGTCCAGCATGAACAGGCGGAAGCGGTACAGGGCGTCGGCCCCGAGGTCGAAGCTGGCGGCCCGCTCCTGCCGGCACAGGGCGCGCAGTCCGGCCTCGTCATGCGCCGTTTCCGCCCGCACGGCGAACGGCGCCGGCGCATCGACCACCTGGCGCACGCCGCCGTCGGCCTGCACGAAACGGGTACGCAGGGCGTCATGGCGCGCGAGCACGGCGCCGATGGCCGCGTCGAGCCGTGCGCGGTCGAGCACGCCCTTGAGTTCGAGCGCGACCGGAATATTGAAGATCGGATTGCGGCCGATGAAGCGGTCCATGAACCACAGGCGCTGCTGCGCCGCCGACAGCGGCATCGCCGCCTGGCCGGCGCCGGCCACCGGACCGGCGGCCAGGCCGCCGGCGCCGCAGCGCTCCTCGACCAGCGCCGTGAAGGCGTCCAGGCTCTGGTGCTCAAACAGGTCGCGCACGGTGACGCCGGCGGCGGCGCCGTACTGCTCGCGCACCCGCGCCACCAGCCGGGTCGCCAGCAGCGAGTGGCCGCCCAGCTCGAAGAAATTGTCGCAGCGGCCGACCGGGCCGCTGCCGAGCAGCGCGCTCCACAGCTGCGCCATCTTGCGTTCGCTCTCGCTGTCGGGCGCCTGCGCCGCGCTGCTTGCGGTGTCAACCGCCAGCGGCGGCAGCGCCTTGCGGTCGACCTTGCCGTTCGGGGTGAGCGGGAATGCGGCCAGGCGCGCGAAGCCGGCGGGCACCATGTAGGCCGGCAGGCTGCGCTGCGCGAATGCGCGCAGTTCGGCGCTGCCGACGGCGGCCTCGTCGTGGGTCAGGTAGTGCAGCGCCAGGCGGCGCTCGGTGCCGGCGCCCTGGACGCTGGCGGCGGCGGCCTTGATCGCCGGGTGGCCGGCGAAGCAGGCTTCGATTTCGCCCAGTTCGATCCGGTAGCCGCGCAGCTTGACCTGCTGGTCCTTGCGGCCGATGAATTCGAGCCTGCCGTCCCTGCGGTAGCGCACCAGGTCGCCGGTGCGGTACATGCGCGCACCAGGCCGGTGCGAAAACGGATCGGGAATGAACCTGGCCGCCGTCAGGCCGGGCGCGTTGGCATAGCCGCGCGCCAGGCATTCGCCGGCCACGTGCAGCTCGCCGGTCGCGCCGGCCGGCAGCAGATGCAGCGCCTCGTCGAGCACGTAGCCATGGACGTTGGCGATGAAATTGCCGATCGAGACCTGCTGCGCGCCGTCGAGCGTGCCGGAGGTGCAGGCGATCGTGCACTCGGTCGGGCCGTAGGCGTTGGTCAGCGTCGTCACCTGGGCCCACTGGCGCGCGATCTCCTTCGGTATGGCTTCGCCGCCGACGCTCAGCGAACGGTAGGCGGCGAAGTCGTTCTTGTCGAGCACGGCGAGGAAGGCCGGCGGGATGTAGCCGCGGTTGATGCCGTTGCGCTTGCTGTAGTCGCGGAAGGCGTCGGCGTCGGTCAGCACCCGGACCGTCGGGATATGCAGGATGCTGCCCGAGAGCAGTGAATTGAAGATTTCGGCGCTGGCCGCGTCGAAGCCGAGCGGCGCGAAATTGAGGTTGCGGCATTCGCCGTTGAAGCCGCGCCGCGCGATCGAATCCTGGCACAGGTTGCTCAGGCTGGCGTGGCGGACCATGACCGCCTTCGGCTGGCCCGTGGTGCCCGAGGTGTACAGGCAGTAGGCCAGGTTCTCCGCGCTCAGGCCCACGCGCAGGCGGGCCACGTTCGGATACGACAGGCCGCTCTGGTAGGCGCCGTCCGCGAGCAGCGCCGCCACGTCCAGCCGGCGCACCTGGACGCCGGCCGGCAGCGCGGTATTGGCCAGCACCAGCGCGACGCCCGAATCGCCGAGCATGAATTCGAGGCGCTCGCGCGGCAGGCCGGTGTCGAGCGGCACATAGCAGGCGCCCGCCTTGAGCACGGCCAGGACCGCGGCGACGGTATCGAAGGAGCGCTCGAAATACAGGCCGATGCGCTCTTCCAGCGCCACGCCGTCCTCGACCAGCCGCGCGGCCAGGAAGTTGGCGCGGTTATTGAGCTCGCGGAACGACAGGCCGGCGCCTTCGAACACCAGCGCGACGGCGTCGGGCACGGCGCCGGCCTGGCGCTCGAACAGCTCGTGGACGCATTGCTCCAGCTCGAAAGCGGCGTCGCTCCGGTGCGCGCCGGCCAGCTGCTGGTGGCGCTCGCGCGCGCCGATGAATTCGCAGGCCGCCAGCGGCGCGCCGGGCGCGGCGGCAACCGTGTCGAGCACGTTCCTGAAGGTCTCCAGCATCGCTTCGGCGGTCGCGGCCTCGAACAGGTCGCGGGCGTACTCGAGGCGGCAATGCAGTCCCGCCGGCCCGCTCTTGACCAGCAGGGTCAGATCGAAATGGGCGACGCCGTCGCCGCCGCTGCGGCCGGAAGCCAGGCGCGCGGCGCCGTCCGCTTCCTCGGCGCGCGCCCAGGCACCGTCCTCGTTTTCTTCATCGACCAGCACGAACATCACCTGGAACAAGGGCGTCGTGCCCAGGCTGCGCACCGGTTTGAGCTTTTCCACCAGCAGATCGAACGGGATGTCCTGGTGCGCCATGGCGCCCAGCACCGTGGCGCGGGTCGCGGCCAGCACCTCGGCGAAGGACAGGCGCGCGGCCGGCTTGCAGCGCATGACGACGGTATTGACGAAAAAGCCGATGACGTTTTCCAGGTCGGGATGCGGCCGGTTCGCGATCGGGCTGCCGATGGCGACGTCGTCCTGGTTGCCGTAACGGCCCAGCAGGATGGCGAAGGCCGCCAGCAGCACCATGTAGACGGTGGCGTCATGCTCGCGTGCCAGCCCGGCCAGGCGCTCGGCGCCGGCGGCCTCGATATCCATCGCGACCCAGGCGCCATGATGGCTGCGCACCTGCGGGCGCGGACGGTCGAGCGGCAGCTCGAGCGCAGGCGCCAGGCCGGCCAGCTGGGCGCGCCAGTAGTCTTCATGGACACCGAATTGGCCGTTCCGCAGGCGCGTCTGCTGCCAGTTGGCGTAGTCCGCATAGCCCAGCGGCAGCGGTGCCAGGCGCGCCTCGCGGCCGTCGCGCAGGGCCGCGTACAAGGCGCCCAGTTCGCGCACGAAGATCGACACCGACATGGCGTCGAACACGCTGTGGTGGAAGGTCGCCAGCAGGCACCAGCGCTCGGTCCCGGCATACGTCTGGTTGACGGCCTTGAAGCGGTACAGGCGGTCCTGGCCCAGGTCGAAGCAGTAGTTGCGCTCCTCCTCGGCCAGTGCCTGCCAGCGCGCATCGCTGTCGACCTCGATCACCGGCAGGATCAGCTGGTGCGCCGCTTCGACCAGCAGGAAGGGCTGGCCGTCGGTGGCGCCGAACGAGGTGCGCAGCGCTTCGTGGCGCGCGACGACGCTCTGCAATGCCTGCTTGAGCAGCGCGATATCGGGTTCGCCGCGCAGGCGCAGGATCTTCGGAATATTGTAGGTCGGGTTGGCGCCTTCGAGCTGGCTCAGGAACCACAGGCGCTGCTGCGAGTACGAGAGCGGCTTGACCGCGTCCGCCGCCATCGGTGCGAGCGCGCTGTCGCGGTCGCGGGCGCCCGCCTGCACGATGCAGGCGGCCATCGCCGCCAGTACCCGGTTGGCGAACACCTGGTCCAGGGTCAGTTCGACGCCGAAGCGCTCGCGGATGCGCGACAACAGCTGCATCAGCAGCAGCGAGTGCCCGCCCAGCTCGAAGAAATTGGCGCCCCTGCCGACCTGCTCCTGCTTGAGCAGCGTTTCCCACAGCGCCGCCAGCGCCGTTTCGACTTCGCCCGCCGGAGCGACGTAGCCGCCGGCATGGGCCAGCGCCGGCGGGACCGGCAAGGCGGCGCGGTCGAGTTTGCCGTTCGGCGTGAGCGGCAGCGCAGCCAGGCGCACGAAGGCGGCCGGCAGCATGTAGGCCGGCAGCCGCCGCAGCAGGCTGGCCTTGAGCGCGCCGGCCAGGCCATCGCCCTCGTCCGCTTCCGGTGCGACCACGTAGGCGACGATCTGGCGCTGCTCGGCATGGTCCTCGCGCACGATGACGGCGGCGTCCTTGACGCCGGGATGGCGCAGGCACGCGCTTTCGATCTCGCCGAGCTCGATACGAAAGCCCCTGACCTTGACCTGGTGGTCGGCACGGCCCAGGTATTCGAGCTGGCCGTCGTCGCGGTAGCGTACCAGGTCGCCTGTGCGGTACAGGCGCGAGCCAGGCGCGCCGAAGCGGTTGGGAACGAATTTTTCCGCCGTCAGGCCGGGACGCTGGAGGTAGCCGCGCGCCACGCCGGCGCCGCCGATATAGAGTTCGCCGATGACGCCTTGCGCCAGCAGCTGGCCGGCGGCGCCCAGCACGTGGAACTGGGTATTGGCCACCGGACGGCCGATGGTTTCCGGCCCCTGCGCCTGGCGCAAGGCGAAACTCGAATAGGTCGTGCCCTCGGACGGTCCGTACAGATCGACCACCTGGCCGATCCCGGTGTCGGCATAGATCCGGTCGACCAGCGCCGCCTTGAGCGGTTCGCCGGCCAGGTTCAGCACCCGCACCGACGGCGGGAACGCCTTGCGATCGAGCAGGACGCGGGCCGCCGACGGCACCGTGTTGACCAGGGTGACGCGCGCCCGGCTGTCGGCGTCGAGCGTTTCGAGCCCGAGGATATTCTCGACCAGGATGCAGGTCTGGCCGGTGGTCAGCGGCAGGAACAGCTCGTAGACCGACAGGTCGAAGCAGAACGAGGTGCCGGCCAGGACGCCTGCGCGCGCCGGTTCGGGCACCATGGCGGCCGCCCAGCGCAGCAGCGATACGCCGCCCTCATGCGTGATGGCCACGCCTTTCGGCCGCCCGGTGCTGCCGGAGGTATAGATGATATAGGCCAGCTGCGCCTGTGCGCCGCTGGCGGCCGGGTCGGTGTCGGGCCAGTCGCCGCTCTCGCGCTCCACGCACCAGCTGCGGGCGGCGTCGATGTTCAGGCGCGCGGCCAGCTCGGCGGTGGTAATTACCACTTGCATGTCGGCGTCGCCCAGCAGGTACTCGACGCGCGTGGCCGGATAGGCCGGATCGATCGGCACGTAGCAGGCACCGGCCTTGAGCACGGCCAGGATGCTGATGACACTGTCCGCGGTGCGCTCAAGGCAGACGCCGACGCAGGCTTCGGGCCGCACGCCGGCCGCGATCAGCGCATGGGCGCGGCGGTTGGCGCGTGCGTTCACTTGCGCGTAGCTCAGGTCCTGGCCGGCCACGCGCAGGGCGACCCGCTGCGGATGGCGCGCGGCCTGCCGTTCGAACAGGCCGTGCAGCGTGGCGTCGGCCGGAAACGCCATGGGCGCCGGATTGAACGCCGCCAGCGCCGCCGTTTCGGCCTCGTCCAGGATGTCTTCGATGGAAAAGCGCGCGTCGCCGCCGGCCGAAACCAGCGCCAGGATCCTGCGCACGTAGGGAATCAGGCGCTCGCGCAGCGCGCCGGGCAGCAGCGCGTCATCCACGTCCAGTTCGACGCGTGCATGGGCACCGCTACGGCGCAGCGCGAAGGCCAGCGGGTAGCTGGTCGCCTCGAGGCCGAACGCCGATTCCGCATACGGCAGGCCGGCCGCGGCGGGTTCGTTGTCGACGTAGTTGAACAGCGATGCCGACAGGTCGAGCCCGGTATCGAGGCCGATCTGCGCGGCCGGATAGAAGCGATGGCGGAACTGCTGCTGCAGGGACTGGTTCAGCGATGCGGCGATGCCTGCCCAGGATTGGCCGGCCAGGTCGGCGCTCAGGGGCAGCGAATTGAGGTAGACGCCGAGCGACTGTTCCACATGCTCGAGCTCCGGGCGCGCATGCGTCACCACGCTGCCCAGCACGCGCTCGCTACCTGTCAGCACCGCCAGCAAGGCCGCGTACACGGTGCACCACACGCTCTTTTCCTGGACCCGCCAGGCGATCGCCAGGGCCGCGATGCGGGCGCCGACGTCGGCCGGCACGGCGTACGCCAGCCTGACCGGACGCGCCAGCCGGGCACCGGTCCACCAGGGCATGGCCGCGCCGTCGAGCTGGGCGCGCCAGAAATCGCGGGCCGGCGCGCAGGCCAGCGCCTTGCGCTCGAGGTCGACGAAGACGCGGTACGGCGGCGGCGCCGGCGCCGTCTCCGGATAGCGACCGTCCAGGAAAGCGGCATACGCGGCGCTCAGCTCGGCCATGAAGTGCTGGTTGCTCCAGCCGTCGAGCAAGGCGTGGTGCACCACCAGGCCGATGTGGAGGGAATCGTCGCCGATCTGCACGCCGAGGCGCCATGGGGCCGCCGCCAGGTCGATCCCGCGTTCGTTCTCCGCGGCGACCCAGGCGCCGATGCGCTCCCGGCGCGCCAGCGGGTCGAGGCCGCGCAGGTCCACGCACTCGAGCGGCGTGGCGCCATCGCGCCGCACCACCCGCAGCGGGCGTTCGCCCAGGTCGAGCACGAACACGGTGCGCAGTGCCTCGTGGCGCAGTTGGAGCGAGCGCAGCGCGCGCGTGAAGGCTTTCTCGTTCCAGGGCGCGTCCAGGTTCCAGCACAGGATGTTCTGGTACAGCTTGAGCGCGCGGTCCTTGAGCGAATGGTAGACCATGCCGTGCTGCAGGGCCGACAGGGGCGCGGCATCCTCCAGTTCGAGCAGGTCGAAGCGCGCGTCGACCAGTTGCTTCTCGGCCGCGTCGAGCAGCGCGAACGGCGCGACGGGCGCGGGGGCCGGCACCGCCGCCTCCTCCAGCCGCACTCTGGCTGCCAGGTCGGCCAGGCTGTCGCTGCCGATCACATCGTCGAGCGTCATCAACAGGCCTTCCTTGCGCGCGGCGACCACCAGGCCGACGGCGCGCAGCGAATTGCCGCCCAGGCCGAAGTAGCTCTCGTCGGCCTCGACGGCGCGTTCGCAGGCGAGGTTGAGCCGCACCAGCCGTGCCAGGCGCGCCCAGCACGCGGCCAGGGGCGCGCCGGCGCCGTCAGGCGGCCCTTCCTGCGCGCAGGCGGCGCGCAGCGCCGGCGCCTGGGTGCCGCAGTCGCTTACCGTGATCGAGGCGGGCCCCTCCATCCGGGCCAGATCGGCCAGCGGCAGCAGGTAGCCGTCGGCGGCGGCGCCATCGTGCGCCGGAAAGCAGCGTTCGAGGAATTGCTGGACCGGGGCGTTGCGGACCGAATGCACCAGCGGCAGGCGGACCTGGGTGCATTCCAGCGCGCGCGCCAGCCGGCCCAGCTTGGCCAGCACGGCGTATTCGACCTGGCGCCCCAGCACCCGGCAGCTCAGCAGCAAGGTATCGGCCACCAGCACGCCGGCGGCGCGCTCGTGCAGCGCGACGACCAGGCCGGTCAGGCCGTAGTCGCCGAACTTGTCGCTCACCTGCACCATGAATCCATGGGCACCGTCCTGCTCCAGCACGGCGCGCAGCTGCTGCTCGCTGCGTGCGATCTTGCGCAGGTTGAACTGATTGGTACGCCCGCTCAGCTGGGCCGCGCGCGCTAGGTTCTCCTCGCTCACGGGCAGGAAGGCCACCCGGATGTCGAGATTGCGCAAATAGGCGTGCAGGTCGCCGAAGGAGGCGCGCACCTGCTGGCGGCGCCGTTCGTCCTCGTACAGCGCGCTGCGCCTGCCGTCCTCGACGCTGACCGCGCGCGGCGCGAACAGCCAGCAGCGATCCAGCATCTCGGCGAGCCGGCGCGGCTGCGCCGGGACCGGAAACAGCAGCACGCCCGGATGGGCGTGGCCGACGTCGGCCAGTTCGACCGGGCTATCGTCGACGAACACGAAGGAATCGGTGCCCAGGTTCAGCTCGGCGGCGATGGCGGCCACGCTGGCCGACTTCGGCTCCCAGCCGATGCGGATCGCGGCGAAGTCTTCCAGGCGCAGCAGCATGCCGGGATGTTCGCGGAACACGCGCTCGACGTCTTCCGGATTGTTCTTGCTCACCAGCGCCAGCAGCATGCCCTGCGCGCGCGCCGCCTTCACGCACCGCTGGAGCTCGGCCATCGCGGGGGTGACGACCAGCGCGCCGACCTCCTGCTCGCCGCAGACACCCTGCCACAGCGTGTTGTCGGCGTCGAGCAGCACCAGCTTGGGGCCGAACCCGGCGAGCCCCGCGACGCGGGCCGCGAGCATCCGCGCCATCAGCGCGTAGTAGCCGTCGGTGTAGGGAATGCTGGCGATGTCGTCGCGCTCGCGGTCGAACAGGTCGCTGCGGTTGCCGATGTAGAAGTCGCGCATCACCAGCGGCGCCAGCGCCAGGCGCTGGCCCAGGCCGGCGATCAGCGCGTCTTCGAAACCGCACAGGAATGCCCGCGCGCGCTCGTCGAGGTCGGCAAGCTCGAGCATCGACGGGCAGACCGCCACCACCAGCGCGCCCGGGCGGGCGGCGGCCGCCGCGCCCAGGCGCTGTTGCAGCTCGGCGGCCGCGGCCGCGCCGACGTCGTCCGTGCGCCCGGCCTTGAGCGCCAGCACGTCGGCCGCGCTCAGGAAGTCCTCCGCCCGCACCAGCACCAGATCGACGCCGGCGCCGCCGCCCTCGCCCAGCAATTGCTGGAACACCTGGCCGAAGGGCGCGAAATCGACCTGGGCCGGCAGTCCGTACGCGGCCAGCTGGCCGTGCAAGGCATCATGCAAAGGCTCGGCGGTGAAGCTCGCAATGACGTGGACGCCGCCCGCCTGGCTGAAATCGATCGCGGTATTCGTTTCGTTGACGCTCTGGTGTGTCATGCTGGGCTTCGCCTTGTTTGCTCGTATTTCGAAGAATGTGGGATGCAAGGGTCCCCCCGGCCCCGATGCCGGTAACAATGACGCAGGTTGCGGGGCGGGGTGCGGCGTGCGCGCTACTGGTGCGCGCCACCCAGTGCACGGTCGACCAGGCCGACGATGGCGTCCACGTGGACCGGCTTGAGCAGCTCGTTGTGCTGGCCGGCGACCCGGTGCACCTCGAAGTCGTTGCCGACGAAATCACCCCACGAGTACTTCTCGTCGCGCATCGTCGCGTCGTCCAGGAAGCCGTCGAGCTGCGCGAACGACATGCTGCGCGGATAGCTGCCGGCCCTGACGTAGGTGATCTTCACGCCGTCGATGTTCTTCGGCGGCGCGTAGGAGGCCAGCGAACGCTTCTTGCCGGCTTCGGCGATATTGCTGAACAACTCAATATTCACCCGCGCGCCGGGTGCGTCGCCGGTATCGAATTGCTGCATCAGCTCGCCCATCCGGTCGCCCGGGGTGCGCATGATCTGGGTCGCCAGCCGCTCGTAGGTCTGGGCGTCGAACTTCATCGGGGTCAGGATCGAATCGACGATCAGGGCCGACATGAAGCTCATGAAGCGCTCGTCCAGGCGGTAGTGGAAGTGCGGGAACGAATCGAGCATCATCAGCATGTCGACCTCGTCGCCGGCGCCGCGCAGCTGGTGCGCCACTTCGAGCGACACCACGCCGCCGTAGGAATAGCCCAGCAGCGCGTACGGTCCGGCGGGCTGGATGCGCTTGATGCGCGCCACCGCGTCGGCCGCGATCGTGGCGATATCGGTCTCCAGGGTCGCCAGCTCGCTGCTGATCTCGCCCACCATCACCCGGTACTTGTGCTTGACGGTCGCGGCGAAATCGGTGAAGTCGAAGATGTTTCCGTTCAGCCCGGGCAGGCAGAAGATCGGGCGCTCGCCGTCGCCGCCGCCCATGGCGACGAAGTCGATGCTCGATGCCTTGACCGGCGCGGCGGCGGCTGCGGGTTGCGCGCCCTTGGCGGCGAACAGGTCTGCGTATTCCTTCGCCAGGTGCTTCGACAAGTGCCCCACCGTCGGATTGGCGAAGAAGGTGGCCATCTTGAGCGGCTTGCCCATGCCGTGTTCGACCGCATTCTTGAGTTCCGTCATCGACAGCGAATCGACACCGAGGGCCACGAATTCCGTGGCGGCGTCGACCTCGTCGCGCGCATCGGCGCCCAGTACCCGGTTGACCTGGGCCTTGAGGAACAGCGCGAAATTGTCGACCGCGCTGTTGTCCGGGTGTTGGGCGAATACCCGTTCCAGGTCGCCCATCGTCGTGCCCTCGCCGGCATCGGCCGCCTCGACCAGGTCGAGCAGCAGGCGCGAGCGGGTGTCCGGGGCCAGGCGCGCGCCCAGCTTGCAGACCACGCCCTGCACCGCGTTCGCCGCCATCAGGCGTTCGAGCGACAGGAAGCCTTCTTCGCGGGTGATGAAGTGACTCATGTCCATCGTGCGCTTCTGCGCCAGGCGCGCCGCCATGCCCACTTCCGCCCAGGCGCCCCAGTTGACCGACAGGCCAGCCAGGCCCTGGCCGCGGCGCAGGCTCATCAAGCGGTCCATGAAGGCGTTGGCGGCCGCGTAGTTGCTCTGGCCGCCGCCGTCGAGGATGGCCGAGACCGACGAGAAGCAGACGAAGAAGTCGAGCGCCATGCCGGCCGTCAGGTGGTGCAGGTGCAGGGTGCCCATCACTTTGGGGCCGAACACTTTCTCGAACTTCGGCGCCGTCTGCTGTGCCAGCACGCCGTCTTCCAGCACGCCGGCGCAGTGCAGGATGCCGCCCAGCGGCGCCGCGCCGGCGGCGATGGTATCGAGGATGCGCTCGACGTCGGCACGCACGCCGATGTCGCCGCGCACCGGGAAGGCATTCACGCCGATCTTCTGGAAGTCGTCGATCTGGCGTGCGATGTCCTCGGCCGGGGCGCTGCGTCCGGCCAGCGCGATGTGCCTGGCGCCCTGCTTGATGAGCCAGTTGGCCGATTCGAATCCGAGGCCGCCCAGGCCGCCCGTGACCAGGTAGGTGCGGTCCGGCCGCACCAGGGCCGCGCCGCTGCCGCTCTGGTGCTTGTCGAAGTTGACGACCACCTTGCCGACGTTCTTGCCGGCGGCCAGGTAGCGGTAGGCCTGCTGCAGGTCGCTCACCGCGTACTCGGTCATCGGCAGCGGCGTCAGCTTGCCCGACTCGAAGTCGTCGAGGATCTGGCGCATCAGGTCGTGGATGATGGTGCTGCCGCCGATGCCGCCGCTGGTGTCGTTTTCGCCGATCTCGAAGAAGGTGTAGTCGACGTCCGGGCGGTAGGCCGCGGCGCGTTCGTTGGACCAGATGTCCTTCTTGCCGATCTCGACGAAGCGGCCATGGGGCGCCAGGGTGTCGAAGCTGCGTTCGATGAATTCGCCGTTCAGGCTGTTGAACACGATATCGACGCCGCTGCCGCCGGTCGCTTCCATGACCTGGCGCGAGAAATCGAGGGTGCGCGAGTCGAATACGTGATCGACGCCCTGCGCCCGCAAGTGGTCCCACTTGCCCTGGCTGGCGGTGGCGAAGATCTCGGCGCCGGCCGCCTTGGCGATCTGGATCGAGACCTGCCCCACCCCGCCCGCGGCCGCGTGGATCAGCACCTTGTCGCCGCGCTTGATCCGGGCGATGTTGTAGAGCGCGTGGTAGGCGGTCATGAACACGGTCGGCAGGCAGGCCGCTTCGGCGTACGACAGCCGCGCCGGCTTCTTGATCACCTTGTCGACGTTGACCACGAAGTCGCTCGACAGGCAGCCGTTATGCCAGACGATGACGTCGTCGCCCTTCTTCAGGTGGGCGACGCCCGGGCCGACACGCTTGATGCGGCCGGCGCCTTCCATGCCGAAGTCGAAATGCGCGGCGTGGCGCTTGTTCGGGTTCAGGAAGCCCAGGACGTAGAGCGTCTCCTTGAAGTTCAGCGCCGCGCTGTGCATCTCGACCAGCACCTCGTTCTCGCCGACCAGGTCGGGGATGAATTCGCGGGCCGAGAAATTATCGAAGGTACCGAAGCGCATCAGGCGCACCTCGAACGGGCCGTTCGGCAGGCGCAGCGCGCTGTCCGCACCGGCGCCGGCGCCATGGCGCCGCAGGCGCGGCGCCAGGCGCTGGCCGGCGCGGTAGGCGAGCTGGTTTTCCAGCGTTTCGCCGGCCACCAGGTCGGCCACGAAGGCGTCCAGCGAGGCCGGCTCGGTATCGAGGTCGGCGCGCAGGCAGCGCAGTTCAGGATGTTCGGCCGTCAAGGTATTGCCGATGCCCCAGAGCGCCGCCTGGTGCGCCTGTGCTTCGCTGCCGGCGCTGTCGCCGCCGGCCGCCTGGGCGCCGCGGGTGCCGATCACGATGCGCGGCGGCGCATCGGCGTCGCAGGCATTGACCAGCTGGACCATGCCGAGCAGGTTCAGGCTCAGGTTGAGCGCGTCCTCGGCGCTGGCGCCGTCGGCCAGGCCACGCGCAAAGACGATGGTGTCGACTTCGGAACGCTTGACCATGGCCAGCACCTCGGCGCTCAGGGCCGCGTCGCGCGCCGACTCCGACGGCGCGGCGTAGCGCTTGCCCATGGCATGGGTGGTGGCCGGCTGGCTGTCGTCGAGCAGGCCGCCCTCGAGCCGCAGCAGCTGCCGGCCCGCCTGCGCCAGCTCGGCCTCGAGCTTGTCGCTGAAGGCGTTCGGCGCGCCGATGACGACCCAGGCCCCGGCTTTCGCCGGCCGCGCGATGGCCTGCCCGGTCTTTTGCCAGTCGATGTCGAACAGCACATCGGCCAGCTGGTCGCGCGCGACCACGGAGTCGGCGATCTCCTTTTGCAGGTAGTGCTCGATCCGGGCGATCACGCTGCCCTTTTCGGAGAACACGGTGATCTCGCCGATCGAGTACTCCTCGTCGGCCTGCTCGCGCCGCACGGCGTGCACGTAGAACGAATTCGGTACTGCGTCGTACACGGTGAAATTGCGCAGGCCGACCGGCAAGGTGCCGGTCTGCGAGATCCGCGGTCCGTCGATGATCTGGAACGCGGCGTCGAGCAGCACCGGATGGAAGCTGTAGCGGTCGACCTCGCCGTACAGGTGCTGCGGCAGCTCGACCAGGCCCAGGCTTTCGAGCTGGCCGGCGCCGTTCTCGCCGATCCAGAGGCGCTTGATGCAGCGGAACGACGGACCGAACGTGATGAACTTGAGGGCGTCGTAGTAGCGCGACAGCGGCACCAGTTCGCGTTCCGGCTGGCTGGCCAGGGCCGGCATCGCGATCGCCGGGGCGTTCACCGAGTGCGGCGAAATCTTGCCCTTGGCATGCAGCACCCAGGCCGCGTCGGCCTGTTCGCCGGCGTTGCGGCTCAGGATTTCGAAGGTGCAGCCGTCGCCGCTGGCGGTGGCCACGATCTGCATCACCTTCCTGGCGCCGTCGTGCAGCATCATGACCTGGGCGAAGCGGATTTCGTCGATCTTGACCTTCTTGTTCTTGATGAAGTATTTGCCCGCTTCGAGCGCCATCTGGGTATAGCCGGCGCCCGGGAAGATCACGGTCTCGATCAGGCGGTGATCGGCCAGGAACTTCGGGCTATCCTTGTCGATGAGGTTTTCGAATACCACCACCTTCGACGAGGTGGCGACGCGGCGCCCGAGCAGCGGGTGTTCGAGCGGCCCGAGGTCGGCCGTCACCGTCTTCGGCTTGAGCATCTCGTCGTCGAGCCAGAAGCTCTTGCGCTCGAACGGATAGGTCGGCAGCGACACGCGGCGCGCGCCGCTGCCGGCATACACGGCCTCCCAGTCGATCTCGACCCCGTGGCAGCATGCCGTGCCGAGCGCGCCGACCAGGAAATCGGCCGCCGATACGTCGTCCTTGGCACGCGGCAGGGTGCTCACGGTGAGGCAGGCGGAATCGAAGTCATGCTGCCCCAGCAGCGAGCAGAGGGAAGCGCCCGGCCCCATCTCGAGGCAGACCGAGTCCTGCTGCACGACGCATTCGGCACCTTTCGAGAACAGCACCGCGGCGCGCAGCTGGGCCGACCAGTAGGCCGGATCGATGGCCTGCTCGGCGCCGATCCAGGTGCCGGTCAGGTTGGAGATGAACGGGATCCGCGGCGCCTGCAGGTCGACCGAACGCACCACTTCCTCGAACGGCTCCAGGATCGGATCCATCATGTGCGAATGGAAGGCGTGCGAGGTATGCAGCACGGTGCTCTTGATATTCGCCGCGCCGAGCGTGGCGGCCAGCGCCTCGATGGCCGCATCGGTACCCGACACCACGCACGATGTCGGGCTGTTCATGCCGGCGATCGACAGGCCTGCGCCCAGGTAGTGCGCCAGGTCGGCCGCGGGACGCGGCACCGACAGCATGCTGCCCTTCGGCATCGACTGCATCAGGCGGCCGCGGTGGGCCACCAGTTTCAGGCCGTCTTCGAGCGAGAACACGCCGGCCACGCAGGCGGCGGCGTATTCGCCGATGCTGTGGCCGATCATGGCGGCCGGCCGCACGCCGAACTCGATCCACAGGCGCGCCATGGCGACCGAAACGACGAACAGGCAGATCTGGGTGAATTCGGTCTGGTTGATGCGCTCGTCGCCGCCGGCCGCGCCGCACAGGGACGGGAACAGGACCGGGAAAATATCGATGCCGAGCGCATTCCTGGCCTCGGCGCAGCAGGCGTCGACGTGGGCCTTGAAGCGCGGCTCCTGCAGGTAGAGCTGCAGCCCCATGTCGGGATACTGGGCGCCCTGCCCCGGGAACATGAACACGGTCTGGCGCATCGTGCCCGAGGACAGGCCGTGCACCTTGTGGGTATCGGCGCGCAGCGCCTCGGCCAGCTGTTCGCGTCCGGACGCGCTCAGCGCCAGCCGGTGCTCGAATTTCTGGCGTCCGGCATTGAGCGTGAAGGCGATGTCGCCCGGCGCCGTCTCCGGATGGCGCAGGACGAAGTCGGCCAGGCGCAGGCGGACGTCGGCCAGGGCCTTTTCACTCCTGGCGCCCAGCACGAACAGGCGGTCGTAGAGCGAACCGGCGCCGCCGCGCACCGGCGCCGGCGCCTCTTCCAGCACCGCGTGCACGTTGGTGCCGCCGACGCCGAAGGCGCTGATGCCGGCGATGCGGCGCCCGTTGTAGGGCGTCCAGTCGGACAGCTCGCGCGCCACCTTGAACGGGCTGTTTTCGAAATCGATGGCCGGATTGGCTTCGTTGAAGTGCAGGATTTTCGGGATTTTCTTGTGGTACAGCATCAGCGACGTCTTGATCAGACCCGCGATGCCGGCGGCGATGCTCAGGTGGCCGACGTTGGTCTTGACCGAGCCGATGGTGCAGTACTGCTTGTCGTCCGTGTACTTGCGGTAGACCTTGCTGATCGACTCGATCTCGATCGGATCGCCGACATTCGTGCCGGTGCCGTGCGCCTCGACATAGCTGATGTCGCGCGCGGACACGCCGGCGCGCTCGATCGCTTCGTGGATCACGCTCATCTGGCCCTTGACGCCGGGCGCCATGTAGCCGACCTTCTGGTTGCCGTCGTTGTTGACGGCGGTGCTGCGGATGACGGCGTAGATCTTGTCGCCGTCCGCGAGCGCGTCTTCCAGGCGGCGCAGCATGACCATGCCGACGCCGCTGCCGAACACCGTGCCCGAGGCGTCCTTGTCGAAGGCGCGCAGGTAGCCGCCCTTGGCCGACAGGCCGCCGTCGAAGTACTGGTAGCCGACGCCCTTGAGGATTTCGCAGCCGCCGGCGAGCGCGTAGTCGCAGTCGTACATCAGCAGGTGGTTGCAGGCCTCGTGAGTCGCCAGCAGGCCGGTCGAGCAGGCGCTGTTGAGCGAGATACTGGGACCGGTCAGGCCCAGCTTGTGCGACAGCTGGGTCGCGAAGAAGTCCTTGACCGCGATGATGCGCTTGGCCACTTCGTTCTGCTCTTCCAGCGGCGACTGGAACAGGTTGTAGTACATCCAGTACTTGTGATCGGCCACGCCGAAGTACATGCCGGTCTTGGTGCCGTTGACGATGTGGCCGGAATCCTCGATGCATTCCTGGGCCGCTTCGAGCATGATGCGCAGCTGGGGATCGGCCATGCGCGCCTCGCGCGGCGAGAAGCCGAAGAACTTGGCGTCGAACATGTCGATATCGTCCAGGTCGTAGCTGCGATAGACGTATTCCGCGCTATCGAGCTTTTCGCGGGCGACGCCCAGCTTGGCCAGCTCTTCCTTGTCGAGCATCCTGGCGCAGTCGCGCCCTTCGAGCAGATTGTTCCAGAATTGTTCTTGCGTGTTCGCTTTCGGGAACCGCAGGGACATGCCGACAATCGCAATCGCACCGTTCATTTCGCTCATAGTTCCACCCGTATTTTCCTGTTTCGTCCCAAGCTGACTTGGCTGAGATAATGCGCACGCCGGCCTGCATTGGCGCCGCTGTTGGATTGGCCTTGCTCGTCATTCGTAGATGCAAGAAATTTCGACAACTCGTTGATGTTCGAATGCACGAACAAATCGCTTGTCTTCATGTTTTTTGAAAAACTCTTGTTGATGTATTCGATCAACTTCACCGACAGCAGAGAATTGCCGCCGACATCGAAAAAGTTACTGTCGAGCGCAATGTCCGCGCTCGGCGTGTCCAGCACGCCGGACCAGATCGTCAACAGTTGGCGCGCCACGCCCTGGCTCGCGCCGGGCACTGCCGCGCCCGCCTGCGGTGCCACCGGCACGGCCGCCTTGAGGCCGGCGTAATCGATCTTGTGGCGGCTGTTCATCGGCATCCGGGCCAGCACCACGTAGCGGTCCGGCATCATGTAGGTCGGCAAGACGTCGACCAGGGCCTGCTTGATCGCGGGCACGCTGGCACTGGTGCCGGGCGCGGCCTCCAGGTAGCACACCAGCTTGCCGCCACCCTCGGCGGCGTCGAACAGCACGGCGGCGGCGGCCACCTGGGGCAGCGCCTGGACCGACTGTTCGACCTCCTCGAGCTGGATCCGGTAGCCGCGCGCCTTGATCTGGCGGTCCTTGCGGCCGACGTAGTGCAGCTGGCCGGCGGCGTCGACGCAACCGAGGTCGCCGGTCTTGTAGGCGCGCCCGCCGCACAACGGCAAGTCCACGAACTTCTGCGCCGTCAGCGCCGCATCCTGGAAGTAGCCGTGCGCCAGGTGCGGCGTGGCGATGAAGATCTCGCCCACCGCGCCGGGCGCGCAGCGCCGGCCTTCGTCGTCGAGCACGGCGATGTCGACCTGGGCGATCGGCCGGCCGAGCGCGACGTTCCCGCCGGTGGCGCCTTCCGGGCGCGGCGCGCCGCGCCGCACCTGGTGGCAGGCCATGATCTGCGGCGTTTCGCTGGCGCCGTAGACGTTGAGCAGAACGCCGCCGTCGAGCAGCGCCGCCACGTGCTGGGCCAGATCGTGGCCGAGCGCGGCGCCGCCGACGGCCATCACGCGCACCGCAGGCAGCGGCTCGCGCTGGTCCTTGTCGAAGATGAGCTGGGCCAGCTGCGGGGTGGCATGGATCACCGTGACCCGGTGCTCCCTGGCCCAGGCGTGCAGGCCGCGGCGCAGTCCAAGTGCGTCCGGTTCGGGGATGGCGACGCAGGCGCCCAGGCAGAGCGCGCCGAAAATGTCGCGGATCAGCGGGTCGTAGCCCAGGCCCGAGAGCATGCTGAACTTGTCCTCGTGGGTCAGGCCGAAGCTGGCGCCGTACCAGTCGAGGAAATTGAGGATGGGCGCTTCGCCGGTCAGCACCAGCTTCGGCTTGCCGGTCGTGCCCGATGTGGCCACCAGGTAGAGCCCGGCCGCGGGCGGGTCGCCGGCGGCGGCGAACGGGAGGCCGGCGGCGGCTGGATCGAGGTCCTGCGGGCCGAGCATCAGGCAAGCCTGGAGGCGCGCGCCGCCGATGCGGGCGGCCTTGGCCGGATCCGAGTAACCATCGGCGCCGACCCAGGCCATGCCGCCCACGCCGTCCAGGGCACGGGCGACATACGCTTCGGGCTGGTGTTCGCCGACCACGAAGAACAGGCGCGCGGCCTTGACGCAGGCCAGCATGGCCAGTACCAGCAGGGGGCCGCGCTCGCAGTGGATGACGACGACGTCGGCGGCGCGCACCTGCTTCTGCAGGCGCGCGGCCAGGCTGTCGCTCAGGGTATCGATCTCGCGGTAAGACCAGCGGCGGGTCCCGAACTCGATCGCGGCGCGCTCGGGGCGGGTGCGCACCGCGGCGCCGAAGCGCGCCGCCAGCGCCGGTGGCTGGGATGACTCTTGAATGCTCGTCATGCTTGATTCCTCTTGTCGGGAGCGGCCGGATGCGCGTGCTGTCATGCGTGTCGCACCTGTTCAAAACACCACGCTGACGAAGAGAAATATATCGGAATGTTATTACGATGATGTGACGCTGGGCGCCAATTTCGGCCGCGCGCGGCGCGCGTTTTCGGCGGCCCGCGGCAGGGCCGAAAAAAGCAAAAAGCCGCGGGTCGCGCAAGGCGCCCGCGGCTTGCCGACGGTCCGATTACCTACTCGTAGCGCAGCGCCGTGACGGGGTTGCGCAGCGCGGTGCGGCCGGCCTGGATCGCCACCGAGAGGAAGGCCAGGGCCGCGATCAGGGCGGTGGCGGCCACGAAGATGGCCGGGTGCATGCTGGTCTTGTAGGCGAAGCTTTGCAGCCACTGGTCCATCACGAACCAGGTCAGCAGCGACGCGCATACGGCCGCCGCTCCCACCCAGCTGAGCAGGCCGCGCGTGAGCATCCACACGATGTTGCCCGGCGTCGCGCCCAGCACCTTGCGCACGCCGATTTCCTTGGTGCGCTGCTGGGTGGTGAAGGCGGCCAGGCCATACAGGCCGAGGCAGGAAATGACGATGCAGATCAGTGCGAAGCTGGCGGTCAGGCGCATGATCGCGGTCTCGCTGGCGTACTGGCGCTGCAGCAGGTCATCAAAAAAGGCGAACTCGAACGGGTGCTTGGGATTGGCCGCCGAGACCACGGCGCGGATCGAGGCCAGCGCCTGCTCCACGTTCTCGCCCGAGAGCGCGATCACCATCGAGCGCGTGATCAGGTTGCGCTCCTTGGGCGGCACGTTATCGAGTTCGGTTTTCTGGAACTGGCGCAGCAACATCGGCCCCACCCTGGCGTGCAGCGAGCTGAAATGGAAATCCTTGAGCACGCCGATGACGTGGCCGTCGTTCTGGATGCGCTTGCCGATCGGATCCTTCCAGCCCATCAGGCGCACGAAGGATTCGTTGACCAGCACCGAGGCCCCGACATCGGTCAGCATGCGCTTGGAGAAATCGCGTCCGCTGGCCAGCTCGATGCCCACGTTCTTGACGAAGTCGCGGTCGACGGCGATCTGGTTGACGATGACTTCCTGCATGTCGCCGTCGTTGGTGGCCGCCTTGATCAGGTTGGCCGCCACCTCGTCGCCCGGCACGAAGGAGGTTTCGGTGACGCTGAGGATATTCGGGTAGCGCTCCAGCTCGACCTTCATCACCGGAATTTTCTTGATCGCGTCGACCCCGTGCAGCAGCACGGCCACCTTGTTGCCGCGCTCGAAGCCGAGCGGCTTGTCGGCGATGAACTGCATCTGGCGGCCCATGATCAGCGTACTGGCGACGATACCGACCGACACCACCAGCTGGATGAACACCAGGATCTCGCGCAGCGAAAAACGGGCGCGGCGCATGTTGCGGCTGTTGTTGAGCGCGGCCAGGGTGCCGATCGAGGACAGGTAGAGCGCCGGATACAGGCCGGCCCCGATGCCGATCGCGACCGTCCCCAGCAGGACCCACAGCACGATGGACGGCTCGCGCAGGATGTCGATCTCGACGCTGGCGCCGAGCAGCCGGTCCAGGCCCACCGTCAGGTCGAGCACCAGCAGCAGGCCGATGCCGAGGGCCGCCGCGATCAGGGTCAGGCACACCGACTCGCCCAGGAACTGGGCCACCAGTTGCTCGCGCGTGGCGCCGATCACGCGCCGCATGCCGATTTCCTTGGAGCGGCCGATGGCGCGCGCGGTCGCCAGGTTGGTGTAGTTGATGCAGGCGACGATCACCAGGAACAGCGCCACCGCGATGAAGCCGTAGACGTACAGGATGTTACCCACCGGCTGGTCGTAGCGGTAGCCGTCGTCGAAGTGGATGTCGGTCAGGCCCTGGACGCTGTAGAAGATCCTGGAATGCATGCGCTTGCCCACGGCGGCGGTGGTGTCGTCGCCGAATTTGGTGAGCAACTGCTCGAACGAGCGGCGGTTCATGCCCGGCGCGAGCTTGAAATACGTGTAGTTCTCGATGTCGAACAGCTGCTCCGGCGAGGACATGGTGTCGTCCAGGCCGAAGTCGCGCAGGCGCTTCATCGACAGCACCGCGTCGTAGCGCATGTGGCTGTTCTTCGGCAGGTCCTTGAACACGGCCGCGATGCGGTACGAGAACGTATCGGTGGCGATGGTCTCGCCGACCGGATTGCGGTCGCCGAAATAGCTCCTGGCGAAGCTCTGGCTGACGGCGATCCAGGAGGGATCCTTCAGCGCGTCCTTCAGGTCGCCGAACACCGCTTCATGCGTGAAGACGCTGAAGATGTTCTCGTCGGCGATCTTGACGTCATCCCAGTACTTGACCGTGTCCTTGTAACGGAACACGGCGCGCGAGACGGCGAAATTGCGAATCCGGACGAACTCGCCCACCTGGGGATACTGCTTGGTGAGCAAGGGGCCAAGGGCACGCGAGGTCATCGCATATCGGCTCGGTTCGCCGTTGGTGGCGATCTCGTTGACCACCCGGACGATGGCCTCGTGGCCGGCGTGGTGCTTGTCGTAGGTGAGCTGGTTGCTCACGTACAGCGACAAGGCGATCGCGCAGGCGATCGCCAGGGAAAGGCTCAGCAGGTTGATCGCTGAATAAACCCGATCCTTGAGCAGGTTGCGAACCGCAATTTTGAAATAATGGATAAACACGGCTTGGCTCCGTCAAGTACTGCGGTGGGCGCCCAGGGCGCGCGGGTGCGGGATCGGGTGCACGTCAATCGCTGCCGGTGAGCGCCAGTTCGGCGGCGCCGGCGTGTTGCCGGCCGGCCTGGCTGACGACCTTGCCGTCCAGCAGGCGGCAGACCCGGCTGCAATGGCCCGCATCGTGCTCGGAGTGGGTCACCATCACGATCGTGCTGCCTTCGGCATTGAGCTGCTTGAGGATGCCCATCACTTCGTTGCCGTGACGCGAATCGAGGTTGCCGGTGGGCTCGTCGGCCAGGATCAGGCGCGGCGCGGTGACGATGGCGCGCGCCACTGCCACGCGCTGCTGCTGGCCGCCCGACAGTTGCAGCGGATAGTGGTTCTTGCGGTGCACGATATCGAGCTTGGTCAGCACCGCCTCCACTTTGGGGCGGCGCTCGGCGGCCGCCATGCCGGCATAGATCAGGGGCAGTTCGACGTTCTCGAACACGGTCAGCTCGTCGATCAGGTTGAAGCTCTGGAAGATGAAGCCGATGTTCTTCTTGCGGAAGGTGGAGCGCTGGCGCTCGCTCATGGTCGCCACTTCCTCGCCCAGGAAACGGTAGCTGCCGCTGGAGGCGTTGTCGAGCAGGCCGATGATGTGCATCAGGGTCGACTTGCCGCAGCCCGAGGGACCCATCAGGGCGACGAATTCACCCTCGTGGACTTCGAGGTCGATGCTGTTGACGGCGGCCGTTTCGACTTCGTCGGTACGGAAAACTTTGGACAAGGCACTGGTTTGAATGAGCATGATGAGATTCCGATCGGTGGGCCGGGCGCGCCGGGCGCGCCCGCTGCTGCGAATGACAGGGAGAAGGCGTGCGCTTCAGGCGGCCACGAGCTCGCTGCGCTGGTGGACGCTTTCGCAAATGGCGTCGAGGACGGCGCCGCGGTTCTCGTCCATAAAGAAATGTCCGCCTGGGAAGGTGCGGAAGTCGACCTTGCGCGCGAAATGCTCCTGCCAGCCCACCATGTCTTCCTCCAGCACCTTGTCGTCCTTGGCGCCATTGAACACCGACACCTCGCACTCGAGCCGGATGGCCGGCTCGCGCCGGTAGTTGTAGGCGGCCTTGAAATCGGTGCGCAGGATCGGCACGAAGATGTCCATCAGGTCGGCGTTGTTGAGGATGATCTCGGGCGTGCCGTTGAGGGTCTTGAGTTCGGCCTTGAACTCTTCGAGCGGGTAGTTATGGATCGGCGCGATCCGCGGCGGAAAATGGGGGGCGCGGCGCGCGCCGCAGAAATAGCGGAACGGCAGCGCCAGGCCGCGCGCCCGCAGCGAATGGAGCAGCTCGAAACTGACGATCGATCCCAGGCTGTGGCCATAGATCATGTAGGGACGGTCGAGCCAGGGGCCGATCGCGTCGGCGACGCCGTCGGCCATCTCGTGCACCGACGTGAGGAGCGCTTCGTTAAGGCGGTTGGCGCGGCCCGGCGGCTGGATCGCCACCAGCTCGACGTTCTCGGGCAGGAGCTCGGCCCAGGCCGAGTAGGCCGTGGCGCTGCCGCCGGCATAGGGGAAGCAGAACAGGCGGAACTGGGCCTGTGGTCGTGGCTTGACGACCAAAAACCACTTCGAAGTAGGCATGCTGTTGTTCATGGCGATAAGTCCTGTCGAGGTGAGGCTGCGGTCACAGCGGGTCAAAGGCGATCGTTTTTTTTCCGAACATGCACTCGGCCTCGATCCCCATCGCCTGGCATGCGGCGATCATCTTCCCCGATTCGACGATCTGCCTGGAGTCGTCGTGGTAGTCGATGCCGGTGATGTACTTGTAACAAGGCTCCGCGCCGAGGGCGTAGATGTAGACGCGGCGCGGCGTGAAGACCTCGGCCATCGGCAGGGCACGTTCGAAGTCGCTGCCGTTGAGGCGGCGCGAGGCCTTGATGTTCTTGGCCACGGGCCGGGTCGTCAGCGCGCCGTACAGCCAGGTGTAGGGCGCGCCCACGCATTCCATGCCGACGGCCAGGATGTCGAAGTCCTTGTAGAACCGGCTCAGGTGCTGGTACAGGCGCGGCTCGAGGTTGGCCGAGTCGGCGCCGAAGAAGAAGGTACGGCCGTGCAGCTCGATATACCAGGCGGCCTTGGAACGGATATGCAGGTCGCCGTGTTCGCCCAGGAAGGGAATGGCGACGATCTTGCCGCCGGCGACCTTGAATTCGTCTAGGTCTTCGGCCTCGACGACGTCGAAACCCAGGTTCCCCAGCATCAGCTTGATGGATGGATCGAACAGGCCGCCGCCGTTATTCTTCGGCACGATGACCTTGCCCGTTTTGTAGCGCAGCTGCAGCAGCGTTTCCAGGTTGACGTGGTCCTGGTGGCTGTGGGTCAGGCAGATGTAGTCGATCCGCGGCGGCAGTTCGCTGAAGCTGACGAGGTTGTCGGTGTCGGCGGCGGCGCGGCTCGGGATGACCGGGTCGACCAGGATGACCACCTCCGGCGTCTCGAGCAGGAAGCCGGCGTGGCCGGTGTAGGTCACGCGCACGCCCTGCGCCACAGGCCGGTGGCGGCGCGCCGGCGCCTCGCGCGTGAACAGCTCGGCCATCGCCAGCCCGCCGCGGGCGCCGCTGTTGGTGATCAACGCGTCCAGCTCGGCGTCGGTGACCGGGCGCTCGCGCGCGGCGAACAGGCGGTCGACCTTGGGATGGCAGAAATCCAGGGCCAGCTGCAGGTGATCGGCGTCGGCCAGGCGCGGGGTGCTGAACACGAAGGGTCGCCCCGCCACCCGCGACAGCAGGCCGAAACCGAGCGTCTGCAGGTCGCGCCGGTACCAGGGGCTGCGGTACAGGAGCGCCTCGAGCAGGCGGTAGGACGGATGGTGCTCGGCGTCCATGAACAGCTCAACATAGCCCTTGAGCCGCTCCGGCACCCGGGCATACAGCGGCTCGATCGACTCGCCGCTCGTGTGGCCGCGCAGCAGCTCCTCGAGTTCGTCGATGGCGCCGGAGAGCGCGATCAGGTCGGCGCAGTCGCGCTCCAGGTTGGCCACCAGCGCGCGGATTTCCGCCACCTGGTCTTCCTGGCAGTCCAGGTAGTCGCCGCCCGACAGGTCGCGCTCCTTGTTGGCCAGGATGTGCATCTGGAAGTTGTTGACGAAGGACTTCATGATGCGCCGGTGCGTGTGCACGGTATGGCGCGCGGCGGTGGCCGGCTGCATCAGGTAGGGCCAGGCATACCAGCCATTGAAGAGCGGCTCGAAGTAGACCTCGGGCTTCAGGTACCAGGCCGGCTCGCTCATTGCTCGGCCGCCGCCAGCGTGTCGCCGGCCTGCTTGCGCTCGACCATGGCCTGGAAGGTGCAGATCGCCGCCACGCAGGCGGCCGCCATGGCGCCCAGCAGGAAGGCGGCGCTGACGGCGGCGCCGCCGCCCAGGGTGCCGGTCTTCCACAGCATGAGGGTGGCGCCGCAGGCCAGCGCGAAGGCCAGTGCCAGCCCGAAGAAAACGCGCACGCGTGGGTTATTGCCGTTCCATGCCTTGGCGAGAGTAGAGACGACCGGGATTTTCATGTTGAAACCTCGAAAGTGATGTCGATAACAAGGCCGGCGCAAGGCGCCGGCGCGGCAACTGCACCCGCTCAGCGCTTGGGCGCTTCGGAGAACTTGAGCTCGTCGACGTCCCCGAAACCTTCGTAGTCGGACGTGATGATGCGCTCGCCCACGTCGAGCCCTTCGAGCACTTCGACCGACTGCGGGTTCTGTCGGCCGAACACGATATTGCTGCGCCGTGCGGAGCGCCCGTCGGCCGCCAGCACATAGGCCCAGCGTCCGTTGGTGTGGCGGTAGAAGCCGCCCTTGTCGACCACCTTGGTCATCCTCGACTCGGAAAGGCTGAGGTCGATCTGCAGGGTCTGGCCGCGCTTGATGCCCTCGGGTGCGGCGCCGACGAAGTTCAGGTCGGCCTGGAAGATGCTGTTCTTGACGTCCGGGTAGATCTTGCCGACGACGACCTCGTAGGGCTTGCCGTTGAACTCGAACTTCCCCTTCTGCCCTGGCGCGACCTTGGAGATGTAATACTGGTCGATGTCGGCACGCACCATGAAGCTGCCGAGCTGGTCGATCTGGGCGATACGCTGCCAGCGCAGGATGCTCTGCCCGATTTCCACGTTCAGGCTCGAGAGCTGGCCGTCGATCGGCGCCCGCACCTTCAAGCTCTCGATAATCTGGGTAAGCATCTCCATATTGCGTTCCACGCTCGCGATCGAGGAATCGATCTGCCGGATTTGCTGGTGTTCGAGAGCGGTTTCCTGGCGGATGCGCTCGCGCAGCAGGTCGCGTTTTTCCTTGTAATGCGTCAGCTGGTCGCGCTGGGTCGCGAACGCTTCCTTGGACAGGAAGGGCGTCGGATTGTTGGCCAGCTTCTCGTAGCGCGCGAACTTGGCCTCGGCGTCGGCGATCTTGTATTCCAGGTCGAGCAGCTGGTCCTTGAGGATCAGGTTCGACTGCGTCAGGCTGATCTTTGAGTTGCGCAGCTGGTTCAGGTTTTCCAGCAGGCGCGTCTCGGCATCGATGTTTTCCTTTTGCGCGCCATTGTTCGAGAACGCCAGGATCAGGTCGCCCTTCTTGACCATCTCGCCGCTGCGCACGAAGATCTTGTCGACGATCCCGCCTTCCTGCACGTCCAGGAACACCGTATGCTTGGGCAGCGCGCTGCCGTTGATGGCGGCATATTCCTGGAACGCGCTGTTGCGCACCTGCGCCGTGCTCAGGCGGCTGGCATCGATGCTCAGCCGGCTCTTGCTGGCGTTGGCGGCGGCCATGGAAATGATCGCCCCGACGCTGACGATGGCGGCGGCAACGGCCGCGATCTTACGGCGCGGCCACTTCTTCTTTTCGATTACACGGTCCATGATCGTTTTCCCGGCCGGTTCAATTCTCGGCCGGCACGAGGCCGACAGCCGCGGGACGGCGTTCGATCAGCGACAGCAGGGGTCCGGCCATGACGGTCGTGGCGATCGCCATGACGAGGAACATGGTGAACAGGTCGGCCCCGATCAAGCCGGCATCGAGACCGATCTTGAGCACGATCATTTCCATCAGGCCGCGGGCATTCATCAGCGCGCCGATCGACATCGCCATGCGCGGCGCGCAGCCGCCAATGCGGGCGCCGATGAAGCCGCCGGCGATCTTGCCCGCCACGGCGGTCACGAAGATCAGGGCGAATACCCACAGCGTTTCGTCGCCGAAGGCGCCGGCGCTGGTCTTCAGGCCGGCCAGGGCGAAGAAGACCGGCATCAGCACCACGACCGCGACCGGCTCGACGCGCTCGCTGAACCACTGCACGAGGCGCTCGTCGCGCGGCAGGCACAGGCCGAACAGGAAGGCGCCGAACACCGCGTCGATGTGGATGCGCTTGGTGACGTAGGCGGCGATGAAGACCCCGATGACGATGATCGTGAAGATCTCGTTGCTCGGCTTGCCGTTCGGCGGCAGCATGCGCGCGACCAGCGGCCGCACCAGGCCGAACAGCACGGCCACCAGCAGCGTCAGGCCGGCCAGCAGCTCCACCGCGCTGGTCCAGCTGCCGTGGGCGCTGGCGACGATGACGACCAGGCCCACCATGACCCAGGCCAGCAGATCGGAAAATGCGGCCGACGACAGCGCCAGCTGGCCCAGGTCGGTGTGGGCGATGGCGCGGTCCTTCAGGATGCGCGCCAGCACCGGGAACGCGGTGATCGAGAACGCGACGGCGATGAAGCACGCGAACGCGAAGAACGACACGCCCGGCGGCGCGAAGCGATGGAACAGCAGCGGCGAGATGGCCGCGCCCAGCAACAGCGGCAGCAGCACCGAGATGGTGCCGATCGAGACCACCGGCACCATCATCGTCTTCGGTCCGCTCGGCGCGCGCATCTCGAGGCCGACGATGAACATGAACAGCACCACCCCGACCTGCACCAGGCCTTCGAGGCCCGCCAGCGACCCGGCCGCGAACAGCTGGCCGTGAATCTCGGGGAACAGCGCGCCGCATATGCCGGGACCGAGCAGCAGGCCGGCGAACATCTCGCTCACGACCGAGGGCTGGCCGAAGCGGCTCAGCAGCAGCCCGACCAGTTTGGCCGTGCCGAGGATGACGACGAGTTGTATCAAGACGGGATGATCGAGCATGACGGATACCTGTTCTTAATCAAAGGTTGGACTGCCGTGGCGGCAACGGAGCCTGTCGGCATATGGTCCCTTGCGGCTTGACCGCGTCGCCTGGCAGGGCTGCAAAGCAGGTCAAAGAATAGCGAAAGGTTATTACGATGATGTGACGCTTCCCGAAAATAAATCGGCCGCATTGCGTGCCTCCGGGCGCTGCCCGAGGTGCGCCGGCGCGGGCAGGATCTGGCGCAAATACTGGGCGACGCAGCCCGGCTGCAGGCGGCGCTGGTGCGGATAACCGTAAGACACTTCCTCGAAACGCACGCCGTCGATCCAGCGCGTCGACGGCATGTGCAGGTGGCCCGAGACCACCACGCGCGCATCGAAGCGGGTGTGCCAGTCGCGCGTGGCCGTGGTGCCGCACCACAGGCTGAAACGCGGGTGGCGCGGAATGCGGGCCAGCTCCTCGATCAGCGGAAAGTGGTTCACAAGCACCAGCGGCGCCTGCGCGGCCGCCGCCGCCAGGCGCGGCGCCGTGATGCGGCAGCGCTCGGCGCACCAGTCCTGGCGCGTGGCATGCGGATACGGGTCGAGCACATATTCGTCGGCGCAGGCCACGCCGCTGTGCGCGGCCCAGGCCAGGGCGCCTTCGAGCGGCACGCCGGCGGGCCGGAAGCTGTAGTCGTACAGCAGGAACATCAGGGCGATCAGGTGCGGGCCGCCGGGGCCGGGCCACAGGGCATAGGGATCTTCCGGCGTGAGCACGCCCAGCGCACGGCAGCGCGCCACCAGCGCCTCGTACTTGTCGCGGCCGCCGCGGGCGGTCCCGGCGTCGGTCCACAATTCGTGGTTGCCCGGCACCCAGAGCACGCGCGCGAAGCGGCGCACGGCGATCTCGAGCACGAAGGCGAGGTCCGCTTCGGTGTCGCCCAGGTCGCCGGCCAGGATCAGCCAGTCGTCGCGGTAGTCGGCCAGCGCAAGCCAGGCCTCGCGGTTGGCGGGATGGCCCACATGCAGGTCGCTGATGGCCAGCAGGCGCACCGCGAGCCTAGGCCGCCCGGCCCAGCGCGTCGTCGCCGAGCGCGGGAATCACCTGGCGCAGGCTGACGCTGAAATCGGGTCCGTGGCCGCGTTCCACGCTGACCGCCAGCGTGTGGCCCGGCCCCAGGTGGCGCAGGGCGAACTGCCAGCGCGCGGCGTCCTGCGCCATCTCGGGCGCGAAGGCGATGCCGATGGCCGGCGTATCGAGATGGAAGGAGAACTGCTGCAGCGGCAACGACAGGCCCATGCCGCGCGCCTTGATGTAGGACTCCTTCAGGGTCCACAGGTCGAAGAAACGCTGGCGCTGCAGCGCCTGCGGCAAGGCCAGCAACTGGGCGCGCTCGAAGGGCGAAAACACCGTCTCGGCAATGCTCAGCAGGTCGCCCGCGTGGCAGGATTCCTCGACATCGATGCCGGCATCGGCGTCGCGCGTGACCACGCAGGCCACCAGGCTGCGCGCGTTCGACAAATTGAAGCGCAGTCCGGCCATGCCGGGCGGGCCGGCGATCTCGGGGCGTCCGTAGCGGTTGGTGCAGAAGCTCCATTCGGCCGGATCGACGTCGGCGTAGCGCGACAAGGTGGTGCGGCACAGCGCGCGCGTGAGCAGGTACTCGCGCCTGAGGTAGTCGAACACATAGCGCCCCAGGCGCTCGCGCTCGTCCGCGCTGAGCATGGCGCGGTAGCGCTCGAGGAGCAGCGGCGCCGAGCATTGCTCGACCCAGGCGTACCAGACGTGCGCCTCGTGCGCGGCGGGCAGCCTGTCAGGCGGGAGCGTGATCATGTCCAGCCCCTGCTGCAAGTACGCCGTGCGACCTGGTAGCTGGGCTGACAAAGCCGGAAAACTCGGACTCGACCCGGCCGTAGCCGTTCCAGACCTTGTAGCCGAGGCGCGCCTTGAGCTGCTCCGGCATGTCTTCCCACAGGCTGCGATCGAGCCCGAGCATCATGTTTTCCTGCTGGCGGAACTGGGGCGCGCAAAATGTCGACAGGATGCCGATGCGGTCCGGCGCGCCGAGGTTGGCGCCGTTGCCGTGCCACAGGCGTCCGTCGAACACCAGCAAGGTGCCGGCCGGCGCTTCCGGCTGTACCGTCTCGTACTCCTGCGGCCCGTCCTTGCGCGGATAGGCGCCCGACAGGTGGGTGCCCGGCACGAATTCGGTGGCGCCGTTGCGGCGCGTGAAATCGGTCAGCAGCCAGACCGCCGTCACGGTGACGGGCGGGGCGATCCCGAGCGCCGGATCGGGACTGACGAATTCCGGCGCCGGATGGCGGGTGATGGCCGAGGCGCGCCGGTGCGCGCTGTCGGCGCGGGCTGGCTGGGGCATCCACCACTGGTCGGTGTGCAGGCCCATCCGGACGGAACCGGCGCGCACGATGTTCGCCGACAGGGTCGAGAGCAGGAAGTCCTGGCCCAGCACATGGCCGACCAGCTCGTCGATCAGCGGATGGATCACCAGGTCGCGGAAGACCTTGCCCTTGTTGACCAGCATGAAGAGGCGCTGGTTGACGCCCCCGTCCTTTTCCTGGAACGCCGCGGCATCGCGGAACTGGCCCTGGGCATTGAGCACCTCCTGGTTGAAGCCGCCGTCGCGAAAGGCCACGCCGTGTTCCTGTTCGGCCCTGGCCTGCTCGATCACCCGGCTGCGCGCGGTCTCGACCTCCGGGGCCGAGAGCGCGGCGTCGACCATGCAAAAGCCGTGCGCGTCGAGGTCGCGTTTGGCCTGGGCCAGGTCGCTCGTCGCCTTGAATCGGTGCGTCATGAAGTGCTCCTGTTCTTTTTCTGGTTGCATGCTTGGGGCGGAGCGGGCGGGTACTCAGACCAGCGCCGCCTGCAATTCGTCGATCATTCCCGCGATGTCGGCCAGGCAGGGCTGGACGTAGAAGGACTGGTAGCTCAGTTCGACCGCAAACTCGGTCCGGATCTCCTGCTGCAGGCTGGCCGCGGCCATCGAGTGCCCGCCGATATCGAAGAAGTTGTCGCCGATGGTCAGCTGTTCGCGGCCCAGCACCTTGCGGCACAGGCTCAGCAAGCGCTCTTCGGTGGCGCTGCGCGGCGCGGCGCCGACGGCGGCCCTGGCCGGCAACTGCGCGGCCAGCGCGCCGCGGTCGATCTTGCCGCTCGGCGCCAGCGGCAGCGCGGCCACCAGGTGCAGGCGCTGCGGCACCATCGGCGCCGGCAGCGCGGCGAGCAGCTGGCGCCGCAGCGCCTGGCGCGCGTCGCCGGCCGCGCCGGCGCCGGCATGCAACACCACCCAGGCTTCCAGCGTCCCCTCCCCGGCGCCCTGCCCGGCCACCACCGCGCACTGCGCCACGCCGGGCAGGCGCGCCAGGCAGGCTTCGACTTCGGCCAGCTGTACCTTGACGCCGCGCACCTTGACCTGGCGGTCGCGCCGCCCGCGGTAGGCGAGCTCGCCGCTGGCCAGGCGCAGGCCGAAGTCGCCGGTGCGGTAGAGCCGCTGGCCGGGCTTGAACGGATGCGCGACGAAGGCGTCGCCGGCGGCCTCGCCGTGCAGGTAGCCGAGCGCCAGGCCGGCGCCGCCCACGTACAGCTCGCCCTCGACCCCGGCCGGCAGCATGCGCCCCTCGGCGTCGAGCACCAGGATTTCGGTGTTGGCGATGGGGCGCCCGATCGGCACCAGGTGGCGCTCGGCGTCGGCCCCATCCCGTTCGCCGGCCATGGCCGGCGCGATCGACTGGCGCGCCGCAGCGTGCGGCGCGCGCCCCTCGACCAGCGTGTCGGCGATCTCGAGCTGGTTGGCCAGGTTGTCGAGCAAGTCCTGGTCGCTGGTGAGCGGGTTCGAGATGACCACCCGGAACACGGTGATCTTGTCGGGGCCGTGGCGCTGGCTGCGGATGTCGGTCTTCGACACGAAGGTCTTGCCTTGCAAGAACTGCTGCTGCTGGATGGCGGCGACGGCGCGGCCGATTTCCAGGTTGTCGGCGGCCGTCAGCGTCTCCTTGTTACGCAGGCGCAGCGGAATATAGCGGTAGTTCAGGATGTTGATCTGCGGCGAACCGACCAGCTCGAAGGCGGGGTGGGCGGCGATCCGGCCGGCGAAATAGGCGGCCTTGTCGATACCCTGCTCGACCAGCGCGCCCAGGCCGCGTCCGGTCATGATGTGGAACATGGCGTGCAGCGCCAGGAAAATGGCGGGGCGCGAGCCTTCGATGGTGTACTGCCCCATGTCGAAGCTGCCGGACTGGCCCTGGTAGACCGCCTGCACCGAGCTGGCGTGGATCGCCTTCGGATCGCGCAGCAGGCACACGCTGATCCCCTGCGGCACGAACAGCTGCTTGTGCGGGCACAGCGTGATCGAATCGGCGCGCTCGATGCCGTCGAGCAGGCCGCGGTAGCGCTCGGAAAAGATCATGGCGCCGCCCCAGGCCGCATCGACGTGGAAATGCACGCCGTGGCGCTCCGCGCTGGCGGCCATCGCGGCGAGCGGGTCGATCGTGCCGGTCTCGGTGGCGCCGGCGATGCCGATGATCGCCACCGGCAGCAGCTTGCGTTCGCGGCACAGCGCCAGCTGGGCGTCGAGATCGGCCAGGTCGGCCTTCTGCTGCGCGTCCTGGCGGAGCACCAGGATGTTGCGCTCGCCGATGCCGAGAATGGCGGCGGCCTTCCTGATCGAATAATGCGCCAGGCCCGAGGCGATGATGGCAAAGCCCGCGTAACCGCGGCGCCGCACCAGCTCGAAGGCGCCCTGCTCGCTGATCTCGGCCTTGCTGAAGCCGAGCTTGAGCAAGGCGCCGTTGCGCGCATTCCACATCGCCGTGATGTTGGCGCTGCTGCCGCCGCTGACCACCAGCCCGAACACATTGTGCGGATCCTGGATGCGGCCGCGGTAGTCGTCCTCGCCGAAGAATTCGCGGTGCAGCATGGCCAGCGTCTGGCGTTCCAGGAAGGTGAGCGACTTGGAGGTTTCGATCTTGACCATGTTCTGGTTCAGGCGCGCCACCAGTGCGCTGATCTCGGGCATGAAGTCGGGCAGGGCCGAGGTCATGTGTCCGATGAACTTGCTGGCCGAGACGTTGACGCTGTAGGGCACGATATCGCTTTCCATCCAGGCCAGATAGGCCTGGGCCGTGACCGGCGTGGCCGGCACGCGCGGATCGAGGAAGCGCTCCTTGAGCTGGTCCAGGCCGACGCCGGGCAGCGTGATGCGCTGCCCGTGGGCGCCATGCGCCGCACTGCGGAAATGGTCGGGCAAGCCGTGGCGCGGCTCGTCGGGCACCTCGTAACAGCTGCTGTCGGCGCCGGTTTCGGTCAGGCCGTAGACATTGAACAGGCGCACGCCCGGCAAGGCATTGAAGAAGCGGCGCGCCAGCACCGAATCGAGGGCCTCGCCGCTGCAGACGACCGAGCGCAGCGCCCGCAGGCGGGAAAACCCGGGCTGCTCGGCCATGCGCGCCAGCACGAACGGCGCCACGGTCAGCCGCGTCACCCCGTGCCGCGCCAGGCGCGCCACCAGGGCCTGGGCGTCGCGCGCGCTGGCGTCGTCCACGATCAGCAGCGCTCGTCCGGTCAGGAGCGGCTGGAACATCTCGGCCACGTGGTCGACGAAGCCGGTCGCACTCTTCATGCAGAAGATCTCGTCGCGCTCCAGGCCGAGCGCCGTGGCGGCCCACAGCACGCGGTTGAGCGCGCCCGTGTGGCTGCCGATGACGCCCTTCGGCGCGCCGCTCGAGCCGGAGGTGTACATGACATAGGCGGCGTCGGCGCCATGCGCGGCGTGTTCCAGCCCGGCGCCGGACGCTGGGGCCGGGAAGGCGTCGATATGGGTCCAGTGCCGGCCGTGCATGGCGGCGTCGGCATGCAGGACCAGGGCCAGGCCGGCGTCGCTGTCGATGGCGTGGATGCGGGCCGCCGGCAGGCTGGTATCGAGCGGCACGAACAGCGCGCCGCAGCGCAGCACGGCGAGCACGCGCGCGACATAGCCGGCCGAGCGCGCAAGATAGAGGCCGATCCGATCGCCGGGGCGGATGCCGGCGGCCACCAGCTGCGCCGCCAGGGCGGCGACGGTCCGCTCGAGCGCGCCATAACTGATGTGCCGCGCGTCCTCCACCAGGGCGATCGCGTCGGGTGTGTCCAGGGCCTGGGCGCGAAACAGCTGGTCGAGCCTGCCGGCCCGACCCGCGGCCGCGGCCGGGCCGGCCGCCGCGCGCAGCTCGCCCTCGCCTGCCAGGCCGAGTTCGGCCAGCGGCCGGTACGGGCTGGCCAGCACGCAGCCGAGCAGGCGCTCGAGATGGTCGGCAAAGCGGACCATGCTGGCGCGATCGAACAGCGCGCTGGCGTACTCGAGGGCGAAGCCCAGGCCGCCGCCGAGGCTGGCGCGCACTTTCAGTTCGATGTCGCTGTGCGAGACCGAGCTGGCCGGCTCGCGCGGATGGCGGCGGCCGGGCGCGGCGCCGTCGCTGCTGATGGCCGTCAGGTCGGGATGACGGTATTCGAAGGCGAGCTGGCAGAAAGGCGCGAACGCCATGGCGCCGTCACCGGCCTGGCCGTCGAGCAAGGTTTCGAGCGGGACGGCGTCGCGCGCGGCGGCGCGGCAGGCTTGTTCGAGCGCGCAGGCCAGGCCGACGAAGGTCATGCCGCCGTCCAGCCGGGCCTGGACCGGCTGGTGGTCGAACAGGGTGGCGATGGCGAGCGTGCCCGCCGCGGCGCGCGGCAGCTGCAGCACGCCGAGCTGGACGCTGTCCTGCTGCGCCAGGCGCGCGGCGACGAGGGCGAACAAGGCCATGATGCCGAATTGCTGCGGCAGGCAGGCGCCGTTGAGCAGCGCGCGCAAGCCGAGGATTTTCTTCTTGTCGATGCAAAATTCGTAGCGGGCGCTGGCGAAGGCCTTGACCGCGCCGCGCGGATAATCGGTGGGCAGCGGCTGCAGGCGCGGCGCGGGCGGCGCGCACGGCGCGCAAGGCGCGTCCGCTTCGGCGCGCGGCACGGCCGCCGGGCCGGGTGCGGCGCCCGTCAGCGCGGCCTTGAGGCGCTCGAACACCAGCTCGAGCTGGGCGCGCGTCATGACCAGCGGATGGAAGGTCAGCACCAGGCAGGTCGTGGCCGACGCCGCCTGGCGCGCGATCGTGACCCTGAGCGGGAATTCGGTGGCCAGGTCGAAGGCGTAGGCGCGCTCGGACTGGTACAGGCCGTCCATGCAGGCCGACAGCTCGTCGTGCCAGGGTTCGGCCAGCGCCCCGGGGCCGATGGCCGCTTCCAGCACCGGCAGGCGCGCGCGCGCGCCGGCATGCCAGCACGGCTGGCCCTCGTGCAGCGCCAGCGTGGAATGGTAATCCGGGTTGTCGTCGAGGATGCCGGCAAGCAGCGCCACCAGGGCCGCGCTTGCCGGTTCGCCTTCCAGGTCGAGGCAGAGGACGTCGTTCGGTTTCGATCTGGCGCCCGCGATCTGCTCGATACGCCACAAGCGGCGTTGGGCAGGATGGAGCGGACGCGGTACGCAAGCGCAACTGGAGAGGGAGTCAGACATGGTGGCCGATAGGACGCTGTTGCCGTTAACACTACGAAAGCCGCTTCGGAACGCCACGCGGGCGTTCCGGAAGCGTCGTCTACATCAGGCCGCGAAGGCCGTGCCGCGGGCGTTCTGCGTCAGCACCTTGTTGTGCCTGAACTTGTCTTCGCCCGAGACCACCACCACGCCGTACTTGTCGAGCGACAGGGTGCTGCCGTATTCCTGGATAGTGTCGGTATCCGGATAAATGCGCACGCTGGCCGGCACATAGCGCGCGGTAAAGCCCAGGCGGGTCCGGTTGGTGGTCGTATTCGCGAACGAGGCATGCATCAGCGTCGACCAGAACATGACGCTCTGGCCCGGCTTCATCACCATCGACACCGCCTTCGAATCGTCCGGCACCCAGTCCGGATCCTTCTGCAGGTTGCGATAGTCGTAGCCGAAGAAGCCCTGCTTCTGGCCGTTCTTCTCGAGCTGGTTGATCTGTTCCGGCGAGTACTTCATTTCCTTGGTCTCGTCGTAGAACATTTCTTCATGGGTGCCCGGAATGAAGCGCAGGCAGCCGTTCTCCAGATCGGAATCGGTCACCGCGGTCCAGACCGTCAGCGCGCCGCCGAAGGTCGGATCGGGCCACACCACTTGCGGATTGCCCGATGCGTGGCCGAAGGTATCGGCCTGGTGCCAGTCGGTGCCTTCGTCGCCCGGGTATTTCGGGAACATCTCCGAGCGCCAGCACAGCAGGTCAGGCCCGAGGATGCCTTCGACCTTGTCCAGGATGCGGCGCTGCATGATGTGGCGGCTGAAGAAATCGATGTCGAGGTGGCGGTCGTAGCCGGCCAGCAGGCTGGTGTGATCGAGTTCGTAGACGGCGTGCTTGCGGTCGAAAATCTCGGCGCGCAGGGTCTTGTAGTTCGCCGTCATCTCGTCAGGATCGTACACATCGAACGGGCCGTGAAAGCCGTTCTCCCTGAAAGCCTTCAGTTCGGCGTCGGTCAAACTAAACTGTTTTTTCATCGTTAAAACTCCGGCTATGTGGAACGCATTCCGATTGTTGAAATTGCGGGATTGTTGAAGTCCCTAGGCTTGTTCGAGGAGCTCGCTGGTCTTGGCGGTGTAGGCGCGGATCCAGTCGTTAATCGTCGAAAACGACATCAGCTCGCGCGTTTCGAGGGCGACGTCGACTTTCTCTTCGACCCGGATCTGCAAGCTGATCACGGTCAGGGACGACACGCCGAGGGTGTAATACTCGTCATCGAGTCCGATACTCCTGAAACTCTCGCTTTCCTTGAACAGCGAAACGATCAGTTCCTTCACTTCTGCTGCATTCATGCTCACCTCCGAGTTAAGCCGCTGTGGAAAATAGCTTCTTGCTGTCGATCTTGCCGTTCTTGTTAATAGGCAAAGCCGTTCCGACCGCTATCTGGTCAGGAATCATGTAGGCCGGGACCGTGCCGCTCAGCTGCTTGCGCACCGACCTGGCGTCGACCTCGTGGCCCTCGTTCACTTGCAGGTAAGCCACCAGCAACTGGTCGCCTCCATCCTGTTTGCGGCAGCTCACCACCGCCTCGCGCACGCCGTCGAGGGCCATCAGGCTGGACCTGACTTCGCCCAGCGAAATCCGGTAGCCCCTGAGCTTGACTTCGTTGTCCTGGCGGCCGAGGAATTCGATCAGGCCGTGTTCGTTCATGCGCACCAGGTCGCCGGTGCGGTAGATCAGGCCGTCGGCCAGGCCGGCATCGTGGAAGAAGGCGCCGTCGCGTCCGCCACTGTTCAGGTAGCCCAGCGCCACCCCCTGCCCGGCCGCGTACAGTTCGCCGGTCTCGCCCGCCGCCACCGGGCGCCGCGCGGCGTCGAGAATGAAGACCTCGGTGCCGCTTATCGCGCGCCCGATGGGCACGGTCTCGCCCGGCGGATTGGCCCGGGTCATCACGTGGCAGCAGGTGAAGGTGGTGTTCTCGGTCGGGCCGTAGCCGTTGACCAGGGTGATGCCCTCGATCCGGTCGAGCACCTTGCGCACCGCCGCCGGACGCAGCACGTCGCCGCCGGCCAGCAATACCTTGAGCGGGCGCAGCGCCTCCAGGTAACTGTCGGCAAACAGGTGGAACAGCGCCGCGGTGAGCCAGGCGATGGTGACCTTGTGCTCCAGGATGTGGCGCTTGAACAGGTTCGGATCGAGCACGGCCCCGGTGTACAGCACCAGCACCGCGCCATTGAGCAGCGCGCCCCAGATCTCGAGGGTCGAGGCGTCGAAGCTCGGCGTCGAGAACTGCAGGATGGCGTCGCCGGCCCCGATGGCGATGTAGTTGGTGTCGATGACGAGCCGGGTGACGCCGCGGTGCGCCACCACGACGCCCTTGGGCTCGGACGTGGTGCCCGAGGTGAACATGATGTAGGCCGGGGCGTCCGCCGCCACCCGCGGCGCCTGGCGCGGCGCGACCGGGTCCGCCAGCTCCTGGACGCGGAACCGCACCAGTTTCCTGCGCGCGCCCGTCAGCGCGCCGCAGTCGCGGTCGCTGATGACCAGCGCGACCTGGGCGGCATCGAGGCAGTACAGCGCACGCGCCGGCGGCGTGTTCGGTTCGAGCGGCAGATAGGCCGCGCCGCATTTCAGGATCGCCAGCATGCCGACGATCATTTCGGGCGAACGGTCCATGATCAGGGCGACGCTGGCGCCGGGGCCGACGCCGTCCTCTTCGAGGCGCGCGGCCAGCGACTCGGACAGCCGGTCGAGCTCGGCGTAGCTGAAGCGCGCCTCGCCCCAGACCAGCGCGACCGCGCCCGGGCTGGCCGCGGCGCGGTCCCGGAACAGGCTATGAATACTGGCTGTTGAAGTCGCGCGCATGGGTCGTCTCGAGAATGTGGTTCCAGATGGCGGTCAAGGTGCCCGAATCGCGGGTCAGCACGCCGTAGTGGTCGGCGTCCGGATCGACGAACATGGTGCTGTTGCGGATGTGGCCGCGGATTTTCTCCGAGCTGGCGACGTTGACCTGGATGTCGCGCCCGCCGGCCATCAGCAGGGTCGGATGGAATACCTCGGCCGCCAGCTGCTCGTAGTCGGTCGACTTGTAGGCCAGGTAATTGCTGGCATAGCGTTTCAGGAAGCGGACGTCGCCGAAGGGCTGGTCGAGGCCTTCCGGGCGCGGCAGGTTGGCGTCGTAGCGTTCGTTCTGGATCTTCTCGAACACGAGCTGGGCGCGCTCGTCGCTGCTGGCAGCGAGCGTCAGCAGGACGTCCATGTCGGCGGCGAACTGGGTCACGCACTCCTTTTCGGAGAGCATGGTGTATTCGCCATGGGCCAGCACCAGCTGGCTGAAGCGGTTCGGCTCCTGGTTGATGGCGGCGAGCGCCACGCCGGCGCCGGAACAGTAGCCCACCAGGATCGCTTCGCAGATCTTGAGCGTGTCGATGACGGCGATCAGGTCGGCCACGTGCTGGTCGATCGAAAACTCGGCGACGGCGCAGGCGCGGCCGGAATTTTCCAGCACCGAGCGGCTTTCCCAGGTACAGACGTTGTAGTGCGATTTGAAGAAATCGAAAAACGGGGCGGCGATGCCGACGTCCAGGCCAAAAGGAATGACCAGCACGATCCACGGCTTTCTGAGATCGCTGACGGCATAGCCATACCGTAGTTCGATGTGATCGGACGTCGTCAGTGAGCTCGTTTTCATAAGGCGTTTCGCTTTGGCAGAATTTGTTCGAACCCGCGCACCGGAAGCGGTCGGCGCGGACGTTGTTGTGTGTGCTGTTCGCGTGTTGCTGTTTCGAAAAGATAAACAAAAGGTGTTACGAAGTTGTGACGTTATGAAATAAATTTCTGCCGCCGAAAACCCCGTCGGCAGCGCCTGCGCAGGCCGAACGGCGGGCGTGGCCAAGCCCTCCGCGCAGCCTGCGCGGAGAGTCCCTGAGAGAGAATTGGCCGCCCCCGCGGCCGGCTACATGGCGCGGTTCAGCTTGAGCGGGAACTGCAGGCTCGGCATGGTCCAGTCGCCGCTGATCTGGCTCTCCGACAGCCGGCCCTTGAACTCGGCCGCGATGCCCTTGACCTTCAGGCTCAAGGCGCCATCCTTCATCGTCACTTCCGACACCGGCAGGCCGAACAGCTGGCGGTTGGGGATATCCTGCAGCGCGATCAGTTCGCCCTTTTCATTGAGCTTGAAGCGCAGGATCATGTAGGTGTTGGCGGTCTTGCCTTCCCATTTGCCGACCAGCTTGCTGGCGAGGTCGGCCGGCACGCGGACCGCCTCGGGCACGTACTCGCCCCGTTCCAGGTTCAGGTCGTTGCCCTGTCCGCCCGCCGCGAAGCGGCCGCTGATCGCGTCCGGCTTGAGCGTGCCGGTGAAGGTGGCGCCCACGCCGTCGACGCGGAGCGTCAGCTTGTCCCCGTCCAGGCTCACGGCGCTGACCGGAATGCCGTTGCGGCCTTCGTGCGGGCTGTCCATGGTGGCGAGCAGGTTACCCGCCTTGTTTTCCTTGAACCTGAACGCAATCCCGATGCCGCTGCCGAACTTGCCGTACCAGTTGCCCTCGAGCCGGTCGCGCGTGGCCTTGTCGACCACCAGGCCGGCGGCCTCGAACTTGCCCTTGCTGAAGGTGAGCGGCGCGGTGCCGCCCTGGGTCCATTTGCCGACCAGCTGGCCGCCTTCGAGCTTACCTTCAAAGCTCATCACCGGACGCAATACCTTCACCTGCACGTTACCGTCCTTGAGCGAGACGCTTTCGGCGGGGATGCCGAAGGCCGACTGGTCGGGACTGTCGACCGTGGCGCTCATGCCGCTCCCGGCCTGCCCGTCGGCCTTGAAGTTGAGCACCAGGTTAAGCTTGCGCTCGGTCTGCGGAATACTCAGCGCGCCGTGCCAGGGGCCGTTCAGCTGGGCGACCAGCGCCGCGGGAATCTTCTGCGCGACATAGGGCTTGAGCGCGAGGTCGAAACTGGCCCCGTTCTGCTTCCATTTGCCGGTCAGCTTGCGGTTCGCGAGCACGCCTTCATAGCGGCCGTTGACTTCGTCGACGGCGAACACGACCTTGTCTCCGGTCTGGCTGACGGTATTCACGGCGACGTTTTGCAGGTTCGCTTCGGCCGGGGCATTGAGCACCGCGGTCAGCTTGTCTTGCTGGTTGCGGCTGACGATGAACTGGATGTCGAGCTTGGTGCTGGGATTGATCACCAGCTTGCCTTCCCAGGTGCCCAGCAGCGCGTCCGATGCCGGCGCGGCGGCCAGGGAAACGCTACTGAACAGCCCCATGAAGAAGGCGCAGAACAAGGCCCTGAACATGGGCCAGGTGCGGTGTGGCAGATGCATGGTTATTTCTCCATCTAGTCGTGGAAACTGCATATAGGGAGTGCGCCGGCGGCGCGCGGCCGCCGGTGGTCAGGCAGGGTCGCGCGCGCACGCTCAGGCGTGCTCGACGACCTTCAGGCAGCCGAAGCCGGTCAGCGTGGCCAGCTCGATCGTGGCGCTGCAGGCGACCGGCTGGTAATCGAGCGTCAGCGATCCGCTCAGCTCGTACTGGGCGGCGGCGGCGTCCAGCTCGCGGACCGGCTGGTCGAGCTGGACCGCCAGCTCGGTGCCGCCCTGGGTCCCGGTAAATTTGACCAGCACCACGCCGCGCGCGAGCGCTTCCTGCAGTTCGGCCGCGCTCTTGTAGCGAATCAGCGAGACGGGGTGCTGCGCCTGCGACAATTTTTCAACCAGTGGACTCATGGGGCTCTCCTCAGTGCGTGGCCTGGGCCATCTGTTTTTGCAGGCTCAGCGGGCGCATGTCGGTCCACACCGTATCGATGTGATCGAGGCATTCCTGCTTCAGTCCGAACTTGCCTTCGTCGAACCAGCCGAGCGCGTTCTCGCGCTCTTTCGGCCAGATCGAATATTGCTTTTCGTGGTTCAGCACGACTTTGTAGATGGTCTTGTCTTCTTCGTCGAAACTCGACATGGCATTTCTCCTTGAAACGTGGTTGGGGGTCGGTCAAAAGCGTGGGGCGGGGACGCCGGTTCAGTCGCGGAAGATCACCTCTTCGCGCCGGAACCAGACGATCGAAAACGCCAGCGCCGCAGCGCCGATCACGATGGTGGTCCCGAAAATCGATCCGATCATCATGTAGTTGCTCAGGCTTCCCTTGATCAGCTCGCGAATCACGAGTCCGACATTCGAGACCGGGATCATCGACCAGAACCAGGTCAGGCTGACACCGGGCACGAAGATCGCCGTGGCCAGCACCACCACCAGCAAGTTGGCGATGCTGCTGAAGGAATTGGCCTCGCGGTAGCTGCGCGAATAAATCGAAATGGCCAGCAGGATGGCCGAGAACACGGCCGTCACCGGTACCAGCATCAGCCACACGAGCAGCATGTCCCCCGCCCCGATCTGGGACAGCACGGTCTTGAAGGTGGCCGAGGCGTTCATGCCTTCCACCACCAGCCAGGTCGTCAGGCTGATCATGCTGACGGTCGAATACAGCAGGCCGAGCACGAACACCACCAGGAATTTGCCGAGCAGGATGAAGGTTCGGGCCACCGGCATCATCACCAGGATTTCCATGGTCCCCTTCTCGCGTTCGCCGGTCGCCAGTTCCACCGCGGTGAAGGCGCAGCCCATGAAGCAGATGATGAACAGGGGATACGCGATGATCGTGCCCAGGTTATGGCCGATGCGTTCCTGGTCGCTGGCGATATTGCGCACATCGAAGACGACCGGCTTGAGCAGCGAGTCGCGCGCCGTTTCGCTGGCGCTGCCGAGGAAGGCCAGGCGCCAGTCGCGCTGCTTTTCGCTGAAGGCCAGCAGGGGCGCGGTGCCGCGGTCCTTGACCAGGGCCTGGCTCGGGGCCGACTGGTAGTACACGAAGGATACGCCGAGCTGGGCACCGCTGGTGAGCTGCTGGCGGGCGTCCTTCGGGATCTTGAGCGCGAAGCGGATCGTCTTGTCGCGAATGGCCTGGTCGATCTTCCCTTCCGGGACGTCGACGCGGCGGAAACTGCTGTCGTCGGCATACAGTTTTGCCAGTTCGGGCAGGTTTTCCGCGCCGACGATGGTGTAGGCCAGCTCCGTCTTGTCGAGCTGTTCGCTGTTCTTTTCGGCGAACTGCAGGAAGAAATGGCCCATCAGCGGAATCAGGAAGCACGGCATGACGAACATGCGCACGATGTTGCGGCGGTCGCGCAGGGTTTCGCGCAAGTCTTTCCAGAAGATGGCGGCGATTGTATTGATCATGCTTCGATTACCTCATGGTGGAGCGCATGCGCGACCGTGTCCGCCTGCGCCTTGCTGGAAAAGCTGCGTTCGCCCGTGATCGACAGGTAGGCGTCGTCCAGGTGGCTGCAGCCGGTCTGCGCCTTCATCTGCGCCGGCGTGCCATGGAAGCGCACCAGGCCCTTGTGGATCAGCAGCGCCTGGTCGCACAGCTTTTCGACCTCGTGCATGTGGTGGGTGGAAAAGATCACCGACTTGCCCGCATGCCGGCAGCGTTCGATGTAGTTCAACACGATCTGCGCGGTCGGCACGTCCAGTCCCGTGGTGGGCTCGTCGAAGATGATGAATTCCGGCGAGTGCACCAGGCTGCGGGCGATCGAGACGCGCTGCTTCATCCCGGCCGACAAGGTGCCGATGCGGCGGTGCGCGAATTCCCCGATCTCGAGTTCCTCGAACAGTTCGTCGATCCTGGCCTCGAGCGCGCCGGCCGACAGGCCGTACATCCGGCCGCAGAAACGCAGCAGCTCTTGCGCGTCGAGGTTGTTGTACAGGCCCGTATTGCCCGACAGGAAGCCCACGCGCTTGCGCACTTCGTTGGCATCCTTGACGCTGTCGAAGCCCGACAGCCGGACCGATCCCGCACTGGGCTTGAGCGAGGTGCCGAGAATGCGCATCAGCGTCGTCTTGCCGGCGCCGTTGGCGCCCAGCAGGCCCAGGATGGTTCCCTTCGGTACGCTGAAATCGACCTGGCGCAGCGCATGGAACTGCTTGCCCTCTTCGCGCGGATCGAGCGGTCCGGGGGTCTTCTTCTTGCCCTGCTTGAGATCGAACGTCTTCCTGACGCCGCTGACTGCTAACATGATCGCTCCGTGGTGGGTTGAGTGCTATTCGATGAAAAACGCAAGCAGGACATTGCCCGCACGGCCGCCATTGGTGCCGTAGCCGGAATTGACGAAGACCATGCCGCCGCCGATGGTGGGGCCGGAGCCGATCAGGGACCCGCCGGCCGCGGCCACGCCGTTGACGGTCTCGAAATCGCGGTTGGTGTCGAACTCCCAGAGCAGCTTGCCGTCGCCGCTGGCATAGGCGCGAAAGCCGCCGTCCACGCTGCCGGCGAACAGCAGCCCGGGCACGACGCCGATGCCGACCGGCTGGGCGCCGTTGCAGCCGTAGCGGACCGTCCCGCACAGGAGCGCGCCGGGCGCCGCCGTCCACAGGCGCCTCCCGCTGTCGGCGGCGACCGCGTGCAGGCCGCCGGGGGCCGTATCGGCGATGTCCGACACCGGGAAAAACACGGTCTCGCCCAGCGCCGCCGATCCCCACACGATGCCGCCCGCGGTGCCGCCGTTGCCGGCGCGGTACTGCCAGACCGGCGCGCCCTCGCGCTCCGGATCGAGCGCGTAGGCCACGCCCGATTTCTGGCCCACCACGATCAGGTCGCGGCCGCCGCTCCTGACCATCATCGGTGGACTGGCGATATCGAGGTTCGGTCCGCTCTGGGGCTGGCAGCGCGCCCGCTCGGCGGCCGCGCAGCCGGGCACCCAGACGTCGTCGGGCGTGAGCTGCACCGCCCAGCGCAAGGCGCCGCTGGCGAGATCGAAGGCGAGCACCGAATCGGAGTGGATGGCGCGACCCGTGTAACTGTTGCCGGTGCCGACGTAGACCAGCTGGCGCCGCAGGTCCACCAGCGGCGGCGCCCAGATCGCCGCGCCCGACGGCCCCCAGATCGGCCGCCCCTCCGCGGTGACGCTCGCAAGCAGCTGCGCTTTCTCGGGAATCGTGTGGCTTTGCCAGAGCAGCTTGCCGCTTGCCACGTCGAGCGCACTGAGGCTGCCGCGGAAGCTGCAGCAGTTCTCCCCCGGCGTGCCCACCGTGCTCCAGGACGACATCGGCACCAGGTAGCGCCCGCCGGCCAGCACGGGCGAACCGGTGATGCGCGCCTTCGGCTGGGCATCGACCTTCACCTTCCACAACAGCCTGCCGCTGTGCGCGTCGAGCGCATAGGCATTGCCCGCCATGTCGCCGAACAGCACGCCGTACCTGGTGCGGTGGCGCCTGCTGGCCGCGTCGTCGAAGGTGACGACGCTGGCCGCGCCGCGCACGCCCGCCTGGGCCGCGAATTGCCAGTAGGTGCAACCGGTCTGGGCCGACAGCGAATAGAAGTTGCCGCCCTGGCTGCCGACGAACAGCCGGTTCGAGGCGAAGACCGGCTGCGCCCAGGCCGAGAACGAATCCGGGAAGCCGAAGGCCCAGCGCAGCTTCAGGCGCTTGACGTTGCCGGCGTCGACGCCGGCGTTGGCCGCCGACTGGAAGCTGGCGTTGTCGGTCCCGTTGCCCCAGCCGTTCCAGCGCGGCGCCGCGTCCGGATCGCTCAGCGCGGGGTTGTCGGCGCAGCGTCCGCGCTGCGCGGCCGCCGGGTTGGCGTCGATCTTCTTGCCGGTGACGTATTCGGCAATCAGGCGCCGCTCGCTGCCGCTCAATGGATAGCCCTGGGTCCGCATCACACCCACCGTCAGCGCATGCAGGATCGTCGACGGAGGAAAGGTCGCCAGCACTTGCTTCGACGGCGCGCGGCTGCCGAGGAAACCGCTGTGGCAACCCGCGCAGTGCTGGGTAAACAGTTTATCCGCGCCGGCGCTGGGCGGCCGTAGCGGCGCCGCCGCATCCGCGCCCAGGCACCACAGTCCCAGGCAGCACAGTGCCAGGAAGGCGTTCCTGCGCGGCGCGCTTGCGGACGAACTGGCGAGACGGGACATGCGCTACTCCTGGGATGTGCGCTGCGATAAGGGTGTCGGCTTGGACCGGCGGCGGTCTCCGGGAGCACCGTTGCCGAGGTCAAAATATATCGGAAAGTTATTACGATGATGTGACGCCGGAAGCGATTCGCGGCGCTGCCTGCGGCGCGCTGCAGGCAAGCGAAACGCGTAAAAAAACTCGCCGCGGCGAGTTGTTCTCATCGACGAAACAGGCCTCTGGCGACGCCCCTGGCCTTCACGCGATCATTCACCCTCTCCTGCGCTCGTGCTCGCCCAGGTGTCGAGGAACCCGGCGATTTTCTGCTTGATGCCGCTGTCGACAGTGCGCAGGCGCAGGATGCGCAGCGCACTCTTTTCCAGGATGCTGTTTTTGAGGGTATCCCGCCCCGCCTGTAGCTGCGTCTCATGGGAACCGCCATCGACTTCAATGACGCCCACCGGTGTCTTGCCCACCTTGAAATAGACCACGAAGTCGCAACTGGCGCGGTTACGCATGAAGGCGCGTTCCTGCTGCGTCAAGGCCGGGTTGCTTGCCGAGGCTACTTGATCGAGCGGAACCTGGGCGTGGCAGCTCAGCCCTTTGCGCGAGGCGGCCGACAGCGCTTCGCGCAGCAGCTGCGCGACGATTTGTTCGGATCGAAAATCTGAATCCTCCGGGCGCAATCTGGCGCGCAGCCGTTCGAGCGCCTGGTCGTACTCCTCGTACAAGAGGTCGAACGCCGACACCACGGGCGCCACGACGATCTGCGCGTCTTGCGCGTAGTACGCGACATAGCGGATCAACGCCGCGACGTGACCGTTGTTCGCGCTAAAAACGTCGTCGCCGGTCACCAGTGTGAAGCGTTTTTTGGCGCGCGATACCGCCACGTTGATCATCCGCGCATCGTCGACAAAGTCGAGCCGCCGTTGGTTGTGGCGTTTCTTGTCCAGCACCGTGGAAAAGACGATCTCATCGCATTCCCGGCCTTGAAACTTGTGGACGGTGTTCTTGACGAAATCGGCCGGCAGGTGGGTGTCGGACAGTTCAACTTGTGCGCGGTACGGTGCGATGAAACCGCGGCCGTCCTCGTGCAGCGCGACGCCATCGGTGTCTCGATCGAGGACTGCAAGGAGTGAGTCCAGTTCCCGGAGGTTCGTATTGTCCCGCGCATGATTGCCCTTGGCGGTGATCACCATCCGCAAGGGCGACTCCGCGCTGGCCTGGCGCATCGGTACCAAGGCATTGTCATAAAACTGCTGGTTGCAAAACTGGATAATCCGCGGATGACAGCGGTAGTGCTCCCTGAGCAAGGTGCGCGGCAGCGTATCCTTGAACACGCCGATACAGGAGTCGAGCAAGCTGTGGCGATCGCAATCGTAGTCAGCCGCCGGCGCCTGCAGGCCCAGCGGCTCGGCAATGTGCGCCAGCTGCCGGCTGTCGCCGACGACGATCAAATTCCTGGAACAGCCCAGCGCCAATACGCCCGGCACGATGTCTTGTTGCGAGGCCTCGTCAATGATGACGTAATCCAGGATCGCTCCCTTGGCGATCGAATTGACGATGGAATGGGTACTGCTGCCAAGGACAGGAAAACGCCGCACGAACGCATCGAACTCTTTTTTATAGGTGTGCGCAGCGAAGTCCTGGGCGACTGGCAATCGCGGCTGCAGGTGTTGCTTCAGATAGCGCATCGACGCGGTCGCGAGTTCCTGCAGCAAGGCGTCGACATTGCCGCGCTCGAGCGACTCGCGGCAAGCCCGCAATTGCGCCTCTTTCCGTGCCAGCGCCTTGTCGTAGTAATGCATCTGCAGGGCGTGGAACACGGCGAGCCGCGTCTCGTTCGCGAAAGGCTTGGCGCGAAAGATCTTGAAGCTAAATAGCAGCTCGATCCGCTCCTTGATGCCGATGCGCTGGGTCCCGAGATAGGCCAGGTAGGCCATCAGGTCCGCCGCCTTGCTCGGGGACAGCCCGTACTTCTCGAGCGACAGCGGAAGGCCCACCGCATTCTCGTCGCGCCACTGTTGCAGATAACTTCGTTCGATCGTCAACTCATCGATTTCGGCGCGCAGCTGGGGGGCCAGGTTATGGTCGCGCAAATGCTGCTTCAGGTTTGCCAGCGTCGCCTGGATTTCGTCCATCGACTGGATCGGCTCGGATCGGGCCGCTGGCGCGGGAGGCAAGTTGGCGAAAAATTCGTTCCGGTTCTCCGTGCTGCCGAGCTTGGCGACCAGGTGCCCAAGATCGACCTTTTCCAGTTTCTCGTATACGTTTTCCACGGCCGGATTGTTATTCGACACGACCGCGACGGTCTTACCGCGCAGCAGGATATTGGCCAGGATGTTCAGGATGGTTTGGGTCTTGCCGGTGCCAGGCGGCCCTTCAATGACGCTGACCTGGTGGCCGAAGGCCCGCTCGACCGCTGCGAGCTGGCTTTCGTTCACGCCGAATGGGAAGATCAGGCTGCCCTCGGCGATGCGCCTTGCATTCTCCCCGTTGCAATACGCATGCAAGGCGGTGTCCGGACTTGGCGCCAGCGTCTCCAGTTGACGCACGATGTTTTCCGCGATGGTGCGCTGATCGGGCGAGCCTGCCCGATTCCGGCGCGTATTGGCGATGGCCATCAGATAGCGAAAGACCGGCGTCTCCTTCATCGCCGTGGTGGGAAGGAACTCGATGCCTGCCAGGTCGAAGATATACGGCCTGGTGGCAGCCGCATACTGCACCACCGCATAGCGCTCGCCGTAGATCGTTGCCTTTTCGATAGGCTGAACGCTGATGCTGTTGCGCTTTTTCAGCAGCATCTCGCCGAGTTCACGCGTAGGCGCGACGCTGCATACGCTGAGCGGTCGTATGAAAAATTTCGTGGATGGGAACACGCACTTCAATTGCAGCGCGTGGCGCTGGTCATCCCAAAAAATCGACCAATCGCTGATCTGGTGCGTCTTGTCGATACCCTCTACGTAAACAGAAGTCATATGCGCTTTATGCATGTCGAATTTTCCCGAGCGGGAAACCCAGGAATACGCTGCTTTTGCCGGTCACGCCATTGTAGGGACTATCGTCGACAACGCGATGCACCGACTCCGGTTCAGTCGCGCACGCTCCCCAGCGGCGCCATCTCGACCGCCACGCCGGACAAGACGGCGTTGCCCGACAAGGGGTCGCGCAGGTTCTCGTCGAGCAGCGCGTTCAGGTTGACACCGGGCCGCTCGGCCGCCACGCCGAGTCGGGTGCCGGCCAGGTCGTGGCCCCAGCCATGGGGCAGGCTGACCACGCCCGGCATCATCTCGTCGCTCACTTCGACTTGCACCTCGATCCGGCGCGCGCCGTTACGCAGTTGCGCCATGCCGCCGTCGACCAGGCCGAGGCGGGCGGCATCGAACGGATGCACCAGCGCCGTGCAGCGGTAGGCGCCCTTGGCCAGCGCCGGCAGGTTGTGCATCCAGCTGTTGTTCGAACGTAGCTGGCGCCGGCCGACGATCACCAGATCCGGCGCCGGCGCGGCCAGCTCCGCCGCCACGCGCGCCAGGTCATCGAGCAGCATGGGTGGGGCAAGTTCGATCTTGCCAGACGGCGTGCGCAAGGCTTCGGGAATGCGCTGGGTCATTGGCCCCAGGTCGATGCCGGACGGCGCTTGCTCGATCTTCGCCAGCGTCAGCGCGCCGGGCCGTTGTCCGAACTGGTCGCCGTAAGGGCCGCTGCGCAAGGCCAGGTCGAGCATGCGCCGCGGCCCGCGCTGCGGGGCCAGCGCCGCCATCACCTGCGCCGCGGCCGAGCCGAATCCCTTGTCCAGCTCCTGCGCCAGCGCGGCGTCGTCCAGCGCCTCGATGTCGGCCCCGGCGCCCTGCCCTTGCGCGATCGCGGCGATGCGCAGCAGGCTTTCCCACTCGTCGGGCTGGCCCGGCTGGCGCGCCAGCACCGGCCGGCTGTAGCGGGCGTGGTTATGGTGCGAAAACTGGGTGAAGGTGACGTCGTAGTGCGCGTCCTCCAGCGGCGACGGCCCGGGCAGGATCACGTCGGCGTGGCGCGAGGTTTCGTTGAGGTAGATGTCGAAGCTGACCATGAACTCGAGTTGGTCGAGGGCCGCCGCCAGGCGCGGGCCGTTCGGGCTTGATAACACCGGATTGCCGGCGATCGCGATCAGGGCCTTGATCTGTCCCGGGCCGGGCGTATCGATTTCCTCGGCCAGGCAGGTGATCGGCAGCTCGCCCGCCACCTCGACGGCGCCTGACACGCGCGAGCGATGGCGGCCGCTGACGACCCCGCGGCCGACGCCTGGCGTGCCGCGCGTGTTGGCGCCGAATGCCGCGGCCTTGGGGAACATGGCGCCGCCCTCCTCGTCCAGGTGGCCGGTCAAGACATTGAGCACATCGATCAGCCAGGAGCACAAGGTGCCGAACTGCTGGGTGCAGGTGCCGATGCGGCCGTAAATGGCGGCGCGCGGCGTGGTGGCAAGCGTGCGCGCCAGGGCGCGGATGGTGGCGGCATCGATGCCGCAGCGCGCGGCGACGCGTTCGGGCGCGTAGTCCTTGACCGCCGCGGCGAGCTCCTCGAACCCGTTGCAGTGCGCGCCAAGGCGGCCCGGCCGCACCAGGCCTTCGTCGAACAGCGCTTGCGCCATGCCGAGCAAGAAGAAGACATCGGCGCCCGGACGAATGAAATGGTGGGCGTCGGCCACCTCGGCGGTCTCGGTGCGGCGCGGGTCGACCACGACCATCCGGCCGCCGCGCGCGCGCAAGGCCTTGGCCTTGCCGCGAAAGTCAGGCACGGTCCACAAGCTGCCGTTCGAGACCATCGGATTGGCGCCCAGGACCAGCAGGAAGTCGCAGCGTTCGATATCGGGGACCGGCACCGACAGCCAGCTGCCGAACATCAGGCCGCACGAGAGCATCTTCGGCACCTGGTCCACGCTCGACGCCGAGAACATGTTGCGGGTGCCGAGCGCCTTGGCCAGGCGCGGGAAGTAGAGCATCAGGCTCATTCTGTGCGAGACCGGGTTGCCCAGCACGGTGGCCACCGCATCCGGTCCGCCGGCCGCCATGATCGGCGGCAGACGCCGCTCGATCTCCGCATAGGCCTCTTCCCAGCTCGCTTCGACGAAGCTGCCGTCGCGCTTGATGAGGGGCACGCGCAGGCGGTCGGGGTCGTCGTGCAGGTCCTTCAGGCCGATCGCCTTGGGGCAGAGGAAGCCCTTCGAGAACACGTCGTTCCGGTCGCCGCGGATGCGGACGACGCGGCCCTCCTCCAGGTCCAGTTCGAGACCGCAACTGGCCTCGCAGAAGGGGCAGATACGGTGGGCGACTGCGGTCGAACTGATCATGGCGAACCCTAGGAAAGGAAAACCGAACGGTCGTGCGATTGTGGGCCAGGGATGATCGAACTGTCAAGCAATCCCGGCGCCAGGGCGGCATGCCAGCCTTTCTTCTCGATTGCACGGGCTCTTACAAATCGTTTCGATTGAAACGTTTTCACGCTTTCGCGTGCGCGCCTCAGCAAGTAGGCTACTGGGCTCGGCATGCGCGCCCACGCGGCGCCGCAGTTGCGCGGCAGATGCGCGGCCGGCCGAACGCTATCTATTAAAACGGAGTCTTCCTTGTCCGAAACTACACTTCCCACCCCGGCGACGGTCATCAAAATCATCGGTGTCGGCGGCGCCGGCGGTAACGCCGTCAACCATATGGCACCGAACGGGCCATCCACCTTCGAATTCATCTGCGCCAACACGGACGCGCAAGCGCTGTCGAACACCCGGACCGAACAACGCATCCAGCTTGGCGAGAGCGGCCTTGGCGCCGGCAGCGACCCGATGGTCGGACGCGAAAGCGCCATCCGCGAACGCGCGCTGATCGCCGAGGCGCTCAAGGGCGCCGACATGGTCTTCATCACCGCCGGCATGGGCGGCGGCACCGGCACCGGCGCCGCTCCCGTGGTGGCGGAAGTGGCGCGCGAGCTGGGCATCCTGACCCTGGGCGTGGTGTCGAAACCCTTCGAATTCGAAGGCCCGCGCCGCATGCGCGTGGCCGAAGAAGGCATCGCGACACTGGCACGCTGCGTCGACTCGCTCATCATTGTCCTGAACAGCCGCCTCGAGGAAGTCCTGGGCGACGACGTCACGCAAAAGCAGGCCTTCGCCGCCGCCGACGAGGTGCTCAGCAAGGCCGTCACCGGCATCGCGGAAATCATCGCCGTGCCCGGCATGATCAACGTCGACTTCGAGGACGTGCGCACCGTGATGCGCCAGACCGGCATGGCGATGATGGGCTCGGCCCAGCATGCCGGCGACGAGCGCGCCGTCAAGGCGGCCGAGGAAGCCATCGCCTGTCCCCTGCTCGACGGCGCCAACCTGCGCGCCGCGCGCGGGGTGCTGGTCAACATCGCCGCCTCCGAGGAAAGCTTGAAACTGCGCGAAACCAAGCTGGTGATGAACACGATCTGCGCCCAGACCAACGAGGACGCGATCATCAAGTTCGGCGCGGTGTTCGACGAGACGCTGGGCGACGCGATGCGCGTCACCGTGGTGGCCACGGGCTTGAACCGGCCGGGCGACCTGAGCCTCGCTACCAGGCGACCGGTGATTTCTCGCGCGGGCTCCTTGCCGCAGCCGGGCATGCGCCAGGGCGCCAACCATGCGCTGCCACGGCCGATAGCGGCCCAGCACGAGTTGCGCGTTGGCGGATTGTCGCGCCAGTCGGCGCGGCCGGAAGAAGACGACCAGTAACACCGGCCGCCAGCGCGGACAAGTCGGCGGTCGCTGCATCCGTGCGAGCAGCGCAGGCAGGCGCGGTTGGCACGCGTCGGTTTGCGGGGACACCCTATGCACTAGGGAAATGACCCACATCACCACAAAGAATTGGCGCTTTATGCTGCGCCGCACAATAATTGATCTATCCTCTATTTTCCGCCCTGGAAACTAGGGTCAGCCCGTTCATTCGTCAGCGGGCATCCGAATAGGTCAAGGACTGACAATGAAGAAATCGATCGCACTTTTCTGCTTCGCGCTCTGCACCGGTGCCGGCTCCGCAGCCCATGCCGCACCCGCTGGCGACGCCTCCTGCACGCAGCTCTCAGCCGACATCGCGGCTCACAGCGCCCTCTTCGTCAAGGTGGCCGACGCGGCGCCGGCGCTGACCGACATCATGCCGTCGGCCCCTGTGACCGAACGTCAACCTGTCCACGCAAAAACGATGGCATTGCATACCATCGCCAATGAAATCTGGTCCTTGCGCACGCGTATGGCCTATCTTGATTGCAGCCAGGCCGCGACATTCGCTTACTGAGCGGTTTGCGGGACCTGGAAGGGTCCTGACGGACTTCACGCGGGCCGGCCGCGATGGAAGGTCAGCGGGCTGTATGGCACGGCGGACGGCGGCGGCGAGCGCAGGATGCCGGGCTTCATCGCGCCGACGACGTGCATCTCGCAAGGCTTGCAATCGAAGCGCAACGTATACGTTTCCTCGCCCGACTTCAAGGTCATCGGCTCGGCCCGCACCTGGCCCTGCACGCCCTGCACGCCCTTGGCCTGTTTCGGGCACAGGTTGAACGAGAAGCGCAGGCAGTGCTTGGTGATCATCAGCGACACCTCCCCCGCTTCCTGGTGCGCCTCGTAGGCCGCGTCGATGAGGCCCACGCCGTGCTTGTGGTAGAAGGCGCGCGCCTTGTCGTTGTAGACGTTGGCCAGGTAGGTCAGCTGGGTCGCCGGATACACGGCGGGGGGCTCGGCCGGGGCCTTGCGCTGCGGGCGCTCCCATGCGGCCAGCCTGGCCGCCTCGTGCGCCGCCACGGCCTCGCGCCGCAGTGCATTGATGGCGGCGGCGGGCACGAACCACGGCTGCGACAATTCCAGCACGATACCGTCGGCTTCGAACATCGTGTTGCCCAGCTTCGTCAGGCTGGTGCGCAGCGCCGCGTCGGCCTGCTCGGCGTTGTGCGGCGCCTGCAGCGCCAGCCGCGCATGCGTCACCGTCTCCAGGCCGTCCTCGTCGCGCAAGCGCAGCGCAAGGCCGCCATCAAACTCCATCAGGGTCAGGTGCAGCGCCACCTTGCGCTCGGCCGAACGTTTGGTGAGCGCCGCTTCCCATTGATGGTCGCGGTTGCGGTGGAGCTGGGTACCGGGCTTCAGGCCGGGCAAGGCGCTGACCGGCTCGTTCGGAAAGACGCGCCAGCGCTGGCCCTCTTCGCCCTCCCCCAGCTTGTGCACCGTGTTGACCCCGATGCCGACGCTGGTGCGCTTGTTCATGTAGTTCAGGCCGTCGCCGTTGGCCAGCGGCACATCGGTCATCATCTCGAAGTGGTCCAGGCCCACCTTGCTGACGGCGCCCACCTCCACGCCCAGGTACTTCGGCGAATCGAAGGCGCCGATGTCGTCCTGGCGCCCTTGCGCGAAATAGTCGGTGTGGCCGCGGTTGAAATTCTTGTCGACGTCCGGCGTGAAGAAGATCTGCGTATGCCCGCTGGCGGCGCGCACAAAACCAGAACGACCCGCCGCGCCGCGCTCGATGATCTCGTCGAGCAGCAGGCGGTAGTGGGCCGTGATGTTCTTCACATAGCCCATGTCCTTGTAGCGGCCCTCGATCTTGAACGAGCGGATGCCGGCGTCGATCAGCGCTTCCAGGTTGCGGCTCTGGTCGTTGTCCTTCATCGACAGCAGGTGCTTGTCGTAGGCGACGACGCCGCCTTGAGCGTCCGTCAGCGTATAGGGCAGCCGGCAGGCCTGCCCACAGTCGCCGCGGTTGGCGCTGCGGCCCGTGTCCGCATGCGAGATATAACACTGCCCGGAAAACGCGACGCACAGGGCGCCGTGGACGAAGTATTCGAGCGGCGTGTCCACCTGCGCGCGGATCTGGCGGATCTGGGCTATCGTCAACTCGCGCGCCAGTACCAGCTGGGAGAAGCCGACGTCGCCCAGGAATTTCGCCTTCTCCACGCCGCGGATATCGCACTGCGTGCTCGCGTGCAGCTGGATCGGCGGCAGGTCGAGTTCGAGCAGTCCCATGTCCTGGACGATCAGCGCATCGACGCCCGCCTCGTACAGCTGCCAGATCTGCTGGCGCGCCAGATCGAGCTCGGCGTCGTGCAGGATCGTGTTCATCGTGACAAAAATGCGGGCGCGGTAGCGGTGCGCGAACTGGACCAGGCTGGCGATGTCTTCGAGCGAATTGTTGGCGTTGTGGCGCGCACCGAAGGCGGGGCCGCCGATGTAGACGGCGTCGGCGCCGTGGAGGATGGCCTCGCGTCCGATCTCGGCGGTCTTGGCGGGGGACAGCAGTTCGAGCTGATGGTCTAGTAGAGACATGGCGTGGTCCTCGTCGACGAAGCCTTGGAGTATAGCTTCGCCGGGAGCGCATGTCATGTTGCGGGCAGTGCTACTGCAGGACTACCGCCCCGGCCCGGTCGGCCGCGTAGCCCGTCGCCTCGCCCTGGTGCCGGGTGATGCGGGCAAGATGGTCGATGTCGCAATCGGCATCGCAGATCATCGGGACGGCGCCTGGCCGCGCGACTTCGTGGAACCGGCGCAATAGCGTCTCCCGGGCGCCGCTGTCCTTGTCCAGGGCGTCGATCAGGAGATCGCAGTCTTTCAGGTGGTGAACGTAGAGCGTCGCGGCCAATAGCGCCAGGCGCCGGTCGCGCGCCTCCGCTGCCAGGTCGCCGTTCGCGACCGCATCCTGGTAGCGCAAGCGCGCCGTCGCCAGCGTACTGTCGAGCAAAGCCCGATCGCGGTCGAAGACCGTTACCGGAATCCCGGCATCGAGCAGGCGCATGGCGATGCCCGCGCCCACCGTGGTGGCGCCAATGATGCCGACCCTGCCGACAGGCCGTCCGGCGGCGTCCCGCGCTAGCCTGCCAGGACGCTCCTCTTGTTCGGGTAAAGCGAGCCGTGTCGGGACCTGCCGATGGCCGTCGCGAACCTCGCAATGTAGTTCACTCATCGTTGTTCCTTCACATAGTTGACCGGGTAGCCGCCTCGACAGGCCCGCGATTGCGGGCCTGCCGCGGCGCCATTCGTCAGAACTGGTTCATCGTATTGTGTTTGCCCGATGCCTTCAGCGCCGCTTCGCCGCTGAAGTATTCCTTGTGATCGTCACCCAGGTCCGAGCCGGACATGTTCTGGTGCTTGACGCAGGCGATGCCCTGGCGGATTTCCTTGCGCTGCACCCCAGCCACGTAGCCCAGCATGCCCTGGTCGCCGAAATAGTCCTTGGCCAGGTTGTCCGTCGAGAGCGCGGCGGTATGGTAGGTCGGCAGCGTGATCAGGTGATGGAAGATGCCCGCTTCGCGCGCGGCGTCGGCCTGGAAGGTGCGGATGCGCTCGTCGGCCTGGCGCGCCAGTTCGGTGTCGTCGTATTCCACGCTCATCAGCTGCGAGCGCTCGTAGGCGGAGACGTCGAGGCCCTCGGCTTTCATGCTGTCGAATACCTGCTGGCGGAAGTTCAGGGTCCAGTTGAAGGACGGGCTGTTGTTGTAGACCAGTTTGGCATTCGGGATGACCTTGCGGATTTCATTGACCATGCCGCCGATCTGCGCGATGTGCGGCTTCTCGGTTTCGATCCACAACAGGTCGGCGCCATTCTGCAGCGAGGTGATGCAGTCGAGCACGCAACGCGCTTCGCCGCTGCCTTCGCGGAACTGGAACAGGTTGCTGGCCAGGCGCTTCGGGCGCAGCAGCTTGCCATCGCGCTTGATGACCAGGTCGCCGTTGCCCATCGCATCGAGCGACACCTCTTCCACGTCGAGGAAGCTGTTGTACTGGTCACCGAGGTCGCCCGGTTCACGGGTGTAGGCGATCTGCTTGGTCAGGCCGGCGCCCAGCGAATCGGTGCGCGCCACGATCAGGCCGTCGTCGACGCCGAGTTCGAGGAAGGCGTAACGCACGGCGCGGATCTTGGCCAGGAAGTCTTCGTGCGGCACGGTGACCTTGCCGTCCTGGTGGCCGCACTGCTTCTCGTCCGACACCTGGTTTTCGATCTGGATGCAGCAGGCGCCCGCCTCGATCATCTGCTTGGCCATCAGGTAGGTCGCTTCGGCATTGCCGAAACCGGCGTCGATGTCGGCGATGATCGGTACGACGTGGGTGACGAAGTTGTCGATCTTGTCCTGGATCGCCGCGCGCGCCTCGCCTTCCGCGCTGTCGAGCTGGCGGAACAGGCCACCCAGTTCGCGCGCGTCGGCCTGGCGCAGGAAGGTGTACAGCTCCTTGATCAAGGCCGCCACCGCGGTTTTCTCATGCATCGACTGGTCCGGCAGCGGACCGAATTCCGAGCGCAGCGCAGCAATCATCCAGCCCGACAGGTACAGGTAGCGGCGGTCGGTATTGTTGAAGTGCTTTTTAATGGAGATCATTTTTTGCTGGCCGATGAAGCCGTGCCAGCATCCCAGCGACTGCGTGTACTTCGACGGATCGGCGTCGTAATTGGCCATGTCGCGGCGCATGATGCCTGCCGTGTAGCGGGCAATGTCGAGGCCGGTCTGGAAGCGGTTCTGCGCGCGCATGCGTGCAGCCGACTCGGGATTGATGGCATCCCACCCGCTGCCCTGCTGTTGCTTGAGGCCGGCGATGGACTGGATATCGTTCTGGTACTGGGACATGATGACACTCCATGAAAAATGAATCGAAACCTGTTGCGTTGGCCGCCATGCGCACCGTGTGGAGCGAAGTGGAGCCGCATGAGTACATCATAAGCGCATTCCGGCAGTATGTTATATGTCTTATATAAGACTTACGACATTTTTATTCACTTAAAATCAATCACTTGTGATATTTTTTCGCAATGCGGAATGATATTCTGTGCGGTGAGATATCATGACCGACATGCGCACGCCTGTAGTTCACGATGTGAAACGGGATTCGACCGGGTGAAAAATGGCGTTACCGGTACAAGGCTGGTGTCAGCGGCATTCGCTGGCAGACAGCGGCGCGAGGGATCCTGTGCACGGGACCGGGTAGCTGATCGGCGAGGCTGACGGCAGATGGCAGATGGCAGTGTCCACCGGATTCGCGATTTTCGACTGTAGGTCTACAGGTTCAGCGCCCGGATCTGCGGCGCCGCATAGCGCGCTCCAGCTAAGGCACCTTGCGGCGGGATGCGGTCGAGGTGCTCCAGGTCTCCTGCAACGAGCCGCACCTGTGCGAAGAAATCTCCGCCTGCCCGCTGGCGGCGCGTACGATACCAGAACGACCCGCGGCGCCGCGCTCGATGATCTCGTCGTGCGGCGGGCGGTAGTGAGGCGTGATGTTCTTCACATAGCCCATGTCGTTGTAGCCGCCCTCGATCTTGGACGACCGGATGCGGGCGACGGTCAGCGCCTCGAGCTTGCGGCTCTGGCCCTTGTCCTTCATCGACAGCAGGTGCTCGTCGTAGGCGACGACGCCGCCTTGAGCGTCCGTAAGCGGATAGCGCAGCCGCGACGCCTGACCACAGACGCCGCTGTTGGCGCTGCGGCGTGATCTGCCCGGCTTTAGCCAGTTGGTCACGACCGCTCGTCGGTACGCTGCACCAGAAGCAATCGCGCCCACACTCAAAAAGGCCCTGTGAACAGAGAGCCTTGGCAATCAAATTGCATGTTGTGCGATAGCTATTGCTTCCTCACTCCCACTCAATCGTCGCCGGCGGCTTCCCCGAAATATCATAAACAACACGGTTAATCCCGCGTACCTCGTTAATGATCCGGTTCGACACCTTCCCCAGCAGCGAGTGCGGCAAATGCGCCCATTGCGCCGTCATGAAGTCCAGCGTCTGCACCGCACGCAAGGCGACCACGTATTCATAAGTACGTCCATCCCCCATCACGCCCACCGATTTCACGGGCAGGAACACCGCAAACGCCTGGCTGGTCGCTTCGTACCAGTTCACCGGCGCCTTGCCGGCGTCGATGCCGACAATCGGCGGCATTTCGAATGGCGTGTTGCGCAGTTCTTCGATGAAGATGGCGTCGGCTTCGCGCAGCAGGTCGGCGAATTCCTTTTTGACTTCGCCGAGGATGCGCACGCCCAGGCCCGGGCCCGGGAACGGGTGGCGGTAGACCATGTCGTGCGGCAGACCGAGCGCGACGCCGAGTTTGCGCACTTCGTCCTTGAACAGTTCGCGCAGCGGTTCGAGCAGTTTCAAATTCAAGGTTTCCGGCAGGCCGCCCACGTTGTGGTGGCTCTTGATGGTCTGGCCTTTCTTGCCCTTGCCGGCCGACTCGATCACGTCCGGGTAGATCGTGCCCTGGGCCAGCCACTTGGCATTGGTCAGCTTGCCGGCTTCGACCTGGAAGACTTCGACGAATTCGCGGCCGATGATCTTGCGCTTTTGCTCCGGGTCGTTCACGCCGGCCAGGTGCCCGAGGAACTGGTCTTCGGCGTCGATGCGGATGACCTTGACACCCAAGTTCTTCGAGAACATGTCCATCACCATCTTGCCCTCATCCTTGCGCAGCAGGCCGTGGTCGACGAACACGCAGGTCAGCTGGTCGCCGATGGCGCGGTGGATCAGGGCCGCGGCGACGCTCGAATCGACGCCGCCCGACAGCCCCAGGATAACGTCGTCGGTGCCGACTTGCGCGCGGATTTTCTCGACGGCTTCACCGATGTAGTCGGGCATGTTCCAGTCGGATTTGCAGCCGCAGATCTCGTGCACGAAGCGGCCGATGATGGCTTCGCCCTGGGTCGTGTGCGTCACTTCCGGGTGGAATTGCAGGGCGTAGAAGCCGCGCGCTTCGTCGGCCATGGCGGCGACCGGGCAACTGTCGGTCGAACCCATCAGCTTGAAGCCTTCCGGCATTTCCAGCACCTTGTCGCCGTGGCTCATCCAGACCTTGAGCATGCCGTGGCCTTCGCTGGTGACGAAGTCGTTGATGCCGTTCAGCAGCTTGGTGTGGCCACGGGCGCGCACTTCGGCGTAGCCGAATTCGCGCAGCTTGCCGTTTTCCACTTTACCGCCGAGCTGGGCGGCCATGGTTTGCATGCCGTAGCAGATGCCCAGGACCGGGACGCCGAGTTCGAACACGGCCTGCGGGGCGCGCGGGGAGTCGCCTTCCAGCGTGGAATTGTGGCTGCCGGAGAGGATCACGCCGGAGGCGCCGTAGTTGCGGACGAACTCGTCGCCGATGTCGTAAGGGAAGACTTCGGAGAAGACGCCGGCGTCGCGCACGCGGCGGGCGATGAGTTGGGTGACCTGGGAGCCGAAGTCGAGGATGAGGATTTTGGAGTGCATTGAGGCAGTCAGAAAGGTGGATATAAATCAGGCGCGCACATGGAAAAAGCGGCCGTCGCCGGCCGCTTTTCGCTTACTCCGAACGGTAGTTCGGCGCTTCCTTGGTGATCTGGACGTCGTGGACGTGCGATTCGCGCATGCCCGCCGAGGTGATCTCGACGAATTCCGCTTTTTCGCGCAGTTCGTCGATCGTCGCGCAGCCGCAGTAGCCCATCGACTGGCGCACGCCGCCGACCAGTTGATAGATGATCGCGAGCACGCTGCCCTTGTAGGCGACGCGGCCTTCAATGCCTTCCGGGACGAACTTCTCGGCCTTGGCCGAGGCGTCCTGAAAGTAGCGGTCGGCCGAGCCTTCGGCCATCGCGCCCAGCGAACCCATGCCGCGGTAGGACTTGTAGCTGCGGCCCTGGTACAGGATGACTTCGCCCGGCGCTTCTTCGGTGCCGGCAAACATCGAGCCCATCATGACGGTCGAGGCGCCCGCCGCGAGTGCCTTGCTGACGTCGCCCGAGTAGCGGATGCCGCCGTCGGCGATGCAGGGCACGCCGGTCCCAAGCAGGGCTTCGGCCACGTTCGAGATCGCGGTGATCTGCGGCACGCCGACGCCGGCGACGATGCGGGTAGTGCAGATCGAACCGGGGCCGATGCCGACCTTGACCGCGTCCGCGCCGGCCTCGACCAGCGCCTTGGCGGCCGCGGCGGTGGCGATGTTGCCGCCGATCACGTCCACATGCGGGTAGCGGGTCTTGATCGATTTCACGGCGTCGAGAATGCCTTGCGAGTGGCCGTGCGCGGTGTCGACCACCAGCACGTCGACGCCGGCGGCAACGAGCAGCTCGACGCGTTCGCGGTCTTTCTCGCCGACGCCGACGGCTGCGCCGACGAGCAGCTTACCCTGCGCATCTTTCGATGCGAACGGGTGCTCGTGCGACTTCATGATGTCTTTCACGGTGATCAGGCCGCGCAATTCGAACTCGTCGTTGACGACCAGCACGCGCTCGAGGCGGTGCTTGTTCATCAGGCGCTTCGCTTCTTCGGTGTCGGCGTCCTCGTTCACGTAGACGAGTTTGTCGCGCGGGGTCATCTTGGTGCGGGTCTCGGCGTCGAGGTCTTCTTCGAAGCGCAAGTCGCGGTTGGTGATGATGCCGACCACCTGCTTGCCCTCGACGACAGGGAAGCCGCTGAAGCCGTGCTGGTGTTGCAGGGCGATGACGTCACGGATCTTCATGCTTGGCGGCACGATGATCGGGTCGCGCAGCACGCCCGCTTCGAAACGCTTCACGCGCGCCACTTCACGTGCCTGGTCGGCTGGACGCAGGTTCTTGTGGATGATGCCGATGCCGCCTTCCTGCGCCATCGCGATCGCCAGACGGGCTTCGGTCACGGTATCCATCGCGGCCGAGAGCAGCGGGATATTGAGCGTGATGTTGCGGGTCAGCTTGGTGCGAAGGGAGGTGTCGGCCGGAAGAACATTGGAGTAGGCCGGGACGAGCAGCACATCATCGAACGTGAGTGCTTTTTGAAGTAGACGCATAGCATTTTCCTATAGGCGCAAAAGCGAATTATACAGAAAGCAGCGAAAGACGTCGCACGTTGCCTGAAAAAGACCCTTGCGCATCCGTCGATTGACAGTCCCCGTGAATCGTGGAGAATCACCTGACGTACTCACAGGAAATATTTGACCATGCTTTCGCTTCGCTTCCGCCTTGCCGCCCTGCTCCTGTTCTGCTGTGCCGGTGCCGCCCAGGCCCAGTTCGTATGGATCGCCCCGAACGGCACGCGCCAGTATTCGGACCAGCCGCCGCCACCCGGCACGCCGCCGGCGAAGATCCTGAAAGCGCCGGGCCGCCCCGCCCCGGCGCAGGAAGCCGCGCCCGCGCCGGCGCCGCGCGACGCCGCCACAGCGAAGGCGAAGGCGCCGACCCTGGCCGAGCGCGAAGCCGACTACCGCAAGCGCGGCAAGGAGCGCGAGGACAGCGAACGCCAGGCGCAGGCCGAGGCCCTGCGCGCGGCTGCGCGGGTCGAGCATTGCCAAGCCGTGCGCAAGAACAGCCAGCTGGCCGAGTCCGGAATCCGGATCGCCGACATCGGGCCGGACGGCAAGAAGCGCTACCTGAGCGATGCCGAACGCGCCGCGCTCAGCGAAAGTACGGCGCGCCAGATGAACGAGTGCCGCTGAGCCGCCTCAGACCCATTCGCCGGCGTGCTCGACGCGCGGCGGCAGCGGCGCGCTGACCACCCGGTTGTGCCCGCCGGCCTTGGCCGCGCCCAGCGCCGCCTCGGCCCGCCCCATCAAGCCCGCCAGGGATTCCCCCAGTGCCAGCGTGGCGATGCCGATGCTGACCGTATAGGCAAGCGGAACGCCCGATGGCCCCGGCGGCAGCGCGCCGTCGAGCGCGGTACGCAAGCGCGCCGCCAGCTCGAGCGCCGTTTCGTGCGTCGCATCCGGCAGCAGCACGCCGAATCGCTCCCCGCCCAGGCGGGCGCAGCAATCGACCTCGCGAATGACTCCCTGCGTGCGCATGACGATTTCGCGCAGCACGCGCTCACCGCTGGCCTGGCCGTGGGTGATGTCGATGCGCCTGACATGGTCGGCCTCGAGCATCAGCAGCGACAGCGCCTTGTACCTGCGTGCGGCCAGGTCATGCGCGCGCTCGGCGAAGGCGATGAAAGCGCGTTCCGACCAGGCACCGGTCGGCAGATCGTGGTCGGCCGCGTAGGCGGCCTCGCGCCGCACCTGTCCGTTCGCCATCATGACCGCGCCCAGCGTCAGCGCCGGCAAGGCCAGCGAGCCGCAGGCCAGGAACACCATGTTCCAGCTGGCGATGTCGAACGGGAGCGAGGGCACCGCGGTTTGCAGCGCGAAGAAGGCGCCGCGCAAGGCGTGCGCCACGCCCAGCGCGAATGCGGCCACGCGGGTGAACAGGAAGGGGTGGCGCAGGTGCGGATCGCTTGTCGTCGGAATCGAGGCGACAATGGCGAAACACAGTACCGAATGATAGGCCGACACGGTAATGGTGAGCATTGCCACCGAATCGCGCAGGTAGTGGTAATACACGCCGGCGGCGAAGGCCAGTACGCCGCCCAGCACCAGCGGCAGGCGTGCCACGGGCTGCGCCAGATGGCGTCGAAAACCGGCGTAGATCAGCCCCATGTTGACGAGCAGCAGGCCGTTGGCGACCTCGATCGACAGGATGCCGGGGATCTTTCCACGGGCCGCAATCAGCAACAGGGCGATGACGGCGATGCCGATCCCCTGCGTCCATTCGCGCACGCCGGCCGCCTTGCTGTGGATCAGCGCGGTCAGCACGAACAGCAAGACCACCGACATCGCGGTCGTGATCAGCAAAATAATCAGTGAAACGAGCATGTGAACCTAGCAACCGGACATCATGGAGCGGGTTTCGACGCCACCGCATCTTTCTTGGCGGCGCGTTTGCGGCGCGAATCCTTGGGATCGGCCACCAGAGCGCGGTAAATCTCGATGCGGTCGCGTGGACGCAAGACCGTGTCCAGCGTTTTTTTCTTGGCGAAAATGCCTACCGGCTGGGTTACGAGGTTAATCTCGGGAAATTCGGCCAGCACGCCGCTGGCCTCGATCGCCGCGCCAATGGTCGTGCCCGGCTCCACGGCCAGCGTGTGCAGGAATTCGCGCGCCGGCGTCGCATAGCTGACCACGACCTCCAGCTTGTCAGCCATACACCACCTCGGCACGCTTGCAGAAAGAATCGACCATGTTGTTGGCGATCATGCCGAACACGGGGCCGACCAGCTGTTCGAGGATAATGCTGGAGAACTCGTAGTGCATGTCGAAGTCGATCTTGCAGGCGTCGGCGCGCAGGGCCTTGAAATTCCAGGTGCCTTCCAGCATCTTGAAGGGGCCGTCGACCAGGTGCATCTTCATCTGGGTCGGGCGCAGGTTGTGGTTCGCCGTGGTGAAGCTTTGCTTGACGCCATGAAAATTGATGGCGAGGTTGGCGACCAGCCTGTCGTCGCTGCGTTCGATGAGTTTCACACCGCTGCACCAGGGGAGAAACTTTGGATAATCTTCCACTTTCGCGACCAGATCGAACATCTGTTCTGCGCTATAGGCCAATAAAACTGATTTGTGCACTACTGCCATTGGTCAACCGTTTGTTATGATGTTGGACAAGTTGCATTTCGAGGCCCCTTCCGGGCGCGACAGCCGTAGTTTAACCGACCCCGGGATTTTCGCTATTTCATGAGCATCGCTGACAATAAAAAAGCATTTTTCGACTACTTCATCGAAGACCGTTACGAGGCGGGCATCGTGCTCGAAGGCTGGGAAGTCAAAGCCATCCGCGACGGCCGCGTGAACATCAAGGAAGCCTACGTCGTCGTCCGTGGCGACGAGCTGTTCCTGTTCGGCTGCCACGTGAGCGCCCTCAGTACGGCTTCCGCCTTCAGCCACCCCGAAGCCCTGCGCACGCGCAAGCTGCTGCTGCACCGCGCCGAGATCGACAAGCTGCGCGGCAAGGTCGAGCGCTCCGGCTACACGCTCGTGCCGCTCAACCTGCATTTCAAGGGCGGCCGCGTGAAGTGCGAGGTCGGTCTGGCCAAGGGCAAGAAACAGCACGACAAGCGCGCCACCGAGAAAGACCGCGACGCCAAGCGCGAAGTCCAGGCGGCGATGAAGACCAACAAGCGTTGACGATTGCGTTAAACGCGTAGGCGGGCACCCCGCCCACGCGCTCGACGAACGCTTGCGAATCGCACCATCACGCCAGCTTGCTCGCCCGCCACGCCCCGAAACTCAGTACCAGCCCCACTCCCACCCCACAGGCCAGCTTGAACGCGCTGTCGAACAGGACCGGCGCGACCAGCCCCGACACCAGCGCGAACGACATCATCTGGATGAAGCCCAGCATCGACGAGGCCAGGCCGCGGTTGTCCGGGAACAGCGCCAGCGCGCTCATCTGGATCGCCGGCATCGCCACGGCCAGGCCGAAGGTATAGATCGCCAGCGGCAGCACGGCCCACGGCACCGCCGCCGGGAACAGCGCGTTGTAGCCGATGTTGAGGACGGCGGCCACCAGCATGGTGCCGAACCCGATCCACTTCAGGCGCGCCGGGGCCATGTGCGCGGCGCGTTTGCCGCCCCAGGCCGAGCCTGCGACCATGCCGCCGATCAGCGGAATGAACATCCAGGCGAAGGCCGTTTCCGGCAGTCCGAGAATGACCATCACGAAGTTCGCCGCCGAGCCGATGTAGAGCGACAGGCCGCCGAAGGCCATGCCCACCGCCAGCGACAAGAGCAAAAATTGCGGATGCCGCAAGACCTTCAGGTAATTGCTGGCGATGGTGGCGGGATGGAAGGCCTGGCGCTTTTCCGGCGGCAGGCTTTCGGGCAGCAGGCGCAGCGTCATCGCGATCAGCAGCACGCCGAACAAGGCCAGGAAAATGAAGGTCGAGCGCCAGCCGAAGTGGACGTGCAGCCAGCCGCCGAGCACCGGGGCAATCGCCGGCGCCAGGCCGAACACCATCATGATGTTCGACATCATCTTCTGCGCCTGGGCGCCGCTGAAACGGTCTTGCACGATGGCCTGGCCGATCACCGAGCCGGCCCCGGCCGACAGGCCCTGCAGCGCGCGGCAGGCCAGCAGGAAGCCGAAACTGGGCGCGAAGGCGGCGCCGATCGAGGCCAGCGTGTACAGCACCAGCGCCACCAGGATCACGCGGCGGCGCCCGAAGGAATCGGACAGGGTGCCGTAGAACAGCATCATGAAGGCAAAGGTAAACAGGAACACGGAGAGTGTCTGCTGCACCGCCACCGGCCCCACGCCGAAGTCGCGGCCGATGGTCGGCATCGAAGGAAGATAGGTGTCGATCGCGAGCGCGCCGGCCATGCCGAGGCAGGCCAGCACGACGGTGAGAATTCTGTACATCGGGGTCTTTCAATGAAACGCGCGCCGCAAGGGAGCGGCGCGCAAGGCCGGAATTGTACAGAGATTTCCGGCAAGCCATCAGTGCCGGCCTCGCATTGCGCGGCGCTGCGCTTCTGCCATGCCGCCGCTACTGCGATACAAAAAAACGCGGGGCGCCGCCGAATCCGAGTCATGTCGCTGCGTTCTGTTTTTTTGCGAAGCCAGATTGTTTCGTGATGCACGCGGCGCGCGTCCTTGCCATCGGCGCATGCCCTCCTAGACTGAGTTATCCGCAAGGGATGCCCGGTGTCGCTCCTTTGCGGCCTGTTAACGCTTCGCGAAGGAACGATCATGCGTCCACTATTGCTGCTGCCCTCCCTGCTGCTGTCCACCGCCGCGCTCGCCCAGGACCTGCCCTATCCACAAGCGGAATCGCCCGCGCTCTCGAGCGTGCGGGTGAACGCCCCGTTCAAGACCGTCTGGCTCAGCGACGAACATGCGCGCGAACTCGCCGGTCATTATGAAATGTCGAACGGCTGGGACTTGAAGGTGCGCACCGCCGCGCGCTTCATCGACGCCACCATCGACCGGCGCGAACCGATGCGCCTGTTCCATGTCGAGCAGGACCGCTTCGTTTCCAGCGACGGCAGCGTGGCCATGCGCTTCAACCAGGGCGACAACGGCGACGAAATGACGATGCGCTACCTGCCCGACCCGCGCCTGGCGCAAGTGGTCGAGATCAGCGCGCGCATGGCGCAGCGCTGATTGCTCCAGTGAGCGTAACTGCGATACGAAAATTCGCGGCAGGCCTTCGATTCTGTGTCATGCCGCATGGGTCTGGCTTTTTGCGAATCAAGATTGTTTCGTGATGCATGCGCCTCGCGCCTTGCGCTTGGCGAGCGCTGCCCTAGACTGAATCATCCGCATTCGAGGGTCCGCATCGCCCGGCCCGGCGGCCCCTGTTGCTTTGTGAAGGAAACGATCATGCGTCCCCTGTCCCTGCTGCTTCCTACATCCCTGCTCCTGCTCGCCTCGAGCGCCCTCGCCCAGAACCTGCCCTATCCGAAAGCCGCCGACGCGCCGATGTCGAGCGTGCAGGTGCGGGCGCCCGTCAAGACCCTGCTGATCATGGGCGACCAGGCCGAGCAGCTGAAAGGGTCGTACGCGATGTCGAACGGCTGGCGCCTGACGGTGCGGCCCGGCGCGCGCCACATCAACGCGTCGATCGACAATGAAAAGCCCATGCGCCTGGTCCAGGTCGCCCAGGACAAATTCGTCTCGAACGACGGCAACGTGACCATGCAGTTCAACCAGGGCGAATGGGGCGACGACATGACCATGAGCTATGTTCCGAACCAGGACCTGGCGCAGGTCATCGTCATTTCCTCGCGCATGGCATCGCGCTGAGCGCACGCAGCGTGTCGCACCCCGATTCTTGCCCTTCAGCGCCCGCCGGCCAGGACCGGCTGGGCTGGCGGCAATCCCGCTTCAGTCGCGCAGCGACTTGCCGAAGCGCTCGAAGCGCGGACCCCAGTTGTTGAGCGTGTCGACCGAGACCAGCAAGCGCTCGGCGCGGCCGATCAGCAAGTTGCGCGGCACGAAGCCGATGTAGCGCGAGTCGGCGCTGTTGTCGCGGTTATCCCCCAGCATCATGTACTGGCCGGCCGGCACCGTCACCGGCCCGAAGTTGCGCGCCGCCGTAGTCACCTGCGGGATGAACTGGATCCGGCGCGCATGCCCGTCGACCGTCTCGCTGATGCGCAGCGCCGGCACCTGGCCGGTTCCGAGCGGCTCCATCACCGGCTGCACGCTGTCGTACTGCGCCTGGCGGCCATTGATGATCAACAGCTCGTTGCGCATCTCGACCACGTCGCCCGGCAGCGCGACCAGGCGCTTGATCAGGCGCGTGCCGTCTGTCGGCGAGCTGAAGGTGACGACATCGCCGCGCCGCGGTTCGCCCGTATGCGTGACGATGGTGTCGGTCAGCGGCAGCTTCAGGTCGAAGGCCAGGCGGTTGACGAAGACGACATCGCCTTCGAGCAGGTTCGGCCGCATCGACGACGACGGAATCGGGTTCCAGTCCGCGACCGCCGTTCGGAACACGCCGAACAGGCAGAGGAAAAGGATAAAGCCCTTGTTTGCGCGGATCAAGCCCTTCATTGCAGTCTCCGAATGTGGTGGTTGGTATGACCACCTTATACGGGGAAATTCTTTAGCAAAGCTTAAGCTTCAGGCAAGGGTGGGTGGACTCCCGCGTCCACGCCGCGATCGAGCAATCGACGCCCTCAGCGACGCAGGCCGTACCACACCCCGACCGCCAGCGGCACGGCCAGCGCGAAAGCGGACACCGTGTCCCAGATCCCGTCGCCCAGCAGCGCGCTGACCAGGCCGACGACGGTCAGCACACCGAGCACGATCGGCATGCCCCAGAGTTTCAGGAAGGCGCGGCTCATCGTCCCTCCCCCGAGCGCACCAGCACCGGCCCGGCCACGCCGGCGCCTTGCGCCAGCGCGCGTGCGTGGCGCTTCACCGCCCGCCCGCGCTGCACCCACAGGTATAGCCCGCTGCCCAGCACGACCATGGTCGCCACATCGAGCAGCGCCCACAGGAATTGCATCCAGGCGCCGCCGTAGTCGCCGAAGTGGAGCGGCTGCGAGATCAGCAGCGCCGTCAGGTACCACGGCAGCGCGCGCTGGTCGGTGATGGCGCCGGTCTGGGCGTCGATCAGCACCGGCTTGTACAGGCGCGCCGAAAACGCCGCGTCGCCGCGCATGTAGACGCCGTAGTGATGGGGGCTCGCAAAGGGCGTGCCGGGGAAGGCGATGAAGGCGACCTGCATGCCTGGGGCGGCCGCTTCGGCGGTCTTGACGGCGGCCTCCATCGACGCCAGCCGCAGCGGCGGCGGCGCGCCCTTGTAGGGCTCCAGCATGGCGGCGATCTCGGTCGCCTGCCAGTATTTCAGCAGCACGTCGGCCCAGGTGTTGACCATGCCGGTCGCGCCGACCACCAGCGCCCAGACCAGGGTCACGATGCCGAGCAGGTTGTGCAGGTCCAGCCATTTCAGGCGCTCGCTGCGGCCTCTGCGCACCGTGCCGAAGTCGAGTTTGCGCATGAAGGGCGCGTACAGCACGACGCCGCTGACGATGGCCACGATCAGGAGCAGGCCCATGAAGCCGAGGAAGAGCTTGCCCGGCAGCCCGGCGAACAAGTCCACATGCAGGCGGAACACGGCCGACATGAAGGCGCCGCCTTCGAAGGCCGGCTCGGTGATGACGTTCGCGGTGCGGGCGTCGACCGCGATCGGCTTGTAGTGTTCGTCGGTCGGATGGTCGCCCAGGGTCACGTTCCAGATCGCGGGCGCGTCCGCCTCCTGCGACATGTACATCATGATCTTGTTCGGATACAGGGCGCGGCCGGCGGCGATCACCTCGTCCAGGCTGGCCCGGCCGGGGTTCGGCCCCAGCGCGGGCGCCTCGACATCGTTGCCCAGAAGGTGAGCGATTTCGTGGTGGTAGATCAGCGGCAGGCCCGTGATGCACAGCAGGAGCATGAAGACGGTGCAGACCAGGCTGCTCCATTTGTGGATCCAGCTCCAACGGCGTAACAAGTGGGATGACATGGGAATTCGCTTCGAGGATGAGTGCAGATAATAATGGTTCTCATTTACAGCCGCAAGCTTTACGGGCATAATAATGAGAACCATTCTCATCTAACACGACACCATGAACCAGCCCCGCCTCCCGCTCACTCCCCTCGCCTGCGCCGCATTCCTGCTTGCCTGCGGCCATGCCGCCGCCCAGACGGCGCCGCCCGACAGCGCGGAGCAGCCGGTCGCGACCGTCGTCGTCAGCGCTTCGGCCGATGCCTCGGCCCAGGGCCTGCCCAGCGCCTATGCCGGCGGCCAGGTCGCGCGCGGCGGCCGTCTCGGCCTGCTCGGCAATGTCGACATGATGGACACGCCCTTCAACACCACCAATTACACCCTCTCCCTGATCCAGGACCAGCAGGCGCGCAGCGTCGCCGACGTGGTCCAGAACGATCCGTCGGTGCGGGTGGCGCGCGGCTTCGGCAATTACCAGGAGCTGTACGTGATCCGCGGCTTCGCGGTCAATTCCGACGACCTGGCCTACAACGGCTTGTACGGCCTGCTGCCGCGCCAGTTCGTCGCTTCCGAACTGCTCGAGCGGGTCGAAGTCTTCCGCGGCGCGAACAGTTTCGTAAACGGCGCCGCGCCGGGTGGCGGCGGCATCGGCGGCATGATCAACCTGCTGCCGAAACGCGCGCCGAACAAGGACCTGAACCAGGTCACGTTCGGCCTCGAGAGCGGCGGCCAGCGCTACGGCGCGGCCGACCTCGCGCGCCGTTTCGGGCCTGATAACCGCGCGGGCCTGCGCATCAACGCGGTGCGAAGAGATGGCGAAACGGCCGTCGACGGCGAACAGCGCGAACTGTCCGTGTTCTCGATCGGGGCTGACTATCGCGGGCGCGGCTACCGCGTCTCGGCGGACGCCGGCTACCAGAACCACAAGCTCGACAACGCGCGCCCGAGCGTCACCGTGGCCGCCGGCCTGCCGATCCCGGCGGCGCCCGACGCCGACACCAACTGGGCCCAGCCCTGGACCAGCTCGAAGGAGCGCGACGTCTTCGGCACTCTGCGCGCCGAGGTCGACCTGGCGCATGGCGCAGTGGCCTGGGCCGCGCTGGGCGCGCGCAAGGGCAACGAGTCGAACATCCTGTCGTCGAGCACCGTGCTGGGCGCCGACGGCAGCGCCAACATGACGCGCTTCGACAACGTGCGCGTCGACCGCGTGCGTACCGGCGAACTGGGCGTGCGTGGCGAACTGCGCACCGCAACGGTGAAGCACAAGTTGGCGGCCACGGTGTCGGCCTTCCACATGACCTCGCTCAATGCCTACGCCCTGGGCGACTTCGCCGGCTTCGCGACGAATATCTACCGTCCAGTGCGGGTCGCCGCGCCCTCGAACGGCTTCTTCACCGGCGGCAGCCTGGCCAACCCGATGCTGACCCAGCGCAGCATCCTCTCCAGCGCCGCGCTGGCCGACACGCTCGCGCTGATGGACGACAAGCTGCTCTTGACGCTCGGCCTGCGCCACCAGCGCATCCGCGACGCCGGCTATGACTACGGCAGCGGCACCCCGGCCTCCGACTACGACGCCAGCGCCAACACGCCGCTGGCCGGCCTGGTCTACAAGCCGATGAAGGGCTTGTCGCTGTACGCGAACTATATCGAGGCGCTGCAAAAAGGCACGGTCGCCAGCAACGGCGGCTTCGGTCCGCCGCTGGCCAACCAGGGCGCCGTGTTCGCGCCGTACAAGTCGCGCCAGAAGGAGATCGGCGTCAAGGTCGATGCCGGCAAGTTCGGCGCCAGCGCCGCCCTGTTCACGACCGCCCAGCCGCAGGCCTATGTTGCCAACAATACCTTCGGCCTGTTCGGCGAACAGCGCAACCGCGGCCTGGAGCTGTCGGTATTCGGCTTGCCGACGCGCGGCCTGCGCCTGCTCGGCGGCGCCACCCTGCTGGAAACCCAGCAGCGCCGCACCTTTGGCGGTGCGACCGATGGCCGCGAGGCGATCGGCGTGCCGGAAATCCAGTTCAACCTGGGCGCCGACTGGGATGTGCCGGGCGTTCCCGGCCTGTCGCTGAACGCGCGCGCGCTCCACACCGGCACCCAGTTCGCCGACGCCGCCAACCTGCAGAAGCTGCCTTCCTGGAACCGCCTCGACCTCGGCGCGACCTGGATGACGCGCTTCATCGAGCGCGATGTCACCCTGCGCGCACGCATCGACAATGTCGCCAACAAGAGCTACTGGGCATCCAGCGGCGGCTATCCGAACTTCGGCTACCTGGTCGCGGGTGGACCGCGCGCGCTGACGGTGTCGGGCTCGATCGACTTCTGAATTCCCATCCGCCGTGCAAGAAAGGCCATCGCGAGATGGCCTTTTTTTTGTCGAAAAACTTTACAGTCGGGCAGGCGACGGCCGCCTCTAGATTGATAAGGTATTGATTTTTCTCAACTATTGTTTACCGGAACAAACATTGCTTATATTAAATCATTCTTTCAAATCGGAAACTGTCATGACCTTCATCAAGAACATCGCCCTGATCGCCGCCACTTTGGTCGTCGCTTCGTCCGCCTCCGCCACGGCCCTGCTCGGCGGTTACACCGATACTACCGTCCAGACCCTGCCGACCGTTAATTCCTACGGAAACATGGTGATCGACGCGGCCGGTAACCGGTATGTCGGACAGTACTATTCGATCCAGAAAATCACGCCCGCAGGCGTGATGAGCACCCTGGCCAACCTGAACAGCGAGGCGTTGTCGCTCGAACTCGTCGGCGGCAACCTCTACGTCGGTTCCAGCGGCGGCAAGCTGTCGAAGGTGGCGCTGGCGACGGGAACGGTAACGGCCCTGGCTGCACGTCCGTCCACGATGAACAACATCGCGGCGTCGATCGATAATGCCAACCTGTTCTTCGCCACGACCTCGGGCATCGCCAAATACAACATCGCCTCGAATAGCTACAGCACCACCTCGCTGTCGAGCGGCCTGTACACCGCGATCGCCACGCGCGCCGACGGCAGCCTCCTGCTCTCCGATTACAACAGCAACAGCATTCTCGCCTACGATCCAACCCGCAATACCTCGTCCGTGTTCTACAGCGGGGTATCGGCGATCGGCGCGATCAGCATCGACGCCTATACCGGCGAGGTGTATGCCGCACTCGAATATGCGAACAAGATCGTCCGCATCAACGCCGCGGGCACCAACGCCACCGACTTCGCGACCATGCGCTTCAACGGTGGCTACTACCCGACCGCGATGAGCTTCTCGGCCGACGGCAAGAGCCTGTCCTACCTCGCCTACGATAACAACTACCGCACCTATCTCGGCCAGATCAGCGGCTTCGCCGGCGCGACGGCCGTGCCGGAACCAGGCACCTGGGCACTGTTCGGCCTGGCGCTGGCCGGCCTGGCGTTCGTGCGCCGCAAGCGCGCCTAAATTGCGCAGTTGAACAAAAGGGCGCTTCCCGGATTGTTGGGAAGCGCCCTTTTTTTCGCCCAGGGTCATGCATCCCGTCAGTGCGGCTTGACGTCGTCCTTCAAGGCCGCCAGCGCCATCTTCTCGACCAGGCCAGGGGCCAGCAGCTTGAGCAGGCGCCCGAATTTGCCCTTGGCCGTCATCACCACCTCGCGCTGGCGCGCGTTCATGCCGGCGACGATCAGGCGCGCGCAGGCTTCCACGCTCATCGCGCCCTCTTCCTTGAGCGCGCTCGTCCCCATCGTCTGGCCCTGCGCATTGAAGCCGCGGTAGCGGATGCGCGTGGCCACGACGCCGGGATAGGCGGTCGTGACGCTGACGCCCGCGCCTTTGAGTTCGGCCCGCAGCGCCTCGAAAAAGCCGGTCATGGCGAACTTGGTGGCGCTGTAGGCCGTGCGTCCCGGCACGCCGATCAGGCCGGCCAGCGAGGACACGGCGACGATGCTGCCGCGCGCGCGGCGAAGCTGCGGCAGCGCGGCCTGGGTGCACCAGACGGCGCCCCACAGGTTCACCCGCATCAGCTCCTCGTACCAGCCGAGGTCCTCGACGTCCTCGAACAGGGCGTGGGCCGAGCGGCCCGCGTTGTTGACGAGGGCGTCGATGCGCCCGAAGCGCTCCACCGCGCTGATCACCAGCCGGCGGCACTGGATCTGCACGCCCACGTCGGTCGGCACGGTCAAGGTCTGCGCACCGAAGGCCGCGCATTCGGCGGCGACCGCATCGAGTCGGGCCGCATCGCGCGCCGCCAGCACCAGCGCCAGGCCGGCACCTTCGGCCGCCGCCAACTGGCGCGCCATCTCGGCGCCGATGCCGTCCGAGGCGCCGGTGATCACGACGACGCGCTGGACCTCAGGGCGCGCCCCGGTCATTTCTGCGTCTTGACGATTTGCATCGCGCTGGCGATCAGCCCGCTCATCTCGCCCAGGTTGGCCGGCACGATGATCGAATTATTCGTCTTCGCAAGTTTACTGAAGGCGTCCACATAATGTTCGGCCACGCGCAGGTTCATGGCGTCCTCGCCGCCCGGTTCGCGGATCGCGGCGCCCACCTGGCGCAGCGCGGTGGCGCTCGCTTCGGCGAGGGCGACGATGGCGCTGGCCTCGCCCTGGGCGCGGTTGATCGAGGCCTGGCGCTCGCCTTCCGAGCGGGCGATCGAGGCTTCGCGTTCGCCGCTGGCGATATTGATCTGTTCCTGGCGCCGGCCCTCGGAGGCGGCGATCAGCGCGCGCTTCTCGCGCTCGGCGGTGATCTGGCGCTGCATCGAGTGCAGGATCTCGGCCGGTGGCGTCAAGTCCTTGATTTCGTAGCGCAGCACCTTCACGCCCCAGTTGGCGGCCGATTCGTCGATCGCATTCACGATCGTGGTGTTGATGTGGTCGCGTTCCTCGAAAGTCTTGTCGAGCTCCATCTTGCCGATCACCGAGCGCAGCGTGGTTTGCGCCAGTTGGGTAATAGCCTGGATGTAATTCGAGGAGCCGTAGGAAGCGCGCATGGCGTCGGTCACCTGGAAATACAAAATACCGTCGACTTGCAACTGGGTGTTATCGCGCGTAATGCAGACCTGCGGCGGCACGTCGAGCGGGATTTCCTTCAGGCTGTGCTTGTAGGCGATGCGGTCGATGAAGGGAATCACGATGTTCAGGCCGGGCGCGAGCGTCGCATGGTATTTGCCGAGACGCTCGACCACCAGGGCATGCTGCTGCGGGACGACATTGATTGTCTTAAAGACGAATACCAAAGCAATCACGAAAAGAACCAGCGCGATCGTACCAAATGAGAATTCCATGATGATCCCTATTCAAACAAATGTTATTAATAGTGCTTGCTACGCGTTGGCGACAATGAGCCGGCTGCCCTGGATCTCGACGATCCGAAAGTTACCCGATTCCGGCTGCGCGCCCGGCCCCAGCTCGACATCCCACAGCGCGCCGCGGTACATCACCCGGGCGCGGCCGTCCTGCCAGGCCGGTACGACGACGCGCTCCCCGATGTCGAGGTTGACGTTGTGGTCGCGGCTGGCGCTCCCCTTCGCCGGCCGGCCGAAGCGGCTGCGGTGCAAGACGCTGGTGGCGACGACGCCGACCGCGGCCGCCGTCAAGGTCTGCACCGGGCCGCTCGCGCCCAGCAGCGCCGCCAGCGCGCCGAAGCCGAGCCCGATGGCGATCATCAGCAAGTAAAACGTGCCGGTAAATAATTCGGCAACCACGAGTATCCCCGCGCCGACGCCCCAGTTCACCCAATCGTCCATCTCGTTCTCCTTGCGTTAAATCCAGAATAAAAAACCCCCGTGTCCCAGAAGGGACGACGAGGGTTCTTGAATGCGATACGATGCGTCGTTGATAATTTTTATTATTAAATAAGCGATACCAGCAGTCTAACGAATTCTGGTGCGGAGTCAAATCATTTGTCCCAATGCCATTTCTTCGCAGGCAAACCAGACCTTGGGCAATGCCACAGCCATGGACGGCTAAGTACTCGACCGGAAATAAATGTGAATTTTGGCAAACAGAGCCGGATGCGGTGCAAGGAGGCGAGCGCGCCGCAGTGCGAGCACTGCAAGCACGAGCCGACGCAGCAACGCGCCGGCTCTGGCAGCCAAAAACACATTTATTTACGGGTGAGTACTTAGCATCACAGCGGCAGAGAATTTCCTGCCGCACTGCCGCAGGCGGAACACCTCTTTGGAGACCGCGTTTTGAGAGTCCGGGGAAACGGCCACGTCATGCTCAAGAAGCACGGATGCTTCCTCGGCGAGGGGCTTGTAGGGCACGAAGTTGCGCTGCGAGCCACCGATGTCGATCGCGTCGACAAGGTCGATTTCTGTGGCGCCAAGCTGCCCCACCTACCTCAACGAACAATAAAAAAACCCCGCGGCCCAAACAGGCGGCGGGGTTTTCTTCAAGCAGCGTAGATTACATCGCCGCCAGCTTCTGCCAGGTCTCGATCACCGAATCGGGATTGAGCGACATCGACTCGATGCCCTGCTCCACCAGCCACTGGGCGAACAGCGGATTGTCCGACGGCCCCTGGCCGCAGATGCCGATGTATTTGCCCTGCGCCAGGCAAGCCTTGATCGCCAGCGTCAGCATGGCTTTCACGGCCGGGTCGCTCTCGTCGAAATCGGCCGCCAGCAGCGGCATGCCCGAATCGCGGTCCAGGCCCAGGGTGAGCTGGGTGAGGTCGTTCGAGCCGATCGAGAAGCCGTCGAAGTGTTCGAGGAAGTGCTCGGCCAGGATCGCGTTGGACGGCACTTCGCACATCATGATCACGCGCAGGCCGTTCTCGCCGCGCTTCAAGCCGTATTTCGCCAGGAGGCCGATGACTTTTTCGGCCTGGCCCAGGGTGCGCACGAAGGGGATCATCAGCTCGACGTTGGTCAGGCCCATCTCTTCGCGCACGCGCTTCATGGCGATGCATTCCATCTCGAAGGCTTCGGCGAAGTCCTCGGCCAGGTAGCGCGCGGCGCCGCGGAAGCCCAGCATCGGGTTTTCCTCGTCCGGCTCGTAGCGCGAGCCGCCGATCAGCTTCTTGTACTCGTTCGACTTGAAGTCCGACAGGCGCACGATGACCGGTTTCGGCCAGAACGCGGCGGCGATCGTCGCCACGCCTTCGGCCAGCTTGTCGACGTAGAAGGCCTTCGGCGAGGCGTGGCCGCGCGCGACCGATTCGACGGCTTTCTTCAGGTCGGCGTCGATGTTCGGGTACTCGAGGATGGCCTTCGGGTGCACGCCGATGTTGTTGTTGATGATGAACTCGAGACGCGCCAGGCCGACACCGTTGTTCGGCACCGACTGGAAGTCGAAGGCCAGCTGCGGGTTGCCGACGTTGAGCATGATCTTGGTCTTGATCGGCGGCAGTTCGCCGCGCGAGACTTCGGTGATCTCGGTTTCCAGCAGGCCGTCGTAGATCTTGCCCTCGTCGCCTTCGGCGCAGGACACGGTGACGAAGGTGCCGTCCTTCAGGATCTCGGTCGCGTCGCCGCAGCCGACCACGGCCGGCACGCCCAGTTCACGGGCGATGATGGCGGCGTGGCAGGTACGCCCGCCACGGTTGGTGACGATCGCCGAGGCGCGCTTCATGACCGGCTCCCAGTTCGGGTCGGTCATGTCGGCCACCAGCACGTCGCCCGGCTGGACCCGTTCCATGTCGGCCGGGTCGGTGATCACGCGCACGGGACCGGCGCCGATCTTCTGGCCGATCGCGCGGCCGTGGGTCAGCACGGTGCCGGTGCCCTTCAGGGAAAAGCGCTGCTGGGCGTCGGTCGACTTCTGCTGCGATTTGACGGTTTCCGGACGTGCCTGCAGGATGAACAGTTTGCCGTCGCGCCCATCCTTGCCCCACTCGATGTCCATCGGACGGCCGTAGTGGTTCTCGATGATGACGGCGTATTTCGCCAGTTCCACCACTTCGGCGTCGGTCAGCGAATAACGGTTGCGCATCTCGATCGGCACGTCGACGGTCTTCACCGAGCGGCCGGCCTTGGCTTCGCTGGTGAATTCCATCTTGATCAGTTTCGAGCCGATGTTGCGGCGAATGACGGGCGACTTGCCCAGCTCGAGCATCGGCTTGTGGACGTAGAACTCGTCCGGATTGACGGCGCCCTGCACCACGGTTTCGCCCAGGCCATAGCTAGAGGTGATGAAGACCACGTCCTTGAAACCGGATTCGGTATCGATCGTAAACATCACGCCGGCGGCGCCCAGGTCCGAGCGCACCATGCGCTGGACGCCGGCCGACAGGGCGACCTCGGCGTGGGTGAACCCCTTGTGGACGCGGTAGGAGATGGCGCGGTCGTTGTAGAGCGACGCGAAGACGTGCTTCATGGCTTCGAGCACGTTGTCGATGCCGACCACGTTCAGGAAGGTTTCCTGCTGGCCTGCGAAGGACGCGTCCGGCAAGTCTTCGGCGGTGGCCGAGGAGCGCACCGCGAAGGACATCTCGGCGGTCGAATCAAGCACCAGGCGCTCGTAGAAGCTGCGGATTTCCTGTTCCAGGCGCGGCTGGAACGGGGTGTCGACGATCCACTGGCGGATTTCGGCGCCGGCCACGGCGAGCGAGCGCACGTCGTCGATGTCGAGGTGTTCCAGGCGGGTGGCGATCCGGTCGCCCAGGGAGGCGCCGCCGTCGATCGAATGGCCGAGGAAATCGCGGAAGGCGTCGGCCGTGGTGGCGAAGCCGGTCGGCACGCGCACGCCGGCTTCGGCGAGCTGGCTGATCATTTCGCCGAGCGAGGCATTCTTGCCGCCGACCGATTCGACATCGGTCATGCGCAGGTGCTCGAACGGGGCGACATACACGCTGGCCGCCTGGCCGGGGTCTTTCAATGCTGCATTAGACAGGTTAGTCATAATAAAACACCTTACTTGATGATAGAAATCGAGGTGCGCGTCTGCCGGTTTGTAATCTTGTTATTCTGTTCGCCGTGCAGCACAATGCAAAAATCCGTTGCCGAGCATTCTACCCCGTGTGCCATGAATTCACATCGCACAACACTGTAAACCTGACAGCATTTGTTAAAAAAATACCATGACAGTTGAAGGCCGCCCTCCGCTCCCCCCGTCCACGCGCACGGTGTTCTTCGTTTCCGACGGTACCGGCATTACGGCCGAGACCTTCGGCCACGCCGTTCTGTCCCAGTTCGAGATGCGTTTTCGCCAGATCCGGATTCCCTTCATCGATACCCTGGAGAAGGCGCGCGACGCGGCGCGCCGCATCGACGAACACTACGCGACCGACAAGCAGCGCCCGATCGTCTTTTCGACGCTGGTGAAACACGACCTGTCGGGCATCATCCGCGGCTCGAACGGCATGCACATGGACTTGTTCCAGACCTTCGTCGCCCCGCTCGAGATGGAACTGGGCGTGAAGTCGACCCACACGATCGGCCGCATCCATAACGTCGTCGACTCGGAAGAGTACAAGAACCGGATCGAGGCGATCAACTTCTCGCTGGCGCACGACGACGGCCAGTCGCACAAGAACCTGGCCGAGGCCGACGTCATCCTGGTGGGCGTCTCGCGCTCCGGCAAGACCCCGACCAGCCTGTACCTGGCGATGCAGTACGGGATCAAGGCGGCCAACTATCCCCTCATTCCCGACGACTTCGAACGCGGCAAGCTGCCGTCCTCGCTGCCGCCCTTCAAACACAAGCTGTTCGGCCTGACGATCGCGCCCGAGCGCCTGGCCCAGATCCGCGAAGAACGGCGCGCCGGCAGTAAATATGCGTCGTTCGCGAACTGCCGCTATGAAGTCAGCGAGGCCGAAATGATGATGAAGCGCGAAGGCATCCGGTGGCTGTCCTCGACCACCAAGTCGATCGAGGAAATCGCGACCACGGTGCTGCAGGAAATCAAGCCGGACCGGCGCGAGTACTGAACGGCCAAGCGTGCCCGCATAAAAATCCCTTGCTTTCGAGGGAGGCCTGCTCGTACATTGGATCTTGATCCGGCGAATGTTCGCCGGCACATGCGCGCGCCGGCGCGAAACATGCATGCGAAGAAGACTCCAGTTCGCTCACACCGTCCTGTGCGCGATCGCAGCGCTGGTGCTGGTGCCCTGGCTTGCCCTGCGCGAAGCGCAAAACCCCAGGCTTGCGAAGCGGTCTCCGAGCTGATCCCGGCGCATGCCCGCGACATCCTGCACCGTAGCGACGAAACCTCGAGCCAGGCCCAGGAGGCGATCCGCAGGCTGTCCGTCTCCGGTTATGCCGCATGTTCGGCCGACGAGCTGGCGCTGATGCGCCACATGAACCTGACATTTCCCTACATCCAGGGCGTCGGCCGTGTCAAAAACGGACTCATCGGCTGCTCCTCGCTGGGCGACGCGCTCGAGCGCGGCGGCCTGGCCGTCGCCATCGACGATTTCGGCACCGGCTATTCGAGCCTGTCCTACCTCGAATCGCTGGAACTCGACATCCTCAAGATCGACCGCTCCTTCGTCGAGGCGATCGGCACCACGGCGCCAACCAACCAGGTGGTGCGCCACATCATCGCGATGGCGCGCGCTCGACCTGCGCATGGTCGCCGAAGGCGTCGAAACCGCGGCCCAGGCCGAGTTCCTGAAGTCGCACGGGGTGGAACATGCGCAGGGATGGCTGTTCGGCCGGCCGATGACCTTCGCCGAGGTGAGCGCGCGTTTCAGGCCGCGCGACGCCGTGGCGAGCGTCCGGCTGGCCGCGGTGCGCTAAGAACCTATCCCAGTAGGGAATGAGTCGTTGCTGACGCGCCTGACAAGCGGCTGCTGCGTTGCTCGTCGTTGCATGGTGCGCCATGCGGCCTCCTCACGCCTTGCCCCCGCTTGCCATGCATCGTCATCAACTTCCTCCTCCCTACTGGGATAGGTTCTAAGCGGCGTCAAAAGAACCCCTGCGCAGGCGCCTTCAGTCGCCTGGCCGCTCGCGCACCATCGCCAGCACCTGCCCCAGCTTGTCGGTATCCATCGGCTTGACGAAATGGTGTTCGAAGCCGCTCGACTTCGACAGGATGCGGTCGTGCGCCTGGCCGTAGCCGGTGAGCGCGACGAACATCGCCTTGGCGGTAGCCAGATCGGCGCGCAGGCGGCGGGCCAGTTCGTAGCCGTCCATTTCGGGCAGGCCGATGTCGAGGATGAAGACCTGGGGCGGCTCGGCACGCGCCCGTTCGAGCGCCTGCAGCGGATGCGATTCGACCCGCACCCGGTGGCCTTGCGCTTCGAGCAGCACGGCCAGCGACTCGGCGGCGTCGACGTTGTCGTCGACGATCATGATGTGGCGCGGGGCGGGACCGGCCAGCGCGCCCTCGCGCGCCGCGCCTTCCATCCGCTCGCGCAGGCCCTGGGTCACGGCCGGCAGGCGGATCGTGAAGGTGCTGCCGGTGCCTGGCCCGGCGCTGTCGGCCGTGACCTGGCCGCCGTGCAGCGCCACCATGGTTTTCACCAGCGCCAGGCCGATCCCGAGCCCGCCTTGCGCGCGGTCCGGCGTGCGCTCGGCCTGGGTGAACAGTTCGAACACATGCGGCAGCAGCCTGGCGTCGATGCCGATGCCATTGTCGATCACGCTGATGTCGACCCAGCGTTCGTGCGCGTGCACGGCGAGCGTGATCTCGCCGCCCTGCGGCGTGTATTTGGCGGCGTTGTTGAGCAGGTTGGCGATCACCTGCACCAGGCGCGTGCGGTCGCCGAGCACGCTCGCCTGGGAGGCGTCGGTGCGCACCGTCAGCGCATGGTGGCGCGCCTCGATCAGCGGGCGCGCCTGCTCGACCGCGTTCGAGACGGCGGCCTTGATGTCGACCAGTTCCTTGTCCAGCTCGACCAGCCCGCGCGTGACGCGCGAAACGTCGAGCAGGTCATCCACCAGCGCCGTCATGTGCCTGACCTGGCGGCTGATGACCTCACTGGCCTTTTTGGTGCGCGGATCCTGGACATTCGTCAGGCGCAGCATCTCGGCGGCGGTGCTGATCGGCGCCAGCGGGTTGCGCAATTCATGCGCCAGCATGGCCAGGAATTCGTCCTTCTTGCGGTTCGATTCGCGTAGCTCGAATTCGGCCTGGAAGCGCTCGGTCACGTCGACCGTCACGCCGCGCATGCGCAGCGGCCGGCCATCGGCGTCGAACTGGACCTTGCCGCGGCTGTCGAGCCAGACCTGCTTGCCGTTGTCGGGGCGGATGAAGCGCACCACTTCCTGGTAGGCGCCGGCGCCGGCAACGGCTTCGCGGTGGGCGCGCGCGATGGTGTCGCGGTCGTCCGGGTGGATATGTTCGGTGACCACGCCCATGCCTTGCGGCGTAAAGCCCAGCACCAGGCCGATGTTGTCCGAGTAGACCAGTTCGCCGGTCGCGAAATCCCAGTCCCAGACCGCCATCTTGGCCGCGTCCATGCCGTCGCGCAGGCGCTCGTCGCTCTCGCGCTTGGCCGCTTGCGCCTCGACCGAGTCGGTGACGTCGTAGCCCTGCGCGAAAATGCCGATCGTGGTGCCGTACTGGTCTTTATAGGGCTCGTAGACCAGGTCGATGTAGCGCTGGCTGATGGGACCGTTGCGCTCGCGCTGGACCGCGATCGGCATCGCGCGCGTGGTCCAGGCGACGCCGGTCCGGTAGACCTGGTCGAGGAATTGCTCGTAGCCCTGTCCGGCCACTTCGGGCAGCGCTTCCCACACCGCCTTGCCGATCAGTTCGCGGTGGCCGACCAGCTGGTAATAGGCTTCGTTGACCATCTCGAACACGTGCTTGGGTCCCATCAGCACCGCGACGAAGCCCGGCGCCTGGTTGAACAGGCTGCGCAGGTGTTCGCGCTCGTTGTTGAGGATGCGCGAGAGCGCCTCGTGCATCTGGGCGCGGTTGAAGTTCTCGGCATTGCTGTCGCTCGGCGGCGTGAGCTGGAGCGTGGCCACCTCGGATTGCTGGTCGTAGCGATACAGCTCGGTGACGTCGACCGGATTCTGGAACAGCAGCATCGGTTTTCCATCGTCCCCCAGCACCGGCGTGTGCACCGTGCTCCAGTAACGCTGCTCGTACTTCTTCCCTTCGGGCGTATCCACCTCGACCGCGTAGCGGACAAAGGCCGTGGTGTCGGGCTCGCCCTTGGCCAGCGCGCGCAGCATCGAGGCCTTGACCTCGCCGATGTTGGTCGCTTCGAGATTGCTCTGCTCGGCCGGGAAGGCGTCGAAGACATAGCGGCCGACCAGCTCTTCCTCGGTGCGCTGGACCGAACGCAGGTAGGCGCCGCTGGCGCCGACGATCGTCAGGTCCGGGGTCATCACGAGATAGGGATAGGGCGAGGCGCGAAACAGCGCCTTGTAGTCGGAAAGCGTCATCATGCGCGCGATTGTCGCACGGCTTGTCGCGTCGGTCACCGTTTCCACGGGCGGTACCGGAATGCGCCGGCCGATGGCGCCCGCACGAAGCGGCGGCATCGGCCCCACCCTGGAGTAGAATCGTCCACTCGAGGACTTCTACTGGCAGCATGCGATGGGTTGGCTGGATAAACTGTTAGGCGCCGAAACCGGCGCCAAGGCATCGGCGGCGCCCGCGCAAGCGGCTGCCGCCGTTCCCTGCGCTGTGGCGAGCGCCTTCGAGATCGACGCCGCGTATTACCGCTGGCTGGCCGCGGCGCGTCCGCCGCGCGCGACGCCGCAACGCGAACTGGCCATCCTCGACGAACTGGCGCGCCTGGGCCAGACCCCGGCCGCCGGCGCCGCGCTGGTGCCGCGCGTGCCGGAACTCATTGCCCGCCTGATGCGCACCCTGCGCGACGACGACATGAACGCCGCCGAGCTGTCGCGCCAGCTGAGCGAAGACATGGTGCTGGTGGCCGAGGTCTACCGCGAAGCGAACCGCCCGGCCTACCTGCCGCGCTACCATTCCGGACCGCCCGTCAGCAGCATCCAGAGCGCGATCATGTTGCTCGGGCAGAACGGCATGCGCATGCTGCTGGCGCGCGTGGCCTTTCGCCCCATCGTCAGCATGCAGAGCGGGCGCCTGGCGCGGCGCACGGCCCCCGTCATCTGGCGCCAGTCCGAAAAGAGCGCGCTGGCCGCCAGCCTGCTCGCGCCCGGCTTGCGCGCGAACGCCTTCGAGGCCTACCTGGCCGCCCTGATGGAAAACGTCGGCCTGGTGGTCGCCTTGCGCCTGATCGATGCGCTGAGCGCGGACGAGGCCTTGCCCTATTCCGATACCTTCATCCTCGGCCTGTTCGCGCATGCGCGCGTGCTGTCGGCGCAGATTGCCGCGTTATGGGACTTCCCGGAGACGGTGGTGGCGGCGATCGGCAGCGCCGGCACGCTCGACGCCTCGCCGCTGGCGCAAGCGCTGGCCCAGGGCGGGCGCCTGGGCAAGCTGCGCATGCTGGTCGACGCGGCCCAATTCACGGCGGACGATCCCTTCGTCACCGATGGCATGACCGAGACCGCCCGGGCGCTGTTCGCCAAACTGGTGGACGAAGAGTGAGTTGCCTAAATACATCATTACGCCGGTCTTGTGGGGCGCAGTCCCTGGTTCGCCCGACCTATTTGTGGATGTGGTGCCTGCTCCGAATAAACGCCGTGTAAAATTCGTATTGCGAATTATCACTTAATCTTACCGGAAAGAATCTTATGAAGGGCATCGTTTTCAATCTGCTGGAAGAGTCCGTCAGCGCCGACTTCGGCGACGCCACCTGGGACCGCCTCCTCGACGACGCCGGCCTCGACGGTGCCTATACTTCGCTGGGCAGCTATGACGATGCGGAAATCTTCCGGCTGGTCGGCGTCGCCTCCGCCGCCCTGAACATTCCCGAGCAGGACGTGCTGCGCTGGTTCGGCAAACGCGCCATGCCGCTGCTGGCGAAGCGCTATCCATCGTTCTTCGCGAACCATCCGAATGCGCGCAGCTTCCTGCTCACCCTGAACAACATCATCCACCCCGAGGTGCGCAAGCTGTATCCGGGCGCCAGCCCGCCGGTCTTCGATTTCGACACCGGCGACAGCGAGCGCCTGGTGATCGGCTACAACTCGGCGCGCCGCCTGTGCGCACTGGCCGAGGGCTTCATGCAGGGCGCGGCCGAACACTTCGGCGAACAGGCCGAAATCACCCAGCCCGAATGCATGCACCACGGCGCCGCCAAGTGCAGCTTCCACGTCCGCTTCCATCCGTGATTGAAGTGGCAGCGGCCGGCCTGCCGGACCCCGAGATCGCGCGCCTGCAGCGGCGCCTGCGGCGCGAGACGGCGGCGCGCCAGGAGGCCGAGGCGATCGCCGAACGCGGCCTGCGCGACCTGTTCCAGCGCCAGCAGGAAATCAGCCTGCTCGAGCAGATCGCCGTCGCCGCCAATGAAGCGGCCAGCGTCGACGACGCCATGCGCCGCGCGCTCGATGCCGTCTGCCGCTATACCGGCTGGCCGCTCGGCCACCTGCTGCTGCTGCGCGAGGGCGCGCGCGCGGACATGCTCGACTCCACCGCCGTCTGGCACGACGAAAGCGATGGCCGCTACCACGCCCTGCGCGCGCTGACCGAGGCCACCGGTTTCGGCGACGAGATCGGCTTGCCCGGCCAGGTGCTGCGCACCGCCCTTCCCGCCTGGGCGAATGCGGGCGCGCCGAACGCGGGCGATTACCCGCGCATGCCGCTGCTGATGCAGCTCGGCCTGTCCTCGCTGTTCGCCTTCCCGGTCGTGATCGGCCACGAGGTGGTGGCGGTGCTGGAGTTCTTCAGCCGCGAGCTGCAGACCCCGGACGATTCGATGCTGCGCCTGATGGCGCAGATCGGCACCCAGCTCGGCCGCGTGATCGAACGGCGCCGCGCGCAGGAGCGCCTGGTGCACGACGCGCTGCACGATCCGCTGACCCAGCTCGGCAACCGCAAGCTCTTCCTCGACCGCCTGGAACACTTCCTGGTGCGCTCGCAGCGCATGCCCGACTACCAGTTCGCGGTGCTGTTCGTCGACCTGGACCGCTTCAAGGCCATCAACGACGGCCTCGGCCACCAGGCCGGCGACCAGGTGATCGTCGCCACCGCGCAGCGCCTCTCGGCCTGCCTGCGCCAGAACGACCTGGTGACGCGCGAGGTCGCCGAGTCCGACCATATCGTCTCGCGCCTGGGCGGCGACGAATTCACCGTCCTGCTCGACAACGTGAACGGCGCCGCCGCCCCGATCCGGGTCGCCGAACGCCTGCTCAAGGCGCTGGCCGCGCCGCTGCTGGTGGGCCAGCAGCAGGTCTACGTCACCGCCAGCATCGGCATTGCGCTCAGCTCGAGCGGCTACCACGACGTCCAGGACATGCTGCGCGACGCCGACATCGCGATGTACCACGCCAAGCAGCACGGGCGCGCGCGCTGGATGATGTTCGACCAGACCATGCAGGAAGGCGCGCTGCGCCGCCTGACGCTGGAAGCCGAGCTGCGCCTGGCGCTGGAGACGGGCCAGCTCTACCTGCAGTACCAGCCGATCGTCACGCCCGTGGACGGCGTGATCCGCGGCTTCGAGGCGCTGCTGCGCTGGCGCCACCCGGTGCTGGGCATGATTTCGCCGGTTGAATTCATTCCGGTGGCCGAGGAATTGGGACTGATTGTCCGGATCGGCGGCTGGGTCCTGGAACAAGCCTGCCACCAGCTGCGCATCTGGCAACAGGACCATGCGCTGCCCTTGTCGATGAGTGTGAACGTCTCGGCCACCCAGCTCGCCGGTGCCGAACTGGTCGAGGTGGTGACGCGCGTGCTGGCCGAATCCGGCATCGCGCACGGCAGCCTGAAACTCGAACTGACCGAAAGCGCCGTGATGGCGGACGCCGAGCATGCGCTGGCCGTGTTCAAGGAACTCAAGGAACTCGGGGTGCGCCTGTCGCTCGACGACTTCGGCACCGGCTACTCATCGCTCAGCCACTTGCGGCGCCTGCCGATCGACACCCTGAAGATCGACCGCTCGTTTGTCAGCGCCATGGACAGCCACGGCGACAAGCGCCAGATCGCCGAAGTCGTGGTCATGCTGGCGCGCACCCTGGGCCTGGACGTCGTGGCCGAAGGCGTGGAAACGCTGGCGGAACTCGACATCCTGCGCGAGATGGGCAGCGATTTCGTGCAGGGCTATTTTTACTACCGCCCGCTCGACGCCGCCGCCGCGACCCTGGCACTGGCCGAGCCGGCGGGCAGCCGCGGAGCCTGAACCGGGCGGCGCGCGCGATCTGGCTATATACTGCCGCCATGCGCATACAGCTGTTTTCCGACCTCCACCTCGAACGCTATCCGGCCTTCCAGCCCGAACTGGCGCCCGCCATCGACGTCATCGTCCTGGCCGGCGACATCGGCTCCTACCAGGCAGGTTTGCGCCTGACCGGTACCGACTTCGGCCTCGAACGCTTCGCGCCCGCGCTCGGCGTCACCGATGCACAGGTGCTGTTCATCCCCGGGAACCACGAATTCGACGGGCTCGATTTCGACGAGACCTATGCCCGCCTGCGCGCCACCTGCGCCCGGCTCGGGATCGTCTGGCTCGAGCGCGAGAGCGTCACGATCGATCGGGTGCGCTTCATCGGCACCACGCTCTGGGCCGATTTCGACGCCCTGGCCGCGGGCCATGAGTTGACCAGGCAGATGCAGTTGCGCGAGAAGGCCTTCCGCGCCGCCAACTACTACCTCGGCAAGAACACGGCGCTGCGCGGCGGCGAACCGCTGCTGGCCGAGGGCTGGCGCGCCCTGTCGCTCGACTGCCAGGCATGGCTGCGCGCCGCGCTGGCCGTGCCCTTCGACGGCGTCACCGTGGCCGTCACCCACTTCGCGCCGAGCCTGAAGAGCGCCGATCCGCGCTATGGCGTCACGCCCGGCACCGCCGGTTTCTGCAATGCGCTCGACGACCTGTTCCCGCTGGCCGACCTGTGGCTGCACGGCCACCTGCACTGCCTGAACGACTATGTCGCGAGCGGCGTCGAGAACGGCCGCGACTGGTCTTGCCGGGTCGTGGCCAACCCGCTCGGCTACCTGTCCAAGGGCGAGCAGGCAGGCTTTCGCCCGGGCCTCGTGATCGAACTCTGATCAGAAACGCATCTCGAGCGTGGCGCGCAGTTTCACGCCGCCCGGGTAATGCCAGCTGCGCGTTTCCACGCCCCGCGCCGGGTCGGTGTAGTCGAGCCGGTAGTCGTCGTCCTCGCCCAGCAGGTTCGAGGCCGCCACGCGCAGCTTGAGGGTCGGCTTGAAGGCCCACAGCGCGTAGATATCGAGATCGGTGCGCGCGGGCGAATAAAAGCCGCGGTTCGAATTTACCCGCACCGGACCGCCGCGCCGGTGCGCCAGGCTGGCGCCGGCGCCGAGCGCCGTGCCGCTGTAGTCGATGCCGAGGTTCGCCGTCAGCGGCGCCTGCTGCTCGATGCGGTTGTTCGGCCCGGGCACCGAGCGCACCCGCGACCAGTTGCGGCCGACGCTGGCGCGCAGGTCGATCGCGGGCGCATCCGGCAGCAGCGACTTGAGCGGGAACCTGGTCTCGAGGTCGATGCTGGCCATGCTGGCGCGGTCCTCGTTGGTGGGCGTGAAGGTCCAGCGCAGGCCGTCGAAATAGGTCCGGTTGCTGGTGTAGTCGTCGATCCGGCGCACCGCGCCGCTGAGCGAGACCATCGCGCCCTCGGCCCAGTAATGCTCCCAGGCGCCGTCCAGGCCCCAGGCCAGTTCGGGCCGGAGTTCGGGATTGCCCAGGTAATCGGCTTCGGTCGGGCTGTTGTTTTCCCAGGCCTGGCGGCGCGGCACGATGGCCGACAGTTCGGGCGCCTTGTAGGTACGCGCCAGCGCCAGGCGCAGCTGGTCGCCCTTCTCGCCCGGCAGCTTGTACAGGGTTTGCAGGATCGGGCTGAAGACGCCGGAACTGACCCGGACCGGCGTGAAGCCGGTGCCGGCGACCCGGGTGCGCACGCCCTCCCAGCGCGCCCCCAGGTAGACCGACCAGCGCGGATCGATGCTCCACTCGTCCTGCGCGTAGAGCGCGGCGCGCGTCAGGCGGGCGCGGAAATCTTCTTCGGCGAGCTGGCCGGGCGCCAGCGGGCGCACCCGGTCGCGCTCGACGCGGCCGTCATCGCTGTCATCGATGCCGCCATCCCAGCCCAGCGCCAGCAGATGGCCGCCCCGCACCGTGCGCGTGGCCTTGCCGGTCCAGCTGACGCCCCTGGCATGGGTATCGGACAGGGTGCTGCCGTCGGTTCCCGGGGCGCCGTCGGCGGCGCGCCCGAGGCGGGCGATGTCCATCCTGCGCGACGAGCGCTGGAGTCCGACCTTGGTGTCGAGTTTCAGGCCCGAGGCCAGCGCCCGGGTCCAGCCCAGGCTCGATTTCACCAGCCTGTCGTCGAATTCGCCGACGGTGTACAGGTCGGGCAAGGGTGGCGCGATGCCGGTCAGGGTGCTGACCTGGACATGGCCGGCGTTGCGAAAGCTGCTGCCGTTGGCCAGGCTCTCCCAGGCGAGCGTGTCGCCGTTGGCGAGCGTCCAGCTGAACCGCGGGGCCATGCTGAAGCGGTTCATCCGGCCCTGCTCCGGCACGACGGTGGTGCGGCGCAGGTCGAGGACGCCATCCGGGCGCCGGTTCTCCTCGACGCTGGCCGCCGTGCGCGACAGGCGCTCGTGGTTGCCGCTGACGGCGAGCGCATACGACGACCGTTCGCCGCGCTCGCCGAGGTCGAGGTTGAAGCTGGGACCGCGCAGATCGCGCGCGGCCGCGTAACCCAGCTTGGCCTCGCGCTCGCGTTTGCGCGCCGCCTTGCGCAGCACGATATTGATGGTGCCGGCCACCGATTCGGTGGAAAACTCGGCGCTCGCCACGCGCAGCACGTCGATCCGCTCGATCAGGTCGGGCGCCACGCTGTCGAGGGTGAACCCGGCCGGCGCGCGCTCGCCGTTGAGCAGGATCTGGGTATATCCGCCACCCAGCCCGCGCATCCGCACTTCCACGCTGCGCCCGGCCCCGGTGGTCACCGTGAGGCCCGGCACACGGCGCAAGACATCGACCACGCTGGTGTCGCCGTAGCGCAGGATCTCCTCGCGCCGCACCACGATCCGCGCCGCCGTATCGTCGCGGCGCGGATCGTAGCTGAGCGCCGTCCCCTTGACCTCCACCTGCGCAACCGGCGCCGGGTCGCCGGCCTGGCGCGCCCCGGCCTGGGCCGACAGGCCCGCAATGAGCAAGGTCAAACAAGGGAGTTGCTGAAAGCGCATAGTCCGGTCTCCGAAAATATTGAATGGAACGCAATACTATCTCATAGTATTTTTTATTACCATCGGAAAGCAATCGTAATTTCTAATTTTGGCCTCCAACATACCCGTTATTGGCATTTAAGAATGCCAAAGGTCGTCCAATCTCCTGTTGCCATTAGGCAACAGCAACCGAATTGCGAATATTGACGATTGCAAACGCCATAGACGAAAGCTACAATCGCGTTTCCATGAAGAAATTGATTAAATGACAGATCGGGAGCCGCCGCTCCCGCTTGGAACAGGTTGCCCTCCCTCCGGCAGGTCGTGCCGGCCCCTTACTTTTTAATCGCCTCCCATGCACGCTTCCGCCGCCCTTCTCGCCTCGCCCCCGCCCGACACCCGGCTCGACCTGGCCTTGGCCGCACTGCAAGCCATCCACCGCGTGCAGGCGGTGGTCGAATTCGATTTGAACGGCACGGTCGTGCATGCGAACCAGAACTTCCTCGACGCCATGGGCTATACCCTGGACGAGGTGGTTGGCCGCCATCACCGCATGTTCTGCGATGCCGACGTCGCCGCATCCGACCATTACCGCGCCTTCTGGCACGAACTCGGCCTGGGCCAGGCATGCAGCGGCGAGTACATGCGCTTCGGAAAAAACGGCCGCCGGGTCTGGCTGCTGGCAGCCTACAACCCGGTGTTCGATCAGCAAGGCCGGCCGACCAAGGTGATCAAGCTTGCCACCGACATCACGGCGGCCAAGCTGCTCAGCGCGGACAATGCCGCCAAGATCGACGCCATCAACCGGGTCCAGGCCGTGATCGAATTCAGCCTCGACGGCCGCATCGTCGACGCCAACGAAAACTTCTTGCAGACCATGGGCTTCCAGCTCGACGAGATCCGCGGCCAGCACCACCGCATGTTTTGCGAGCCCGAGTACGTGGCCTCGCCGGCCTACGCCGCGTTCTGGTCGCAGCTGAGCGGGGGCGAACTGCACTCGGGCGTCTACAAGCGCCGCCACAAGAGCGGCCGCGATGTCTGGATCAACGCGTCCTACAATCCTGTGTTCGGACCGGACGGCACGGTACTCAAGGTCATCAAGTACGCGACCGACGTGACCGCTCAGACCCGCCGCAACGCCGAGTTCGAAGGGCGCATGCTCGCGCTCGACCGCGCCCAGGCGGTGATCGAGTTCGACCTCGAAGGACGCATCGTTCACGCCAACGACAACTTCCTCGCCACCCTCGGCTACACCCTCGACGAAGTGATCGGCCAGCGCCACGCCATGTTCTGCGACGACGCCTACAGCCGCTCGCACGAATACCGCAGCTTCTGGAAGCACCTGGCCAACGGCGAATTCCATAGCGGCGAGTTCAAGCGCGTCGCCAAGGATGGCGAGCCGGTCTGGATCCAGGCCACCTACAACCCGATCTTCGACGCCGACGGCAAGCCGTTCAAGGTGGTCAAGTTCGCCACCGACATCACCGCCGCCAAGGCACGCAACGCCGATTTCGAAGGCAAGAACCAGGCCGTCGACCGGGTCCAGGCGGTGATCGAATTCGACTTGCAGGGCAAGGTCCTGCACGCCAACCAGAACTTCCTCGACGTGATGGGCTACGCGCTCGACGAGGTGCGCGGCCACCATCACCGCATCTTCTGCGATCCGGCATTCGTTCATTCGCCCGAGTACCTGGCCTTCTGGGAGCGCCTGGGGCGCGGCGAATTCAACGCGGGCGAATACTGCCGGATCAACAAGAGCGGCAAGCCGGTCTGGATCCTGGCCTCGTACAACCCGATCTTCGACGCCGAGGGCAAGGCGGTCAAGGTGGTCAAGTTCGCGACCGACATCACCGCGCAAAAGCGCCTGGGCGCCGAAGTCAAGGGCAAGCTCGACGCGCTCGGGCGCTCCCAGGCCGTGATCGAGTTCGACATGCGCGGCAACGTCCTGGCGGCCAACGACAACTTCCTGCGCACCATGGGCTATGCCGAGGAAGAAGTCATCGGCGCGCACCACAGCATGTTTTGCGAGGCCGAGCTGGTCAAGAGCGCGGCCTACCGCCACTTCTGGGCCAACCTGGCGCAGGGCCAGTTCCAGTCCGGCCGCTTCAAGCGGCGCGGCAAGCACGATGCCGACATCTGGATCGTCGCCACCTACAACCCGATCCTCGACGTCAACGGCAAGCCCTACAAGGTCGTCAAGTTCGCCATGGACGTGACCGACCAGGTGCACCGCGAGCAGCTGGTGAGCACCAAGGTCACGGCCATCTCGGGCGTGCTCGGCTCGCTGTCGCAATCGATTTCGACGATCGCCCAGGGCTCCCAGCAATCGGCCGAGATGGCCGGCCGCACCCAGCGCGATGCGGCGGCCGGCAGCAAGCTGCTGGCGCGCTCGCGCGATGCGATCGCGGCCATCCAGCGGGCGTCGGGCGACGTCCACGAGATCATCGAGACGATCGGCGAAATCGCCGGCCAGACCCATCTGCTGGCGTTCAATGCCGCGATCGAGGCCGCGCGCGCCGGCGAACACGGCAAGGGCTTTTCCGTGGTGGCCAACGAAGTGCGCAAACTGGCCGAGAAGTCGGCGCTGGCGACGCGCGAAATCTCCAAGCTGATCAACGAGACGGTGACCCGGGTCGGCGAAGGCACGCGCCTGTCCGGCGAAGTCGAAGATGCGTTCGCGCGCATCGTGGAATCGGTCGCCACGACCCGCAGCTCGATCGAGCAGATCCATGCGTCCACCAGCGCCCAGGCCGGCGCCACGCATGACGTGTCCTCGCTGCTGGCAGAACTCGAGCGCGTCGCGACGGAACGCTGAGCGATGCATCCCTCCCTTCAGGAGCGCGCGCCCGCCGGCGTGCGCCTGGCCGCCGCCGGGATCGGCGCGCTGCGTGTCGGCATTCCGGTCGACAGCGTGGTGCAGGCGATCGCGTTTCCCGACGCGGCGGCGCTGCTGCCGCGCCGCCAGGGCGCGCTGCGCGGCGTGGTGCTGCACGACGGCGCGCTGATTCCGGTGGTCGACCTGGGGCGCTGGGTCGACCTCGGCACCGCCCGCGCCGACGGCCAGGCCGGCGAACGGATCATGATCCTGCGCGCGGCGGGGCGCACTATCGGCCTGCGGGTCGACACCATCGACGGCATGGTCGACGTCGCGCCGGGTGCCATCGCGCGCCTGCACCATGACGACAGTCCCGACGAGGTATTCCACAGCGCGGCCCATGTGCCCGAGAGCGGCCAGATCCTGAGCCTGCTCGACGTCGGACGCCTGGCCGACCTGGCCGCCAGCTGGCACCAGGCCGATGCCACCGCGGCCGTTGCGCCGGACCCGGCGCCGGCCGCCGTCGCGGCCGCGGCCGGCGCCTGCTACGCGCTGCTGAGGGTGGACGCGGGGCGGCTCGGCCTGAACGCCGCCGACCTGGCGGAAGTCATCGCCATGCCGGCCCTGAGCCGCGTCGGCGGCGGCATCGACGGCGCCTATTGCCTCTGGCGCGGGCGCCACTTGCCGGTGCTTTCGGGCGGCGCCCTGCCCGGCTTGCCGGACGCCTTGGCCGCGCCGCTGCTGGCCATCGTCGAACATGCCGGACTGGCGCTCGGCCTGCCGGCGCACGAGGCGCTGGCGCTCGCGCAGCTGCCTGGCGCCAGCGGCGCCCTCAGCGAGACCGTCTACGACGACAACGGCGCCGCGGTATGCGTGGTCGGCACCGCCGCCCTGTTCGCGCGCTTTCCCGAAGCGTCGATGAGCCTGGCGCCATCGGTGACCGGCGGCGCGGCGGCGACGCCCGCCGCGCCGGATGCGGGCACGCTCAACGACTGCGCCTATATCGTCTTCGACGCCGGCAAGCTGTGCGCGACGCCGATCGCCCTGGTCGACCACATCCTGGCGCTACCGGCCGGCGCCGGCGCCACCTTGCCATGGCAGGGCGCGGCGCTGCCGCTGGTCGACCTGCGTCCGGCGCAGCCGGCGCCTGCGGCGGGCCATGTGATGGTGGTGACGGCGGGCGCGCAGGCGGTCGGCTACGTGGTCGCGCGCGTGGAGCTGCTGGTTCCGGCCGGCAGCGGCAAGCGTTATCGGCTCGGGTCGGACCCGCAGCGCGCCGTCGATTTCGTCACGATCGACGCGCCCGGGGGCCAGGTGAGCTACCGCATCGTCGACCTGGCGCGCTGGGTCACGGGGTAAGCGCCGCGCGCTCCTCGCGCGTGAGCACCCGGGGCGTGCGCACCGGCGCTCCGCAACCGTCGAAGAAGGGATTGCCGCGGTAGCTGCCGGACAGGCGCGCCCGGACCAGCGCGGCGCCGATCTTCGCCACGCCGAACAGCGTGGCCAGGGGCGTGGCTGGCGTCGGCCCGTGGGCGGCGCCGCGGTTGGCCGTCATGGTCGCGCGGCCGAGCGCGCGGTCGAGCGTCGCGGGGGGCGCGTCAAGGCAGGCGCGTACCAGGCCGACGTATGCGATGGCCGGGTTGCGCGGCGTGTTCGCCAGCGGCGTATTGCAGCAGGACGCGTACCAGCGGTAGATGCCTTGCGGGCCGAGCGACATGCACGCCAGGTGTTCGAGGCCGCCGCTGAAGCGCAGCGCCGCCGGCAGCGCCGCCTCGACCTCGGTGCCGCCGGCGGCGTCGAGCACCGCCGCCTCGGCCTTCAGGAAGCGCGCGAAGGCCTGGCAATCCTTGCAATAGCAGATCGCGCGCGCCATCACGCGCGCCGCATCGACTTCCCCCTGCAGCTTGCCGCAACGGCAGCGCAACGCAATTCCCATCAGTCCTCCAGATAGTCCGAAGCAGACAACGCCAGCGGGCGCGCTTTAAAAGAAGTGGCGCCAGTCCTCGAGCCAGCCCGGGAAGGCGCTCGCCTCCATCGGATTGGCGATATGGTAGCCCTGCGCATAGGTACAGCCCAGCCCTTGCAGGAAGTCCCAGTCCTGGCGCGTTTCGACCCCGACCGCCACCGACATCCGGTCCAGGCTGTGCGCCAGGCTCAGGCAGGAGCGCAGCACCGTCCCCAGCGCCCGGCGCTTGGAGGCGCCGTCGACGAAACCGCGGTCGATCTTCAGTTCCGAGAAGGGAATGCGCGCCAGCAGCTGCAGGTTCGAGCGGCCGGTGCCGTAGTCGTCGATGGCCAGGCCGAAGCCCATCATGCGCAGGCGCACCAGGCGCTCGATGAAGTTCGGGTCGGTGTTGAGCACCGACGATTCCGGCATCTCGAAGGTGATGTAGTCGGGCAGCACCGCATGGCGGCCCAGGCAGGCCGTGATCTGGCGCAGGAAGGCCGGGTGGGCCAGCGTCTCGGGCGCCAGGTTGATCGAGATCGAGATCGGCGTGCCCTGGTCGTGCAGCCAGCGGCAGCGCTCGACCGACAGCTCGATCATGCTCCAGTCGAGAAAATCGATGCGGTTGTTCTGCTCCAGGGCGTCGATGAAGGCCGACGGGCCGAGCAGGCCGTGTTCCGGATGGCGCCAGCGGGCAAAGGCTTCCAGGCCCTTGACCTGTCCCGTGGCCAGTTCGATCTTGGGCTGGAAGAAGGGTTCGAACTGGCGCTTCTGCAAGCCGCTGCCGATTTCGGCGAATTCGAAGCGCGGCGTGCTCGCGCGCGCGGGCGGCACCAGCGCCGGCGCATAATTGTCGATCAGGGGTTTCAGTTTGGCGGCGGTGACCGGTTTCGCCACCGAGCCGAGCAAATCGATGCCGTAGACCTGGGCCAGCGTCTCGACCGAGAACAGCAGATTGGCCGGCTGGGCGCCGGTGACGATCAGGCTGATGCCGGCATCGAGACCGGCCAGGTTGCGGATCAGCTCCAACCCGTCCATGCCCGGCAGCGCCAGGTCGATGATGGCGATGTGCACGCGCGGCGTGAAGCTGGCCTGGAAGGTGCGCAGCGCCATGTGCCCGTCGGGAACGTCGGTGACCCGGGTAGCGCCGAGGCGCCCCAGCATCTCGACCAGCGCGGCGCGCTGCGCGGCGTCGGCTTCGGCTACGAGAAAGTGCAAATGCGCGATGTCCATCGTTGCTCCACGGAATAATTAGACCGAGCTTACCCTACTGGCGGCAATGCCGTCCATCACCCGCGCTGGCGCAGCTGCTCGAAAAAACACACCGCGGCGGCGGCGGCCACGTTCAGCGACTCGACCTGGCCCGCGTGCGGGATCACCACCTGGTGCGTCGCGCGGGCCATCAGGTCGTCCGCCACGCCCTGCCCTTCATGCCCCAGCAGCCAGGCCACCGGGCCGCGCAGGTCGACCTCGTACAGCTTCTCCTGGGCGTAGCCGCTCATGGCCAGCACCGGGATGCTGGAGCGGTCGATCAATGCGCCGAGGTCGACGTTCTCGAAAATCTCGAGCACGAAATGCGCGCCCATCGCCGCGCGCAGCACCTTGGGCGACCAGCAAAACGCGGTGCCGGCGCTGCAGAACACCTGGGTGATGCCGGCCGCGCCGGCGCTTCTGAGGATCGAGCCGACATTGCCCGGGTCCTGCACGCCGTCGAGCAGCACCGCCGAGACGCGCAATGCCGACGGCGCGCCGAGGGCCGGGGTCTCGACCAGGAACATCAGGTGCACGCCATGCTCGACCTGGCTGATCGCGCCGAACAGCGCGTCCGGCAGGACCGTCACATGGCCATGCAGGCTTTCGCAGCGCGCGACGATGTCGGCCACCTCGCTGTTGCGCAGCGCGCCCTCGGACACCACGCAGTGGCCGGGCGCGCCGCGCAGCGCGAGCCAGGACTGGCACAGGTGGACGCCGTCGAGCAGCGTGCGCCCGGCCTTGCGGCGTGCCTGCGAGCTGGCGGCGAGCGCCTTGAGCTCCTTGTAGAACGGGTTGTCGCGCGAGCTGACCGACTTCATGCGCACTGTCCTTCGAACAGGTCGACCTGCAACAGGTTGCGCACCGGGGCGAACGAGCGGCGGTGCACCGGGGACGGGCCGTGCAGGCGCAGGCGCTCGAGGTGCAGCGCCGTCGAATAACCCTTGTGCTGGTCGAAGCAGTACTGCGGGTATTCCAGGTGCAGGCGCACCAGTTCGGCGTCGCGCGCGGTCTTGGCCAGGATCGAGGCGGCCGAGATGGCGTGGCACTTATCGTCGCCCTCGATCACGGCGTGGGCGCGGATCGCCATCGGCGGGCAGCGGTTGCCGTCGATCAGGGCCAGCGTCGGGACCAGGTGCAAGGCCTCGACCGCGCGCCGCATCGCCAGCATGGTCGCGTGCAGGATATTGAGGGTGTCGATCTCTTCGCAGGTGGCTTCGCACACGGCCCAGGCCAGCGCGTATTCGCGGATTTGCGGCGCCAGCTCGTCGCGCCGTGCTTCGCTCAGCTTCTTCGAGTCGCGCAGCCCGTCGATCGGGCGCTTCGGGTCGAGGATGACGGCGGCGGCATACACCGGACCGGCGAGCGGACCGCGGCCGGCTTCGTCGACGCCGCAGACGATGTCGAGCTCGGTGAACGGGCGCAGCCGTGGCGGCAGGCCGGGGTAGAAATTGACGCGTTTTCTGCTCATGATGCTTCGATTCTCAAGGTCCGGCTTATTTGCCAATCACGCGCAGGACGGCCTGCGCGCTCTCTTGCGCACTGTTGCGCAGGAGGCTGTGGTGCATGTCGGTGAAGCGTGCCGCCAGCTTATCGCGCAGGGCCGGATCGTTCAACTGCTGCCAGACGGCATCGGCCATCGCCTCGGGCGTGGCCGCGTGCTGGAGCAGTTCCGGCACCAGGAATTCGCGCGCCAGGATGTTCGGCAGGCCGATCCAGGGCTGGTAGCCCATGTGGCGCATGATTTCCCAGGACGCGCGCATGACCTTGTAGGCGATCACCATCGGCTTCTTGAACAGCGCCACTTCAAGCGTCGCCGTGCCGGAGGCGACCAGCACCGCGTCGGCCGCGGCGATGGCGGTGTGCGAGTCGTCGACCAGGGTCAGGTCGACCCAGCCCAGGCCCGCCTGGGCGACGATCTCGCTGAAGTAAGCGCGCTGCCGCTCGCCCGCCATCGGCACCACGAATTTCAGGGCCGGATCGCGCCGCGCCAGCAAACCGGCCGCGCGCACGAAGGGTTCGGCCAGGTATTTCAGTTCGCCCATGCGGCTGCCTGGCATGACGGTCACCACGCGCGCGTCGGGCGCCAGGCCGAGCGCCAGGCGCGCCGCCGCCACGTCGGGCCGCATCGGAATCGTCTCGGCCAGCGGATGGCCGATATAGGTCACCGGCACCCCGGCGTCCTGGTAGATCCGCTCTTCGAAGGGGAAAATCACCAGCATGTGCGACACCGCGCGCTGGATCTTCTTGATCCGGCCGCCGCGCCAGGCCCAGATCTGCGGGCCGATGAAGTGCACCGTCGGGATCCCGGCGGCGCGCAGCTGCTCTTCCAGCCCCAGGTTGAAGCCGGGATAGTCGGCGCCGATGAAGGCGGCCGGACGCTCGGCCAGCAGCTCGTCGCGCAGGCGGTTCTGGATGCCCTTGATCTCGCGGTAGCGCGGGATGATCTCGAAGATGCCGCGCACCGTCAGGGTCTCCATCGGCACGCGCGAGACGAAGCCCTGCTCCATCATGCGCGGGCCGCCGATGCCGTGGAAACGCGCATCCGGAAGATGCGGGCGCAATCCCGCCAGCAGGCGGGCGGCGAGCATGTCGCCGGACACCTCGCCGGCGACCAGGGCTAAGGACAGGTCAGCGGACAATGCCACGGGTGGCGGCGCCGAGGAAGTCGCGCATGGCGCGGATGTCGCCGGCCGCTTCCGGCATCGCTTCTTCGTCGCGCGCCAGGGCGGCCTTGGCTTCTTCGAGCGTCAGGTTCTCGCGGTAGATATGCTTGTAGGCCGCGCGGATGCCGTCGATCTGGGGACGGGTGAAGCCGCGGCGCTTGAGACCCTCGATGTTCACGCCGCGCGCCCCGGCCGGATTACCCGACACCAGCACGAAGGGCGGCACGTCCTGGGTCAGGCTGGTGTACATGCCGATGAAGGCATGGGCGCCGATCTTGCAGAACTGGTGCACGCCGGCATAGCCGGACAGGATCGCATGGTCGCCCACGTGGACGTGGCCGGCCAGCTGGGCGTTGTTCGAGAAGATCGTATGGCTGCCGACCTGGCAGTCGTGCGCCAGGTGGACGTAGGCCGAGATCCAGTTGTCGTTGCCCAGGCGCGTGACGCCCTCGTCCTGGGCCGTGCCCAGGTTGAAGGTGACGAACTCGCGCACCGTGTTGCCGTCGCCGATTTCCAGGCGGGTCGGCTCGCCGTTCCACTTCTTGTCTTGCGGCGCGGCGCCGATCGAGCAGAACTGGAAGAACTTGTTGTCCTTGCCGATCGTCGTATGGCCTTCGATGACCACGTGCGGGCCGACCACGGTGCCGGCGTCGATCCGCACGTGCGGGCCGACGATCGAATACGGGCCGACCTCGACCGAGCTATCGAGCTCGGCCTTCGGGTCGACGATCGCAGTCGCGTGAATCCTCGTCATTACTGCCCCGCTGCACTCTCGTTGGCACGGATCGTGCACATCAGATCGCCCTCGACGGCGACCTTGCCGTCGACGCTGGCAGTGGCCTTGTACTTCCAGATGCCGCGCGAGACGCGCACGATTTCGACGTCCATCACCAGCTGGTCGCCGGGACCGACCGGACGCTTGAAGCGCGCATTGTCGATGCCGACGAAGTAGACCACCGAGTTTTCGTCGGGCTTCACGCCCATCGTCATGAAGGACAGGATGGCCGCGGTCTGCGCCATCGCTTCGATCATCAGCACGCCCGGCATCACCGGCTGGTGCGGGAAGTGGCCGTTGAAGAATTCTTCGTTGACGGTGACGTTCTTGATGGCGGTGATGCGCTTGCCGACTTCGACGTCGAGCACGCGGTCGACCAGCAGCAGCGGATAGCGGTGCGGCAGGTATTCCTTGATTTCGGTGATGTTGAGCGTACGTTTTTCAGTTGTCGTCATGTCGGTTCCGCCAGCGTTTTGATTGTTTTTTCCAAAGCGCGAATCTTGTCGCGCATCGTATTCAGGTTGCGCACGATCGCCGCCGATTTTTCCCATTCGGCGTTTTTCGCGAGCGGGTAGAAGCCCGTGTACTGGCCCGGTTCGAGCACCGAGCGCGAGACCATGCTGCCCGAGGAGATGTGGACGTTGTCGGCGATCTCCAGGTGTCCCAGCACCATGGCCGCGCCGCCGAAGGTGCAGCGGCTGCCGATCTTCGCGCTGCCGGCCACGCCGACGCAGCCGGCCATGGCGGTATGGGCGCCGATATGGCAGTTGTGGCCGATCTGGATCTGGTTATCGAGCTTGACGCCGTTTTCGATGACGGTGTCGGCCAGCGCGCCGCGGTCGATCGAGGTGTTCGAGCCGATGTCGACGTCGTCGCCGATCACCACGCGCCCGGTCTGCGGGATCTTGATGTACACCCCGGCGTCGTTGGCGAAGCCGAAGCCGTCGCCGCCGATCACCGCACCCGAATGGATGATGCCGCGCGCGCCGATGACGCACTTGCGGTGGAAGGTGACGTTGGCGAACAGGCGGGTGCCCTCGCCCACCACGGCGCCCTTGCCGATGAAGCAGCCATGGTCGATGACGACGCCGGCGTGGATCACGGCGTCTGCTTCGATCGTCACGTGCGGACCGACATGGGCGCTCGGATCGATCGCGGCCGACGGATCGATGACCGCGCTCGGGTGGATGCCGGGGTTTGGTGCCGCTTCTTCGAGCGACACGAAATACTGCGCGGCGCGGGCGAAATAAGCGTAGGGGTTGGTGGTGACGATGCGGCTGCCGGCGTAGGTGGCGGCGACCGCCGGGTCGTCCAGCGGCGAGAGGATCAGCGCCGCGGCGGCGCTTTGCGCGGCCAGCGCGCGCAGCTTGCTGTTCGAGAGGAAGCTGATCTGGGCCGGTCCGGCGCTGTCGAGCGGCGCGATCGAGGCGACGACCAGGTTCGGGTCGCCCGTCAACTGGCCGCCGAAGCGCTCGACCAGGTCGCCCAGGCGTACGCCCGGTCCCGTGTGTTCGCGTTGTTCCAAAATTACTTGTCCAGCAGTTTCAGGATACGGTCGGTGATATCGATGCGGGGGCTCGACCATGCCGCTTCCTGCAAGACGGCGTCGAGTTTTTCCTGCTCGGCGATCTGTTCGATCAGTTTATAGGCGCGGGTGGCGATGGCGGCGCGCTCTTCGCTCTTGCGCTGCATGAGGTCTTCGGTGAACTCGCGCTGCATGCGCTGCACGTCTTTTTCCATATCGAACAGCTCGCGCGCGCGGCGCGTGCGTTCGATATCGGTCAGGCGCGGCGCGTCGTTGTCGAATTTCTCGCTCATCTGCTTGAATTTCGCCAGCATTTCCTCGGTCGTCTTCTGGCGTTTCGAAAACTCGGCCTGGATCTTGGCGTCGGCCGCCTTGGCCATTTTCGATTCCGTCATCAGGCGCTCGGTGGTCACGAAGCCGATGCGGCTTGGCGCCGACTGCGCCGCGGCCAGCGGGGCGCCGGCGCACAGGGCCGCCAGCACCAGGACTTGTGGCAACAAGGCTATCGGATTTTTCAACATGGTTCTCCGCGATGAAAGGATGGGTGCCGACGGGCGCGCGTTCAGAAGCCCGTGCCCATCTGGAATTGGAAGCGTTCGAGCTGGTCGCCCGGCTTGGCGTTGAGCGGCTTAGCATAACTCAAGCGCAGCGGACCGACCGGGGAAATCCAGGACAGGCCGATACCGGCGGCGTAACGCAGCTCGCCGAGGTAGATCTTCGACTTTTCCTGGAACACCTGGCCGCCGTCGACGAAGGTGAACCAGCGCAGGCTGCGGTCCTTGGTATTGCCCGGGAACGGGAACTGCAGCTCGGCATTGCCGATGATACGCTTCGAGCCGCCGATGGCGTCGCCATAAAACGGATCGACCGTGCCCAGCGTCGAGCTTTCGTAGCCGCGCACCGAACCGATGCCGCCGGCGTAGAAGTTCTTGAAGACCGGATAGGAACTGCCGCCGATGCCCTTGCCGTAGTCGAACTCGCCACGCAGGGCCAGCGTCATCCACGAGGTGAGCGGACGGTACCACTGCTGCTCGTAGACGACGCGGAAGTACTTGGCGTCGCCGATGGCGTCGACCTCGAGGTTGGCGCGCTGGTAGCGGCCGATGCTCGGCGTCACGGCGCTGTCGCGGGTATCGCGGCCCCAGGCCACGGTCAGCGGGATCGAGAAGCTCTTGCCGATACCGATACCGTCGTCCGGACCGCCGTTCTGGCGCACGAAGTTCTTGTACAGGAGCGGGCTGGTGCTGTCGGTTTCGAGCGTCGTGCGTTCCAGGCCGGCGCCGAAATACACGGTGTCGCTCTCGGAGAACGGCACGCCGAAGGTCAAGTTGCCGCCGTTCTGGCGCACCGTGTAGGAACCGATGTTCGACAGCGGCGGACGCGTGGTGCGGTGGTACAGCTGGAAGGCGCGCGAGACGCCGTCGTCGGTGAAGTACGGATTCGTGTTCGACACCGCGTAGGTACGGCTGTACTTCGAGGTGTTCAGGTCGAAGCCCAAGGTCTGGCCGCTGCCGGCGAAGTTGGCCTGCTGGATCGCCGCGGTGAAGGTGAACTTCTCGGCCTGCGAGAACGAACCGCCGACCTGGAAGTTACCGGTCGGTTTTTCCTCGACCGTCAGGTTGATGTCGACCTGGTCGCTGGTGCCCGGCGACTCCGGCGTATCGACCTTCACTTCCTTGAAGTAGCCAAGGCGGTCGACGCGGTCGCGCGAGAACTTGACCTTGTCGGCGTCGTACCAGCTGCTTTCGAACTGGCGCACTTCGCGGCGGATGACTTCGTCGCGGGTGACGGTATTGCCCGAGATGTTCACGTGGCGCACATAGGCGCGCTTGCCCGGATCGACGACGAAGGTGAAGGCCACTTCGCGCTTGTCGCGGTTGATCTGCGGGTCGGCGTTGACGGTGGCAAAGGCATAGCCGAAGGTGCCCAGGCGCTGGGAAATGCGCTTGCTCGACGCTTCCTGCAGCGCGCCGGAATACGCCTTGCCCGGCTGCAGGACGATCAGCTGGCGCAGTTCTTCCTCGCGCCCGAAGGTCTCGCCCTCGAGCTTGACGCTCGAGACGGTGTACTTCTCGCCTTCGGTGATGTTCACCGTCAGGTAGATGTCCTTCTTGTCCGGCGTGATCGAGACCTGGGTCGATTCGACCGTCGCCTCGAGGTAGCCGCGGTCCAGGTAGAACGACTTGACCGCTTCCAGGTCGCCCGTCAGCTTGGTCTTCGAATACTGGTCGGCCTTCGAGTACCAGGTGAACCAGCCCGAGGTCGACAGCTGCAGCACCTCGCGGATTTCCTTGTCCGAGAAGGCCTTGTTGCCGACGATGTTGATGGCGCGGATGCGGGCGATGTCGCCTTCGTCGACGTTGAACATCACGTTGACGCGGTTACGCTCGATCGGGGTGACGGTGGTCGTGATCTTCACGCCGTACAGGCCGTGCGACAGGTACTGGCGCTTGAGTTCCTGCTCGGCGCGGTCGACCGCGGCCTTGTCGTAGGTCTTGGCTTCGCCGACGCCGATGTCTTTCAGCGCCTTGACCAGCATGTCTTTTTCGAATTCCTTGGTGCCGGTGAAATCGACCGTGTTGATGGCCGGGCGTTCCTCGACCAGCACCACCAGCACGCCGTTTTCTTCTTCCAGGCGGATGTCCTTGAAGATACCGGTGGCGTACAAGGCCTTGATCGCGGCGACGCTCTTGTCGTCGTCGAAGGTCTCGCCCACGCGCACCGGCAGGTAGGTGAACACGGTGCCCGCTTCGGTACGCTGGATACCTTCGATGCGGATGTCCTTGACGACGAACGGAGTGACGGCGAGCGCAGGTGCGGCGCACAGCGCCAGCACGGCCGCGCCGATCAGGCTGCGGCGAATGAACGGCAGGGCAAAACGATCTGGTTGTGATTTCATTGGCTAAATCAATGGGTCAGTCATTGTGGACAACGTACATATTCTTGTTTGCCGGTGGCGCAGTGGCGCTAGAGCCGCTGCGACAGGTCATTGAAGATGGCGAGCGCCATCAGCATGAACAGCAGGGCCACCCCCGCGCGCTGTGCGAATGCATGGACTCGCTCGGGCAGGGGGCGCCCGGTCAAAACTTCCAGCGAATAATACAGCAAATGGCCACCATCGAGCACTGGTATTGGTAACAGATTCATTACACCCAGGCTCACGCTGACGACCGCGATGAAGCCCAAAAAGGTCGCCAGGCCCATGCGTGCTGTCTGTCCGGCATAGTCGGCGATCGCGATCGGGCCGGTGATGTTCTTCAGCGAAGCCTGCCCCGTGACGATCTTGCCGATCATCTTGAAGGTCAGCGCCGTCATCTCCCAGGTGCGCCGCGCGCCCTTGACCAGGGCCTCGACCGGACCGGCGCGCACGGTGACGCGTTCGATCGCCGGCGCCAGCTGGACGCTGGCCAGGCCCTGCCCCTTGGCGTCGGTGGCCGGCACCAGGGGCAGCGTCAGCACCTGGCCGCCGCGCCGCACCTGCAGCTGCATCGTGCGCCCCGGCGCCGCGCGCACGGCCTGCACGAAGTCGGCGGCGGTGGCGAAGGCCTTGCCGTCGGCGCCGAGTACCACGTCGCCCGCCAGCAGGCCGGCACGCGCACCGGCGCCGCCCGCGGCCGCTTTTTCGATCAGCGGCATGCCGATCCAGACTTCCAGGCCGAGCGCGGCCATGGCATCGCTGTCGGGACCGGGCTCCTTGAAGGCCGCCGAGGGAATCGTGGCCGCGTACTGGCTGCCGCCGGCGCCGCGCACGCTCAGGTGGGCGTCGCGCTTGTCGACCGCGAGGTGGGTCATCTGCCAGCGCAGGTCGGACCAGCCGCCCACCGCCTCGCCGTTGACGGCGACGATGCTGTCGCCGCCGCGCAGGCCGGCGCTGTACGCCGCCGTGTTCGCGGCCATCGGGCGCAGCTTGGTGGCCGGCTCCTCGACCCCATGCATGAACAGCGCGGCAAACAGGGCGATGGCGAGCAGGAAGTTGGCGAGCGGGCCGGCGCCGACGATGGCGATCCGCTTCCAGACGCTCTGGCGCACGAAGTCGCGCGCGCTGTCCTTGGGGTTCGTCGGCGCGGTGGCCGGATCGCGGCTGTCGAGGAACTGGACATAGCCGCCCAGCGGCAGCGCCGACAAGGCCCACTCGGTCTGGTCGGGGCCGAAACGGCGCGACCAGACCACCTTGCCCATGCCGACCGAGAAGCGCAGCACCTTGACGCCGCAGGCGCGCGCGACCCAGTAGTGGCCCAGTTCGTGGAAGATGATGAGCGGGCCGAGCGCGAGCAGGAAGGCGGCCGCGGTGTAGAGGAAGCTCATGACGGCCGGCGCGCGATGCCGTCGACGATCTGCGCGGCGGCGCTGCGTGCCCGCGCATCCTGCGCCATCACGGCGTCGATGTCGTGGGCGGCGCCATGCTCGTTTTCGTCCATTACGCGGCGCACCACGCGGTCGATGTCGCGGAAACCGATGCGCTCGTCCAGGAAGGCCTGGACCGCGATTTCGTTGGCCGCGTTCAGCAGGGCCGGCGCCGTGCCGCCCGCGCGCAGCGCGTCGAAGGCCAGTGCCAGGCAAGGGAAACGGGCGAAATCGGGCTTGTGGAAGGCCAGCGCGCCCATTTCCGTCAGGTCGAGCTGGGCCACGCCCGAGGCGATACGCTCCGGGTAGGCCAGCGCATGCGCGATCGGGGTGCGCATATCGGGGTTGCCGAGCTGGGCCAGCACCGAGCCGTCGACATACGACACCATCGAGTGGATCACGCTTTGCGGGTGGATCACCACTTCGATCAGGTCGGCGGGCGCGCCGAACAGCCAGTGCGCCTCGATCACTTCCAGGCCCTTGTTCATCATGGTGGCCGAATCGACCGAAATCTTGCGGCCCATCGACCAGTTCGGGTGCTTGCAGGCCTCGCTCGGGGTCACGTTGTCGAGCGTCTCGACGGCGCGGTTCAGGAACGGCCCGCCGGAAGCGGTCAGCACGATCTTGGCCACGCCGGCGGCGCCGGGGGCGCGCGCGTAGTGGCTGGGCAGCGACTGGAAGATCGCATTGTGCTCGCTGTCGATCGGCAGCAGGGTCGCCTTGTGCTCGCGCACGGCGTCCATGAAGAGCTGGCCGGACATCACCAGGGCTTCCTTGTTCGCCAGCAGGATCTTCTTGCCGGCGCGCGCGGCCGCCAGTGCCGGCGCCAGGCCGGCGGCGCCGACGATGGCCGCCATCACGGTGTCGGTGTCGGCACTCGAGGCAATCTCGCACAGGGCCGCCTCGCCATACGCGACGTCGACCGCGAGGCCGTCCAGCAGCCGGGTCAGCTCGGCCGCGGCTTGCGGCGTGCCGACGACGGCGCGTTCAGGGCGAAACTGGCGGCACTGCGCGGCCAGCTCGGCGACCCGGCTGTGCGCCGAGAGCGCGTGGACACGGTAGTGCTCGGGATGACGTGCGAGCACGTCGAGGGTCGAGACGCCGATCGAACCGGTGGCGCCCAGGATGGTAATGCGTTGCATGATCTAAAACTCCTTACAGCCAGGTACCGATCAGTGCCGCCAGCGGCAGTACGGGGACCAGGGCGTCGATCCGGTCGAGCACGCCGCCATGGCCAGGCAGCAGATTGCTGCTGTCCTTCATGCCGGCGCGGCGCTTGAGCTGGGATTCGAACAGGTCGCCGACGATGCTGGCGGCGACGATCAGGATCAGGATGGCATACGTCGCGGCCCAGCCGAGGCTGGCCTGGACGCGGACCGGGAAGGTATCGGCCAGCTGCGCGCCGCCGAACACGATGACCAGGGTGGCAAGCGCGAGCGTGACGATGGCGCCGCCGATCGCGCCTTCCCAGGATTTGCCCGGCGAGATCGACGGGGCCAGTTTATGCTTGCCGAAGGCTTTGCCGGAGAAATACGCGAAGATATCGGCGCACCAGACGATGGCCAGCACCGACAGCAGGTACAGGGGCGAATAGGCGAACAGCGCGACGATGGCGGCGAAGCAGCCCACCAGGGCCACCGCATAGGTCAGGCTGAGCAGGGTATTGCCGACGCTGTCGAGCGCGGGCAGCCCGGTTTTCAGGGAAGGCGCGAAGCGCAGCGCCCAGACCAGCACGCTGATGGCGAACCAGAAGCTCTGGCCCCTGCCCTGCCCGCTGAAGAAGAAGGTCCAGGCAAAGGCCAGGGTCCAGAACACGGCCACGACGAGCGCCTTGTTCGACTTCGGATTGAACAGGCGGAAGGTTTCCCAGATCGCGGCGCCGAAGAAGGCGGTTACCACCACCGCGAACGCCGTGAAGTTATTGAAATAGAGGACCGGCAGGAGCACTGCCAGCAGCACGAGCGCGGTGAGGATCCGGGTCTTGAGCATCAGGTTTTTTTGTTCGCCACTTGTTCGCCGGTGCGGCCGAAACGGCGCTCGCGGCTCTGGTAGGACGCGATCGCCGCGTCGAGCGAGTCGACCGAGAAATCCGGCCAATACGTGTCGGTGAAATACAGCTCGGAATAGGCCAGCTGCCACAGCAGGAAGTTCGAGATGCGCTCTTCCCCACCGGTGCGGATGAACAGGTCCGGCTCGGGCGCGTAGGCCATCGCCAGGTGCGGCGCCAGCATGTCTTCGGTGTAGTCGGTCACGCCCGGATTGGCCGCCACCATCTTGCCGGTGGCCTGCATGATGTCCCAGCGTCCGCCGTAGTTGGCGCAGACCGAGACCGTCAGGCGCGTATTGCCGGCCGTGCGGCGCTCGGCATTGGCGATCATCTCGCGCAGCTTGGCGTCGAAGCGCGACAGGTCGCCCACGACTTTCAGGCGGATGTTATTGGCGTGCATCTTCGCCACTTCGCGCTCGAGCGCGGTGACGAACAGGCGCATCAGGAGCGACACTTCTTCTTCGGGACGGCGCCAGTTTTCGGACGAAAAGGCGAACAGGGTCAGGTATTCGACGCCGCGCAGGACGCAGGCTTCGACGAGACCGCGCACCGCCTCGACACCCTTGACGTGGCCCGCGACGCGCGGCAGCAGGCGCTTGGTTGCCCAGCGGCCGTTGCCGTCCATAATCACCGCGATATGGCGCGGGACCGTCGGCACCTCGGGAACGACGGTCGTGGAACTCTTAAAGATCATAAATCGATTGCCATCATGGCGTGTGCGGTGAAACGCGGGTAAGAAAGCGGACCTTGCCGATTTTGCACGGCAACGGCCCGCATACTACTTTTAGTTACTTCTGCTTACTTTTGACGGCCCGCGGCGGGCCGCTTATCTTACACGGTCAGGACTTCCTTTTCCTTCTCCGCGACCAGCTTGTCGATGTCGGCGACGAACTTGTCGGTCAGCTTCTGGATGTCGTCCGAGGAGCGGCGCTCGTCGTCTTCCGACGCCGTCTTGTCCTTGACCATCTTCTTGAGCTGCTCGTTGGCGTCGCGGCGGATATTGCGCACGGCAATTTTCGCGTCCTCGGCTTCCGATTTGCACAGCTTGACCATTTCCTTGCGGCGCTCTTCCGTCAGCGCCGGGGTCGGCACGCGCACCAGTTCGCCGAAGGTCGACGGATTCAGGCCCAGGTCGGAATCGCGGATCGCCTTTTCGATGGTGCTCAGCATCTTCTTTTCATACGGCTGCACGCCGATGGTGCGGGCGTCGACCAGGGTGACGTTGGCCACGCCGGTCAGCGGGGTCGGCGAACCGTAGTAGTCGACCATGATGTGGTCGAGAATGCCCGTGTGGGCCCGGCCGGTACGGACCTTGGCCAGATCGGCGCGCAGGGTCTCGATCGACTTGATCATGCGCTCTTGCGCATTCTTTTTTACGTCAGCTAAGGACATGCTGCTCTCCTGTTGTTCAGTTTTACTATTATTAAACGTGTACCAGTGTACCTTCGTCTTCGCCCATGATCACGCGCATCAGCGCGCCCGGCTTGACGATCGAGAACACCTTGATCGGGAGTTTCTGGTCGCGGCACAGCGCGAACGCGGTGGCGTCCATGACTTGCAACTGCTTGGTGATCGCCTCGTCGAACGAGATCGACTCGTAACGGGTGGCGCTCGGGTCCTTCTGCGGGTCGGCCGTGTAGACGCCGTCGACCTTGGTGGCCTTGAGGACGATCTGCGCGCCCACTTCGGCGCCGCGCAGGGCGGCCGCGGTGTCGGTGGTGAAGAAGGGATTGCCGGTGCCGGCGGCGAAGACGACGACCTTGCCTTCTTCGAGGTATTGCAGCGCCTTCGGGCGCACGTAGGGCTCGACCACCTGGTCGATGCCGATCGCCGACATGACGCGCGCGGTGATGCCGACATGGCGCATCGCGTCGGCCAGTGCCAGCGCGTTCATGACGGTGGCCAGCATGCCCATGTAGTCGGCGGTGGCGCGGTCCATGCCTTGCGCGCCCGGCGCGACGCCACGGAAGATGTTGCCGCCGCCAATCACGACCGCCAGCTCGACACCCAGCTTCGCCACTTCCGCGACGTCGGCGACCATGCGGTCGATGGTGACGCGGTTGATGCCAAACTGATCGTCGCCCATCAGTGCTTCGCCAGACAGTTTAAGCAGGACTCGTTTGTAGGCTGGTTTTGTCATGATGAAGCGCTCTCCTGAAGTGTTTGATTCGAATTCGGTTCCGGCGCCAGGCTCGTGGCATGGCGCCTCATCTGCAAATGTACAGATGGCGGGCAAAACGGCGCGCACGCTCCGGTACGGAGGCGGCATCAAAACCTGACGAAATATAAATTGCCAGGTTAAAAAAACGGGCCTTGCGGCCCGCTTTCACATTACTGCTTGTTGGCAGCCATCTGTGCCGCGACTTCCGCTGCGAAGTCGTCGACCTTCTTCTCGATGCCCTCGCCCACGACGTACATCGTGAAGCCCTTGACCGTGGTGTTGGCGGCCTTGAGCATCTGCTCGATCGACTGCTTGTCGTTCTTGACGAAGGTCTGGTTCAGCAGCGACACTTCTTTCAGATACTTCTGGACCGAACCTTCGAGGCGCTTGGCCAGGATTTCCGGCGACTGGGCAGGCTTGCCGGCGGCAGCAGCCGCGTCCGCATCTTCCTGGGCCTTCAGCTGGGCGACCGAACGCTCTTTCTCGATCAGTTCAGCAGGCACGCCATCGGACGACAGGGCGACCGGCTTCATCGCGGCGATGTGCATCGCGACGTCCTTGCCGACCTGCTCGTCAGCACCTTCGTAGTCGACCATGACGCCGATCCGGGTGCCGTGCAGGTAGGAAGCGAGCTTGCCGGTGGTTTCGAAACGCTGGAAGCGGCGCACGGTCATGTTCTCACCGATTTTACCGATCAGGGCCGAACGCAGTTCGTCGAAGGTCTGGCCGCCGGCGTCGAGCGCCGACAGGGCTGCCACGTCGGCAGGGTTCTGCTGGGCGACCAGCTTGGCTGCCAGGTTGGCCATGGCCAGGAAGTCGTCGTTCTTGGCGACGAAGTCGGTTTCGCTGTTGATTTCGACCAGCGCGCCGATGTTGCCGGAGATGAAGCTTGCGACCACGCCTTCAGCGGTCACGCGCGCCGATGCCTTCGATGCCTTGCCGCCCAGCTTGACGCGCAGGATCTCTTCGGCACGGCCCATGTCGCCTTCGGCTTCGGTCAAGGCTTTCTTGCATTCCATCATAGGCGCATCGGTCTTCGCGCGCAGTTCGCCCACCATCGCTGCAGTAATTGCTGCCATGTTCTTCTCCTAAATGTTTAATACGGAATCTTGTACTTAAAAAAAGGGGTGCTCAGCTACAGCGTGGCACCCCTTGCTTGCAATGGCGGGCGCGTGGCCCGCCTGCAATTTATGCCTGCTCGGACACTTCGACGAATTCGTCGCCGCCGGCGGCCTTGACCATCTCGGCAACTTCGTTGGTCGCGTTGGCACGGCCTTCCAGGATCGCATCGGCAACGCCGCGTGCGTACAGGGCGATGGCTTTCGACGAGTCATCGTTACCAGGGATCACGTGGGTGACGCCTTCTGGCGAGTGGTTGGTATCGACCACGCCGATGACCGGGATGCCCAGCTTGCCGGCTTCGGTGATGGCGCCCTTGTGGTAGCCGACGTCGACGACGAAGATTGCGTCAGGAACGCCGCCCATGTCCTTGATGCCGCCGATCGATTTCTGCAGCTTGACCATTTCGCGCTGGAACATCAGGCCTTCTTTTTTCGACAGCTTCTCGAACGAACCGTCTTCGATCTGGGCTTCCATGTCTTTCAGGCGCTTGATCGAGGTCTTGATCGTCTTGAAGTTGGTCAGCATGCCGCCGAGCCAACGCTGGTCGACGTAAGGCACGCCTGCGCGCTGGGCTTCAGCGGCGATCAGGTCACGGGCCTGGCGCTTGGTGCCGACCATCAGGATGGTGCCGCGGTTGGCGGAGATCTGCTTGATGGTCTTCATCGCATCCTGGTACATCGCCATGGTTTTTTCCAGGTTGATGATGTGGATTTTGTTGCGATGACCGAAGATGAACGGTGCCATCTTTGGGTTCCAGAAACGGGTCTGGTGGCCGAAGTGAATACCGGCTTCCAGCATTTCGCGCATAGTAACGGACATGTAATTCTCCAGGGTTAAATTCTTGAATATCGGCCAGTCACCCTTTGGGGCACCCTTGGCGGCCGACTTCGCGATTTTGATCAATAAATTGGACTACTTTTGACAACATTGCTGGACCCAAGCCCAAGCAACCCGAGATTCTAACGGGATTTGCCCTTCTTTTCAAGCAGAACCGGCACCGCGCCGGCGGCAGGCCGCATTGGCGTCGGCTATCCCTTATAATGCGGGGAATATTGCAAGGCGCGCATCACGTGCGCCCGACTCCACGAACCGCCTGACGACCTCCTATGTCCATCTCCATCAAAACCCCCGACGAAATCGCAGGCATGCGCCTGGCCGGCCGCCTCGGCTCCGAAGTGCTCGACTACATCACGCCTTTCGTCAAGCCGGGCGTGAGCACCGGCGAACTCGATCGCCTGTGCCACGAATACATGACCAATGTGCAGGGCACGGTCCCGGCGCCGCTCAATTACGCCCCGCCCGGCTACCCGCCCTTCCCGAAGGCGGTCTGCACCTCGGTCAACGACGTCATCTGCCATGGTATCCCGGGCGACAAGGTCCTGAAGAGCGGCGACGCCCTGAACATCGACGTCACCGTGATCACGAAGGACGGTTTTCATGGCGATAACAGCCGCATGTTCCTGATCGGCGAGCCGACCATCCTGGCCAAGCGCCTGTCGGAGGTGACCTATGAATGCATGTGGCTGGGCATCTCGAAAGTCAAGCCCGGCGCGCATCTGGGCGACATCGGCCACGTGATCCAGCAGCACGCCGAAAAGAACGGCTACAGCGTGGTGCGCGAATTCTGCGGCCACGGCATCGGCCGCGTCTTCCACGAAGAGCCGCAAATCTTGCACTACGGTAAGCCGGGCACGCTCGACAAGCTCGAGGCCGGCATGATCTTCACGATCGAGCCGATGATCAACGCGGGCCGCCGCGAAATCAAGGAAATGCCCGACGGCTGGACCATCAAGACGCGCGACCGCAGCATGTCGGCCCAGTGGGAACACATGATCCTGGTCACCGAGACCGGCTATGAAGTGCTGACCCTGTCGGCCGGCAGCCCGCCGCCGCCCGCCTTCGTGCTGGCCGGCGACACCGTCCCGGCCTGAGGCGACACGATGACCGCCGCCGCGCTCAATGATGCCCGTCCCGCGCTCAAAAGCCGGCTGAAAGCCGAACGCCAGGCCTTGTTCGCGGCCTTTGGCGAAGACGGCAAGCCGGAAAAGCTGCTGCGCGGGCTGCGCCAGTGCGTCGACGACATTCTCGGCGACGCCTGGGTGGCGGCGCGCCTGCCGGCCAATACGGCGCTGGTCGGCGTCGGCGGCTATGGCCGCGGCGAGCTTTTCCCGTATTCCGACGTCGACCTCCTGATCCTGCTCGGCGCCGCGCCGGACGCGATCACCCAGGCCCGGCTCGAGTCGCTGGTGCAGCTGCTGTGGGACCTGGGCCTGGAAATCGGGCACAGCATCCGCACGGTCGACGAATGCATGATCGAGTCGAACGCCGACATCACCGTGCAAACGAGCCTGCTCGAAGCGCGCCTGGTCACCGGCGACGCGGTCCTGTTCGAGGAACTCCAGGCGCGCTACCAGGCCGACCTCGACCCGCAAGCCTTTTTCCAGGCCAAGACGGCCGAGATGCGCCTGCGCCACGCCAAGTTCGAGTACACGGCCTTCGCGCTCGAACCCAATTGCAAGGAAAGCCCGGGGGCGCTGCGCGACCTGCAAGTGATCCTGTGGGTGGCGAAAGCGGCCAATCTCGCCAATTCCTGGGGCCAGCTCGCCACGCGCGAACTGATCACCCAGGACGAGGCGCGCCAGCTGATGGAAAAGGAACGCGCCTTCAAGGACATCCGGGTGCGCCTGCACCTGCATACCGGCCGCCGCGAAGACCGCCTGCTGTTCGACGTGCAGACGGCGATCGCCGAGTCCTTCGGCCTGGTGTCGGATCCGCCCGGACCGGGCGCGCGCCGCGCCAGCGAATACCTGATGCAGCGCTACTACTGGGCCGCCAAGGCGGTCACCCAGTTAAATACTATCCTGCTGCAGAACATCGAGGCGCGCCTGTTCCCCCAGCCCTGCGAGCTGGTGCCGATCAACGCCTGCTTCAACGAGGTCAATGGCCTGATCGACATCGCCCACGACGATACCTTCGAGACCACGCCTTCGTCGGTGCTCGAGATCTTCGTGGCGATGACCGAGCGCCCCGAGATCAAGGGCATGACGGCGCGCACCACGCGCGCGCTCTGGCATGCGCGCAACCTGATCGACGAGGCGTATCGCGCCGACCCGGAGAACCGCGCCAACTTCCTGCGCATCCTGAAGGCCCCGGTCGGGCTGGTGCATGCGCTGCGGCGCATGAACGACTTCGGCGTGCTGGGGCGCTACCTGCCGAACTTCCGGAACATCGTCGGCCAGATGCAGCACGACCTGTTCCACGTGTACACGGTGGACCAGCACATCATGATGGTGGTGCGTAACCTGCGCCGCTTCACGATGGCCGAGCATGCGCACGAATACCCGTTCTGCAGCCAGCTGATCGCGAACTTCCGCGACCGCTGGCTGCTGTACGTGGCGGCCCTGTTCCACGACATCGCCAAGGGCCGCGGCGGCGACCATTCGGAACTGGGCAAGGTCGACGCCTTCGAGTTCTGCCGCGACCATGGCCTGCGCGAGGACGACACCGAACTGGTGGTGTTCCTGGTCGAGCAGCACCTGACGATGTCGCAGGTGGCGCAAAAGCAGGACTTGTCGGACCCGGACGTGATCGCCGCCTTTGCCGCCGTGGTCAAGGACGAACGCCACCTGACCGCGCTCTACCTGCTGACGGTGGCCGACATTCGCGGCACCAGCCCCAAGGTGTGGAACGCCTGGAAGGCCAAGCTGCTGGAAGACCTCTACCGCATCACGCTGCGCGTGCTCGGGGGTGAGCCGCATTCGGCCGACCGCGAACTGCGCATGCGCCAGCAGGAGGCGATGGCCACGCTGCGCCTGTTCGGCCTGCCCGCCGACGCCCACGAGGCGCTCTGGAACCAGCTCGACGTGGTCTATTTCCTGCGCCACGACGCTTCCGACATCGCCTGGCAGACGCGCTGCCTGTACGACAAGCTGGGCAGCGAACGCCCGGTCGTGAAAAGCCGCCTGGCGCCGGTCGGCGAAGGCTTGCAGGTGGCGGTCTACGTGAAGGACCAGCCGGACCTGTTCGCGCGCATCTGCAGCTATTTCGACCGCAAGAACTTCAGCATCCTCGACGCCAAGATCCACACCACGCGCGACGGCTATGCGCTCGACACCTTCCTCGTCACCGAGGAAAACTTCGCCCGCAACTACCGCGACATCATCAGCCTGCTCGAACACGAACTGTGCGAGCTGCTGCGCTCGCAGGCGCCGCTGCCGGCGCCGACCCGCCCGCGCCTGTCGCGCCTGTCGCGCCACTTCCCGATCGCGCCGAGCGTCGAACTGCGCCCGGACGAACGGGGCCAGTGCTATTTGCTGTCGGTTGCCGCCAACGACCGCACCGGCCTGCTCTACACCATCGCCAACGTGCTCACGCGCTACCGCATCAATGTGCACACCGCGAAAATCATGACCCTGGGCGAGCGCGTCGAGGACGTGTTCCTGGTCGACGGCCCGAACCTGAACAACCCGCGCGTGCTGGTGCAGCTGGAAACCGAACTGCTCGACGCGCTGGCAATCTGATACGGTTTTTCACTCCTCCTCTACTTTTTTGAATCATGACAGAACCGCTCCGCCTCTCCAAACGAATGTCCGAACTGGGCCTGTGCTCGCGCCGCGAAGCCGATGAATGGATCGCGCGCGGCTGGGTCCGGGTCGACGGCCAGGTCGTCTCGGAACTGGGCAGCAAGGTGCTGCCGAGCCAGCGCATCACCGTCGAACGCCAGGCCGCGGCCGAGCAAAGTAAGCGCGTGACCATCCTGATCAACAAGCCGGTGGGCTACGTCTCCGGCCAGGCCGAGGACGGCTACACGCCGGCCGTCGCCCTGATCAAGCCGGAAAACCGCTGGGCCGAGGACGCGGCGCCGGAACAATTTCACCCGACCCAGCTGCGTTCGCTGGTGCCGGCCGGCCGCCTCGACATCGACTCGGTGGGTTTGCTGGTGCTGACCCAGGATGGGCGCGTGGCCAAGACCCTGATTGGCGAGACCACCTCGGTCGACAAGGAATACCTGGTGCGGGTCGAGTACACGAAACCGGGCAAGCTGCCCGACGCCGACCTGAAGAAGCTCTGCTTCGGCCTGTGGATGGACGGCAAGCCGCTGCTGCCGGCCAAGGTGCGCTGGCAAAACGACGACCAGCTCAGCTTTACCCTGAAAGAAGGCAAGAAGCGCCAGATCCGCCGCATGTGCGACATGGTCGGCCTGAAAGTCATCGGCCTCAAGCGCGTGCGGATCGGCAAGGTCAAGCTGGGCGACCTGCCGGTCGGCCAATGGCGCTATCTGCGCGCGGACGAACATTTTTAAACAGCAAGCGCTTCATTCTACGGCGCGTTGCCACGCGCCGATCGGCATAACCGTCAATTTTTACTACCAGAAACGTCACAATCCATCGCATATTTACAACGTGAAAGTTTCCATTTGGAACATTTTAATGAAATCCTGCTATAGTTTGATGCATTAGCGCAAGTTTTGCGCATCTCAGGAATTTTCATCATGCGCACGATGTTCCGGATCTTGATCGCCCACCTGCTGGCAGTCCCTCTGGCCGCTTCGGCTGGCGCAGCCACCCCACCGGTGTACAACTTTTCGCCCGTCAATCAGTACAACCTGCAGATTTCCGCCGCCTTCTGGAATCCGATCGTGCGTTACGTCTCCCAGAAAAGCGGCGTGACGCTAAATCTGAAGCTGGGGCGCACCTCGGCCGACACCACCAGTTTCGTGCTGGCGCGCGAAGTCGATTTCGCGTTCACGAACCACTTGTTCAGCGCCGAGCGCAGCAAGATGGGCTGGACCGTCTTCGGCCGCCGCAACGCCACCCCGGTGCGCGCCCAGATCGTCGTGCCGGCGGACTCGAAGGTCACCAGCGTGGCCGAACTGGCGAATGGCATCGTCGCCTTCCCCGGCCCGGAAGCGCTGATCGCCTACAAGGTCACCTACGCCGAACTGCTGCGCCAAAAGGTGCCGGTGACGGTCGCGTTCGCCGGCAACATGGATGCCGCCTTCACCCAATTGTTCAGCGGCCGCGCGAAGGCGGCCGGCGCCAACTCGCAGCTGGTCCAGAATTACACCGGCCGCGAAAACAAGGATTTCCGTGTGCTGTGGAGCTCGGCGCCGTTCAACGACCTGGCACTGATGGCTTCGCCGCGAGTGCCGAAGGAGCAGGTGCGCGCGGTCGCCAAGGCCTTCCTCGAGATGCAGCGCGATCCGGAAGGACAGCGCATCCTCGCCGCCGCTACCGAGCTGGTGCATGCACCCGAGCCGCTCTCCTTCATCGCCTCCAGCGATGCCGACTACGCGGCTTACCGGCGTTTCTACGCCGAGGCGCCGATCGAATTGCGCTGAGCCGTGCACCCGATCCGGACATTCGCCAGCATGCTGCGCCCGCGTTCGCTGGTCGGACGCGTGTTCGCGCTGTTTGCGTCGGGAATGCTGTTCTTCACGGCAGCGAGCCTGGGCGTGTTCTACCATTTCCAGTACCTGCAGCATATCGAGGAAACCCAGGACGCCGCCAATACGCTGGTGGAAGTCGCATCGCAGGCGGTCGAAGACAGCGCCCTGATCGGCGACTACGACACGGTAAAGCGTACGCTGTCGACGGTCATGCTGCAGTCGCCGTTTCGCACGGCCAGCTTCATCGACCTCGGTGGCGGCACGATCCGGATCGATGCGCCGCCCAGCCGCCTGCCGGTGCACGCCCCGGAATGGCTGACCGCACGTATCCGCGACGAACTGTACGATGTGAACCGGGTCGTGGCCGTCGGCGGGCGCGACTATGGCGTGCTGCGCCTGAGCTTCGACGAACGGAAACTGGCCGCGCAGCTTTGGCGCTTGCTGGTGCAATCGTCGGGCCTGGCCGCCATTGCGCTTGCCATTATCCTGGCGACCGCACGCGTGCTACTGGCCGGCTGGCTGAGGAACCTGGGCAGCCTGCGTTATTACGATGGCGATGGCGCCGGCGCGGCGCTCACGCCCGACACGCCGCTTGAAATCCGCGAAGCGATCCAGGCCGTCGACCGCAGCGCGGCGAGCATGCGCGACAAGTACGGCCAGCGCATCGCCGCGCTGATGAATTCCCTGGCCCAGTACAAGAGCGCGCTCGACCAGGCGGCCATCGTCTGCGAGGTCGACCGCGAAGGCCGGATGCTGGCCGTGAACGACCTGTTCGTACGCCATTCAAGCCAGCCGCGCGAGTTGCTGGTCGGCCGCCCCCTGGCCCTGGTTGGCGGCGGCTGGTCCCCGTCGACGACGGTCTGGAGCGGTGAAGTGGCGCTCGCCGGCCCGGACGGCGAGCGCCAGTGGTATCGCACCATCGTTCCGGTGTTCGACGCCGCCGGCAGCGTCGACAAATACATCTGCATCGATTTCGACATCAGCGAACGCAAGCAGTTCGAAGATGCCATCGTGCGCAATGCGATGCGCCAGGGCCTGATCGCGCGCCTCGGCCGCAAGGCGCTCGCGGCCGGACCGCTCGACGAACTGTTCAAGCTGGCCACCTACCTCGCTCGCGATGGCCTGAATGTCGCCCATGCCGCCCTGTTCGCGTTCGACAGCGAGAGCGGCACGGCGCACCTGCAGGCCGCATCCGGCTTCCCTGCCCACGCGCTCGGCGTGGGTTTCGCCTGCCGCGCCGGCACCGCCATCAGCGATACGCTGTGCCAGTGGAGCGCCTCCCTGCTCGGCCAGGCCCGCGCCGGAAGCGGCATCGATACCGTCATTGTCTGTGGCAAGCGTCCGTTCGGCGCGCTGGCCGTGTACGACGCGCCCGAGCGCACCTTCCAGGAAGACGAAGCGGGCTTTCTCAACAGCCTGGCCAACATCCTGGCCACCGCCGTCGAGCGTGAAGAGGCGCGCGACCGCCTGACCTGGCTGGCCCAGTTCGATGCCTTGACCGGACTGCCGAACCGTCACCGCCTGAGCACCGCGCTGGCCGAAGCCATCGACGCAGCCGCCGCCGGCGGCGAACGCGCCGGCGTCATGTTCATCGACCTGGACCGGTTCAAGAGCGTCAACGACATGCTCGGCCACAGCGCCGGTGACGAGCTGCTGGCGCAGGCCGGCCAGCGCCTGCTGGAATGCGTGCGCAGTGCCGATATGGTCGCCCGCCTCGGCGGCGACGAATTCGCCGTCGTGCTGCCGCAACTGGCCGACACGCTTGAAGCGCAAGACATCGCCCAGCGCATCGTCACTGCCCTCGCGCGCCCCTTCCTGCTGCAGAACCAGCAGCTGTTCGTCTCGGCCAGCGTCGGCATCGCCGCCTTCCCCGATGATGGCGGGGACGCGGCAACCTTGCTCAAGAGCGCAGACACGGCGATGTACAGCGCCAAGCACAGCGGGCGCAACAACTTCCGCTTCTATGCAGCCTCGATGAACGAAAATGCCGCGCAGCGCCTGCAGACCGAGCGCGAACTGCACCTGGCCATCGAGCGCGGCGAATTCGAACTGCATTACCAGCCGAAAATCAGGCTGAGCACGGGCGCCCTGAGCGGCTTCGAAGCACTGCTGCGCTGGCGCCATCCGCAGCGTGGCCTGATCCCCCCCGTGGAATTCATCACCATCCTCGAAGAGACCGGCATGATCCTGCCGGTCGGCGAATGGGTGATCGCGGAGGTCAGCCGACAGCTGCGGGCCTGGACCGCCGCCTACGACAGCGTGCCGCCGGTGGCGATCAACCTGTCGGCGCGCCAGCTGACCTTCGCCGGCCTGCCCGACACGGTGCGCGACATCGTGCGCGACGCCGGGGTCGATCCGCGCCTGATCGAGTTCGAACTGACCGAATCGATGCTGATGCTCGATCCGGAAGCGGCGGTGCTGATCCTGCGCGAGCTGAAAAGCCAGGGCATGCGCCTGTCGGTCGACGATTTCGGCACCGGTTACTCGAGCCTGGCCTACCTCAAGCGCTTCCCGCTCGACGCCCTGAAGATCGACCGCACCTTCGTGCGCGACCTGCCCGACGACGCCGACGACGCCGCCATCACCAAGGCCGTCATCAGCCTGGCGCACAGCCTGAACCTGAAGGTGGTGGCCGAGGGCGTCGAAACCGTCGGCCACCTGAACGCGCTGCGCGCCTACGGCTGCGACGAGATCCAGGGCTATTACATCAGCCGGCCCTTGCCGGCCGCGGGCTGCGCGGCGCTGTTGGCGAAAGAACAGGTACAGCCGGCGTAGGGCGGCCCTTTCAGGATTGCATCTTCCGTTGTCGTCGCGTAGCATGCAACGGCTTGCCAATGGTCATGAGCCGACGGCGACAATTTATCCAACAAGGAGATACATTGAAAACGGAAATCCTGCCTACCAGCCAGACACGGTCGTTCATGACGATCGCGCTGATCGAACTCTGGGAGCGCTTCGGCTATTACGGCATGCAGGCGCTGATCGTCTACTTCATGGTCCAGCGCATGGGCTTCGACGATACCCGCGCCAACCTCGTGTGGGGCGCCGCCGCCGCCCTGATCTACGTCGCACCGGCCATCGGCGGCTGGATCGGCGACAAGGTGCTCGGCACCCGCCGCTGCATGATGCTCGGCGCCATGATCCTGACCCTGGGCTACGCGCTCATGGCGGTCCCGACCGTCAATACCTGGTTCCTGTTCTCGGCACTGGGCGTGATCGTGGTCGGCAACGGCCTGTTCAAGCCGAACACCGCCAACCTGGTGCGCAAGATCTATGAAGGCGACGATTCGAAAATCGACAGCGCCTTCACCATCTATTACATGGCCGTCAACGTCGGCTCGACCTTCTCGATGCTGGCCACGCCCGCCATCAAGGACTACGTCAACGCCGCCTATGGCAATGAACTGGGCTGGCACGCCGCCTTCGCCTTCTGCAGCGTCGGCCTGATCGTCGGCATCCTGACCGTGACGATGATGCGCGCCACCATCCGCCACGTCGGCTCGCTCCCGGACGAACTGCCGCTCGACAAGGGCAAGCTGGCCTTGGTGCTGGGCGGCGGCGTGATCGCCGTCGGCGTCTCGGCCGTGATCCTGCAGTACCAGAGCCTGGCGCGCGTGTTCGTCTACGTGGCCGGCATCGTCGTGCTGGGCATCTTCGTGCACCTGATCCGCAAGAGCGAGCCGAGCGAGCGCGCCGGCCTGATCGCGGCCCTGGTGCTGACCCTGCAGACCGTGTTCTTCTTCATCTTCTACCAGCAGATGAGCACCTCGCTGTCGCTGTTCGCGCTGCGTAACGTCGACCTCGAATTCAACGTGCTGGGCGCGCACCTGTGGACCTGGTCGCCGGCGCAGTTCCAGGCGCTCAACGCGATCTGGATCATGCTGCTCTCGCCGGTGCTGGCCTGGATCTACACCCGCGCCGGCCGCACCGGTTCGGACCTGTCGATCGCCGGCAAGTTCGCGCTCGGCTTCGCGGTCGTCGCCGCCGGCTTCTTCACCTACGGCTTCGCCGAGGCCTTCGCCGTCAACGGCCTGACCTCGTCGTGGATCATGATCGCCGGTTACGGCCTGTATTCGCTGGGCGAACTGCTGGTCTCGGGCCTGGGCCTGGCGATGGTGGCGCGCTACGTGCCGGCGCGCATGGGCGGCTTCATGATGGGTGCCTACTTCGTCGCTTCCGGCATCTCGCAATACCTGGGCGGCGTGGTGGCGAACTACGCCAGCGTCCCGCAAGGCATGACCGACCCGCTGCAAACGCTGCCGATCTACACCAGCCTGTTCAACAAGCTGGGCATCGCCGCCGTGATCTGCACCCTGATCGCGCTGGCGGTCCTGCCGCTGATGCGCAAGCTGACCGCGACCCACCACGCGCACCAGTAAGCGCGCGCTGTGACGAAGGGCCGGTTCATTCGCCGGCCCTTTTTTTATGTCGACGGATATCGGACACCACAAACCTCGGCACCGAACGCCGCACGCGACCTGGGCCATCACGCGCGCCGGGTGGCAGGCGCGCCAGGCTTAAACGCTTGCCGCCACCAGCGCCAGCAAGGCGTTCGGATCGACCGGTTTGACCAGGTAGTGGTCGAACCCAGCGGCGGCCGCGCGCGCATGGTCCTCGGCCTGGCCGTAGCCCGACAGCCCGATCGCGAGCGGTTGCGGCGCCATGCCTGAAGCCATCTGGTCGACCTGGCGCCGGATGACCTTCGACAGGTTCAAGAGCTGGGGGGCGGTGTTGGCGGCGCGCTCGAGCAGCATCGAGGACATGCTGATCGGGACCAGGGGATTGCGCAACTCGTGCGCCAGCATGGCGAGAAATTCGTTCTGGCGCCGGTTGGCCGCTTCGGCGTCGTCGCGCAGGTCCTGGTCGGCCAGCGCGGCCAGCACCAGGTGTTCATTCGCCTGGCGCAGGCGCGTCACTTCGTGTTCCAGCGCCCCGATCTGCCGCAACAGCGCATCGGTGTCTTCTGCGTCGACCACCGCGCCGCGCTCCGCCTCAGACGCCCGCGTGACGCAAGCCGCCGCCGGCCAGCACACCGACCACCGGGGTCGGCTCGGCGTCGACCTCGATCCCCTCGTCGGTAATCCGGTAGCCACGCAGATCGGTGCTGTGCGCGCTGCCGCGCACTTTGACGACCGACATGAACTTGCCCAGCCTGCCGTCGACTTCCGCATAGCGCAGGGCCACGATGGCGTCGCTCAGGTAGGAAATAGTCGCCTGGCTGAAGTGCAGGCTCGTGAAATCGTCGTCCAGGCCGATCGTGACGAGGGCGCTGACACCGAGCTTGGCCACCACCGACAGCATCCGGAACACGGCCTGGCGCAGGTCGGCGTGGAATTCGGGCGCCATGTAGAGCCCGAATTCGGACAGCGAATCGATCACCAGGCGCTTGGCGCCGGTACGCACCAGCGTCGACTGCAGTTCGTCGATCAGCTCGTCGAACGTGAGGTCGATCAGGCGCCTCTCGACCACGGCCACTTCGCCGCGCTGGACCATGGCGGCCAGTGCCGCGTTGCGCAGGCGCGAGGATCCCTTCTCGAAACACATGGCCACGCCCTTCTCGCCCTGGCGCACGCCTTCTTCCAGGAAGCGGGTGGCGATGATGGTCTTGCCGGCACCGGTGGGGCCGGCCACCAGCATCGTATGCCCGCGCGGCAGGCCGCCGTGCATCAGCGCGTCGAGCCCGGGCACGCCGGTCGGGATGCGGTCCGGCGCGCTCTCGATCGCGGCGCCCGGATGGCGGTCGCTTGCGAGCGGCGGCAGGATGCGCGGATAGGTGCGCAGGCCGTCTTCGGTGATGCGGAAATTGTGGGACCCGGCCAGGTGGGCGCGCCCGCGCATCTTGACGACCCGCAGTTTGCGCACGACGGCGCTGTGTTCGTGCGCCTGGCTCAGCGAGAGCATGCCGTCGGCCACCGTCATGATCGGATTGGCTTCCGGATCGGCCTGCGCGTACTCGCCGATCAGGAAGGTCGTCGCCTGCCAGTTGGTCATGCGCGTGCCCAGTTCCTGGATGAAGTACTGGACGTCGGACACGCCTTCGATGCCCGGTTTCGCCGTCTGCACGACCGAGCGGAACGAGTCGACGAAGACCAGCGCCGGCGAGAATTCCTCGACCTCGGCCATGATGCGTTCGAGCACGCCGCTGAAGTCGCCCGCGCGCAGGGTCTCGCCCAGGTTCACGTCGCCGATCGCGGGGCCGACTTTTTCGACGTCGAAGAAAGAGAACTTCTGCTGGTAGCGCAGCATCTCGCGGGGCGGCTCGCCCAGCACGGCGAAGAACAGCGCGCGCCGCTCGGGGCTGGCCAGGGCAACCATGATCTGGTGCGCCAGCGTCGTCTTGCCACTGCCCGGCGGACCGGCGACGAGCTTGAACGAATACGCGGGGAACCCACCGGCGGGCAGTGTGTCCAGCCCGGGCACACCGCTATGCAGAAGCCCCAGGGCTATTTTTCGTTCATTTACTTGCGCTTCTGCCCACGCTTCTGCCCGCTTCTGCCTTGCATGGCGACGTCGATCAGCTGTTTCGTCAGCGCTTCCCCGATCAGCTTACCGAGCAGCGTCGTGAACGTATCGAGCAAGACCGCGTTGGCCGCTCCCGCCCGTGCCGGTCCGATCTCGTTCAGGGTCCTGGTCAGGGACATCAGCAGATCCGACGCGGGCCGGGTAACGGCAAAGCTGGCGGGGGGCTCGAAGTGCACGGCCGACAGGCGCAGCGCGCGTGCGAACAATCTGCAAAAGCCGCCTTCGCCGATCAGTGGCATGAGCTGGTCGGTCAAATACAGCCAGGGCTGCACGAGCGCCGCGGTGCCGGCGCTGTCGGGCGGCTCGGCATCCGTTAGCGAACCGGGTCGCTGACCGTCGTTGGGATCCATGCTCACTGTTGGGCCATGTGGTTGAAGTGTCGCGCTTGCCAGCTGGCTGAAGCGAAATGACGCGGCAATACGGCGAATTTTAACATCGCACATGTCTCGGGCATAACTACTTTCGTTGGCGCTAGCGTCAAAAATAAAGTTTTTGGCAGCCACATGATGCCTGCGACATAATGCCACACAGCACTCAATTCGAAAGCGGACCATGAAGAGACAGACCTTGGCGGGCGCGCTGTATGCGATCTGCATATTCGCCTGCGCAGCGGCCGGCGCCGCCGCGCCGAAAGCGGCGCCGCTGCGCGCCGCGGCTTCGATGGATGCACGCTTCACGGCGATCCACCGCGCCGAGTGGGACTGGCGCGTCAAGCAAGGACTGGCCGACGACGCATCCGGGCGCGGCCAGGTCGAACGCGACTTCGCCCGCGTCGATGCCGCCTCCCAGGCCGCGCGCCTGACGGTCTTCGAGCGCGTGCTGGGCCAGCTCGACGCGCTCGACGCCGCCGCCCTGTCGCCACCGCAGCGCATCAATTACCAGGTCTACCGGGCCCAGGTCGCGGCCCTTGCCGCGGCGCTGCGCTTTCGCGAGTACGAGCAGCCGGTGAACGCCGACAGCGCCTTCTGGACCGACGTCACCTATGCCGCGCGCCAGCCCTTCGTGCGCATCGAGGACTACCGCAACTACCTGGTCCAGCTGGCGAACCTGCCGCGTTATTTCAGCGAGCAAGTCGACAACATGCGCGCCGGCCTGGCACGCGGCTTCACGCCGCCGCGCGTGAGCCTGCAAGGGCGCGACGCGGCGCTGGCCTCGGTGGTCGCGGCCCGGCCCGAAGACACCGTTTTCTTCACGCCGTTCAAGAGCATGCCGGGCGCGATTCCCGCCGCCGAACAAGACGCGCTGCGCGCGCAGGCGATTCTCGCGATCCGTACCCAGGTGCAGCCGGCCTACGCCCGCACGCTGGCCTTCGTGCGCGACACCTACCTGCCGGGCGCGCGCGACACCCTCGCCGCCGAGCGCCTCCCGGACGGCAAGGCCTATTACCAGTCGAAGATCCTCGAGTTCACGACGACCGACCTGGACGCCGACGCGATCCACCGCATCGGCCTGGCCGAGATGGCGAAGATCCGCGCCGAGATGCACGCAACGCTCGGGCAGTCCGGCTTCCAGGGCGAGCTGCCGGCCTTCCTGGAATTCCTGCGCAGCGACCCACGGTTCTACGCCAGGACCCCGGACGAACTGCTGATGCGCGCGGCCTGGATCGCCAAGAAATTCGATGCCAAGGCGAGCCAGTATTTCGGCTACCTGCCGCGCCAGCGTTTCGCCGTCAAGCCGGTGCCGGCGGACCAGGCGCCCTACTACACGGCCGGACGCGGCGGCCCCGGGGTCTACCTGGTCAATACCTATAATTTGCCGGCGCGCGCGCTCTACAGCCTGCCGGCGCTGACACTGCACGAGTCGGCACCGGGCCACGCCTTCCAGATGCCGATCGCGCTGGAACAGCAAGGCGTGCCGCCGTTCCGGCGCGCGTATATCTCGGCCTTCGGCGAGGGCTGGGCCCTGTACGCCGAGCGCCTGGGGGCCGAAATGGGCATCTACGAGACGCCCTACGAAGTCTTCGGCATGCTCAGCTACCAGGCCTGGCGCGCGGCGCGCCTGGTGGTCGACACCGGCATCCATGCCAAGGGCTGGACCCGCGAACAGGCGCAAGCCTACCTGCGCGAGAACACGGCGCTGGCCGAACACGAAGTGACGACCGAAGTGGACCGCTACATCTCCTGGCCCGGCCAGGCGCTGTCCTACTACCTGGGCCAGATGGCGATCATGCAGGCGCGCGCCAGGGCGGAACAGGCGCTCGGCGCCAGGTTCGATATCCGCGCCTTCCACGACACCGTGCTGCAGCTGGGATCGGTGCCGCTGCCGGTGCTGGCGGCGCGCATCGAGCGCTTCATCGCCGAGGGCGGCAAGAGCCCGTATCCGAAGGAAGGCTGAGCGCTCTGGAAATGTCAGTCGTCGGCGCTCGCGTCCATCCCGGGGAACATCACCTCGGTGAAGCCGAAGCGCGAAAAGTCGGTGATGCGCATCGGGTACAGGATGCCGAGCAAATGGTCGACCTCGTGCTGGACCACGCGCGCGTGAAAGCCGTCCACCTCGCGCCGGATCGGTAGGCCATGCTGGTCGACGCCCTCGTAGCGCAGGCGCTTGAAACGCGGCACGCTGCCGCGCAGGCCCGGCACCGACAGGCAGCCTTCGAAGCCCTCTTCGATCTCGTCCGACAAGGGGGTCAGGACCGGATTGATCAGCACCGTTTCCGGCACTTCGGGGGCGTCGGGGTAGCGCGCGTTGCGCGCGAAGCCGAAGATCACCAGTTGCAGGTTGACGCCGATCTGTGGCGCCGCCAGGCCCGCGCCATTGGCCGCATGCATGGTCTCGAACATGTCGGCCAGCAGCAGGTCCAGTTCACGCGTGCCAAATTCGGTGACCGGTTCGGCCACCCGCAACAGGCGCGGGTCGCCCATCTTCAGGATTTCACGTACCGCCATATCCATTCTCCTTTGCCAGCTGGACCAGGAAGTCCTTGAAGCCGGCCGCGGTTTCCGGGTGCTTCAAGCCCATCGCGGCGGTCGCTTGCAGGTAACCCAGTTTCGAACCGCAATCATACCGCCGTCCGGCATAGCGGTAGGCAAGCACGCGCTCGGCCCGCATCAGGGCGGCGATGCCGTCGGTCAGCTGGATTTCGCCGCCCGCGCCGGTGCCGAGGTGCTCCAGGTGCTCGAAGATGGCGCCGGTCATGATATAGCGCCCGGCTACGGCGGAGGTCGACGGCGCCTGTTCCGGCAAGGGCTTCTCGACGATGCTCGACACCAGTTCGAGCCGGTCGCGATAGGCCTCGGCCTTGATGATGCCGTACTGGCGCGTGTGCGCGCGCGGCACTTCCTGCACCGCCAGCACGCTGCAATGCTCGGCACCGTAGACCTCGGCCATCTGGGCCAGCACCGGCGCGGTGCCGGGAGCGGTGTCCATGAAGTCGTCGGCCAGCAGCACCGCGAACGGCTCGTTGCCGACCACCGGGCGCGCGCACAGCACCGCGTGGCCCAGGCCTAGCGGCGCCGACTGGCGGATGTAGATGCAGGTGACGTTCTTCGGGATCACGCCGCGTACCAGTTCGAGCAGGGCTTGCTTGTTGGCCGCCTCCAGCTCGGCCTCGAGCTCGTAGGCCTTGTCGAAATGGTCTTCGATCGCGCGCTTGTTGCGGCCGGTGATGAAGATCATCTCGGTCATGCCGGCGGCGACCGCCTCCTCGACCGCGTACTGGATCAGCGGCTTGTCGACGATCGGCAGCATTTCCTTCGGCTGCGCCTTGGTGGCGGGAAGGAAGCGGCTGCCCAGGCCAGCCACTGGAAAGACGGCTTTGCGGATCTGGTTCATGGTTCGTTCCTTATACTTGGATCTTCACGCGTTTGCCGTCGCCGCACCCAGCAAGGCCAGCAGGCCCGCTTCGTCGAGCACGGTCACGCCGAGCGACTCGGCCTTGGCCAGCTTGCTGCCGGCTTCCGCCCCGGCCACGACGTAGGAGGTCTTCTTCGACACCGAACCGGCTACCTTGCCCCCCGCCGCCTCGATCAGCGCAGCGGCCGCGTCGCGCGACATGGTCGGCAGCGTCCCGGTCAGCACAAACGTTTGGCCGCTGAGAGCACCGTCCTCGCCCGCGGCTTCCTGCGGCAGCTCGGCCAGCAGTTCAGCGCGCAGCGTCGACAAGGCGGCCAGGGACGCGCGCCGCGCGGGTTCGCCCATCCAGGCGTCGAGCGAGGCGACAACGCTGTCCGGCAAGCCGAACACGCCGAACACGCGCAGGTGCGCCAGGTCTTCGAGCGTGCGTCCGGCCAGCAGCTGGCGCGCGCGCGGCTCGGTCAGTTTCGGGATGCCGAGCGCGGCCAGCAGCGCCACTTCGTCGAGGCGCTCGCGCAGCGCGGCCTTGGGCGGGTGCTCGCCCTGGGGCGTGACGCCGGTCGCGAGCAGCGCGTCGAGCGCGGCCTGGTTCTTCGGCTCGAGGAAGAAGTCGGCGATCGATTCGGCTACGGTGCCGCCGATATCGGGCAGCACGCGCAGCAAGGCGGCCGGCGCGCGGCGCACCAGCGCCAGCGAGCCGAGCCAGTCGGCCAGGGTCTTGGCGGTCGACTCGCCCACATGGCGGATGCCGAGCGCGAACAGCAGGCGCTCGAGCGGCGGCTGTTTGCTCGCGGCGATCGCCTGCAACAGGTTGTCGGCCCACTTGGTCGGCACCTTGCCCTGCTTGACCGTCTCCGGCGTGCTGCCGTCACGCTCGTCGGCCAGGCGCTTCATCTTGAGCAGGTCGTCCTGGTTCAGCGTGTAGAGGTCGGCCACGCCGTGGATCAATTCGCATTCGACCAGGCTGTCGATGTAGCGGTCGCCCAGGCCTTCGATGTCCATCATGCGGCGGCCGGCGAAGTGGCGGATCGCCTCCTTGCGCTGGGCCGCGCAGCTCAAGCCCCCGGAGCAGCGGGCGATGGCTTCGCCTTCCTCGCGCACCACGTGCGAGCCGCACACCGGGCACACCGACGGCAAGGTGTACACCGGCGGCTCCGGAACCGGCCGCCGCTCCAGAACTACCGACAGCACTTCGGGAATCACGTCGCCGGCGCGCCGCACCACCACGGTGTCGCCCACGCGCACGTCCTTGCGGCGCACTTCGTCCTCGTTGTGCAGGGTGGCGTTGGTGACGGTCACGCCGCCCACCGACACCGGCACCAGGCGCGCCACCGGGGTGATCGCGCCGGTGCGGCCCACTTGGACATCGATCGCGGAGACCACCGTCAAGGCTTCCTCGGCCGGGAATTTGTGGGCCAGCGCGAAGCGCGGCGCACGCGAGACGAAGCCCAGCGCGCGCTGGTCGGCCAGCCGGTCGACCTTGTAGACGACGCCGTCGATCTCGTAGGGCAGCGCATTGCGCCGGGCGCCGATGGCGCGGTAACAGTCGAGCAGGCCGGCGCGCCCGAGGACGACCGCGCGCTCTTTCGAGACCGGCAGGCCGAGGCGGTCGAACCAGTCGAGCACCTGCGAATGCGATTCCGGCATCAAGGCGCCTTCGAGCACGCCGATGCCGTAGGCGAAGAAGCGCAGCTTGCGCTGGGCGGTGATGCGCGCATCGAGCTGGCGCAGGCTGCCGGCGGCGGCGTTCCTCGGGTTGGCGAATTCCTTCTGGCCGGCGTCGCGCTGGCGCTGGTTCAGGCGCGCGAAGTCGTCCTTGAACATCAGGACTTCGCCGCGCACTTCGAGCACGGCGGGGATATCGTCGCCGTGCAGGCGCAGCGGAATCACGCGCACGGTGCGGATATTGGCCGTCACGTCTTCGCCGGTATAGCCGTCGCCGCGGGTGGCCGCCTGCACGAAGATGCCGTTTTCGTAGCGCAGGCTGATCGCCAGGCCGTCGAATTTCAGTTCGGCCGCGTAGGCGACTTCGCCGTCGTCGAGGCCTTCGCGCACGCGGCGGTCGAAATTGTCGACGTCCTCGTCGAAGAAGCCGTTGTTCAGCGACAGCATCGGCACCGCATGGGTCACTTGCAGGAACTCGGGAATCGGCGCGGCGCCCACGCGCGACGTCGGCGTATCCGGCGCGACCGCTTCCGGGTGCGCCGTCTCCAGCGCCTGCAGTTCGATGAACATGCGGTCGTACTCGGCGTCGGGAATCGTCGGCGCGTCGAGTACGTGGTAGTCATACAGATGGCGATTGAGTTCCGCGACCAGCGCCGCCATGCGCGTTACGTGGGCTTCTTGTTCGCTCATCGGCACCTCAGCTGAACAGGCGCAGCGCGCGCGGCGAGCCGGCCGGAATATCGGCCGCTTCCATCTCGGTGTAGAAATCCTTCACCTGGTCGGCGATCTCGGCCAGGGTCGAGTCGAGCAGCGGCTGCTCGAAGTCGTCGACCATCGCCGCGTCCAGGCGCATCACCAGGTCGCGCGCGGCTTTCACCATGGCGCCGAAACCGTCGCGCTCGGGCGCCACGCAAGGCACGTCGAGCAGCAGGGTCAGGCGGTCGGTGGTGTCGGCGCCCAGCGTGACATTGGTCGACAACGTAAACAGCACGCCCCCGAGCCCGTCGGGCATGGCGAAGCGGCCGCTTGGCCCCACGTCGAAGCCGGCCTTTTCCAGCGCGCCGATCAGGGTCGACATGGCCCACGGCGTGCCGTTCGACTTCAGGTTCACGCCCAGCTGGGCGTCGTGGCCGGCGACGAACTTGTGCAGGGTGCGCGCTTCGCTCATCACTTCGATCATGTCCGGCACTTCCGGCTCGGCGCCGATCTCGTCGGCCACGGCGCGCAGGCGCGTGACCAGTTCCGAGTATTCCAGCTCGTTCAGGGCCGTGGTGCGGGTCGCCATCTGGACGCCCGCCTGGAGCTTGGTGTAGACGCCGCCATGCACGATCGGCTCCCAGTCGCCGCTCACGGCCAGGCCGATGTAGTGGATCGGCTTGTTGCCGACCCGGCGCAGCTTGTGCAGGGCCGGCAGGATCTTGTCGCCGCGCGCCGCGCCGTCGAGCGCCAGCGGGACCATGCAGTCGATCAGCGGGTCGACCAGGTTCTCGGCCAATTCGGCCGGTGCGGCGGCGGGGACGGCCGGGGCGGCGGCGGGCGCAAGCATTTCCGTTGGCGCGCCCTCCCCCACGCCGGCGGCGGCCGGGGCGCCGGTGCCGAAGCCCGGTTCGACCGGCCCGCTGGGCGGCGTGGCGCCCAGGTCGAGCACCGGCTCGCTGCGTTCGGCCGGGCTGCCGTCGGGACGCATCAGTACGTCGTCGTGGTCGGAGGCGAAAGCGCGTTCGACGCTTTTACGCGCCTTGTGCTCCTGCCACTTGTTATAGGAGATGACGCCGACGACGAACACGCCGCCCGCCGCGATCAGGCTCATTTGAAGATCTGTCATGCTGCTTGTGCCTCTTGTGCGAAATGGGCGGCGGACTCCATGTCCACCGCCACGATGCGCGATACGCCCTGCTCCTGCATCGTCACACCGATCAGTTGATTGGCCATTTCCATCGCAATTTTATTGTGCGAGATGAAAAGGAATTGGGTATGTTCGGACATTCGCTTGACCATGCGGCAGAAGCGCTCGGTATTCGAATCGTCCAGTGGCGCGTCGACCTCGTCGAGCAGGCAGAACGGCGCTGGATTGAGGCGGAACATCGAAAACACCAGCGCCGTGGCTGTCAAGGCCTTCTCGCCGCCCGACAGCAAGTGGATCGTCGCGTTCTTCTTGCCCGGCGGCTGGGCCATCACCTGCACGCCGGCGTCCAGGATCTCGTCGCCCGTCATGACCAGCTTGGCATTGCCGCCGCCGAACAGGATCGGGAACAGTTCCGAGAAATGCGTGTTGACGCGCTCGAAGGTGTCTTGCAGCAGGTCGCGCGTTTCCTTGTCGATGCGGCGGATCGCGTCTTCCAGCGTGGCGATCGCCTCGTTCAGGTCGGCGTTCTGCGAATCGAGGAAGCGCTTCCTTTCGCTGGCCGTGGCCAGTTCCTCGACCGCGGCCAGGTTCACCGCGCCGAGCGCCGCGATCGCATTCGTCAGGCGCGTCACTTCGCCCTGCAGGTATTGCGGTTTCAGGTCGGGGTCGAGTTTTTCGGCCAGCGCCGCTTCATCGGCGCCGGTGGCGGCCAGGGCCTCGGCGAACTGCTCCTGGTTCAGGCGCGCGGCCTGCTCCTTGAGCTGCATCTCGGTGATGCGATCGCGCTGCGGCTGCAGGCTGCGCTCGGAGCCGCTGCGCGACTCCTCGGCGTGGCGCAACTGCTGCGCCACCTGGTCGAGTTCATGGCGCGCATCCGACAGCGCCTTTTCCTGGCTGGTGCGGCGCTCGAGCAGCTCCTGCAAGCCCTCGTGGGCGCTGCCGCTTTCGAGTGCCGCCAGTTCCGCCTGGCCGTCGGCCAGGCTCGCGGCCACCTGCGCCGCCTGTTGGCTGGCGGTGGCGATACTGCGGCGCAGCTCTTCGATGCGGGCGCGGCCCGTCTTTTCGGCGAACAGCGCTTCCTGGGCGCCGCGCTCGAGCTCGCGCAGCTTGTCGCGCGCTTCGCCGAGCGCCGCTTCGCGCTGCAGGAACAGGGTCTGGCCATCCTCGAAATTGCCCTGCAATTCGGCCAGTTCCATGTCGAGCTGTTCGAACTGCTGCTCGGCCTCCTGCTGGACCATGCGCTGCTCTTCTTCCTGGGCCGCGATCTCGGCCAGGTCGACGTCGATCTGGCTGCTGCGCTGGTTGAAGCGCGACTCGACCTCGTTCTGGCGCACCACTTCGATCTGCAAGGCGTGGGTTTCGCGCTGCAGCGTGGCGATGCGCGCGCGTGCATCCTGCAGGCGGCGCGTCAGTTCCGTCACCTGGGCGTCGGCGCGCGTGGCGCGGGTGCGCGCCTCGTCCGTCAAGAGGACCTGGGCGCGCAGCTGGGTGGCCGTGTTGTCGATGTCGTGCTGGCGCGCCAGCATGCCGTCCTGCTCGGCGTCGGCGGCGTAGAAGCGCACGCTCGAAGCGGTGATCACATGGCCCTGGCGCGTGACGAAGGAGCCGCCCTGCGGCAATCGCGCGCGTTCGGCGAAGGCCTCGGTCGCCGTCTCGGCGGCGAACACCAGGTTCAGCCAGTCGTTGAGCACACCGCGCAGGCCCGGGTCGTTCAGCTTGAGCAGGCCGGCAAACGATTTCAGGCCCATGATTTCTTGCGCGGCGGGCGCGCCCGGCGCCGGCGCATACAGGGCCAGGCGCGCCGGCGGCGCGTCGCCGACAAAGGCCTTGGCCCAGTCGATGTTCGACAGTTCGAGGGCGCCGGCGCGTTCGCGCAGCACCGCTTCGAGCGCCGTCTCCCAGCCCTCTTCGACCTGGACCTTTTGCCACAGGCGCGGCAGCGTTTCGAGTTCGTGTTTTTTGAGCCAGGGTACGACCTTGCCCTGGGTTTGCACCCGCTCCTGCAGCTGCTTCAGGGCCGACAGGCGCGCGTCGAGCCGGGCGTTCGTGCTGGACTCCTGCTGTGACTGGGCGTGGGCGGCGCGGCGTTCGGTTTCAAGCACGTCCTGCAAGGCCGCCGCTTCTTCCTGCAGCAAGGTCTGTTCTTCCAGCGCTTCCTGCTTTTCCTCGAGCTGCATGCGCAGGTTGGCCAGGTGCGCGCTGTCGGGCGGCGCCAGCATCTTCTTTTCAGCCTGGAGGCGTTCGCGCCGGGTGGCCAAACCGGTCAGGATATTCCCGGCGTTGCGCCCGTGGGCAGCGGCCAGTTCGATGCGCTGGCGCACCTCGCCGATGCGCGCGCGTCCCTCGTCGCCGCGGCGCTGGGCTTCGCGCCAGGCCGTGTCGAGTTCCGGCAGGCGTTCGTTTTGCAGTTCGACCGCGATCTGGGCGCCTTCCGCGCGCGCGGCCAGTTCCTCGACCTGGTAGCTTGCTTCCTCGAGCTGTTCTTCGTATTCCCGGGCCTGCGCCAGCCAGCCGTCACGCTGGGCCGCCAGGGTGCCGAGCTGGTTCTGCAGGCGGGTGCGCGACTCGATCACGAACTTGATCTGCGCTTCCAGGCTGCCGATTTCGGCATTCGTCTGGTACAGCGCGCCCTGCGCCGTGTGCAAGCGGTCGCCGACCGAAAAATGGTGCTGGCGCAGGTGCTCGAGTTCGAGTTCGACGTTGCGCAGTTTCGCGGTCTGCTCTTCCAGGCCGTTCTGCGCCTCTTCCATCTCGCGGAACCAGCGCGTTTGTTCGCTCTTCGCTTCGTTCCTGCGCAAGAGCCAGAGCAACTTCTGCTTTTCTTCCTGGTCGCTCTGGAGCTGGTGGAAGCGGTGGGCGACGGCCGCCTGGGCTTCGAGCTTGTCGAGATTGGCGTTCAGTTCGCGCAGGATGTCTTCGACCCGCAGCAGGTTTTCGCGCGTATCGGATAAACGGTTTTCGGTTTCGCGCCGGCGTTCCTTGTACTTCGAGACGCCGGCCGCTTCTTCCAGGAAGACACGCAGTTCTTCGGGGCGCGATTCGATGATGCGCGAGATCATGCCCTGGCCGATGATGGCATAGGCGCGCGGCCCGAGGCCGGTGCCGAGGAAGATGTCCTGGATGTCGCGCCGGCGCACCGGCTGGCTGTTGATGTAATAGGTGGAGGTGCCGTCGCGCGTGAGTGTGCGCTTGACGGCGATCTCGCCGTACTGGCCCCACTGGCCGGCGGCCTTGCCGAGACTGTTGTCGAACACCAGTTCGACCGAGGCGCGACCCGCCGGCTTGCGGTGGGTCGAGCCGTTGAAGATCACGTCCTGCATCGACTCGCCGCGCAGCTCCGACGCTTTCGATTCGCCCAGCACCCAGCGTACGGCGTCGATGATGTTCGACTTGCCGCAACCATTCGGACCGACCACGCCAACCAGTTGGCCAGGCACCTGGAAATTGGTGGGATCGACGAAAGACTTAAATCCCGACAATTTAATGGAGGATAGTCGCACGTGCTTCGGTTACTCGGGAATCGATAAAGGTCGCATCATACCATCTGTAGCTTGCTTTTCGGCCAAGTTTACGGCAGGAAGACGCGCCCTTACTGGCGCGCTGTCGGGAATATTTACAGTGCGCCGGGGCGGCTTACCGGCCCGGAAAGGTTGACTTCAGTAAATATATGATTTCATTGGGATAATTTTTTTGGCGTCCCGTTGGCACGGGTTTTGCTAATTGAAAAACTATAATTCCAACCTGAAAGAGTCCCATGAAAAAAATCGCCCTCGCCGCTTCGCTCGCCCTCGCTTTCTGCGCCAGCGCCCACGCTGCCGTCCTGACCACCACTTTCGCCGGCGGCAATGGCCAGAATGGCAACATGTTCGACGTCGTCACCAAGGCCAACGCCCTGACCGTCACCGGCCTGGACCTGAACCTGATCGCCGGGACGTACACCGTCGAAGTCTACAAAAAGAACGGCACCTGGGTCGGCTCGGAGAACAACGCCGGCGCCTGGACCCTGATCGACAGCGCTGCGCTGACCTCGAACGGCACGCCCACCTTCTTCGACCTGGCCGACTTCAACCTGGGTGCGCTCTCGACCAGCGGCCTGTACATCACCACCACCAGCCCGGTTGGCGTCGGCCTGATGCGCTATACGAACGGGACGGCCGTGGGCAATGTGTACAGCCAGAACGCCGACCTCCAGATCCTGGAAGGCGCGGGCAAGACCTATGCGTTCGCCGACACCTTCACCCCACGCATCTGGAACGGCAGCATTCAGTACCAGATCGCCGTCAACGACGTGCCGGAACCAGCCTCGCTGGCCCTGTTCGGGCTCGGCATGGCCGGCCTGGGTCTGATGCGCCGCCGCAAGCAAGCGTGATCCACGCCTGACAAGGGCCGGCGCCTCCAGGGGCGCCGGCTTTTTTTTCGCCCATCGCAGTGATCCGCCGCCGCTACCGGCAGGCGCATTCACAGTCTGGTGATGACGAAGCCTTTCTCCCTGAGCAAGGCCAGGATGCCATGCTCGCCATGCAGGTGCAGGCTGCCGGCCATGGCGAAGCCAAGGCCGGAGGACGGCAACATGGCGTGCTGCTGGGCGAGCACCTCGGCCATGGTTTGATTGCGGATGGCCATGTATGCGAGGAAGGCGCTCCGGTACTCGTTTCTCGAGGCCAAGGCCTGCAGCGTTTGGGCATAACCGGCGGCGCCGTCGCCGCCGGCAAAGCTGGGGCCGCTCAGTGCGCTATACCGCAGATACGTTTCGCGCGCCTGCTCGTCCAGGCCCAGCATCGCCGCGCCCACGACGAAATCGCGCACCTGCTCGCGCGGCATCTCCGCACAAATGCGCATGGCGCCGCGTGGTTCGAGCTCGACGATCGGTTTGCTCCCTTGTTTCGCCTCGGCCAGGAAAATTTTCTCCCACGATGAACTCATGGGCGGCCCGCCGACCGGCGCGCTGCCCGGACTGCTGGGCAGCAGGTACAGGCCAAGGCCGCAGGCATGCAGTTCGCCCAGCGTCTGGGCCGACATGCTGGCCTTGCCGCCGAGTTTTTTGGTCCATGCCGAGTGAATCAGCGTCAACTCTTGCTCGTTGAGGAATTTATTCGCCGCCAGCGCCTCGCCGCGACGAAATTGCATGAGCGACATGGCCGACCGGCGTTGATCGGTATAGTCGAATTCGGTCATCAGCACCGTCGCGCGCTCGAAATACTGGCGCACCGCGGGCGATGGGGCCGCCATGCCGGTTCCATGGCGCACGCCGCTGAGGACGATACGCGCGCCGTTTTTCTCGGCGATATAGGTCTCGCCGGAGCCGGCGTCGTCGCCCGCGCGGGCGGCGCCGGTGACGGCCAAGGCCGCTCCCAGCAACAAACCGGCGAGCAGGATGTTATTCAGTCGTGAGCGGAACATTGCGCTTCCTTGTGATCGTCGAAACGCCAGCCGTCCGGCGTTTCCACGAATAGATATTTTTCAGCCCAAGATTTCTTCCCAAGCAAGTCGGAAAACACCGCGTCCAGCGACAGCTGCTTGTCTGCGCATACTTTCCAGTTGCTCATTCTTGCAACGGCATAACGGTTGAACTTGTTGCGCACGGGCGCGCGGCGCAATACGCTGCGTCCGTGCTCGGTCATGAGTTGTTCCGGCAAGGCGGGGGGCATGTCAGTGAACGTGACGTCGACCATGAAGCGCATGACGGGGTTGATCGCTGCCTTGATTACAGCAAGATCGTGCTCGCTTTGTATCGACGAAAGGTCCACCTTCTGTTTGGTCTTCCGGTACGGCTCCTCTTTCAGAAACCGGGTATCCAGATGATGCGCTGCCGTCGCCGGAAAAATGGCCGCCAGCGGGACAGCGAGCAAGGCTTGACGAATCCAACGCATATTTATCCCTTGAATCGACTTTCCGAATCCCGGCGCGCGAATGCGAACGGCGCCCTGCTCATCGCCGTTCGCCACCGTGACAGTGATTACGGATTATTGTAGCTCGGATTATCCCATGCCGTATCTACCGGACCCTTGTAGAAAAAGCCGCCCAGGAAGCGCACGCCCTCGTAATAGATATAGGCCGCAGCCAGGCAAGCCGTGTCGTTATTATACTGCTCCGCACAAATCTCCTTCATGTCTGAAAGGAATTGTTGGTCGGCTTCATACCGCGTCATTGTTGTATCCGCCGAATAATTGACGTCGTGGTTGTAGCAGGCCGATCCGAATTCATATCCGAATGGTGCATCCGGAACATAGCTGCAATAGTCGGCCGTCGACTCGTAGCCGGCCGGGTCGTAACCCGCATAATCCGAATAATCGGTATAGCCCGAATACCCACCATAATCATAACCGCCTCCACCTCCGTAATCGTAACCGCCATACGAGTCGTAATACCCGCCGCCCCCGCCGCCGCCCCCGCCCCCGCCCCCGCCCCCGCCGCCATAGTCGTCGTAGTCATCATACTCCGACAAGCCGCCACCCACTCGGGTGAGTTCTTCGACGGTGAGTTCACGGCTGCCGATCACGGCACCAATAGCGGCTTTCATTTTCAGCGACATATTCAACACACTACTCTCCTCGGTTGGGGCCCGCATGGGGCGACACTCACGGGACGATCCCGCAAGAATTCTGTTGGAAGGCCATAGGCTCGGCCAGGCTGCGCGGCAAGGGCGCAAAGCGATGCGTGAGGTGGGAAATGATGAAGCGTCGCCGGCGATCGGCGATTGGACACACGACACCAGGGCGCTCTGGCGGATTACAAGCGATCACTGACGAATATTCAAATGACATGGATATAATCTCGATTCATTCCGCGCGCATAAAAAGCGACCGGCAATTCAAGAAACCACAATTCGAAAATATCAATATTGAACTTGATGTGCGTTAAATTATGCTGAAGTAAGATTTTCAAGTCAATAAATTAAAAGACAGGAAAACAACTCCACGGAATAATTCGGACGCGGTGATAATCCGTGACTTTACGCAGGGGATGTAAGCCTTAATCCGTTCCGGACGCGCGAGTTCATTCGGCGGGTAGTGATTTTTCGTGATAATGCGGAGAAGAATAAATCGGTCGCGCGCTTGCGCGGCCGACGCTGCCAGGTGCGTCAGGCGGCCTGCTGGCGGGACGGTGCGAACGGCGCCGGAGCGTTGAGGGCGCCCTGCATGGCCGCGTTCAGCACCTGGCCGACGACGCCCTCCAGGCCGAGCACGGTGGCGGTACCGCTACGGACCAGCTCGGTTAGCTTGTCGGCCGACAGCGAGAACGCTTCCTGGCGCAGGCCGCGCGAGAAAATGAAGAGCGTGCGCAGCGGGCTGACCCAGGCCAGCTTGACCTTGCGTACGCTGCCATCAAGCTGGCTGAATTCGAGGCGCATGCCGCGCTCCAGGGTATCGACCAATTGCCCGGCGGCGTCCGCCGGCGGCGCTTCCTCCTGCGCGGCGGCCGCCTGTTCGCGCGCGATGCGCTGCAGCGCGTCCTGGCGGGCCGCTTCGACCGCGATTTCCAGCTGGCGCTCCGGGGACAGTTCGAGCGGTGCGCGCACGATCGACAGATGGCATTTCGCCAGTTCGGCAAAGAACTGCAAGCGCTCGGCATCCTGCCATTTAATGGCGTCGAGCCACTTATTGAGCACAGTGAGCAGGCCCGGCAGCTTGGCAATCAAGGATTTGCGCTGCTCCTGGGTGGCTTTCGGCTTGACCGTCCAGACGAGCTCATCCATCGTGCGGGTGGCATTCTGGAGGGCGCCGGGGCGTTCCTCGTCGATCAGGTGGGCAAAGGTCAGCACGTCGACCCAGCGCTGCTCGAGGAAGCTGGAGACCACCGGCACCAGTTCGGCGTCGGCTATCCGCAGGCGCACCGACTGTCGCGCCGAGCGGGCGGCGGCGCCCTGGCGCTCGATGCCGGTGGCGCGCGCGATCGGCGCGGCGATCGCCTCCTCGGCCGCGCGTTCCTCGACCAGCAGTTGCGCTTCGAGATCGGCGACGGCGTCGGCGAAGGCTTGCGGCTGGGCATCGCCTTCGCGCCCGATGCGGTCGACGCCACGGCGCATGGCTTGCATGACCGGATCGTCGACGCTCTTGCGCCCTTCCCAGCCCATGTGCGAGAGCAGGTCGATCATGCGCCGCGCCGGGTGCGCTTCCTCGAAGAAGAAATTCTGGTCGAGCAGCGCGGCTTTCAGCACCGGCACTTGCAGGAAACGGATCAGTTCGCGCGTCTCGGTCGGAATACTGTCGTCGAGCAGGACGGTCTCGAAAATGCGCGACAACAGGTCGAGCGTGTTCTCGTCGCCGCGCGACAGGGCGCCTTGCGGCAGGCTCTGCTTCAGGCGCGGCAGGTAGAACACATTCTGCGGCGTGCTCCCGGGTACATTTGCCGCATCCGCCGGCGCCGCCGCCGGCAGCTGAAGGCCGGCCAGCAGCGTGAGCAAGGAGGTGTTCTGGCCGGGTCCGGGCGCCACCGGCGCCGCCGCCGCGCCCGCCTGGACAAAGCCTGGGTATGCGCTAGCGGAAGGCGTCCCCGCGCCTGCCGGAGCGACGCCTGCCGGAGCGACGCCTGCCGGAGCGACGCCTGCCGGAGAGACGCCCGCGCCGCCGCCGCCCACGGGGGCGACGCCCGGGGCCGCCGCCACGGCAAAGCCCGCCGCCGAACTCGGACGCCAGCCGGCGCCCTGCGGCATGTTCGGCAACTCCGGCACCAGGGCGGCGCCATCGCCGGCGTCGGCGTTCCCGAGCAGGCTGCGCAACTGCTGCGCCAGCGCCGCATCCATGGCCGGTTTGCGCGCGCGCCCGGCGTCGACCGTCTTGCTGATGTGAAAACGTTCGCGCGCCTGCTTGCTGCGTGCGCGCAGGCTGGCGTCGAGTGTATCGAGCAGCGGGCCGAGGTCGAAGAAGAGCTCGGGACGCAGCAGCGGCAGCAATACCGGATGATCGTCCGTCTCCGGCGCGAAGGCGCGCCAGGCATCGTGGATGGCCGTCAGGAAAACTTCGGGGCGGAACGGGTTCTGGCCGGGTCGCAGCAGGTCGCGCCCGAGCAGCAGGCCGAGCCGTACGCAGAGACTGGCCAGCACTTCCGAGTGGGCGATATCGAAGGGACGGCACAGCGCGCCGAAGGCGACCCGGGTATCCATCACCTCCAAGGGCACCAGCGAGAGCGCAATCGCATCGCTGCGCGTCTTAACCCCGGGCACCAGTTCGTCGACCGCTTCGCGCAGGGCGCGCTCGACCGCTTCGCCCGCCAGGTGGACGAAGGCATAGGTATTGGTCGACAACAGATTGCCGGCGCGGGCACGGCGGTAGGCGGCCTGGGCGTCGAGCCCGGCGCAGGTCATGTCGCCCAGCGCCGCCATCAGCCGAGTGGCCATCGGCTCCAGGCCGTCGTTGACGGCGCCGCAGGCCTCGCGGACGAGTTCGGCCAGCACCGCGCGCGGTAGCGCGGGCGATTTGCTGCTGGTGGGGTCGTGGGCGGCTTTGGCCATGGAGGTATTGTGTCACATAATTTCCAGTTGGAAATCTTTTGGCCTGAAATCCGTGGATTTTTTTGCTGGGGCCGTAGAAAAGCAACAGCGCGCCCTCCTTCACCAACGGCACGTTGCTCCTCGTAACTTGCGGCGTCGCAAATGTCGCGCCATTTTGTTTCCCTAACATAACAAGGTCCCTTTCCACCATTCCTCCGAGGAAGCTCCCATGAAACAAATTCGTCAGCTGGGCACCAGTGTCAAGATCCATGGCGCATTCGCGCTGCTGTTCGTGCTGGCTGCCTCCTGCCTGATGGGGCTGCTGGCGCAGCTGGGCGAGTCCGCCGCGGCGGTGCGCGCCGCCGCCCTGCTCTGCCTGGCGGCCGGGCTGCCGATCACGGCGGCCCTGGGCGCCTGGCTGGTGCGCGAGGCGAACCGGCCGCTGCAGGAGGCGCTGGCCGTCGCCCAGCGCGTGGCCGACGGCGACCTGCGGGTGCGCGCAGGCGCGACCCACGCCGGCAGCGCCGCCGCCCTGATGACGGCGCTGGCGAGCATGGCGGCCAGGCTCGCGGGGATGGTCGGCGAGGTGCGCGACGGCGCGGCCGGCATCGTGACCGGCAGCACGGAGATTGCCAGCGGCAATATGGACCTGTCGAAGCGCACCGAGCAGCAAGCGGCCTCGCTGGAAGAAACCGCTTCCTCGATGGAAGAGCTGACGGCCACCGTGCGCCAGAACGCCGATTCCGCGCATACGGCCAGCAAACTGGCGCTGTCGGCGTCGGAAGTGGCGGTCAAGGGCGGCGCCGTGGTCAGCGACGTGGTCGGCACCATGGCCTCGATCAACGATTCCTCGAAGCGCATCGCCGAGATCATCGGAGTCATCGACGGCATCGCCTTCCAGACCAATATCCTGGCCTTGAACGCGGCCGTGGAAGCGGCGCGCGCCGGCGAACAGGGACGCGGCTTTGCCGTCGTCGCCTCGGAAGTGCGCAGCCTGGCCCAGCGCTCGGCGGCCGCGGCCAAGGAAATCAAGGCCTTGATCGACGATTCGGTGTCGAAAGTCGATGCCGGCACCCTGCTGGTCGACAAGGCCGGGCGCACGATGGACGAGGTGGTCGGCAGCGTCAAGCGCGTCACCGACATCATCGGCGAGATCGCCGCGGCCAGCGCCGAGCAGACCGCCGGCATCGAACAGGTGAACAATGCGATTGCCGCGATGGACCAGGCGACCCAGCAGAACGCGGCCCTGGTCGAGCAGTCGGCGGCGGCGGCGGCGGCGGTGCGCGAACAGGCCTCGGTCCTGGTGCGCGCCACGGGCGGCTTCGTGCTGGCGGCCGAGGCGCCACGCAACGAGCCGGCTCCCGCCGCGCCGATCGTGCGCCAACTGCCGGTCACCAGGAAGCCGGCACCGCCCGCGGACGCGGCCAAACCCGCGCCCGTCAAAGTGGCCAAGACCGTCACGCCGATCCGGCGCGCCCAGGCCAAGCCGGACGTGGATTGGGAAGAGTTCTAAGTACTCACCCGTAAATAAATGTGTTTTTGGCTGCCAGAGCCGGCGCGTTGCTGCGTCGGCTCGTGCTTGCAGTGCTCGCACTGCGGCGCGCTCGCCGCCTTGCACCGCATCCGGCTCTGTTTGCCAAAATTCACATTTATTTCCGGTCGAGTACTTAGAGCGCGCCGCCACTTGCGATCAATACAATGTGTAGGTACCTATCCTACACGGGCTCAGGCGGTGTTCCGATACCGGTTCAATAGGGCGGCTCGCATGATTGCAGCACCGAAAACCACTGCTGAATAAACGCAGTTGTCCGGCGAGCAGGTATTTCTCTCAATTGAAAGGAAATCATCATGGCCTCGAATCAAAAGCGCAAGCAAGGCGGCACTCCTGAGCAACATGCGGAAGCCGGCCGTCAATCCCACAAGAACGATGGCAACAAGCAGTCCGGCGCCGGCGCGGGTTCGCGTTCCGGCGCATCCGGCTCGCGCAGCGGCGGCGGCCAGGAGCAGAACCTCGACCAGGGCAGCCAGGGCGGCAGCAAGCAGTCCGGTGCGGGCACCGGTTCGCGTTCGGAAGCAAGCCCGGGCGTGCGCGGCGGCACACCCGAGCAGCATGCGGCGGCCGGGCGCCAAAGCCACAAGAACGACGCAAAGAAGTAAATTGCCTGACTCCCGCATGTGAGGTGACGGGAATGCAAAAGAGCCTGGCGCAGGAATGCGGTCCAGGCTCTTCTTGTTTGGGGCGGCGCGCTCAGATATTGCGCAGCGGCGCCCCTTTCGGCGGCGAGAAGTCGGCCACGTCGTTGATCATGCCGGCGATCTTGGCGTCGCGCGAATGCAGGTGCAGGTCGGAATACTGGTGGATCGCCCACTGCTCGGGCGTCAGTTCGACATGCTTGCGCAGGATCGACTCGGTACGCGCATCGTCGGCGCGCAAGCCTTCGACGATGATGTTGAGCGCGTCCGGGCGCGAACCCGGCGAGGCCGTCGCGTGCGATTTGTGCACCATGAAGCGCGCTGTTTCGCTGGCGTAACGGCGGGTGCCGGCCAGGTACATGATGACCGCGATCGAGGCGACCGCCCCGCCGTTGTACATCACGAATTCGATCGGCGACTTCGACAGGAAGTTGTAGAGGCATAAGCCATCGCTGACATAGCCGCCGTTCGACTGGACCAGCACGTGGGCCGTCTCGATACCGTCCTCGGTCATGTGGCCGACCGCTTCGAATACCCGGTGCACCATGTCGCTGTTGACATCGCCCGACAGGGTGAACCACGCTTCCTTGCTGTGTTTTCCTTGATCTGCGCTCATGGTCTGATGTGTCCCGCAAAGTGTGGACACCAGTTTAACAAATCGAGGAAAAAGCCTGCGCGCATGCATACCAACGGTGCGCGGCCTCTTATCCGTCCCTGCAACATTGACATCGACACGAGGGTGACATATTCTCCTCAGTCTTGATCGGGAGAGACCAGCCTCATGCTGGCGCCGAAGGGGCATCACCCAAAAACTCTCAGGCAAAAGGACCGGTCAGGGGTCGGCGCGCACAGCGCGCAGGACCAACTCTGGAGAGCGGCCGGCAGCGGCCCACCGAAGGGGCAAGCGGACCGATCCGCTATCTCTCAGGTACCAAGGACAGAGGGGCGCGCAGCGCACGTACCGGCCAAGGCCGGCGTGGCGGCTCCCCTATTTTTCTGCCCTGAGGATTCCATGACGCTCAAAGCGACCCCGCTCAATTCCGCACACCGCGCCCTCGGCGCCAAGATGGTCGACTTCGGCGGCTGGGACATGCCCGTCAATTACGGCTCCCAGATCGACGAGCACAACGCCGTGCGTCAGGATGCCGGCATGTTCGACGTCTCGCACATGTGCGTGGTCGACATCGAAGGCGCCAACGCGCGTCCTTTCCTGCGCGGCCTGCTGGCCAATAACGTCGACAAGCTGCAGGTGGCGGGCAAGGCGCTCTACTCGTGCATGCTGAACCTGGACGGCACCGTGATCGACGACCTGATCGTCTACTTCTTCCGCGAAGACTGGTTCCGCCTGGTGGTCAACGCCGGCACCGCCGAGAAGGACGTGGCCTGGATGGGCAAGCAGAACGAGGCCACCAATAGCGGCTTGACGATCACCCAGCGGCGCGACGGCGAGAATGCCATCGCCCTGATCGCCGTCCAGGGTCCGAACGCGCGCGCCAAGGTCTGGCAGGTGCTGCCCGAAACCCAGGCCGCCTCGGAAGCGATGAAACCGTTCAACGTCGTGATCGTCCCGGATACCGCCTTCGGCGAAGTCATGGTCGCGCGCACCGGTTACACCGGCGAAGACGGCTTCGAGCTGGGCTGCCCGGCCGACCGGGTCGAGGCACTGTGGAATGCCCTGGTGAGCGCAGGCGTGAAGCCGGCCGGCCTGGGCGCGCGCGACACGCTGCGCCTGGAAGCGGGCATGAACCTGTACGGCATGGACATGGACGAAACCGTGAACCCGCTCGACGCCGGCCTGGCCTGGACCATCGACCTGGTCTCCGAGCGCGACTTCATCGGCAAGGCCGCGTTGCAGGCCAAGGGCCAGAACGCCCAGTTCATGGGCCTGATCCTGCGCGAAAAAGGCGGCATCCTGCGCGCCCACCAGCGCGTCGTGGCCGCCTCGGGCGAAGCCGGCGAAATCACCAGCGGCACCTTCAGCCCCTCGATGCAGCAGGCGATCGCGCTGGCGCGCCTGCCGATGGATGTCGCGATCGGCGACACCGTGCACGTCGAGATCCGCGACAAGAAGCTCGCCGCCAGCGTCGTCAAGCTGCCATTCGTGCGCAACGGCAAAGTGCTGGCCGTCTAAGATTTATAATACCGCCACAATTCAACCTGGAGCCCCCTGCATGAACATCCCAACCGACCTGAAATACACCGAGTCCCACGAGTGGGTCCGCCTCGAGACCGACGGCACGCTGACCGTCGGCATCACCGAGTACGCACAGGACGCACTGGGCGACATCGTGTTCGTCGAACTGCCACAGGTCGGCAAGACCCTGACCGCCGGCCAGGACGCCGCCGTGGTCGAGTCGGTGAAGGCCGCCAGCGACATCTACGCACCGGTCGCCGGCACCGTCGTCGCCGTCAACCAGCCGACCGCCGACGCGCCCGACTCGATCAACGAAGATGCCTACAGCGCCTGGCTGTTCAAGCTGCAGCCAGCCGACGCCAACGCGATCGGCAGCCTGCTCGACGCCGACGCCTACAGCAAGACGACCGGCAATTAAGACGATGTAGAACGCCCCGCGGCGCGCCTGGCGCGTCCCGCGGGGCCGTCGCAGAACAGTCCCGCATCCCCATCCATCGACCGGCCGGCCCAGCAGCCTCCGTCACTTCTTTTTGGCCATCACCATGACCCGCACCAGTCTCACCCAACTCGAAGAGCGCGATTCCTTCATCCCGCGCCACATCGGCCCATCTGAATCCGAAGAAGCGGCGATGCTGTCGACCCTCGGCTACGAATCGCGCGCCGCGCTGATCGACGCGGTCGTTCCCGCCAACATCCGCCGCAAGGACAAGCTCGACCTGGGCCAGTTCTTCGAGCCGCTGCCGGAACAGGCCGCCCTCGGTAAACTCAAGGCGATCGCGGCCAAGAACAAGGTCATGAAGTCGGTCATCGGCCAGGGCTATTACGGCACCCACACCCCGGGCGTCATCCTGCGCAACATCTTCGAGAACCCGGCCTGGTACACCGCCTACACGCCTTACCAGCCGGAGATCTCGCAGGGCCGCCTGGAAGCGATCCTGAACTTCCAGCAGATGATCACCGACATGACCGGCATGGGCATCGCCAACTCGTCGATGCTCGACGAAGGCACGGCCGCCGCCGAAGCCATGACCCTGGTCCAGCGCGTCGGCAAGTCGGCCTCGAAAGTGTTCTACGTCGCCGACGACGTGCTGCCGCAAACGCTGGAAGTGATCAAGACCCGCGCCGAGCCGATCGGCGTCGAAGTGCGCACCGTCGCCGCCGCCGAGATCGAGTCGCTCGACGACACCTGCTTCGGCGTGCTGCTGCAATACCCGGGCGTGAACGGCGAAGTGCGCGACTACCGCATCGCCTGCGAAAAGCTGCATGCCGCCGGCGCGATGGTGATCGTGGCCGCCGACCTGCTGGCCCTGACCATGCTCACGCCGCCGGGCGAATGGGGCGCGGACGTGGTCGTCGGTAACAGCCAGCGCTTCGGCGTGCCGCTCGGTTTCGGCGGCCCGCACGCCGGCTACCTGGCCACGCGCGACGAATTCAAGCGTTCGATGGCGGGCCGCCTGGTCGGCGTCAGCGTCGACGCGCAAGGCAACCAGGCCCTGCGCCTGGCCCTGCAAACGCGCGAGCAGCACATCCGCCGCGAAAAGGCGACCTCGAACATCTGTACCGCCCAGGTGCTGCTGGCCGTGATGGCCGGCATGTACGCGGTCTACCACGGCCCGCAAGGCCTGACCCGCATCGCCCGCCGCGTGCACCGCATGACCGGCATCCTGGCGACCGGCCTGAAGCAAATGGGCCTGGAGCTGGCCAACGCCACCTTCTTCGACACGCTGACCGTCAAGACCGAGCGCGCGGCCGAACTGCACGGCGCCGCGAACGAGGCCGGCGTCAACCTGCGCCGCGTCGACGACAAGCACGTCGGCCTGTCGCTGGACGAAACCACGACCCGCGAAGACATCGCCCTGCTGTTCTCGGTGTTCGCGAACGGCGCCGCCATCCCCGACGTCGAGACGCTCGACAAGGACGCGCTCGACGCCTTCCCGCAGGCCCTGGCGCGCACCAGCGCCTTCCTGAGCCACCCGACCTTCAACCGCTACCACGCCGAGCACGAGATGCTGCGCTACCTGCGCGCGCTGGCCGACAAGGACCTGGCGCTGGACCGCACCATGATCCCGCTCGGTTCGTGCACCATGAAGCTGAACGCGACCTCGGAAATGATCCCGGTCACCTGGCCCGAGTTCTCGAACATCCACCCGTTCGCCCCGGACGAGCAGACCGTCGGCTACCGCGAGATGATCTGCCAGCTGGAAGACATGCTGTGCGCCGTCACCGGCTACGCGGCGATCTCGCTGCAGCCGAACGCCGGCTCGCAGGGCGAGTACGCAGGCCTCCTGGTGATCCAGAAGTACCACCAGTCGCGCGGGGAAGGCCACCGCAACATCTGCCTGATCCCGTCCTCGGCGCACGGCACCAACCCGGCATCGGCCAACATGGTCGGCATGCAGGTGGTGGTCACGGCCTGCGACGAGAACGGCAACGTCGATCTCGCCGACCTCAAGAAGAAGGCCGAGCAGCACAGCGCCAACCTGGCCTGCGTGATGGTCACCTACCCGTCCACGCACGGCGTGTTCGAAGAAGGCATCCAGGAATTGTGCGAGATCGTCCACGCGCACGGCGGCCAGGTCTACATCGACGGCGCCAACATGAACGCGCTGGTCGGCGTGGCCGCGCCGGGCGCCTTCGGCGGCGACGTCAGCCACCTGAACCTGCACAAGACCTTCTGCATCCCGCACGGCGGCGGCGGTCCCGGCGTCGGCCCGATCGGCGTCGGCGCCCACCTGGCGCCCTTCCTGCCGAACCAGCGTTCGACCGGCTATGTGCGCAGCGAAGACGGCATCGGCGCGGTCAGCGCCGCGGCCTACGGCTCGGCGTCGATCCTGCCGATCTCGTGGATGTACATCGCGATGATGGGGGCCGAAGGATTGACCCACGCCACCGAAACGGCAATCCTGAACGCCAACTACATCGCCCGCCGCCTGGCGCCGCACTATCCGGTGCTGTACACGGGCCATGACGGCCTGGTCGCGCACGAGTGCATCATCGACCTGCGTCCGCTGCAGGACAAGACCGGCATTTCGAACGAGGACGTCGCCAAGCGCCTGATGGACTTCGGCTTCCACGCCCCGACCATGAGCTTCCCGGTGCCGGGCACGCTGATGATCGAGCCGACCGAGTCGGAGTCAAAGATCGAGATCGACCGCTTCATCGAGGCGATGATCACGATCCACGCCGAGATCGTCAAGGTCGAGCGCGGCGAGTACGACAAGATGGACAACCCGTTGAAGGGTGCGCCGCACACGGCCGAAGTGGTGACCGCCGACGACTGGCAGCACACCTATTCGCGCGAAGTGGCGGCCTTCCCGGTGGCCTCGCTGCGCAAGAAGAAGTACTGGCCGCCGGTGGGCCGTGCGGACAACGTGTACGGCGACCGTAACCTGTTCTGCGGTTGTGCGCCGATCAGCGATTACGAGTAAGCCTCAGGTAGCAAGTTAAACGGCGGCGTGGAGAGTCATCTCCACGCCGCCGTTATCGTTTCCAGGCGCCGTCCTGCTTACTTGGCGGCCGATACCCGCCAGATCACATTGCCCACGTCGTCGGCAAACAGCAAGGCCCCTTCCGCATCCTGCGCCAGGCCAACCGGCGCGCCGAACAGCTGCTTCTCGTCGGCCGAATGGAAGCCGGTCACGACCGGCTGCGCCGCCCCGGTCGGCATGCCGTTTGCGAACGGCACATAGACGATCTGGTAACCGCTCAGCGGGGAACGGTCCCAGCTGCCATGTTCGCTCACGAAGGCGCCGCCCTTGTACTGCGGCAGGCCGTTCCCGGTATAGAACAGCAGTCCGAGTGCGGCGACGTGCGAACCGAGGGCATAGTCCGGCTTGATGGCTTTCTTGACCAGGTCGGGCCGCTGCGGCATGACGCGGTGGTCCACGTTCTGGCCAAAATAGCTGTAGGGCCAGCCATAAAAGCCCTTTTCCTGGACCGAGGTCATATAGTCAGGCACCAGGTCGGCGCCGATTTCATCGCGCTCGTTGACGATGGCCCAGAGTTTTCCGGACTGCGGTTCGAATTGCAGGCCGGTCGGATTGCGCAGGCCCGAGGCGAACACCCGGCTGCCGCCGTTGGCCGTATCGACTTCCAGCACGGCGGCGCGGCGGTATTCCACCTCCATGCCGTTCTCCGTGATATTGCTGTTCGAGCCGCTGCCGACATACAGCTTCTTGCCATCGGGACTGGCCACCAGCGCCTTGGTCCAGTGGTGATTGACGGTGCTGGGCAGGTCGCCAAGCTCGGTGCCCGGGTCCGACATCTTCGTTTCGCCCGGCGTGTATTTGTACTTCATGATATTGCCGGTGTTGGCGACATATAAGGTATCGCCGACCAGCTGGATGCCGAAGGGCGAGTGCAGCTGCTCGATGTAGACGTGCTGTTCCCACTCGCCTGTGCCGCCGGCCTTCTTGCGCAGCAAGGTCACGCGGTTGCCGCCCTTGCCGCCCTTGCCGGAACGACCCTTGATCATGCCGGCGATGACCTGTTTCGGCGTGGTGACGGCTTCCTCGCCGGGACCGTTTCCTTCCACGACCAGCACGTCCCCGTTCGGCAAGACCAGCAGCGTGCGCGGATGCAGCAGCCCGGAGGCGATCTTTTCGATCTTCAGGCCGGCGGCCACCTTGGGCGCGCCATCGCCTTTCCAGCCGACGCCGTCAGGCACCTTCATCGGCGGCACCATGAAGTCCTGCGCCTTCGGCAGCACCGGATTGGCGCCGATCTGGCGGGCGGGATCGACCCGTTCCTTGTCCCCGCAGCCGGTCAATACCAGCGACGACACGGCCACCAGGCCCAGTACATTGAACCACCCTTGCTGATGCTTGATCACGGTCTCGCTCCTTGAAATTGCGTTGTTTCCCCAGCCAGGAGGATGCGGCCCAGGCCCATCGCCAGTACCGTCACGATCGACAGCCATACCGCCGCGGGCATCACCGCATAGGCGTCGCGGCTATGCACGAAGGCATTCATCAGCGCCGCCAGGATGGCGATCACGTTGAGCCAGAAATTGGCCTTTTCGCCGCGCACGCGGACCCGGTTCTTTCCGAACCAGACCCGCCCGAGATTGATCAGCTGCGGCAGGATCGCGAACACCAGCCCGATGCTGACCAGCCAGGCGGCGCTCTTCATCCAGAACACATTGGCCGTCTTGGCATAGATGACGTCGAAGATCAGGACGCCGACAAAAAACCCGAATGGAATCGGGTCGAGCACATTGAATACCGCCGACGTCACGCTGAAGCGGGACCCGTTCGTTTCTACTGTCATGACCAGCCCTCTTGAGTTTGTACTAAGTCGAACCAAGGTTAGCAGGACAAATGAAACGATGTCGCGTTATTGAAATGATATTTACAGGGACGGCGGGAAGTCGCGTCGAATAAAGACGGCCGGCATTGCGCCGGCCGTCCCGTCGGGCTTTTTAGAGGAAGACTAGTCGCGCCGCGAGGCCAGGCGCAAATGCGGCCGCGGCGACTTGCGCCGCTCCACCTTCGGCGCGGCGCTGGCATCGCGCCGGCCGTCCTTGAGCACCTCGCGCATGTCGGGTTCGGCCAGGTTCGAGACCCGTGCGGGCGCTGCGGACGGCGCCACGGCTTCGTCGAGACGAAAGCTCGCCACCGCCTTCGACAGCGTCAGCGCCTGCATCTGCAGGGAGCGCGCCGCGTCCGCCGCTTCTTCGACCAGCGAACAGTTACGCAGCGTGACCTGGTCCATCTGGACGATCGCCTCGTTCACTTCCGACAAACCGCTGGCCTGCTCGAGGTTGGCCGAACTGATCTGGTTAATGATGTCGCCCACCTGCTGCACCGACATGGCGATGGTGGCCATGCTGCTGCCGGCCTGCGCGGCAAAGGCGGTGCCGCCCTCGATCTCGGCCACCGATTGGTTGATCAGTTCGCGGATTTCGCGCGCGGCGCTGCCGGTGCGCAGCGCCAGCGAGCGCACTTCGCCGGCCACCAGCGCGAACTCGCGTCCCTGTTCGCCGGCGCGCGCGGCCTCCAGCGCGGCGTTCAGGGCCAGCGTGCCGGTTTCGACGGCGATCGCATCGATCTGCTGCGAGATCGCGCCGATCCGGCCGGCACTGTCCTTGACCGAGGCCATGGTCGTCACCAGCCGGTCGGTCACCGTCCCGCCCTGCTGGGCGACGTTCGAGGCCGACTCGGCGAGCCGGTTGGCGGCCTGCGCGCTGTCGGCGGTGAGGTTCACCGTGGCGGCCAGTTCCTGCATCGAGGAGGCCGTATGTTCGAGCGAGCTGGCGCGGAACACGGCGCGCGTGGTCAGGTTCAGGTTCCCCAGCGCCAGGTCGCGCGAGGCCGAGCCGATCGAACGGGCCGATTCGAGGATGGTGCGCAGCGTGCCGTTCAGGTTGCGGATACTGGCATTCAACGCGCGCGAGGTTTCCGCCAGTTCGTCGTTGCCGTAGGTCCGGTCCTTGACCGTCAGGTCGCCGCTGGCCAGGTCGAGCGCGGCCGCGCCGATACTGCGGATCTCGCCCAGCAGGGCGCGCCGCACCGCCACCGTGATCCCCAGCGAGACGCCGATCGCCAGCAGCACCACCAGCGGCATCATCCAGGTCATGGCCTCGAAGTCGGCGGCGGCGCTGTCGGAGGCCTGCTCCGACAGGGTCTGTTCGAGCTGGGACAAGGCATTGAGGCGCTGGGCGACGTCGGCAAACGCGGTTTCCGCCTTGCTCATGGCGTTGGCGCTGATCGACTGGTCGTCGCGCGCCAGCTCGATGACGTCGACCACCGCCTGCACGTAGCGCCGGTAGGCGGCGGCGGCGCCGTCGACATAGCGCCGTTCGGCGCCGCCCGCGGGCGTGATCACGGCCAGGCGCCGCAGGCCGGCCTCGGTCAGCGCATGCTGCTGGTGGATGTCGCGGATCAGGGGCGCGATCCGGCTCTTGGCGAAGCTGCCGCCGATCCAGGTCTGGAGCTGGTAGATTTCGGCGTGGCCGCGCTGCGCCGTCGCCACCAGCGCCGCGGCGGCGCGCATGTGGGCGGCGCGGCGCCCGACGATGTCTTCGAGCGAGGCGTTCTGGCGCACCATCGCGTACCAGGCGCCGCAGGACAGCATGATCAGCAGCACCAGCACGATCGCCGGCGCCAGCAGCAGTTTCGGACCGAGCTTCAGGCGCGCCAGCATCTCAGCGCCCCTTGATCGAGAAAATCGACGCGGCGCCGGTTGCCGCGTCGGGAAAATGGCGGAGCTTGTGCATGATGGCCTCGGAGTAAAAAAATGCGCGATATTTCTTTAACGCATTCGGCCAATCTACGGCATGGCCCCCGGGCCGCCCTTGAGTTGGATCAACACCATCCCGCAGGTGGACAATTGCAGACAGGTCGGTGACACTAGCGGCATGAAGATTGCCGTCCACCTGGCCCGGCACCGGCGCCTGGTGGCGTTGGGCGGCCTGTCCCTCTTGTTGCACCTGCTCGCGTTGGCCTGGATCGACACCCTGAGCGCACCGCCCGCGCCCGCCATCGGCACGCCGATGGCGCTGCGCCTGGTGCGCGCCGACGCCCCCGCGGCGCCGGCAGCGGCGTCCGCGCCGGCCCGGACGCGGCCGCTGCCGGCGCCGCGCGCGCGCTCTGCCAGCGGGACGCGCGCCGCCGCCGCCCACGCGCCGTCCGCCCCCGGCGCGGGCCAGGGCGACGCGGCCGCGACCTCCGCGCCCGCGGCCGCGCCCGGCGCGCTGCCGCTGCAAATGCCGGGCCGCTACCGCGTGCGTCCGCCGCCCTCGGCCACCCTTCAATATGCGGTCACGCGCAGCGCGCCCGGCCAGGCGGCGGTGGCCGGGGCGCCGGCGCAGCTGGTCTGGGACGCGAAGGACAGCGGCTACCGCCTGCGCGTCGAGGGCGTGCTCGGGGTGCTGGAAAGCGAAGGCGGCGGCGACGACGCCGGCATCGCGCCGAACCAGTCGACCGAGCGCGGGGCGGCCGGCGGCGACGTCAGCATCCGCTTCAACCGCGATACCCAGCGTATCGAGTCGGGTCCGTCGAGCAGCAGCGCGGCGCTGTACCAGGGCAGCCAGGACCGGGCCTCGGTGCTGATGCAGCTGGCCGGCATCGGCCTGGCCGAGCCGGACCAGATGCAGGACGTGATCGACATCGTCGTCGGCGGCATCGGCGGCGCCCAGATCGTGCGCTTCCAGGTGCTGGGAAGCGAGGAGGTGGTGACCGGCGCCGGCACCTTGCGCGCCATGCACCTGGTCCAGCTGGCCGGCGCGGGCGAGCGCCGCGTCGACCTGTGGCTGGCGCCGGAACGCCAGTGGCTGCCCATCCAGTTGCGCGTGACCGAGCCCGATGGCACGGTGTCGAACCAGGTGGTCACCAGCATCGAGAGCGCGCCGAATCCGCCAGCCCCATGACAAAGGGCCGGCGCATTGCCGGCCCTTTCAGCGCCACGCCGGAAGCGTCAAGCCAGCTTGGCCGCGTGCTCGCGCGTCGCGTGGAACACCAGCTTCGGCCAGCGTTCCTGGGTCAGGCGCAGGTTGACGCCGGAGGTGGCCAGGTAGGCCATGTTCCCGGCCGCGTCGTAGGCCACGTTGTGGCCCAGCTGCACCTCGAAGTCGGACAGGGATTTCTTGTCCTCGCTCGAAACCCAGCGCGCGCTGCTGATGCTGCTCGACTCGAACACCGCGTCCACGCCGTATTCGTTGAGCAGGCGGCTGGCCACCACTTCGAACTGCAGCACGCCGACCGCGCCCAGGATCAGGTCCGAGCCCAGCACCGGCTTGAAGACCTGCACCGCGCCCTCTTCGCCCAGCTGCTGCAAGCCCTTGTGGAGCTGCTTCATCTTCAGCGGATTACGGATCCGCACGGTGCGGAACAGGTCCGGCGCGAAGTACGGGATGCCGGTGAAGGTCAGCATCTCGCCTTCCGAGAAGCTGTCGCCGATCTGCATGTTGCCGTGGTTCGGCAAGCCGATGATGTCGCCCGCGTAGGCTTCCTCGACCTGTTCGCGCGAGGAAGCCATGAAGGTCACCACCGACGACAATTTCACTTCCCGGCCCAGGCGCAGGTGCTTGACCTTCATGCCCTTTTCGAAACGCCCCGAGCACACGCGCAGGAAGGCGATGCGGTCGCGGTGGGCCGGGTCCATGTTGGCCTGGATCTTGAAGACGAAGCCCGAGAACTTCGGCTCGGCCGGTTCCACGGCGCGCACCGTCGCATCGCGCTCGCGCGGCGCCGGCGCCCAGTCGACCAGGGCCGACAGGATCTCGCGCACGCCGAAGTTGTTGATGGCCGAACCGAAGAAGACCGGGGTCTGCACGCCCGACAGGAAGCGTTCGAGATCGAACGGGTGGCTGGCGCCGTGCACCAGTTCCACTTCCATCTTGAGCTGCTCGATCTCGAGCGGGAACATCTCGGCCAGCTTCGGATTGTCGATCCCCTTGAGGATCTCGAAGGCGCCGTCGGCCTTTTCTTCACCGGCTTTGAACAGCATGATCTCGTCGTTCAGCAGATGGTACACGCCGCGGAAGTTCTTGCCCATGCCGATCGGCCAGGTGACCGGCGCGCATTCGATCTTCAGCACCGATTCGAGCTCGTCGAGCAGCTCGAGCGGGTCGCGCGTTTCGCGGTCGAGCTTGTTCATGAAGGTGACGATCGGCGTATTGCGCATGCGGCAGACATCGAGCAGCTTGATCGTCTGCGCTTCCACGCCCTTGGCCGCGTCGATCACCATCAGCGCCGAGTCGACGGCGGTCAGCACGCGGTAGGTGTCTTCCGAGAAGTCCTGGTGGCCCGGGGTGTCGAGCAGGTTGATCACGTGGTCGCGGAACTCGAACTGCATGACCGAGGAGGCGACCGAAATGCCGCGCTGCTTCTCGATGTCCATCCAGTCGGAGGTGGCATGGCGGCCGCTCTTGCGGCCCTTGACGGTACCGGCGAGCTGGATCGCGCCCGAGAACAGCAGCAGCTTCTCGGTCAGCGTGGTCTTACCGGCATCGGGGTGGGAAATGATGCCGAAGGTGCGGCGGCGCGCCACTTCGCGTGCGATGGCCGCCGCGGGACGCGCGGACAGCGCGGCGTCGTTGTCGAGGGTGTCGTCGCCGGAGGCGTTAGCGAGGATGTCGGAATCGTTGGACATAGTCGAGCCCATTGGCCCAGATAAAGAAAACCCTCGATTTTACCGATTCCGGGGCCGCTCGTGTAAATAGAATGAAAAACGGGACAGGCGCAGCGCTGCCCCTGTCCCGTATGTCCGCCCTGCTTCGGCGCTTACTCGCGCACGCGGCGCCAGCCGCCCTTGCTCGCCGCGGCCGAGATGGCCGCCTGCACGGCCGAGTCGCCCATCGAGCCGTCGGCATTCGTCGTGATCTGGCGCGCGTTGCCTTTCGGCAGCGTGATCAGGATCGATCCCACCGCCGCCGCCGAGTTCGACAGCGTCTGGCCGGCGATCATGACCGGCGCGCTGGTGCCGTCCACCGTCATCGAGGTCAGCGCCGCGCCGGTGCAGGCGTTGACCTGGTAGACGTTGCTGGTACCGCCCACCTTGCAGCTCGACGAGGAGCTCGGCGTGTTGGTCACGATGTTCAGGCCGCCGTAGATGACTTGCGGGTCGAGGTTGACGCGCTCGCCGGCGTTCTGGTCGAAGTCGACATACCAGCCCTGCTGGGTCGACAGGTCGATCTTGACGCCATTGATCGTGTAGGCGGTGCTGGTGCCCGCCACTTTCGCCAGGCTCTGCTTGGCCATGGTCGAGGCGCCGCGCCACTGCGCGCTGCTGATCGTCGTGCCGGAATCCTTGAGCACATAGGTGCTCTGGACGTCGGTGTTGGGAATGTCGGCCAGGTCGAGCAGGCGCCCGGTGCCGAAGGCCACGACCCGGGTCAGCGCGCTGGTCTCGGTGCCGTCGGCGGCCACGCCGCTGACCTGGCACATCGTCACTTCGGGCCGGGTGGTGACCGGCTGCTTGACGCCGGCGTCGCCCATCTTCAGGACCGTGGCGGTGCCGCCCTTGGTGAAGTCGAAGCGCCACATCTGGCCCTGGTTGTCGCCGCCGTACACATAGGTCACCAGCGCATCGGTATGCGGGTTTTCCGAAATGGCCGTGATGCGCGCGAACCCGACCGGGGTCGCCACGTCGACCACGCCGGGCGTGCCCACTTTCGACAGCACGCGGCCGGTGGCGATGTCGACCACGTACAGGTAGCCGCGCCCGTTGCCGCCGGCGACGCCGTCGGTGCCGGGCACGTTGTTGTAGCCCGAGCTGAGGAAGGCGACCCAGTGTTCGACCTTGGCGGCATCGGTCCACTTGCCGATCTGCGCGCTGCCGAACGAGAGGCCGAGGTCGGCATCGAAGTTGTCGCCGCTGCACACGGCCGGATCGGCGCACAGTTCCCACAGCGCGGTCGGGTTCTCGGGGTCGGTGACGTCGAGCGCGTAATAGCCGCGGCCACCCGCGTTCAGGCCGGCCACCAGCACCGAGCGCCATTCGCCGCCGATCTTCACGTCGGCCACTTCCGGCGAGCCGTCGACGCTGAACTGGTGGTTGGTCGCATACGTGGTGCTGGCCTGCGCGTACAGCTTCTTCATCGTGATGCGCGGCGCGTAGGCCCACAGCTCGTCCCCGGTCGAGGCGTTGAAGGCATGCAGCATGCCGTCGTTGGCGCCGACGAACACGGTCGGCTGGCGATCGAGATTGTCCTGCTGGAAGTCGAAATAGGACTTTTCGGGATAGGCCTTGCGCGGGTCGCGCAGGTAGGCCGGCTTGGACGAGGCGATATCGCCCAGCACGATCGGCAGCGGCGCCGAGAGGCCGGCCGGAATCGTCGCCGTCTTGGTATAGGCGCGCAGCAGGGTATCGTTGGCGTGCTGCTGCTGGCCGCGCAGCCAGTTGACGATGTTGGCGCCGTTGTCGACGATCTTGCGGTCGCTCGGATTGAGCGTCGCGCATTGCGACAGCAGGCTGCACTTGTCCTTGAACCAGGCCTGCTCGGTGAGGGTCATGGCCAGGTAGTCGAATTTCTTCAGGCCGCCGTTTTCCAGGTCGAGCATCAGGATGCGGCGGTCGTCGCCGTCGGCGCGCACCTTGCGCCCGACGATCTCGGACGAATTCCAGGTCGCCTTCGGCTCGACCGCGCCGGTGACGATGTTGATCTTGCGGCCCTGCAGTTCGCCGAACCAGCGCACCGTGGTGAAGGTGGCGGCGAAGATGTCGTTATCGGCCTGCGACACGTTCGGCGTCGAGGTGGCGGCAGCGGCGGCGGCGCCGATCTTGATCTCGATATTGGCCAGCGCCGCGCGCAGGCCCTCGATCACCTGCAGCGGTTCGGAGGCGCTGAAATACTTGCCGTGGCCATTGATCGCGGCATGCCAGAGGTCGTCCACGCGCGACTGGTAGGCGGCGCCGCCGGAATTGTCCTCGGTGCTCGGGTTGGGCCAGACATAGGCGCCGCCGCCGTTCCACGGACAGCCGCTGGAGGCGCCGGTGACGAGCTTGTAGAAATCGCTGCCGGCCTTGGGCGCGGTATCGTACTTCGGGTCGTAGTTCATGATGCCGTCCACGCCCAGGCCGAGCGTGTAGGTATTCATGTGCAGGCGCGTGTTTTCGCCGGCGGCGGCGGCCACCAGGCCGTCGGCGTCGTTCCAGTTCTCGAGCTGCGGACGCAGCGACGTCGCCTTGTCGTTCGCGCCGCCGTTGTACCAGTAGAGGGCGATGTCGGCCAGCGAATTGCCGGTCTGGGTACGCTCGTCGACGCAACCCTTGGCGCGCGAGCAGAAGCGCGTGGTGCTCTCGATGTTGTCGTTGCTGAGCACGTCGTCGGCGGCGGCGCCGTTCCAGTAACCGTCGGTGGTGACGAAGGTGAAGTTCTGCTGGCAGGGGTACTGGATCACCTCGTTGCCGGAGGTGTAGTTGTACGGCGCGCGGTTCGCGTACATCTTGCCGATCGCATGCAGGGCCTGGCGGATCGGGGTCGAGCCGCTGGTCGACATCCCGTACAGGGACGTGTACCAGCTGCTGCGCGACGTGCCCGAGAACGGCTTGGGCGACTTCATCGTCCCTTCCGCGGCGGCCACCGACAGCGCCACGATACCGACGTTGTAGTTGTCGCCGATCGGCTGGAAGGCGTGGCCGACGGCCGTTTTCATCATCTGGTTGCGCGTCTTGTAATAGGCGTACCAGTTGGCGAAATTGGTCATCTCTTCGTCGTAGGTGCAGCTGGCGGCGGCGCAATCGGTACGCCCCGCCGCCTTCGGATAGCTGGTGCGGGTGGCGACGATGTCGGTGCGCGCGAACACCGAGGCGCCGAGCGGCGTGACGCCGGTGGGCACGCCGTCGGTGGCGCCGGCGGTGGTGCCGAAGCTGAGGTAGGTCGTCTTGCTGGCGGTGTTGTTCGAGAGCGAACCCAGGACGATGTTGTCGCCGTCGGCGTCGAGCGCGGTGGTGACCAGGCAAACGACGTTGCTGGCGGCCGCTTCGCACAGCGGCGTGGTGTTGTTGGTGCCGCCGACATAGGCCTTGATGCTGCCGCCGGTCCCGACCTTGTTCTTGATCGCGAGCGCCACCGCCGCCGCGTTGGCGCCCTTGGCCAGTTGCAGGGTGCTGGAAAAGAGCTGGGTGCCGCCGAAGGAGAGGCCCGAGAGGACCTGGTTCTTGCTGCCGTTGGACGTGCCCGAGACACTCAGGAGCGCGGTCACCGAGCTGCCCGAGGAAACGATCAGGTCGCGTCCCGCGCGGCTGCCGTCCGACACCAGCGTGCACGGGCCGACCGCCTTGCCGCTGGTGCCCACCGGGCAGCTGATCGGCACCACCGCCACCACGCTGGTGCTGTCGACGGTGATGCCGAAGCTCGAGCAGGCCGGCACGCCGGTCACGGTGGGCGTGCGCACGCAGGCGGTGTACTGGGCGGCGAGACCGGTCTTGGCGATGATCGACGCGGCCAGCGCATTGGCCAGCGCGGCCTGCTTGGTGCTCGTGTTGGTGCCGCTGCTGGCCGTTACCGCCGCGTTGGTCAGCGTGAAGGTGCCGTTCGGTTCGACCACCGAGACGTTGTTGATGGTGGTCGAGCTGGTGTAGGTCGATGCACCGATCGTGATGGTGCCGTACCAGTCCGGGTTGCGCGCCGGGTCCGAGAAGCGCGGATACTTGAACGTGCCGACGTACTTGGCCTGGCAGTTGGTCAGGGCGCGGCTGTCGCACCAGCGCACGCGCGCCGGTTCCGGATAACCGGCCGGTGCCGGCGCGTTCACCGCCGTCACGCGGCAGTTGGTCAGCGTGGTGTCGGTGCAGTATTCGGCGATGTTGATCGCGTAATAGTATGGGTTTGCCAGGAAGGACTGCGCGGTATAGCGCACGTCGTTCGGGAAGGCGTAGCCGCTGGTGTTGGCGCTGCAGTTGCTGCCGCTGTCGCACCAGCGCAGATCGGGAAAGCCGGTGACCAGGTTGGTGCTGTTGACCGCGGCGCCCAGCAGGTCGGTGTTGTTGACGTTGAAGGCGTCGGTCGTGACCGAGGTCCAGGCGCTGGTATTGGTCCGCGTCATCGAGTCGTAGGACACGCCGGTGCTGGTCACCGGCGGCAGGTAGCGCACTTTCGGGTTGTAGTACTGCTTGTTGAAGTCGGCGCTGGCGAAAGGCGGATCGCCGATGCGGCAGCTGCGCGTGCCGCCGGCCATCGTCGCGCGCGAGCGGCAGGTACTGGTGTCGTCGACGTAGTCGGGCGTGAAAGTGCTCGTCATCGAGCCCGAGTTATCGTACAGGAGCATCAGGTTCGGCTTGACGGTGCCGGTGCCGGTGATGTTCAGCAGCGGCAGCTGCGAAATGCTGGTCGGCGCGGCCTGCGCCGCCGGAGCCAGCAAGATCAGTGCGAACAGGGAGAGAAGACGGTTCATGCGTGTATCCATTTCATTGGCCGAACATGGCGCGGTACGCTGTGCGGAGGCCTTAGCCGCCGATCAGCACCACCATCTGGTTGACGACATTGCCGCCGCGCGCGCCGTCCATGCGCGCGGTGATCAGGTAGTGTACGCGCGGCACCTTGGCGTAGCGCGGGGTCGACAGCGCCAGGCTGTCGCCCGGCGCCATGGTCGCGCCCAGCGCGGACGGGTTGTCGCTGGTCTGGACGCAGGCGTTGTCCTTGTGGTTATAGGGCAGCGGCAGGTTGCACATGCGGTGAATCACGTACTCGATGCGCTGGGTACCGACTTGCACGATGCGCGAACCGCTCCAGAAACGCGGCGTGCGCACACTCAGCGTGGTGTCGTAGATGGCGTTGTAGCCGCCGGCCGCGACGTTGGTGTCGAGCAGTCCCTTGTTGGTGCGGGCGGTGGTGCCGAGCCACTGGAAACCCTGGTGCAGGCCGTAGTCGACCGCGCGGCTCTGGGCCGAATCGTAGGCCAGGTTGGAGGCCGTCAGCGTGGTCGTGTTGCTCGACTTGAGCAGGTAGATGCTCGAGATGAGCATCACCAGCAAGATGATCAGGGTGACCGGCAAGGCGATGCCGGCCTGGTTCGACAAGGGGCGCTTCATGATGGTTTCCAGTCCGCGTTACGCAGCGCGACCACGGTTTCGAAGACGCGATAGCGGTAGCAGCGCCAGTCCACCGTCTCGTTCGGCACCGCGAGGTCGACGCTGACCGGTACCGCCGTCACGCCGAGCGGCTCCTCGCTGGCGAACACGCTGGGCCGGGAGGCGGTGGCGGCGCACACGCCGTTCGCGCCCGGGCGCTCGCGCGTCTTGCTGCGCGCGACCACGGCGATGCGCACGGCCGCCATGCGCTCGTAGTCGCCGGGGCCGCCGGTCACGGCGTCGCCGTCGGCGTCGATCATCGTGGCCGACCAGAGACCCACGCGCATCCCCTTGCGGTTGGCGAAGGCGCTGCTGGCGCGGGTATCGAAGCCGTATTGCGCCTTGATCGAGACGATGTTGTCGGCCACCGTCGCCGGGGCCGCGTTCGAGCCGGCCATGTCGGTCGAGCGCAGGCGCAGGAAGCCGTTGTTCACCGACCAGGTGTGCAGCGACAGCGAGGCGGCCGGCCCGAGGTTGAAGACCCGGGTCTTGCTGCCCTTGAAGGTAGGGCCGAGCGCGCCCGTGTTGAAGCGGAAGTTGGCGCCGCCGGCGACCATGATCCACGGCTTCTCGTCGGGCTTTTGCGAGATCTGCGCCAGCGCGCAGTCGCCCTCGCGGTCTTCCGGCGCGACCACCACCACGTCGCCCAGGCCGAAACCGTAGGGCTCGCGGTCGACGTCGAGGCGGGTGCCGCCGTTGTAGTCGGTGACCATGCGCATGGTGCCGGTACCGGTCAGCGAACTGCCCGAATACAGGCTGATCACGTCCGGTGCGCTGCCGTTCGACTCGATGATGACCGGCGCCATCGGACGCACGGTGACGCCCTCGCGATCGGCCTCGGCCAGCACATAGCCGGCACTGTCGGTGAAGCGCGTATTGCAGCCCAGCAGGAGCGGGTCGTTCAGGCCGAAGCCGGCCTGGGTGGCGTCGCCGCTGATCGAGAACATGGCCAGCATCCCGTTCTGCATCGAGTCCGAGCTGCCCAGCGCGGCCTGCTTGCTTTGTTCGGAGCCGGTGATCAAGCGCACCGCCAGCACCAGGGCCAGCAGGCCGATCGCCAGGCTGACCAGCAGTTCGACCAGGGAGAAGCCGTGCGCGCGCGAAGATGGGTGTCGCATGCCGTCTCCTAGATGTAGGCACGCACGGTGTGCGTGTTGCGCGGCGCGTCGGCCTTGCGCTGCCAGCTGATCGCGATCGTCACGTTCGCCGGCAGTCCGCCGGCACTCGGAGCGACCGTGACCTCCACCTGCGCGCCCGGGATGCTTGTCCTGGTCGCGCCGAACCAGGGCGCCAGGCGTGTGCCCGGCGTGGCGCCGGCGGCCAGTGCGTAGGCGGCCAGGTTGTCGGCATCGGTGCTGATCACGCCGACCAGGCGTTCGGCGGCGATCGTGGCTTCGGCGCGCATGCTGGCGTCGGACAAGGCGGAATAGGCGCGTGCCTGCAGGCCGATCGTGCCCAGCAGGCCGATGGCCAGCAAGACTGCGGCGAGGAGCGCTTCGACCAGGGCGATGCCGCCCTGGCGCTGGATTGGTCGACGCATCATGGCGGGCACCTTTGGGGGTCGGTCGCGGCAAGCGCGGGTTTGCAGCGAATGGCGTTGCCGGCCAGCGTCAGCACGATGGCGGTGACCGGTGCGGCGCTCGCCTGCGCCCCCGCGGGCGTGAAATCGATGCGCTCGAGGCGCCCGCCGAGGGCGGGATCGACCCAGCCGAGCGGCGTGAAATACACGGTGCGCGCGGCGGCCGGCGTGGTCGTGGGGACGAGTTGGGCGCTGGGCGGGAGCGCGTCGGCGCGGCGCACCAGCGAGGTGAAGCCGTTCGCCCCTTTCGGGTCGCCGCTGGCGGGACCGGTGGCGCTCGACCAGTTGGTGCTGCCTTCATTGCAAGGTTCGTCCGAACGCGGGAAACAAATGTCGATCTGCCAGTCGAACTGGCCGTTGCCGGCGTTCGCGCTCAGCACCAGGCGGCTGGTACCGTTCTGGGTCAGGGCCTGGTTGCGCGCCAGGGCGAAGGCCTCGCTGTAGAACTGGCCGGCCGCCGCCACCTTGTTGGCGAAGACCATGCCGCTCATGCGCGGCACGCCGATGGCCAGCGCGATGGCCAGGATCGACAGCGCGATCATGGTTTCGAGCAGCGTGAAGCCGCGCCGCCGCGCTGGAACTGGCCTTATTGGCTGCATTTGCCGCCCTTGTCGCTGACCCAGCAGGTGGTCTTGGCGGTCCAGCCGGTCGGCACGCCGGTGGTGGCGCGCTGGCCGTTCTGGTCGATCGTGAAGACGAAGCCGAGGGCGGCGTTCTTGCCGGTGGCGGTAATCGAGTAAGCGGTATCGGTGGCGCTGGCGACGGCGAAGTTGAAGTTCTCGGTATTCGGCGGCAAGGCGGCAAAGCCGGTGTAGGAATTCGTGTTCGACCAGTGCTGCTCGGCCAGCGGCTGGACGCCCGCCAGGCCCGAGAAGGCGTCGGTCAGGCGCGTGCGCAGCACATAGCTGCCATAGGTCGGAATCGCCACCGCCGACAGGATGCCGACGATGGCCACCGTGATCAGGAGTTCGATGAGGGTGAAGCCAGCCTGAGGTTTCATGTCGGGTCCCGAGGAAAGAAAAGTTGCCTTGGGAGAATAATACCGCAGCAAGCTTGCATTACCCTGAGGAAATGCTGACGGGAAGCTGACAGTCGCGCGCCAGTCAGCTCACGGGAAAGCGACGGTAAACACCGCCCCGCCCCCGGCCGCGTCGAGCAGGGACAGGTCGGCGCCGTGCAGATTGGCGATGTCGCGCACGATCGCCAGGCCCAGGCCGCTGCCATGGGTGCCGGTGTCGAGCCGCACGAAGCGCTCGAACACCTGCGCGCGTAGTTCGGGGGCGATGCCGGGGCCGTTGTCCTCGACTCGCAATACGCTGCCGCCCTCGGACAGCGCACCGCAGCCGACCGTCACGCGCCCGCCGCGCGGCGTGTAGCGCAGCGCATTGTCGACCAGGTTGTCGACCAGGTCGCGCAGCAGGAAACGGTCGCCCTGCACGACGGCCTTGCCGAGATCGAAACCGAGGTCGATGTCGCGCACGGCGGCCTGCTCGACAAAGGCCTGGACGCTGTCGGCGACCAGCTCGGCCAGGTCGAGCGGCACCAGGCGGGCACGCGCAAAACGGTTCGGTTCGGCCCGTTCGAGCGAGAGCAGCTGGTTGGTCTGGCGGATCATGCGCTCGTTCGCCTGCAGCATGAGCTCGACCGAATGGCGGCTCTCGGGATCCCCGGCGTGGCGCGCGGCCAGCCATTCGAGCTGCAGGCGCAGGCCCGCCAGCGGCGTGCGCAGCTGGTGCGCGACATTGGCCCGGAACTCGTCCTGGGCACGGGCCCCAAGCTCGATGCGGCCCAGCAAACCGTTGAAGGCGTCCACCACCGGCACCAGTTCGCGCGGCATGCCGGCATCGTCGAGCGGCGCCAGGTCGCTGCTGCCGCGCGCGTCGAGCCGGGCGCGCAGGCGCGCCAGCGGCGCCAGGCCATTGCCGACCGAGAACCAGACCAGTCCGACCAGCGCCAGGCTGAAAACGAGTTCGAGCAGCACCAGCGAACGCACGATGGCGGCGCTGACCTGCTGGCGGGTGCGCGTCGTGCGTGCCAGGCTCAGACGCAGCCCGCGGGCGTCGCCGACATCGGCCACGGCCACCCGCACCGGCTCGCCGTCCAGGCGGGCGTCGCGCATGCCCGCGCGCGGCGCGCCGGCCAGGGCGGGCGAACCGGCCAGGCGCCGTCCCTGGGCGTCGTGCAAGGCGACCCAGCTCGATTCGCCGGCCGGGTCGTCAGCGCCGACCTTCGCCAGCGCGGGTATACCGCCGACACGGACACGGCTTGCCAGGGCGGCGGCATTCGAGCGCAATCCCTCGTCGAAGGCCAGCTGGGCCGGGGTCCAGGCCAGCAGATAGGTCAGCGCGGCGGCGCCCAGGTTAACGACCAGGATCGGTCCGACCAGCCATTTCAGCAGCCGCAAGCGGATGCTGGTCATGCCGGCGCTGCCGCTTCCAGCAGGTAGCCGAAACCGCGGATGGTGCGCAGCGCCAGGCCGGCGCCGTCGAGCTTCAGGCGCAGGCGCGAGACATACACTTCGACCGCGTTCAGGGTCAGGTCTTCGCCCCAGGGCGCGATGGTGTCGACGATCTGCTGTTTCGACACCACCCTGCCCGCCTGCTGCAGCAGGTATTCGAGCACCGCCCATTCGCGCGCCGACAGTTCCAGCGGCTGCTGCCCGATGCGCGCGCGGCGCGCGCCGGAATCGAAGACCAGGTTGCCCAGCACGAGGACGCCCGTTTTGGGCGCATTGCGCCGTGCCAGCGCCCGGATGCGCGCCACCAGCTCGGGCGTGGCGAAGGGCTTCACGAGGTAGTCGTCGGCGCCCAGTTCGAGCCCGCGCACGCGGTCTTCGATCGCATCGCGCGCCGTCAGCAGTAATACAGGGGTGGTGTCGCCGCGCGCGCGCAGGCGGCGCACGACTTCGAAGCCGTCGATGCCGGGCAGGCCGATATCGAGGACCGCCACTTGCGGTGGATTGCGCTGGAGCTGGGCGTCGGCCTGGAGGCCGTCGGTCGCCAATTCGATCCGCATGCCATGACCCTGCAGGGTACGGGTCAGGCCGTCAGCCAGGACGGCGTCGTCTTCGACGAGCAGGACATGCATGGGTCAGGAGGAGGAAATGGTGGCGAACGCATCCATTATGGGGCAATTCCTTGCACTGACAAAAGAAAAGGCAGATTCGGAGGCATCTTGCCCAGTAGGACTGGGCTGACAAGACATCATGCATGCTGCCTACACGGGGGCAACCCCTAATCTTATGTTCGCCAACAGACGGAAGCCTTATCGTACACACATCGCGATTGAGACATTGTCAACAAAGTCTCCGGCTAAGTTCCCGAAGATCGCACTTCATGCAGCAAGTTACATAAGAGGACAGAAAATGAACAACGCTCAACTCGGTGGTGTCACGCAAAAAGCACAATCGGTCAACCAGCTTCTTTCGACCAAAGAGGATATCAAAGCGGCGTCCCGTCCAGTTGTCAGCTTCAGCGGCACCCAGCAGAACGAGCTGCTCGGCGCCATGCCCCGTCCAGACCTGGAAGCCTTGTTCGAGCACCTCGAACTGGTCCCTATGCCATTCGGCAAGGAACTGTTTGAGTATGGCAGCAAACTTGAATACGTGTATTTCCCTACGACCTCGATCGTGTCGCTGCTGTATGTGATGGAAGACGGCGCCACCACCGAGATCGCCGTTGTCGGCCACGAAGGCGTGGTCGGTGTGTCGCTCTTCATGGGTGAGCGCGCCATGTGCAGCGCCGTCGTGCAGAGCGCCGGCTACGGCTACCGCCTCAAGACCCAGTTCCTGCGCGATGCCTTCATGAAAGGCGGCGCCCTGCCCCAACTGCTGATGCGCTACACCAATGCCCTGTTCGCCCAGATGGCCCAGAACGCCGTCGGCGGCCGTCACAGCTCGATCGAGCAAAAGCTGTGCCGCTGGCTGCTGGACCGCCTGGACCGTTCGCCAGGCAACGAACTGAAGGTGACCCAGGAACTCATCTCGATCATGCTGGGTGTGCGTCGCGAAAGCATCACCGCCGCTGCCGGCAAGCTCCAGGATGAAGGCCTGATCCAGTACCGCCGCGGCAATATCACCGTGCTCGACCGTACTGGCCTGGAAGACTACGCCGGCGAATGCTACAAGGTCGCCAAGACCGAATACGACCGCCTGCTGATGGACGTCGCGCGCTAAGCGGCTTTTCCCAGATCGTCGCTCTCGATCGCCGGCAAGCCTGGCGATGGGAGCGGCGGCATCAATGCCACGGCGCCCGCCGCTGGCGCCAGTGCCGGAATCCGCGCACGCACGCAAGTCCCCACGCCATTCACGCCACGGTCGACTTCGAGTTGTCCCCCCAATAGCAAGGCCCGCTCCCGCATTCCCAATAAGCCGTGCGACTTGGTGCGCGTCAACGCGTCCGGCGCGATGCCGACGCCGTCGTCCGTCACTTCCAGGGCCAGGCTGTCGCCCTCGCGCGCCAGGTGCACGATCACGCTGCGTGCCTGGGCGTATTTGGCGATGTTGTTGAGCGACTCCTGCACGATGCGGAACAAGGCGATCGCGTGCATCGGCCCGGCACTGTCGACCTCGCCGTCGATCAGCACGTCGCAGTCGAGTCGGGTAACCCGGGCGTAATCCTCGCAATAGCTTTGCAGGGCCGCGCCCAGGCCCAGGTTGTCGAGCAGACTCGGGCGCAGGTCCTCGACGATGCGGCGTTTCAGCTGCACCGTGTCGACCAGGGTCGCGCGGGCACGCGCCAGCATGGCCGCCAGGTCGGGCCGGCTATGGCGCAAGGCTTCGCCGGCGGTGGCGAGATCCATGCCGATCGCCGTCAGATTGGCACCCATTTCGTCGTGCAGCTCGCGCGCCAGGCGCGATTTTTCTTCTTCCGACACATGGATCAAGTGCCGCGACAGCACCGACAACTGCTCGGTACGGCGTGCAACCGTCGATTCGAGCTGCTCGTTCACCTGTTGCAAGGCGTGTTCGGCTTCGACCCGGGCGCCAAAGCTGTTTTGCACCAGGCGATAGAACAGCAGCAGCACGGCAATGGCCGCCGCATTGATCCCCAGGCCCAGCAAGACCGCATGGCGGTACTGGCTATAAAAGGAAGCGCTGCGCGCCGTCATCAATTCGTTTTGTTCGCTCAGCATGATCACCACCTGCAGGCGGATCTCGTCGCTGTCGCCCGCGCCCGGCACGCCGGTGATGGTCAGGATTTCCTGGAGCCCGCCTTCGCGGTAAATGGTCAGCGCCTGATTCATCATGTCGAGCTGGTGCTCGACCAGTGAGCGCAGCTGGACCAGGTTTTTTTGCTGAGAAGGATTGTCGGCCAGCAGGATGGCGAGTTTGCGCAGTTGCTTGTCGATCTGGACCGGCGCCGCCTGGACGCTGCCCAGATAGCTGGGCGCACCCGACAGGAAATAGCCGCGCAAATTGCTTTCGGCATCGGTGACGAGCAGGTTCAGGTGCTGGAGTTCGTCGCTCACCTTCGCGGTCTGGTCTTGCAGGCTGTTGGCTGCCTTCAGGCCGTCGAGGTTACGCAGCAAGAAGATCCCGTTCACAAGCAGGATCGCCACGCACACGAAGCACAACAAGGTCTTGTACAGCGGCAGCGCGCGGACGCGTTTCGGGAGGGGATTGATGGAGAAATGCATCTGCTAACTTCCTTTCGCGCAACTTGCCAGACCGGGCCGATTATAGTCCTTCGGGAGCTAACATGCAGCCCGGCAATCTTGTTGGGATAAGGGATGAAACAGAGGTGCAGCTGCGGCCGGAGCCGTGGACCGTCGCGCGCGGACGGCAAAACACGGGCGGACGCGTTGCGCGGTGACGCTCGTGCGGCCCGGGGCCGCGGTGCCGGCCCAAGTCGGCCGGCCAGGGCGGGCGCCGGGTGGCGCCCGCAAACCTGCTTCTTAGTCGAGCAGGTTGTTCTTCATGGCGTAATAGGTCAGGTCGCTGTTCGACTGCAGGCCCATCTTTTCCATGATGCGGGTACGGTAGGTGGACACGGTCTTGATCGACAGCGACAAGGCATTTCCGATATCGGAAACGGTTGCGCCCTTGGCCAGGCGCAGGAACACCTGGAATTCGCGGTCCGACAGTTCGGTATGCAGGGCCGTGTTCGGATCGCGGTCAAAACTTTGCGCCAGCAATTCGCCGACGGTGGAACTGACGTAGCGACGGCCCTGGAACACGGTACGAACCGCCGTTTTCAGCTCGTCGGCATCGCATTCCTTGTTCAGGTAGCCGTTGGCGCCCATCTTGAACAGGTTCAGCGCGTACTGTTGTGCCGGATAGCCGGAAAGAATCAGCACCGGCAGGTTCGGCTGGCCCTGGCGAATGGTGCGCAAGATGTCGATGCCGCTCTGGTCGGGCATGGCGATGTCGAGCAGAAGCACGTCGCAGATTTCACGACGGGCAATGTCCAGCGCCTCGCGGCCGGTGGCGCCTTCAGCGACGACGTCGAAATCGCCGGACGAGGAGAAAATTTGTTTGAAACCTGCTCGAACTATCTGGTGATCGTCACAAATGGCAACGCGTATCATTATCTTCCCTTAAATTTTCCTGAAACAGGAAAGTGCCGGGGAATCCACACCCGGCTGTCATGCGTTGAATTACTTAAGCCGCATGTAACATTTTAGCACCCAAGCGCCCTACTACAACAGCACGCGCTGCTGTGTTCACGCTACCTTAGCCTGCCTGGACGCTTTGCTTGCACAAAGCGACGATATCGAGCAGGTCGGCACGCAGTTTGGCCGTGTCGACGACGGGCGCCTCCTCGACCTGCACTTCCTCGATGCCACCGGCCAGGTTGCTGGCGCGGCTATCGAGTTTGTTGCGGGCGCCACTGATCGTGAAACCTTGTTCGTAGAGCAGTTCGCGGATGCGCCGGATCAGCAGCACTTCATGGTGCTGATAGTAGCGGCGGTTACCTCGGCGTTTGACCGGCTTTAGCTGAGTAAATTCCTGCTCCCAGTAGCGCAGCACATGCGGCTTGACGCCGCACAATTCGCTGACTTCGCCGATCGTAAAGTAGCGCTTCGCCGGGATCGGCGGCAAGGCGGTCAGTTCAATCTTGTTGAGGCGATCGTTCATGGCTCACTTTTTAGCTGTGCTCAGTAGCGCGACCGGCCGACTCAGGCGGCGCGCGCCATCGATGCCGGGCTGGTTTCTTCAACCATGCCCTTCAGTTTCTGGCTGGCGTGGAAAGTCACGACACGGCGCGCCGTGATCGGGATCTCTTCCCCGGTTTTTGGATTGCGGCCTGGCCGCTGCGGCTTGTCGCGCAACTGGAAGTTGCCGAAGCCGGACAGCTTGACCGCCTCGCCGCGCTCGAGGGCGTTACGGATCTCGTCGAAAAAGGTCTCGACCATGTCCTTGGCTTCGCGCTTGTTCAAACCGACCTGCTCGAAGAGCAGTTCGGCCAGCTCGGCCTTGGTCAGGGTCGGCAGGTCCTTTTCCGCTTCTTTCCGTACGCGTGCCACCTGCATCGCGCGATGCAGGTCGGCCGCCAGTGCCTCCTGGAACACGGCCGAATCAACGTCGTTGTTATTAATTTTGAAACCCTGCCTTCAGATGGACATGTTTTGGACGAATGCTAACTTAGCCGCGCAATTTTGCGCTGTGTTTTTCTCTTGCGGCCTCAACCACGGAAGCCATCACGGACTCCACGGCATCGTCCTGCAAGGTCGATTGAGTATCTTGCAAGCTAAAGCGGAAAGCAAGCGATTTTTCGTCCGCCTCCAAGCCCTTGCCGCGGTATTCATCAAACAAAACAACGGCTTGCACGATCTTGCCGTTCGGGTGAGCGGAGCTCGCGGCGCTGAAGGCATCGATCACGGCCTGGGCCGGAACGTCCTGTTTCACCACCAGCGCCAGGTCGCGCGTGGCACCCGGGAACTTCGAAATGTCGGTGTAGCGCGGCACCACGCGTTCCTGCAATGCGCCGGCATCGACCTCGAACAGCACCGGCGCCTGCGGCAGGTCGTACTTCTGCAGCCAGCGCGGATGCAGCTCGCCGATGAAACCGATCACCTTGCCATCGAGTTCGACGGTGGCGCAGCGGCCCGGATGCAGGGCAGCGTGCTCAGCCTTGGCGAAGCGTAGCACACGCGGCGCAAACAGGGCTTCCAGATCGGCCTTGACGTCGAAGTAGTCGACCGCGCGGGTGGCGCTGCCCCACTGCTCGTCGAGCGCCGGGCCGTAGGCCATCGCGGCCACGCGTTTCGGCTGCTCGAAGCCGGCGACGCTCAAGGGACCGTCGGTCACGGCCTCGTTGCGCTTGAAGATGGCGCCCACTTCGAACACGCGCACGCGCCCCGCCTTGCGGTTCAGGTTATAGCGTACGTTGGCCAGCAGGCCGCCGATCAGGGTCGAGCGCATCACGCTCATCTGGCTGGCGATCGGGTTTTGCAGCTTGATCGGATTCTCGTTGGCTGCGAAATCCTGCTCCCAGGCGCTTTCCACAAAGCTCATGTTGACCACTTCCTGGTAACCCAGATCGGCCAGTTGATGGCGCACGGCGAACAGCGAACGGGTGTTTTCCGGTTCGATCAGCATCGCGCTCGGGGCCACCGGCGGCTTGGCCGGGATGTTTTCGAAGCCGTAGACGCGCGCGACTTCCTCGATCAGGTCTTCCTCGATCTCGATGTCGAAACGGTAGGACGGCGCGGTGACGGCGAACTTGCCCTCCTCATGCGTGAACGGCAGGTGCAGGCGGGTGAAGATATCGGCCACCATCGCATCGGTGATCGGCACGCCGATCACTTTTTGCGCGCGCGCGGTGCGCAGCACGACCGGCGTGCGCTGCGGCAGGTTGGCGATCTGGTCGTCGATCGGGCCGACCCGGGTGGCGTCGCTGCCGCAGATCTGGACGATCAGCGAGGTGATGCGCTCGATATGCTCGACCGTCGTCGCGTAATCGACGCCGCGCTCGAAGCGGTGCGCCGCATCGGTCGAGAAATTGTATTTGCGGGCACGGCCCTGGATCGCGCTTGGCCACCAGAAAGCCGCTTCCAGGTAGATGTCGGTCGTGTCCAGCGTGACGGCGGTCGCATCGCCGCCCATGATGCCGGCCAGCGATTCGATTTCCTTGTCGTCGGCGATGACGCCGACCCATTCGTCGACCTCGACCGTATTGCCGTTGAGGAGCTTGAGCGTCTCGCCCTTCTTACCCCAACGCACATCCAGGCTACCGTGGATCTTGTTCATGTCGAACACATGCGACGGACGGCCGACTTCCAGCATGACGTAGTTCGAGATGTCGACCAGCGCCGAGACCGAACGCTGGCCCGAGCGTTCCAGGCGCTGCTTCATCCAGTCCGGCGTCGCGGCCCTGGCGTCCAGGCCGCGGATCACGCGGCCGGTGAAACGGCCGCACAGGTCGGGTGCCGAAATCTTTGCCGGCAACACTTCGTCGAGCGTCACCGGCACCGGGACCGTGGTCGGCAAGTGCAGCGGGGCACCGGTCAGGGCCGACACTTCGCGCGCCACGCCCAGCACCGACAGGCAATCGGCCTTGTTCGGGGTCAGCTTGATGGTGAACTTGAGGTCGTCCAGGCCCAGATAGTCGCGAATGCTGGTGCCCACCGGCGCATCGAACGGCAGTTCCATCAGGCCATTGCTCTCTTCCGAGATCTTCAATTCTTTCGCCGAGCACATCATGCCCTGCGATTCGACACCGCGCAGCTGGCCGACCTTGATCTCGAAGGGTTTGCCGTCCGCGCCCGGCGGCAGCACGGCGCCGGCCATGGCGCAGATCGCCTTCATGCCCGCATGCACATTCGGCGCGCCGCAAACGATGTTGAGCAGCGTGCCGGTGCCGACGTTCACCTGGCACACGTTCAGGCGGTCCGCGTTCGGATGCTTGGCCACCTCGACCACTTCGGCCACGACCACGTTCGAGAACGGTGGCGCGACCGGCTCGACCTCTTCGACCTCGAGGCCGGACATGGTGAGCAGATGGGACAGTTCACTCGAGCTCATGGTCGGATCGACCATGGAACGGAGCCAGTTTTCGGAGAATTGCATAATCTTGCCTTGTCGCTGCAGGTGATTGTGATTAATTGAACTGCTTCAGGAAACGCAGATCGCCTTCGTAGAACAGGCGCAAGTCGTTGATTCCATAACGCAGCATCGTCAAGCGCTCAAGGCCGGAGCCGAACGCGAAGCCGATGAATTTTTCCGGATCCAGGCCGAAGTTCCTGACCACCGTCGGGTGCACTTGCCCGGCGCCCGACACTTCCAGCCAGCGCCCTTTCAAGGGACCGCTGCCGAAGGCGATATCGATCTCGGCCGACGGTTCGGTGAACGGGAAATAGGATGGGCGGAAACGCACCTGCAGGTCGTCGGTCTCGAAGAAGGCCTTGACGAAGTTCAGGTAGACGCCCTTCAAGTCCGCAAAGGAAATGTCCTCGCCGATCCACAGGCCTTCGACCTGGTGGAACATCGGCGAGTGGGTGGCATCGCTGTCGACGCGGTAGGTGCGGCCCGGCGCGATCACCTTGATCGGCGGCGTATGCGTGCGCGCATAACGCACCTGCATCGGGCTGGTATGGGTGCGCAGCAGCAGCGGCTTGCCGGTGCTGTCGTTGCCGTCGATATAGAACGTGTCCTGCATCGACCGCGCCGGGTGGTTTTCCGGGCTGTTCAGGGCGGTGAAATTGGTCCAGTCGTTTTCGATCTCGGGGCCGTCGGCCACGTCGAAACCGATCGAGCGGAAGATCTGCTCGACGCGCTCCCAGGTGCGCATCACCGGATGGATGCCGCCCATGGCGCGGCCGCGGCCGGGCATGGTGACGTCGATCGATTCGGCGTTCAGGCGTGCCATCAGCTGGACGTTCGCCAGATCCTCGCGGCGGCCGGTCAATGCGCTTTCGATTTTTTCTTTTGCGGCATTGATCAGGGCGCCCTGCGCCTTGCGCTGGTCAGGGTCGAGCTTGCCGAGCCCCTTCATCAGTTCGGTCACCTGGCCGGTCTTGCCGAGGTATTTGGCTTTCGCGTTTTCCAGCGCGGCTGCGTCCGGCGCGGCGCCAAAGTCAGCCTGGGCCGCGACGACGAGTTCTTCCAGCGAGTTCATGCGTGTTTTTCCTGTTTTGATGGTGGCGGGAGCCACAGGGGTGTTGCTTTAACAAGACCCCACAATCAAAAACGGGGCAAAGGTCGAATAACCCTGCCCCGCTCTTTTCGCACTACGTTACCGCAGCGCTATGTTGCCAGCAACTGCTGTTAGGCAGCCAGCTTGGCCTGGACGGCAGCGACAATCGCGGCGAAGGCCGGCTTGTCATGCACGGCCATGTCGGCCAGAACCTTACGGTCCAGTTCAATCGCGGCTTTTTTCAGGCCGTTCATGAACACGCTGTAGGTCATGCCGTGCGAACGCGAAGCCGCGTTGATACGGGTGATCCACAGTGCGCGGAAGACGCGCTTCTTGTTGCGGCGGTCGCGGTATGCGTACTGGCCAGCGCGCATGACTGCTTGCTTGGCAACACGGTATACTTTTGAGCGACGGCCACGGTAGCCTTTAGCAAGCTCAAGAACCTTCTTATGACGGGCCCGTGCGGTAACCCCACGTTTAACTCTAGGCATATTAGCTCCTTAGTGTGAGATTAAGCAGACGGCATCATACGCATGACGCTGGTGACGTCAGACGCATTGATGTTACGGGTACCACGCAGCTGACGCTTGTTCTTGGTGGTCTTCTTGGTCAGGATGTGACGCTTGAACGCCATACCCGATTTCACAGTACCGCCCGGACGCACGCGAAAACGTTTCTTCGCGGAGCTTTTGGTTTTCATTTTTGGCATAGTCATCTGTCCTTTTCACGGACAGCCTCATATTTAACAGGATTGCAGGTGGCAACTTGTGTCGCGCTTAGATGCCTGCTTTCACTTGTTTTGCAGCGCATACTGGACACGCTACAACCTGCTTCGAAAAACAGGAACCGCAGATTCTAGCACAGTTTGCGCGCCGGAGAACATGCTGTTGCGCTACTGCACACATGATGCAGGCGTACGCCGCCCCGTTCCCGGCGGCGGCGGCCACCGCAACTGGCGCTTACTGGGCAATCTCGCCATGCCATGGATACTGGGGACCGCCGGTCTCGCCCAGGCCCCAGGTGATCACGCCCGGAATCGGCGTGCTGCCGCCCACACCGTCCGGGTAGAGATAACCGCCCGACACTTCCACAACCTGTTCATCGCTCAGAGAAAACGGATGCATTTGGACTCCCTATCGATATTCTCGTTAATTAACCCGGAAACCCGGGGCGAATCAAATATATCAATATCAAATATTTTCCGCAAGGAATTAATAAATGCCTAATGGAGAAAATGGCATACCGTGTTTTATCCAGTCTGGAGGGAGAATATCCGAGCGCTGCCCCTTATTCCGGCGCGGGCGAATGGCGCGCCGCTGGCTGCGTCATATGGTCGATCAGGGTATCGCCGATCGGATAACCGGAACGCTGCTCGAAAGCGATAAACATCGGACTCGGGTTCGCTTCCAGAAAATGGAATTCGCCGGCGTTGGTACGGCGCCAGTCGATCGCGGTCCAGCGCAGGCCAAGCACGTCCATGATCGCCGCCGCATCGGCCGCGAGCGCGGGCGGTGTTTCGATCGGCACGATCTTCATGTCGCGGTCCTCGCGGAAATCCACTTTATCGCTGATTAATTCGGCGCTAAAACACGTCGCACCGATCGCATAGGTGCGTACGTTGGTGCCTTCGATATATTCCTGCAAGGTGATCGGCGCCTGCGTCAGCGCCTTGGCCAGGTGATCGCCGGCCAAATGGCGCTCGGTAATGCGCTGGGTATGCGAACCGCCGTAGACCGGCTTGAAAATCGCTTCCGGCACGGCCTGGCAAAAGGCGCGGATATCGTCCGCGTGGTTGCCGATATAGGTGCGCGGAATACGGACGCCGGCCCTGGCCACCAGGCCGAGTTGATGCGGCTTTTCCTGGTGCGACTGGAACGCGTCCCAGCTATTGAACCAGCGCGTGCCGTTCTTCATCTGGAACCAGGAACGCAGGCAGGCCATGCTGTCGAAATACGCGATATCGGCCGCCGTGCCGCGGGTGGCGCGGGTCGATTCGGCCGTGACGCCGCCGTAGTTGCGCCAGTAGACGGACCCGATATCGTCAAACGCGATACTGGCGCCGTCCTCGAGCGTCAACGCGCCCTGGGCGCGGCCGGGGTCGATACTCAGGGCCAGGCTGGAGGGAAAACTGGGCGATTCCACGAGGGCGGTCTGGAATCCGCGCTCGCCAAGGCGTGCCATCATGTGCTGGGCATGCTGATCGCGCGCATGCCCCAAAACCAGGTGTTTCATAGACGAATCCGGAGATCAGGATAAAAAGAACGCCGCCCGCACGAAGGGCGAGCAACAGGAAGCACTGCGCCACCGGTCCGGCCATGGCGGCTAACGGGATTGCGCTAGCGAACGGATCCGGGAATCGATTGCAGGGGCCGAGACCGCCCGCGCGGGGCGTGGCCGGCACGGCAGCGGCAGCGCTGCGCGCGACAACGGCGATATGGCAAAGCGCATTGGCGCACGCAGAACCTTGCGGCTCAGCCTTGCGACAATGCGCCGCCGGCTCGTGCGAGCCGGAGTGAACCAGTGCGCTTAGTACGCCGGAGGAGGCGTCCAGCCGCCCTCTTCACCGATGGCCAGGGTGGTTTCCGGAGGTGGTTCGATCGGGGTGATCTTCAGCGGTTCGGTCGGCATCATCGGGACGCCGACATCGCCACCGCGCGTGCCGGCGGCGCCGGTGATCAGGTCCAGGACTTCGTCGTTCAATGCGAATGGGTGCATGGTATTTCCTTGTGTAATGAAGCGATTAAGATTTCTAGGGAAAAAACGGGAATTGGCTCCCGCAGCACTACCAGCCGGCGCACGCCGGCCGGTCGAAATTACATCAGGTCGAGCGGAGGCGGTGCATAGCAACCGCCTTCCTCACCGATCGCCTGCGTGGTTTCCTCGATCAGGCCCGGCTTGGTATTGCCCGGCAGCGGAGCAATCGGGGTCAGCGGATTCTCGACGATGCCGCCGGCGATACCGGCGCCATTCACCAGGTCCAGCAGTTCGTCATTCAAAGCAAAGGGATGCATGATATTCCAGTCTCATTAGGATTGTTATTCCACGGCACCTTGTCAATACTATTGCCGGGCGCAATGAATATACCAACGAGAAAAAATTTCCACAACAAAAATATCGATTTTTGCGAGCGGATTCGAATAGGCGATCCTTGGCGCGCCGATAAGCGCCCGGGCCTGATAGATTTCGATAGAAATGGGAGCCGCCGGCGATTATCCGATGTGAATAATCACGGATCGATCCCGGGCGGAACACGGAAAAAACCGCAGGGGTGGAGCGAATTGGACCCGCCTGCTTTTATTGGATGGTGTCGGCCGCATCGGCGGGACGGGCGGTCGCGCTGGCGGCTGCCGTTGCGCGATTCGGGCAGTAGCCTCGATCGGCTTCGGTAACGCCGGAGAGCGATTGCGCGCGATCGTCCCTGGTGACCTTCAAAAACGGATGGCGCGAACGAAAACCGCAAGCGCCAGCCACGCCGTGGGCATGGCGATGCCTATTGCTGGCAAGACAGGGAGCCTAGCCGGCACGCCCCGTCCGGGCGCGAACGACCGGAACGCAGATCGGCCATTACAACGCACAAGGCCGGACCCGGTGCGGCAGCAAAGCTGCGGCACCAGGTCCGGCCCGGGCGTTGACGCGAAACGAAGAATTACTTCTTCTTTTTCGGCGCAATAATCATGATCATCTGGCGGCCTTCCATCTTCGGGAACTGCTCGACCTGGCCATACGGCTCCAGGTCACCCTTCAGACGCTCGAGCATGCGGAAGCCGATATCCTGGTGTGCCATTTCACGGCCGCGGAAGCGCAGCGTGATCTTGGTCTTGTCGCCTTCGTCGAGGAACTTGATGAGGTTACGCAGCTTGATGCTGTAGTCGCCTTCATCCGTACCGGGACGGAATTTGACTTCCTTGACCTGGATGATCTTTTGCTTCAGCTTGGCCTCGTGGGCCTTCTTCTGTTCCGAATACTTGAACTTGCCGTAGTCCATGAGGCGGCAGACCGG
>Ga0213835_100038_pt1 | contig 185036 bp, 206 predicted proteins | sample SWPATP01_FD_160576 | JGI IMG/M metagenome (GOLD analysis project Ga0213835, IMG submission 160576) | Coastal seawater microbial communities from Marineland, Florida, United States - SWPA TP0 #1 | ecosystem: Environmental > Aquatic > Marine > Coastal | place: USA: Florida | collected 2016-08-05
CGTGATGAGCTGGCGGAAGCGAACCGGCTACCTGGTCCGGCGCAGGTGTGGGGATTCGCAGCCTGGTGCAGCTGGCCTCGCGCGGACACCCTGACGGCGGCGGTCCTGGTCGCCCTCGGATGCGCTTCCCCGCGGTCGGTTCATTAGGGTGGGCCGTGAGGGTCTGGCAGGAAGGCTTTCTCGCAATCGAGCGCACTTAACTCATGCAATCGATTGGGTCGAGGAGTGCTTCTGCAGTCCGCGCGGGGCCGGCTGCTCCACATGGCTCCACATGGCTCCACACTGTGGCTCCGAGTGGAGCCATGTGGAGCCAACTAGCGATCACGCGGCCTCGGCTAGGCACTCTTAGCGCGTCGTGGCTGCCCCAGACTGACTCCGTCCGCACTGGGCGGAGACAGGAGACCACTCATGTTCGTAGGCATCGACATCGGCTACTCGAGCGTCAAGCTCGTGTACGGCAATGGGGACAACCACGAGACCAAGGTGCTGCCGATCGGGGCAGCTCCGCTTCGCGAGTGCAGCCGCGTGCACGGCGGACAGGCCGCCATCGGAAGCGGTCAGCAGATCCTGATCGACGGGGAGCCGTGGGTGGGGGGCATCGAGCCGCGGCTGCTGGAGAGCTTCGAGGCGGTCATGGACACCAGCTACCCCGAGACCACGCGCTACCGCGCCCTGTTTTACGCGGCACTGGCGACGATCGGCGCCACCAAGATCGATCGACTGATCACGGGCCTTCCGGTGTCCCACTTCCAGGACGAGTCCAAGCGCGAAGCGCTGCGCCAGCGGATGCAGGGTCGGCACTACATCTCCGAGGACATGGCCGTTGAGGTGGAGCACGTCGACATCGTCCCGCAGCCGACCGGGGCGTTCTCGGCGTTCGTGGTGGGCGCGGCGGCCAAGCGCGGCGCCGCGGTCTACACGGGGCGCGAATCCTTGCTGGTGGTCGACCCGGGCCACTACTCCATGGACTGGGTGATCCACGACGGCGCCTTCAAGCTGCGTTCGTCCGGCAGCACGGTCAAGGCCGGCGAGCTCGTCGTGCGGCGCGCCGCCGAAGACCTCACCGCAAGCGAGGGGGTGACGGTGCGCTCGGTCCGCTTGCAGGAGGCGGTGCTCGCCGGCGAGGAGTCGCTGCGCATCGGAGGGCGCGAGATCCATTTCTGGGATGCGCTCCAGACCGCGGCCAGCGGCGTGATCGCCGAGAACCTGGCAGCCATGGGCGGATCGGTTCGCTCGGTCCTGGAGAACCGCGGTGTGGACATCGTGCTGGTCACCGGCGGTGGCGCCGCGCTGTTCCGCCAGGCGCTGCAAAAGGCCTTCCCCGAGTCGCTGGTGACGGTGGTGGACGACTCGATCACGGCCAACGCGCGTGGGTTCTTCCACTACGCGGTGCGCCTTGGCAGCCAGAGCCGGGCCGCCTGAAGCCCTATAACTAAGGAGTTCGAGCGATGGCCCAGAATTCCAAGAGGGGACCGCGGCGGCGCGTGAGCATCTACTGGCAGCCAGGGTCGGGGTGTTTCCTGGACCGGGAGTTCTCGCGGGATGAGGCGCGAGTTGGTCCCTATGCCGCCCCCAGGCACGCGCTGTTCCTGATGGAGTTGGGGCGCAAGGTGCTCGACGCGGGCTACCGGGTGCACGTCGATGGCAAGGGAGGAGTGAGTGTTGACCCCCCGGCCCAGGCGGCGCCGAGCTCGGCTCTTGGCGCAAGCGCGGCCCCGGTTGCTGCGCCCGCTGAGCCCCCGCAGCCGATGGCTCCGCATGGACCCGCCGGGTCCTGGGTCAATCGGCCCGGGCCGCCGGCCGCGTCACCAGCCGGCGGAAGCCCCGCGCCCCCTCCGGCGCCCGCGCCGCGCCCCCAGAGGCGCGATGGGGCCGTGGGGGGAGGGCAAGGCGCAGCCGGAAGCGCCGACGGGGCAACGGCTGAAGGCCCAGATCTTCTGGACCTGATGGACTTCAACGGCTGATCTCTGGCGTTAAGGGGGCATCAACGCGCCCCCGTTTCTGAACGTGCGAAAGCGCTAACCTGTGACCTACCTCGCACGGTTAAGCAAAAAAGGTGTTCCGAAACGGGCATTGGTGCCGTATCCTAGGCTCACACAATCGTGACGGGGTGGACGGGGATGGGGGATGTTCAAGGGCTTGGAGGGATCCAAGCAGACATGGCGGCGCTCAATCGCCAATGGCTGCAGCTCGTCCGCGAAGCGGCTCGACTGTGCGTGGTCAGCACGACGGAGCGCTTTGGCGTGAGCCTTCGCTTCGCGGAACGCATCGGCGCTGCGAGCCTTGAGGACATCAACGCTCTGGCCAACTCCCCGGCGTTCGTGATGGGCCCGCTGAACTCGCAGGCACTCGATCTTGCGATGGGCATGATCCAGTCGGGCACCGCGGAACAGCATCCGGATCTGCTCGCGACGACAATGCTGTTGGCTTCCAACGATGCGAGGCGCTTCGGATGAGCGTCTCAAGCGTTCACTTGGGGTTGGAAGAGAAGCCTCGGCTCAAGACTACGACGCTGAGCGATCAATTCGGGACGTTCCTCAACGTCCGCTGGCTCGCGCAGCTAGGCTGCAGACCCAAGCTGGTTCAAGTCATGACCGGCGCGCCGATGCCGGTGATCCGCGAGACGATTACCCGGATCCACGGCACATGCCAGGACAGCGGCGGCCGGTTACCCCGCAAGATAGCCGCCATCATCAAGGATGTGCACATGCACATCCACGCCTCGGTCTTCCTAAAGCACTACTCTGCGATCGTTGCGCACTACAGTGCTGTTCGTGGCGACTTCCACACCGATTCCTACATCCGCGCCCTCGGGATGCTGCAGGATGTGATGCCTGGCACGCCATTCACTCCGGACCACGCGATGCTCGTGGCCAATGCCTATCACTCGGGTGAGGTTGTTGTTCAAAGCTGCCTGCGCCCCCAGTGCCCGGCCCAGTACCTGAGCCTGAAGACCCCTGAGTTGGTGCGCTCGCAGTGCACGCGAGGGGAGTGCCCGCTGTGCCGTTCGATCGCCGCACGCAGCAGCAAGCGCACCGACGTGAACATCCGCAGTGAGAAGGCGCTGCGAGTGACCTTGGCGCGCCTGGCTTCCTGACAGCACACCCGACGCGGCGCCAGCGCCGGTTCCGAGATAGCGCATCCAACCCAGCCCTACGCGGCAGGGGGTTGGCGCACGATAAGCGGCCCTCTTCGACGCATGCTGTAGGGCATGCACATCAAACCCCTTATCGCCGCCTTGGGACTCGCTCTGGCAGCCGGCGCTTCGGCGCCCGCCGCAGCATCCTCGCAGCCGTACTTCATCGACCGTGAAGCGGGCTGGCACTTCTACCAGGCTGAGCCGGAGCCTCTAGAGCCGGAAGTTCCGCCGCCGCCGGCGACGGGCGCCCCCGCCAACGACGCGGGGCCGGCGCCGCTGAGCGCTGCCTGGCTGCGCGAGAACATGCAGCACTACCTGGACCGTGCGCTGGACGACCCGACGCCTGAGAACGTCGAGCTCTATGCCTACCTCCAGCGCGTGGCCATGGACCGCGCCGAACGCTTTGCCGAGGGCATGACCCAAGCCTCGCTTCGCAACCCAGTTCTGGACGAGACGGCACGAAGCCCGTCGACGTTCTACCAGAAGATGGCGGCCGGCCAATCGATCTCAGAAGCCAAGCAGCGCTTGCTGCAGCGCCTGAGCAACGAGGTGGGGATCTGGTACTTCTACTCGTCCACCTGCCCGTACTGCGCGCAGCAGGATCCGGTGATCGACCGGATCTCCGAGCGCCACGGCTTCAGTGTCCTCAACATCTCCCTGGATGGTGGCCCGCTGGCCTCCGGCGCGCAGCAGCCCTACGTGCTCAACGACGGGCATGCCCAGAACCTGGGCGTGATGATGACGCCCACTCTGGTGATCGCGCGGCCTGACACGGGCGAACTGGTCAACCTCTCCGCCGGCCTTCGCACAGTGGGCGAGATCGAGGACCGGCTGATTGAGGTGGCCCGCATGCAGGGGTGGATCACAGCCCAGGAGCACGACGAGGCGACGCGCGGAGATCCGCGCATGTTCGTCACCGATGGCTTGCGTACCGCTGGCGTGATCTCCGACGACCCTGCCGAGATGCTGCAGGCGCTGCGTGAAGCGTCATTCAACGGCGGGGCTACGCCCTGGCTGGTTGCCCCGAGTTCGACGAATCAGGAGTGAAGCCGATGCGAAACCACACCATTGCCTTGGCGGCTTCGCTCGCCATCCTCTCGCCGGCGGCGCTGGCCAACGGCGTGAACGACCGCATGACTCAGATGTTCAACGCACAGGCCAACACGACGCGCCCGGGGCTGGTCGAATCCTCGACCCGTGGCGTGGTCACCGGCGGCAACCTGATGGTGCGCAATCCGATTGTCCAGCCCGGTGGAATCGGTTTTGATCCACCGCGATTCAGCGCCGGCTGCGGCGGATTGGATCTGCATGGCGGAAATTTGAGTTTCCCGAGTAAGGAACAATATACAGCGACCGCGAGAGCCATTGCTGGCAACGCTGCGGGCTATGCATTCAAAATGGCGTTAGGTAGCATCTGCGAAAAGTGCGAGTCGGTAATGAGCGATATTCAAAATATTATCACAGAGCTTAATCTTGGTAATCAGAATTCGTGCCAGATCGCAATGGGAATGGTGGATGCAGTCCGGCCCGGTGGCGACACAGATCGCCTTGCCGCGGGCTACAGCTCCGAGCGGATGTCGGCGGCCTGGAGCCAGCTCAGGGGCAACGCATCCGACCAGTTCGATGCATGGCGGCCCGGCCCTGGCAACCGCTCGCCGGCGGAGTTGGCCAGCTCCGATCCCGAGATGGGCCCGATGATCAATGCCAACACGACCTGGCGTGCCATGCAGCAGACAGGCGCTTTCGATTGGCTGGGCACCGACAAGGAGACGCGCGAGCAGATCATGAGCCTGCTGGGATCGGTCGCTTCGTGCGTACCAGACGCGGAAGGCTGCTCGCGATCGAGCGTCGCTGGTCGAGGCACGCCGGATCGGCAGTCGATGCACCCGACGATCCGGCTCCAGGACCTGGTCGCCACATCGGATCAGCGACCCCCCACGGTCCAGGTCTGGATCTGCGAGAACGCAGAGCACTGTCTGACCGCAAACACCAACGACCGCTCCCTCGGCCTCAACCTGGCAGACCGCCTGATCGAGGCCTACAACGATCCGGAGGACGGGATCATCGCGAAGATCAACCGCAACCCGCTGGAGGGCAACACGGCGTTCACCGCTGAGCAGCGCTTGTGGGTCCACCGCAGCGGCGACTTCGCCGGTGCCATCATGCGCCTGGCCGAGGTCGACGCCCTGGGCGCGCAGCGCGGTGTCATCGAGCTTTCGCAGGGGCTGGTTGCCGAACTGATCTATCACAACGTCCAGCAGGCCATTCCTGCCCTGATCGCCAGCATCGCTGAGTCGGGGGCGGCGGCTTCGGCCGAGGGCATCGAGATGCTGCGAAACAGCGCCCTGCAGTTGCGCGAAGACATGAATGACATCGACAGGGTCGTGGGTCGGAACAGCGACACGCTTCACCGTCTACGCCAGCAGGCAGATCAAAACCCCCGACGCCAGGCCATCCCGCACGTGGTCGAGCGACGCATTGCAGGGATGCACTGATGAACTGGGAAATCCTGGTCCTCGGCGACGGCGCATACGTCAACGCCGTGCTCAACGCCGTCTCCTCGATCAACTCCTATGGGATGCTCGGCGCCCTCGGAGCGATGATCGGCCTGCTGGTCATGGGCTTCTCCGGCATGGCCGGTAAGAACGGTCCATCGATCGAGCCGGTTTGGATCTTCCTCTCCGTCGTTGTCTTCTCGATCATGTTCCTCCCGCGGGTCGACCGGGTGGTGATCGTCGAGCTCATGGTTCAGCCCGGAGGAGTGGGGCCCAGGACATTCGTCGTCGACAACGTGCCCTTCGGTCTTGCGGCAGTGGGCTACACCGTCTCGCGATTGGGCAACGGTGTGTCGGGCATCTACGACACAAGCTTTGGTAGTGCCGCCGACGAGGAGCGCGCCCGCACCGGCGGACTGGGCAGCAACCTCCAGCGAATCGGCTGGATCCGAACCATGCTCAATGACCCGGGATTCACCGATCGCTCGGGCAATCTCGCTCGGCATCGAGCGAACCTGATCAACTACATCCATGCCTGCACACTGCAGGGCGTGAACCAGAACCGGATCACCGCGGCCTCGGTCTACTACCGCCAGGGCTACGAAGGCCTCGCCTACCAAACCGAGGCACGCTACATCGAGTACACCGATCGCAACGGCAACGTCACGCAGCCCAGTTGCCGCGAGGCCTTCGACCTGCTCAACGCCTACGTGGACACCCACCTGAGGGCGGACTTTGATCGGGCGCTGTCGGATCGATTTCCTGCAGACCAGAGCCCGCCTTCATCGACTGAGATCGTGAGGGCGTTCGCGGAATTCGGCTACGACGTCTCGAACAACATCCAGATCATGCTGGCATCCCAGCTCGTCAACGCCGTCGCACACCAAGCTGCCGCGACAGGGCCTCTGTCGACCATGGAGGTCGCCCAGACGATCATGATCGAGGAGGCGGCGGCAAGACGTGCATCCCAGATGTCTGCAGAGGAAACGCTGTTCGTCCGAATCCTTCGCCCGACCGTCAGCTTCTTCGAGGCCTTGTTCTATGCGCTCGCGCCCATCATGGCGTTCTTGGTCGCGACCGGTCAGTTCGGCTGGAAGCTGACCTCGAAGTATCTCGCGCTAACGATCTGGGTGATCCTGTGGTTCCCGATGATGGCGGTCATCCAGCTCTACAGCAATGTGAAGTTCGACTACTTCATGCGGCGCCTTGGCAGCGACGAGCTGCTGACACCAGCAGGTGTTCATGCGCTCTCCATGGAGGCGATCGAGCACCTGACCGCAGCCGCGGCCCTGACTGCCGCAACGCCGGCCCTCGCCATGTCGCTGATCTACGGTGGCGCGGTGTCAATGAGCTACCTGGCCGGTCGCCTGCAGGGTGGCGACATGACGGATGAGGGCCTCACCGGTGGCAAGGCGATGACGCAGGCGCCCCTATTGCAGCAGATGGCGCACACAAGCAACTCCATTGCCGGTGGTGCAACTGAGGTCGGCGGCACTGTTCCGACAATATCCGTCGGCGAGGCGCGCGAGAACAGCATGGCGCTTTCGCGCCAGGCATCCAGCTCCGCAGAGCAAGCATTCGCGCGAAGCCTGCAGAACGAGATTGCCACCGGCGCGAGCGTCAAGTTCTCTGGGGGTGCCACAGACTCTACGACGTCCAGCTCGAATTTCGACGCAGCCTGGGGGCGCGCTATTGATCAAGGCATCGCGACGAACACGATCACTGCGGACCAAGCAGCCACCCTGCGAAGCCTGTCCGAGTCGCAACGCCTTGCCGTCTACACCGACGCGTCCGTCACAGCATCCACCCCTGGAGCGGCAATCTCCCCAGTCTCCATGCGAGCAACCGCGGGACTTCGTGGGGAGCTTGGGATGGACCTCTCCGATTCTCAGTCGCAGTCGACCCAATCCGTGCTTGCAATGGCGCGCCATCTCAGCCAAAGCGAAAGCGCCAGGAGTGGACTTACCGAGTCTGTCGCGCATGGGCTCGCGTCGAGCCACGGGTACGAGGGGAGCACGACCGATTCCAGCAAGGTCAGCGAAAGCCTTGCGATGTCGGCCCGTGACGTAATCACCGCCACACAGACAGCATCAGAGTCGGCTTCGCTCGGCTCGCGGAGCGGGGTTGAGCAACGAATCGACTTCAACACCATGGGTCAGCGTGTCGGTGCGCAAGGCATCGCTGAGATGAAGAGCCAGTACCTGTATGGACATCCCGAACGGATGGAGTACTTCGAGTCTCGCCTAGCCCACTACTCCAACTCCAGCAACCTCAGGGATGAGCAGTCCCAGAATGCAGCAGCCCTTCATGACACGCTAGCGAATCAGCGCCTCGCCGCCTCGGGGGATGCAGTCGGCCAGGCGCAAGGCTACGCAGAGCTGATCCGCCGGGGCTCCGATCTCGGTACCGAGATCGATCCGAGGGGCATCGCACCGCAGATGGGTGGTCACAGCGCACTGATGGGGGAGGCTCCGAGCGGCCGAGTCACCAGCCATTCCGAGGCAGATCTGGCGGCCCCGCGAATGACCTCCGGGCAGGTTCAGGGGCGAGCGGATCAAATGATAGGCATGGCGGAAGGGCAGACAGCCGGCTCGCAGCTGCACCTCGACAATCAGCGCGACAACTTTGCCACCGAGACCGAGTTGGCAGGCCGGGAAAGCGAAGTTGTTACGCAGGGTCGGGAAGACCAGCAGGCCACCCTCGATGCGACGGCGGTGAGTGAGCTCACTCGTGGGGCGGGAGCCCTGAACGATGCACTGTCAAGCGATCGCGACTCTAAGCCAGGGGAGACTATGGGCGAAAACCGCCAAGGTCGATTCTCGCGCCGTTAAAGCTCTGGGTGCATCTGGAATGGCCAGCCATACCTGACTGGCCATTCCCTCAATGGTCGGCCCGCCCACTCCCGTACCAGAAGTGCTCGTAGCGGATCCGCTCCTGGTCGCTGTCGAACCGCTCGTCAGCTTCGGAGTCGACAGGAAGCCGGTCGAGCTCGTTATGGGCAGTGATGGAGGACGACAACGCCGCGAAAGAGCGATGCGATTGCAGGATCCGGTCGACTGACTCGCCGGCAAGCTTTCGAGCATGGGACGCCTGGGACCGCTCGGCGGAACGCAGCAGGAAGCCAAGTGCCACCACAACGGCTACGGTTGCCGCCAGCAATCCGAGAAGGAGGGTCATATGATGTCTCCAAGGGTTCGATAGCTAAGTTATCGCACAACTCTCCGCGGTGGAAAGTTTCAAGGCGCTTGCGCCGAAGGCACAGGGGCCATCCCTGACACACCGACAGGAGAACCAACATGCAACTTGACCCATATGGTCTCTCGACCTCAATGATGCTCGTTATCTGGTTTCTGGTAACGGTGCTCTTTCTCGTCCCGGTGATCTGGGGGCTCTACATCATCGGAGTTCGTCGCGGGCACCGGCTCGGGATGGAGGAAACTGAGCGCGAGATAACCCGAAAGCACGCGCTAAGGCTTGCGGAGCAGGCGGCTCGCGAGGATTCACCGAGTGAGCACGCCGTCGAGCACCCGGTTCTTCCTACCAGGGAAGCTCCAGGGGTTGAAGCTCCGAAAGTTGGCGCAGACATGGATTCCGCGGAGGATCTTCCCAACCTGCCAGTGGGCAGCGGAGATCAGGAGTTCGCTGGGTCCGTAGAGGAGCAGTCAGGTCCGCCCCCTTCGGAAGCGAAGCCGGCGGCTACTGACATCTACTTGCCTGAGGAGGCACGTCAGTTCCTGGAGCAATCCACGACTGACCATGAAGAGCGCTGAGGCTAGCGCAGCAACGAAAAAGGACCGCCATTGGCGGTCCTTTTTTTTGCCTGAGCGCCCGGGCGCTTGATGCGCCTAGCGGCTGAGACGGTTGAGGAGTGCATCCGCCTGCAGGTAGCCGCCGAGCTGGCGGCCGTTGGCGTCGTAGATCGCCGGCGTGCCCTCGACGCCGAAGCTGCGAGCGAGCACGCGCGCTTCCGCGAACCCGGCATCGCAATCTGCCGGAGCGATGCTTGCCCCTGCGATCAACGCGTCATATGCAGATCGGGGATCGTCGCTGCACCATGCACTGTTCATGGCGCGCCCAGCCGGTGTCTCCAGGCCCCCTCGAGGCCACGGGATGTACTCGACAGCGACCCCCGCGGCGTTCAGGGCCGGCACCTCGTCGTGGAACCTCGCGCAGTAGCCGCAGGAAGTGTCGGTGAACACGAAGACGGTGGACTCTGCATCCGAGGGGCCGAAGCGGATCCACCGATCCCGTGGGGCGTCTTCGAGCAAGCGGGCCCGGGCCCCAGCCATCGCGGTGTCGGTCAGGTTCTCCCGAGCGGCGAAGTCGAGGATCTCGCCGGCGACCATGTAGCGCCCATCCTCACTGAGGTAGACGACCGAGCCCTCGGCAACGACTTCGACAAGACCGGCTATGGGGGTGGGCGTGATCGAGTGAATGGTGGCGCTCGGGTTGAGCGCGGCGACGGTCTTGCGTACCTGGTCGTACTCGTCGGCATACGCGCAGGGGAGGGCCCCAAACGCCAAGAGAAGGCCTGTGGCAACGGTGCGGAGCTTCATCGTGAGTCCTGAAGTGAGGGTGCAGGAATCATCCGTCGACCCTTGGGCGCGGAGCGCATCCAACCCCGCCTGCCGCGGGCCGGGTTAGCGACGTTCTGCCGGCTGCACGTCTCGTACCTTGGTCTCCGAAGTCCCACCCACCTCGGATCGGAGCAAGACACGGATGGAGCCGCTGCCATTCCCTCACCACGCTGACTCCAAGGCGCGCCTACTGATCTGGACGCCTGACCAGGTCATCCCCATGGCCTGCATGTTCGTCGTCGGCGTTCTGACCGACACCCTGACCCTATCGATCGTAGTGGGGTTCGTCCTGAGCTGGGCCTACACCCGCTACAGCGAGGGGAAGCCCGATGGCTTCTTGGTCCACGTCGCCTACTGGCACGGCCTTGCCCCCCTGCGGGCGCGCTGTGCACTCAACCCGTTCCTGCGCAGGATTCTCCCGCTGTGAAGCTATCCCACTGGCTGAAGACCCGCGAAGGCGCGCTCGCGGAATCCAAAATCTCGCGCCCCATCATCCTGCTCCTGGCGTTCACCTGCCTGGTCCTGGCCTTCGGCTTGGTCCGCAAGAGCGAAACCGTGGTCATGGTGCCCTCGACGCTCGAGGAGCGGGCGTGGGTGTCGAAGTCCAGTGCGTCGGCCGAAATGCAGGTTGCACAGGGCCTCTCGCTTGCGCTGCTGCTGGGCAACGTGACCCCGGGGAGCGCCGAGTTCGTCAGCAGCAACATCTCGCGCAGCCTCTCGCCGCGGATGTACCGACCGATCCTTGAGGCGATCGACCGGGAGGTCCGCGAGCTGCGTGACGAGCAAATCTCCGTGTCCTTCACGCCGACCCTGGCGCGCTTCGATCCCGACGTCGACCGCGTCGTGATCACGGGGGAGGTGATCACTCGCGGGCTGCGGGGGAGTGAGCGCCGCGAGATCCGGACCTACGAGATGGGCTTTTCCACCCGAAACCACACGCTACTGCTGGACCACATGCGGGTAATGGAAGGCACGTGGCGTCGCCAGCGCTCCAACGAGCAGGGAAGCTGACATGAAGAACTATCCACTGATTCTGACCCTCCTCCTGGTCGCAGCGACCGCGCAGGCGCAGGGCGGCCCGCCGGGCCTCGACCTGCTGCGTCCGGTCGGCGTTCCCGAGGAGGTCGAGAACGCGCCTCGCACCGATGCCCGAGCCGACGAGGGTGCCTCCCTACGTTTGGCGCCGCCGCGCCAGCAGGGGCCCGGGTCGGGCGAGCCCGCGTCGGCGCCACAACATGAGGTGTCGATGGATCGGTCTCCGGTCCCGGCGCCGGCCCAGGCGCCGTCCCCAGCACCGAACTCGCCGTCAGTCGCGAGCAAGATGAATCCCTACGGGGATCCGTTGCTGGCGGAGGCCAACGCCCTCCGTGACCAGGTAAGTAGCATGCGCGGCCAAGTTGGCAGCAATGCCGGTGACCAGGTCAGCGCGCAGCGCGGGGCGCCGTCCGAGCTGAGGGTGGAGCCCAACGTCAACCAAGCCGTCAGCGTCGCCCGCGGCCAGCTCAATCGCTTCGTGACCCCGTTCGCGGCGCCGGTTGTGCGCAGCTCAGGTGAGGCCACAAGCACCGAGGCGGACGGGCAGGTGGTCTACGTGGCAACCAACAGCCAAACGCCGATCACCCTGTTCATCCACGACGAGGCCGACCCGCTTAACGCGATCAGCCTGACGCTGATTCCGCGCGATGTTCCGGCTGCCTCGGTGCGAATCAGGATGGACGGTACCGAAACTGCGAGCCACACGATTCGACCGCTTGACTGGGCGGGTGCGGAGTCGTTCGAGCTGTCGCAGAACTACGTGGCCACGATCCGCGAGCTGTTCCGGAGCCTGGCCCAGGGCGAAGTGCCATCCGGCTACGGGATCCGCTCCATCCGCGGCAGCCATCCGCTGATGCCGGGCTGCATCCAGCCGGGGCTGGAGATCGTGCCTGCGCAGGAGGTGACCGGCCACTCGATCATCGTCGTCGTCTCGCGCCTGACCAACCGAACCGGGCGAACCATCGAGTTCGACGAGCGGCAGTGCGCCAGTGACAGCGTTCTCGCTGTTGCAGCGTGGCCGCACGTCGAGCTGCGCCCGGGGGCGTCGACGGAGCTCTATATCGCGGTTCGCCGACCAACCGCCGGCCCGGCCAATGCGCGCCCGTCCGTTCTGGGAGCGCTGTGATGGGAATGAAGGAATCGCTGAAAACCCGTCTGGACTCGATGGAGCCCGAGCAGCGTCGCAAGCTCACGATCAGTGCGGTGGTCGTGGTCCTGCTGGTGCTGGCCACCATCGTCGTGCTGATCAACGACGATCCCAGCTCACGCCAGCGGCGTTCGGCTGCGGAGGAACCGCCCGAGGTTGGAAACGTGATCATGCGCTCCGACGCTCGTGAGCTCGGGCTCGCTGGACTGAGCAACGAACTGCAGCAGCTGCGCAGTGACGTGGGCTCTTTCCGCGCAGAGAACGAGCAGCTGCGACGGGACATCGAGCGCCTTCGACAGCTGCCGCCGGGATCTCGCCAGAGCCCTGACGCCGCACTTCAGTCGTTGCAGTCGGATGTCGCCGAGGAGCGTCGAACCATTGGCCCTCCTCCTGGCACGGTCATGAACCCGGATCGACCTGGCCCGCAACCGATCCTGCCGCAGGACCGGGGAATCATCCGGCCCACGGGGCCGGGCCAGCCGGGTGGCCCTGGCGGAGCGGTTGAGGCAGGTGCGGTGCGAGAAGCGCCCCAGATCTCCGTCACCCGGAGTCAGCCCCAGGTACAGGCGCGGTCCCAGCGTCCCGCACGGGCCGAGCGCCGGGTCTTCATCCCAACCGGCTCCATGATGACAGGAGTGCTGCTCAACGGACTGGACGCCCCGACGGGCCGGGCAGCTCAGAGCCAGCCTCTCCCTGTCGTTGTTCGGGTCCAGCACGAGGCGATCCTCCCTTCGTTCTACCGCTCCGATGTGCGTGAGGCCTTCATCCTCGCAGCCGGTTTCGGGGACCTGTCCTCCGAGCGTGCCTACCTGCGCGCGGAGCGCTTCTCGATGATCCTCAACGATGGACGCGTGATCGATATTCCGATCAAGGCAGCCGCTTCGGGGGACGACGGCAAGGCTGGAATTCGGGGCCGACTCGTGAGCAAGCAGGGTTCGGCGATCGCCAAGGCGGTCCTGGCAGGCACGGCCGACGGCATCAGCAGGGCGTTCTCGGGGCAGCGCAATGGGTTCCGCGGCGACGGGATTCCCTCAACCGACCAGATGCTCATCAGCGGCGCTGGAGGCGGCGTTTCAGGGGGTCTTGATCGTGTCGCGGCGTACTTCTTGTCCCAGGCCGAGTCGATGTATCCCGTCATCGAGGTCGATGGCGGCCGCGAGGTGACCTTCATCCTGCTTGAGGGACTGGAGCTGACTCCGCGCCAGGTCGAAGAGGCCATCGCACAAGAGCCCGCCGCGGGACGCGGCTGAACGGAACGCACCTAACCTCGCCCGACGACACGGGTGGTTGGACGCCGCCGCCGGCCCGCAAGCGCCCCACACTGAGCACATGGAAATGACGATGATCCAACGCACTCGAACCCCCCTTCTCGGAGCCTTCGCGGCGCTGGTGCTGGCAGGATGCGCCAGCTCCGGAGGCAAGTTCGCATGCCCCCATCCCGATGGCGTCTCGTGCATGTCCAGCATCGAGATCTACGAGGCAACGAACGTGGGGTTCCCCGCTGGCTCCGGACGCAGCTCCCAGGAGCGCACGCCGGGAAATCCTGCGAATCACCGCGTCGGCGCCGACGGTGATTCCCTTCGACTCGCGGCGCCGTCCAGTGCTCCAGCGGCCAACGGCGCCGCCTTGAGCCTGGCTCAGTCCGATCACCTCGATGTTTCGACGCGCCGCACCCGCGGCGCCGAGGAAGCCATGCGCATGCCTGCCCGGGTCATGCGCATCTATGTGTCGCCCTGGACCGATGAGGCTGGTGACCTACACATGCCGGGCTACGTGTTCACCGAGATCGTCGGCCGTCGCTGGACGATCGGGGTGCAAGCCCCGAACGACCGCTCGTCGACCTTCGACCCGAATGGACCGTGGATGCCCGCTGGCGGGCCCTGAACCTCACCACCCTCAAGTAAGGAAACGCAATGAACAAGCTCTACGTGAAACTGGCCCTTCTGGCCGTACTGATGGTCGGGTTCCTGGCGCCCGGCCTGGCATTCGCCGCCGACTCCGGCGATGACAACCTGGGCCTCGGCGAGCTGCTCGACTGGCTGGTGGCGCTGCTGCAGGGCCCGCTCGGCAAGATCTGCGCCCTGGTTGCCTTCACCGTCGGCATGATCGCCGGCATCGCCCGCGGCTCGTTCCTGGCCGTGCTGACCGGCGTCGGCTTCGCGGTGGTCTTCTACTACGGTCCGAACATCATCCTCAACGTGTTCGGCGCAGTCCTCTAACTCAATCATCCGGAGCGAATCGCGATGGAACGCACAGAGGCACATCTGCGCATGCTCGGGGTCGTGGAAGCCCACGACCCCGAGTCAGGCATCTTTCGTCTGTACCCGAACCGCATCGGTTTCGGCGCCGTATGCGACCCGCTGCCCGGCGGCGACAACAGCACGGCGGACAAGCTCAACCTCATCTTCTCCCTGCCGTGGCCCACCGGGACCATGCTGCAGTTCACCTGCTACACCTCGCCTGACCTGGTGCGAACCACCCAGGCCTATCAGGATGCGCGTGAGAACCTGCAGGACCCTCTGCTGTCCCGAGTTCGGGACGAGCACATCGATTACCTGACCACCGGCGCACACATGCCGGTGGATGCAAGCGGACTGAAGCTGCGGGACACGCGCGTGATCATCACTGCGCACTTTCCCTTCAAGGGCGCGGAAGTGTCCGAGCAGGAGCTTCGGAAAGCCGGCGAACTGAAGGTGGGCTTCGACCAGGTGCTGCAGTCTGTCGGCATGCGTGCGGAGAAGCTGACCGCGTCGCGCTACCTGCGGTTCATGGAGACGATCCTCAACCAGAGCGAGTGCTCGGCATGGCGCCAGTCGCCCCGCACGCCGTACGACGAGACGCAGCCGATCTGCAGCCAGGTCCTCGACCCAGGGAGCAGCATCGAGGTCGACAAGAACGGACTGTGGCTCAACGGCAACGCACGTGTCCGCGTTCTCTCGCCCAAGAAGTACCCGGATGCGACCTACTTCGGTCACGCGCTGCGCTACATCTGCGAGCCCACACAAGGCTCGCGTGGCATCCGCGACACGACGATCATTACGCTGAACGTCCTTATGCCGGACCAGGGAAAGGCCCGGCGCTCGATCGAGAAGTCGCATGCCTGGGCCACGCACCAGAGCAACACGCCGATCTCCAAGTTCGTGCGCTACTACCGGGACAAGAAGCGCTCGCTCGATGTGCTTGTGGACCGACTTGGCGACGGCGACAGGATGGTCAAGGCCTACCTGAGCATGGCCGTGATCACGCAGGGCAGGGACGACAGCGAGGACGAGCGCCGGCGCGCCGAAGATCGTTCGATCGCCGCCTCGATCAACGCGCAGTCCTACTGGCGCGAGTTCGGCTTCCAGATGATGGAGGACAGCCACATCGTCCTGCCGTTCTTCTCACAGCTCCTTCCGTTCGCTTCGGACGAAGGCTTCGTCACAGCCTCGGAGCGCTACAAGCAGATGTCGGGCTTGCATGCGACCCACCTCATGCCGGTGCTGGGGTCGTGGCGGGGCACGGGGACGCCGTTCCTGACGCTGTTTGCGCGCGACGGCCAGGTACAGCCAATCAGTCCGTGGGATACGGACAACGACATGAATTTCATGATCTGCGCCCAGACCGGCTCCGGCAAGTCGGTGCTGGCCCAGGAGATCGAGCTCAACATGCGCACGATCGGCGGCAACTGTTTCGTGATCGATGTTGGCGACAGCTACAAGAATCTGTGCGAGACCCTTGGCGGGCTGTACCTCGAGTTCGGCGCCGATAGCCGGATCTGCATGAACCCGTTTCCCCTGATCCAGGACTTCGACGAGGAAGTGGCAACGCTGGAGTCGATCATCGCGATCATGATCGCGCCGAAGGCTGGCCTGGATGATCTGCGAAGCTCGATCGTGCTTGAGCGACTGCGCAAGGTCTGGGACATCAAGGGCCGCGACATGATGATCGAGGACCTCCGGCAGGAGTTCCTGGCCGACGAGCGTGAGATCGTCCGCGACATGGGGGTTCAGCTGGGTGTCTGGGGTGTGGGCGGAGCATTCGGGAAGTTCTTCAACGGGCCGAACACGATCGACATCAACAACCCGTTCACTGTTCTCGAGCTCGGTGCGCTCAAGGAGAAGGAGCACCTGCAGCGCGTCGTGCTGATGATGTTGATGGTTCAGATCAACCATGCCATCTACCACAAGACTGACAAGTCCAAGCGCTCGATGGTTCTCATCGACGAAGCATGGCAGCTGCTGGCAGGCGACGAGATGGCCAGCTTCATCGTGCGCGCCTATCGCCAATTCCGAAAGCACAACGCTTCAATCGGCGTGGTCACGCAATCGGTGCTCGATGTCTGGGAGACAAAGGGTGGCCGTGCGATCGCTGAGAACTCCTCCCACATGTACCTCCTGAAGCAGCGGGCCGACTCGATCGATGCGATCGAGCGCGACAGCCGCCTGCCCTTCGGAAAGTGGGGCTACGACATGCTCAAGACGGTGCATACCGTGCAGGGGCAGTATTCCGAGATCATGGCGATCACCCCTCGGGGAGTCGGAGTTGGCCGGCTGATCCTCAACGACTTCAAGAAGGGCCTGTTCTCGACCAAGGCAGAGGATGTGGCCGCGATCAAGCGTCTGCGCGAGGAGCAGGGCCTAAGCCTCGCTGAGGCCGTCATGGTCCACATGGGGATCGATCGGCGCACCGGCTCCAGGCGGAGGGCGGCCTGATGACGGATCCGACTCAGCAGGCGCCCGAGAGGGCCTCCACACCCACCCGCGCAACCTCCCCGGGTGCCACGACCATGCAGATGATCTTCATGTTCGCCTGGCCCCTGGTGCTTGCGACCGTCATGACGGTGCATCTGGGCAACCGCATGGACCGTCGCATGGAGTCGGTGCCCGAGATCGTCGTGGCGGACGACCTGGCGCTGATCCGGATGGCGATCGCCAACGGAGCCCCGGAGAACAACCGAACGCTGTTCCTTGCCGAAGTGCAGCGGATCCTTGACGCCAGCGGCTTTGCGAACGCCGTTGTGGTGTCCGAATCCATGGTCCTCGGAGCGCCGGAAGGCAGCAGGTTGCAGGTTGCTGCCCCCAGTGCGCCCGTCATCCAGCGCGAGGAGAGGCGATGAATCGCAGGTTGATGGTGGCACTGGCCGGCCTGGCATTCACGGTGGTCGGGGCACTCGCGGGGCACGCCGCTGCCCAGAACTTCAGGATCGCCTTCGACAAGGCAGAGGTTCCCTGCCTGCCATGGCGCGTCTACCTGGTCTCGCTCACCGATGAGCGTCCCGAGCGGGGCAGCATCGTGACCTTCCACGCCCGCAACGTGGAGCCACACTTCGAGGAGGGGGCGATGTTCACCAAGATGGTGATTGGCCTCCCCGGCGAGATCGTCACGATCACGTCCGGCGCGGTCGAAGTCGGTGGCGTGGAGCATCCGGGCCTGTCGGCTGAGGTGCTCGAGAAGCTTGGCGTAGGTGCGCTGGATCTGGAGCGACGCTATCAGCTCGGGCCCGACGAGTTCTTCATGGCAGGCACATCGGACAACGCGTTCGACAGCCGCTACTACGGTCCGGTATCGGGCGATCAGCTGGTGGGGCATGCCCGGGGGCTGTGGTGAGCCTGCTCCGGTCCATCGGGTTCTCGCTGGCCCTGGTCGGCGCACACGCCGCCGCGAGTCCGCCCTCCGACGCTGAGATCATGGCGCGGGCGGTAGAGATCCAGGAGTCTCCGAGTGAGTTCGCCGACCTGTCGATCGCGTCGGACGCACCGCGGCTGACCGAGGAGGCGCTGGAAGCCTTCCGCGCCGAGCTCGAGTCCATCACGGATCGCGACGGTGAGATCCGTCAGATTGCGCACTCACTGGCTCGCGAGTTCGCTGGTGATCAGATGGATGCAGTGGCGGCATCCGGCGAGCACGTCGATTCGCCGCCGGCGCGGGAGCAGTTTCGCTACCGGATCTTCATCAGCCAGGCGATGCCGGCACGTGAGCTCCGCGACCTGGTGGAGACCTATCGTGGCCGCGACGACGTGGCACTGATCCTTCGCGGGATGCGGACCGATCAGCGGCTGGGTGACATCCACTCGTGGGTCTACCGGCTCATGCAGCCGGTAAGTGAAGGGATGAGCGTGCCCAACATCCAGATCGACCCGGAGCACTACACCGCTCTGGGTGTGCAGGAGGTGCCGGCTGTCGCCCGCTATACCGACGAGGGGGCGTTGGAGGCCTACGCGCTGGGTGTCACGTCTGTGGACTGGCTTGAGAGCATGGTGCGCTCCGGACGGTCAGGGAATCTGGGCGTCTACGGACCGGTTGTCCCCGTCGCCGAGGTCGACCTGATCGAGATGCTGATGGCCCGGGCCCAAGACTACGACTGGGACGCTGCCAAACAGCGCGCCTTGGGCCGCTATTGGACCAACCTGGAGCGCCACGAGATTCCGACAGTTACGCGACATCGCGTGCGCGAGCTCGACCCGACCTTCGTTGTGCAGCAGACGGTATCGGCTCCGGATGGGACGGTGCTGGCGTTCGAGGGGGAGCGGATCAACCCCCTTGAGCATATCGACTTTGGCCAGACCCTCGTCTTCGTGAACCCGGCCGAGGACGCCCAGTTGGAATGGTTGGCTGATCTGATCGAGAGCCACGAGGGGCGCCGCTTGACGATCATGGCCACCCAACTCAACCAGGTCGGCGACTTCGAGGGCTACAGCGAACTGGTCAACTCCGTTGGCCGAATGATTTTCAAGCTGCCCGAGGACGTTCGGGCTCGGTTCCACATCGAAAGGGTGCCCGCGGTGGTCACCCAGACTGGCAGCGTGTTCCGGATCGAGGAGCAGCCGCCGGCCATGCGAAGCAAGGAGGCTGGAAATGTTGGTTTTGACGCGACGGGTAGGTGAGTGCGTGCTGATCGGTGGATCGATCGAGGTGAGGGTCCTCGATGCCGATGGCGGAAGCGTCCGCATCGGTATCAGGGCGCCACGTGATGTGCTTGTGCTGCGTTCGGAGATCGCTCCTTCCAGCGCTACCCAGAAGAGGGCCAAGGAGGCGGCCCGATGATCCTGCGGGCTCTCATGGCCTTCGGTTGCCTCCTCGCACTCGTCCTCGCGGCGCCCGTGGCCGCGGCGTCCGAGGGGATGGAGGGTGAAGACGGGTGCCCTGACACTGGCGTGATCAGCGGAGGCAAGTTCCTCAACGATCTGTGTTGGTCGTGCATGCTTCCCATCCGTGTGGCCGGCGTGGGTGCCAGTGGCCGCGGATTTCCCGGCGACATGGCGAGCCCGATGTGTGTGTGCCCGAGCAAAAGCCTGTTCGGTGTCCCAACGCCAGGCATGACCGCGGGTATGTGGAAGCCCACGCACTTCCTGGAATCCACTCGCCAGCCTTGGTGCCTGGCGGCCCTGGGTACGAGGGTGAATGTTGGTGGCATCGCCAGCCTCATGCAGGGCGATGCAACTTCGGACCGGACCCAGGTGGGCTATCGCCACCAGCACCTGTACGCGTTTCCTGTGGGGGCGGTACTTGACGCTCTCACCGACTCGGTGTGCTCCGAGGGCAGCTTCGATCTTGACCTGTTGATGCTCACCGAGATCGATCCGACGTACCGGAACGGTGAGTTGAGCATGGTGATCAACCCGGAGGGCGCGTTGTTCAACAACCCGGTCGCCATCGCAGCCTGCATGGCCGATTCCGTTGCTTCCTCGGCCTATCGTCCGATTCGTGAGCTGTTCTGGTGCGCAGGCTCATGGGGCTTGCTCTACCCCCTGACGGGCTTTGCCTCGGGCGACTCGTCGCCAACCGACATGTCGCTGGGCGGAACCCGTCTGCTCGCCCTGCAGCACAAGCGAATGCTGATGAACAAGACGTACGGCAACTCGGCTGTGTGCTCGGCTCACCCCTATCCGCTGCTGCCGAAACAGCAGTATCGACACCAGGTCATCCATCCGGTTCCGCAACGGCGGAGCAACGATTGGACCGGGTCGAACTCGCTGCTCTCCCGCGAGCACCGCCATATCCCCGTCGTGGGCGAGGACTGGGTCCAGATCCTGTGGCGCTACGAAGAGTGCTGCATCAACATCCCCTGAGGTCACTATGCTGCGTTTCCTTCTCCTGACCCTGATCCTGCTCCCCACGGCCCTGTCAGCGCAGGAACGCAATGTCGCAGGTGATGATGGAACGAACCTCGGCCGAGAGATCGTCGAGTCCCTGGTCCTGCCCGAGCACGACCCTGAAGGCGGGGTAGGCGGGCAAGGGCGGGTGCGCTTCGGCGAGCTCGAGATGGACGTCGGCAGCCTGGTGCCCGGCGCAGACCGATCGCAGGTGTCGGAGATCGGGAACGATCGCTCATCGATGTCCAGCCTGGAAAGCCGCGGGATCGAACGGTTCAACCAGGGCGCTGCAGAGGAAGGCACCGCTGGCGAGGTGACTCGCGCTCTGCTCAACCAGGCCCGAATGAGCACGTCGGAGCTCCTTGCCGGGGACGCCTCACTTCTCGAGACGGCCCAGACCGCACTCACGACGGGGCAGATTAGCATCCTGGGGGAGTTCTACGCCGACTGCTCGACCACGAGCGAGCTGGTGCCCGGGGATACTATCTGGACGGTTCACACACAGACCTACACCTGTGCCGCAGGGGTTGGCGCAGGCGGGGGTGGCGCTTGCACGCGCTCGCGCGAGCTGAGGATCCTCTACGACGAAGAGTTCCCTGAGCGGGAGTGCCCGCCGCTGGAAACGTTCTGCGACGTGGTCATCCCCGAGCCCGGTGAACCCGAGTTTGTGATCACCGGCGTGGAAGACCTCGTGACCAGGGATAGCTGGTGCGACGAGGATCTTGATGGGTCGGGGTGCGAGGTGCAGTGGGAGTGCCTCGACAGCGAGCCGCGTCAGTGGCTCGATGTGGCGCTGGATGAGGCCTTCTTCCAGGAGTGGAACATTGCCCCGCTGGCTCCCGGCATCAGCGGTGTTTGCTGGGAGGCTCGCGCCGTACCAACCTGCCCGGTGTGCATGGAGTACGACGACGGTACCGTAGGCGACTGCACCTATGTCGAGCTCGATTTCGGCTCGGATGCCACATGCGCAAGCCTTGAGGCCCGGACTGACTGCCAGCAGGCGGGGCAGACGTGCTTGGTGTCAGATCCAGACGTTCCTGGCGCTTGCCTCTCGATGGGGGTCACCTACGCGTGCTCCGAGCAGGTGCAGGTGCCCACTAGCACGCTCGTGAGCAACGATTCCTGCGCGGGGACAATCCAGTGTATCGACGGATCCTGCGATGGCGGCTTGGATCTGACGGAGGAGCAGGCAGTGCCGATGCACATCGCCATGGCGCAGATGGCGGTTGCCTCCACTCTGATGTCCGACGTGGACTACACCGAGGGGCAGGGCAGCGGGCCAGGCCGCGACGGCAACGGACCGCCGCCTCCTCAGCGCGACCCGAACAATCTCGCACTCAACTGGGGTTACGACCTCAGTGACACCGGCGGCCCGGACCAGGAGGCCCCGCCGCCCGGTGGCGGCGTCGGCGAGCAGTACATGATCGACGTGCAGCTGTTCAAGGGGGAAGCATTCAACTGCCAGAAGGGCTATGCGGGGCTGGTCGACTGCTGCAGGGCCACCAACAGCAACGCCGATGAGCTGTTCTGGCAGATCTACGCCGAGGTCAACCGCACCAAACAGGCCCAGACGGCGCTGGCCGCCGGCGAGGGCGGGCAAAGCGGCTATGAAGTCATGGCCCAGGGTGGTGCGGGTATGGCGACCCTGTCCAACCCGTTCACGTCGCTTCGGGCGAACGTGCTGGGTGGTGGCGGTGGCGGTTTCGAGGAAACAGCGATGACCGTGCACCAGATGTTCATGCAGCGAGCTCGCGAGGAGATCAAGCCGTCCCTGTCGCCCTCGTGGATCTGCAAGGATCACGAGTTCGACCTGGCTGTGCAGCGCGAGATCGGCTCCTGCAGCTATGCGGGCCTCTACTGCAGCCAGCGCGTTCTTGGCGTGTGCCTCAAGCGCCGGGAGTCCTACTGCTGCTACCGCTCACCCATGAGCAAGATGCTACGCGAGAGCGCCGATGGCGGGACGCTTGATCACGGCAACGCCCGCAACCCTGACTGTCGCGGGATCCCCATCGATCGCCTCGATGACATCGACTGGTCGGTCCTGAACTTCGAGCACCTGGCCGGCCACATGGCCAAGGGCGGAGCCTTCGACAAGGCCTCGGACACCACCAACGCCCCGGATCGGTTCACCGGATCGGGTATGGTCGCCGGCGGTGAGGGACGTCAGGACGTGACGACCCGAACCACCCAGCGCCTGCAGGCAATCGATGCCGACGTGGTCTACGCCAACATCGAGGCAGACGCCCGTTCGCACGGGCTACCGGGCGGGCAGCAGCTCACCCCGGGCCCAGCCTCGGTCGGGTTCAGCACGGCGTACAGAGCGGGGGCTGCCGGGGTTCCGTTGTCGATCGGCCTGCGCCGCCAGGGATCCCAGGGAGCGGTCACCGCGGCGGTCCGTGTCGTGGAAGGTCAGCCGGCCCTGGTTGGCCTCGGGTCTGCCGTCGTGAGCTGGCCGCCCGGCGATACCTCCGAGCGCAGCCTCCGACTGGACCCGCCTGCGGGGGCGAGCGGGCGCGTTGTCCTCGAGGTGGTTCCGGAGGGCGCCGGCCAAGGCGCGAATCCCATCATGACCGTGGAGATCTTCGCCGAATGATCCGCCTGCTGATTCTGTTCGCGTGCGTCTACTCGCTGGTCTGGGGATTCACCGAGATGTTTGGGCCCGAGGTTGTGGAGGAGACGGCGAGGGAGATCACCCCTACGAAGGAGGACCTGAGGCGTGCTGCCGCGACGGTTCAGCCGGTGGTCGAGTGGGTGGCCGACCAGGAATTGTCCTCGATGAGCGTCGCGGAGCTGGACAGCGCCGGCCGGTCGCTTCTCAACGACGCCAAGCGCGCCGCGCATAGGGCCAGTGACGCACTGCCCGTGCAGGGCGGCGAGCTCGCCCCGAAGGATGAGCGCCCCCCGGGGATCGACTGGTACCGCTACTGAGAGCCGATCTAGCTCTGCGCTTTACCAGTCTGCCAGTGGCGCCTGCATCCAGGCGTCGAAGGCATCCAGCGCGAGGGCGGCCTCGAGCTCGGTTTCCTCGTGGTCGACGTGGTCGATCAGCCACTTCATGGCCACAGGCCCGGGCAGCGCGCAGGCCTCACCCGTGACGCGGTCGATCAGCAGCATGTCCACCTCAGCGGCGGTCAGTCGCCCATCGCCGAACCTGCGGCCGGGAAGCGCCGTGCTGATGGGCAGGGAACGCAGCATGCGTGCGAAGCGCCGCTGGCAGCCGAGGCGGTCGCGCTCGGCGGTGACCAGGCGCAGGCAGGTGCCGTCGTCGATTGCCAGTCCTTCCGGGTGCACGAAGAACGCCACGAAGCGTCGATCTCCCTCGTAACCCAGGGCGGGCGGAATGAATGGCGGTAGCGCGGCCGGGAGCGCTGTGGCTTCCGGATGCATGGCTGGCCGAGGCAGGGCGGCCGGCGCTATTGGCCCTTCGCGGGTGGCGCGCACCGGGAAGGGGATGACCTTGGCGATGGCGGGGGCGGGGGCGGGTGAACCCATCTGAGCAACCTCTCACATTGGACCCTTCGAGGGTGCACCAGGCGATGGCCCCTCAAAACTAGCTCGGCCACGCCGCCTCGATGAGCGCCGGTCCATCGTTTCGGACATTGCCGACGTCGCGGCTGACTGGGTGCACGCGCAGGGCAGGGGCCTGGCGCGCCTGGAGAAGCGCCGCGCCATCCTGGGCGCCGGTGGACAGCCAGTCAGGGACAAGGTCTGGGGTCAGAAGCACGGGCATTCGATCGTGCACGTCCTTGGCCACGCCCATCGCCGGCTCGGTGAGCACCGCGAAGGTATCGATCGGATCGGCGCCCTCGCGCTCCCAGTGCTCCCAGATCGCGGCCGCCCATATCGGCTCGCCGTCCGGGGCGGACAGGAACCACGGTTGCTTCGCTTTCCCCTCGCCGACCCACTCGAAGTAGCCGGTCATCGGGACTGCGGCGTGGCGTGCGCGCCAGGCCGATCGGAAGGCGGGTTTCGTGGAGGCGGTTTCCACCCTGGCGTTGAAGGTGGCGAAGCCGCTCTTGGGCTCCCTGGACCAGCTGGGGATCAGCCCGAAGGCCATGCGTGCAAGCACCTGGCCGCCGTCGACCTGGTGCACGATGGCAGCCCGGTTGGTCGGGGCGATGTTGAACCGCTCTGGCATCGAGGCGAGTCCTGATGCGTGCTGGGCCAGGCCGTCAAGAGCCTGCGGCCTCACGCGCGAGAACGATTGGGCGAAGCGTCCACACATGTCGGAGATCCACCGGGTTCGGGCAACTGATGGCTACCGTGGGCCGGCTGGGCACCTTTGCCGGCGTTGGGTCCATGCACCATTGGAACACCCTAATTGCAACGGAGTGGAAGCGCTATGCAGAACCTTGCCCGGTCGCTCATGTGGATCATTGTTGCCGGTGCGGCGAGTCTGTTGGCCGGGTGCGGCGACGGCGCCGGCGACGCCGACCGGCTCATCGGCAACTGGATCGAGGTGCGCACCGAGCGTATGGAGGCGCTCGACCGCGACGAGATCGTCGGATTCGGCCGAGACGGCGAGTTCATCTCCCAACGCCAGCAAGGCACGTCAGTCCGCAACGAAGTCGGCCGATGGGCCCCGCTTGAGCCGGGCCGGATCGAGATCGGGCTGGGCGGGGTCGTCCGCCCGTTCGAGGTTCGGTTCGAGGGCGATGTTCTCCACCTGATCGACACCACCGGGCACAGTGCGCCGGCGACGCTGCACCGGCACGACTCGCCGTTGAAGCAGCCCACGCAGCAGGCCCCTCGCTCGGGGCGCCCGTGGTGAGCGGTCTGTCGCCGTGCGCCGGCAACTACGCGCTCGCCCAGGCGTTGTCTGAGGCTCTGCCCAGCGATCGTCCTGGGCTGTTCCACCCCTATGTCACGCCGTGCGTCCACGACGCCCCGGGCAATACGCCCGCGCGCAAGCTTGAGCGCCTGGCTTCCCACCTGGCGTGCGAGCCGTCCATGATCCTTGTGGGGGAGGCCCCGGGGTATCAGGGTTGCCGAACGTCAGGCGTTGCGTTCACCTCGGAGCGCCTTCTGATGGAGGGCGCGATCCCGCGGATCCTGCAAGAGCCCGCGCGCCTGTCCACCCGCCGCCTGCCGTTCTCCGAGCCCAGCGCCACGATCGTGTGGCGGGTGCTCTACGAGCTTGGCCTGGCCGAGCACGTGGTGCTCTGGAATGCAGTCCAGCTTCATCCCCATAGGGGAGACCCTTGGACCAATCGCACGCCGACCGATGCGGAGCTGGAGCTGGGCCGCGATGCCATCGGCCTCCTGGTCGAGGCGTTCCCGGCGGCCCAGGTCATTGCGATCGGCCGGAAGGCCGAAGCCACGCTGCAGGGCATGGGCATCACCGTCGCCGGCGCAGTGCGTCATCCGGCGAATGGCGGGGCGACCAAGTTCCGGGACGGATTGCGAGCTCTGGCTCGGGCCTGATCGCAAGGTTCGTCAGGAAAGCCAGTCCGTCACGACCGTAAAGAGCCACAATGGCACGAGGATAGTCATCTCGAGAAACTCATCCACCGCGCCTACGAAGTAGGAAATGGCGAGTCCAAGCATCCACAGCACGAAGAAGCCGACGACAATGGAGAGGATCCGGTCGATCTGCAATCTGATCTCATCGAAGATCGACCAGCCGGGAGTCTTCTCTGGCTCAGGGTGGTAGTGTGGCGAGCTCTCAATGATGTGACGGTTTTGCCGGTGAATCGCGTCGTTCACTTGGCGCAGTTTCTCAAGGTAGGGAATACCTGCGTTCCTCGCCTCCTCTTCCTGACGCGTAGTCAGGGCAGTCTGAGATGGGATGGGTGTGGGGCGCATGAGCCTTCTCCGCTGACCGCTTTCTGAGGTCCAGTTCTACTACGATTGGGGGGCTCTCGACAGTAAGGGGCGATGTCTAGATGGCGATTCAACCAAGGTTCCATTCACCCCTCCCCGGGGAAGGAGCACCCAAGGATAGAAGCAGAACAGCGTTGAACCTGGCCAAAAAAGAACCCCCGGCTGCCACCGGGGGTCGTGTGCCTTTCGGCGATGTAGCGTTTCCAAGGTACCTCCTTTCTGGCCGACTGTCGAGCCCTCGCGCAGGGCTCTGGACTCTTGTTGCCTGGAGGTTCCAATGACCGCCCACGTCTCGTCTGCTGCATGCGCAACCCCCTTCACTTCACGCCCCCTGTCGCAAAGAGAACGCTCCCACGCACGTTAAGTGCCAACAAACACCCCCGAAAGCGCCAACAACCCGCCCCACTTTTCTAGATTCGCCGAAAAGTTGCCCCTAATTCCGTGGAAATGCCGAAAGCTCGCCCCGGATTTCGTGGAAGTGCCGAAAACTCGCCCCAGATTCGACGGCCACTGTGCAGCGCCGCATCCGATGAGGCTTATTTCCGGCCCGTCTTCCGGGATCGCCTCAGCTTGGCCATCGCGTTGGTGCCAGCCCGGGCCTTTTTGCTGTACTTGAGCACCATCCGCTCGCTCTGCCAGCCGCCGGCGAACTGTGTGTCGATGACGCTGGCCCCGTCCTCGATGAGCTCGATCGCCGAACCGACCCGGGTCGAGTGGCCGCTGATGCGTGAGGCGTCTGGCAGGCCGGCCGCCGCCGCCCGGCGGCGGAAGATCGTGGCAATTTCCTTCGGCCGCAGGTGTGGCGGGGGAGGGGTCTCCTGCCCGGGCTCCCGCTTCTTGGGGCGCCCGCCCACGGGCAGGAAGATGCAGCCCTCGGTGATCCCAGCGGCCGCGCACCAGGCGTCGATCGCCGCCTTGGCTTCGGCGCTCACGAACCGGTACTGGCCCATGCCGTCCTGGTCGGTCTTGGTCTTGCCCAGGCGCAGCGTCCAGTCCGGACCTTGGCGCTCGAGATGGCTGAGCTCGACGACGGCGAGCTCGGACTCCCGGCAGAGAGTGTCTGACGCCAGCAGGAGCAGCGCGGCATCGCGCAGGTCGCGCTTGGAGTCCCCCAGGGTCTCGAGAATGGCTGCGATCTCGGGCCCGCGCAGCGGCGCCGCCTGGCGCGGTGCGCTGCGGCCGGCCTTGGCCACCTGCCGGAGCAAGCCGCCCCATTGCAGCTTCCAGGTGCTTGCCGCGGCGGGGTCGCCCAGGCCTGCGGCCTTGTGGATCTCGCGCACCGTGTAGACGTAGCGGCTGAGCGTCGAGCGCTTGCGGCCGGCGTTGACCTGGTGCTGCAGGAACGCCACTAGCTGCTCGGTACTCGTCGGTAACGGCCTGCGATCCTGGTCCTCGCACCAACCCAGATAGACCTGCCAGTCCGCGCGCACCGCCAGCACCGTCGCTTCGGCGCGTGCAGCGGTGAACAAGCGTTCCCATTCGAGCAGATTGTCCCGCACTTGTGCGGCGCTCAGAGCAGGCGTAGGTTGGGCGTCAGGTGCGGCGACCATGCCGCCGGCGTCGAGCTGGCCCTGCAGCGAGTCGACGACCAGCAGAGACGTACCGTTGCCCACGCCGGCCGAGGTTGCGGCTACATCGGTGGCTTCGGATTCGACCTGCGACATTTGGATTCTCCTGCGATGAGCGCGCAAGGCGCTCAGTTCTCCCGCCGGACCCTCCGGCGACACCGACCATCGACAGTTCGCGCCCACCGCGCGGCTCGGCCGTGAGCCTATCCTAGTTCGCTAATAAGGGTCAATTATTGCCGATCTCTACAGCTTGGAAGATATGCCATAGCTATACGGTGCCTGATATGCTACGATGGCTCCTGGAGGGCCTTTCAGCGGCGGTGCGCGCTGCAGGGCTGCGGCGAGTGTTGGCGGCAGGTGGGATGGGGTGAGCGCGGTGGAATTGACGTCCGAACAGGTTCTGACGCTCCAGAAGCAGCGCGCATGCACGGCAGCCGAGCACGCGCATGCCGATCGCGCAGCGAAGTCGGTGCGCCACCAGCCCGATGCGGTGCGCTCGCTGCTGCGGCGCGCCGCGGTCGTGCCGCGCCCCGGCAAACGCATCCGGTTGGTCCTGGAGGCCGCCGACGCCTTCGCAGCGCCGTTCTCGCGCGTGGCCGCCTGCCGCCGCGGCTGCGCCCACTGCTGCCACCAGGCGGTGCCGATCACCGGCGCCGAGGCCCGGTTGCTCTCGCAGGCAACGGGCCGGCCGTTGGCCAGCCCGGAAAACGCAATGCCGGTCCGGGCGCTGATCGAGGAGACCCCGCAGCAGGCCGAGCTGCGCATCGCCGCTCGGCCGCCGGCGAGGCCCGGTCCGTGCCCCTTCCTGGTTGACGATGAGTGCAGCGCCTACGCCCAGCGCCCGCTCACGTGCCGCACGCACATCAGCTTGGCCAGCTCCGATCTGCTGTGTCGGGTCGTGCCCGGCCATCCGGTTGGCGTGCCCTATGCCGACGCCACCCTTGTGCGGGCCTTGGGCCTGGCCATCCTCGAGCACGAGTCCATCGCGGACATCCGCGAATGGTTCCCCTCCCCTCCGGAGACCCCCTAATGGAATCCATCACCACCACGACGCCGGCCGGCAAGGCCACCGACCAGCAGCGCAAGGACGCCATTCGCGTCTCTTGGCTTGAGGAGCGCGGCGGCGAAGCGGCCCGCCTGGACGCATCAACGGTCGGCGAGCTCGCCTTCCGGCTCCTAGAAGCCGGCATTCAGCCCACCGTCGAGGCGGTTCGGTACGTCAACGGGGGGTCCGGCTCGCCCAACGTGATCCACCCCGCGATCCGCGACTTCTTCCGTACCGAGCTACACCGTCGCTGGAACCGCCCTGGCGCCGATGCCACGGTGCCCAAGCCGCTGCTGGCCCTGTGGGACAAGGCGCTGCGCGAGGCACGCAAGTCGGTGGAGGCAGAGCTACAGGAGCGCACCGCGGCGCTGGCCGACGAGCGCGGCCGCCTTGAGGGCCTGGGAGACCAGCTCAAGGACGAATCCGAGGACCTAGACCGCCGCGAGATGGAGCTGGCCAAGCGGGAGGAGGGCCTGACCCAGGCGATGGACGCACTGCGCGCCGAGCTCGACGCCGCGAGAGCGCAGTTGCAGGAGAGCCAGGTCGAGCGGGTCAATCTGACCGCGCGGCTGTCCAGCAAGGACGACGACCTCGCGGCACTAGGCGAGAGCCTCTCCGAGGCCAGGGCCATCGCCGGGCATGTTCCGGGGCTGCAGGCCGAGGTCGAAGCCCTGCGCAACCAGGTACGCACACTGGAGGGCCATCGCGACGAGTTGGCTGCCAACCTGCAGGACGCCAAGGCCAGGCTGCTTAACGCCGAGACCACGCTCGCCAACGAGCGCGCGATCATGGAGCAGGACATCCGCGAGCGGATAGCAGTGGAAAACCGCGCGGCCCAGGCTGAGCAGGAACTCAAGAAGCTCCAGGCCCAGCTGGATGCGTCCGAGGCTCGGGTCGACAAGCTGCGCAGCGAGAACCGCCAGCTTGTGGCTGACGTGTCCGACCGTATGGCTCGGCTGGACTCCGCGAGGACCGAGCTGTCCGACGCGAAGGAACAGACCCGGGAGGTGCTGCGACAGCTTGATTGGGCTCGGGGCCGGCTGGACCGCCTGCAGGAACAGGTGGACGAGCTGGAAGCCAGTAAGGCCCGACCTCCCAAGAAGGCACGATCAGGGTCTTCCAAGGGCAGCTGACCGGCGTCCGCGGCACCCGGTCGCGAAGCACCGGTCAGGACTGCGACAACGGATCCATCGCTAGAGACCCTACGAAGGAACACCGCCCCCTGGCATCCAACCGGCGTGCAGCGAGTCGCTCCGTCGGCCTCGCTTGCTGAACCTAAGCCAACAGACAGAGCAGCTGCGAGACAAGAATCTCGAGTCCGCACCAGCGCGGTCCATAAATACATGTGGGCGAACTGATGCCCTGATTTTCTATATAAGGAGAAAAGACTATGAAAATAGATATTTACGCGCGCCACACCGGCAGCAATACGTACCTCGCAGTGGAGTCGGGAAACCCCGTCCCCCAAAAGCTAAAGCACGGCTTCACGTTCTGGAAATGCGTTGACCTCACCTCAGGCGCACCTCGAATTGGGCTGGACACTGAGGAGGTAATCGCTGATATCCAGAAGCAGGGTTGGTCGGCATGGTCAGTGGACATCAGGATCAGTGAAGGCTAGCACCCACTGACCTGAGCTGTAGCTGGGTTTCCTTCGGGCAATCCAGCTACAGGCGCTACCGATCAGAAGCGGCATGCTCTGGGCGAAAGCAGTTCCCCGCCCTTCGGTAGCCGGCCGCCTCAGCCTCAGCGGCGGTGCGGAACTCGACCACGTTCGACGGGCTCACCTGGTTGTAGGCCGGGCAGCCTTCCGGCAGATGGTACACGCCGCTGCGGCGGTTGCCACGCACGGGCATTGCGGCAGAGTTGATCGAGATAGCTGCCCTCGCCGGCGGCGCGGCTGGCGCCCGCTCGACTTGAGGTGAACTCGTGCGCCCATCCCCCCAGGTTCGCTCGCCGGTCACGAACGGGTTGTTCCAACCCATCACACGTGCGATTCGCCTGTCGCGCTCGATCTCCCAATCAGTGGGTGGGTGCGCGCGGTCCCAGGCCATGAACAAGCGCTGCTGCTGCTCACTCATGCGAAGGTTGTAGCGGTCGCTGACGTAGAAATACTGGCGCGCGACCATGCCCTTGGCCTGATCGGGCGGCTCAGCGACGCGGCCGGCGAAGTCGACGCGGAATGGGCATGCCCCATGCTGGAGGGGAACCCCAGGCAAGACGCCGAAGCGGTAGTTCGATCGATCTGCGTTGACCTCGCCGACGACGATCGTCAGGTTGTGCAGATCGCCCTCGAATTGGTTGAAGACCGGGTCTGTGCGCCGGCAGTTCTGGCGGCCGCCCTGCTGCCAACACTGCCGAGCAGAGCCGAACGACGATGCGGGGACGACGTGTTCGTGCTCGATTCTGGCCGCGCGCACGGGCTGGGCCCTGACCTGGTACCCGCACGAAGAATGGTCGACACGGCCACCTGAGCGCCCCACCCAGCGCCACTCGCAGCCGCAGTAGGTGTCTCCCGCCGTGGCGCGGTCGTGGTAGACGAACTTGCGAGATAGCTCTTTGGCGTCCTCGAAATTGCGTGGCTGTGCCTCGGATTGGTTTGGCCAGACCGCCAACAGCGCGAGGACGAGGCCCAGCACCATCCTTCTCGCTTCACCACGCATCATCGACCACCCTCGCAAACACCGAGGATCTGGCCATAAAGCCGGAACAGAAAAGCCACGCGTTCCGGATCGGATTTCATGGAAGGCTTGAATCCGTCCGGTCCGTACGCCTTGTCGACGGCCCTGTCCAGGGCGGCGTGCGCTTTCACGAGTTCCCGGGGCATTGCCAGAGGATCGTAGAGGTCCGCCAAAGACGTGTCGCCATGTGCCGCCCGCGCATCAAGCACCGCCTGCGCCGCAGCCTCGATTGCCGCCACATGCTTCTGCTCAGCATGCTGAGGCCATGGGTAGTTGTTGTAAACAATTCCGGAGGAGTAGCGAAAATCGCTCTTCAGACGCCCGCAAACAGCACGAACCCAAGCCATGTGCATCTGAGACGACAGAACCCCGAAGTGAAACAGACTGGCCCCAGTAACAACCTTGACCAGGTTACTCGCCATGACCTCTGGCTTCATGAAGCCAAATGGAATGTAGGGCCGCCGCTCAGAGCTGACCTCTGGAAGCACGAGATACGGTTCGGTGGGAAGGTGTTCCACCGGAAAGCGTGTCGGAACAGCAGCGAGCTTGCGCGTCTCAGCCCGTTTACTCGAGAGGCGAAAGCGTCTAACGGCATCTACTCGCGCCATCACCAATGGCATCTTCCGCAGATCTGCCGGAGGGCAGCCTCCGAGCCACAGGCACCATCTGATCTGTCCATTGATGAACTCTCGGCTGCCTACCCACGGACGAAACCACGGTCGCGATGCGGGCTCTTGTTCAACAAAAGCCTTCATCTCATCGTCAGTGAACAGATAGTTCCCGCCATCGATAGGCTGGTTGCCAACACCGATCCTCGGGCACTCGCAGATTGGCCTAGACCTCTTGGGAAGTGCGAGGTTGGGTCCATCGACTAGGTACCCATTGATGTTGCTTGCTTCGATCGCCTGAGGCTCACCCCGTATATCGGCGTAGTCGAATATCCAACGCTTGGCGGGCTCCCCCCTGCCAAAGCCAATGATGACGCAATGGACCGCGGCGACACCGCGCGCCTCGTTCCTCCATGCGAAAGTGCGATGCGCGAAGTGAATACTGACTCCTAAGCCAAACATCGCCGGCCACAGCACCCCTGACTGCTCGCCCTGCGTAATCGAGTTGGTCGACACGAAAGCGCAACGAGCGTTCGGCGACATGTATTTGGCGGCCTTGACGTACCACGCTGCGACGAAATCCAGCAGCCCGGCATTCTCGATGTCTCCGAAGACCTCACGAGCAGCCGCCCGCTGCCCCTCCTCCATGTACTTGGCGCCAACGAAGGGGGGATTCCCGATGATGAAGCTGCAGCGCTGTGAGGCCACCACCCGGTTCCAGTCCAGCGCCAATGCATCGGCGTGCACGATGTTGGCCGATTTCACCAGCGGAACTCGGACCAAGGTGTTCCCGAAGTGCTTGCCCACCAGCAGGTTCATCTGATGGTCGATCAGCCACATGGCGACTCTGGCGATCTGGGCTGGCCACTCTTCGATCTCGATCCCGTGGAACTGGTCGACGTCGACCTTGACGTACTGCTCGACGGCATGGAGCGATAGTTGCTGCATCTCCCGACCGTAGAGCCGCTTGATGACCTCCAGCTCAAGCAGCCGAATCTCGCGGTACGTAATCACCAGGAAGTTGCCGCAGCCGCAGGCGGGGTCGAAGAATTGGAGGCTGCCGAGCTTCTCGTGAAACGCCCGCAGCCTGGCCGCATTGGCCTTCACGCGATCGAACTCGGCGCGCAGGTCGTCCATGAACGCGGGGCCGATCACCTTGAGGATGTTCGCCTCGCTTGTGTAGTGAGCCCCGAGGTTTCGGCGCACCTCCGCGTCCATGATCCCCTGGAACAGGGAACCGAAGACCGCTGGACTGATCAGTGCCCAATCAATGCCGCAGCACCCCAGCAGGACCTCGCGCATCTCGCGGTCAAAGTGCGCTGTGCGCAGGTTCTCCTCAAAGAGCTTCCCGTTCACATACGGGAACGCGGCCAGCTCCTCGTCGAGGTTCTTCAGCCGCTTGTCGGGCGGCGTGTTCAGGACGTCGAACAGCTCATTGAGATGCGAGGCAAGGTCCGAACCGTCGTCGCCAGTGCGGGCCCGAATGAACTCCTCAAAAGCGTTCCTGGGCATGAAGATGCCCGTGTCCTCAGCGAACAGGCAGAACAGGATTCGCACCAGGTACACCTCAAGCTGGTGCCCGGTGTACCCAATGGACTGCAGGCGATCATGGAGCTTTCCCAGAAGCTCGGCTGCCTTGACATTGACCGGGTCCTGCTCGCGGAACCGCCGGGCTTCGTACCCTGCAATGAAGCCGAACTTCTCGACGTGGCGGTGCAGGTCGCCGATCTCGAACTCGAACTCAGCGTCGGCCTCGAGGTCATGGATCCGGATTCGGGCGAAGTCCGATACCACGATGTAGCGAGGAAGGTCGGCTTCTGCCAACCCGGGGAAGTAGTCGATCGCCTGGGTATGGGCCCGGTCGAGGTCCTGGCCACGAGACTTGTGCTCTGCAAGCATCACCCCTGGCCAGAGCAGATCGATCCGTCCCCGCCCCCCCGCGGCCTTGGCCGGTACCTTGCGCTCGAAGACAGCCACGCGCCGGCGGCTGACCCCGAACACGTTGAAGAACTCGTTCCAGAACGTCTGTGCATCCGCGTTCTCTGAGCTGTCGTCACCGAACTCCCGGGCAAACGCGATGGCCCGGTCACGAATCTCATTCCAAGACAGCGGCATCGTGCTTCCTTCTTTCAGGGATCTCCCGTGCCTGGAAAGAATAGCCCAGCGCCTGATGCCAAAACTTGCACAGCCCCGCGTGCCCGGCAGTCAGTTGGGCGCGTTGACATGGGCGGGCGCTACTTTGGATTGGGGGCCTTTCGGGCAGCGTGTGCGCACCCCCAGCCGAAAGGAATGCCAATGCGCAGTCGTGCCAGCCGCCGAGCCTGGACCGAAGCGATGCAGCCGCGCCAGCTGACGCCCGAGAAGCGAGCTCAGTCGCCGGCGAGATCGCGGACCGGCCTGCCGAGAACGGTTCGCTCCCACGAGGTCGCCGCGGCCCGGGAAGGAGCCATCCCTGTGCGCCAGGTCATTCGCATCGTCCCCGTGCCGAAGCCCCGCCAGTCGCAGTCGGACGCGTGGCGCAAGCGCCCCTGCGTCCTGCGCTCGCGTGCCTTCTGCGACGAGCTCGCGCTCAAGGGGGCTCGCCTGCCTCCTCGCTACCGGCTCACGTTCGTGCTGCCCATGCCGCGGTCCTGGTCGGACGCCGAGAAGGCGCGGATGGACGGCTGCCCGCACACGCGCAAGCCCGACACCTCAAACTTGGTGAAGAACGTCGAGGACGCTCTGTGCAAGCGTGATGAGGAGCTGTGGGACATCGGCGCCCGGAAGTTCTGGGGCCGCGAGGGGGCGGTGGTCATCGAGGCGGTGCTGGAGCCTGAGGAGCGCTTCATCCTGGACCCGGTCTAGCCTACTGCTCCCGCAATTGGGCCAGCACCTCGATCACACGCCGCAGGCCGTCATCCGAGCTGGTGGCGATGGCCCCCGGCCGGCCACCCACCTGGTCATGCTCCGTTCTCAGCCAGACCTCCGCATCGGCCCCCAAGGCCGCGTCAGCGGCCCTGGAGAGCACCCGATACCGCGCCTCCTGCGCGAGCTGCTGGTGCCAGCCAGTGAAGGCTGCAGCGAAGCCCGCGCCGGCGTGGGAGATGGCGATCGCAGGGTCGGTCGGTGTGTACTGGGCGGGGGCCAGGCGCCGGGCAGCCGCGAGCAGCAGATAGGCGGTGTCGCTGGCCAGCTCGGTCGCCGGCTCGCGCCGCAGCAACTCCCCGGCACGGCGATCGCACTGGTCACCCAGTTTGGTCAGCCCCAGCCCCATGTAGGGATTCTGCGGATGGCGGTCCGGCTTGGACATCAGGATCTCCGCTGGACGCTGGCCGGAGGTTGAGGATTAGGGTCGCCTCGCGGACTCGCGTGGCCACCTCGTCTGCAGTGCCGTCACCGATGACGGTGATGCAGGGTATCCGCGCCCGGTGGAGCGCGGCAACCAGGTCCTCCTCGTGGGTCAGGTACAGGTGCTGGCGAGCCATGATCCTGGCGATGTCCTCCCCTTCCCTCCCCCTCCCCTTCATGCGCTTGAGCAGTACGCCGAACTCCGCCTGCAGCCGAACCACGGCCGTCGAGCGCCACGGCAGGCAGTTGAGCTGCTCGACCTGTTCGGCAGCGCGTGGGAATCCATCCAGGACAATCAGCTCCGGCTTTCTGGTCGACAGGGCTGACAGCACCAGGTCGCAGACGACCCCAGGCCCGGCAAAGCTCCGCCTGGGCGCCCGGGGCACGGCATGGCCCAGGCTGCGGGCCTTCCGGAACAGCTCGCCCACAGACAGGTGCGGTGCGCCCAGGTGCTCCGCGAGGCTGGAGCCTTGCGTGCTCTTGCCCGAACCAGGCGGGCCGATGAGATAGATCGCGTCCATGCGCGCAGGGTAGACCCCGCAATGGCCGCCGTGCGGGTCTAACCGGTTCGGGTGCTAGGCTGCTTGGTGCATGGCCGCCTAACTTTCGGGCTGGCCGGGCGGTGGCACGGTCGTGGGGTCAATCCCCGGAGACACGCGAAATGCCAACACGCTCCAGAAACCAGCATGATCTCGTGACGCCCCCCCACTCGCAGGAGGCAGAGGAGTCGGTGCTGGGCGGCGTGATGATTTCCCCCGATGCACTCGACGAAGTCATCGACCTGCTTGCGCCCGAGGACTTCTACCGACGCGACAACCAGCTGATCTATCGGCTGCTCCTCGAGCTGCACGATGCTTCCGAGCCGATGGACGTGATCACGGTGGATGATCGGGCCAAGCGCCATCACGTGCAAGAACAGATCGGTGGGCTTGATCGCCTGGTCGCACTTGCCAAGACCGTGCCGTCGGCAGCGAACATCAGGGCGTACGCCGAGATCGTGCGCGACAAGGCGCTGCTGCGACGCATGGCCGAGGTGGGCACCGACATCTCCCGAAACGCCATGAATCCCGGGCGCGAGGATGTCGGCTCCCTGGTCGCCAGCGCAGAACAGAAGGTCTACGCGCTCTCGGAGAGCAGCGTACGAGGCAAGTCCGACTTCGCTCACCTTCGCCAGGCTCTGCGCGAGGCCTTCGAGCAGTTGCAGCAACGGCACGAGAACCCCGGCGTGCTCACGGGCGTGGCCACTGGCTACAGCGAGCTCGACGACATGACTGCCGGCCTGCAGCCATCTGACCTGATCATCCTCGCTGGTAGGCCCTCAATGGGGAAGACCTCGCTGGCACTCAATATCGCCGAGAACGTGGCCGCCCAGACCAAGCGCTGTGTGGTGGTGTTCTCGATGGAGATGTCCTCCCCGCAGCTGGCCATGCGAATGATCGCCTCCCAGGGCCGCGTCAACGCCACACGGCTGCGGACTGGGGCGCTGGAGGACCAGGACTGGCCGCGGGTCAATGCTGCGATCCGCGCGGTTTCAGCGATGAAGCTGCTCATCGACGACACGCCGGCGCTTTCGCCCGAGCAGATTCGTGCGAAAGTGCGCCGCGTCAAGCGAACCGAGGACGTCGCCCTTATCGTGATCGACTACCTGCAGCTGATGACCTCCCATTCGGGGGCCGAGAACCGTACCAACGAGATTTCTGAGATCTCGCGAGGTCTCAAGGCGCTGGCCAAAGAGATGAACGTTCCCGTGTTGGCGCTGTCACAGCTGAATCGTAGCGTTGAATCGCGTGCGGACAAGCGTCCGTTGATGAGCGATCTGCGCGAATCGGGAGCGATCGAACAGGATGCCGACGTAATCGCCTTCGTCTATCGCGATGAGTACTACCACAGGGATTCGCCCGATCAGGGCCTGGCCGAGGTCATCATCGCGAAGCAGCGCAATGGCCCCACAGGCACCGTGCGACTCAAGTTCTTCGGCGAGTTCACGCGCTTCGATGATCTTGCACCTGGTCCGACAGGGTCATTCGAGTAGCGTGCGGGGCATCGCGCACCCATATCGCCTACCGGGCTGCGCCGGGGCTGTCCGGTGAGCGCAGGGAACGCACCAGGAGAGGCGGCTGTAGCGGCCATCTGGCGCGGCCAGGACTGGGTGATCGACTGGGTCGCAGTCCAGCTCGGGGCCTTGGAGTGGCACCACCTGGCCGCCGTGCTAGCCATCCTGCTGGCAGAGCAGGTGGCCGCCAGGCTGGGGATGTGGTGGTACGCGCTGGCGACCATGCCCGGCACGATCGCGCACGAATCAGCGCACTACGTGGTGGCGCTCGCGCTCAACGCGCGGCCTGACCTGCCGCGGATCCTGCCTCAAGAGACCGAGCATGGCTGGCGCATGGGCTCGGTCACGTTCCGGGCTGGGCTTTGGCGCGCCCTTCCCATCGCGCTTGCGCCCTTCGCCCTCGCACCGCTCTCCCTCTGGTATGCGGCCCACTTCCTGCCAGGGGCGCCTCATGTCGGATGGTTCGCGCTCCACGCCTGGGTGTCCGGAACCATGCTGTCGGCATCCCTGCCCTCGCGCGCCGACTGGCGTCTCGCTCTGCCGGCTCTGGCATTCTTGGGCCTGACCTTCGTGCTGCTGTGGCTGGTGCGCTAGTCTCTCGACACGAAGTAGCTTCGTTGAAGAAGCAGGAATCGGAAATGACCCAGGCTGCCGGCGACGTAATCTGCGAACGTCTCAACAACCTTCTCAATTACGGCTACATGGTCTACAGGCTAGATCCGCCTCCTAGGGGGGCACCGTACGGCTGCATCGTACTCGTTTACCCGGGTTCCCTTGCGCACATGGATTTCAGCTTGCATCTGAGGCCAACCGGTGAGGCAGTCTTGTTGCGATGCCCTTGGAACAACGATGACCCTGTCATTATCGATGCCAACGATGAGCAAGGTTTCCGTCACCTCCTCCACCGCCTTCCCCGGATGACCTGGTGGCAGCAGCATGTGCGCGTCCTCCCAGGCTGGTGGGAGCTCGCCATTCAATGCGCTCTTGTTGCTGGCGCAGCATCAGCAGTGGTCGGCGCGTGGTATCTACTCCGAACTTGAATCCGGAACACCTAACAACCTCGCCACCTCAGCGAAGGCTCTGATGTCGGCCTGGGTCAACTCGAACTCGTCGTGGCAGACCCTGTACTCAACCGCTCTGGCAGAGCCGATCCTCGCAATATCCTCGACGTCGATCTGCTGAGTTATGAACTCCAACGTGCCGCCCCGAACGACCTCACCGCGGTGCACGACCGGTCCCAACTGCCTGGGCTGGCCATCCACCAGCCAGTTGACGGTGTTGCAGGACAGGAAGCGCCAGGAGGAGCGCCGGCGATCCGTGTTGCCGGCGAAGACGAGCTGCACGACAAAGCCAGGCCCGTCGCTGTCGATGCCTCCGCGCAAGGTGAAGACGGGCTTTCGCAGGTCGATGGGCCGCGGGTTCTCCGCGGTGTAGGAGATCTTCCTCTCGCCGGTGAACCGGTCGACTTCATCGACCACGTTCTGCGCTGAGGCCGAGGCTACGGCCGCGGCCGCGATCAGCAAGCCACCGATGTGAATCGCGATACTCATCTCAGCCCCCTGTTGGTCGTGATGGTGCACCAGGAACTCTACACCTGCTCCTACCCCAATGCTGGGGTGCGCTGCTGCGATCGCGTAGGCCCCAACGAGAAGGGGCCGGGTTGCCCCGGCCCCGATCGGGAGGGTCACGCCGGTCAGCCGGCCCGGCGCTGCTGACCGCCGGAGTAGCCGCCGCCCTGCCCGCCCCCCTGGCGACGACTGGCCTTGGCCGCCTGCGCGCCCTTGTAGGCTTCGGCCACGCGCCGCAGGGTGGAATGGAACTCCATCCCTTCGTTCTCGAGGAACTTCAGCTGGGCCTTGCACTGGCGCATGCACAGCGAGATGACGTCGCCCAGGTCCATGAAGGAGATCTGCACCTGCCCGCCCACGTCCGGATTGGCCGTGCCGGCATCCTTGCTGCCCTGCCCCATGTTCACCTTGATGGTGCCGGCGTACTGGCCGGCCTGGTGCTCCATCCTCAGCCACTTGTCGTTGGCCTCGCCGTGGTTGTTGAAGAACAGCTCGCCGTCGATGTACCCCAGCAGGAAGGCGCACATCAGCTGCAGCTCATGCGTCCCCAGCTGGAAGGCCAGCTTCTTGCTCCAGTTGTAGGTGCGGTCGGACGTTCCATTGCTACGCGCGATCTCCAGCCGGACCGTCTCCTCATCACGTCGCGTGGTCGTGGCCTCGAACTGAAGCGCCGCCCGTCCCCCATGGACCTTGACCTGGTCGAACTGGCGCTCCTGCCCGTCAGCCGGGCCCGCGTCGGCGCGGCGGTTGTCTCGCCCACCCTGCCGACGGCTCGGCGCGGACCCGATCGTCCGGACGTTATCGTCGGGCCTCGACCGCTGAGCGCCCTGCTGGCCGCCGGTGCGCCCGCCGGCGCTGCGGCCCGCTGCCGGGTGGCCCGGGGGCGGGCCGTCGAAGCTCTCGGCACGGCCGTGGTTGCGCTCGGACCGGCCCTGATGCTGCTGGCTGGGGCTGGGCCGAGGATCCTGGATGGGGTTCGCGTCTGCCGGAGGCGCGGCCTGGCGCGCCGGGGGCTGGGACTGCCGCGACCGCGGCTCCCCGGCCTCTCCGAACTGGCTGATGCCCTGGGCGGCCTCGATGGCCCGTTGCAGCACTGCCATGGCGTTCTCGCGCCCGGCGATCGCGTCGTGGAAGATCCTCCAGCCGTGCTTGGTCACCACGGCGCGCAGGCCGTCCGGGGTGATCTGGAAGCGCGCTCCCTTCTGGGTCAGCGTGGCCTGGAGGCCGCGGACCACGTAGGCGGCGATGCCCTCGCCGTCCTTGTTCACCACCGCCGTGCGCAGCTGGTTCTTGACCACTTCCAAGTACGGGAACACGTCCCGCTCGAGGAAGATGTCAGCCTTCTCGGCAACCGTGTCGATCACGGAGCTCTGCGTGAGGTTCGTGTTGCTCATCGTCGTGTCCTTCCATCGCCTTGGTTGATGTCTCAGGGGCATCAGCCCCGGCATCAGACTGCCCTTCTCGAACGAAACCGAAAGTTGCGCGACGTACCTTGCGTCAACGCAATCAGGCCATGCCCGGGTCTCAGCGGGTGAGACTGCGGGGCAAGAAAAAACCCACCCCTCGAATGAGGGGTGGGTTCGGGTGGTCTTGGAAGACCCTGTTGCGCTTACTCGGCGCTGCTGTCGTGAATCTGACACCCCGGTGGCGAAACACCGGGGTCGAAGATCATCCTCGCACAGTCCGTCAGGTTGTCAGCCTTGTAGACATCGACGCATGCGCCTTCGAGACCCCCTTCCACGGCGATGCGCCGAGCTTCGGCAGCGAAGGCCTCGGGATCGGTGACCGTGATGGAGAGAGCGACCTCAAGATCCGTGTGACGGGCTTGCGGGCTCAGGATGGTCGTGTCGGCCATCAGCTTTCCTCCTCTTCTTCTTCATCGTCCTCATGCTCGCCGAGGAAGTCCTCATCCCAGCGATCGGAGTGGATCTTGAGAAGACGCGTGTCGGACATCTGCCTGTATCCGATGTTGCCGAATTCCAGAACCGCCCGGGCGTGTTCGTCACTTTGCGCAAGGTCATCGAGCGCATCGTCGATCAGGAGGTCGATCAGCTCCTCGCGCTTGTCGTGAGTGAGCGCTCTCGCGCCCGGTAGCCTCCTGGAGGCAAGCTGAGCGGCGTGATCAGCGTACCAAGACACAACGGGGTCGACTTGCTGAAAGATTGCGGTTACCTCCTTCCCCGAATCGTCCGTTGTCGTCTCTGCATCCTCGCGCTCGAACTTGTCGAAGGGCTTGGTGATGGTAATGATCCGCGTGCCAGGTGCATTGCTGTAGACACCGGCAAACTCTCCGTTGTCGACAATGGCGACCACTGTTGCTGGACTGCCGTTCTTCTGAAGCTCCCGCAGGGACTCCTGGACCGCAGCTGCGTCCTCGCCGGAGTGACCCCCGAGCGAGTCGACCGTGATGCCAAGCAGCGCGGCCGCGGCGGTGAGGCCCATGGCGAAGACATGGTTGTTGGCTTGCATGTTGTGCTCCTTGTGAATGACGGAGCTGCCCTTGCGGGTCAGCCCCGCCGGGGTGGTTGCATTGCCGGTCAGGCGATGCTGTAAACGTGTGCCGAGGCGCCTTCGTAGAAACGAGACCGCGTCTCCACCCGACAATCGCCGACGAGCTCCAGGTTGCCCTCGTACGCATGGATGTGCGCTACGTTCTCCGTGGTCAGTCGCGGAGACAGATGGAGTGCAGGCACTCCGTTGTTGATCTCCAGGTAGCCCTCAAGCCCAGCGGCGCCGTCGGGCTCCTCGGACTCGCTCCAGATCCGGAACGACACGCCAGAGCGCTGCGCGGACACTTGCAGCCGGTACGGCGAATCCTCAATCTCTCCATCCCACGGCCCGATCGGAAGGTCCAGGACCAGAACCTCGTCGCCCGGCACCTTCCTCACGAAATCGCCCAAACCCGTGCAGTGCACGCCGGCGGCGAGGCTCAGCGGAGCAACACCGGGGAAAGGCCTGATGAGATGAGTTGGAGCGCCGTTCACGATGCCATTGAAGCTGTGGACCGCATCCGCAGCCACCTCGACGATCGCAGGAAATGCGATCGTCTCGACGCCCCGATGAGGTTTGAGCGTGGCTGAGACCAGCACGGCGCCCGGGTAGGCGTTCTCTGCCTGCTCGAGCGCATGGTGGATGTCCTCAGCCCGTGCGAGGAATCGCGTCGGGACTTCCAGCTCCGCTTCGATCAGCAGAACCTCGAAATCCTTCAGTCTGCATGCTGACGCTGCCCGGGCATCGCCGGACGTCGAAGCGTTGTTCTGTTGCATGTAGATCTCCTTGGAAACGGAGATCTCCCCGGACGGGGTGATCCCCGAGCGGGTTGATGCGCAGAATGCGCGGTGTGTTCGGGCAGGCCCGATCCGTTGGCGTAGCGCCAATCGTGCGTCTACTTTACCTCCGCCTATGCGGGGGCGCTGATCGTAGCCACTGCCGCGAGGCTCGCGGTTGGGGAATGAGAAAGGCCCACCCCGATGACTCGGGATGGGCCTCTGCCTGAGGATCAGGCGAGCGGGACGATTGCCCCGTTGTAAACGGCGAAGCGGCACAACGTCCGCTTGCCGGCGATGATGAACCAGACCTCAGCCCCGGGCATGCGCGGAACCTTGGTATTGACTGCGATCCCGCCGGTGTAGCGGACCCGCTTAGCCTTGAACGTGGCCAGGACCAGGTCGCCGTCACCACTGAAACCCTCGACGGTGAAAGCGCGGTGTCCGACCCGGATCGCTGCCCCCTGGCTCGAGACGAACTTACGGAGCCGAGTGCTCAATTTTGGTTCTCCCTTCAAGAAAGAAGCGCCCGCGAGGGGCGCTTCTGATGTGTGTCGAGGATGGCAGGCTGGGTCAGCCCTGCTCGACCAGTCGGAAGATCATGTCGGTGAACTCGTCACGCTTGGCCTTCCAGACGTTGATGTCGCCCGTTGCGACGTTGCCCCCATCCTGGGGAACCTCGTACTGGCCGGTGGAATCGCCATCGTCGTACTCGAGCACGGCGATCTCGATGGGTCGTCCGTCGCCCAAGATCTCCTGGACCACGCCGCCCTCCATCACGACCACTGCCCTGATGGGTGCACGCTGCTCCGGGCTGGACGCCTGGAAGCGCGCCTCGTCGAGTGCCTGACGAATCAGGTCGGGGGTGAGGGGCACAGGTTCGCTGAGGCTCTCGTCGGATACGCCCAGCATGCGGGCGGCCGCCTCGATGACTGCGAGGGTTTTGTTCATGGGGTTGGTTCCTTGTGCAGAGCCGGCCCGTAGGCCGACAGGGGTGTGTTCCACGGAGGCGGTCGCCTCAGTGGGTGGGCAGGTCGAGGACGCGAGTGACGCTGCCGTTGGCATCCACGACGAACTGATCGAGCAGACGTGCGTCGGCCATGCGCAGCTCGCTGCGAGCCTTCTGTGCGTACAGACGCATCGCCTGGTCGGTGAAAGCCTCCCGTCGATGGACGAGAATGACCGCGGCATCTTCGGAATCCTGCACGTAGTCCAGGATCTCCTTGATGCCCTCGAGGGTGTCGTCGTTGAGTGCCACCGCCTTGATGAGTCGCAGGCTCGGCCCCAGGAGCATGACGTTCATGCGCCCGATGACTCCGGCGGCATTGAGCTCCTCGATCATCCTGACCGCATCCTGCGGCCTCACGATCGTGTCACGTTGTTGTGTGGTCTCTGCCACTTGCTTTCTCCTCAGAAAGAGCAGGCAGCCTCCCGACAGGGAGAGCTCCCTGCAGGGATGACGCGCGAATGCGCAGTTGGATCCGGGGATGCCCGGTCAGACGGCCTCAGCCGATCGTGCGCCCAGTCTACGGAGGCCTGGACCTGCCTCGGCCCATCCAAGCAGGCCCGCTTCACGGCCGGTTGGCCTCATAGAAAAGGCCCCGGCAGTGCCGGGGCCTTCAGGGGGTGCCGCTCAGGCGGCTTTCGCGTCGGACGTCCGGATATGACGCTCGAAGTTCTTGGCGCTGCGAGACAGCACCGTTGCAAAGGGCCCGACGATGCAGACCCTCGGCGCGAACTGGCTGCACCCTGCCAGCCACCGCCCCAGAATGAGGAAGGGCTGGGCAAGCTGCTGACCCGCGTACAGGTTGTCACGAAGCCAAGACCGGTACTCCTCCTCCCCGCCGGCGAAGCAAGCCGGCGGGGCGAAGGAGTGACCAGACCCTGGCGTGGTGTCGATGTTGGCAAGGTCAGAAGTGGGCATTGGAGCTCTCCCACGACAGACCCAGGCTTTCGAGCACCTGACGCACTTGTTCCCGGCACTCCACAGCGAAGGGCTGTTGGCGCGCCGCCTCCTGGCCGAAAGCCTGGAGAACATCTGCCCAGTCCACGCCCTTGACGGCGCCTGGAGCCGGTGCGAACGGCGGAAGGAAAACAGCGGCCTTTCGGCCAGTTGCCTTGACGCGCTCGATCAGCGTGTCCGCGGCCTGCTGGCCACGACCCTGTTCCGCCCCACGGGAGGGCAGGTCACGATCACCCACCCCCAGCACAACCTGGACCGACTCCGGGAGGACCATGTTCTCCATGAGCCCTGCAACGCAGCCCGCCCAGGTCGGGAGGCCCGTCATTGCACGCCACGCAAGAGCCGTCTCCACGCCCTCTGCAACGCAGATCACCGTGCCGATCTGGTGATCCAGGCGCACGGCAGAGCCGGCGTACTGAACCGTGGAGCGGTAAGGCATCACCTTCTTCGGAGTGTCGACCGGAGCCTTCAACCCGTCCTCGGTGAGGTAGATGCGCTGCAACGTGCACGGCTGGGCGTTGGCCTGCCGAAGCAGACACAACAGCGCAGGGAACGTTCCCACCAGCGTCTTGTTCTCGTAGTAGTCCAGTCCGGGATGGACCCGCAGATCCTCCAGCGGTCCCACCAGGGGCTTGAGACAACGGCGCTCCAGGTATGCGCGTGCCGGCGCACCGGCAGGCTCGAGTAGCCCAACAGAGCCATTCCAGACCTCCATCAGCCGCTTTGCCTTCTGCGCATCCTCCCTGGCGATCTCCGCGGCAGACTTCGGCGGGGGCGGCGGCGCGAGCACGACCTTGGGTGTCGTGGTGCGAACTCCACCCCGACCCTTCTCGTACTGCACACCCAGAACGTCACCGACGGCCTTCACAGCCTCAGAGAAGGTCCAGCCCGTAAGCCACTGCAGCGTTGCGAATCCGTCCTTGTTGGGCCCGCACGTGTTGCACACAGTCCCCCCGGTGGTGCGGAAGTCGCTGTAGCAACGGAAGCCGTCCGTGCCCCCATGTCGCGGGCACGGAACATGTCGCGGCGCTCGGTTCATCGCCGGCTCCATCGCATCGGGGACCAGAGTCATGAAGACCTGGTCCCAGTTGCCATGGACGCGCCGACGCACCTCATTGAGATAGTTCGACCACGCCTCGGAGGCGAAGTAGTTGCGTTGTGTTGCCATTTCCTCCTCCTCCTTACGCCGCCATGGGCAACTCGATGGGTTGGTTCTTCTCAAGGCCAAGTTGTTCTCTGGCCTGAGCAATCAGCTCGCGGGCAGCCTCATAAGCGCACTTCTTGAGGTACGCCGGGTCGTCTGGCCCGTAAACGCCGCCGCTGTAGGGCCACGTGAGGGCCTCTTCAAAGTCCTCGACGTCCTCATCCCAGACCTCGAGCGTGGCGATGATGTCGCCGGCCTGGTAACTACCATGATCGGCATCACGAACGAGCCGCATCATGCGCAGAACGTCCTCGGGCTCCATGCCGTCCCAGTAGTCGTCGAACGAGCACCTGTCTTCGCACGGAGGCGCCAGCTCGACCTTGACGCGGAAGCGCTTGGTGGTGAACGACCAGAGTTCCTCAGGCTCATGAACCGGAATCAGGTAGAGGTCGCTGAGGAGCCTGTGCGCCTCCATGCTGGCCTGCTGCACCCGTGCCTTGATCGCAGAGTGGAGATCGGTCTGAAGCCAATCTCGCGCCTTTGCACTGAACCGGGCGAACTTTTGTCCGAGCGGTTCGTCCTCGTCGAAAGCGGTTTGGTCCACCTCGATGTCCACGTCCATGGAGTTCTCGTGGTAGTAGCTTCCGCTTTGCTTGATCGTGCAGCGGATCGAACCGTCACCCTCGTCGACGAGAATGCGCAGCATCGCCGCGGTTTCGATCTCGCCTTCACTGAGCAGCGTGCTGATCTGATCATCGAAGCCAGTGAATCGAGCGTTGAACGCACAACCGCTGCCTTGCGTGTAGAGACTCCACCAAACGCAGGTTGAGCCGTTGCGATCCGTATCCACGTCGAAGCCTCGCGCCGTCAACAGGTGGGCAACGCCCGACTGCACAGCTGATGCCATGATTGTTCTCCTCGAAAAAGGCGGCCGACCCCTGAGGGGTTGGTCCCCGCCAGGGTGTGGTCCGCGATTCACCCGATGGGTGGTCGAGGAATGGATGTGTGCGGCAAGCCCCGCAGGCTGGCCCGATGGGCCGGTTGAAGCGGATGAACCAACACCGTCGCAACGGTGCTCGCAGATCCGCTCCGGATCATGAGGCGACCGTCCACTCTGGACGCCGCCTGACAGAGCCAGCATAGCCAGCCCCGCCCTCGCTGGCATGCGCCAACCGGCGCAGTGTCAGCGGATGTTGGCCGGGGGAATGGCCTAAGCCATTCCCCCGGACTCCCTTCATGCAGCCAGCTGCGAGCGCAGCGAGCCTTTGAGCATCTTGAGCATGGCCGGGGCCAGCTCGCTCAGGTCGTTGATGACCTCACACCGCTCGAACAGCTGCCGGACGTGGGGCAAGCCGATTCCAATACCCATGGTCTCGATGCCCAGCTTCTCGGCAGCCTGCAGCTGAGTCACCGCCGCCGGCTCGTTCGATGGGACGCCATCGGTGATGACCAGCAGGATCTTGCGCTGCTGCGGTTGACGGGCCAGAAGCCGACTCGCCCACAGCACCCCCTCGGCAAGCGGGGTGTAGGCCCCGGAAGGACGCAGAGCGAACCGCTCAGGCATGCGACGGGCGCTCTCGCCGAACTTCAAACCCATCCTGAAGTACGGGAAAACGCCCATCCCAACCGACACGCCCTGGAGATCGCCCATCGCAACAGCAGACGCGTACGTCGCCTGATTGGCATGCTCCATTCGCGGGCCAGCCATGGACTGGCTGACATCGGTCAGGATGAACACAGCGGTATCGAGTCCCTTTCGCTCATCGATGTGCAAGAACAGACGCCGGTCACCCGAACTGGTCCGATGGATGGTGCGCTGGTTGAGCACCGAGCCACGGACCGACTCGTGTTCCCGCTGCAGGGTCAGGGCTTGCATTTCGTTGCGAATCAACGAGCGCAAGCGGCCTGAACACCGCAAAGCCTTGGCTGCATCGAACTGCCCGTGAACATGGGGCCGCAGACCGTCGGAGTTGCCCAGCAGCTGGTCCAGCGTTTCGGCTGTGTCAGCGACATGACCATCGAAGCCGTGCTTCCGGATCTCGCCGGCGTCAGCCTTCATTGCGTCATCCAGGATGTCTCCCAGATCACGCAACTGGCCTGCACCGTCATCCGCCAGCGCGTTCTCGATCGCCTGCAGCTTGCCTGCACCGTTCCCGCCGACATCGCTGTCATCCGGGGACGAGCTGCCGCCTTTGCCGTCCTCGTCGTCGCCACCCTGCCTCGAACCGGCATCAGCGTCACCATCGGCGTCGGAGTTGGATCCATCGCTGGAACCGTCCTCGTCTGCGTCGGCGTCTGCCTCTTGGTCGCCATCACCGGCCGCGTCATCCTCATCGGAGCAGCTACCGGACCCGGCACCAGCTCCGGAGTCGTCATCGCCGTCCTGGTCAGAATCACCACCAGCGCCGGACTGGCCGCTGGCATCATCCTGCCCCTCGTCGTCATCCCCATCCTGGGGCGGAGTGGAGTCCGGAGCGTTCTGCCGCTCCTGCTCCTTCTCCTGCTCTTGCTTGAGCGCGTTGACGATCGAGTTGGTCAGCTCCACCGCGTCGGAGGTGTCATACAGGTTCTGCCCCTTGGTTGCGAGCAGTACCTCGAGTCGGGATACGAACCCCTCCCCGAACACCTCGATGACAGCTGGACGGCTCTTGCGGGCAAGCTCGGCGAACTCCGGTTGGCCCCGAAGGCTGCCCCGAAGAACGTAGAGCGTGTAGGCCGACAGGAGCCACCTCGGATGGTCACCCGCAGCGAGCTCCGAGTAGAACCCGGACGCACCGATGAGGCGTGCGCACATCCGGTCGAGCATGCCGCGCGCGCCCGGGAAGTCCCGGATCTTGTGCATCTCCTGCCTCGGATCCTCGATCGCATTGAGCAGCGACTGGTGGATCTGCGACTGGCTGGCGCCCCGCGAAAACGCATCGAAGTCGGTGTAGCGCACATGCCCGACCTCGTGGACGATGAACCCGACGGCCTTGTCGTTGAGCGCCTTGGCTGTCTCGACGTCCGCCCCGGATGTGGGCAGCGGGATCGGGGGCAGCGTGATGCGCTTGCCGTTGGTCCTCGCCGTGGTGGCGTTCGGATCGAACACCACGTGGACGTTGTGCTTGCCGGCCAACCCCTGAGCGAGGATGGGCAGCGAGGCCAGGGTCACCCTGGCCTCCCTCAGCAGCTTGTTGTTGTTCATGCAGCTCTCCTAGAAAACCACCGCGTCAGCGATGGAGGTAGTGGAATCCTCGACCGCGGGAGCGGGGCTCTTCGACGGCGCGGGGCTGGTCGGGTCGACCTCCTCGGCATCGGCGAGCATGCGTTGACCGACAGCCAGAAGGTCGTCGGGGTTGATGATGCTCTTGAGCAGGGCAATGATGACCATGACACCGGAGGCATCCACGGGACCTGCCTTGGGCAGTCCGTCGAGCACCGAGGTCAACGCATCAGCCGTGGGGCCAATGCGCGGGTCGAACATTGCAAAGCCCTGCAGCTTGGCCACCAGACGGCGGACCAGGTTGACGGAGCGCTCCTGGGCCTTGCTCTTGCCCAGGAAGGACTTGCGCAGGATCGAGTCAGCGCTGGAAGCGATGTCGGCGATCAGTGCGTTGGTGGTGGTCGAAGCCACAGCGGCGAACCGCTCGGCACCCGCCTGGGAAGCAACCGGCTCCACCTTGTAGACGGCGTAGTCGAAGTGGCAGGACTTCGCCACGTCGCTGGCCAACGGCCGATTGCGACGCAGCAACCCCTGGAACGGGGCGTTGCCTTCCTTCTCCTCCCACTCCAGGCAGAACCGGTCGAAGTTGTCGAGCAGGTGCTGCCGGGCGTCTGCGAACTTCTGCTCGCGCTCGGCCATGAACGAGTAGACCTCAGCCTCACGTTCGGGCGCGATGATGAAGCCCATCGGCGTTGCGACCCCCATGTCGGCGAGCTCGCGTGCCACGACCCGACGCTGGGATTCCAGCGGCGTGAGGTGCTTGGGGTCGATGACCCGCTTGCTGCCGTCGGAGACCAGCTCCTTGGGCGGCAAACCGGAGACACCGGCCAGATCCTCATTGCGCCGCAGGGTGACTTCCCCGCACCAGATCTTGATGTTCAGGGCGACAACGACGCAGTCGCTGACCGCCTTGGTTTGACGTGTGCTGCTCATGGATCTCTCCTTGGAAGAGAACCTCGCGCACGAGTCCACCCTGACGGGCAGCGCTCGCCCGCTGGGCTCGATTGTGTGTGGCATGCCGGCCACTGCGGTCCCGACGAATGTCGGCAGAAAAAGGGCTTGCCCATTCGGCCCCGAAAGGCCGGATGAGAAAGCCCTCTCTCGAAAGAGAGGGCTGCTGGAAATCCAGCTAGAAGATGGCGGCTTCAAACACTTCGCCAGCTCCCATGACCAGAGGCTTGGTCGCGAGAGGCCGCGCCTTGACTCCGAATGTGTATGCGATCTCCGAAAGCTCGGGAGGAATCTCACCCCAGCCTGCGATGACGGCCTCCGTGTTGAGCACCCTCGCCTCTTCATCGGTCACAACGGCCGATGCGAGATCCGCCTTCGCTGCCCCAGACTCGAGACCCCTGGCGATGATGATGAGCATCTTCGCCAGGAGTGACTCTCTCGGGGCACGAACCGTCAGCCGCGACTGTTCTCCGAACACAGTCACCCCAACAGGGGCGCCGTCGACAAAGAACATGCCGTGCCATAGAGATCGCGTCTCTGCAGCGCTTGCGAAGCGGTCAGGAGTGTCCGGGTACTCGTACTCGAACGGGTTGGTGATCCCTTCGAGCGCGGCGGTGGCCTCCATCGCCTTGAACAGCCGGCGGTAGAAGCGCTCCTCCTGCTGTGTGGAGTCCATCGTGAACGCGAAGTTGAGCGGGGAGCCGTAGTCATAGAACTGGACCACGTAACCTTCCGCCTTCTTGGCATCCCGCAGCTCCATGAGGAACTCATCAACCGAGCCCTTGATCTTTCCAGGGCCAACCTCCGATTCCTTCATGTTGCGACCGATGATTCCCTCTCGGATGATCACCCTGGAGACCGTGCCGCCCTCCTCGGGCGGCAAGATTTTCGCTTCCCAGCGATGGGTCTTGGTGGCGACCCCATCGACCGGTTTTGTCATCATGATGGACTTGAGATCGCCGGGCTTCATGCCGCCTGCTCCAGCTTTGCCCCGAACGAGGCCTCGAACAGGTTGCTCATCGCCTCTCGCTCCTCGGCCGGGGCTCCACCCATGACCGCATCTAGCGCGAACGCCGCAGGGTTCACACCCCTGGCTGAAAGGCCCTTGAACGCCAGTGCCGCCTCTGCCCACTCGATCACCTCGCGGGTGCCCATCGTGACGCAGCTGGTGCCGGCCTGACTGGCTGCCCGAAGGCCGTTGGCGAAGTCGACGAACTTCTCGAGCACGTCCTCATCCTGAGCCGGGAAGATGCGCTGCAGAATGCTCACCTCACGCGCCTTGGAGGGGTACCCCATGCTGTGCTTGAGGAAACGGGACATCGTGGCCGAATTGAGCGTGTTGATTCCGGCGTAGCCGCCGCTCTCATCGCCGTACCCCATCGAGTTGTCGGTGGCGAAGACCATGAAGCCGCGTGCGGCCCGGATGACCTCGCCATCGTCGGTGACCAGAAGGCCACGATCGATGATGTCGTGCATCGCCACAAGATCGGCCGGATCCATCAGCGAAGGTTCGTTGAGGATGACCGGGAAGCCCTCCTCCATCGCAACCTTGAGCGGGCCCGAGACCGAGAGCCAACCGCCCTCGCCATCGGGGACCATCTTGGAGATGTAGTCCGACAGCGGGATGCGACGGTTGCAGGTCAGCGCCGTGACAGGAACGCCCAGGCGGGCGAAGAACTGCTCGATGCCAACCGTCTTGCCCACACCCTTGGGACCACCGATCCACACGCCGCGTCGCGGCTGGTGCTCGCCGCGCTTGAACTCGCGAGACCATGCGTAGTTCACCAGGGTGAGGAAGTTGCGATCGAACTCGAAGGTCGGGTTGATCGACGGCAGGCAGGGATGGTTCTGGGTACCGGTGTAGCCCTTGGTCTGCCCCCCAAGGGTTGCGGGGTCGGGGTGGGACGACGCAAAGGCGGTCTTGATGCAGACGTTGGTGACATTGTCCGAGATGGACATGGAGAATCTCCTTGAGTTCAAGAGAGACCCCCTCCGCACTGGAGGGGGCCCCAGTGGGGTGTCACGCAGCCAAGTGGAAGCGCTTGGCGTCGTACTCGGCGGCGACCTTGTAGGCCTCCTCGATCGTGCTGCCGTTGTCGTGCAGCTCGCGGATCCACGACGGGATCCGCTCCTGGCACGCTTCGACCACGATCCCCGGGTTGGTGTATCCGTCCGCGACCAGGCAGTCCTGGAACGAGAACGCGTGCCGTCCATCGCCGCACATCCACAGCCAGAACTCCAGCTGGGTCGTGTGCAACGTCGCCTGCGGAAAGCGCTCCTCAAGGTCATTGAGGAGGACCAGGTGGAGACGGAAGATCCGCTCCTCCTCCCAGGTGAAGTCGTTGCGGGCGTTGGGATCCTCGTAGACGCGCTTCTTGTACGCGATCTTGCGGATCTTGAGCATCAGGTCCTTCTGCACCGGTGTTCGGGTGCTGAGCTCCTGAAGCCGGCGGGCGGCTCTGCGGCGGACGTTGGCATTGGCCACCCCTTCGGGTGGCGGACCGAACAGCCACAGCTGTTGTGCAGTCATGGGTGTCTCCTCAGAGAAAAGGGGAGACGCCCTTGCGGGGGGTCTCCCCGCTGGGGTGCGTCGCTCAGTGGCGACGGGTGTTGGTCTTGGCCTCGAGCCTGCGCTGATTCCGCGCCGAGGTGCTGGGCACCAGGACGGGGACGGGCGGCGGGCTGACGTAGGCGATGAGCTTGAACATCGCTTCGTTGAGGTGTCGGAACTTCATGGGTGGTCTCCAGAAAGAGGGAGACCACGCCCCATCGGGAGTGATCTCCCGGATGGGTGGTTGATTGAGGCTGCCGGCCTCTGCGGACGTCGCTGGGCGACTGTGCATGCCAACAGTACGGGATCGGTCGCCATCGGTGGGCGCCCAGCCCCGGCCGGCTGGAAGGGGGTTAGCCCCGCAAAGAGAAACCCCCGGGGAGCGCGTGAGCGCTTCCCGGGGGTTTGGTCATGCCGCGTTGAACAGCGGCAGTGGTGCTTCGGCATCGGCCGGTTCCAGCACGGGCCGCTGGCTGTAGTTGGCCAGCGCCTGGCCCAGGTGGCTTCCGAGGTGTACGAAGCAGCCCCACACTGCGGACTGCCCCAGCATCTCGTGCGCCCTCGTGTTGCTTTCGACGTCCTTGATCAGATGCTCGGGAATGCCCTTGATGCGGGCATGCTCGAGAGGCGTGAAAAGCCGGCTCTTTTCGGGGTCGGTGGGATGCACGAGACGGGCCTCGGTAGACCGCGCCTTCGCGTAACCACGACCTTGGGTTCCGACATGGATCGTGTCGACGTCGACCAGCTGCATCTTGAAGCCCTTCCCCGCGGCCTGGTCACGCTCTTGCTTGGCCTTGAGGTAGGGGACCTCCTTCCACATCGGGTCATCGAGAGCGACATCCTCGAGAATCGTGCCCAGCGGTTGCTCCGCACGCGGCGGTGCCACCAGGGACTCGAAGTCGAAGTCCACGCCTTCGGTGATCGCGACCAGGACCTGCCGCTGGCGGGTCTCGATCGCGTATTGCTGGCCGTCGAACACGGTCTCGTGCAGCACGAAGCCGAGCTCCTCGAGCGAGGTCCTGAGAATGCTTGCGCTCGCTGTGTTGAAATAGACCGGCACATTTTCGAGCACCACGATCGCGGGGTTGATCCGTGCCAGCAGCGCGATGAAGGGTGCGACCAGATGGCCGGCAACCTTGTCGTGCTCCGGCATGGCCAGGCCCTTCTTGGCTCGCCCGCTGAGACTTGCAGCAGTGCACGGCAGACCGGCGATCACCATGTCGGTCTTGGGAATCTGGCTGAGCGTGTAGTCATCGGCAAACGCCAATGTCTGCAGCGGCATCACCAGTGCCTGTGTGCTGTCGTCCCACACCTCGTTGGCGTAGGCCGCCTGCTCGGCGTAGACATCCTCGATCTCGCAGATCCAGCCCAAGCGGCTGCGAATACCCTCCCGCGCGAGCCCAGTGTGCATCGCATGGTCGATGACGCCAACACCATGCGAAACCGCGCCCACGGCGATCGTGCCCTTGGCAAGCGATTCGTCCAGCCGCTTCTTGCGCTCGGCCTTCTTGATTTCGACAGCCGATGCCAGGATGTGGATCTCGCCCTCGCGCATCACCACGCGGACCATGTCCATCCCATCGAAGCGCTCCAGCAGCTCGCGGCTGTTGAGGTCGATGACGGGAAGCTCCCGGTCAGCCTTGGTCTTGGACGACACCAGGCGAACGCCCTTGTCGTCGATCTTGAGGACCACGCGCTTCTCGCCGTCCGGGGAGGACACCGAGTAGCGGGTGCCGGGCTTGAAGCCGGCCCGGGAGGGAAAGATCCCCTCGATCCAGAGGCGCGGAGCGCCCTTGTTGAAACCCAGTTTGCGGCAGAGAGTTGCCACGTGCTTGGTGGACATACGCCTTCTCCTTGAAAGTGCCGGGGACCCGAAGGGGTGCCCGGCTGGGGTGTTGGCTCAGATTGCGAAGGGATCGCACTTGGCCAGGTGGTTGCCTGCCAGCGTCACGTAACCGTGGGAGCTGCGCATGGCGTCGGTGTTGTACTCGTGCAGGAAGCGCTGGATCGCGTTGGACGCAACAGTGTCGAACTCAACGGTCCTGATGTGCTGCCCTTGGAAGCGAAGCCAGTCGACAGGCGTTTCGCTGGGCTTGGAACGCATTGGCACCGGCGAAAGCCGCTGCAACGCGCCCGCTTTGTCGGTCGTGAGCAGGTAGGCATCGATGATCGATCGCACCTGGCCTACGAGCTCCGCGTGCGTGACCGACAGCCGCTCCTGCTTGCAGAAGTAGCGCCCATCGATCTCGAGGAACGTCGGGTGCACGTTCATCGTCGTTGCTTCGGACATCCGGAACGACATTGCCCCCGCGCCACGGTGCACAGCGATCGGCGGTGAAGCCTCGAACGCCTCGAGATACTGGTCGGATGGGATCTCCCGCCATGGGGTGCGCGCAGCAGCTTCCATGCGTGCACCCGCATCCATCGCGCAGATCTCGATCAGGGGACCGTAGGCGGCCTCCAGCTCATCCTTGCTCTGCTTGCTGTAGAGACCCGTGCCTGCGCCGTTGATTCCATCGACCGCAGTGCCGCGGGACTCGCTGTAGAAAACCTGCATGATCTGACTCCTTGCGGAAGCCAGAAGCCCCCCAGGGGAGGCCCTGGCGGGTGTGTATCCGGCGACGGCCGGTCGGTGTGCTCCAGAGGAGCCTTTCTCCAGCACCCTCGCGAGGGTGCTGGAGAAAGGCCCCGGGGAATCCAGGGAGCCTTTGGTGAGTGCTAGGTGCGCAGCACGGTTGCTGCGCGTACCAGGGCAAGGTGCTCGAAGGGCGCCAACAGGTGGTCCGCGCGACACGCAACTTGCGTGGTTGTCGACGCAAGCCGCTTGACCTCCTCGTCTCGCAACCCCACGGCTCCGCGCACGCAGGCCAACGGTTGCACTCCGTGATAGAGCCAGTAGGTACGGCGCGCGGTCGAGTCACCGCCAGAAGCTGATTCGAGGTGTTGTGCCCGACTGATGCCCTTCATCAGCGGCAGGTCGCGAGCGTCAACAACGCCATCAATCGACTGCGAGTCGTAGTAGCGGCCGGCGAGCTTGAGTACCGCGTGGCACGGAAGGCTGTCGGGCTCATCGCACTCGATGAGGTCCTCGACCCATGCGACCACGCCGTCAGTGCGTTCGGCCGCAAGCTCGGCCCACTCGCGGCACCATCCGCAGTTGATGTCCCACGAAACGGGGCGATCGAAGCTACGCGTCAAGGAGTCCTCCAGGTACCAGCCAGAACGCTGCATCTGATCGAGGATGTCCTCGGTGACCCTCTGTAGCGTGGAACGCAAGCATGGCTCGCTGGCCTGTTTGCTCAGTGATTCCATCTCCATCTCCTGTAAGCGCGCTTGAGACCGTCGAGCGATCTCGAAGCACAAGGTGTTTCCGGCGACGGCCGGTCGGTGTGCTCCAGAGGAGCCTTTCTGCAGCACCCCCGCGAGGGTGCTGCAGAAAGGCCCCGGGGAATCCCGGGAGCCTTGGGTGGATCGATCGCTTGGCGCCTCGCGTTTACAGAGGAACGCCGAGCTGGCTGATCCTGTTGATGTACGCGGTGACGTCATTGATCGGGGTACCGACTGGGAAGTGCAGGAAGCGCTTCTCAGTCCCTCTTTTCGCGTCCAGCGGCAGGTTGAGACAGTCGAACGACAGACTGGCGACCAGCTCGCTTCGGTCGGAAACGTACCGAACCGTGTGACCAACAAGGACGTGGTGCAGAAGCAGCGCACGCTCACCCTTGAGGAGGCGACCATCAGGAACGAAGGCCCAGATGGCGAGACGACCGTTGTGGACGCGCTCGGGATGGCCGATGGCAAAGTCAACCCCCGGCCACAGCTTCGCCAGCTCGGCGATGCGGGTCTGCAGACGCCTCAGCACGCAAGCCTCAGAGTCGTACTTCGTCTCGTCGTTGGGGTCGCTGGCGTCGGTGCAGAACTCCTCCTCGAGCAGAACGCCCCAGATTCCGTCCTTCCGGACGATGAACGAGCTCTCGTCCATCAGCTGGCTGCGCAGTCGCTCCAGAAGCACCGAATCGGACTCCAGCGCGAACAGCGGCTTCTTCTCTTTGCCTGCGGAGTTGATCTCGCCCCAACGGTCGGTGAGGTCACAGCTGATGTTCCAGGTGGACTCGCCATCGGCAGTGTAGACGCGCACCGCCTCGTCGCCGGGGTCGCCGGAGAGCGAGCCGGTACGAGCCCGAGATTCCTCCACCAGATACTCGGCATCGGACTCCGAGGGGAACTCCATCCCCCCCGCTTCACTGAGCGCTTTCTCCTCAGCTTCCTTACGCGAATCCGCCTCCACCTGAAGGGTCAGAGAACGCGTCGAGGTCCGAAGCACGGTGACGTCGAAGATGGTCTTGGTGTGCATTGATGACTCCATGTGAGAGCGAGCCACCTCCCCAGCGGGAGATGGCCCGCATGGGTGTGTAAGTGATAGGTGGAGATCAGACCTCGATCTCGACCCAGCGCGCATCCGGGCTGCCAATGGCAGGCAGGCTGAAGGCTTGACGCTCTGCGGCATCGAACTCGTCCGCGCTGTCCTTGTCGACCCAGCCCAGCGTGTTCGACCACCAGCCGCCGTCCTCGTCATCCTCGAAGCTCTTGGCTTCCGTCACCGAATGGATCCGGTAGCGGCGGTCATCGACCAATCCAAGCGCAACGACGTCGGCAGCGAGCCCGGCGTAGTCAGCGGAACCTTCGGCGGCAGCGTGCTGCTCCGCCCAGGCATAGGCCTCGTTCGTCGGAACGCCGAGCCCGTGGGCTACGACGTAGTCGTGGAGGGTGTCGCGATCCAGGTTCGACATCACGACCTCCTCAGAAGAGACTGGCGTGGTCGAAGAGCGTTTCGCCCTTCTCCAGCCCTCTGCGGATCTTGAGTCCCTCCGCCACGCTTACGAGGCAGTAGTCCGAGCCTTGGACGCAAGCGAATGCCTGGTCATCGGGGTGGACTGCCGACTGGGACAGCCAGCGGTTCTCAAGCTCGAATGCCCCCAGCCTTCCGTCGATCCGCTTGCGCGGCCGCTCGAGTCGGCTTGACAGAACGAGCACCTCGGTGCCGCGAGCGTGTACGGCCAGGCAGTCGGCCCCGTAGGCGGCGTTGAACTGCTCGGTGTAATCGATGACGTCTTCGGTCATGGCGCATCTCCAGGAAGCGCCCGCATGACCTCCCTGTGCGGGAGGGCCCGCAGGCAGGGTGTGTCGGCATCAGCCGTTGAATGCTCCGATCGGAGCTCTTATCCAAACCCAGCGGGGTCACTGGACTTGAAGAAGAGCTCCCACCTCGGTTCGAGGTGGGGTCTTCAGTTTGTATCGTCCGGGTCGAGGTGTTCCTCGAGCCCGCTCATCGGTTGGATCTACGCATGTAACGAAGCAGTGCGAGGACGGGTGCGAAATAATCGCCCAGCCCCTCTTTGAACTCGCGCACGAATGCGCCTTTCAAGCTCGTTTCCACGGGTGATTTCCTCCGTTAGCGACGCTGCACAAGTCGACGGATGAACCGTCGCACCTGCGGGATCAGCGCGATCGCCGAGATGATGGCCAGGCCGTTGGCGAAGTGCACCACGGTCTGTGCGATCAGCGGGTGGCCAATGAAGACCAGGATGACCTGGCCGACCCAGCCCAGCGCCGAGATCGCCGCGATGACGATCACGATGCCAAGCATAGTGGCGAGGCCACGGCCGATGAAGCGCGCGAGGTGGATCAGGTTCCACCGGACGAGAATGCGAAGTACATGATGCATGTGTCTCCTTTTAGGTTGAGGAGAGGCACCATGCCCCCGAAAGGGCATGAGAGCCCCTCGGGGTGAATGCGGAAAGCGCCGCAACGCGTATTGCTACAGCCAAGATCCTACCTGGACGAGCCTCCGTCCGGGTGCCTCAACCGGCCCTTCTGCAAACGGGGTTACGCGAATGAAAGACCCCCCCTGGCAGAGCCAGGAGGGGTCGGGCTGGGGTCCTGAGTTAACCGCAGGAGCTCGCTGAGCAGGCCAAGCAGCAGCTGCAGTTGTCGAGCACCACGACCGCACGAGTGCCGCACGAACCACACACGGTGGCATTGGGCGGGTACCCGTCACCGGCATCAGCTGCCGGCGTGGAGGCAAGGGAAGCCTCGTAGGCCGCCCGCTTCTCCGCGATCAGGGCCTTCTGGTGCTCATCGAGCTCCTTGGGCTTGATCAGGCCGATCATCACCATGTGGCTCTCGAGCACTGCTCCGATCTCGGCCACGATCGACGGCATGTAGACGCCGCCGGCCTTGAAGTATCCGCCCCTGGGGTCGAACACAGCCTTCATCTCCTCGATCAGAAACGTGCTGTCGCCACCCTTGCGGAAGACGGCAGACAGGATCCTGGTCAGCGCGACGATCCACTGGAAGTGCTCCATCGACTTGGAGTTGATGAAGACCTCGAACGGACGCCGAAGCTCATGCTCGGTCCCGTGGTTGAGGACGATGTCGTTGATCGTCACGTACATCGCGTGATCGACCAGGGGCGACTTGATCTTGTAGGTCGAGCCCACCAGCATTTCGGGGCGCTCGATCTGCTCGTGCATCTGGACGATGTCGGCCGAGGCCTTGTCGCCCTGCTGCGGGGTGTGTTGCTTCGCCTGGTCGGACTCCGGCTTGAGGACCGAGTACCCGACGATGCGCTTTGCGATGGTGGTTGCCATGTAGGTTCTCCTGCTCCCCCGCGGCGATGCCGCGGGGATGCGTTGATGGAAGGCGCAGGGTCAGAAGCGACCGTAGTAGCCTTCCTTGAGGGCGTCGTAGAGGTTGGCGGCGGAGTGCATCTCGCCGTCGTACTCGATCTCTTCATTGCCGGCGACCTCGACCACCTGGCCGTCTTCGAGCTCGAAGCGGTAGGTGGTGTTGGCCAGATCCTGCTCATTGACCAGCACACCCGAGAACGCCTCGGGGTTGAACCGGAACGTCGTGCATCCCTTCAGCCCACTGTCGTAGGCGTAGAAGTAGACATCCTTGAAGTCCTCAAAAGAGATCTCCGTGGGGACGTTGACGGTCTTGCTGATCGAGCTGTCCACCCACTTCTGGGCGGCGGCCTGAACATCGACGTGTGCCTTGGGGGTGATGCTGCTGGCGTCTACGAAGTAGTCGGGCAGCGCCTTGGCCGGGTCATCGCAGAAGGGCATCGCATCCGGATTGACCAGCGTGCGATAGGCCAGGAGCTCGAAGCTGAAGACCTCGATCTTCTCCTTGGACTTCTTGCCCTCACGGATGACGTTTCGGCTGTAGTGGTGCGAGAAGCTGGGCTCGATGCCGTTGGAGGCATTGTTGGCCAGGCTCAGACTGATGGTGCCCGTCGGTGCGATCGAGGTGTGGTGCGTGAAGCGTGCACCCACGTCTGAGAGCTCACCGACCAAGGCCGGATCGAGCGCAGCGATGCGCTGCATGTAGCGTGAGTACCGCGCGTGCAGCACGGAGCCCTTGACCGTGTCCCCGACCTTGTAGCCGTCGGCAACCATCTCCGGTCGCTTGCGAAGCATCTCACCGGTCACGGTGAAATCCTCCGCGAGAATCGGGGCAGGACCCTTCTCCTTCGCCAGCTCCAACGCCGTTCTCCAGCCCTCCATGGCCAGCATCTGGCTGACCTCGCTGGTGAAACTGACACTCTCAGCCGATCCGTAAGTCTTGCGCAGCATCGCCATGGTCGACCCCAGACCGAGGAACCCCATGCCATGGCGACGCTTGGAAGTGATCTCCTCGCGCTGCTTCTCCAACGGCAGGCCATTGAGCTCTACCACGTTGTCGAGCATTCGCGTGAAGATGCGGATGCACCGGATGTAGGCGTGCCAGTCGAAGCGCGCGTTCTCCGTGAACGGATCCAGCACGAACTTCGTGAGGTTGATCGAGCCGAGCAGGCAGCTACCGTAAGGCGGCAGGGGCTGCTCACCACACGGATTGGTTGCCCGGATCTCCTCGCACCACCAGTTGTTGTTCATCTCATTGACGTGGTCGATGAGGATGAAACCCGGCTCGGCGAAGTCGAAGGTCGAGGACATGATCATGTCCCACAGCCTTGCCGCCTTCATGGTGCGGTAGACCTTGCAGGCCACCAGACCATCGTCCCGGATCGTGTAGCCAGCGGCCTTGTTGGGCCACTCGCGCCACACCACCTGGTCGGGATCGTCGAGATCCACTTCGCCAAGCTCGGATGCCATGACCGGGAAGGCGAACTTCCACTCGCCGTCGGCACGAACTGCCTCCATGAACTCGTCGGTGATCAGCAGCGACAGGTTGAACTGCCGCAGCCGCCCGTTTTCCCGCTTGGCTCGGATGAAGTCCGGCGTGTCCGGGTGGCCGATGTCGAAGGTGCCCATCTGGGCGCCACGACGGCCGCCAGCGCTGGAGACCGTGAAGCAGGTACTGTCGAAGATGTCCATGAACGACAGGGGACCTGAGGTGTAGGCGCCGGCGCCAGCAACGTACGCACCCTTCGGGCGCAACGTGCTGAACTCGTAGCCGATGCCACATCCGGCCTTCAACGTCAGGCCCGCCTCATGCACCTTGCCGAGGATGCCGTCCATGGAGTCGGGCATCGTTCCGGACACGGTGCAGTTGATCGTGCTGGTGGCAGGCTTGTGCTCCTGGGCCCCGGCGTTGGACGTGATGCGTCCGGCCGGGATCGCGCCCATCTTGAGCGCCCAGATGAAGTCCTTTCTGAGCTTCTCCTGCAGCTCGGGCTTCTCGACGGCGACCAGGGCGTTGGCGACACGCGTGTAGGTGTCGTCGATGCTCTGGTCGATGATCTCGCCGGCCTTGTTCTTGAGCCGGTACTTCTTGTCCCAGATGTCCAGCGACGCCGGCTGGAACGGGACGTCGTTGACGGTCAGCGGCGCGACCAGGGTCGGGACCGCCTTCTTGGCGTTGCTATGCATGTCACTCTCCTTCAAAAGCCCCGACCACCGAGGCCTCCCCAAGCCACTCCTCCAAACGGAGAGGCTTGGGGAGGGCCCGGGCTCGGGATACAGGGTCAGACGGGAGACCCCTGCCGGGGTCCCCGACAGGGTTAAGTTGTAGGTTGCGGCCGCTGGGATAGGATGGTTTCCAGATCTCTCCGGAAGCCCACCCATGTCCCAGAAGCCGCGCTTGAAGCTCGTTGCATCGCAAGAGCAGTCAGGGCTCCACGAGGAGGCCTTGACCGCCCTGATCTTCGGCTCCCCGGACCAGGTCCAGGATGCGTTCGATCGCGTCGACCAACGGGCCGCGTTGGGTGTGGTTGAGCCTAGCCCGCAGCGCGAGCCTTCTCGCTCGCGGTGACCTCCTCACGGGCCGCCTGCTCCTCGCGCATGCGACGCAGCAGGAACTGCATGTCGGCCACGAGCGCCCTGTGGGGCTCGCTGCGCGACATCCGGAGGCGGCCGATCTGCTCCTCGACCAGGTTGATGCGGGCGACAAGCTCGCGGCCAGAAGCCTCGTCGAGGAAGCGGGAGAAGCTCTTCAGGTAGTCCTTGGAAACCATGGCTGTTCTCCTCAGGCGGCCCGGAAGGCAGCAGCGAACTTCTGATCGAAATCGTCAGAACCCAGCTGCTCACCGAACTCGGTGGGGAGAACCTCCATTCGCGAACGCTCCCCATTGAGGAACTGCACGATGGCTTCGCACTTGAGGGCGTTGTGCCCGCGGACTTCGTCCTCGGTCGGATGACCGAAGATGTCGGGGGTGTGGTCCCGGCGGCTCGGGATCGGCTTGGCCGGACCGCGGCCGAACATGGGACGGATCGTTGGATTGGTCATGGGGTCGCCTCTTTGTGAGAGCGAGGGTCCATGACCCCAGGAGGGTCATCAGACCCTCTTGGGTGGTTGTCTGGCAGCCGGCCAGGTCGGAAGGACCGAAGTCCTTGAAAACTCAACTCGCCGCGTTCTTCCCGGGAACCTCCTCCCGTTCCGAACGACGCTCTCCTCCGAAGAGGCTGGCCAGCAGCTGACCTCGCCACTTGGCCGCCCGCGGGCTCCCTGCCCGGCCCGGGTCGTACTTGCGCTGCAGCAGCGGCAGGATCATCCCGATGATCCGCTGCGCATCGGCCGGCTCTCCCGACCAGATCCAGTGTTCGGTAGCCGCGGCACCGGACTCGACCTCTGGCTCCATGCTTGCAAGCGGCATGGGCTCAAGGCGGATGTCCACACGTGTGCCCTCAACCCCCGCCGATCGCCGCGGCCGGATCCGGATATAGACCCGGTTGTCATCGGATACCAGGATCCAGTGCCCCGCTTCGATCGACAGCTTCATTCATGTGTCCCGCCGATCCAGATCGGCTCTTGGGTGACCTGCAGTCTAGGGGGTTCGTGGTCCGGGTTGGATGTCCAGCCCGGGCTTTTTCGTGGGGGGTTGGGCAAGAAAAAGCCGCCACTCCCGAAGGAGTGACGGCTGTGGCGGCATCAGGCCGCGAGCTTGAGGGCGATGGCCCGGCTTTCCTGCGACTCGAACTTGATGTCGCTGAAATCGCCGAAGGCGCACCCCTTGCGGAAATCGCACATCTGGCAGGGCGAGTTGTACGCCATGCGCGGCATGCGACGGAACCGCCCGGAGCGGATGTCCTGGACCGTCTCCACCGCCTTGTCCAGATACTCCTGGACCTGGGCGGTGGAGCGACGCTTGACGACGTCGGGACGGAGGATCTCCGGACCGGTGTCGCCGGCGCGTCGCGCCAGCTTGCGCTTGATGAACTCCCAGAACGCCACCCCTTCCACGTTGGGAAGACCCGTGGTGGGCTGGTGGGCTTCGTGGACAGCCTGGTAGGCGGTGAGCTGCTCGGCGAGGAGCAGGAACTCCACTACCGCTTGCGTGCGCGTGGTCTTGCCGTCGAGGAGGTAGAACTTCCCCTCCGGATCCAAGACGCCGACATCGAGCTTGGTGCTGAGGATGATCCCCGGGGCGATCTCGGCCTTGAACTTGCGTTCGATCATGGCCGTGCCCTGGGCATCCACCGCAACCGTGTACCCGCTGCGGTCCCATTCCTCCGGAAACTGGCGCATCAGCTCCGAACCAACCTCGTGTGCGACCTTGCGATCCCAGTGGGCCGGGTACACAACGTGGTTGGCGTCGGCGAAGGTGTTCCAGTGGTGGTCGAACACCGCGACGGGATCGACTTCGACCCCGGCCGCAACGCCACGCAGGAACATCTCCATCCCTGTTGCGACAGCACTACCGAACCCCAGGTTGCACGACGACACCGTCGACTTGCCACCCAGGATGTAGCGGTAGTAGTACTGCCGCCCGCAGGTCTCGTAGCACGCCATGGCCGAGGGTGAGATTGAGCGAACCTTGGTGTGGTCCATCTCAGCCACCTTCCAGCGAGGCCAGGAATGCCTTCGCCTCGCCTGCCGTGGGCGTCACCGGGACTTCCAGTCCACGCAGCTTGCACAGCCTCGAGATGGTTCTGAGCAGCGCCTGCGGGGCCGGATCGCTGTCCTTGGCCCGCTCACGCTTGGCCTTCGGCTTCCGGCTGGTCACCTCGCTGGCGTCGCCGGCGGGTGCCTCGGGCTGTGACTGCTCGGCAGCCGGCGTCGGATCGACCGTCGGCGTCTCCGAAGCTTCCGGCGAACCGGAGCCCTCGTCTGCAACCTCGGCCGCGTCGTCACCGTCCTGCCCCTGCGAACCGGAGTAAACAGGAGCCTTGAACGCGGCAGCTGCCGGAGCCTTGGTCTCCTCCTCCACCGGACGCAGCGTGTAGCCCTTGGGCTTGGCATTCGCGGCTTGCCCGAGCGTCGTTACGTTGGAAGCCCGCGTGCGGACCTGGCCGCCCGCATGGACCGGGGTGGACAGGGTGAGCTTGGTGGGCAGGCCCGCCGCTTCGTACAGACGGAGGCGGGCGTTGGTCTCACCACGCTCGTAGGCGGTGGGCCCATCGATGACCCAGACGGTCGAGGCCGTAGCCACGATGCGCTGGTTCGGATCGGTGAGCGTGGCCACGAAACGCATGGTCGGCTGGGGCTTGTCGAGCACCTGGCCGTTGGCATCCGCGCGCATCGGGAACATGTCGAACGGAATCGGCTCGGCGCCGATCTGAACGCTCCAGCCATCCTTCGGGTTGAACTTGTCCAGGAAGGCCTGCGTGAGGAACTGCAGCCGGATGCCGATCTCGATCTGACCCGGCTCCTCCGGATCTGCGCGCTCGTAGATGGCGTTCTCCTGGAACGACACCCCCGTGAACGGACCCTTGAGGATCTGATTGGTCTGCATGTGGAACTCCTTGAAAGAGCTCCTGACAGCCCGTGTCGGGACGTCAGGAGCAGAGGTTGCCCCTGACGGGGTGAGTTGGATTACCAGTTGATCGACGGCACGCCTTCGGACGGAGCGGCCGTCGAGCTCGCGGTTGGCAACGTCGGCATGGCCGCCGCCGGCGGCGGAGTCCGGTCCTGCACCGTCGCAGTCGAACCGACCTGATGCGACTGCTGGGCAGGCGCCTGGGCCTGGCCGGTGTGGGTCTGGCTGTCCACGGCGGACGCCGAGGGCTTGGAGTTGATGATCTCCAGCGAGCTGGCCTCGATCTCGACGTGGGTGATGTCCACCGGGTGCTCCGAATGGGGCACCTTGCGGGTCCGCAGGCTTCCGGTGACCATCACTTTGCTGCCCCTCCCGCCCTTGGCGAGCAGGTAGTCGCGCTGCTTGTCACTGGAAGTGAAGAAGCCCACGTTGTGCCAGGTCGTGACGTTGTTGTTCCCCCGGTACTCGGTGGTCGCCACGGCCCCCTTGATCTTGACGCGGCCCGACTCGAGCGTGGTCTCGATCGCCAGATCGGCGCCGAGGTTGCCCGCGATGATGATCAGGTTGGTGTCACTCATGTAGTTGCTCCCTTCCGCGTTGTGCGGAGTTGAAGCGGCCCCAGAAAGACTGGACAGCCGCCCCTGACGGAGCCCTCCCCGACGGGGTGAGCCCCGCGCAGGGTAGGTGTGCCGGGGAACCCCGGAATGAGCCCTCAAGGAGGGCGGTGAGCGGTAGGCAGGACACTTTCCGCAAGCGCGCGTAGCGCGACTGCGGGAAGCATCCCGAGCCCCCGCCTGCACGAGGCAGACGGGGAACTCGCTCACCACTGGGAGGTGTTGACCTCCACGGGTGCTGTGATGCGGTCGAACACGGCTGATCCGAAGAAGGCGATCGCGAGAAGGCAGATCACCAGGACGGTACCGCCAACCATTTCCAGCACCATCGCGATGATTGCCGGGCGCGCTGCCTTGCGCTCTTGGATCTTGCGGATGTTCTTGCGACGAATGGCCTGTGCCATAGGAGAGCTCCTGGAAAGAGCCCTACAGTCGACCCCGCGGGAGTCGGCCCGCAGGGCATCGGTGTGATCGGGATCGCCCCGAAAGCGTGCGCCTAGGCGCAGAAAAAGCCAGTGGGGTACCGCCCCTTCCATCAGTCAAGGCGCGCCCGGACTGATGGAAGGGGCGGGCTCAGGGGCCCGCCCTTCCCCAGATGTCGAACCATGTCGCACCTCCGGCCATCAAGCGCTGGCTGGCAGGCATGCGCGACCCCGCGACGGCGGCACCAGACCGGCCTTCTCGGCCCATCGGATGGCAGCGTCGTACTGCTCGTAGTCAGCAACAGCATCGGTCACTGTCTGGGGCACCGAGACGGTGTCCCCACACGGCGTGATGAGCTCGTTCATCATCGGATTGAATAGCACCGCCTGCATCGTCTTCTCCTCCGTCGTTGGACACGGGGCCGGGCCCCACCCAAGGCGACTCGTAGGAGTCGGCTTGGGTGGAGCCCGACCCCTCGGAGAGGGGCGGGCGTGTTGGGTCAGTTGCCGGTGATGGCAGCCTCGATCGCAGCATCGACGTTGCGGCAGATACCGAAGTATCCGGAGCAGCCCGTCGTGGTCGTGACCTCCGAGGAGGGACGTGCCTCGACAGGGTCGTCGGACTGCGACTTCGAGCCGGCCGCGATGGCCAGGCCGAAGAAGCTGAGAAGCAACAGCGCCAGGAAGATGAGGACGTTGCGGTTCATCGCCTTGGTGCTCGCTTCGATTTCCGTCTTGGACATTTCGGTTCTCCAGAGAAAGACCCGGTGGTCAGCCGGGACGGGTGTGAATCACCCCGGTGACGAGCCGGGGTGGTGATGCAAGTCCCAGCTGGACGGTTCTTTCCCTGGTCGGGATGAGAGCCATCCCGTTGGGTGGTATTCGCACAGGAGGTGCCCGTTTCCGGCACGCTTGAAGCCGGAATCGGCTGTAGTCCTGTGGAGGCGCACTTGATGTACGGCGATGGCTCTGGGGCTGTGTCGTCTCCCAGAGAGGTTGCTCGCCGCCGGCGAGACCTACTTCCAACGCCCAAGTGGGCCGCGACCTGAAACACCGTGCGCACGCGTGGAGCGCGTCGGGTGGTCCACATCTATTCTCCTGCGGTGAACGCAGTGGCCGCGATCGCGGACTTCAGTTTGCAGCCAGACCAAGGGTCTGTAGGCGCGTGGAGCGCCGCTGCGGACATCACCATTGCGGTGAATTGGTGCGGAGGTTCGGCCTCCATCCGTCTGAGCGCAAGCGCTCTAGTTGAGGCCATCTTACACACCGCCCCCCGCGAAATGCGACGCCAACCTCGGCAATCTTGGCCCGGGTTGCGCACCGATGCCCTGCCCGTCGGCGTCCAAGATGGACTCGCCCTTCCCCCTGCCAGTTCAGGCGGAAGGGAACCGACCAAACCAGGAGTTTCACCATGACCGATGCAGCCATCGACACCGAGCACGACGACCACGACCCCGAGCTGGGCCAGACGCCCGAGCAGCTCGCCGACATGAACACCTCCGACGAGGGCGCCGCCCCCGAAGCCTCCTCGGCACCGCGCAAGCGCCTTCCGCCCCCCGACGTCTTCACCTGGGCGCCCAGCGAGAGCGCGGCCCGCGACATGGTGGACGCGGAGTTCGGATCGCAGATCCTCAAGCGCAACTGGAAGAAGCTGTTCATCCGCGCGCAGATCTCCTGCGCCATGCTGCAGCTGGTCGTTCCCGAGAGCGGTACGCTGGAGCAGGCTCGCGGCATCGAGAAGCTCATCGAGACCAAGTTCAGCGAGCTGGAGAAGAAGCTCGAGGACGAGCTGGCCCGCCTGCACACCGCGGCGGCCAACGAGGGCATCGTCATCCCGGACATGTCCTTCACCGACCCCGTGAAGGTCACGGTCCCGATCTACACCCCGGCCGCCCGGCGCTACTTCTCCCTGCTGTGCAAGGTCGACCGGCTCTACTGGGTGATCGACTACCTCTGGATCCATGGCCTGCTGGGCCCGGACCACAAGTGGAACCTGGTCAACCTCTACCGCAAGCAGCTGTGGACCCTCACCAAGGAGACCACCGACTACTGGCGTCGCGCCAAGGAAGCCTTCCGGAAGGAGCAGGCGGCCAAGGCCAAGCGCTTCGCGGACAAGGCCGCCGCCAAGGCCAGCCAGGAGGCCGCCGAGGACTCCGATGCCGAAGGAACCGCGACGGCCGCGGCCGCCTGACACGTGCTGAGCGAGGCCCAGCAGCAGGCAGTCACCACTCCCGGGCACGTGCTGATCCCAGCCTGCCCGGGAGCTGGAAAGACTACTGTCCTCAAGCACCGGGCCGAGTTCCTCCTCCGCTCCGATCCGACCGCGCGTCTTGCAGCAGCGACGTTCACCAGCGCAGCAGCCGCATCGCTGGAGGAGCGGATCGCTCGACAGTACCCGGCGGGTGCGAGTCGCCTCACGGCAGGGACGTTCCACAGGCTCTGCAACATGCAGTTGCGACGATCTCTGGGCAGCGAGGTCAAGATCCTGAAGGAAGGCTCTCGCCTTCTGATGATCCGCAGGGCCGTCCAGTCGAGTCCACACTCCGATGCCGGCCTGCAGTTCGACGACTACAAGGCGGCGATCGATGAGTGGGGCCGCCAGCTCGACCCGGTCATCCCTCCCGCGGACAGCAGCCCAACCGGCTTCGTCTACAGGGCCTTCGAGAAGGCCAAGCGGGCGATCAACATGATCGACAACAACGACTCGCTGCGCCTGGCAGTTCGAGGCATGCGGGCAGGCACCGTTGCGCCCCACCCGGTTCGGTTCCTGTTCGTCGACGAGTTCCAGGACTCCAACGAGATTCAGCTGCTGTGGGTGCTCGAGCACGTCAAGGCCGGCGCTGAGGTCACGGTCGTAGGCGACGATGACCAGTGCATCTTCAGCTTCCAGGGCGCACTGGGCTACAAGGGCATGCTGCAGTTCGAGCAGGAGACCAATGCCACGCGGATCACCCTGGACCGAACCTTCCGCTGCCCACTCCAGATCCTGCAGCCAGCCGCGGTTCTGATCGCCGGCAACCCCGCGCGGATGCCCAAGCGACTGGTTACAGCCAACCGCGAGCTCGGCGTTGTGGAGACGCGCATGTTCGAGTCCCACGAAGCCGAGGCGACCGCGTGCGTTGAAGCGATCATCGCCAGCGGCTGTCCGGAGAAGTGGGCGGTGCTGGCAAGGACCAATGCGCAGCTTGACCTGGTCGATTGCGCGATCGGCAACAGGTTCCCTTACACGCGCTCCTCCAGCGACAGCTTCTGGGATCTCCGCGGCCCCTTGATCCTGCTCGGAATGGCCGAGTCCCTGGCTACGGGCAACCTGATCGGGATGCAGATGGCGTTCGGCGAGATCGGGCTGTCGGAGCGCGACAAGAAGCGGCTGGAAGCCGTGGGCCCGATCAACAGCCCCAACGCACTCAAGGCATTCTGCGCCCTGAGCCTGCCCAAGACCGCCGAGGAGGGGATGCTCGGCATCTCCCAGCGAATGACCCGCGACTGGGTCGACCTTGTGGCATCGGGATCCAACAATGACCTGAAGATGGCCCTAAACGGGATGGCCAGCTTCCTATTGCGCTTTGCCAAGTTTGCCGGCGGTGGCTCTCAGAAGAACACCTACGAGACGACCGAGGACGCGGAGAACAAGCAAAAGCGCATGCGCAGGATCCTGCATGGAGCTGCCCGGCAGCTGGGCTCCATGAAAGGCACGCTGCGACAACGCATCGCTGCCCTGTCCCGCAAGCAGGACAAGGATGAGCCCGGTGCCGTGCTGATGACCCTGCACAAGAGCAAGGGGCTTGAGTTCGACTACGTCTGGATCCTTGGCTGCGAGAGCGGCGTGATTCCCTCTGCCAGGGCTGACTCCAGCATCGACGAGGAACGCCGCCTGTTCTATGTAGGGATCACCCGGTGCATGCGGAACCTCACCATCAGCTACACCGAAGGCAAGGACCGCGGGCCGTCGCCGTTCCTCAAGGAAGCAGAGCTGCTGGGGAGCAACCTCTTCAGCCAGGGCGAGCGCGCAGCGCTGGGCTGAGTCGCTACCACCCCACGTTCCCGACCAACCGATGTTCCCAGCGCCGGACCAGCGTCCGGCCGCACTCGTGTGCACGGACGCAGCAACCGGCCCAGGGTCGTCCTAGTGTCCAATCAGGATCAATGCGCCGAAACGACGAAGCCCCGGCGGCAACCGGGGCTAGTGGTGATCGAATGCGAGTGGCTCGGAAAGCCGCCCTACGCCGGCGGCGAGACTGAGTCGTGAGGCAGCTAGGCCCGCTTCATGAAGTTGGCGATCGCGATCTGAACCAGGATGCCGGCGCCGATGATTGCCCCTGGCGTCACGAGTGGGTGCATGGGGACCGGCGCGGTCACGATGACCAGGAAGGCGATGGGCAGCACCCCAATGGCCATCATGGCGAAGCGCTGCTGCACCGGGCTGGCGAAGTCGAAGGTGTTCTTCTTGACCTCGCGCTGGGTCCACCCGTCGATCACCCACGGGATGAACAGGAGCAGCGCCACTGGCCCCCAGATCAGGATCGAGCTGAATCGAGTGAATGCCGACCACACCAGCGTCCACCAGGCGCGCATGCGGCCCTCGAACCACTCGAAGATCGGCTGGCCGAAGTCCTCCATGTGCCTGGCCCGCGCGATCTCTTCCTCGGTGGGCAGGAAAGGCTCGAAGGTGTGCGCCATCACCCCGCTGTCGACGAAAGCCACGGTGAACCAACGGTTCGCGCGGTCGATGGCCTCATCGGCCACGGGCTGCGAGTAGAAGGCGGCATTCATCGCATTCTCGCGCTCGATCATCCGGACCAGGTAGCCGTCACCGATCACCACCAGGTAGACGGCGAGATAGGTGGACAGGATCAGCAGGATCTTGAAGAGCGAAGATGATTTTCCGGCGGCCATTTGCGTTGTCCTCCATGACGATGATCCGTCACCGATTCGGGTAGTACACTTGGAACATGTCCACGTTGAGCCTGGCGATCTCGTGGGGTCCCATCAGCAGGTTCAGTAGAGCAGCCCGCACCTGGGGAGGCTCAAGCGGCGCGCCTGCCTCGTGGACGTCGCGAATGGTGATCGACGCACCCGGATTCTTGGCCAGCCACTTGGTCAGCGGCTCCTCACCCAGCGGGTCCCAAGACTGACCGTCTGGAGCTGCGACCACGATGTTGGTGATCTCATTGGCGTAGAGCATCAGCCCGCTGAAGAACGCGGTGAGATACTGCCGCTGGGTGGGTGCCGGCTCGTCAAGGACCGCATCGCTGTGCTCGAAGGCATACTTCAGGCACAGGTGCAGTAGCGGTGCCGATTCGTAGATGTCATCGGTCACCGGCATCGGCGTGCGATCCGTGAAGTGCCACGCCATGCGCTCGCAGGCCAGCCGCGTCTGCGGATACTGCTCGAAGACGACCCGGGCATGCAGCGCGATCTTCAGCGCTCGCAATGACGGGGTGAGGGCCTCCTTCGGCGTGGTCCAGTTCGGAATGGCGATCATGGCTAACCCGGTCATGTACGTTGTCCACCCATCAGGCTGCCGCCCGCAGGATTGGGATACGCCATTTTAGGGCACGGCCGGCCGAAACTCTTGCGAAACCTTCAAGGTTGGGCAGTGCGCTGAGCATTTTCGACCCCACCAATGGCACATCCTCCTCGGACAACCGCTCGGTGATGGTCCCGGAGAAGGTCAGCGGGTTGTTGATCTCGTTCTTCGACGACTGGCCAACCTCCATCCGGCGGACCACCGTCTCGCCGAACAGCTCGGAGATGTACTCCTGGGTCAGCTCGTCATTGCAGCGCAGCGCGAGCACGTTGTTGATGTTGCCCAGCACCTTCATGGTCATGTCCTTGCTGCCCAGCCGCGTGGTGAAGTCCGACAGTGTCTGGGTCGCCAGGAACGCGAAGAAGCCTGCGCCGCGGCCCTTGTTGAGAACCTGGATCAGCGGCTGGTTCACCACCTCAGCGGCCTCGTCCACGAACAGCGCAACGGGCTTGAGATCAGGCGGGTTCTCCTCGTCGACGCCGTCGCCCGCCCCGAAGTTGTAGCGGGCGCCAGCGACGGCAGTTGTATCTGACAGCAACAGGGCGCCGATCGCCGATGCCACCATCGAATCGGACAGCGCGTCGAGGCCAATGTAGGCCACCTGCCCCGCCCTGGTAATCCGACCAAGGTCGGTGATCAGGCGGTCGTCGTTGGGGTCGTCGTAGTCAGGCGACAGCAGCGGCCCCATGGCGCCGGAGGTCAGCATGGTCAGGACCGGCATCAAGCTGGTGACCATCTTTCCGAAGTGGCTGGCGTCGTGCTCGAAGCTCGAGATGAGACCTTCGACGATCGAGTTGGGGTGGGAGGCGATGATCTTGTCGCGGTAGTACTGGATGTAGGCCTCGACCATGGCCTCCTCGCTACCGCCGCCCTTGTTGGTGGCCTTGGCGACGTAGCCCCGGCTCTCCGCAGTCCATCCGGTGGCGAGCTCCTCGCCGGCGGCATTGTGGCTGGGCTTGGCCTTCTCGAAGTGGGTCTCGAGCACCTTGAGCATCAGCGAGGACATGCCGCCCTCCAGCAGCCGCCGCAGGAGCACCAGGGACGGCTTGCTGTTGATGAACAGGATGGCCTCGCACAGCTTGTTGAGGGCCATCTGGGAGAAGTTCACGAATGGGTCCGAGGAGGACTCCGAGGCAATCAGGCTGGCGATTCGCGTGGCGAGCTCGGTCGCGCGGCTGAAGTTCTTCAGTGGATCGATGCGCGCGGAGCGCTCCGGGAAGGCCGGGTGGAAGTAGATGAAGTCTTCCTCGCGCCCGAGCTCGATGCAGGCTTGTCGCGCTGCATTGCACATGTCCCGATCGCCCTTGGGATCGATGATGATGACCGAGTAGCCCTTGGCGATCACCTGGGCGATCAGGGAGTCGAACGAGCGGGTCTTGCCCGCGCCGGTGGTGCCGACGATCAGGGTGTGCGTCCCGGCGTGAGGCATCGGCATGAACAGGGCCTCCTCCTTGAGCACGCCCAACCCGTGGATCCAGGTCTGACCCATCTGGCCCTCAAGCCTGGGCATAAGACGCTCAGGGTCGTAGCGCCCCAGCGTGAAGGCCTTCTGGGCCTCCTCCTGCGCCCAGGTGAATCCGTACCCGAGGAACAGGTGGTCGGGCTTCTTGTCGCACAGCCGCTTGAGGTCGGCACGAGTCATGAAGCTCAGGCCCGAGCCATCCATCGCCCGACGCACCTTGCGCAGCCGCATCCACGGCAGGGAGCGCGTTGCAGCCATTGCTCCGCAGAACCCTGCGAAGGCCAGGAACGGAAGCGGCGGGTAGGGCATCGTCGCGCTGTAGCCCAGCGTGCCCAAGCCTGCCCCCATCCAGCCTGCAACCGCCCAGCGCTCGGCGATCGGCCGGAACGGATCCTCGAACTTCAACAGCTCCTTCATGCCGCCCTCTCCTCCTTGCCCTTGGCCCGCTTGGCCGCCTGCTCCTTCGCATAGGCTTCCACCATGAGCGTCGCGAACCGCGGCGCGGTGTAGTCCTTGCAGAGCGTGAGGGTCTCTGCAGCCATGAAGTCTCGAGCTGCCTTTGGCTTGGCCACCATGAGCGGGTTCTTGGCCCTGCGGATCGCCTCGAACGCGGCTGCGTGCGTGAGCTTCTCGCGATTGCACAGCCTGGCCAGCCGCGTCTGGATCCAGCTCGTATCCACCTGGCTCAGGTCGACGCCGGTCGCGATCGAGGCGCATTGGATCTGCACCCAGGCAAGCGCCGTGATGTAGACCACCTTGTCCTCGTCCAGGGCATGCAGGGTCAGCCCCTCCAGGGTCACTTCCGGCTGCTCGGGCAGCGCGAAGAACGGATGGGCGAGCTCGAACTCCCTGGCGGATTGCTTCTGCGCCGTCGGTGCCGGCGCATCTGGTGCCTGCGCAGCATCGTCTCGTGCCTGCCCCTTGCGCGGGGCCACCGGTGCGGCGCCGACTGCGGGCGGCCGCGGCTTGCCGGGTCGGGGCTGACTGCCTCTGGGGGGCGGCTGTGTGGCGGCCTCGGGCGAAACCGGGTACCGATCAGGGCGCTGCTGCCGCCCTGAGCCCTGCGGCTGGGAAGGCCGACCCCGGCCATGACCTGGATCCCGGGGTGCCCGGTCGCCCGACGTGCCGCGGCCCGGCGGAGCATCGGCGATCGGCTGGACGCGCTCGTCGAGCCCCAGGTCTACCTTCTTTCCCTCCAGAACCTCAGGGTGTTCGGTCCGCATGGCGGCCCAGGCACGCGCCACGAGGCCCGTGAGGATGATGCACTTGCTGCGATCACCGTTCGGGAAGTCCCGTTCGGTGACCTTGCGGCTTCCACCGACCTCGATGCACAGCCAGCGCTTCTCGCTCAGGCCGGCGATGAGCTCGCTGGGCGGCAAGCCGGTGTTGGCGAATCCCTCCGGCCAGCGCACTGCGAGCCCCTCCGGTACCTCGAATGCATCCGCGCCCCAGACGAGGCGCCGACTGGCCAGCCGCTCGAACAGCGCCACGAGGGAGGACCCCTCCAGGCCAGCGGCCTCGATCTTGCCCAGCAGCTCGGCAAACGACGCGCGGTGCTCGGCTGCGAACTTCTCGCGCTCGCGGCGAACCTCCGTCGAGGCCTTGTTGGCCAGATCACCGCGGTTGCGCCTGGACTCAATGTGGACCTCATCTCCCCCGCCCTGCCCTGCCACGGCAGACTCTGGGTCGGTAGGCGTCGGCGGATCACCGCCATCGGGTGCGGGGCCCACGGCCGCGGGAGCAGCCGCCTGCGGCTCCTTGTCGTCGGCAGCGGCCGTGGCCGTGGCCGCGGCCGGCGCGCCGTCGTCGACGATCGTGACCTCGCTGGCCACCTTGGCCTTGGCTTCGGCTGTCATGAACGGGGGGGTAGCCGTCGCCTCGAGCTTCGTGGGCAACGGCAGGTCACCGAAGATCAGCCCAGGATCGGAGAATCGAAGCACCGTCAGCGTCGGCTCAGCCGTCACCTCGCCCTTGTGGGTCAACGCCACCTTGAGTTGCCAGGTCGAGGAGCGGTTCGTGTCCGGGGAAGCCTCATCGACGGCGGGAACCGTGAAGCCCGACTCCTCGAGCAGCTCGATGAGCTCCATGCGGTTGGTCGGCATCCCCTGGACCTGCTTCTTGGCCAGCAGGGGGATGACGACATCGAAGATCGCCGGCGTCGTGGCGAAGCAGCCTTCCGTGGTCCACCACAGCGGCTTGCCAGGGGTGTTGATCCCGATCTTGCCCGACTCGACGTTGCGGCGGATCTCGGCCATGACCAGTGCGGCGGCACTGCGGCTTCCGCCCTGTCCCGTGGCGCGGGTTCGCTCGGCCAGGCGCTTGAGATCTGCCTCGACGCTCATTGAGTCGGCATCGGAGATCACCTGGGACATCAGGTTTGACGCTGAGCGCCCGGTCGCGATCGAGGTCATCATCAGGTCGACCACCTGCTGGGTGGGCTCGCGCGAGAACCACTTCAGGAGCTCGGGGCCCAATATCTCGCGCACGACCGAGGTGCCAACGGCCTTGTGGCGCTCATGGCGCGAACCCGGACGCCAGTAGATCCGGTAATCGGTGGTGCCGGTCTTGAGCAGCCAGTCGTACAGGGGGCCCTCAGAGGCCGGCCACCGCTCGCCGCCGGAGGCGGACCGCGCACCGCAGTCCACCAGCGGCTTGCCGATGTCGTGGAGCAGGCCTCCGAACATGGCCGCGGTCTTCCAGCGCGGCATGTAGACCGCGCGCTCGCTCGGGTCGAGATCGATCCCGACCTGCTTGCCATCGGCAATTCTGGCCGCGTGCATGGCAACCTCGAGCCCGTGGCAGAGCAACCCACCGGCGCCAAAGTGGTGGTGCTGCTCGCTCGCCGGGAGCAGGTGAACCCAGCGGACATAGCGCTCCAGCGCCGGCATCACGAGCGTGTCGAAGTCCGCCGGCAGCAGGGGGCTGGACGACCGGATGCGTTGCACGAGCGCCTTCTGGGTCGCCAGCAATGCCGCCGGCGGCACCGCCTTGAGCGCGGCGCCCTCCTCTGGCCAGCGGGCCACCGGCTCATTGTCGAAGTACGGCGCGCCCGGGTCGACGAAACCGGTGATCGGGTCCGCCGGCAGAGCAATGGCGCCACCGGATGCAGGGCTGGCCCGGAACAGGATGCGATTGAGGAAGCCTTTGAGCATGGAGGCAGTATCCGACGCAGAACCCCCGCGCAGAGGCGTTAACCATGCCCGGAGATGCACCGGTTAACGCCAACGCGCCAACGCCCGCTCCCCCTACACTGACTCCACCTTCAGCCAACCGGCTGACCTGCGCCCGCGCGCCTTCGCGGAACCCAGAGCCTTACGGCTCAACTCACCCAACTGCGGGGTTCGACTCCCCGCCTGGGGCTGTCGTTCCTCGCTCTTTCTCGAGGAGTTCGACATGACCATCAATGCCGCCCTGAAGACTGTGAGCATCCAGTCCGATACCGGATCCCTGCTCCAGGCTCTCAAGGCCACGTTCACCAACAGCCGCAAGGCGCTCACCGAACTCGCCCAGAACGCACGCCGCGCTGGTGCAAGCAAGGTGGAGTTCTGCATCGACAATGATCTCATCACCGTCGTCGACGATGGCTGTGGCATCGACGACTTCTCGGTCCTGCTGTGGATCGCGAAGTCGGGCTGGAACGAAGACGTCCAGCGGGAGGATGGGCCCTACGGCCTTGGCTTCCTGGCGGGGATCCTCGCGTGCGAGGAGATCGGCGTGATGTCCAAGGGATACCACCTGTTCGCCCGCACGAGCGACCTGCTCGCCCTGAAGCCGCAGCCGATCAACGAGTCGGCAGACCTCGGGTTCACCGAGATCAGGCTGCACGGGCACTCGCTCGGAGAGACGAAACTTCTGGAGGACTTTCTCCGGGTCCAGCTGCAAGGCTTCCCGATCCCGGTGTTCGTCAACGGGCACGAGATCGAACGCAGGCACGCGGCCTCCGGGGCCATGGTGAAAACAGCCATCGGACTGGTCAACCGCTCAGAGCTTCTCCGACTGGACGTTGGATCTCTCTACCTCCAAGGGCTTCCGGTGAAGGTCCCGCGGCGTGCTTTGGCGCCTTTCGGTGACTTCAGCAACAAGCCCATCCACCTCGATTCCACGCAGTTCAAGGGGCGCATGCCCGATCGTGATGAGCTGCTGGAGGCCGACACCGCTCTGCCGCGCATCAGGGATGCTTTGATTGAGGCCGCGCGTGCCGAGCTGGAGGTGGAGTTCAAGTCCATGAAGCCCGAGGAGTTCATCCAGGAGTACGGCGCAATTGCCGTGAAGCTGGACATGCGGGACCTGCTCAACAGCATCGACTGCATTCCCGGTCACTGGGTGTCGAGCTTGGAGGAGACACCGCGTCTGACATGGGGCTGGGAGGACTACACCGGTCCCACGCGCCCTGCACCGATAACCCGGGATAGCCTCGAACAGCGCGGCATCTTCAGCATCCCCGGGAGAATCGATCGCGAGACATTGGTCTGCGCCCACTTCGTCGCCGGACGGAAGGCGTTCCTGGACAAGGACATCCCCCAGTGGCACTGGGCATCCGAGATCGCGGTGGACCTCGATCCCGAGGACTTCGCGGCAGAGACCGATCACAGCTTCGGCTCCGAGGAGATGTGGATCGATGGCGAGGACATCACCTTGGAGGTCGTCAAAGCGCTGAGGCTGCGACACGACACCCTTGGCGTCATCGAGGCTGAAATGGCGTTGATCGAGGGCACGCTCTACAGCACGCCCGATGCGTTGGCGAGCACTCTCGCCAGGCAAATCTCGATCTTCTCGGATGAGGGCGGCCTGTACGACGAGGACGCCGAGGATCAGGCAGTGGATCAGATCTGCAACGCGATCCGCTCGCTGGTGCACAAGGACGCGGCGGGCTGTCTGCTCTCCGCGCTCAACCAGAAGCTCTCGGAACTGCCTCGGATCACCCGGGGCAAGCGATACACCCTCGAGATCTCCGACACCGGTGGCTTCACCGTCGCGCTGGATGAGTCGCCCACGGGCAACTGATCCAGAACACCCACCTGAGCAGGGCGCCCATTGGGCGCCCTGTCTCTTTCACAAGGAGCACGTATGAGCTTCACACTCACGACGCTGTTCATCATGATCCTGGCGATCCTGCCCGGTTATGTGTTCCGCGCCATCCGACACGCCCGAACCGGCCCTCCCGTCAAGGAGACCAACTCCAAGGCGCTGGTGCGCAACCTGGCCGCAAGCCTCACGCTTCTGGGTCTGGGCGCGCTCCTCTTTGCGTGGCTTCCGGTGTCCCCCTTGGACATCCTGGAGCACGCAGAGTCCGTCGACACGCTGCGCGAGGGGCTTCGCTCCTGGCACCTGGTCTGCGCGCTGCTTGCACAGGTGCTGATCCTGCCTGCTCTCTCGGGGGTCCTGGTTTCGGCACTGATGGAATGGGACTCATTCCAGAAGCTGCTGGCGTTCATGCGCCTTCAGCCCAAGCGCACGCACCAGAACTTCCTGGGGCAGATCCTCTCGGATCACTTCCCGGAAGGCGCGGTGCTCTCCGTGACCACTCGCAGCAAGGAGAGCGTGCACGGTGCGATCGCCGGGCAGGAGGGCATCGAGGACATCCCCAAGGATGCTTCGCTTTTCCTCTTCCAGCTATACAATGAGCTCGACAACAGCCTGGTTCCTCGAGAAGACCCCTCAGCGGGCTTCATCAAGGGGGGCGAGGTTCGATTCATCGAGATCAGCAGGTTGCCGGCAGCGTCCGGACAGGAGGTCACATGAGCCAGCCAACGAGTCGCAGGGGTTGCTACCGCACGGTCCCCAAGGGGTTCGTCAACAAGCTCAAGTGGCTGGTCACACCCGAGCCGCAAGGCGTTGCGCTGGCCATGCCAGAGCACGTCAAGCAGCACACCGGTGACATGAGGGAGATCCTCCCGACCGTCCCCAGGCGCGTGGTCGGCAGACCGCGTCGCTGATCCACCCAACGAGAAAGCCCCGGCATTGCCGGGGCTTTTTCTTTGCCTGCTGCAGGCTCGATCAGCCTGGCCGCGAAAGCAGTCTCGCCAGCTGCTCCGGGGCGACCAGGTCACGCGCCGATGCACTCTTGAGAACACCGGCCGAGCTGTCGACTAGACCATGGATGTCGGCGATCTTCCCGAAGTTGATCAGCTTGGCCAGCTGCGAGGTGTGGTCGCTCGACCAGATCACATCGCCTGAGATCGTTGCGCTCCTCCAGCCGTCGCGATCGGCATGCCACCCCAGGCGCTGGCTGAACACGCCACGCAGCGCATCGCTCAGCAGCTGCAGGGCCTGGTCATAGCTCAGGCCAGTAGCGCCTGCCGAACACAGCGTCACCATCCGCTGGATGGCCGTGGCAGCCGATCGACCGTGCAGGGTCGCTACCACCAGGTGGCCATTCGCCGCAGCCTTGAGTGTCTCGACGGCCGTCAGGCTGTCGCGGATCTCGCCCACGAACAGGATGGTCCCGCCTCCACTCATGACCGGGAACTGGCGCAGGGCCTCGATCAGCGCGCCGTAGTAGCTGGTGCCGGGTCCATCGGCTTCGGGCCCCTCGCCAACCGGCCGCTGGACGCACAGTCCAGCGTCCCACAGACCCTGCATCGGCAGCTCGATGGGGTCCTCGCAGGTATTGGCGAACCCGCCGAAGGCTTTGAGCCGGCTCGCAACGAGCGAGGAGGCCGTCGTGGTCTTGCCCTGCCCCTGCGGTGCGGTGACCAGGATGAGTCCGCCCTCCATCAGTGCATTGGAGAGCAGCAGGCTGCGCCATGCCGCCGGCATGTCGAGATCTTCCAGCAGCGGTGTCTGATCAGGCAGCACGCGAAGCTGCAGGTCCTCGCCGGCGGCATTGCGACCGATCTGGGCACGGAAGCGCATGTCCTCGTGGATGAGCCGGAATCGACGATGCTCCTCGCCCAACGCCACCTCCGTCTGAGAGAAGACGGGCAGGAGCTTGTGGAGGAGCTCGTCACAGTTGGGGCCGAACAGCCTCCTGGCCCTGGCGCCGCCCAGGAAGGCGACAGCACCTTCAAGGGCGATCTCGTTGACCATGTATCCGCCCGAGTCTCTGCGCGTGAGCGGGATGGAGAGGTCACGGACCCGACTCCACTCCGAGGGGTCCAGCGCGGGCAGGTGCTCCAGTGAACCGAACATCGCCATGGCCTCAGGCCACCTTGGTGCTGGGCGAGCGAGCGAGCTCGGCCTCGCGCCGTAGGGCGAGACCATGTCGGGAAGGGATCAGCTCACGGGCCGCGATGGCGCGGAAACGCGAGGCACCGGCCTTCCCCTCCATGACCGGAGCGGCGATCTGGTCGAACAGGGCCAGTGTGGACCCGAAAGCGGCCGCGGGTTGCTCGCTCAGCAGAGCACGGGCGCCGCGCAGCAGTGCCTGCCCCTGCTCTATGGCCTCGGCGCGCTCGTCGCCGGCCAGAAGGCGAAGATCGCTCAACCAGTCGCAAGCGTCGGAAATCATGGCCTGGGCGCTGTGTAGGGGCGTGTCGGTTTTCATCGGGATTTGCTCCTGAACTTCGTGGTTTCCGGGTCTTGCGCTGCGGCCCTGATGCCATCAAGCACCGGTGTCATGGACGCGTCGACGACCCTCTCCGGGTTCTCCAGGATCGGTCCAGCGTGCCGTTTGAGCAGCGAGTAGAGCGGGCGGGCGTGCGCCCTGGGCTGGCCAAGTAGGAAGCCCGCGTCGAGGCCGCATCCGACCAGAGCTCGGATCGAGGCAGGGCGGGCATGCGGGTAGGCGATGGTCAGAATGGCGGCAGCGGCGCCCTCAATCGCGTTGATCGCCTGCTGCTGCAGCTGCCGCCGCATGCCGGGAGAACGCTGGGCCTGCATCTCGTCCTGCAGCTGCATCGCGTGGAGGATGGATGCCTCGGCGATCTGCAGCGCAGCCGTGAGCGTGGGATCTGCAGCGGGGCTTCCCTTCCCCACGGCAGGTTGGCGATAGGCCGGGTCCATGGCCGGGTCGAGTTCCATTTTCGTGGGTCTCCCGCCCCTCTTGCCTTCCCTGTGCTTCGATGTCCCTTGGAAATCCTTCCCCGCGATCCGGTCAAGATGCGCCTGATGCGCAATGGGGCCGTGTCCATCCCTGGCCCGCAGCTTGTTCCGGCTCGTCATGTCCTGCTGATCCATTCCTCGCGCTTCTCCTTTGGCACGAGCGGTCGATGGCATCCCTCCATCAGTGGCCTTGTCCCCGGCCCTACCCTGCAAGTCCGTTGCGCCTTCCTTGTGCATGTCCAATTCTCAGCGCCCCTGTGCCCGGTCAAAGTAGCCCCTCAGCGCCCTGCCACCATGGCCGAACCGGACTCTTCGGCAGCCCGCACGAGCTGTTCGGCGCGCTGGAACCAGGCCCGGGCCCGCGCAGCGTCGGCAGGCACTCCCAGGCCACTGTGGTAGATGTGCCCGAGGTTCTCGGCCGCCGTCGGGTGGCCTGCATCGGCTGCGCTGCGGAACAGCCGGATGGCCTCTTCCACGTTCACCGGAACGCCCTGCCCCTGGAGGGTCATCATCGCGAGGTTGTTGATGCCCTCCAAGTTGCCGGCATCGGCCGCACGGCTGAAGAAGCGCCGCGCACCGCGAAGGTCGCCACGGTGGAACGCTTCGAGACCTTGGCTGTTGAGCTGTTCGCCGTCGGGGTTGCGGGCACTGCGTGTCGGAGTCTGGCTGGTTCGGGCCAGCTGCAGGTCGCTCTCCAGTACCTGGACCCTGGCCACGAGGCCGTCACGTTCGGTTTCGACGCGGGCGAGGTTCTCGCGCAAGGACGAGATCTCGATGCGAAGCTGCTGATTGATCTCGTTCGCTTGGCGCAGATCGGCCATCAGCGACTGGACCTGGTCCTCCAGGGCGCCGGTGGGCCGGGCCACCTCGATGACGAGGGAGTTGCTGAAGGTTGGGCGTGACCGCGGGCTGGGCTGTGCGGCTGGCGGTGATTCCGCCGGCACCTGCTGGCTTGCGAGCTCCGCCTGGGCGGCCCGGTGCGCGGCCCTCTCCGCCTCCCTGGCGGCGGCGGCTTCGGCCGCTGCGACCGCTGCAGAGGCCTCCTCCTCGGCACGCTGCCGGTCCCGCTCCGCCTGGGCGACCCGTTCGCGTTCCTCGATGCCCGCCTCGATGGAGGTCAACAGGGCCTGCGCGCCGGGGACGCGTCGCTGAGCAGCCGAGCCAGCCCATTCCTTCGCCTGCGCCTCGTTGGCCGGCCAGTGATCACCGGAGTGGTAGCCCTGAGCGAGCAGGTACTGGGCCCGGGCATGTCCAGCCTGCGCGGCGATGGTCAGGTAGTGCCGTCCTGAGATCGGCTTGTACTCCTCGCTCTCAGGGCTCTCGATGGCCTTGGACCCGATCAAGAAGGCGGCATCACGATGCCCGCTCGAAGCCGCCTGGGTCAGCCAGCGTTCGGCCTCGGTCTTGTTGGCCTCCAGGCCCGTGCCTGTCTGATAGGCCACCCCGAGGGTGAACATCGCCTCGGTACTGCGCGCGTTCGCCGCATGCGTCAGCAGCGCCAAGGCGTTGGCCCGCAGCTCCTCGACGTAGGCGGGGTCATGGCCTCGGCGCGTGGCGATGTCGAGCAGGATCCGGCCCAGCCGCTCCTGGGCAATGACATCGCCGAGCGACGCGGCGTGCCGATAGTGGTGCAGCATCTTGGCGTGGGCGGCGGGACTCGAGCCGGACGCCTCGTAGTGCTGACCCAGGGCGGTATGGGCGAATGCGGCCTCCCGCCCGCCGGCGGCCACGACGCGCTCCAGCATGGCCACGCCCGCATCCACGTCCTTGGCCAGTGCATCGTCCCCGCCGAGGTAGCCTCGGCCCAGCTCGAGCATCGCGGCAGGCTCGCCGCGGTCTGCTCGGGCCTGCAGCTGCCCTACTTCGTTGTCCGTGAACGCGTTGGCGGCGAACAGAAGCAATGCGGCGGACAGAGCACCAGCAAGGACTTTCTTCTTCATTGAGGCAATCGCTCAGGTCAGTCTGAGCAGCAACTGTACGCGGCAGGGTTCCGGGCGAAGGGCCTTAACCACCCTGCTCGAGGCACTCGGTTAGGCCCTCTCGAGCGCCTCACGCCACAGTGCCTCGACCTCCTCGACGACTTCGGGGGTGATCGGGGCCCCGAAGATGAAGCTGTCGTCCGCGCCGGACTGCCGCTTGGATTCTCGGCCCAGATCACCGAAGCCGCGCAGCTTCAGATCGAGCTCGGCCACCTCGAACCCATCCCGGCATGCCTTGAATGCTTCCAGCTTCTCCGACTGGGCCGGCGAGAGGGGCGACGGGCTGAACAGGTCGCACCAACCGTCCCCACCCTTGCGACTGCACCGACCCCGGAGCTGATGCAGCTGGGTGAGCCCGTGCCGCTCCGGCGCCACGATCAGCACGCGGCGAAGGCCTGGCAACGTCACGCCGACTTCCACGACCGTGGTTGCGATCAGGATCTGGGCCCGGTTGGCGCGCATGTCACCCAGGGCCTGGGTCTTCCGCTCGTCGCTGTCCTCGCCGGTCAGGGTCCGAACGCGGCCGGGATACTTGTTCTCCCAGAACTCGCCGGCGACCTCCACAGACAGTCGCGGGTCCATGTCCTCGCCCTTCTCGCGCATCGGGTAGACGACCAGCAGCTGCGCATCACCTTCAAGGAACCGGGCGATCTCGCCGAACAGCTCGCGGCGCTGCTCGGGCGCCCAAAGTCGGGTAAGGACGTTCTTTTTCACATGGGTCGAACGGATCTCGCTCAAGCTCAGCGCGCCGTACTTGGCCAGCGCCTGGGACCGTGGGATGCAGGTGGCAGACGAAGTCAACAGGTGCGCGGAGGTCGTGGCCAGCGCCTCGCGCTGCTCAACCGAGAACTTCTGCTCCTCGTCGACGATGACGAAGTCGAGATCCCCGGGCTGGCGGTGAAGCATGGCGGTTGTGCCCACCATGAAGCGCTCTGCGCCCAGATGCTCGGGGCCAGAATCGCCGGTCACCTGGCACACCGGGACATCCGGCCATGTCTCGCGGATCTCTCGCGCCACCTGCTCGGCCAGCGGGAGGTTCGGAAGTAGGATCGCCACCCGGCCACCGGCATCGAAGGCGGCGGTCGCGGCCGAGCCGAACACCGCGGTCTTGCCGGTGCCCACGTCCCCGATGAGAACGCGCCGCATCGCAACGGGCCGGCCCAGATCTGCCGCAATGGACTGGGCCGCGGCGGACTGGTCCGGTGTCAGCGCGAAGGGCAGCTGCCGAACCCGGGCGTCCAGCGTGGACAGCTCAAGGGCCCGCACGGAGGGCCGGCTGAGCCGGTGCGAGTGGGCCTTGGCCAGTGCTGCGAAGGCGGCCACGCGCTGCAGGGAGCGCTTGGCCGCGGCGTGCATCAGGGGCGAGACCGGCGTGTGGGCCTCCTCGATCACCTGCTGCAGCGTCCACCCGGGCATGCCGATGCCCTCGAGAAGGCGGTCGCGCCCCACGAGCGGCTCGAGCTCGCGCTCGATGAAGCTCGCCGCCTGGGGCAGCGCTTCAGGCAGGTTGCGGATCACCACCTCGCGCACCTTCTCGGCGGCCAGGTAGTTCGGCTTGCCCGGGTATTTGGGCCGCAGGCGCCCGACCCACTCGGGATCGACGAGCTCCTCGATGCGCAGCGTCGCCTCGCCGTTGAACTCCTCCGGGCGGACCAGATAGTGGCAGACCTGCCCCTCGAGGAAGTGCGGCATCCAGAACTTGGTGTCGCCAAACACGGTGCAGCGCATCGTGGCGCCCGTGGCGTCAGCCATCGGAACGACCGTTCGGGGCGCGCCCTTAAAGTAGGCGCGCGGATCGCCGGCTGGACGAAGTGCGATCACCGCGCGCTCGTGACCAGCGACTGCAGCCAGACTGGGGCACACCGTGCGCAGGTCATCAAGGCCGCTGGGGAGCAGCAGAGCGGTTTGCCAGCGCTCTGTCAGGCCGAGCGAAGCAAGTCGGCCCACGCGCTTGTAGGCCGACTCGGTGTCCTGCTCAGATTTTGCCCGCCCACGGGTGCCGGCCACTTTGCTTGGCTTCCTGCTGAACTCCACCGGGTTATGCACAGGAACTGTGGATAACTATGAGGTGGCCACATGGCCACTCAGGTGGCTAGTTAGCCACATACGTTGCTAGCTGACAACTTGCACCGCACACTCGGCGGATGGCTCGAACCCCTCCCCCGCCGCGCTCGCCAGCCCGCAGACATGGACAGGGGCCCTCGTCGATCCAGCATCTGGGGGAGCGCATCCGCACGGCCCGCCGATCGCGCGGCTTGCACCAGGTCGACCTGGCCCGACTTGCCGGCGTGAGCCGCGAGACGATCATCAAGATCGAAGCCGGGCGCAACGTGGAATCGTGGTTGCTGGGTCATGTGCTTGATGCCCTGGAGATCTTCGCGACCCGGAGCCGCGAATAGAAAACCCCCGGCGCGCGTCAGCGGCCGGGGGTTTGGGATGTCGCTCGTGGCGACGGCCCCGCAAGGGGCTCTCTTGTGTGTGGCTTAGCGAATCCCGAGGGTTCGCAGGTTAGTGCGTGACACCATCAGGGTGACGGCGTGGCCGCGCTGGGCGGCCACGATCGCTTCGAGCTCGTCATCTGACGTCTCGAACTCCAGTCGCGCACGCCCCAAGGCCGATGCGATGGCCTTCTCCTCGGTGCTTCCCAGTCCGGTCCGGATCGCCAAGCGATCCTTCCCGACTGAGGGCGTGGTGAGCGTGACCGAGCACTGCCCCTGATGCTGCCCGAACCGGGCAATGTGGACTTCCCGGCTCATGCCGGCTCCTTCTTCACGATGGAGAGGATGCCTTCGACACCCTCGCATTCCAGCTCCAGGAGCGCCGTCTCCTCGCATGTCGCCTTGAGCTCGATGCGCCCGTTGCTCGTCGTGTGGACCACGTAGTCATGCAGTTGCATCGCGAGCTCCTCGCTTGAGCTCGGTGATCGAACCCGACAGCGTGTCGACGAGGCGCTGCAGCTCCGGCGGCAAGTCGGCCTGCTTGAAGCCCGCGACCAGATCCTCCGCGGCCCCCAGCACCGGACTGAACCGGGCCGCTACTCGCGCGTCGCGGTCAGGCGTCTCCCGCGTGTCCGCTGCAGGCCTGATGGAAGCCAGCTCAAGCAGCAGGTCGTGCGGATCGATGCGCGCCCAGGTGAGGATCGACCGATCGCTTACCACGGCCTCCTCGTCAACCTCCAGTCCGCGTTGCTCATTGAACAGGAAGTAGGCGCCGTGCTGGATCATTGACTCGGTCAGACCCAGCTCGCGCAGGTCGGCAACCTCGTCGATCTCCGAGGGCTTGATCCCCCGGACGATCTGCAGGTCGCAGAACGGAAGGTCCCAGTGCTCGAACTGGTCTGCAGCGTGGGCCAAGGCCACCTTGGCTCGCTGGTCGGCTGGCACTTGGCTGGTTGCGATCGAAACCACAGCCCGGTGGGTGCCGTTGCTGACCACGAACCAGGCGCGCTCGCCATGGTCTTCGGTGTTGGACATTGGTAGCTCCTTCAAAGAGCGTGCCCCTAGGGGCACGCGGGTGTGTTGCTTACGCGCAGTGCACGCAAGCGTTCTGGGTGCTCAGGCTGCAGTGCTCCAGCTTGCGCTGGAGATCCCTGGCCAGGTCGATGGCATCGCGGTTGTGCGGATGCGAAGCGTGGAACTCCAGGAGTGCCGCACGCAGCAGCTCCAACGTGTCGGTGTCCAGGAAGGACACGCGGCGCGTGGTGGCCGCCCATGCAGCATCGAGGCTGCCGGCCGACTGCACGGCCTCGAGATGGCGCGGCATGCACCCCTGCCAACCCAGGACCATCCACTCACGCAGGGCCAGTTGGCACAGGTGGGCGTGGGCCGGGCTGAGGCGGAGCGTGGAGCCCTTGTTCTCCAGTCCGATGAGGCACAGGAAGAACGCAACGATCGACTTCAGGTTCATGTGATGTCTCCAATAAGAACGGAGACATCCCCAGCGGGGAGTCCCCGCATGGGTGGTGGGCGAATTGCCCAGGATGTGTCCGGGAGAACCCCGGAATCGTCTGTCCCGAAGGGACGAAGCAGCCTCAGGTTAAGGCCTCAGCCGCCTGAGCGGTGCACCTAACCCGGGCCGCTTAGGCTGATGTTGAGCTCGCGGCCACGACTGCCGCTATCGGCTTCCAGCGCAACTCCACGGCGAAGGGATCGCCAGGCGCCTCCATCCGTAGGCGCTCAAGGGCAATGCGCATCAGCCGGCGACCAAGGACGTCGGCACGTGCGTCAAGGGCGTTGACGGTGGCCAGAGCTCGCATCGCGAAGCGCTGCGTCGTGCGTTCGCCGGCAGCGATGGCATCCTGGACGGCGGCCGCAAGCCTGCGCTGGACGGCCTTGGCTACTGGGCCTTCCTCCAAGCCCCCCTCAAACAGCAGCTCCGGGGCGATCGGCTCGATGCTCTCGAAGCGATCGTGCAGCATCTTCACCGCGCGCATTGCATCGTTGGCACTGGCGCGCAGCACCGTCTCGCGCACTTCACTGGCAATCGCCCGGATCTGGCGTTCGACATGGATGGCCGCGACCAAGGGCGGATCGGCGATGGTCGCGGACTGGCTCGGATCCTCAGCACTGACCACCTCGAACCGGGCTTCCATCAAGGCGCCGTGCTGTGCATCACGGGCCCACTGAAGCCCGCCCTGGGCCTCGTCTCGGACATACCAGACCAAGCGGGCCCTGAACGGAGCCAATCGGAGGTCGATTTCGGGTCGCGTGCACAGAAACGGGTCATGGTCGATGCGGGCAACCTCACGTGCGATGGCTTGCCTGAGCTCAGCCATCGCCTCCTCGTGGCGCTTCCTCAATGGCGCAAGAATGCCCCGACTCCGCGTGGCCTTCTCGGCCAACGCAAGTTGCTGTTCCGACTCATGAGCCCGCCCCAGAAGGAAGATGACCGCAGGGTCTTCCAACGCGTGGGATTGGACGGGTCTGGCCATGACCAATCGTACCCCACCCGCGAGCGCGAACGCCCGAAGCGGTCAATCACGGCCCGATCGGCCCCGGTTGGGCGCTCTTGGCGCCCCCTGGCGCCCCTACAGTGTCAGCGTCAACACTGGAGCCCACTCACATGACCCCGTCTGCCAGCTTCTCCCCCGACGACTCCCGCCAGATCGCCCAGGCCATGAGCCGGCTCAAGGAACTGCTCGGCCCCACCTCCAACGTGTCCTGGCTGTCGAACTCCGCGAAGCTGGTCTTCCAGCGGGAGGGCGAAGGACTGGGCCCGATGCTCGCGGTAGCCACCGTGGACGTCCGCATGGACATCCCCTCCAGCTCGGTAAAGGGCGCCACCGAGGAGACGGTGATCGGCATGCTGGATGGCGTGCGCTTCTTCGCGTTGTCGCGATCTGATGGATCTACCGAGGTCCGACTCACTCCGTGCGAGGACGCACAAGCCTCAGCCCGCGGCCAGCACGACGCGATCTTCATGGCCGCCGACAGCCTCTTTGGCCTGACGCGTTCCAAGGACGCCGCGGTTCTGGGCTACATTGCCCGCCGGCTGGGATCCAGCGACAAGAAAGCCAACCGCAAGTTTGCTGCTGAGCTGGCGTCGATCCTGGCCGACCACTTGGCCGAGTAGCCCTCCCCAGGTGGTGCAAGAAAAAGCCCCGCTCTGGCGGGGCTTTTCTGTGGGCGCTGCGTCGCGAGTCTTACCAGTCTCCGATTTCGGCGAAGGGAATATCGTCCTCTACCGGCGAGTGCGTCTGCTGCGTGGCACGCTGGCGATGCTCGCGCTGCCCGCCACGATCGTCACGGTCGCCGTAGCCGGCCTGGTCGCCACCGCGGTCCCCGTCACCGGAGCCACCGCCGAGCATCTGCATCTCGCTGGCGATGATGTCGGTGGAGTAGCGCTCGATGCCGTCCTTGCCGGTGTACTTTTCGGTGCGCAGGCTGCCCTCGATGTAGACCTGGCGCCCCTTGCGCAGGTATTCCGCGGCGACCTCGGCCAGCCGGCCGAAGAACTTCACCCGGTGCCACTCGGTGCGCTCCTGCATCTGGCCGGTGTTCTTGTCCTTCCATGCCTCGGTGGTGGCCACCGAGATCGTCGTGATCGTGGCACCGCTCTGGGTGTGCTTCACGTCCGGGTCGTTGCCCAGGTTGCCCACCAGGATGACTTTATTCACTCCCCTACTTGCCATATCGATTTCCTCTAGCTGTCGAATAGGTGTTGGTAGCGAGACGCCGGCTGGCTGAGCGCTGTTGGTCGCTGGCTGTCTGGTACCGAATGCGATGGTTTGCGAACCCTGCCCGCCTCGCGGGTCAGTCGAGATAGGCGCGGTGTGCATGTCCGCGCCATCGGGTGGGTTGCTGGGTGGCCGACCTCCTTGCAGGTGCTTTGGATGCCTGGATTCTGAGGCGTCTTGCCGCCTGCGAAAGTTGGATTTGGCGGCCCCGTCCGCCGACGGTCAGCAGCTGGCCGATCACGCGCCCGCCCACCTGGTAGTAGAGGACTCCGGACGTCCGTACGAGCACGACCTCGGAACCGGCCGGCATGCCGCGCAGGGCCTTCTCCGCGCGGGCCAGCCTCTGATGGAGTCGGCCATCCCACTCAACATCCGTGTGGAAGGTGATGTAGCCAACCATTCCCTGCCGTCGCAGGAACCCGCGCTCCTCGGTAGCTGTCATCTCACGCACATCCGGGCTCATACCTACCTCCGTGCCGTTGATGACACACTGACCTATCGATGGGCGGCCGAAAGATGGATCACATGCTTCCTCGCCTCACCGCCCGCGCTTGCCGGCGCCGGAAGCCTTCTTCGCCCGCAGAGGGCGCACGCTGCTCTGCTCGGCTCGAGGGACCGCGGCAAGAACGGGAATGCCGATGGGGTGCGGGCGGATGATGACCATTGCGTCCACCGCGCTGGGTGATACAGCGTTGGCGGCAAGGCACGCCCGGTTCATGCCCTCCAGGATCTGGCTGAGGCTGTTGCGCGCGCTTTCCACAGCTTGGATGTAGAGCGCCTGCCGGTCAGAAGCCGGGCGCTTGTTGACCGTGTCGGCCAGAGCCTGAAGCCAGTGCGCGACCAAGTGCACCGCAAGCACGCTCTGCCCGCGGGCCGTGGCGGCGATCTGGCAGATCATCTCCGGCGCTCCACCGATCTCGATCTCCGAGGGAACGCTCGGCTTCCAGTTGACGTAGTCGTCCTCGCTCAGGACGCTGATGCTGTAGCGCGCCGCTTGCCGGTAGACGTGGATGAGCCGGTTGAGCTCGTGCCAGGCGCTGCGCGGGTTGACGGTTGCGAACACGCTGGCCGAATCGCGCAGCGCTGCCGACAGGACATCCACTAGCGCCGCGGTCGCCGCGTGCCGGGCGTCTTGCAGCTTGATCAGCTGCGTGCCTTCCGGGAGCGAGCTCAGCGCCACCTCGCGGAACGGCGTGGCCAGGACGATCTCGCGCCCGCCCTTGCTGGTGGGCATGTCGACCACGCCCCAGCCGGAGATGCCCACATCCGTCGAGGGCACATGGATGATGGGCAAGGCCCGGTCCGGATCGAACTCCACGCGGACCAGGCCGACGTCGCCGCTGACGGCCTGTTCCTTGGGAACTCCGCGGAAGAAGCTTGTCCAAGCCAGCTCGGCGCGCTCACTGAGCCGCTCGCGGATCCGCGTGACGAACTCATCGAGCTTCATTGGCCCGAGCTCGTCGATGAGCGAGTCCATCATCGACCCGACCTGCTCGTAGCCCTGCGCCAGGGCCAGGTGCCACGCATCACCGGGAGAGACCACCGGCTGCGCCACTGTCCTCGTTTTGTCGTCCATGCAAGATCCTGCAGGGCCGGAGGTGGCCCGTTGGGTCCATGCTAGCGACGAGCGTGGGCCCGCTAAGGGCCTAACCCGGGCGAAGGTTCACCCGGTTGGGCGCCCGTAACGGTACCCCGGCCCGAGGGCCGGGGTAGGTCTGGGCGATGGGGTGGTCAGACCCGGTCTTTCAGCGCCTTGGCGGCCTTGAACGCCGGCGACTTCGAGGCCTTGATCTTGATGGCCTCGCCGGTTTGCGGATTACGACCGATGCGCGCGGCGCGCTTGCGGACCGAGAAGGTGCCGAGGCCGGCGATCGCAACCGGCCCCTTCTTGAGGTTCTTGCCCAGCACGTCGATGAACGCGTCGAGGTGTGCCTTGGCCTGGGTCTTGGACGAATCCGTGGCGTCGGCCAGGGCGTCGATGAGTTCGGACTTGTTCATGGGATCTCCTGTGTTGAGGGGCAGCTGGGTGTTCTACTGGAACTGATGGGCGTTTGCGAGTGGCCGTCCTCCCTGTGCGTTCTATGCAGCCTGTCTGGCGTGCGCAATGATTGCCTGCAGCGTCGTGTTCCCGCGGTACGTGTTGGCGCCGAGCTCGAAGACCACCCGAAGCTGCGCGCCGGGCCGGGCCCAGTCCAGCGTCCCGTCTGGGATGTTGAACCAGATGCCCGCAATCGGTCGTCCGTGCACGGCCATGGTGAGCTTGAGGTGCTTGCCCTCACATAGCGCCTTGGCATCCAGCACCTGGACCAGCTCGCTGAAATGAGGCGCCTCGAATTCCCGTCCGAACGGGCCGATCGCGGCGATCTCGGCCAGCATGGCGAAGTCCGGTGCACGCGGTAAGGCGCCATCAGTCAGGATGACTGGCCCGACCTCGACACCGGAGCGGCGAACGCAATCGTCCCAGTAGGCCTGCAGGACCGGAATGTCCTCTACGCGAACTGTCAGCCCGCCAGCGCCTGCGTGGCCACCCCAGGCGATGAGCAGATCGGGATCTTGTTCGGCGATCTCGGCAAACGCCTGACGCACGTTGAAACCCGGAATCGAGCGGGCCGATGCCGAGGCGATGCCGGGCTTGCCTTGCTTGGGCGACAGACACAGCGTCGGCCGGCCAAGCACCTGAACCAGACGGCTTGCCACGATGCCGTGCACGCCGGCGTGTCCATCCTCCAACCACACTGCGATGCCGACGGCCTCCTCTACGACCTGCTTGAGCGCGACCTTCAGCGCCGCCTCCTTCATCACCAGCTCGCGCCGCTTCCTGTCCTCGTTGTCCTCCTGCAGCATGCTGGCCATTGTCCGGCCGTCGGCCATTGTCTGGGCGCGCAGGAAGCGCACGCCGCCCATGGCTTCATCCAGGCGACCCCGCGCATTGATCCGCGGTCCGACCTGGAAGGCGAGGGTCTCCGACGTGAAAGGCCCGTCGAGCTTCAACTGCTCTCGTAGCGCCTGCCAGCACGGCCGCGGGCGCGAGTTCATCAGCTGGAGTCCACGCCGAACGAGGAAGCGGTTGTTGGCGCTCGCGCCAAGGCTCACGCAGTCGGCCACCGTCCCGAGCGCCACGTAGTCGAGAAGGCCACCCAAAGACGTAGAGTCGGCGGGGAGATAGCCGCGCTGCAGGAGCACCCTGCGGACCGCGCACAGCGTCAGCCACGCCACGTGGACGCCGGCGATCGCCCGATCGGGAAACTGGGAGTCCTCCCGCACCGGGTTGATGCACGCGAACGCCGCGGCCGGGCCTTGCCCCTCCACACCATGGTGGTCGGTCACGATGGTCTCGATCCCGGCCTGGGCCAGGCGCTCGATCCGCGGCCCGTCGCTTGAGCCCTGGTCGGCGGAGATCAGGAGCCCCGAGCCGTGTCCGGCGGCAAGGATCCGGTCGACCACCCCGTCGCTGATGCCGTAGCCCTCGCGCATGCGGTGGGACACCCAGCTATGCAGCTTCTCGGCCGGGAAGTGGAAGTAGTCGAGGAAGGCGGCGCGCAGGACCGTCATCGAGGTGACGCCGTCGACGTCGTGGTCACAGCACAGGTGGATCGCCTCGCGTCCAATGATGGCGTCGGCAATGCGGCCCGCGGCCTTGTCGATGTCGGGCAGCAGGTCGGGCGGGTCGAGGTTCTCGATGGACGGAGCCACGGTCGCCTGCAGGTTCGCAGCGGAAGTGCAGGGCAGGCGCGCGGCCAACAGGTCGGCTTGGAGTGGGGTGTAGCCGCTGCTCAGGGCTGCAGCTCGCACGGCTGCGGAGCGGGAGCGTTCGCGAAGGGTGGGCTGAGGCATCATGGCATCAGTTTCTCACTTGGGGCGGCCGGCCAGACTTAGGCCGCAGCCTTGAGGTAGGCCTGCAGCCGCTGGTTGTGCGCCGGCACCGCCCAGTGGAATACCGGAATGCCTCGCGCGTGGGCGAGCCGGACTGCCAACCCGGTGCCTCCATCGACGTTGGACACCCTCCCCTGCCGGTCAAGCCGCGGGTTGGGCGCCCAGCACACGACGAACTTCGAGGGGGTGTCCAGGTCCGCTCCCAGCACCTGGAAGACGTTGCGGGTCATGAGCAAGCGAACAGGCCGCGAAAGGCCGGCCCAGCCACGATGGAGCTTCGACGCGATCGAGTAGGCCTGGTGAAACGCCTTCAGGGACTCAGCGTCGACGCCGGTGGGATGCTTCTCGAACCCCTTCCATGGCAGGTAGATCTCACAGGCACCGCCGGCGGCTCGTGCGCCGTCCTCGAACGCCGTATCGGCACCTGGCGCGGCGCCGGAGCGCAGGATCAGTCCGCGACGGGCAAGCGCGCTGCCCAGGGCGTGCATCCTCTCCAGGATCGGCTCTGGGGTCTTGCGTGATCCGACGCCCGCAAACGCACGGTGGCTCATTCAGAGGCCCTTGGCCTTGTAGTGGCGCGCCAGGTCCTTGAACTTCACCTCGCGGCGCTCCAGGTTGGCGATCGTCTGGTAGCGCTGTCGCTGTCTGTGCGTAGAGCCCGGGAACGGTTCGGCCTTGATCTGACGGATCTCGTCCCGCGCTTGAGCGGCCTGGTCGAGGGCCCAGTCCGACTTCTTGGCGAAGTAGCGGCGCCGGGGCGGTGTTGCCTGCTGGGTGTTCTGTGCGCTTTCCATGACACCAGCACAACAGGCTGCAGTGCCGGCGAAAGTTCGAGGATCGGGTGGGCTGCCCTGGAGGACCTAACGAAAAACACCCCAGGGAGATCCCTGGGGTGTTGGTTGTCCGGTGTGGACCTTGAGCTTCACGCCGCGTGGGCGAGCCTGCTGTGTCGCATGTACGCCTGCACCTCCTCGGTCTTGAGGGTGCGAACACCACGCTCCCGGCTGATCTCGACGACGAGCCGAGCTGGACGGATGTGCGCCGACACGAGCTCGGCGGTGAGATCCTTGGCGAAGCGGTCCTCAGCGTTCAGCGACCAGGTCCCGCAGCCGTTGCTCTTCACCCACAGGAGGAGCTGTTGCCCGGCCTGGAGGTTCCTGACTGCATCGCGATCGATGGTGATCAGATCGTTGTGGTGATCGTCGATGAGGTGGATGGCTCGGGCCTCGAGGTCCAAGAACAGACGCTCGTACCAGAGCCCGGCATCGAAGTCGCGCGTGGCCCACCGGTGGACTGAGATCATCGTGCGGAACGCGAAGAGCGCTTCACGAAGCTCGGCCAGGTGCACGCTGTTGATGAAGGCCCAGCGATCGCTGGCCATCGGCATCGCCGAGCCGGCGAACCATGCCGGAGCAAGGGCCTCGTCTACCTGACGCAGCGTGATGTCCCGAACTCGCCCGGCCTGGGAGGTAGCCCTCCCTCCGATCTGCCGACACAGCTCGATGGCTGAGTTCAGCAGGCTCTGCGCATGGTCGCCGACCGCCTTGGCCGTGCTCATGGCAGGCGGCGTGGGCAGTCGCCGCAGTTGCGCCGTGTAGATCGGGCACTTCGGCGGCTTGCGGAGCGCCTGGTTGGTTGCCGGCGCGGACAGGAAGCTCCCGATGGTCAGAAGCTTGCGCAGCAGCGCACTGGCCGACTCACGCGGGTTGGAGGTTTGCATAGTCGACTCCTTGAAAGGTCGGCAAGCAGCTGCGTGCCGACAGGGTGTCTCCGGACAAGCCGGAACGAATCACTGCGGAGGATCAGGCGGCAGTGCTGAAGAGCCTGGCCTCCATCGCAGCGATGGCAACTTCCTCGCGATACTCCTCGAGTGCCTTGTGCACGCCCCCGCCGAACTTGTAGAGGGTCACACACAGGATCGAAACCGACGGGGTGATGCTCACGTTGGCCTTCTCGGCCCAGGTGCGCAGCTCGTCGGTATCGGCTCGCGAGTAGCCCCGGTAGGGACGCGGGATCTTGCTGTAAGGGGTGACGATGTGGCCGGAACCGGCACACACCTCGAACGAGCCCTGGGGGCCGTCGATGGTGATGGTGTCCATAGGGATTCTCCGTTGAATGCCCAGGACACCCCGTCGGGATGCCCCGAGCGGGTGGGTGCTGCGAATGCAGCGGTGTGCCAGATCGCTGGCGACGGCCGGCAGAGCCGGATCGTGGCCTCAGTGTAGGGGCGCGGACCCGGGCTTCGCAGTGGTCAGCCGGCCCCGAATGGGCCGCGGTTGGAGCAAAGAAAAAGCGCCCGGGGAATCCCCGGGCGCTCGATGCCCCTCGCAGGAGCTAGTACGGTCGACGGGAGGCCGCCCGCGCACGGGTGATCTCGCTGCTCATGTCCCGCAGGCATTCGGCCATATCCACGATCATCTTGCTCTGCAAATCCAACAGGGCAAGGACCGCCTTCGTGTCGACAGGCTGTACCGGTGGCTGCGACACCACGACCTGCGATGCCCTCCTGAGGTCGGAGATCCGCCGCAGGATGCTGGCCAGACGCACGGTCATGCCGCACCATCCTTGCCACCGATGGCGAACACGCTGGCGATGCGCCCCTGCACTGCGAGCTTCACCGCATCGTTGAGTTGGTGTCCGAGGTGGACAATATTGGTGGTGCCGTCGTCGGTGTTGGTCGACAGACGCCACTCGAAACCGTGCTCATCGTCGATGGCGAGCTCGACCGAAGGGTACTGATCACACGCCTCGACATAGGCACCGCCGCAGTTGGCACCCCGCGGATCTGCCGGCAGAGGCTGCAGGTCCTTGCATCCCAAGGACGCCAGGGCCAAATTCATCAGGCCCAGCGCAAGCTTGTTGTACTCCTCCCGCTCCAGCGGGGCGTCACGCGTGCCCGCATCGTGGTTCTCAGCGACCTGGAAGGTGTAGCTGCCTTCGTCGTTGCTGTCGAAGCCGCTCGTGTAGCCGGCGAGGATCTTGCGTCGCGCCTCGTTCAACGCCTCTTCGACGTCCGACAGCGACTGCGCGCTGATCTCAATCTTGACCTCCAACATGGAGTCCTCCTGTTCAATGCAGCCAGCCCCAGTTGGGGTTCGAGCTGCAGGGGTGTGCCGGAAACCGTCCGGGCGGATGGCTCAACGAGCCTTTCCCAAACGCCCTCGCAAAGGCGTTCGGGAAAGGCCCCCGGGATGTACCCGGGGAGCCTGGTGAGCGTGTCTCAGCACTGCTCCATGAAGATCTTCAGCGCCTGTTCCTCGGGCAATGCGTTGAGGATGGTCGCGCCGGGGTGATCGGCCTTGATCCGCGCCTCGAGCTCAGGCGTGAACGCCGCCTTGTATGCGAAGTAGCCCGGCTTGTCGGCCTGGACGAAGACGGTCTTGGCCTTCAGCAGCCGCCGCAGCTCCTTGAGGGACGATTCGCGGTAGACCACCTCGTCGACCGCCTCGTCGAGCGTAAGGAACATCAGTTCTCCGCCATGAGCCGTGGCCTGCTTGCCATCCAGCATCATGGGTTGGGTCCTGGCCCAGGCTTGGGCCTCGGTGTATGCGGCATGGTCGCCACCGGGTCGGATATGGGTACACCCGCCCTTTCCGGTGTTCTCGGCCGGCCCGATGAACTTTCCTTTCCAGTAGACGTCCGCGTTGAAGGCGGTGGTTTCCTCGGACATCCTCTTGTGGACGGACAGTCGCTTGAGCGTGAGCATGGCTATCATTCCTGTGTGAGAGGGCTCAGAGCGAGCCCAGATGGGTGTTGAAGATCTCGATCGCTCGATCGATCACCTCCGTGTAGGTGCCGCCGTAGATGAATCGCTCGTCATCGGACAGCAGGCTGGTAGCCTTCCAGCCCTCCCGAGGCCCCTGGTCGAGCCAGAGCGTTGCGCGAGGCCTGTCCAGATGAAGGCGAATCTCGCCGTGGACCTGGTCGGTGGCTGCGAAGTCCTTGACAGGGTTGCGCAGCAGGACGCTGAAGTTGGCGAAGCCGATCTGGAGCGCGAAGCGCACCTCGGCCTCCTCATCGAACTCGGCCACGTAGCCGTCGGGCAGTTCGAGCTTGCTCAGCGCCTGTGTCAGCAAGCTGGCGATCGCGCGGAGATCGGATTCGGGGAGGACTGCACGACGGTTCATTGGCCGTCCTCCTCGTCCTCGGACTCCATGGGCTCGAACCACACCGCCTGCAAGCGCGTTGCCTCCTCGTCGGTCCAGGCGCGGTCGGTGACGACAAAGCCCATGACATTGACCACGTGGAAGCCAGGAAGCGCATACCAGCCGTCGTCCTCGCCTTCGACCACGCTCCACACGTGATGCGGGTCGCGACCCTTGACCTGGTCGTAGCTCATAAGGGATTCGGGGCCTTCCGCCCTTGCTCCCCAGATTGCGACGAAGTCCGACTCACTGATGAGATCGGGGTTCTCGTTGTCCATTGGTTGCTCCTTGAGAAAGCGGAGCAACCCCCAAGCGGGATTGCCCCGCAGGGGTGTCAGGCCTAAGCCCGTGATGTGCCGGGGAAGCCCGGTCTTGATGTCCAAGACGGACAAGTGGTGCCAGTGTATGGCTGGGCCCCCAGCGGGCAGCGGCCTCAACCGCGCCCGCCTGGCCCGCGGTTACCTGCCGAGGTCAGTGCACGCAGGCCGCCTGCGCCGCGGCGCGAATCAGGGACGGCACCATGACCGGGACCTCCAAAGGCATCTCCAGAGATGCCTCAGATCGGACCATGCGGGCGGGCCCGACGCGGTAGCAGCCCAGCCTCGAGCGGCGAATCGGAAGCAGGATCTGCGAAGGCGCCCCCAGCGCATCTTCCACGTGGAAGAGCACAGCCTCGCCCTCCTGCCCGCCCGGATCCGTGCTTTCGACGGTGATGCGCATGATCAGCCCCGGGCTGGACAAGCGCGCGGCCAGGCGCCTGAGGTTGCGCACGAGGACGATCGGCTGCTCGAAGTCCTCCTGTGTGCAGCCGATGATCACCGGCTCACCCTTGTGCACGAGCACGATCTCCGAGGACAGCTCGACCCCCTCTTCCATGTCCTCGAGCTCATCCTTGGTTCGCTGCAGGGTGCTGACGAGCACGCGGTGCAGCGAGGAGTCCTCCTGGATCGTCACCGCCCCCACTCCTCAATGATCTTCGCGGTACGGCTGGGCACCGGCAGCGCGGCGCGTCCAAGCTGGATCACGGCCGTGACCCCGTCGTCATGGAGGAGCTGGACGACGCGTCCGGCAGCCTGGAACAACCGGGTGCCGCCGAGGTCAATGGCGATCTCCACGTCGTTGGCGATGCGCTCGGCCCGGATGATCGCCCCCGGGATGTCGGGATGGTCCTCCTCCAGGACCAGCGCCAAGGCGAGCTGGCCAGGCTGCCGAGGGTCCGCTTCGGCAGGTGCATCCACCGCATTGGCATCAGGCGGTGGGCCTTCTGGCCATGGCCGTCCGCCCCATGAGCCGCTGACGGCCTCGCACATGGTCGGGTCCAGATGCCGGCGTGCCCGGGTGCACGCCACGTAAAGCAGATTCCCCTCCTCCGGCGTCCATCCCCACCGACCAGGGTCGCCCGGGGGGCCCTTGGGCGCGAAGTCGTCCTCCAGGCGCACCGAGTCGAACTCAGCACCCTTGGCCTTGTGCGCCGTGGACAGCAGGACATCGCAGCCATCCGGATCGCCCTCGTTGCCCGACACCGAGTGCAGCGCCTCCAGCAATGGCAGGGGTCCGTAGGTGCCCACCAGCCTCGCCAGGGTGCGCAGGTGGCTGTAGGACTCGTGTTTGACGGCATCGAGGACGTCGTCCCAGTGGCTGAACTCAGCGAGCTCCACGTGCTGGGCCGGGCGGCCACCCATCAGGCGATCCGCGCCCTCCACCAGCTTGACCAGGTCAGAGACGCCGCCCACGACGCCAATCCGATACCCCGGTGCGGCTTGCTTGATCTCGAAGAGTCTCCCGGCAAGCGTGGCGTTGGTGCGTGCAATGAAGCAGTGCGGGAGATCGGCCGGGCCGACGTGACCCGGCTGGGCCCGATCCCCCTGAAGCTGCAGCGTTGACGCGCACTGGTCGCGCAGGACCGCGTTGGCCACCTCAGCGATCTGCTCCCCGAAGCGGAAGGATCGGGTGAGACTGGTCGAATGGGCGATGTCGAAGGCATCCATGGCATCGACCGCACCGCGCCACCCGTAGATCGCCTGCCTGCGGTCACCGACGATCACGAGCTGCACGTTCTCCTGGGCACGCAGGACCTCGACCATCACGCCGTTGGCGTCCTGGGCCTCGTCGAGCATGATCGTGGTCGCCGCGATCCGGGGCTCACTGAGCGCCCAGAGCTTGAGGTACATGTCATGGGTCACACACAGGCGGCTGTCGGCCCGGGAGACCTCGCTCCAGACCTCACGCGCAGCCTCGGCCAGCACAGCGGCGCATGGCCCCGTCAGGGCTGCAACGCCCTTGACCAGGCGGGCCGCCGAGGGCATCGCGTATCCGTCGAGCAGGCGTGCATCGCTCCCTTGGCAGAAGCGCTCCAGCGTCTGAATCACGCCGAAGGCGCCTGCCCAGGCGTCCACGAACGGCGAGAAGCGACCGTCATTCCAGCCGAAGTGGGTCAGCAGGTCCTGAGCGGTCAGCCTGTTGCGCAAGCGCCCCGCGGCCTGGAATCGACGCCCCACTCCCCACGCCAGCGCGTGGTTGGTTGCGACCTTGCACTGGCGAGGGAAGGACTTCTTGGCGTCGGCCACTACCTTCGTGCCGAAGGAGGTGTAGAGCAGCCGCCCACCACGAGGCGATCCCGCGCCAACAAGCATGCGCAGGGTCGTGGTCTTGCCTGTGCCGGCGAGCGCCTCGATGCGAAGGCTCTCGCCGGTCAGGTAGGCGTCCAGCGCGGCCTGCTGTTCCTGAGTCGGCTTCATCGGGGATCTCACAGCAAGGAGGCTTGGGTCGGGGGCGCAACAGGGCCGCTGGGCCGCTGCGAACGTGTGGGTCGACGCTTGCGTCCCTGGCGCTGCCTCTCAGTCGAACTGCCGCGGCTGTGCAACTGGCGCAGCTTGGCCTCCCAGCGTTGCGGCGAGATCTCGAGAGCGCCGCAGGCAATTGCGCCCTCGCGCATGCGGGCCGGCAACTGGTAGTGAGGGATCACGGCGTAGGGCATGAAGGCCTTGCGGTCCAGCCCAAGGTTCATGGCCAGCTCGTGCAGCTCCTCGAGGCCGTCGGCGATCATGTGCCCCGATCGCTCGCCATTCCGCTCCCACTTCGGTTGATCGATGTACACCGCCATGCCTGGACCCAGACGCTTCGACCCGGCAAGCCTATGGGCGCAGATCTCGGGCGAAACTTAGCCGGGAGGCGCGGCAGGCTTGCTGGCGCCGCGGCGATCGCTCCTCGCCGGCGGCGTCGCGCCCGTGACTTCGATGCTGATCGTGCCCGAGCGCAGCCCCTGCCTCAGCGTGGAAAGGGCCTCGCGACGCCCCTCACCCTCCTCGTCAGCGCCGATGTCCGGGCTGGTCACCGAGAACAGCTCGAAGACCGTCTTGGCGATCGCGCGGAACTCGCCGATGAACAGGGCGAGCCGGGCGTCGAGCTCGGCGGCCAGCGACTCCCGCTCGCCATCGAGGGCGTCGAGCGCGCCATCGAGAAGCTTGAGCTTGCGGATGACCAGGTCCTCCCCGATCACGAAGCTGGCGCGCTCGGCGCTGATCAGATGGAGGCGGGTGACCTGCTTGCCGGACTCGAGGTGACGCAGCACCTCTTCGCAGGCGAGTTCCTGGCGGGACACCTTGATGATGCCGCCGTCGCCTTCCTTGAGCTCCGCCTCCTCCCCCAACTCGAACCCCTCGGGGATGCCCTGGCCGGTCAGCAACTGCGACAAGATGGGCGCGGGAGCGCTCTCGGCGTTGAGCGGCAGGGCCGGGAACGAGCCCATGCACCGCCGGATCTCGCTGATGACCTCCTCGGCAACCTTCCGGCTCGAGGTGTCGACCACGGCCAGGCCGTTCTCCAGGTCGATCAGAACCGACGTGCGACTGGTCTTGGTGAAAGCCCGGGCCATGAGCTCGATGGTGACGTCGTCCTTGAGCTGCTTGCGGCGGCGGCCACCAACCGTCACGCCCTCCTGCTCCTCGATCTCCTCGATCCGGGCCTGGAGCACCTCGGCGATCACCGCCGGCGGGAGAATGCGGCTCTCGGTGGCCAACGACAGCCACAGGACGTCACCCTGGCGCACATGCAGCGCGGAGCTCGCCTTGCCCATGGGGGGCACGAAGCCCGAGGTGGCCATCTCCATGGCGCCAACCGGCTTGAGCGCGCTCTCCTCGAGAAGCTCCTCGATGTTGTCGAAGGCCGGGCGGAGGCTGGTGGGGAAGCGGAACATCACAGCGTTGCGGAAGAACATGGGCGACTCCGGGAGTGGGGGCTGAGGCTAGAGCAGGGCGTTGGCTGCGCCCGCGGCGGCGATCAGGAGCAGACTGGCGAGCAGCCAGATCCGGCGAGTTCGCGAGCGTGCACGAAGCCGATCTCGCCGCGTTTCGAGGCGTTGAATGGGTGGGGTCATGGGTGCTCCAGATCGATGCCGGTTGCCTCCAGAAGGGAATCGAACCGGAGCAGGGACTGGGCAGCATGGATGAAGTCCGGCTGGTCGGCGCCCAGCTGGTTGGCCCAGCGCCCCAGGCGCCGGTCGGCAGTCTTGCGGGCCTCGCCCTCTCCGCTGAACCAGGCGCGCAAAGTTGATCCCAACAGATTGATCGACAGCGCCGCGACCTGCTCATCGGCGCGGTCGTAGAAGTGCGCCCACGACTTGCGAGAGCTCACCTTCTCCGTGTCCATGGTCGAACGCGGGATCTCGATCCGCTTGATCTTGGGGAGCCCCTCCCTGATGTCGGAATAGGCCTGAGCGAAGCCCGGCAACGCGCTGTATGGCCGGTCGCCCACAGCCCATGCACTGGCCCGGGCATCCTCACGCTCGTCGACGACCAGGGGCCACGAACCCATGTCGTTGAGGTCGCTCAAGGCATGGGTGAGGTCGAGGAGGTGGTTGGCCGCCTCAGGGCTCAGACCCAGCGAGTTCACGACCGCCTTGATGCCCCTGGCGCGCTGGGTGCCGAAGACACCCAGAACCGCATACTTTGGCGGCCTGCCATGGCCTTCGTGGACGAGCACGCGGCGGTTTCGGCCCTCGAAGCCGATCATGTAGTCGGTGGAGATGCCGACCCGATGCTTGGGACGTAGCATTTCGCCGATCTGCTCGACGAGATCGAAAATCCCGGCGTTCTCACTCATGTTGGCTCCTGATCAAAGGGCCCTGGGGCCCAAGGGGGTCTAGTTCATGGCGACGGCGCTGGCGCGCTGCTGCTCTGAACGCTCGATTCTCCGCAGCCGACGCTCGATTGCCTGCTCGATCATGCCGAGGTAGCGATGCTGATGGCGCGGCGTGGGGGAATGGTAGTGGGCGATGGCCCTGGCCGTACTGCCCAGGCGAATGTACTCCTGAGTGTAGATCCAGGCTCCCACGAAGATGTTGGTGCACAAGTCGTTGAGCACGTCGTTCTCGGTGATGCCGAAGCGCTGCTCCAGACGTGGAAGCCAGATGCTGTTGATCTGCATCGGGCCAATGTCATAGGTCGCATTCGTGTTCTGGCTCACCTGCCCGAGGGTCCCGCGCTCAACATCGAGGATGACCCAAAGCGGGAGCTCCGGAATCCCGAACTCGACCGAGGCCTTCTGGATACAGCGGGCCACATCCGGCGGATCGTCGGGCAGGGCCGTCGCTGCTGCGGATGGGCTTGCGCCCATCGTAAACGCGCAGACCACCGCGATCAGAGAGGTCCGTACATCCATGCGCTCGCGCTCCACCTTTGCTCCTGACTGTTGCTGGAAATTCTGAAGCCCGCGAGGGCAGCCTTGTTGGCCTAACCGGCCCCGGGGCGGGCGCAGTTGCAGTCGGTTTCTGGGGTTCATCGGACAAAAAAACGCCCAGCCCTGGGGAGGGGGCTGGGCGTCGAACCAGAGAGGGGAGCTCCGGTTGGGTGTCGAGCGCGGAACCTTGGGGACCCCGGTCGACGAGTACAGTCTGAGGCATCGCCGGCCGGCATCGACGCGCTAACCGGGCCTGCCGCATGCACAGTTGACTGCGCTCAACGTTGCCGGCAATTGGAAAGTGTGCGATTCGTCACATGTAAACTGCAGACCGTTAATTTTTGGTCCGCAGCGCACCATTAAGCTATGGGACCGATTCCTATTTCGGCCATTCACCGAGATCCGAGGGAGCCTTCATTGCGAGTCCTGATCATCGACGACCAAGCATCCCAGCGTGCGATGCACCGGATGGTGATCCGTGAAGTCATGCCCGACGCGCGGGTTTGGGAGGCCGCCAACGGGCGCGAGGGCCTGCGAGCGGCCGAGTCCATGGCGCCGGACCTGGTCCTGCTGGACTACCGCATGCCTGGCCTGGACGGGCCCGAGTTTCTGGAAGAATTCCGGCGGGACGCTAGCCTGGCCGAGATCCCAGTCATGGTTGCAACGGTTCTGGATGCCTCGAGCATTGCGGCATCCATGGCGAACGACCCCTTCGTCGCCATCGTGCCGAAGCCAATTACCGCGGAGTCAGTCAGCGAGGCTTTCCACGACCTGTGCAAGGCGCAGGCGGGGGAATGAGCCTGCGATCAACCGGGGGCATACGCGGATGGGTTTCCTCCCGACTCACTGGGCGCAGCGATAGCGAGCATCAGCAGGTCCTGATCAGAGTGTTCATCGCGGTGCTGGTCACCGTCTACCTGCTTTGGATTCACTACGCGGCACCGCCAAATGCATTTGGCATCGAAGCCAGCTTGTTGGTGGCTGCTTTCACCTGGCTCTACACCCTGGGCATCTTCGCCTGGCTTCTTTGGAATCCGGCGACCTGCCATCCTCGGCGAATCACAGCCGTGTTCTGTGATTACACCGTTTGCTGCGCCTTGCTGACCCTGGAGGGCGAAACCGCAGCACTGATGTATGCGGTGATCCTATGGGTCACCGTCGGAAATGGCCTGCGCTACGGAGCCCGCTATTTGTTGCTCGCAGCAACGCTTGGCGCGATCGCGATCCTCATACCCGGGTTGGTCAACCCCTTCTGGAGCAGCTATCCCTTCCTCGTCGCGGGCCTGGCCATCACTCTGGTTGCGGTGCCGGCCTATGTCTACACGCTCAAACGGCAACTCGATGCCGCCGTTGCCGAAGCTCGATCGGCGAGCCAGGTACGCAGTAGGTTCCTCGCGACAATGTCTCACGAGCTTCGATCCCCACTCCACGCGATACTCGGCCTGTCGGAACGCCTCACGCAGTCGAACCTATCGCCGTCCCAGAGTGATGCGACACGCGGCATTCTCACGGCGACGGGCACGTTGTTGGAGCTGGTTGACGACGTTCTGGACATCAACCAGATCGAGAGCGGCAAGCTCCGAGCCAGAGACGAGCCGTTTGCGCTCGAGGCTCTGCGTCGCCGCATCAGCGTGATCATTGAGCCCCAAGCCAAGGCCAAGGGGCTGGATTACTCGTTCGAGCTACACGAGGACCTTCCGGCAGTGCTGCAAGGCGACTCTGGCCATCTGCTGCACGTGCTCCTAAATCTCTTCAGCAACGCGGTGAAGTTCACCGATGTTGGTGCGGTCGGCGCTACGGCGCGGCTGCTGGAACGGAGCGGCTCGACGATCACTATCGAGTTTCGCGTCTTCGATACCGGGATCGGAATTCCGCAGCCGGCTCGGAAACGGATTTTCCAGGCGTTTGAGCAGGTCGACAGCGGCCGTGATCGCAAGTATGGCGGTACCGGCCTCTGCACCTATATCGCGAAGACCCTGCTGGATCACATTGGCGGCTCCATTCGGATCGAGGACAACGCCCCCAGGGGCACGATCGTCGTCGTCACCGCTACCCTCGGAATCCCCTCTGCCCTTCCGCAGTCGAACATTGATGACGCGCCTTCGATCAAGGAGGCCGTGAGAGACCATCGCCTCCACGTTCGCCCCTTGCGGGTGGCGATACTCGACGACCAGCCGGTGAATCGAAAGCTCCTTCGCTGGCAGCTCAACCAAGCCGGTCATTCGGTGGTGTCGAGCTCAACCGGCGAGTCATTACTGCGTCGCCTCGAAATGGAGGAGTTCGACGTCGCCTACATTGACTGGCACATGCCTGAGATGTCCGGCGAAGATGTGCTTGCAAGCATCAACAGGAACATGCTCGGCCCGCGCCGGCCTGTTGTCTTCGTGCTGTCGGCTGACGTCTCCGACGAGTCTCGGAGCAAGGCGATCTCTCTTGGGGCAGACGCCTACTTCAGCAAGCCCATGCCGACGGTTCGACTACTGGAGTCGCTCGAAGCGGCGGCCATGCGGCGCGGCTTGTGGTCTGAGACTCCCCTGTCCCAGGATGTAGCGGAAGATGAGAGCGCACCGGAGGATGACTCCATTGAGCATGTCGTCGCCTCTGCAATGATGGATATGCGCGGCGCGATCGGTGCGATGGGCGTTCAGGCGATCGAAAAGCGATGGCCGAGGGTTCGAGAGCAGGCGCATGCGCTGAAGGGTGTTGCCCTCAGCGTTGGGGCAGTGGAGCTCACCAAACTTGCCGCCCGGATCGAACACGCTGACGATTCGACGCTCGAGTCGCTGTTTCCCGGCATCCGATCCACCATGGACGCGGCCGTTCCCGCGATGGAGGATCTCTTCGAGCGGTTCATGGACCCCAACCGCAGGACCTCCGGCGATCACGCCTCAGGCGATGGAGCCATCGCCAGCAAGCGCTCCCGGCTCTCCTGATCCTTGGCTGGAAGTGCGGCTTCCAGGCTCGGCAAAGCCTCGATCTCGCGTCTGAGGTGGCGCTGGATCCGGGCCGCGTAGTCGCGCTGCCGCCACTCCGTGGGTGAGTGATACACCCCGACGGCCTTCCAGGACATGCCGAAACGCCTGACGGCGTCGGCGAGAACCCACCCCCCGACCAGGATGTTGATGCAGGGATCGTTGAGGTGCTCACGGGTTATCCCTGCCCGCTCCAGCCGCGGCAGGTGGGCGGAGTTGATCTGCATGAGGCCGATGTCGACCGTGCCGTTGGTGTTCTGTCCCAAGGCACGGGGGTTCATTGAGGATTCCTGCCTGGCGATGGCCTTGAGCAGCAAGGGGTTGATGCTGTAGTGCGCCCCGACCTCGTTGAAGCAGGCGTCGTAGGGCGTGGGGCCGGAGCCGGCATGGGCAAGCCCCTGTAGCGCACCAAGCGTCAGGATCAGGATCGATGCAGCGGCGAGGGTGCGACGGGGCATGCGGCGTCTCGTTGGGTTGGACCGCAGCCACTATAGAAAGCCCTGAAGGTGTGGTTTTTCGCTAACCAGCGCCGCTACCGCGGGGGTTAGGAACTCACGCCGATGTGGCCCGGCGCGAACATGGTCACGCGCTCGCAGCCTGTCTGCGGCTGCGCCACTTTCCTACCTGATCAAGGCCTTCCATGAACAACATCGACTCCCTGCAACCCCTGGACCCCTCGGACTGGCACCGGGTGAGGGACATGACGATTCCCGTGGTCGAGCACGATGGCACCGTGCAGACCGAGATGGACCAGGCGATCTGCTACACCGGCGATGTCCAGGCGTACCGGTTTTTCGATGGAAGCTCGCCGGAGACAGCGACGCGCCTGGTGAGCATCCTGAAGAAGATCGACGAGCCGATCAGCAAGGGCCGCACGACCTTCCGCATCCAGGAAGACGACATGAGCTTCCGCGTGAAGCTGGGATCGACCGTCAACGGCCGCGACATCTCGCTTCGCTACCTCCCGGATCATGTGCCGAGCCTCTCCGACCTCAGCCTCCCGGGCGCGCTGCGGCTGCTGCTCCTGGACCCGAGCCTCATGGAAGGCGGACTGGTCCTCATCGTGGCGCCCCAGGGCAAAGGCAAGACCACGACCGGTTCGGCGATCATCCGATCGCGCCTGGAGCTGTACGGCGGATTCGCCAACACCGTCGAGGATCCGTGCGAGCTGCCGATGCACGGGGCCTGGGGCAAGGGCGTGTGCATCCAGCGGGAGGTCACCCCGGCCGCCCACCAGGAGAGCCCCGGCGAGGGCTACTACCGCCTGCTGCTGGACACCCTGCGCCAGTTCCCTGCCATCAGCCACGGCACCATGCTCTACGTCGGTGAGATCGGCGACGCCAGGACGGCTGCCGAGACCCTGAAGGCGGGCCTCAATGGCCACCTCGTGGTCGCGACCATGCATGCCCGTTCACCCGCTGACGCGGTCCGCCGCATCGCGGATCTGGCCGCAGGAAGTCGCTGGGACAACATGTCCAGCGAGACGGTCCGCGGCCTCCTCGCCGCCTGTCTTCGTGGCGTGGTGCACCAGCACCTGAAGATCCACAAGGACCGGACAGGCTGGGAGGCCGGAGAGATCACCCCGTCGATTCTCTGGAACTTCGGGGAAAGCAGCTACGTGGGCAAGGCCATCCGTGAGGGTGCCTCGGATCGGCTGATCAACGTGAGTAACAAGCAGACGGACTGGCTCCGCCGCAACAGCGAACGCACCGTCAGCAGCACCATCCTTCTGGAGCAGCTGCAAGGCATTTCCTGATCGGCTCCGGAACCCCGGGTTGTGACCTCTCTGAGGTCATGGCCCGGGGCTTCTTTTTGCGTGCGCCCTCGAGTCAGCTCGGCCCGGAAGGACACAGCTGGGTGAGCAGTTGGTGCGCCGGAGGGCACTGAAAGCCGGCGGCAGTGATGATCCTGGTCTGGGTCTCCACGACCTGGGCGATCATCTGGAACTTCTGCTGTCGGATCAGCGATCCCAGTGCTGAGGTACCCCCGGTCGATACCGCACATGAGCCGCTGAAGGCCCCGCGGCCCCAGCCGGCCTTGGCCGGGTCCAGGTCGAGGGAAATGTGCATCACCATTCGCAAGGCCTGAGAGACCATCATCGCCGAGGCCTCTGGACCCAGCGCTTCAGCCGCCATGGGCAGTAGCCGGGACACCGCCTGAATCGGATCTCCGGCGTGAATCGTGGAGAGTACCAGCATGCCGTTCGCGGCCGCCTTGACCACCTCGGTTGCCGTCTCCGTGTCCCTGACCTCCCCCACGTAGAGGATTGCCGGCCTGGTCGCCGGCATGCAGCGGTACGCCCGCCTGATGGCGCCTTGGAAACCGTAGCGGCGAGGGTCAGTGGTCGCGTAGTCGACCTTCAGCTGCCGACAGGCGCCATCACCCCAGATGCCCTCCAGTGGCACCTCGATCACGTCCTCAACCGTCACGCATCGCCCGGCATACGCTTCAAGGCGTGAGCGGACACATGCAGAGGCCACCGTGGTCTTTCCCTGGCCGGTCAATCCCGCGAAGAGAAGCAGACCGCCTTGGTTGAGCCACTCGGCCTCGAGAAGCGTGCGGATGGCGCCCTGGCGCAGCCCGAGATCCTTGAGTGTCGGCGGTGCCTGAGGGAGCCGCCTGAGGCTGATCTCTGTACCCTGATCGCCCTCATCGATGAGGCCGCGGTAGGCGAACCCGTCGATCTCGATGCGGAAGTCTTCCTGGCCTCGGGGAACCTCATCGTGGACCTTGGCCAAGAGCCGATCGATCCATTCCTCGAGCTGCGTGCCGCCCAGGCTGGCCAGACTTGGCTTGCCGTAGAAGCAGTAGGCCCCGGCGCCGCCGGCGCGGGAGCGTGAGCCGCTGGGGACATCCAGGTAGGCGTAGATGTCGACGATGCGGTCAATGTCCGCGGTCGTCGTAGGCGGCAACGCGGCTGGAGGAGGGCTTGAGTGTTCCCGAACAGTAGTGAGCATGCAGCCCTCTGACAGTGCCCATCCCTGGCTCTTCTACGAAGAGGGGCGCCCTCAGGGCGCCCCGTTGATGACTCCTAGAATCCGAACCGGACGCCGACCCCGACGGTTCCATCGCGGAGGCCGTCGCCGGTCGCCTCGGCACTCGTCTGGACGAAGCCCTGCCAGCCGTTGCGCTCGGCGCTCAGGTAGCGCAGTCCGCCCCGGGCAACGAAACCCGGGAAGCGCTGGCCCTCAGCCGAGAACCGGATATCCGGCGCGCCGGCGAAGGAAGCGTTGTAGCCGCCATCCCGACCGGCGAAGACCCAGCGGCCGGCAACGAACGCGCCGAGCTGGCCGCCACCGGACATCGCCCAGTCGAAGCGGGCGCCGAGCTCGCCAAAGCCCACCAGGTGACGATCGGCCGATGCGGCGAGGCCGAGCCCGTCAGCGCCCTGCTCCTGGAAGGCAGCCTGGCGATGCTCGACTGCGCCCAGGGCGAGGAAGGGGGATACCCGGTCACCGCTGAGGCCGAGCTCGAAGCGAGCGTTCCACAGGCTGTCCGTGCGGTCGGCAGTCACGGCCTCGACACCGTCAGCGAGAAGGATGGAGCGCCGCGTCTCGACCTTCATCCGATCGTAGCCGAGCTGGGCCCCGAGATAGGCGCCGTCGAAGTCCGTGCGGCTGTAGAGCGCGATGCCTTGGCGACGGGTGTCGAACTCGCCGGCCAGGTCGTCGAGATCACCGTTCATGCGCGAGGTGCCGATGGCGACACCCGCACGGGATCCCCCGAGGGCGACATCCGCACCGGCAGAAACACCCCACCCACTGACGTCCGCATCCGCGAACCCGCTGTTCTGGTATTCGGCGCGGCGGCCGGTGGCCTGCACCCATCCTCCAGCGCCGTCGCCGGCGTGGCGGAGATCGGCAACCCGGTCGCTGAGGATGAGCGCATCACCCATGGCCTGCTCGATGGTGGCGACGCGCACGGTTCCGTGGACTTCGCCGTTGAGCGAGGCAAGGGCAGCGATCGCGGCCTCTTCGGTGTCCAGGCCGACGATGCGGCCCGCGACGCCGCGCAGGGCGTTGGCGGCCATGGTGTCGGAGGAGGTGTCGATGAAGTCCAGCAGACCGTCGACCCGCGAGCCACCGACCACGACCGCCTGGCTGGCACCCATTGCCGTCGCCGCAGCGGCGGCACTGGTGCGGGTGAGGTTGGCGACGACCGACTGCGCGGTGTAGTCGAGCTCCGCGGAGTAGAAGAAGCCGCTGCCAGCGGTCACGTCCGCGAACTCGCCAGAGATCGAGCCGGCGGTGATGACCGTCTCCTGGTCCTGGACTTCATAGGAAGCCACCGGCGCGAGAAGTCGCAGGGTGCCATCGAGATTGGCGGTACCCCCGACGTCCATCCCCTGCCCTACCCGCACGCCGGTGACGCTGTCGGCGCCGGCGCTGTAGTCGCCACCGATGCTGCCGCCGTAGGAATAGAAGGTCGCCGCGTTGTCGACGTTCCCAGCGATGGAACCGAACAGCCGGAGCTGACCGCCCTGCACACTGGTGAGGCCCGCGTAGGTATTGGCGCCCCGCAGGACAAGCGTGCCCGTGCCGGTCTTGGTGAGGCTCCCGGGGCCGGAAATGTCGTTGGAGAAGGTGAAGCTGCCGGTCGTGACCGCAGCCTGGAACTCACGCAGGAACTGCCCCGGCCCCTTGATCGCCGCCTCGGCGTTCACCAGCCCCCATCCGAAGGTGGGGTCGACGCCGGCCGCGCCCAGGTCGGTGGCCGTGGTGAGAAGGGTCGTCTGCAGGTTCTCGCCGCTCATCCACGGAAAGGCTTCCGAGACGAGCGCTGCGACGCCGGTGACGATGTTCGTGGAGATGGAGGTTCCGTTCCCGCCGAACTGGTACTCGGTGCCGGGGATCGCCGGCGCGACGCCGCGCCCCGGCGCGACAAGGCACCACTGGGCGGCAGCGCCGCAGCGGTTGGAGTAGCTCGCGATACCGCCGGTGGAGCCGTCCGAATTGACGTTGATAGCAGCCACCGTAATGAGGCTGCCGATGAACTCGCTGCGAACCGAGGGCACCAGGCCGAGGGCGGAGGGGTTGGGATCACCTGCGTTGCCGGTACCCGCGATGGCGAGCCCTCCGGCCTGCCGCGCCGGGTCGAGGGCGTCGGCCCATGCGTTGATGGCGCCGTTCTGGCCGGTGCCATCGCCACCACCGATGCTCAGGTTGAAGATTCGGACCCCCTGGTCGACCAGGGCGCTGACGCCGCTGGCTACCCGATCGCTGCGGCAGACGCCGGAGGCACCCTCTTCCGAGCACACGCGGGCCCAGTAGAGCTCGGCGCCCGGGGCGACGCCGCCGGGGAAGCTGGAGCCGTCGGCGTTGGTGCCAACAGCGCGGCCGGCGATGATGGCGCCCATCAGCGGGCCGTGTCCGACCGGGTTGGAACCATCGTCGCCGGGGACGAAGTTCTCGTAGTAGGCGACCTGGCCCTCCAGCGGCGCGTAACCCTCGACCCGCGCGCTGTCCAGGAGCCCGACCTTGACGCCGGCGCCGGTCAGCCCGGCATCGAAGGCCTTGTCCGCATTCACCGGCACGATGTGGTTCACCGCGATGCCCGTGTAGCGGTAGCGGCACGGCAGAGGCCCGCCGGTGTTCTCGGCATCGGGATCTTCGCAGACAGACGGCGGCGGCGGCGGGGGCGGCGGCGGCGGCGGCGGAGGGGCCTCGGGACGGGAGGAGCCTCCACCACCACAGCCGGCGAGGATGATCGATGCAGCGACGGCCAGGGCCAGTTGGTTCTTGCGCATGTGTTGCTCCTTAGAGGTCTTGCTCTCGAATCCGCGCTTCGTGCGGTCCATCGCCATTAGGCTCCCTTCCAGCCTCGGCGAAAGATAGAGGCCCTCCAGTTCGGAGGGCCTAGATCGTGATGTTCGTCCCAGTTACGGGCAGCGGTAGAAGATGACCGTACCGCCTCGCTCGCACTGATACCCGCCATCGACCGGCGTCAGCGTTTCGAGCGGGCTGCACGGGTTGTACCCCTCCGGCTGCCCGCAATGATCGAAGCCCGGGCCAGGCGCGGGCGGCGGCGGCGGCGCGGGCGGCGGTGTGGCGCCCGGGTCGGAGTAGACGCATTGGCCCAGCGCTCCGAAGTTCAGGGCCGAGGCGTCCTGGCAGACCGGCATCTGGACAACCTGCCCGCCGTTCCCCGGAAACGAGAAGGTGGGCGCACCAGAAAGCGTGCTGTCCTGCAGCCCTGCCTGGCTCTGCACGTCCAGCGTGGACGCCGGCCGCGGCGGCTCGGTGATCAGGGCAGTGGGGTTGAACCGATGCCACTCGCCTGACCCTGAGCCCGGCGGCGGCGGCGGCGGCGGCAGGGGGTCGCTGGGCGGAATGATGATGGGATCATTCGGATCAGGGGTCGGCTCCGGCTGGGGCTCGGGAACCGGGTCCTCCGGGGAAGGCACCGAGTCACGCCCCCGCATCTGCGCGTCTGCCACGGCCGAAATCGTGAACACGCACAACCCGAGAAGGATCGCGAACCCGTTCAGCTTGATCTTCATCTCAAACCACTCCTCAGTCTCGGCTCAACGACACCGCGTCATCACGACAATTCTTGAATCGGTCGGCTCCACGCCGTGGAGACTCTTCTCGAAGACGATGTCTGTACCGGCCTGGCCCAGGTCGAATCGCGTGCCGCGAACACGAGGGGTCACAAGCCAGCGGCTGCCCTGGTCTTGCACATCGATCGAAGCGTCGTACATCGAGTCCGCCCTGTAGGTACCGTCATAGTTGATGGATCCGGTCGACTGGAAGGATGCGTAGATCGCTGGCGAGTTTCCCGCCTCGCTGCAGTCAGGCTTGTCGACCAGGTATTGGTTGCTTCCCGTGAGGACCAAAGCCCGGTAAATGCCCTGCGATGCGAACACGCCCAGTGACTCCCAGACCGCATCAGGTGCGATAACACCACCCCTGAGATCAGCGGTTCCCGAGGTCACCGTCAGGCCGTCATCGACCTGAACGCGCCCTTCCACTCTCACGTCTCCATCGAAGCGAGCATCCAACGCGTTACCCAAGCTGAAGCCACCCATGTTCAGGTTGGCCTGCATGTTGTTGGTGCCGTCCCGACGCAGATAGATGTCGTTGGAAGGCGCGTTGCTCACGATTATTGTTACACGCCCCATCGCTGTAGCGTTCGGCCTAACCGCGGCCGGTGCAGGGGCGGTTGCGGTCTGGACCGTATTCGCGAGCGCCTGAAAAAAGGTCCCTGTCGCCGCGGTGGCTTGGTGCCGAAGCGCTGCTTCGGTCACCCGCTCGGCGAGCATGATCCGGTTGTCCGGCCGCCCTCCAAGGGTCGGGACTTGGACTGAAGTTCGGACCTCAACGAAGCCGGTGGACAGATCGCTGGTCACCCTGCTCTGGTACTGCGCGCCCATGGTCCCGCCGAGAAACGTGCAGGGCACGTACCCTTCCGGGGGATTGGTTGGGTGCCCGCCGCACGACGGCGGCTTGAGTCTGTTCACACCATTGAACAGCACAGGGTTCCAATCCGGGGCGTTGAGCGTGCCGTCCGCCTGGATTCGGGCAACGTACCCTCGAAGGCCCAACGCCAACTGCGCCAGCGCGGCGCCCTCTGCATCCGCCCAAGCCTGCTCAAAGCGGCGCTGCTCAATCTGCCAGTACACCACCGTCAAGGCCCCGATGAAGGCCAGGGCGATGAAGATGGCGATCAGGCCCACGTACCCCTTCTGTCGAGCTGGCCCTGGGCGGCGGTTGCGTACGTGCATGACTCCACCTCGTAGGTTGAGGCCGCCCGGGGGGCGGCCTCGGTTGTGGTCGCTGCGACCGGTTTACCGACCGCTGGCCAGCACCACGGTGACGTTGCCAGCCGCGCTGGCGTCGCAAGCTGCACCCATGGCGTTGACGTCCAGGGTTGGAGTGTTCGCCGGGGAGTCCTTGACGATGTCGCCATCGACCGTGATCCGGTTGGCCGAACCCGCAATGCCATCCACGAAGTCCGGGCACAGCCGGCGCGGCAGGGTGTAGGTCAGCTGCAGACCATCGTTTGCAGCGCCGTTGAGGTTGATGGGCGCCACGGCGACGTTGCCACCGAAGCCCGAGGTGATGTTGACGCCGTTGACCAGCGCGGGCGGCACGATGCCCAGGTTGATCAGGCTCCCCGCGGTCGCCCCGGTGTAGTTGCCCTGCTGGCGGAACTTGGTGCGCGCGTCGGCCGTCATCTGGTTGTAGTACTGGACCTCGTCCTTCACGGTGCTGCGGTCGTTGACCACGGAGACCAGGTAGAAGAGGCCGAAGAGCAGCGCGGCCGCGATGACGATGCCGATCGAGATCTCGATCAGGGTGAGGCCCTTCTGCTTCTTCAGGTTCTGGATGTTGCGGTTCATAAAGCTCACTCCATTGGTTGATGATTAAGACTGCTGGTTTCCGGTAAATCGAATTCGACTCTGCCTTTCCTGGCTCCCCCTTGCCTCCCTATTCTGTTGACTACTGCTCCACACTCAGATTTCTCGGATCGATCGCCAATGCCACCTCACCAATGCTGAAAATGGTCAGGATGAGGAATCCGGCCATGTACAGCATCACCGCCACATTCAGTGCTGTTCCCATGGCGTTGACGCGCTTGAGCAAGATGTCGAGCGAATCTTTCGCAACGCTCTCCATCACCACATCGAACTCCGGTAGAAGCGCGTAGATCGACATTCGATCCTCCACGTCCTCTGGAAGAATCGATTTCTGCATGGACTCGATTGGCGGCCTGCCTGCTGCCTGCTTGGCCATGATCTTTCTAAGCTGCTGTCGCGCCCAAGGCGTCGAGGTCTTCTGGATGTCGCTGACAGCCTGCTGAAACGGGATTCCGGCGCTCATCATCGACGACACCGTCATCATGAAAAACGCTGCCTGCATTCGTTTGAATACCGTGTAGGGCGGCACATGGTTATCCAGCCAGATTCGTGCAGGCCCGGGTCGCCACTTGGGCAGCGAGATCGCGATAGCAATGATTGCCGCGAGAACCACGGGAATGATCATGACGAGATTGGAAACGATGAACCGGCCGCCGCCGAAATAGACTGGCGCGAGCATCAACTGGCTCATGATTTCTGGCGTGATCAGTCGCCCGGCTTCCTTGAGCACGGTGTTGAGCATGAAGACCATGATCACGACGCCAACGACCAGGAATCCGGCCGCGGGGAGGAGGTTCTTCTTCAGCGAGCCACTGACCTCCACACGCTTCTTGGTCAGGTAGGTCAGCTGCGCGAGTGCATCCTGCAGCGCTCCAGTGGTCTCGCCCGCCTCCAGCATTGCGGCCTCCTCGGCCGGCACGTATGCCTTCATCGCAGACGCCAGAGACCGTCCCTCACCGATCCGCGCAGCAACGCTGCGCAGCATGTCGACCTTCCAGCGCAGACGCCGCCGTGAACGGTAGACCATGACCATCCGCTCGATGATCTGGAACGGCGGAAGCCCGGAGGTCACGAACGCGTTCATGTCCTCGTAGAACGCACTGCGCTCCTTGCCGTTGAACCGGAAGCGGGTGTAGCGAACCCCCATCAGAGGTCCCTCCAGGGTTCTTCGTCGAGGAACTTGAACTCCTTCTCGACGTCCACCGGGGACACGACCCCTTGGCTCATCTTCCAGATCGCATGCTCGAAGGCCGTCCTACCCCGCATGCAGGAGGGATTCTCCTGGTCGATCCTGGACCTCCACTCGGCCCACAGCGCAGTCGAATCAGCGCTCTTGATCGCGTCGAGCATCCGCTTGCCGCGAGGCATCAACACCTCGGCGCAGACCGTGCGCCCAGTGACGCCTCTGCCTTCGCACGAAGGGCACCCCTTCGGGCTGCGGAAGTGCACGCCGCTGGTATCTCCAGCCAAAGCCCTCCTGGTGCGATGAATCAGCGCCTGGGTTGCGCCGTCGCTGGAGTTCTCGATCTGCGACAGGGGGATCTTGCATGCGTTGCACAGCACGGGAACCAAGCGCTGATACACGAACGCCACGATGAGTCCGACCGCCGCGAGGTCCTGCCTGGACACGCTCATGCCGGCGAGGCGGTCGAAACCGATTGGCGCACCGTCCGCGTGAAGGGTGGAGACCAGAAGATGTCCTGAGCGCACACCCTGTAGGCCGAGATCCGCGGTGTCGTCGTCCCGAATCTCGCCGACCATCAGGATGTCGGGGTCTGCACGCATCAGCTGGCGCAGGACGATCGTGAAGTCGCGACGATCACCATGGATGCGAGTCACAGGCGTCTGGTACGCGCCCTCGATCTTGTACTCGACAGGCTCCTCGACCGTCCGAATCTTCTTGCCCGGGCGGTCCTTGGCCAGCTTCATCAGAGAGTGGGCCAAGCTGGTCGACTTGCCAGAGCCAGTCGTGCCCATGAACAGGATCATTCCGGACGAGTGACCGAAGGCGCGCTCCAGATCCTCCTCCTGGTCCGGCGAGTACCCGAGCTGCCGCATCGTCTTCGGCTTGGTGCGAACGCCGATGGGCACGACGCGCAGCGTCACGTCGAAACCATCCGGAGCAAGCGGCAGGCCCGAGTAGCGGAACCGGACCAGGCCTTCGCGAAAGCGGCGTTCGATGACGGCGTCCTGGCACTTTCGCGGATTGAAGCTCTCCTTGGTCGAGCCCTTTTCAGGAAGCGTGTTGTACACCGTGGAGCACAACTCGATCAGCTCTTCGGCTTTCATGTCACGGCGCTCTTCCAGATCGCCGTGGATGCGGAAGCTGATCGTCCCGCGGCCCCGCTCGAGCGTCATGTGGATGTCCGAAGCGTTCTCCGTATAGGCCTGGTAGCCAATCTCGTCGAAAAGCTTCTGCATCGCAGTCGGGTCATCCTCGACTGCACCGGGTGAACTGCCCTTCTGGTTGTCGATCTGGCCGTGGAGAATCGGTATGAGCTCTGCCGGGACGCGCACCGTTCCAGCCATTACGTAGCCATGGGCACTCGCCGCCTGAACCACACCGATCGCCGCGGATCGGGGACGCGTCGTGCGATCGGGGTCTTCTGCCAGCAGAAGGAAACAGCGCTTGACTCGGTCCTGGCGAAGGGCAATGACGACGAAATCTCGCGGGCGGCTACTCGACCCGAAACCAGCGTCCGGCTCAGACAGAACGAAGTCCCAGTCGGGAATCTCGGACACCTTTGAAACCCGAAGTTCCTGGCCTTGCAGGCTCGCCGCATGGAGTGCGTCTGCTTGCGTGATGAGTCCCTCCCTGACGAGGTACTCACCCACGCGCAGATCCAGCCTGGACGCCTCCTTGACGGCCTCTTCGACGACACTCACGGTGATCGCGCCGATGGTGACCAGGGCCTCGCCGAAGCGAGGAGCCGAAAGCGTGTGTGCGCGACTGACTTGAGCGTTCATGTCAGGGCCCCGGGGTCAGCCGAACCAGATCCGCTTGCCAGTTCCCTTGGGACTGGCCAACCGCAGAGTCGAAGGCAAAGCTGGAGAAACGGAATCCCTCGTCGCCCCAGTACGCTGCAATGCGCCTCAGGGTGTAGGGGTCTGGGGCAAGCGGGGAGGTGAGCTGCAAGCGCTCAAGGTAGATGGGGTGGGCTTCCGGCGGCATGCCACCGGCGGCTGTTGCCGCGGTTTCGTGGAGGGGTATCCGCTGAGGGTTTGCAACCCGGACCCCGGACACGCGCATGGTGAATGTGCCCACAACCTCGGTGAGCGCACGGCCACTTGCGGGATAGTCCATGAGCTCGTGATCAGCCGGCTCCAGGACGACCATTGGGACGTCGATGGATGCATTCACCCGGTATACGTCCTGGCCCCTCGTCACGGACAGGCCGGTTGATTCAGCGAAAGCATGTGCAGAGACGCCGATCCCACGGGCATCAGCCTCGTACGTCGCGCTGCAGCCTGCGTGGTTGCAGGTGACGGCTCGTCGACTGAGGCCATAGGAGTGCAGGGGAAATCGGGAGGTGCAGGCAGCGAACGCCGCGTTGGGCCAGAAGATCTGACCGGGAACAGTGCCCATCTCGCTGCGCAGGCTCGCGAGGTACATCGCTCGGATTTCTTCGGGCGTGGGCTCGTTCTCCCCGAGGGTGATCGGATCGGGCACCAGCTTCTGGTAGGCAAACCAGATTCCCATTCCAGCGACAGCCAGGATCATCAAGGCGCCCACAGCCTGGCCAACCCCCCCACCCAGCGGCGCGAGGGGCTGCATCTTAGTCGCAGCAAGCACCTGCGCCGGATCGAAGGACTTCGCAGTCGGGAAGCCCAGTCTCTCCCGCCCCTCCTCCGAGACGAAGATGTCGAGCCCGAAGTTGCTCGCGGTGGTACGAATGAGGCCGCTGAGATCGTCCGGGCCCACGATGACATCGGTACCCTGGGTGACGGATCCCTCGCTGAGCACGGCATACCACCACTGCCCATCCTCCAGCGGCATGGCGTAGATCCCGTCGGCTCCGGTCAGAGCAAGGCCTGCGGCGAACGAGTAGGCGCGCCCCTTCACCTTGTCTGTCGTGTAGCCGATCGCCTTTGAGCCATGCTTGGTGGGCAGGGCCACGTACATGGCCTTGGCCCCGCCGTCGGCGAACATCGCGAGGGCGTCCTTCGGACTTTCCTCGGACTCTGTCCACGCCAATCCAAGCGCGAACTGCTTGCGCCCGATCTTCAGGAGGCGAATGCTCATCTTCTTGGGCGCCTGGGTCAGGGTGCCGAGCGCCGGGGCGCTGCGAGGTCAATGGTTCTGGTCTCGCGGCCACGTGCGACCTCGATCGCGTTGTCGGTGATCGCTCGCAGGCGCCAGCCATCCGGCAGATCGGATCCGGCCGCCAGCGTCTGGCGACGGCCGTTGACGAACATGTCGGCACGCAGCTCTCCCCGCTCACCCCAGATCGAAACCAGGAAGAACGGCAACGGGCGCTCCACATTCGCTGAGCGGGTAGCCTCGGCCGCGCCGGGGCGTGTCGTGGAGTCACCAGCGGAAGCAGAGCTCGGGGTGCGCTCGGCATCTCGGCGGCGCTGAAGCTCCGCCAGCTCGAGCTCGAGTGCCACCAACCGGATGTCCCGGATGAGCTGCCCCTCGCGATCGCTGAAGCGCCGCTCCTCCGGAGTCAGAAAGGTGGAGGCTCGGGCCTGGGCTACCTCGTTGGCACTCATCGTGCCGGTACGGCTGGGGTCCGCGGGAATCATTCCCTGCGCCATGGGCAGCGCCGGCGACGTCGTGGAGCCACCCTCCTGAAGGAGGACCGGCTCCTCTTCAAAGTCCTCTCGGGTGATTGCAGGAAGGGCCGGGGCCTCCTGCTCTGCGGCCGCGGGTGCGCTTCCGGGCATTCCCGGAACCCCCTGTTGCGCCATGGATGGCGTGGACTGGAGGAAGCAGGCGACGAGTGCGACGATGGTGATGCTCCGAATCATGACGGGTCCTTAGATGCCGCTGCGAGCAGATCGAACGATGGGCGTGATCGCGACGACCAGAATGTCGCGCTCATTGCGAGCCTGCCGGCGTCCGGTGAGCCCCCACAGGCGAGCGTCGAACGGTGAAGCGCGGTCGATGGAGCTCGACTCCTGGTCGAAAGCTGCCAGCAGCATCACTTCGCCGGAGTTCATCCAGGCTTGCTTTCGGAAGTCGGTGGACGAGGTCTGCGGAAGCTGGATCACGGTGTCCCCAACCGGCTCGCGGTCGAGCCGGTCGAGCGTCGAGATCGAACCCATCACGCTGAGGGCGATTCGTCGACCGTCGTCCTGCACGTGAGGCAACAGGAACATCTGCAGGCCGGTCTCCACGGTCTCCTGCGTCGCGGTTTGGCCAGTGGGTGTCCCCTGCCCTGCTCCACCCGCGATCGCCTGCCCCACTTCGGAGATGTAGGCAACGCGGCGCATCGACCGCATGAGGGCCGGCACGTTGTTGGTGGTCTGCTCCAGTGAGGTCTGGACCACGGTCGTGTTCCCGAGCGTGCTGAGTGCGTCGAGGACAAGCTGGCTTCCGCCGTAGCGCTGCGGATCCCCAGCGACGTCCTCGCGGACGCGGATGACCGCCTGGCCGACTGCATCGTTGGATGCGCCCGGGGAGAGGCCGATCGTGTCGAAGGCGATCGCATAGGGCGAGGTTTGGATCACCTCCTGGAACAGGCCGGCCCAGTTCAGCCCACGAAGGTCCTCGCTCCGAGCCGACACCCGATAGATGGTGACCTCGAAATCGACCTGTCGCGCCAAGGATTCATTAGTGCGTCGCATGAACTCGCGCACCAGAGCGATGCGATCCGGCACATCGCGCACCACCACGGTACCGAGGCTGGTAGCCATCGAGTAGACGCCTTCCGGCGACAGCAGCCGCTGGATTCCGGCTTCGACGTCGCCCCACACGGATCCATCGGCGCTGTGGGTCACCTGAGCGGAAGCGGAGGACATCGTGTCCCCAGCAACAGCACCCACCGACATCTGGGAAGCCGACCGACCGGGGATCGCTTCGACCCGGAAGCTTTCGGTCTGGTACCGGAAGAAGTCCACCGATCGCATGTGGGCGTCGTAGCGCCAGTGCGAGCGCGTCGCTGCTGCGACGTGGTCGAGCAAGCCCTTCACGTCGCCTGAGTAGTCGAACGTGTAGCCGGTCGAGAAGCTGGCAACCGCAGCAGTGAAGTCCCCGTCCAAGGGCGGCAGGTTGGCCAGCGCCGAGGGCTGCGCTTGCTGGCCCGACCCTCCCCTGTCACGAAGCTCGTTCTGGAAGGTCACCTTCACGCCAGCGAGCGCCTCCACCCTCTGGAAAAGCACTTGCAGCTGGATCCCGACCGGCTCACGCAGGTTGACCTGCCGGTAGAACGACTCGGGGAAGCGCTGTTCGACCTGGACCGGGTTCACGTTGACATAGGGAACATCGCTGATGACAGCGCCGGTGGAGGGGCGCGCCGGCTCCCGGTTGATGAAGGCGTCGACCGACTGCCGTCCCGCTGCAGTGTTCGCCTCCGCAGTGCGCACCGTTTCCTGGGCAGTGATGCAGCCGGTAAGTGTCAGAGCCGCGGCAGCGGCAAGGAGGAAGATGCGCATTACTTGAGTCCCTCGCGAACGGTCATGGGCTCGATCGTCACGACCCGGTTCGGCGTGTTGACTCGAGGAGCGACGCCGAGAAGTCCTCCTTGGACCTGATAGGCGTGCACGATGTAGGTCACCGCATCGACCACGTCGAGGCCCGGGACCGGGAAGTCAGCATCGAGGATGTAGTCCTCATTGATGTTCCAGCGCAGCTCCCAGCCCCGATTGCGGACCAACTGGCCTATCGCGACGGAGAGCGACGTGCCTGCGGGCATGATCTCGGCCGGATGGCGGGTCGCGACCTCCCCGATCCAGGCAATGGGCATCACGCGGTAGTGCGGCCGGAAATCAGCCTCCTGGGGGACCGGCGCGGGACGGCGATTCCGGTGTCCGCGCTGGGCGAGCTGATTGAACTCAACCGCCTCACGGCGAGCCGCTGCAAAGGCCTCTCGCTCCGCGGCCGCTTCGACGTGCGTGAGCTCCTCGATCGCGATGACTCGATTGGTGAACTCACGGGCCTGGAGGCGATGGCCGGCCTGCCACAGGCTGTGCAGCGTCGCCTCCAGGGCCTCGGTGAATGTGGTTCCTTGGGGGTAGACCACCGGCGCTCCAATCCGCACGTCGTTTCGTGCGTTCCACTGGAGCTGCCATCCGGCCGCCGTTGCCCACGCTTCGAGCGTCTGCTGCAGGTGGTCACTGGTGCGCAGCGAGTAGTTGGCGGCGACTTCGGTTGCCCGGGCGACGGCGCCCAGGTCCATCGGCGACAGCTCCATGGGCGCGAGCTCCGCTCCGCCTGCGTCGGTGTCAGCGACAGCGGCTGCGGCGCTAGGCGCAAGAGCCAGCAGCGCCAGCCAGGCAAGTGCCGTGAGCCAAACAGGGGAGCGTGCTTCCATGGGGTGGTTCTCCAAGGGACCGGTCGAGTGCAGGTATTCCTGCGGCGAGGTCATGTTGGGACCTGGGCGGCCTGCCATAAGCGCCTAACCTGTCCCTCTTGCATGCCGGTTAGGTTCTGGATGCGACGGGGCAGCTCGCGCGGTACCCGCAGTGCTTGCAGCGGCCGGGCTTTGGCCGGGCGAGCGGCGCCACCTGACCGCGCTTGAGGGCATGCCACCGGTCCCACAGCCCGTACACCTGCCCCTTGGTGATGAGCTTGACGCGTTGATAGATCGGCGAGCGGCCCGGCGGCGCCAGGCGCACGTAGCCCCAGTCGGCTGGCCGGTGGCGGTTGCCTGGCTGGGAGGCGGCGGCGATGGACTGCGCGCTGAGCTGGACAATGTCCGAGCTCGACACCCATCCTCGTGCCTTGGTCTCCACCGGCACGAGCAATCCCGATGGCGTCAGGAAGATCTGGTCGGTCTTGGCGAAGAAGGGCTTGGCACCGTGGTGACGCAGCGTCTTCTCACTGATGACCAACCTGCCATCGGCGATCTCGGCGGGCATGTGGACGCGCTCGGACTGCTCATAGTCCAGGGTCGACCCGGCCTTGGGCCGGCTTCTCTTCCCTGCACCGAGGAGCATGCGCACAGCCGCGGCGCAGAGCGCTGCGAGCGTGAGTCCAACGATGGCCAGGAACCATGTCATGCCGCACCCTTCGTCTCACCGATTGAGACGCCTTGTTCCACCAGTAGCGCCCCAGTGGCTGGGCGAAAGTTCGCTAGGCTGCGAGCGGCCCGGGAATGAGAAGGACCTGCCAGCTCTCGGGAGATCCCGGCAGAGCGGCGATTCGGACACTGTTGCCCTCCTCCAGCTCGATCTGCAGGGGCGGATCGCCGAGGCTCGGCAGATCAGCCGGGAGCCATGGCCACACCCGGGCCAGGCGCCCGAGGCGCGCTCGGTCGCACTGCGCCTCCCAGGTCATGCCGTGGCCGGCGCCTTGACGAAGCCGTTGGTCAAGACCTCAGCCTTGTGGGCCTTGCTTGCGGGCAGGTGCGCGCCCCAAGCCTTGGCCGTGGGGACCGTGACGCCGAATGCATCGGCCAGTGCATCCCAGGTCTTGAAGTAGTCGACGAGCACGCTCATGGGAATCGGGCCGGTCGGGCGACGGGGCGTCTCCGCGCCGGCCGGGGCGTTCCCGGACAGGGCCTGGATGCGATTGATCAGCTCCAGGCGCTCGAGCACCCAGCGCGCATCGTCGTCGAGTTCCTCGGGCGGGGCGACCTCCCCTTGGGCGATGCGCCGCAGTACACGCGCGGTCAGGAACTTGCTCTTGGAGCGGTCTCCGGAGGCTGCCCGCTTCTTGGCTTGGCCTTCTGGTGGCAGCGTTCCTTCGGCGATCTTGAGCGCGGCGATCGCGGCACTGGCCTGCTGCTTGGTTGGCTCAGAGCCCGGCTCGATGACCATTCCTTCGGCGTGGGCGCGCACCGCTTCGGCGATGTCGGCATAGCCCAGCTTCTTGGTGAGGGCCTGCAGATACTCGTGCTGCGAGTCGGTGCCCCACTTCATCGCACACCCCCCACGTCGTAACGACGCTGGGCGGCGAGCCGGTAGCAATGGGTCAGGAGACCGGCTGCCAGGCACAGCAGCAGTGGGATCATCCAGGGTGCGGCGGATGCCGGGCCGCTGAAGAGGGAAGCTGCAACCGCGGCACAGCCAAGAAGAACGGTGGCGAGCAACCCGTTCTCGATCCAACGCAGGCGGGCTATCGCCGAGCGGGCGCGCCGGCGCTGTTCGTCATAGGTGCCGTCTGGCGCCGGCTTCAGCCGGCCGGCATGTGTGCTTCGGGCCATGGTCCACCTGAGGTGTCGGGGATGACAGACATTCTTCCCCGGCTCAGGACCGCCGTAGGGGGCCAAGCTGCCCCGCAGGATGACGGGTTAGGCGGCGTTGGCCAGCGGTTCGGGTGGATCGGCGGCCAGCAGACCCACCGCCTGGAACAGGCGCGGGCTCATCCGGAACTGCACCTTCTCCTTGAACCACCTCAGGGTCAGGTCTTCGTTCACCTCGGTACGCCCCGGGTAGCTCGCATCGAGCGTCCCCGTCTGCCAGTTGAAGACCGCATCGGCCGCCTGGGCCAGCGCATCCCCGGCCAGGACCTCCCCGGAGAGGATCAGGGCCGCTGCCAGGGCGGTGCATGTTTCATGGATGCTGCGCCGACCGTCACAGCTGAGGTCCGTCCCGCTATAGCTGCGCCACACTTGGGCCTCGACCACATGCCTCCCGGCCGCCATGGCCGGCTGTCGGCGGCCGGCGCCGACGTCGGGCGACAGGTAGCTGTAGAAGGTCCTGCGCAGTCGCGATAGCGCTTGCCACGCGGCCCGCCGCTCACCCGCGCTACCGCCGAGGACTGCCTCCAGGCGCCGCCACAGGGGTGCGAACGAAATCGCGCTCAGATAGGACTCCCACTTTGCCGCCATGTCCGACCCGGGCGCCGAGACGTCCCCCCGATACCCGGTGGTGTAACTGTGGTGGTCGGGCGGATCGGGCCAGCGCTGCAGGGCTTCGTGGTCGATCTCGATGCTCAGGCCAGGGGTCACGAGCGTCTTGAGCGCGTGCTCGATCAGCTTCCGGGCGAGATTGGCGTAAAAGCTGGCCAGGTCGGGCGTGCTGCTCCAGGCGCAGGCCCACTCAACTCCGGCATCAGCTGAGAACCGCTCTGCGGCCTGGCGAGCGGCCAAGCGGTCGCTGCGGAGAGCTGCAAGGCGATCCTGCCAGACCCGGTCCAGGGCGATGACCAGCTGCTGCGCGGCCGGGCTCACGGACGCACCCCGTCGAAGGGACGCAGCTTGCGCCCAATCGGGTCCTCATCGGTGACCCATGCCTTTAGGAGATCCTCGCGCTCGAGCGTCAGGGTTGCGCTGATCGGGTCATAGGAGCCGACCGAGGTGAACTCCCCGGCGGGGACCACCATGATCTTCGTGGTGGGCGACGTGCCAGCGGCACGTCCGGCTGCGATGGCCACGCGCTCGACGAATCGTCGAGCATTGACTGCGTCGTGCTCGTTGGATTCGTAGTAGGCATAGAGCCGGTTGCCCGGGCCGGGCCTGGGCGCCTTGATCACGACGATCGCGCTTCCCTGCGCGAATCTCTGTCCATACGGGCTGCCCGGCGTGGGCACGAGCACATCGAATCGGATGAAGGGCGGCATGGCGAGGTCTCCTGGATGTTGCCCCTAGCCTCTTCGAGTGCCTCCCATCTCAAACTTAGAATTTCACTTCAGTGGCGCGCCGATCCTCACGATCTCAACCGGCTTGCCGTGTAGTCGGAAATTCGCAGTTTCCCTCCCCTCCCCCCAACGCTGGGTGGTGACAATCACCACGCCGGTAACGGACGCCTGCTCGCACACACGGTGCGCCGCGTTGAGACCCAGCGACAAGCTGCCGGCACTGCGGATGACCACCCCGACGCCCACGCTCGGGAGCCACAGCGCCGCGCCTCGGATTCCCTCGCTCCCGCCGTCGGGCTCCACGACCGGAACCACAGTGCGCGCAGCTTCGGTCAGCGAGCGCCGCAAGGCGCCAGGCTCCATGAGAGGGTGCCGGCCGGCGGCAATGGCCGCTCGAACCTCAGGCGCCCCGATGACGGCGGCGTGGTGTCCACCCTCGACGACGGGGGTAGTGGCGACACTGGATACGGCCATGAGCAGCTCCTGGTGGGGTCTCGGAATCGATGCTATTTCCGCCAGCCCGCAGCGACGGCGCTCAACCGGCCCCGCGACAGGCCAGGCTGGTTACGCAGCGGCGCAGGCGACCTCTGGCAACGCCCACCGCCCGGGGCCGGTGCGCATGCCTATGCGCTGGAGCACCTGCCGCACCTTGGGCTGCCAGAACCGGTTCTGAGTCGGCCGGCAGCCTTCGATCTCGGCGTAGATCTCCTGCAGTGAAGCCTCACCGCCGAGCTTCTCCAGCGCGGCTTGCGTGATCGCCTTCCACGCCGATCGCTGGCCGCCTGCCATCAGAGACCGGTAGCGCCGCTGCATCGCAGCCACCGCGCGAGCCTCGTAGTACAGCGAGAACCCAATCAGTCCGCGCTTGGGACCCTTGGTGCAGAGGGCAAAGCAGATTGGCTTGCTCAGACGGGGGAAGACATCGCGCGGCAGCATTTCCTGCTGCAAGTGCCAGCGCCTGGCCAAGCGCTCGACGACGGAGGAGGTCTGCAGGGCGTATGCCGGCAGGATGAAGCCCGCCCTCCCCTCGCTGGGCAGCAGATCCCATGCGCGATCAAGGAAGGCCTGGATGGTGGAACTCTTGAACGGGGGGTTGCCGATGATGGCCGTGGGGCGCAGCGGGAGCTCGGCGGTCAGGAAGTCCCCCACCACGACCTCGCGGCCACTCGAGCGACGGGCGTGCGCAGCCCAGGCCGGGTCGATCTCGACGCCGACGGCTGGCACGTGATCCGGGATCGCCCGCAGGAAGGCGCCGCCACCGCACGATGGCTCGACCACGCGATCGAACAGGCCAAGGTCACCGAAGTGTTGCTCGACCAGTGCTTCTGCGGCCCAGTCGGGGGTGAAGAACTGGCCCAGGGTGGTGTCGAGGTTGATGGGATCTGCGCTCATGCGGCCACCGGAAGCGTCTGCATCCCCGGCCCGAAGCCGAACCCCTCGAAGCCGCGGAAGCGTTCGGCGCCGCCGCGCAGGTAGTCGAGCACGCGCTCGACCACGATCCATCGGCGCTCCAGGCGCTCTGCTGCCATGGCGGTCTTGGCGGTTCCACCGAAGGGGTCAACGACCAGGTCCCCTTCGACCGAGAGGAACCGGATCAGGAAGTCGGGGATGGACAGCGGCTGCATGGCCCCATGCACCGGCAGGCCAAGTTTGGTTGCATCGGCCCGGTAGCGCTGGGTATCGGCGCAACGATGGCCCCGGGTGAGGACGTTCCGCGGGATGCGCCCGGGCGTGACGTTGCTGTAGGACCCCGGCTTGAGGCGGTAGGCGCCGTCGCCATACACCGCCTCCCTGCGCTCGCCACCCGCGGCGACCAGGTTCCGATGCCGCTGGGTGTGCGGCTCGAGCACGCGCCGGTTGTCGGCACGACATGCGGCGGGATCGTTGCAAAGCCACAGGACCGGCTCCCAAGCCACGTTGAGCTGCTGCCGCGTCATCGAGGAGAATCTTACCGGCCCGGGCGGCTTCGATGGGTTGTGCCATATGAGCGTGTCCATCTTGAAGAGCCCCAGCCGCTCGGCCAGCGCTAGAGTGAGGCGTTCCTGGTAGAGGCTGCGCGCCGGCAGCCCCCGGACAAAGCAGTCATTGGACACGTTGAGGCACACCGAGCCGCCGGGGACGAGGCACCGCACGAGGGGCTCAAGGCTGGCGCAGATGAAGTCGACGTACTCGGCTTCGCCTGGGCCGCCATACGCCCTGGCTTTGGCTATCGGGTACGGCGGTGAGGTCACCACCAGCGAGATCGGCTCATCGAGGCCAGCGAAGGTTCCCCGACAGTCGCCCCAGATCGCCATGCCAAGCCGGGTGGAGAATGCCAGCAGGCTCGCCCCTGGCGCGGCGTGCAGCCCGCTGGGCAGCGGCTCGGCGATCTCCCAAACACCCCGCTCGCCGGCGCGGCGCACGACACCCATCTGCTTGAGGGTCTGCTGCTGCCAGCGGATCGCCCGCTTGAGTTTGGAGTGCTTCTGGCCCGTTCTCCCGATGGGCTCGCGCCGCTCGAGGTCCGCGGCGTCCAGCCCCACGTCGCGCGAGACACGAGCGTAGAGATCCTGATTGGACAGCTGTCCGCCGGGTGCATCGGTGTAGGCCGCTGCGACGGCACGGAAGAGGTCGAGCTGGGCGGGTTGCATCGATCAAAGCCACGTTCAGGAGTGTGTGCGTATATTCCCAACGCCCCCGCTGCCCGAAACTTCGGGTCCACCTTCAGCCAAAGGCTGGCAAGCTAGTTCGAGGAGTGGTCATGAAGAAGCACAAGAACCTCTGCAAGAAGTCCTCGGCGCAGCTCGACGTGGGCAGCCCGTTGTGGCGTGAGGCAACGGCACGAGAGGAGCTTGAAGCGGCTTCGATTCGAGCTTCCCGTCTTGGCGTCGCCTTGCCGCCAGCCCCGAAGGCAGCCCCGGCAAAGGGCACCGGCCGCTTCTAGTCCCCTGCTCTGGCGCGAGCCAACCCGCCGCAACGCCGCGGGGGTTGCCGCACCCAGGTCCGCTCAGATCCCCCTACCCTGTCGCTACCGGGCTTCGTCGCCCGGGCGGCGCTTTGTCGCGCGTGCTTTTTCCAATGCCGGCCACCGGCGTATTGGAAAAGGCTCGTGGAGCCACCCGACCGGACGGTTTTCGGCACACCCCTGCGTTTCCCTGATGCTGCTGTTGCGGCCAGGCACGCTATTTGAAGGAGCAGCAACATGCTGTACATCGCACAGTTCCATCCTCAGGCATGGATCAACGACAACGCGACGATCGTCGACTGCGAAGGACCTGCATTCTTCGATGTCACGGAGGTCGTCGAGGCATGTCGCGGAGTCAAGGAGAAGGAAGCGCTGTTGGAAACCGACTCCGACGCTTCGGACGCGCTCCGCGACGCACCCACAGCACCCCGCTGGATGCGCGACTGGGATGGCCCTTTCTACATCAAGGTCCACGAGAAGCAGTTCTGCAGTGAGGATGAGTGGCGGAATCTGTCGTTTCGCGCCAAGGATTCGGCCCGGGCGGTGGCGGGTGAGGCTGAGGTCACCCGAGAGCTTGTCGAGTCCATCCCGGACTCCGATGGCCTCTGGGCCCGGGGCTTCCGCGATGGTGTCGAGTCGATCGTTCTGGCGCTGAAGGCTTCGGGCACCTGTGATGCCCATGTCTTCAGTGCCCTGCGCACGGCCATCGACGCTTACTCCAACAACGATGCGGACCCCTCGTCGCAGCGCGCCGAGATCCGTGAATCACTGGTCGTGTCCACCGCGCACCTCACCAAGGAAGAGGGCCAGGCCTTCGCTTCTGGTGGTGGCGCCAGTACCGGGCTGGATCTCGGGTCGCACTTCTGCGTGACCGCGGTCGATGCCCACATCTCGGAGCTGCTCATCTCGGGCTTCGACGATCAGTCCCAGCTCTGCGAGGCCGCCGAGGCGCATGCCCAGGCCAACTTCTCCGAAGGGCTCTGCGGCGTGATCCGCAAGGCGGCTTCACTGGGGTGCCCCTACGTGGTCTTCCACGCTGACGGTCCCTACCTGCCGGGTCTCCCGATCAACAAGTGGTGAATCGAAGCCCGCCATCCCTAACCGGATGGCGGGCTTTCTTGCTTCCAGGCGTGGTGTTGGAAAGCGGAGCCCGCTCCCGGTCAGCCCTTCTCCAGGATCGTCGTCACCGCACCACTCACCGACCAGCCGCACAGTGAGTCCTCCCACGCCGAATGGATCAGCCGATCGAGGTAGATCCGCGTCGCCTGCCCATCCTGCTCGATGCCCAGGATCCGGCACACCGCCCACGTACTGCTCCCTTGGCGACGAACAGAGACGGTTTCGTCACCGACTCGCAGCTCGCCCTCAACCTTGTTGTTCCTGCGCATGCGCCCTCCTCAGTGCGCCCATGGTGCCGGCGCGGGCGGTGCGCCAAACATCAGCTGGCCATGCGCAGGTCATGGATCAGGTCGCGGGTGGATTCCACGCCGAAGCGCTCGGCCAGGTCCTTCGTAAACTCGCCCAGGATCGTGTCGAGGTGCTTGAACTCCTGCTCGGCGATGACCTGGTCGCCGTAGTCGATCGCCGCGGCCGTCGCGTCGCGCTTGTGCTCAACCATCTGCGCCTGGTACTCGCAGATTGCTCCCTTGAGGTGGAGGTAGTGGAACTCCACGTCGTCCTTTTGCTGGGGGCGCAGCACCCGTGCCCCGGCCTGGTCCTCGGTCTTCGCGGTCCAGGATCGACCGTAGAAGATCACCCGGCTGGCCTCGGGCAGATTCAGCCCCGTCTGCGCCACCCCGAGGGTGGCCAACAACACCGGGATTCCGTTTCGGCGGAAGTTGCGGAGCGATCGCGTACGGCGCGCCTGTGTGATCTCTCCATGGATGACTTCGGCGCCGATGCCCAGCGCTTTGAGCTCGCGGGCAAGCTCGGCCGTGGTGCGCGGGTTGTGGGAGTAGACGATCGTTTGCCGGCCCTGCGCGTGGAACTGGCGCACGAGCTTGATGGCCTTGTCGTGCTTGCTGGTGAGGCCTGGGAAACACCCTGCCGGCCCGCTGAGATCGGATGGGACGTTGGCCGCCCTGGCGACCGCATTGATGCGCGCCAGCAGCGCAACCAGGTTGAGGGCCTTGCCAGTGGCCTGCGCGGATTCCTTCTGCCGGCGGTACCACTCGGCGAACTCCCATGCGGTCTGCAGGTAGACCGCGAGGTGCCGGGGCTTCCAGTCGACCACGTGCACGTGCCGGGTCGGCGTGGGGATCGAGATCCAGCGGGCGAGCTCGGGTTCGCGGATTACGCGCCGCAGGATGTGCGGGGCGACGAACTCGCGGAAGTTTGCGACGTTGCGCAGGCGGGGGATCTCGCGCTTGGCCCCCTCGCGAAGGTCCTCGGCGAACTCGTTGACGCACCACTCCAGCGTGACGAACCGCTCGCGGAAGACATCGTAGCCGCGGCGCGCAGCCTCCATGCTCTTGAGGCACACGGGGTCGACCATGGGCTCATAGGCGCCATAGCGCTGGTAGGCGGTGCCATCGCCACCGGCCCAGATCAACAGGGGCAGCGCGTCCCTGCAGTAGTTGGCGATGGGGGACCCGCTCAAAGCATATCGACGCTTCGGCGAGAGCTTCCACAGCGCTTGGGACTGCTGGCTTGCGCGGTTGCGCAGCAGGTGCGCCTCATCGGCCACCACGGTGTGCAGGCGGCGGCGCAGACGCGATGCCCACGTGCGTCGACCGGCGCCTTCCCGGATCGGCCGGCGGATGCGCGCATAGCTGATGATGTTGATCTTGCGCAGTGCATCGAGCTGGTCAGGCGACCTGAGCACTTGCCATAACGCCGGATCGATTCCCAGCGACTGGAGCTCGTCGACCAAGTCATCCACGAGGTGGCTTTCGACCACGATGAGGTTGTGCCGGCCGCCCATCAGGCACAGGGCTATCGCCGCCCTGGTCTTCCCTGCCCCCATCTCCCAGCCGAGCACTCCGCGAGGCGCGATGAGGAGCTCGAGCACGTCATCGAGCTGATAGCCCGGGTCGGCGAAGGTCGGATCCCACGAGCAGATGCGGTCCACGCCCAGCGCCTTGGCCTGGCGCAGCCTCCACTGAGCCGCCGCGGGAAAGGCCTCCCTGCGTCCGGGGTGGATCAGGGTCCAGCCCTTCTGCGCCTCAAGCTCCGGCGCGATGACCTTGGTGATCTCCTCGGCCGGCCGGGCATACATGGACTTGCCGTCGAGCTCGACGCTGAACTGCTTGCCGTCCTCGGTTGCGATCGCCTCAATGAGCACCTTGGCGCCGGCCTTGAGCGCCGGGGAGCCCCACACGGACGGGTCGGCCAGGTGCGTGCGCGTCACCTGCCCCTCGACCGATGCACCAGCTTCGAGGGACTGGAGGTCGGCAGCGCCCTCCAGGAAGGCCCAGCGCCGCAGCGGCGTCTGCCGGATCCGGTCCGTGCGCATGCGCGCCTTGATGTAGCCCAGCAGCTGGGGGTCGAGCTGCGGGGAGCCGCCGGCAGCGCTGATGATCTGCTCGAGCTCGCGCAGCTCCGCCATCGGATCCGTGGCAGAGAGGATGTTCTCGACCATCAACCGTCCCTGGCCGAGGAACTTGGCACCGGTCGGGAAGCGGATGATGTTGTCACCCTCGATGGGTTGCAGGGGGGCCCGCAGCACGGCGTTGGCGACCTTGGCCTGGGTCAGTCCGCACGCGTAGGCCAGCCCTATGCGCCGGCCGGACCGGTAGATGCGAACGCGGCGGTCACCGGTCACCGGCAGGGTGATCACCGGCGAGCTCGTGTCCACGCCCCGGGCGATGGGTGGCTTGGCGCGCAGGAAGGGGTCCAGCTCAAGCCCGAGATCGGGAACGGGGTCAGCCAGGTTGGCCAGCTCGCAGCGCAATGCCGACTGCCCAGGCTCCCTCTCCACGGGGCCCCAGACCATCAGGGACACGCGGACCTCGGTCCCTTCGCTGCGGAAGACGCCGCGGGGCAGGTCGAAGACGGCCGCCAGGCGCGTGTCGAGGTGATCGATCGCCGCGGCCTGCTCCACGAAGCTGCTGGGGACCACCGCGATGACCACCTGACAGATGTCCAACGCCTGGGCGATCGCGTAGTGCTGACTTGTGGCGCTCGTGTGCGGCCCAAGCTTGCCGTGATGAGTGATCCCCGGGAACGCCTTCATGCCCGGGTTCTGCAGGGTCAGGGAGAACGGCGGGTTGATCAGCGCGACGTCAGCGCGCCCGCCCTCGACCTGCTCCATGCCGGCGTTGATGAAGTCAGTGGTGAACCCTGCGGCGCCGGCGGCGTGGCTCAGTGCCTGGATCGCGTCCCCGTCGACGTCGAGTCCGATGAGTCGGTGAGTTTCCGGATTGGCGGGCCAGAACATCCGCCCTACCCCGACTGAGTTGTCGAACAGGCTGAGCCGCCGATCGCAAGCGGCCAGCAGACGTTCCTCGGCGGGCTTGAACACCCTCCACGCGAGTTCGACCAGCTCCGGAGGCGTGAAGAACTGCCCGAAGTGCTCTGCTCGCGCGGCGGCCAGGCCGGCAAGGCTCCCCGGGCGCTTGGTGGTCGCGCCGCGGCTCTTGATGGTGCTGAGAGGGGTGTGCCAGGTCATGGGGGCAGAGTGCCCCGCCGGAGTGCTTTTCAAACTTGCAGCGGCTGCTACGTGCTGCCGCGCCTGGTCGCCTTCTGGACTTTCGCCAACACCGAGTCGGGTAACTCGGCGAGGTAGGCAGCCTGCAGCTCTTGGGTTCGCATGTGCATCCGGATGAGCGCAACGGCCGGGACAGGTACGGTGATTCGGTAGAAGCGGTACGCTCCGAGCAGCAGGTCGCAGGTTTGCCACATCGCGAGAGCGTTCTCCAGTTCCCTGGAGGTTTGTCCGGATGCGATGTCATCGCGCAGCCTGAGTTCGACGTCATCTGAGAGGTCAGCAAGGCCGAAGGGCTGCTCGCGCTCAACGATGGCGGCGTGGTCGTTCGCCCATTCCTGGAGCTTCGTCAGGACGTATTCGACCTCCACGGCCAGCTCGGCGGATGTGCCGCCTGAGTCGATGCGTCGAATGGCGGCTTGGGTCAGGTCAAGTGCGGACTCGAACAGCTGGGCTTTCCCCACCTGCCAGCCGACTCGCCTTGTGCTTTCCCGCGCGCTCATGCGGCGATTACCTTCCGCGAGGCCGGGGCCTGGGAAAGAGGCATCAGCCACAGGGGCGCGCAGTCGCCGCGGAATGCAGTGATGTTGGCTGCCGCCACGTGCCGCGCGACGAGCGACCAGAGGGTTGCCGTTGGCGCTGATTCCACGAAGGCCCAGCGAAGGGAAGCAAGCTCACCGGTGAGCTGCCGGCGATGCCGCCCGAAACGTCGCTGTATCAGCTTCAGCGTTTCGCGATGCCAGTCTTCGCGGCCCGCGGGTGAGGCCAAGATGCGACGCACGCCGGCGCGAAGGCCTATGGCTTCCACAGCGCTCGCCAACATGGCGAGCGGCTCGGGCAGCATGCCCGCGCTGCTGGCCTTGGAAAGGATTTCCTCGGGGGGGGTGTCCAGCGTGGGATCGAGCTGCAGCCAATTGTGAGCGATGCCCAGTGTGTGCCCTGCCGGCTCAGTGCGCTCATGCATCTGCTGCTGCAGGTGCCGAGCGATGTCCTCGGCATCACGAGGATTCCCGCGACGCTCATCCTTCGCAGCGTGGGCCGAGAGGCGTGCAACGTAGCGTGCGAAGGCCTGGATCTCGGCGATTCGGGCAAGCGTGACCACACGGTCACCGATCAACGGGCCGTGGATCTGGGGGGTGGTGTTAGTGGTGGGGGTAGAAGGCATGGGGAGATGAAACCACACGTGCCGCGGATCCTGAGTAGGCCAACCAAGGCCGGAATCGGTGAGGCTATAGCTCAGAGTTCAAGTTCGTGGTCGCGCGTCCGGGGTGGATCTCCAGTTGGGCGAGGCGGCCGGTTGAGCAGCATCAGCCAGCCGAGCAGCGGGACCATGAGGGTGGCCGAAAGCAGGCTCGCGGCGACGAAGCGCAGCAGTAGTGGAAAGGCTCCATCCCCTACGGAGAGCAGGAGGGCCATGAACCCGGCCATGCAGATGGTGGCGGCGTTGACCCACAACCTGTTGGTCGCGCGAGTGCCGTCCGGATCGTGGTGCGCGTCCCGCGGCGAGAGGATCGTCGTCAAGCCCACGGTTCCGCCGGCAATGAGGAGTGCCACGAGCGGGGGAACAACCGACCCAAGCAGTGAACGGCCTGCAGCCAATTGCGTGAGTACAAGGCCCAGGACCACAGCAACTGGTATCGTGAATTGGCGCAAGGGTGAGGGCTGTCCGGGAATGGTGCGTCGAGTATGCCCCTCCCCTTTCCAGGACGGTGACGCTAACCGCTGCGCGCTCTGGCGCTGTTGCTGTTGATTCTGCTCGTCGAGTGAAACAAGACGCTTTTGCGCCGAGAGCGAAGCGACGGCGCCTAGAGACTTGCTATGCAGTTGCTAAGCAAGTGCTATCTGGCTACGTCGCTAGTCAAGAAACGTCGCTAAGTCAGTCGCTTGCGAGTGCTCGGCGCTGGCGGCTGGCATGCATCCTTACGCGGCCAGGTCACCCATTCTTACGCCTCCGGGCACCTATTCTTACGTGCAGTGGCAGCCATTCTTACGCGCTGGCCTGCATTCTTACGCGCCCTAGTGTGGGTAACGCCTGCAGATTGTGGGTAACGGCCGCTGGGCATCGGTAAGGTGCTGAATAAACAGGGTTTGTCCCTTGCCCCTGGCGGTGGTGGCATTCGCCCAATGGTCTAGGAACGGTGCATGGGGACGTGCGATGCGGCCTGCTCGGCGAGCTTCATCGGCAGTGTGCGCTGCAGTCCGGCATGCATTTTTACGCGCCCTTCTGCAGGCTGCAGACCCCCGGCATGTATTTTTACGCGCTCGCTTGCAGTCTGCACTCAGCAGTGCCGACGACCAGGTGGTCGATGCTGTGGGCAAGGCCAGACGTGGGTTGGCTACCGGCTGTGCGCACGGCAAGCGGCGACAGGCCGGCACGCATTCTTACGCGGGGGGAGTGCAGGCTGCATTCGTGAGCCCCACTTTCGGCATCGTTAGCGTCTTCAAGCCGGAGAGCAGCGGCTGACATTCGGGGGCGCGTAAGAATGCATGCCGCCTGCGAGCGGGTGCGCTTGGCAGAGCCCTCGTTCCTGCCTCTACTTTGCAGTGGGCAGTGAGATCTTCTGCCGCCGCCGAACTATGTTGTCGGGCCCCAGCTCAAGCGCGACCTCGCCTGCGGCGGCGAGCTGGGCGATCGCTGCGCCCAGGGTCTGGCGGAACGATTTGAAGCTGCTGGTCGCCCCTGAAAGGATCCTCAAGGTGTCTACCTTGTGGGGATACGCGCTGGCTGTGTGCGTTGAGTAGTAGACGTGGAGCCACTGGGCTAGCGGAGAGAGCTGGGACCGGACTTCCCAGTCAATCAGGGAGTAGTGCCCTGGCTGTAGCAGCGCGATTGCTCGCTGGTTCAACTTGACCGCCCATCCATCGGTCTCGATGGACTCCTGGTCGAGCGCGTCTCGCTCAGTGAGTATCTCGGCAACGATCTGCCCGGAGTAGGTGACGACGCGGCCGTCGCCCTTCGTGAGTGTCATGGCGAGCGAACAGGCCTGCATCCTGGTCAGGGCCGCCCGCAGCTCACGGTAGTAGTGCGCAGTCCTCGCCTGGTTTAGCAATGCCAGCAGCTGTGCCGGACGGAACACGATCCAGTCGCTCAACTTCTGGCCCTTCGCCAGGTGCAAGAGCGCCATGTAGATGCTCAGATCGCTCTGGCGAAGCTCCTCTCCGGTGTAGCGCAGGGTGAGGTTTGCCAAGGATGCGATTGGCTCCTCGTGGAAGGCGCGCCGCTTGCGCGACTGGCCGCAGCCGAACAGTGCCGACCTGACGAGCTCGTGCGGTGCGATGCGACGCCCCGGGCTGTGCAGCGGTACCGAGGCGTCGCGTAGCCGCGCCTGGGCCATGGAGCTGGCGCCGTTGGTTGGGGCCGGGGGGGGCGTCTTCTTTGCGCGTGAGCGTCGGCGCTGGTCTTCTGGGTCTGCAGCGCTGAGGCTCTGGATTCGCTTGCTGATCGCCTCGAGGTCGTCGGCGCCTCCCGGCTCACCTGCCAGGATGTCAACGACCTGTTGTGCAGCGCGATCCTTGGTCATCTAGCCTGAGGCTCCCTCGTTCTCCGCACGTTGCTGGCGTCGGAAGTGACGAAAGCGCGTTTGTCAAGGGGAGTGTATTGCCTTTGCGCACCATGTCAAGCATGATCGCGGTCATTCTTGGTGCGGAGTGCAATGTCGTGAATGAAGTCCGGAAGCTGATCATGGACACCTGTGGCGCTGATCTGTTCCAGGCCGGCGAGCTGGCCACGGCCACGGTGACCCACCTGCGCGAGAGGCGTCAAGACGAGGCGGCCAATGACGGCGGACCCGCCGCCTTGCGTCGGTTCTCCATGCGTGAGCTTGGAGCATTCCTCGGTGTGGCGCACTCCACGATCTCGCGAAGCATGCCCGAAGAAGACCGGCAGACCGAGGGCGCGGGTCGCCTGTATCGCTACTCGTTTCGACATCTGATCGAAGCCCGCGAGCGGCACGGCCGGACGAAGTATCGGCCCGAGGGCGAGAAGCGGGTTCGTGTTGCGATCAACAACCTCAAGGGTGGAGTCAGCAAGTCGACCCTCTGTACGCACCTGGCTGTTCGCCTCGTCCTGAGTGGTTATCGGGTCCTGGTGCTTGATCTTGACCCTCAGGCTACGGCAAGTACGCAGTTGGGGCTCATGCCCGACTATGGGATCGATGAGGACGAGACGCTCATTCCGTTCCTGGATGGGAAGTTCTCGGAAGAGGCTGGCGGCGGGCCGTGCACCTCCATGCACTATGCGATCAAGCACACCGACATCCCGAATCTGGATGCAATCCCTGCGTCGATGGCTCTTGCCGGCGCAGATATGGTCGTGCCGGCCCGCCAGATGCGCGATCGCGATAAGGGGTATCGCTACTGGCGAGCCTTGGATGAGGGGCTGCGAGCGGTTGAGGACGAGTACGACGTGGTCCTGATGGATTGCCCGCCGTCGCTCAGCTTCCTGGCGGCGATGGCGGCGCGGGCTGCAACTTGCCTGTTGGTACCCCTTCGGTCGTCGATGCCGGACTTCGCGTCCTCCGCCCAGTTCCACAAGATGTTCGGCAGGCTCAACGAAGACCTGGACTACAGGGAGGCTGAGGATCAGGCCGTGTCCCGCGGCGTCGAGCTCGATGAGCTCACGGACGAGGAGCTCGATGCGCATACCAAGCGTTGGGCGTGGTCGAAGATGGTGATCACGCAGAAGAAGGCTCAGGCCGCAGAGGAGCAGATGGAACACTTCATCCGCGGGGCCTACCCCAACCGGGTGCTCACGAACCGCTTCATGCACTCGCCCGCCGTCCAGGCCGCCGGCAACTGCATGCGCACGCTGTACGACATCTCCAGGCAGCGCCTCGACAGTCGGCAGTTGGACAAAGCGGTGACGTCGCTGGATCTTCTGTGCGAAGAGATCACGGGACTCATCGAATCGGCCCGCATGTGGGTCAATCAGCAGCTGCTGAGTGAGGAGGCTTGATCATGGTGTCGCCGAAGAAGTTGAGGGACCAGGAGACGAAGGAAGTCCTCGAGGCCATGGGCAAGGTTACCGGCGAGCGAGGGGCTCTGTCGGGCAACCACGGTCCGGGGCCGATGATGAGCGCCGGCAACCCGACACGGGATCTCGTGCGCGAGGTTGGTCGTCTCAAGCGAGCGCTCTCCGAGTCGGAGGCGGTCAACGAGTCGCTCAAGGCAGCTGGCGGCGGAATTGCCCTGCTCGATCCCAAGGTGATCGCCGAGAGCCGGTACCGAGATCGATTGGAGGCCGGCTTCAAGGACAAGGCATTCCAGGACCTGCGGGAGTCCATCCGGGCGTCGGAGCTTGGGAGCAATGAAGTACCGATTCGGGTGCGGCCGCTTCCCGAACCCCTGGACGGGTGCATGTATGAGGTCGTCTATGGCCACCGCCGCCGCCGTGCCTGTCTGGAGCTAGGCATCAAGGTGCGCGCTGAGATCGTGGACATGGATGACCGGGCGGCCATGCTGGCCATGCGGCGCGAGAACAAGGAGCGCGAGGCCCTCTCGCTGTACGAGGAGGCTGTGGCGCTGGAGCGGATGCTGGAGAGTGGGCACTTCCCGGAGGGTCAGAACGAGTTCGCTCGTCTGCAAGGGATGAGTCAGGGCTACCTGTCCAAGATTCTGGCCATTGCCAGGTTCGAGGGCTACGTCCTGGAAGCTCTTGCCGATCCTCGCGAGCTCAAGGCGCGCTCGGCCCAGGATCTTCGTGCAGCCATTGGCCACCTTGGCGCCGAGCAAGCCCAGAAGAAGCTCCAAGGAGCGGTGAAGGCGGCGAAGCGTCGCCTGAGCGTCCAGGAGGCTCTCGAGGCTCTTGTTGGGGGTGCTCCGCCGGCTGCCTCTTTCACTCTGCCGGGACAGGAAGACCCCGTTCTCGACGCTGTCGTCAAGAAGCGGCGAACGGACGTGCGGGTGTATCGTGAACTCACCGAAGAGCAGCTTCAGGCCATCACCAATCTGGTCGGCACCTTCTGAGCGCTGACCAGCCGCGTGGTTCTTGCAGCCCGGGCAATGCCCGGGCTTTTTCGTGGGGAGGCGTTTCCCATGGGAAACGGGCGACGGCGCGGGCCCCCGCTCTGCACGTTTCCCATGGGAAACGGGGGCCACTGAAGGCCCCGCCCGGGGCGTTTCCCATGGGGAACGGGTGCCGCTGCAAACCGTCTGCTCGAGGTGTTTCCCATGGGGAACACCCATGGAAACCAGCCCGGGAGACCGTGTCCTGCGCACCCCTGCGGCGGTGGTTCTAGGTTCGCGCTAGACCACGAAGGGCGATGCCACCTCGTGTTGGTCGATCTCCCCGACCCCTGACTCCAGTTCGTCGATGAGCGCGCTGAACTCCTCCGGGCTTAGCTGGAGTCGCAGCTCCCGAGCCACGCCGGTACTGGCGGCCGTCCCGCGGAGCCGGCCCAGTCGCTCGAAGACGCCCAGGAGCTCGCCCAGCGAGGTGAACTGGATCCCGACATCGACCCCGGAGCTCGAGGCCTCGACGCGGGCCGCCGCAGCCAGGCGCTCGGTCAGCTGTCGCTGAGCCCACTCGATGTTTGGGTCCGGGTCCGCGGGCACCCCTCCAAGCTCCTGGCCAAGACGCGCTACGGACCAGCGCTGAGAGATGCAGCGATCGGTGATCCTGGCCGCCTCGTGCTGCTCAGCTCCGAGGAGAAGCCTGGCGTGCCCGAGCGTGATCCCGGCTGGACCGATGCGCCGGCGCACCGACATCGGAAGCCGCTTGAGAGAGATGAGTCGCGCCGCCTCCGATCGGTTACACAACTCCAGATGGATGGCGATCTGGTGCGCAGGCATGCCCGCATCCGCCAAGGCTGCGGCCGCCTCGATGAGATCGTTGCCGGCGCTTCGATGTCCGAGGTCGATCTGATGGATGGCGTCGGCCGCATCCCCTTCGACCTCGAGCTCGATCACCTTGATCTCGGCGTCCTTGCGCTCAATCGCCCGCGTGGCGCGTGCCGACCCGAGCAGGACCCGCAGCGGCCCGAAGGCATAGACCGGGGCAACGAGGAGGGGCAGCGGGCTCCAGGCGCGCTCAGACCATCCAAGCTCTGGGGTCGGATAGGTCACCAGGCGGGACACGGCGACGCGCTGATCCCGGATTGCCCTGGGGCGTCTTGGAGCGCGTTGGGACTGGCTCATGTGTGGAACATTCCACACTACTTGCCTCGGGGTCAACTGCGCCCGCTCTCTGGTGCTGCAGCGACATGCTCTTTTCGCCGATCTGCTCCACATGGCTCCACTATGTGGCGCCATGTGGAGCCATGGAGCCACATTCGCCGAGGCTGGTCCCTTAAACGACAAAGCCCCCGGGGTGCGGGGGCTTGAGGAGGCGGGTGTCTACGCCCCGCACGGTCCAACCGTGACGGCGCCAGACCCAACGCTCAGGGCTTGGAGGGCTCGGCGCTCTTTGCCTGGATCCCGCCAGCGGCTGCCGGCCCACTGTCCTGACCGGACTTCACTGCGCGGGGAGTGAAGGGCAAGACGGTGGCAGCGGGGCGGGGCTCTGCGGGTTCCTCTCGAGGTCGGCCCGCCATGATTCGTTCTACGATCTGGAGCCTGCGCTCCCGGGTGATGTCGTCCATCAACGCTCATTCTGACGCGGCCACGCCGCGGGAAATCAATCGACGACCGATCGGCCGCCGTCTTCAATTATGAAGGTCTCGAGCCGGCGAAACTGTGCCCGGCTCGACGCTGGTACGGATCAGGCCAGCAGAGCTTGCTCGCCGTGTGCGGCAAGAGCTTTCTCGAACCACGCCGGACGGCGCCCCCGGCCGCTCCAGGTGAGCGAGGCATCGTCAGGGTGTCGGTACTTTGCCGGAAGGCTGGATTTTGCTGCCGGTACCTGGCCGATGCCGAACAGCTCTTCGATCGTGAAGCCTTCGGCCTTTGCGGCTTCGCGGATCTCTTTGCGCACAGCGGCGATCCGGTTGCGCTTGCGCTTGGCCACCTGATTGTTGGCCTCAATGATCAGTGCGTGGAGTTCGGCGTCGGAGAGCAGGTCAAGATTCATTTAGCGGCCCTTGGCGGTGACAAGCTTGGTGAGAGCCTGACTTTCTACCGCATAGCCCCCGTGTCGGCCAGTTGGCACGAGGATCCTGCGCCGCATCAGGCGCTGCTGGACCGCCTGCAGGGTGCCAAGGCTGGGGAGATCATTCGCCCCAGTGGCCGCAGCGAACTGCTCACGGACCTCGCGCCCGAACAGTTGGGCCTCGGTGCGCAGCACGGCTTGCTTGAGGAGGAGCTGCTCTGCCGGCTGAAGGGCGCCCCAGATGCGCTCAGGGCCATTGAGCGATGTCGCGCTCCATGCGGACAGCGCAGGCTTGAGTCCCAGGGACGCGTGCTCGACGAGGAACCCCAGGATCTCGTCGAGGAGGCGGGGGCATTCCCCTGCGGCCTTCCACGCCAGCTGGAACGCGTTGCGCGCCCCCCGGGCCGAAGGCAGAGACGCCAGCACCGCGCGGCGATCCTCGATGTAGGCTTGTGCCGGCTCCAAGCGCAGCGGGGTAGCTTCGGAGATGAGACCCCCGCCGCGGCCACTGACAAACGGGGCGGCGCCGAACGCGGACGCGCCGGCGACGACCAGGCGCACCTTGCGCTCGAGCCGCCTCAGCTTGGAGGCCACTTCGTCGCAGAACCAGGCGTGGTGTCGCGCTTCGAGCTGCTCGATGCCGTCCAGGACCAGCAAGCCGCTGCCGCGGCCAGGTGCATCGGCCAGGGTCTGAAGGGCCGCGGCCAGCCGCTGAGGCAACGGCTGATCGATCGTGTCCGGCTGCTCGTGGTCGGCATAGCCAAACCAGGGTTGCCGGTGAGGCGAGACGGCTTCTTCCAGCAGCCTTACGATGTCCAAGGCGGACTGGGTGCGCTTGAGCTCGATGCGGGCGACTGCCCATCCCCAGCCCTCGGCAGCCGAGGCTAAGTCATGCTTGAGGAAGGCGCTCTTGCCGTACCCGCTGGGCGCCCAGAGCAGGGCCGAGTGGCCGATTCCGGATCCCAGGACCTTGGCCAGCTGGGTGAGGAGGGCCGAATGCGGGATGTGCTCGAGCTTGAAGGTGGTCACGCAGCACGCTCCACCGATCGACGGAAAGGGGGAAGGGCCTGCAGCATGCCATTGCCGTAGCGCTTCTCGACAAGCCGGCGGTCGAGGATCACCACGCGGCCGCGATCGTTCTCGCTGCGAATGAGGCGCCCGCAGTACTGGACCAGCGTCCGGGTTGCCTCGGGCACGCTGATCTCGATGAACGGGTTACGGCCCTTCGCCTCGAACCAGGCCGACAGCGTGGCCGAGACCGGGTCCGTCGGCACGGTGAAGGGCAACTGGGTGACCACGACCGTGGTGCAGGCGTCGCCAGGCAGGTCGAGGCCTTCGCCGAAGCTGGCCAGGCCTACCAGGGTGCTCCCGCGTCCGGCGCGGATCTCGTCCATGTGCTCATCGACCAGCAGCACCTTGGCCTTGTCGCCTTGGACACGGCACCGGTCGCGCAGGTGCGCCGGCAGGGACTCCATGGCGATGCGCATCTTGGCACGACTGGTGAACAGGACGAGATTGCCCGCATCCCAGTCCAGACGCTGCTCCATCCAGTTGGCGATCGCTCGGGCGTGCTCGTCGCGCAGGGTGTGCGGTACACCAAGCGCCGGCACCAGCAGCTCCGCCTGGGTGGCGTAGTCGAAAGGGGAGGGCAGGGCCAGTGCGATGCCGGTCTCGGGCAGGGCGACCTCACGGGTGAAGCCGCGGAAGTTGTCGCCGGCGTTGATCGTGGCCGATGTGATCAGAACAGATGCCGCCTGCTGCCAGAGGACACGGGTCAGGAGTGGTCCGGCGGTCACCGGTGAGGCGTGGCAGATCAGGTCACGCCTGCCGTTGACCGACAGCCACTTGGCCGCCGGTGCGGCCCCGGCGGACGGGGTGGAGGCCCAGCCTTGCCAGACGGTGCACTGCACGCGCAGGTTCTCAAGCGCCAGCCCAAGCTCCTTGGCCAGCGAGTCGCCCACAGCTTGGGGCAGGTCCTTGGCGCGCAGGACGCGTGCCCGCAGGATCTCGATCCAGCGGCAGGCGATGGTGACCTTGTCGGCTAGGCTGCGCGCCATCTTCTGCCAGTGCTCGGGCAGCTCGCCGCCTGGGGCCAGCCACTGGGGAAACTCGTCGTCCGGCGCGGGCGCCCATTCGGCACTGACGGTGGAGCCTACCGCGCCGAGCTCCTCGAGGATCTGATCCAGCAAGGCGTTGCCCTCCTCGGGGCCCAGTCCTGCAGCCGTCGTGCTGTCGAGAGAGCGATAGACCTGGGGCACCATGCGGCGAAGCTTCTCCAGGCGCTTGCGCGTCGAGGGCATGTGCACGGCGCCGGCGCCGGCGTCGAGCACGAAGCCCGGGAGCCTGTGCCCCTCGTCGAAGACGTACAGCGATTCCTCCGGGGCGGGCAGGATGACGCCGCCGGAGCCTTCCCCATCCTCGGAGCTGAGCACCAGGTCGGCCATGACCATCGCGTGGTTGGTCACCACCACGTGGGCCATCTCGATCTGCTTGCGTGCGATCAGTCCCGGGCAGCGGTCGAAGAATGCGCAGCGCCGGTTGGAGCAGGTGCTGGCTGAGGTGGTGATCAGCGGGACGAGGTCCTCGCTGATGGGCGTCGGTGGCCGATCGATGTCCCCGTCCCAGCTATCGTCATCGCAGGCCTTGAGCAGGCGTTCGACGAGGTCGGCCTCGCCGGCTCGCGGTGGACGTGCCCATGCACCGGTGTCGCTGGGCGTGCCGTCGCAGAAGTCCAGCTCGCCAGCACCGGAGCCATCGCACAGGTTGACCATGTTGCGCAGGCAGGCATAGCGCTGACGGCCCTTGGCCAGCACCACACGAACGGGCAGTTTGGTGGCCGCGAGGAAGCGCGGGATGTCGCGCTCAAACAGCTGCTCCTGCAGCGCCACGGTTCCCGTGGAGATCACCAGCTTCAGGCCCTGGGCCAATGCGATGGGCACGCCAGCGGTCAGGTAGGCCAAGCTCTTTCCCGTCCCCGTCGGCGCCTCGACCACCGCTGCACCCTTCGGGGTGGCCAGCGCGCCGGCGGCCTCGGCGATCATGCGCAGCTGGGCTTGGCGCGATCGGAAGCCCGGAACGGCTTTCCGCAGCGCATCCAGTGCGCCGCGGATCTCGCTCTTGATCTCGGCCGTCAGGCTTCGGGCTGGGGAGGGTTCGCTCATCGCGTCAAATCCGGTGGCTGTGCCAGAACAGTCGCATCCTGGCCTGCGGGGCAAACTTAGGCCGCCTCGACGCGCAAGCGGCGCTGGACGTCGCGAACGTTCGCCTCGATCACCTCGAAGCTGATCACCCAGACCCATGGGTTGTTCGCCGACAGGCAGGCCTCGTCATGGAACTGCCAGTAGCCGTCCCAGCAGGCCCGAAACTCCTCGACCTGGTCGGGCGTCAGCGGCTGGCCACCAGAGCCGTCCTCGCCGATGGCGCCGCTGGCCCGAATCGCGGCATCGCTCACAGCCCGCAGCGGCATGGGTTCGGCGCGGGTGATCTCCAGCGTCAGCCGCGAATCCTCGCGCCGCATCTTGATGGGCCGCTGGATCCTCGAGCTGGCACGAACGAACGGATCCGCGTCTGCTGCGAATGAGGTGAGCCTCGCCCGGCGGGACGCCCTGCGGGGGACACAGAGGGCTTCGCGCACCCACAGGAGGTCTCCGGCGCGGCCCAGGTGGCATTGCACTTCGCCGGCCAGCGCCTGGTCATGTCGGCGGCGGACGCCCAGTGTGCCGTCTGCCAGGGAGGCCTCGATGCGGAACAGGGACGGATCCGGCTCGCGTCGCTCCGCGGCGTCAGGCCAGCGCACAGGGCGGATCTCGACGGACTGCCGTCGCTCTAGCAAGCGATGGACCATCTGCGTGTTCGCGGTAATCGGACGGGCGGCGTGCATAGCGTCAGGCTAGCCCTCGCTGACGCACGCAAAGTTGCTCAAGTGGCTCGGTGAGCGTCCGGGTTGGACGACGAGTCCGGTTCTTGGAAAGAGTGGCCGCTGCGGCCAACCTGTCGCGGAATTCTCCCGAGATCGGCCGCGGCGGGAGGGTGTCTGTCGGTCCCGCGTGCTTCGCTTCGGCCTGCAGCGAAAGGCGTTCGGATCCTTCGCATCAAGGAAGGGCCAGCCGATGCCTTCGGGATCTGGCGCTCAGGTCGCCGAGCTGTGCGGCTTCAAGACTTGGCATTGCCCTGAAAGCGGGCCAGGCGTGCGCGTGGCATGCCTGGCCCGGGCTGGAGTCAGGCTGCTGCCCCGAGCTCCTCACGCGAAGTGGTCGCCCGATCGCCGGCGGCGTCCGACGTGGTGCTCTGGCCATCGGCCGGGGTGTCCTGGGCGGCGGTGGCCAGCGTCTCGTGTCCATCACCGGAGTTCGCCTCGTGCCCGCCGTCTCCCCCGGAGGGAGCGGTCGCGGGCTTGTCGGCCGGCATCGCATCGATCGGGCTCACGCCCTGGGTCAGCAGCCGCACGAGCGTGTCCTGGTCGGCCTTCTTGACCTCGAGGCCGTCTCCGACCACCAGGGCAGCCACGTCGGCGGGGTTCTTGGCGCGAATGGCGTAGCGAGCGGGCTCCTGGCCCTGCCGCTGTTCGGTCACGGCGAACAGCTTGGTCCCCCGCTCCTCGCCCGGCCGGCTTGCCGGATGCAGGGGGGTGTCCGGCGAGATCAGATCGACCAGGTCCGAGGGGGTGGCCGGGCTGGCCTGGATCCGGGCGCCGATGATGGCGGCGGTCGCGGCGGAAGCCCGCGGTGCCTTGACGAGGAATTCCTGGTCGCTGCGCTTGTCGATGCCGTGGAAGAAGTGGGCCTTCATCTGATGCTCCTGTGGGTGGAAGCAAGACGATAGCGCCGGGTGGGTCGGCTGAAAGTTCGTAAGCGGCGCGGCCGCAGCTTCGGTTGCGCTCAGCGTTAGGCCTGGGTGGCGTTGGCGCCAAGCTGATTCAGCGCCGCTCGAGCACTGCGCTGCAGACCCACGCGCTCGGGAACGCTTCCGCGGCCTGCGGTGCGTAGGATCTGGCGGGCGAAGGTCCGCATTGCCTCGATGTCCGCGGGGGACACGTGGACGAGCGGGGTTCTTGCGCGTGCATCAAATCCCGCTGGTTCCCCACATGGGATCTGCTCGCGCCGGCACTGCTCGTAGAAGCGTGCCGGCAGGCGAATGGTGCGAGGCTGCACCGCCCTGGCCGTGCGTGCGTTACCGCTGGCGCTCGATGAGGATCGCCCAGGCGGTGTAGACCGGCTCGGAGCCCAGGCGTCGCTCCGCCACCTGTTCCCAGATGTGGGCCACGCGGTAGCCGCGCTGGTAGAGCTCCGGGATCGTCACCATCTCGCCGGGCAGGCCGTCGCAGGAGAACCCAAGGCTGTTCTTGGCGCCGGAGCCGACGATGTCCTTGACCGCCGGTTCCGTGAGGCAGATCTCGCCATGCAAGCGGGGCGCTGCGGCCGAATCGTCGGCGAAGGCGGGGGTCACGGCGGCCCCGGCGATGGCAATGGATGCGAGGGTGGCAATGGCGATCGTGCGCATGAGGTGTCCTTGTCTGGGGTCGGCGGTGCGTTGCTGGCAGACCTAGATTCCCATGTCGCCTGCAGGCCCAAAGATAGCCGATAGAGCGCTTCGCGTGCCGTCGCCGGCTAGCCAGCCACAGCTGAAGCGATGCTCTGGGCGAGCGCAGAAAGGCTCTTGGCTTTGAGAATCCGTGAGGACTTGGGAAAGTCGGCTGCGTACCTGCCGCGGGAGCCAGTTGCGGTCGCTACGTACGTAGGCGTCCTGGCGCCCCGACGGGTGAGGAGCGCGCGCCAACGGCATGACTGCTCTGCAATGAACTCGATCAGGCCGGCGGAAGTGTGGTGGAGGCGAGGCATCGGGTCAGGCCGCGTGCGCCTGGTCGGCCCGCTCACCAAGGGCCAGCTGCAAGGCCTCAAGGCAGGCCGGATCGAAGGACAGTTCGATCTTGTGGCGATAGCCGATGAGCGTCAGCCCCGGCCCGAGGCACGCCTTGGCGCGTGAGGCGAAAGCATCGAAGGCGCGACCGGCGGTGAACTCCGAGCTGGGGTAGAGCCAGTGCCGGCCGTCGGAGGCGAGCAGGGTGGAGACGGCTTTGGCAAAGCCATGCAACGCACGCTGCTCATCGTAGTGGGCAGACAGCGGAAGATGGCCCGAGCCGGGCTTGCAATTGGGCTCGGTGTAGAAGCGCCGCTCGATGATGGCGCGCCCGCCGCGCAGCTTGATCGACTGGCCCTTGCTGGCGCCCAGGAACCGAGTGACGACCTCGGCGGCCTGGTCCAGGGCGATGTCCTCGGCCTTGTCGGCGCCGAAGCGGTCGTCGAGCTGCTGGGCGATCGTGAGCAGGGTCAGGGTGCGCGCATACGCAAGGGTGCCACGGTGGTATGCCTCCCAGTCGCAGTCGAAGGAGGGCGCCGCCCAGTCCGGCACGAACTCGTCGGCGTCGATCGAGACGGCAATCCCCTCGGCGCGCAGCTGTTCGGCCTTGGCTTGGACCAGCAGTTCAACCAGCGACCGGAACAGCTTCTTGGGGTCGGTGGCGAGTTTGCTGAGCCCGATGACATAGCCGCCGAACTCGCCGAACTCCGACACGAGGGTCGCGTGATGGGCCAGGTTCTGCTCGAGCTGGGAGGTCAGGGTATCGACCGTCCTGATCCAGATGGATTCGAGGACATCGGCCTTGGGACGAATCGACTGCATGTCTGCACTCCGGTGGTTGGTCCAGCCACTCTGCACCTCGGGCCGGCCTGCCAAACTTGGTGCGCGCCACCGAGAAGGGGCCCGCTCGCTGCGTTCGGTGCAGTCGCGCCGGTTCGTGGTCTGTGGTCAGCGGGAGTGCTGTCGGACCGCCAGGCAGCCGGCCGCCTACGCGCTAGCTCATCTGCTGGCGGATGACCTGTAGGGCGCGCTTGCGCAGCGCGTCCTCGGCCTGCGTGAGCGCGCTGACAAGCTCGAAGCATTCGGGGAGATAGACACGTGCGAACTTCGGGGACATCAGGCTCACGTCCTGCACGTTGTCGATGACGTCGGCCACCTTGATGGTCTGCCCGGCCGGGGATGCCTGCGATGAGCGAACACGTTCCATGGCTTTGCGCAGCTGACGATCCCCGTCCGCCGGAGAGGTGGCCTTGGTCAGCTCCGTGACCAGGTCTGCCACGGTGACGCCGAACGCCAATCGGATCTCCTCGATCCCAACCGGCGTGTCCTCAACCACGTCATGCAGCCAAGCCGCGGCCAGCATCTCGGGGGTGTGTCGCACCGAGCGCACGATGGCCGCGACTCGGCGTGGGTGGTTGATGTAGGGCTCGCCGCTGAACTTGCGGCGTTGATCGATACTTCCGTGGGCCTGAGCCGCAAAGTCGGCAGCGCGTCGCTCGATGTCCATGCGCCCTCCGCGGGCTGTCACGCGCGACGCTTCTTGAGGCGCCGCAACTCGGGGAGGATCCCCCGAATCAGCATGCTTGAGAGAGCGCCGAGCAAAACTAGCCCCATCATCCCCACTGCACGTGCGGGCTCGACGGTCACCGGGTCCGGTTGCGATGCGAGGCCGAGCAACAGGAGGACGCCCAGGAGCGCAAAGCCGTGGGCCAGGGGGATCAGAAGCCAGGTGGTCATTGAGCTCACCAGCTCAGCAAGAACGTGGGCGTGCCCGCCCATCAGGGACGCATTGTCGGTCGCGAGCTTGGTCTTCATTGTCCGGGCCGGATTCTTGAGTGGGTCTAGGATGCGACGAGCGTGGCCGTCCATAGCTGCGCAACCAGCCCCGCGATCGCGCTGGTTGAGCCAGGAATGCAAACGGCCCACCCCCGTGAAGGAGTGGGCCGTAAGCTCGCCACTAGCGAAGCAAGGATGCTGTCGGGGCGTTGAAGTAGATGACCAGACCCGCCGACAGGGGGCCGCAGCTGATCAGCTGTTCTTCCAGGGTTCCGATTCTCTCGCAGCACGCGAGGTTTCCACGAGAGGTCATCGTTCCGACCTCGAACCAGGGCTCGGGGTCGGCGCGGTAGGCGCTGAGCGGGTCCGGCACGTGCCCAAGCGCTGCCACGATCCTGCATTGGCCGGCCTGGTCCGTCATTGCCGGAACAATGAGGGCAGTTGCGATCGGCATTACCTAGCTCCTTGAGAGAGCCCGGCGTCCGGCATGGACGCTGGGCAGGTGGGTTGATGAGGCTCAGTCGCCGAGCGGAACACGCGTGCCGCAGCTCGGACAGATGTAGCCGTCCTGGCCATCGACGCGGCAACTTTCGGCTTCGGAGAGATCCACGCTGGCCTCGCAGGCCGGGCAGATTTCCTCGTCCTCGTCCTCGTCCTCGTCGTCTTCGTCGAGCTCGGCGTACAGCTTGTCCAGCTCGTCATGCCGCTGGGGGAGCTCCCTGATCGCAGCTTCGTGGGCGAGATCGACATCCTCCCAGTCCACGCTCTCCCGTACCTCGCCTTTGGCATAGGCCTCCAGCAACAGGTCGGCGCAGGAGCGAAGCGTGGGGTCGTGCTGGGGGAACTCACGCACCGGGAAGACGCGGTAGCTCCAGTCCTGGACCTTGGCGGGCGTCCGGTTGCCGAGAAGTGCGCGGATCGGAGCCATGTCGGCGAGGGAGAGCTTCTTGAGCAGGGCCTCGGCGGTCTCGCCGTTGAGGTCGTACTCGACATCGATCTGCAAGCGCAGCTTGGTCATGGTGGTGTCTCCTTGGGTCAATGCCAGAAGACACCAGCCCCGGTAGGGGCGTGTATGCCCCTGGCGGGTGGGTGTATGCGCAAAGCGCACGGGTTGTCCCGGAAAGCCGGGGCTGATCGGCGGTGCCGATGAGTAGGGTCAGTCTACCGACTGTGTGCGTGGGCCAGGCGCCGGCAACCGGGCCCTTGTCGGGGGCGGCTAGGCTCTGCGTCCATCGTCGGGCGGACCCTGCAGCGTCCTGTACACGAGCTCCTCCTGTCCGAGCATGAGCACTTTCTCGGCGTCCTCAATGACCTCCCGGCGGCGCTGCGCCTTCGGAGTTGATGGCTCCAACTGCTCCAGGTGCTCCTTAGCTTGGGCCAGCCTAGAGGCGAACATGGCGACTGGAATTGGCTCAGGACGGGTCAGGATCCATCCGATGGCGGCGGTGGCCGCGGCGATGGCGCCCCCCACGACTGCCAGCTCCGCCTGGATGGGGGATTCCGCGGTGATCGCCTTGAGGATCACCATGACGCCAATCACGGATCCGGCGGCGAGCAGGCCCCAGCCGAAACGGCTGCGACGCGCGTGCTGGAGCGACATTCGGTCGACGCATACCATCAGGTCTGGACTCGGCTTCTTGATCGCCACCCCGGTGATGATCAGGGCCGCGGCGAGTCCGCTGAGGAACACAGCCTGCGCGACCTGCCGGATCATCCAGCCCTCCGCTCGCTCCCCCGCTTGGAGCATCGAGAGCACGGACTGGACAGTGCCGATGACCACGAGCAGCGCGAGCAGCACCCCAGCGGTCAGGACCGCCCACCCCAGTGCGCGCATCCAAGGAGGGGCTGGGCGCTGTCGGCTAGTGTCAGATCGGGGCATTGCGTGGTCTCCAAGCTCTGGATGTTTAAGGGGCATTGTGCTCCGCGTTGGAGACATGCTCCTCTGCGTTCGACGGGGAAAGCTATTCCCCCGCCGGCGGCCGGATCGGCAAGTTACCCACCCACCCGCAAAGCTGTTGCCATGCCTGCGCGTACTCCGCGTGCGTGATGGCGGTTCCAGCCAGCATGCCGGTCGAGGCAAGCAGCAATGCCCTTGCGCGGGTATCGCCGTCCTCCAGCAACGCGAGGGCCTGCGCGCATGGATCGAATGACGGGATCCTCAGGTCGGAAGCGGCTTCGCTCCAGCGATCATTCCATTCGGTCCTGGCGATCGCCTCGGGGGCTTGTTGCGTGGCCAGCCACCACAGGGCCACGGCTCGACCCACGTCCTTCTCGAAGCGCCGCATGCCAGGCCCGACAGCGCTGGCGGACATGACCGTCTGGTCCGGGTCGGCATGTTCGAGCAGGTTGGCCAAGGCCATCGCGGCTGGGTGGGCGATGCGCAAGCCGGCGCCGGCCGCGACGGCCCCGTGTGTAGCCACCCGAAGAAACCGGAAGCTGGGGAGGCCGAAGTGGCCGGCGGATGTCTCGAACCGCCGCCATGCGCGCCGCTCTACCTGGCCAGCGTCTGGCTCACCAATGAGCTCAAGGAACCACCCGCCGGCGACTTCTGGCGGCCGCAGGCGCAGCGCGGGGAGGTGCTCATCGGGCGTGCGCGCATCGGCCGCGCTCACGCCGCGCGGGTAGTAGGGCTCCCATCCTTCAGCGAGCAGGGCCTCGGCGATCTCGGACGCAGCACCGCTGGCCTCAACCGCCGGCCGCAGCAGGATGTCGATGTCCTTGGTGGACACCCGGGATGCCTGCTCCAGATCCCGAAAGGACCAGGCCGCGGCGATGCTCCCGATGACCACCACATTGCCCAGCACGCCGGGTGGAAGCCGGCCGAGCACGTCGGCGATGACATCCTCGGCATCGAGGAGGCGCGGGGCTTCGCTCACTGCATGGTCTCAAGGTCGGCGGCGAAGTCACGCGCCTGCTTGAACAGGCCCTGGTCGAGGAGCGTGAGCATCGTATCAGCGTGGCTGGCAACGGCCCGGTAGGTGTCCTCGCTTTCGAGCGGCCGTCTTTCCTGGACGATGGTGAGTACGAGCGGTGCGAGCTCGAGCGGGTTGGGCTCGCGCTCCATCCTCGGGGCAATCTCGTGTAGCCAGCTCAGATCAAGGTATCGCTGCCTGGGGCTGACTCGAACGATCAGGTCTACCCGCGGCGGCCCTGACAGATCCACGAAGTGGCTCTGCAGCCGCGCCGCGAAGAGGCCTGCCAACGCCCACCAGCCGTCGTACTGGTGCCACATCGACTCGAAACGACGCTCCAGCGCCTCCGGCTTCAGCGCCGCCGCGCCGGCCCGGAATCGGTAGCGCACCTGCAGAGGCTTGGCGTCGACGCGGGCGAGGAGGTCGGGCGTGCACTCCCATGGATCAATGGCGAGCGAGCGCCCTTCGCGGGTGGTGGCCACCATGCCGACGGCTTCAAGTGCCTTCGAGGCCTCCCGGATCGGGTGTTCGGACACGCCCAGCGCTCGACTCAGCTCCCGGCCCGTCACGAACGCGGCGCCGCGCAGCTTGGCCTCGATCAGCAGCCGGAGAAGGTGGAACCGGATATTTGGGCGCGCCGGCAGCCTCACCACGTCGCTCTTCACCTGCGACATCCCCGGCTGGGCGGGCTGGATTTCGAGCCGGATGCGTTCGGCAATCCCCGGCTCGAGCACCGAGAGGGTTCGCGTGAACACCGCCTCGGCGTGCTCGGCACTGAGCTTGGATCCGACCAGCAGCAGCGTGTGCTGCTCGCGCGGCGCCGCCTGCGCCGCCTGGGCGACCTCAATGACCTTGGCCACCAGGTCCCGCCCGTTGGCGACCCTCTGCAGCTTGTGCTCGATGGCGGCCATGCCGGCTCCTGCTACGATGCTGCGCCTAGCATACGACGCTGCGCCTAGCATTCAAAGGTGCTGACGTGCCGACCATGCTCGCGGTACCGCGAACGCACAGCTGTGATCAGGAGAGCAGGGCGCTCCCGACCATCGCCTGCCCGCATGTCACGAAGACGACGCAGTGGGACTGGGATCTACGCGGCCTGCCGTTCGTAGAGCTCGATGAGATCGGCGGCGTTGGCCCGAACGAGCGCCCTGGCGACGTCCGGACAGACCGAGTTTCCGATGAGCTTGACCTGGTCGGTCTTGGTCACCGGCGTGCCGTCGGCCTGACGATCGATGATGTAGCTGTCGGGGAAGCCCTGGGCGCGGGCAAGCTCGCGCGGGACGAGCATGCGCAAGGTGATGTCGGCCAGGACGTAGTCACCGATGAGCACCATGTCGGCCTTCTCGGGGAAGTGCTCGGGGAGGTGCTCATGGAGGAAGTGGGCAACCGCGCGGGCCCGGTCGCGCAGGTGGGGTGCGAGCGTGTTGGCCTCGACCTTGACCGCCTGGACGAGCCCCATCCGGTCGTTGCACGGGACGGTGTGCATCGGCTCCCGGCAGTCGGCCCACTGGCCGCCCTGGCCGTAATACTTCACGAGGTAGGCGCTGACCAGGCGTTGGTTTGCGCCACTGGTGCAGACCGTGGAGACCGGCTGGCGCAGATCGCGCCCATTGCCGTCGAAGTAGCCGCCGTTGGCTTGCTCCAGGAATGCCGAGACCAGTCCCATGGCATGTGCAGCACCAGCAGGGCGCGTCATTGCTCCGCCGGCGGTAATGGTGTGGAACGGCTCGTCGCATCCGGTACCGATGCTGTTCTGCCGATACTTCGTGATGTGTGCGGCGATCAGCCCGTGGTGGGTGCCTTGGGCGGATACGGCTCCCAGCGGGGCGTCGACCGCCGTGGCGTTGAGGTGGGATTCGCTAGTGCCGCGCAGCGTGGTCAGGCACGCCGCGGCCATGGCGAAGTGGCCGCCCTTGATCTGCGCGACTTGCGTGCGCAACGGCTCCTGTGCGTCGAACACGCGTTGGCTGCTGTCGTTGGCATGCTCGGTCAGGTGCGGGGCGTAGGCATCGAAGGGGTCGGTTCCCGCTGCCGGAACAAGGAACGGCGTCTCGGTGTTGAACAGGAAGCGCCACAGGCCCTTGGCGATGCGGCGGCGCGTGTTGATCACCAGCGGTTTCTTGCGGTCGAAGATGGACTTCGATGGCAGGCTGAAGTTGATGCACTCAGCAGCGCTGCGCCACGGCTTGAGCCCGTTCGCGCCGGTCTTGTGGTGGGTCGGTTCCGGCCACACGATCGGGCGGCCGTCGCGGCGGGCGATGACATACAAGCGGCGCCTGATGGTTCTCGAACCGAAATCTGCTGCAACGAGCTCGCGCCACTCGACCTTGTAGCCGAGATCCTCGATCTGTTGCACCCAGCGGCGAAACAGGAGACCCTTGGTCAATGGGCAGGGCTTGCCCTCTGGCGTCAGCTCGCCCCAGTCCTGGAACTCTCCGACGTTCTCGGCGTGCACCAGTCGCGGGTAGCACGCGCGGATCCAGTTGATGGCCACGTCGGCCAGTGCGCGCACCTTCTTTGAGCGGGGCTTTCCGCCGGCAGCGCGCGAGTGATGTCTGCAGTCTGGACTTAGCCAGAGAATCCCGACCGGACGTCCGCCTGTTGCCTCGATCGGATCGACCTCGAACACATCGCATGTGTAGTGCTTCGTGTGTGGATGGTTCGCCTGGTGGACACCCACTGCGATCGGGTTGTGGTTCACCGCGACATCGGGTTCGCGGTAGCCCTCGGCGAGACCCATGGATGCGCCGCCACCGCCGGCGAACAGGTCGACCACCAGCTCCTGACCGAAGTCCAAGTATCCGCTTCCATCTGCCATGGTTCGATGCCTCAGGGGTTGTGAGGCCTTCATGGTTCCAGGCAGTGGGCGCCTCGAAACTTGCGTCGGGCGGCGCTTGCTACAACGGTCGCTTGCACAGCTCGATGAGTTCCGGGGCCAGCTTGGCGCCTGCTTCGCTGAGGCAGAGCACGCCGCGATCGCGCACCTCCGCCTCCCTGGCGTAGTACACGTCATCGAGATCCTTGGCCCACAGCCAGTGTCTCGCGCGGTTCTTCCACAAGCCCCGCATTGTGCCGAAGCACCACGATTCGACCGGCTGGCGATCTAGCGTCGACAGGCGGCCACCGGGAGATCTGTAGGTGCGCTCGACAAGGTCGATGACGGCCCGGTTCGACGCCTCGCTCAGCTGGGCGATGTAGGCAAGTGGATCGACCTTGGCCATGAGTACTTCCGAGCTCGGCGCGTAGTGAGGTCCTTTGCCGACGCACCCGATCGGCACCATGACGTGGTGGCTGCCAATCATGCCGCCTGAACCTCCAAGCATCCTGCGCCGGATCCTCGCCAGAACCTCATTGAGGTTCGACTCTTCGACCACCAGCAGTTCAGACCCGCCACGGATCACCTCGAGCAGCGAGTGGAGCTCGTCGTGCGTGAGATTGCCCGGGACAACCCGGCGAGCCCAGTCGGATGCAGTCGGCCAATCATGCAGGACCTGCTCGGTGGGAGTGGGCTGCAAGGGCTCAGGTTGAGCGCATGGCGCGAGGCCTTGGTCCAGGACGCGGTACTTCTTGCAGAACACAGGCTGGTGCAGGAGGCGCGGATCGTTCTCTGCATCGCCGCCTTCGGCGTAGAGATAGAGTTCACCCGATGCATGTCGCGACAGACGCAGCGGCTCGATGTGGTCGTGCTCGGCAAGCTGCTGGACACGCAGGCGTGTCTCCAGTGGCCCAACGAGCAGGTCCCGGGCGATCGCTGCGGCCCGGCTCAATGCGTGGTCGAAGCGAGCATCGGAGGGTGCAGGCAGGGTCCGTGACCGGGCGCTTGCGCGAACCGCGCTCATCGCCGATGCCAGTGCCTGGTGCGTCGCCGGCTCCTGGTCGCGGCGCTGCCATGGGCGTGTGGCCTCGGCCAAGGCGGTCATGAAGCCGGCTTCCGTTGCCTCGCGTTCGCGCACGGCAATGCGTGCTACCCGGAACAGCGTCACGAAGCCTGCGTAGTGCTGGCGTTGCCTGCGGCTGGAGAGGTAGTAGTCGAGGTCCGCGCTGGATACGGAATCCAGGACGAGAATCCCGTGCCCCTCCACCAGATCCAGCCGTACACGGACCATGCGCTCGCGGTTCTTGGTCTCGCCGTAGCCCGCGTACGCGCAGGGGATCTCGGCCGTGAGGTGCGCACCGCTCTTCTTGGCCGTTGCGATCACGACAGGATCGATGGGGTCCCAGTGCTGTTCGTGCCCTCGCGCAAAGCTGTTATAGGGGCCGAACATCCCCGGGGCGGCCTTGGTGGTGGACGCCACGCGTGTGTGGATGGCGACCCGGCACCCTGGCGCCAGCCCGGCGTTGATGCTGCGCTGCCACTCGGCTGCCCACTGACGCTCCTCCCCGAGCAGGTCGTCATGCGATACAAGCGCAAGCCAGCGTGCCTGCATGGATGCATCCAGCCAGTTGGTGAAGATCGGGATCTCGCTTTCCGCCAGGATCTCGCCGCGATCGCGCAGGCCCCACAGGCAGATGAGCACCCGGGCGTAGTCATTGAGGCGAGCCACCTGCTCGGTCTGGGCTGCGGCGTAGTCGATTGACTCGGGGCTGATGCGTTCTCCCGCGCGGTCGGTGTAGTAGCTGTTCTGCTCTCCGGTACTGGGAAGCAGCTGCTTGGCTTTGGCCAGGAAGTCGGCCGAGATCAGGTAGAGGCGATCACCGTCGCGCAGCAGAATCCGGGAGAGCTGCGAGGCTGCGTTCATCGCGGAGTTGACCATCGCCGCAGCCATGCCGTCCGGCTTGATGAACTCTTTGTAGGTGCTCCGGAACTGGCATAGCACCATGCCCCGAGAGGAGGGGATCAGGCGCTGAAGGAGGTCCGGGTCGGACAATGCGGCCGCAACCTCATTGACGTGCCGGTGATCGGCTCCGCCGGCGTCGACCAGGATGAGGGTCTCCTCGTCGAGGCTCAGGCGCTCCTGGTAGGCGGTGATCCGCTCTCCGGCTCCTGCGGGTGCACCGTCGCGCAGCAGCATGATGTCCACGCCCTCGCCGGTGTAGAGCTGGAGGTTGCCGACCGATCTGAGCAGCGCCTCAATCTCGGCGAGCTTGCCGTGGATCGAGGCCTTCATCGCCTCGGCGCTCTCGGCGTGGAACCTCGCCATCACCTTGGCGCACCTGCCCAGGGACTGGGTCTTGGACTCGACCCACTCCAACATGGCCTGGGCGCTTTGCTTGGATGCTTCGGCGAACTGGGTCATTGCCTGGATGCCCTCGCGAGTTGCGAGTTCCTGCCCCGTCCCGCCCGCGGTCAGGCTGGGCTGCTGTGCAAGCAGCCCGGCAACAGGCGCCGCTGGCGGGCCGGCGACCAGGTCGCGCTGGGCCTGCTCCATGCTCGCGGCGAGGTCAGCCAGCTCGGCTGCGCGAACCGCTTCGGCATCGGGCGCCGGCTCGAAGTGGGCCCAAAGATCCTCCGCGTGGATACTGCGGTTGTTGTCCCACCCGGTCGCCGCCTCCGCCGGGTGCGGGGCGAAGATGTAGACGTGATCGGCGCCATCGGCGTGCTGCACGTCAATGAGCAGCACCACCATCCCGACCGCCAGCGAACGATCACCGCGGAACCGGAGCTCGTCGAGATGCTTCAGGCTCCTGGTCAGCCTCCAGTACTGGCCCGGTCGCGGGTGGTCGAGCCTGTCGACGCGACTGCTCGATGGACCCCGGTAGGGCAGCGGGAGGGCGTCGTTGCTGGGGTCGTGCACGTGGCCATACCTTCGGAGCGGTTGTGCATTCACGGTATCCGGGAGGCGAGGCGGCGAAACTTCGCACGCTGATCGATCGGTGCGAACGGCAGCGCCCGATGGTCACCGTGAGAGTTTGGTTCGGCAGAGCCCGCAAGGCCTGGCCCGCCCCTCACCATGGACGCACCCTTCAGCGCCTCGCGTTCCTGGCTCGCGCCGCGGAACAGCGGCTGATCTCTTCATGCGATCAGCCTACTGGCAAGCCTGCGCCGCAGAGCGAGCCCAGCTGGTACCCGGTCAAGCTGGGTTGGCGTCTTAGCCGCGGTCAGACCTGAAGTGCTACGGGTGCGGTTAGGTCAACTGCTCGCCGGTGCGGGTGACCGGATCGAAGCTCAGCACGTGCTCGCTGGGCGCATCCAGGCACCGCCCCACGATCCGCCCTGGATACTGCACGCCTCCCTCAGCGAGCTCGACATCCGAGCCGCACACCGGGCACTCGGCGGTGTAGCGCACCAGCGCCGTGGGGCGCATCGTCCCGCGGGGCCCCTGGCGTGCGCCCATGTGCACCACGCCGAAGGGTTCGTTCCAAGCGAGCAGCCACCACGGCGCGACGACCAGCTTGCGCTCGGGGATCTGCCAGAGCGCCCGGGTCGAGACGGCAAGGCCGCCGGCGGCGGCGACGAAGACCAGGGCGACGAACACGCCCCAGGCAGTGACCGGCTGGGCGAACAGCGAGAGCACGGCCAGCGCAAGCAGTACCATCGCCAGCAGCTGGGTGGCGAGGATCAGGGCGGCGAGTGCGCGCGTGCTTGCCCTGCGCGGCGCCCCCTGGGGATCGAAGACCGGGCGGAAGGGGAGGGATGGTCGAACCGGCTCGGCGCGGTAGGCCACGGCCCCTTCGGGCTCTGGCCGGGTCGAGGGCGATGCCTGGTCAATTGACCGTACGGTCCACACCCCATAGCCGGCCCGCCCACGGCCGCCGGCGCCGCCGATGCCCGGTCCGGTGAAGTCGATGTCCAGGTAGGCCGGCAGGCCCTTCTGGGTCGCCAAGGCCTGCAGCGTGCTCCGGCGCGAGTCCACCCAGCGGGCGAAGGCCGAGTTGGTGGTCTTCTCGCCCTGGTCCTTGAGCTCGGCGAGCGGGATAGGCAGGAATTGGTCGCCGCGCTCCAGCTGCCCCTCGCCGATGCAGGTGGCGGTGTGGAACATCCGCTCGGCCTGGGAGGCCTTCCCTTCGGCCAGCGCGCGGTAGCTGTGCAGCAGCGCCAGGCTCTGGTCGGTGGAGAGCGAAACCCCCGGGAAGGGGTTTGCGGGGGTTTGCGGGGTGTTTGCGTCCATGGCGATCTCCGATGGTCGGAGCCTAGTCCCGACACAGGCATCCCATCATGAGCACGAACCGCCCACAAGTTCCCGCCGCCGGCGCGCCCGGCCTGCGGGTCCCGTTCGGTCTGCGCGATGGCCGCGCGTATGCGCCATCGGAGGTCCAGCCTGGACAGGCGTGCGGGTGCGTGTGCCCAGGGTGTGGGCAGCCGTTGGTCGCCAAGGCGCAGGCGAGCCTGGTGCGGCGCCCCCACTTCGCGCACCTCTCCGGCACCGGCTGCGCCACCGGGTTCGAGACTGGCGTGCACCTGCGAGCCAAGCAGCTGATCCAGGAGCGGGCGAGGATCCTGATGCCGAAGTGGGACGGCAGGCCGCCGGCCATGACCAATCCGCCGTGCGTGAGCGATCTCGATGGCTACGTCCTGACCGGACCCCGCGTGGACGTGCCCGCCGTCGTCGCAGATCTGGTCGAGGTCGGGCTTGAGCAGGCTCTGGAGGGCTATGTCCCGGATGTGATCGCCCACGACGCCGAAGGCCAGGTCCTGATCGAGGTCCGGGTGACGCATGCGGTCGACGGCGGGAAGGAGGCGCGGGTTCGAGCCGACGGCCGGCGGATGATGGAGATCGACCTGTCCGGGGTGGACCGCGAGATCGTGGGCGACCCGGAGGCGTTCGAGCGCGCCGTGCTCATGGATCCGGGCAACCGCCATTGGGTGGTGCACCCGAGCGCCGAGGCTCGATGGGAGGCGCTGAAGATGGAGCTGGAGCCCGCGCGGGCCGAGCGAAATTCCCAGATCCAGGCCAGGCGCGAGCAGGCCAGGCGTGACCGGGAGCGGCGGCAGGCCGAGCAGCGCAGCCTGGCTCGGGAGAAGGCCGCGGCGAAGGAACGGGTCAGGGCGAGGGAGCGGGCCGCGCTGGCGGACGAGCTGGCCGCGCTTGAGCAGCTGGCCGATCACCGTCGGATGGATGAGCAGCGTCGCGAGCGCACCGCCCGAGCGAGGGCTCGCGTGGGCCAGCTACAGGCCGGCCTCGACCCCGCGGTGCGCTCGGCCTGCATGCAAAGCCACCCGGATGCCTGGGTCTACGGTGTGGATCCGGCGCTGTGGCAGCTGGAAGCCTACTTCCACTTCGTCGCCGGCAAGGAAGCGGGAACGGCGGGAAACGCCCGCGACATCGGCTACTGGCTGCGTGGCCGGTTCCCCTACGAGAAATCGCTCTATCGGCTCTTCAGGGCGCGCTACACGGCGCGTTCCCGATCCCGGGATCGGGGGTACTGGAAGAACACGCTGGACTACTGGGTGTTCACCGAGGAGGAGAACCGGCTCATCCCGGACTTCTATGCGCCGATCAACACGCTGCTTGAGCAATGGGCGGCCGCGCAGCTGGTGCAGCGCGTGTACTACCCCCGGGGCACCTTCGTGATCCGTCCGACGCCAGAGCGCGGCCTGCGGCCGGCGCTGCTTGGAAGGGTGGCCTCTAGCCCGAGCGGAGGACCTGGAGCGATCTGAGGCTCTCGGTTCGGGGCCGGTCGAGACACGCTCGAAGCTCCTCGCCTCGGAGCTCGCGACGATGCCCGGTGACGGTGCACACAAGCCAGGCGCTGGGATGGTAGTTCTCGCGCAGGAAGCGAAGGGCGCTTGCACCTGTTGAGGGCTGGATCGCGAGGGGATCGGGCCACGCCGGGTGTCCACAAAGCAGCCACTGCTCCTGCATGCCTGCCTTGCAGTGTTCATAGCCGCCGCACCATCCCAGCCATGCGCCCTGGACCTCCGGGTCAGCGTAGACGATCTCCGCGCCACAGTCGTCCCGCGTGAGCTGGTGCTCGTAGAACTTCATGCGCGCCCAGGCCACGAACGCTTCATGCTTCCTGCACGTGCCGGACCCCGCGGGCGGGGCAGTCTGATCAAGATCCCTTTTGGTTCGCATTGCGCGTGCTGCCTGTGCGTTGGTTGGGGTGATCCACATGGGTCAGGGCAACAGTGCCAGTTCGTTGCCGGTCCGAAAGTAGACGTCGCAGGGGGTGCAGGTGATCTCCAGGCCGGGCTTGCCCCAGACGTTGGCGCGACACTGGGGGCAGGTGTAACGGGTCTTGGAGGCGCGCTTGGCCGCCCTCGAAGGCGTGACGAAGCGATCCGGGGACGCCATGGCAAGAGGCCTGGAGTAGGGCGAGTCAGGCTCTTCCGGCAGCGCTCCCGAGGGTGCGACCTGGCCGCCGGGAGCAGGCAGCGTTGGCAGATCATCCTGATCCTGATCGGGCTGCTGTCCATCCTGGATCGCGGGTTCAGCATTGCTGTTGGCGCCGCGCGGCTGATCAGGATGAGGATGATCAGCACTCGCCGCGGTGTCCACGGAAGGCTGGCCTGCCGTCGACCGGTCGCCCGGCCCCGGGTCCGGGAAGCTCAGCGTGGGCCGGGGCTCCACCGTGATCATCCTGTCGGCCCAACGCGCTCCAAAGTCCGCGGTGAGCAGCTCCGGGAGCAGGGTCTCGAACGGGCCGCCGGACTCGATGTAGTGGTCCATTCTCTCGCCAGTCTGCTTGCCGCCAGGACGCCCCGTGGTCGAGGCGATCAGGCCGACGCGCTTCATGCGATCGGCGAAGTCGCGGTTGTGGTAGCGCCGGCGTGCCGCCGTGCCCTCCACGACCTGCTGCAGGTGCACCATTTCGTGGACCAGCGTGGACATGCACGCCTCGATCGAGCTGTGGGCGAAGGCCTCGGCGTTGAGCGCGATCTCGTGGGCCAACGAGCCGTCGGGATGCATGAAGCGCTCTGGGCTGAAGTACCCCAACGTACGCCCCTGGGCGCGCAGGGTCAGCAGGCAGCCGGGGAGGGTGCCTGCAAAAAGGCGCTCATTAAAGAAGGCATAGGCCCGGGACAGGTCCTGGTACATCTCCCGGGTTGGGTCCCGGCCTGGTAGGGTCGCTTCGCCGTCCCCGGCGAGGCCATCACTGTTGCCCAGCATTTCCATTCAAGAGTCGCGGCATCCCGTCATGGGGCGAGTCTATGGCGCCCAGCCAGCCGCATTGGCGGCCCAACCCGGACTGGTTCGCAGCCAGTTGGCTAGGAATCCTGGCCGGCAGGCTCCTCCGCGTCGCGGTAGGCGTTCTCGCAGGCGCGGTAGCCACGGGCTTGCTCCGTGTCGCCCGGCGGCTTGGCCTTGTCGGGCCGGGCGTGGGCGATCCGCTGGCGCACGTGGAGCTCCCAGCCCTTCTTGAAAGCCTCGCTCGTGTCGCCCGGCGGGCCGTGGTAGCCGCCCGGCTGGCGCAGGGCCAGCCAGCGCCAGCCGATGCGCGTGAGCTCCAGCCCGGTGACGACGCCCGACTTGCCCGGTTCCAGGACGCATCCCTCGCGCAGGCTCTTGATCGCCCTTCGCGTCGCCTTGGCCATGTCCGGATCTCCGCCCTTGCGCAGGCTGGCCGGGATGAAGCCCGGCTCCGCGGCGGCACGATAGGCGAGCGCCTCGGCCCCCGGAAGCGGGTTCTTGGCCGTGGCGCGTGCGAGCTCGGTCAGGAAGGCGTCGTTGATCAGGTCCTCGGTGATCTCGGCCTTGGCGCTCAGGCGCAGGTTGCGCCAGGGGACCTCGACCGTCTGGCCCACCTCGGTGTGATGGTAGGCGCGCAGGATCTCCACGCGTGCTGTCGCACCCAGCGGCGGTGGCGTGCTGTCGAGCACGCGCACCACGCTGCCCTGGCGGACGATGATCTGGCCGGTGTGGAAGGCTGCGATGCTCATGGGCGAGTTCCTGTCTGGCGAAGATGATCGCATCCTGCACCATGGAACTCGCCGCCAAACTTGCAGTGGCCGATTCGCCGCACCCTGTCCGGCGCGGCTACGGCGCGGGCTGCAGGCTCGCCGTTCGGGGCCAGTAGAGCACCGGGCGTGCCTTCGGGCCTTTTCCGGCCACCTCGACCACATAGCTCTGCTCGGGGCGGTCCCAGCCGCCGCCGAACGCGCTGCGATGGGTCTTGGCCAGCTCCCGTTCCCTGATGAATGCATGGGCCTTCTCGGCGCCGCCGACCCCGGCCGGCACGACCATGATCACGCGCCCGAGCTTGGCGCGTGTGGAGCCCCCGGCCTGGCTGCTCCAGCGCACCTGCTGCCCTACCTTGAAGTCCTGGTTGTTCACTTCATCTCTCCCTTGTTGTGCATCGGGTCGGCGCCGATGAAGACCGCCTCGGGGGCCTCGGGCCACTCGGCCCGGATCTCGTCGAAACAGCCCTCGTTCCAGAGCCGCAGGAAGGTGAACCCCTCGTCAGCCTCGAGGGCGAACTCGATCGCCGCGGCGGCCGGCGAGCGGGGAGGTTCGGCCGCGTCCACGGCCGGTTGAGCCTCAGGCGCTTCGGCGTGGCTGGGGTCGGCAAGCGCCGGGGCAAAGCGGTAGCACGTCGCCGGCCAGTCACCGACCTCGGCGCACCCGCAGCTCTCACCACAGGGCTCGCTGACCGAGATCTCCTCGAGCAGCCCGAGCTTGTGGGCCACCTCCTGCACCTGCCCGCCGCACAGGTCACTGCCGGCGAAGGACGAGGAGGTGATCGCCCAGCGGGCGAAGCTCACTAGGGCGCGGTAGGCGCGACGGAACTCATGGGTCGAGGGATCCTGGGCCTCACGGTCCTGGTAGGCCTTCAGGGCCGAGCGCGCCGTGGAGACCAGGTCGGACAGTGCCGGGTCGACCGGGATGACCAGGGTGTGGCCGCCGGCCGCCTTGATCTGATCGAGGGTGCAGACGAGCTGCTGGACAACACCAGCAAGCTGTTGGGTGTGCGAAGTGGACATTGGGCTCTCCTGTGAGAGGCCGGGATCCTCCCGTCGGGAAGGAGTCCCGGCCGGGTGGGTGTGCGCGATCGCGCGGTGATGTGTCCGGATACGCCGGAGCGGACGGCAGGTGCCGTTGGAGAAGCCAGTCTAGGCAGACGCGAGCATTGCAGCGCGGCCCAGCCTGCCCCGGATGATGGTTGGTTGGGTCACGCTGGAGGGAAGGGCCGGGCGCGACGCCGGCCCTCCCGGATGACAGATCAGCCATTGAGCGCGCTGATCTCCCCCTTGATCCCCAGCCTGCGCAGCATCGGGATCATCGAGTCGTGCACCGCGTAGGCATGGTCCTCTTCGTCCTGGCGGTCGCAGATGGCTAGGTGGAGGTAGCGAAGGTGGAGGGGGTCGATGGTGACCGATCCGCTGCCGCCGTCAGCGTTGATGTGGCCCTCGATCCAGAACTCGTCGTCGCAGGTGAGGAACATCTGGCCGCCGATCAGCTCCGCGGAGGCGCCGTCGAAGCCCAGGGCGGTGACCGGCTCGGACAGGGGGATGGCGACGTAGTCGAGCCCTTGGTCGCGGCACAGCTGCGCGAGCTGGTGAGCGCGATCGGAGAGCTGCGCGCCAGTGGGCAGGATCACGGCGCCGGCGTCGAGCCGTGCTTGGTCGACGATATGGTAGAGCGTGGGCATGCAAGCAACCTCGGGGTGGTGGAAGGGGTCTGGTGTGCGTTTCAACCCAGACAGCTTGCACCTGCGGCTATTGGCACGAAAGTCGACGCATTGCGATCTCGGGTCCGGCGCCCGCCAGCCCAGCGGCCGCCTTGGCCGCGGTCCGGCGAAACTGCATGTCCAAGCTGGATCCCCGGCCTTTGGGCACCTGGATGGTCCCCAGCTGCAGGTAGTAGCGCGCGGCGCTGCCGGCAGGGAGCGTCGCGGTGCGGGCCCGGGCGACGACCCCATCGAACTCGAAGGCCTCGAAGAGCCCCGCAGCCTCGGGATCGACCTCGAAGGCGCGCTTGCCCTCAAACAGGGGGTTGAGTCGGATCCCGGCCCTCCCGCCGGGCACGAACGCCGGCGGCGCCCCGAAGGCCTCGGCGACAGGATCGGAGAGGCCGGCGCAAGGGGAGTACTGCAGCGCCACGTCCACGGGGATTCGGCGCGCCGTCGGCAGCGGGGTGCGCGGTACCGGCGTGATGTCGGGCACCGGGAAGCGCTTGCCGCGGTTGACCACGTCGTCCCAGACCACCAGGGCCCAGTGCTCTGGACCGTGGCCGTCCACGGAGGACATGAAATCGATGGCCAGCAGCTCCTCGAAGCTGATGTTGCGGAACTGCGGCCGGGCCAGGCGCCGTGCCCGGGATGTCACCGGTCCGCCAGCGGCGAGCTCAGCGGATGCCCGGCGGGCACGCTCGAGCTCGGCGACATCGATCGTGAGGAGCATGCGCAGCAGGTCGCGGCACTCGCGCCACGAGAACCCCTGGGGGCTGATGACGGCCTCGCCGGTACCGGGATCCAGAGCCCGGGCCACCCAGTGGCGGCGGTTCCAGTCGTAGCGGATGGCGCCGAGGTAGCGATTGAGGGCGAGCAGAGGCTTTAGGTAGGCGTAGTCGGGCAGCTCGGCGATCGCCTGGGCGCTGCGATCGGTGGTCACCGCCTGGCACACGAAGCAGCCCGAGCGGGCACCGCATTGGCCCTATGTGCCGCGCAAGGCCGGGTCGGGGACAATGATGCACTCCGCGCCGGCGTTGGCGTAGAAGTCGAGCAGAAGAGACCAGTCGAAGGGCAGCTTCGGTGCGCGGACGTCGGCCAGGAAGTCGAAGACCTCGACGTCTGACCAGTTGGCGATGGGGGCGATGCGTCCGTCGGCGAGCTCGGCGCCTTCCCCCCGACCGCGCATGTTGGAGGCCCGCCGCTGGCTCTCGGCATAGCGGGTGCCCACGCAAAGCACCGGTGCAGGTAGCCCCTGGGCGGCGAGATCGGCGGCGATTTCTTTCTGGGCCCGCCCCTGCGGCTTGATCTTCATGTCCACCGTGCAGTCGGCCTTGGACCCTGCCCACGAGGGGAGCTTGCGTCCGGCGAGCATGCGCGGCCACCAGCGCTCGGTCAGCCTGGGCGTGGAGACGCGGGTGATCAGTGGGACGGCGTGCCGCGCTGCGAAGGCTTCTGCGGCTGCGAGCAGCTCGGTGCGGATGTGGACCACCTCCGGGCTCTCTACTCCGGTGTCCGCGCTGGACACGATCACGGGCATGCGCAGTCCCCCGGCTTCTGCGAGCCGGCGCGCGGAGTTCAATGCGAGGCAGAGCGTGACCGCACTGTCCTTGCCGCCGGACACCGCGCAGCACAGTGGGTGCTCACGCAGGATCCCGGCCAGTACCGCCTCGGCTTCGAGCTGGCGGGCTGACGGCCGCGGGCCCACATCGTGGCTGGTCGACACGCCGGCGCCGGTGACAATCGCCGTCCGTCCGTCCACTCGAATCCGCTGACCGCCGCGTTCGAGCTCGGCCGGCCCGACCACGTGCGCATCGAGATCCTGGGCGCAGGCCCGCCAGTCGGCGTCCGACAGGGATGCCGGGTGCCCGCGGCGCGCGATCGCTGCGGCCAGGCGCGAGGCCAGCACAGATGATGGCAGGGCAGGGACGGGGTGTGCGCCGACTGTTGGCATGTTGCGGGCCCGATGTGGAGCGCGGTCCATAGCGTCGCCGCCCTTGGCAGGGCTGAAAGTTCCCTGCCACGTCAGCATTGAATCGCGCTGAACCGGCCGCTTCCGGCCCGGGGTCTACGTCCCTAGAACGTCAGCTCTCGGCTCGCGCCCACGGGAGCCGACGCTGTCCGCCTCGAGGTGCCGCGCAAGGGTTGCCAGCGACCGCAGCATCGCTCGGAGCGGCGCGCAGTCGTTGTAGTGCTCGGCGAGAACTTCGCGTACACGCTCCACCGCCTGCACGGGCGACAGCTCGCCCAACCCCTCGACCCTCTCGCCGCCGTAGTACAGCTCACGGAAGAGCGCATCCGGCATCTCGACACTGCTGGGGTACTCCTTCTGCACCCAGTCATCAAGGGTGCACTTCACTACGCCAATCCTCTCGTGGTCTGGATCCCTCAGTGAGAGCGCTTCCAGGCCCCGCAACAGCCAGGCCAGCTCCTTGTGAGCGTCGAGCGGCATGCGCTTTGCCGGCCGCCATAGCGCTTGGGGTCCGCCCAGGGCCGTCCCGTAGGGCAGGGCGCCGTTCTTGACGCGCCCAGGAACGACCGGCTTGGGGCGAGCACGCTTCGCACGCCCGGAGGCAGCGCGGGCAGGGCTGATGAACTGGGGTGAGTACGGAGCCGATTCGCCGGGCCACGGCTGCTGCCCGTCGAGCGCTGGAAGCTCTCGCAATGCGGCGGCCATCGACTGGATCAGGCCGGCGTCAGCAGAGACGAGATACGGGGTAGCCATCCCGGGCGCGTAGGTTCCAGGCCAGTCGGGCGCGATGATAGACAGCCCCAGGGCGCGCAGCTGGTCCACGCGCTGTTCAACCAATCCCCACTTGTAGGGCTCGTCGAGGGCCACCTCCTCTCCGGTTGCAGCGTGCACCCAGTACGAGGTGTGGTCGCGTTCGAGCATGTCGCGGAGCTGCCGGCGCAGCTTGCCGCTTCGTGCGCGAGCCCGCTTCAGGCCGGTCGCGCCGACGAACAGCAGCCCCCGAGCCAGTCTCAGCACCTCGGCCTGCGCCTCTGCCTGGCTGCGCAGGTCGATGACCGACTCCAGGTGGTCGCTCGCATCCATGCGAAACGGCGCCTGAGCGAGCCGGGTGAGGTGTGCGGGAGAGTCGAGGCTGGACAGTGGGGCGGGCAACTCCAGCCTGAGCGTCTCGCGACCCATGTTGCCGCTGTTGTCGCGCCAGTAGGCAGACACGAAGATGACATGCTTCGCCGGCGAAACGCCGGGTTCCCGCCCCTGCTTCCGAACTGCAGCAATGTAGTTGGGGAAGCCGGCCTCTCGCGCGAGTTGCTCGAGCGCCTGGGTGTGGGTGATGCCGGTGCGGCGCGAGAGCTCTTTGGCCGAGCGTTTGATGGACGCAATAGACAGGGATGCCATGATCTGCTCCGTGGCCCGTGCCGCTAGCGTCGCCCGTCTACCGCCTCGCGTTCACGAGCCCTGGAGGGTCATGGACGATACGAGTGGGGTGGTTCAAGCAGTGCCGTGTCCAGCTTCGCTCCTGACGGGCGGCGGGCGCCTGCCAAGCGCCCTGGCCTAAGCCTACGCCTGAGTGCCCGCATCTTCAACACGGCTTCCTGCCGGCCAAAGGCAGCCTAGTCCGCCTTGAACGCGAAGTCCGGCCGCCAGCCGATGGGCTGGTGCTTCCGGGCCTGGGTGACCTGGTTGCAGCCTTCCCACGTCCAGGTGGGGCGAGGCGTCTTGGCGTACTGGTCGTCATACCAGGCGCCGAAGCGAGCCTCCTGACGCCCCAAGTGGTCGAGGTAGAGCAGGATGATCCGGCGGTCCTTCGGGGCGGTCTCCATCGGGGCCCAGCCGGGCGTGTCGGGCATGGGGGTCCCCTTGAGCGCGTCGACGAGGTCGCTGGCCCAGGACTGCATGACCTCCGGGGTCATGCTGGGTCGGAACTCTTCGACCAGACGGGCAATGTCGGGCTCGGGTTGCATCTGCATGGCGGGGCCTCTTGGGTGGTGTTCGGATGCAGGGATCATCGCGGATGGCGTGCCGAACGAAAGTTCTCCGGGGAGATTGCCTGCCGCCGGTCGCCGCGCAGCTGGGCGGCGGTCCTGGGCGTTGAGTGCTGCCGTCGGTGTCCGGCCTGGATGGTTGGGCTGCGGGCGGGCTTGGGTAGGACGCCTCCCCGAAGCCCGACCATCAGATGGACCCCGCAGAAGCCTGGTCCGAGGAAGGGGCTAGGGCCCCGGGCGAGAAGGTCTCGATGGTTCCGTCCTCCATGCGCAGCACCACGGCGAAGGTCGCGGTGTTCTTGATGAAGAGCGTGCCCAGGCTCTGGCCGCGCCACCCGCGGCGCCTGCTCCCCTCGTGCGACTCCCACCAGGTGCCGAAGGGGCACGGGTTGAAGCCGATGAAGGGCTCGACATCGAACGGGGGTGGTGGCGTGCGCTTGCGCCTGCGGCCGCCGCGCATCAGCTTGACCAACTGGGCCGCCCAAGCGCGCAGGCGCGGCTCGGGCATCGCCTTGTCGTAGGCCTGCAGCAGGGTTGCAACACTTTCAGCAGGAGGCGTCGCGGTGACGTCCGGCGCTGCGGGTTCGTGGTCAGTCATGGGTCTCCCTCGGTGCGTTCTCGAGGGGATCTTCGCTGGCTGGCTTCGGCCTGAAACTTGGCGGCGGGAGCGAATCGGCTGGAGCCCGGATGCGACGGGGCGCTAGTCGCGCCGCCCGGATTCCCGAGCTCGCATCGCTGTTCCCTTGCAGGTGAAGGTGGCCTCATGCTGCCAGCGCGAAGCAAGCCCAATGACTGCACCGCCGGTCAGCACCAGAGTGATCACGGCGATGAGGGCAGAGGACGTGCCCATGTAGGCCACCGCCGCGCACAACAGCACCGCCACCATCCACGCCGCCACGTGCTCCTGCGGCATGCCGTAGGTGACCTTGGCGTGGCAACCGCGGCAGACGCTGACCCCGCGCTTGGAGACGTACAGGCAGTGGGGGCACGCGATCTCGGAGGTTGCAGGTGTGTCGGTCATTGGCGGTCCAGGGTGGCGGGTGGTGCGTCGGGTGAGGCTGCCCGCAGACAGCCACCCCGTCGGCATGCGATCGGCTCAGCAGGCACTAAGCTGCGCGGGGGCGCTGAGCGCCAGGAGGCGCCCGCCGAGGCCTTCGATCTCCAGCAGTGCCGCGTGCTCGTCGACGAGCGGGTCCACCGCACCTGCCGCGATCGCTGCGTCGAGGATCTCGCGCACGGCGGCGAAGCCCTGGTCGGCGCTGCCCCTGACCGGTTCCCAGGACCTGGCGGTGTTGATGGAACCGTCGGGTTCCACGCTGAGCACGGCGTGGTGCCAGGCGCCGTCGGCGCAGGTGAAGGCGATGTACCCTTCGCGGGCGCGGTCCTTCCCGCCGGCGGTGAAGGTGACGGCGAGGGCGAGGGCGACGGTCGAGGAGCTCAGCTGCGTGATGGCACGACCCACCGCGGTCACCGCCTGGGGGTTGCCGGGGTTGAACTGGCGGCGCGGGATGTCGAGGTGGTAGTACCTCGCGGGATCGCCGGCGCTGTCGGCGACGACCAGGTTGTTGAGGGGGCCGTCGGGCTGCACCTCGGCACGGGCCTTCAGGTCCACCGAGACCAGGGCGAGGAGGGCGGCTTGGATGAGGATCAGGCGGGCGTTCGGGTCGCGGTGCATGGCGGTCATGGCTGGGTCCTTGTGGTGGGTGCAGGTATCAAGCCACGTCCGGCATGGGTGGAAAGTTCGTAGGCCGCGCTCAGTTGGACTCCAGCGTGGGGGGCCAGGCGCCGGCCGCGCGACACTGTTCGTACCAGCGGTCCATTGCAGCATCCGCCAGGGCGTACTCGCCCCGGTTGGACTTCCAGATCAGGGGAGGCTGCCGGTCCCTGAGCCCCTGAAGGGCGGTGTTGACCTGGTTGGTGTTGACCTCCTCGCCGAGGAAACTGCGGTAGGCGGCGAGCGCGTCGGCATCCATCGGCCGGAAGTTGTCCTGCATCTCCAGCATGCGCGAGATGATCGCCTGCTCGATCGGTCGCAGCGCCAGGTAGGTGGCCGCGTGCTCGCGGGCCTCCTGGTCCAGCTGCCGCTGCGCGGCTTCGAGCACCCGCTGCTCGAACCGGTTGTCGCTGAGCTGGGCGGTCGGGTCCAGGGCGGCCCGGTAGGCGCTGATGAAGGGCTCGGGGCGGTGGCTGAACATCTCGAAGGCAGCGCTGAGTGCTGCTCGATCGATGGGGGCGGTCTGCGGGTAGTGCTGCTCGACGAGGTTGGCGACGTTGTCGATGTAGTCGTGGCCCAGCACCGGCATGTTGCGGATCTCCGAACCCTTGAAGGGCGCGCTGTTGGAGTTCACCAGGCGCAGGAGCTTGTCGCGGTCCGACCCGGACATCACCAGTCGCAGCTTGGCGTCACCGGGCGCGTTCATCTGGTCGCGGGCCGACTTGAGGGCGAACATGGCCCCATCGCCACTGGGGCTGGTGAGCGCGTGCTGGGCCTCGTCGATGATCAGGGCGACCGGCTTCCCGGCCGTGTCGTGGAGCTGTGAGAGGGCGTCGGCGAGGGTCGCGTTGGGGAGCTTCCCGACCTCGTCGATCTCGACACCAACGCCGGCGATGGTCACGGAGGTGACGCGCTGAAGGATGCCCCGGGCCCGGTCCCCGGCTGTCTGTGCGGCGGCCAAGGCGCGGGCGATCTTCCCGGCGATCAGGTCGGAGGGGTCGGCCTGCAGGTCCGCCCAGAGGTCGACGTACACCGGCAAGACCCCAGCACGCTCGAAGGCGGGCATGAGGTCCTGGCGGATGAAGGTCGTCTTACCCGTGCGCCGGGGGGCGGCGATGAACAGTCCGCTGGAGGCGTCGCTGAACAACTCCCGCCCGCTGGTGGCGGCAACCATACTGTCGGCGAGCTCGGGACGGGCGAAGTAGCTGCTCATGCGATTTTCCTCCTTTTTTCCATTTCAGCACAATTGTGCCGGTGAGGAAAAATACCCCAAAATTAGCTCCCCTTCACCGGGCGCTGAGCCGCCGCGGACCTAGAGGTCCATTCCGCCGCAGGCGTGCATCGAGGCGCCGAAGGTTTCGGTGAAGGCGGAGATCTCGGCCCGGGAGGCGCGGGGATCCCTCTCCTGACTCGCAGCCTCCGCGATCTGGCGGTCACGGGGTCCGAGCCGGCCCCAGATGCACGAGCACAGCGCGTTCTGGGTGCTGGCATCGATCTGGGTACCCACGCCGAGGGTGAACTCGGGCAGGGGCTGCTCGCTGCAGCGCACGAGAGTTGGCGTCTGACCCTGAGCGGGCGGCTGGGGCTCGCTCCCGCAGGCGGCCAGAAGGGAGCACATCGCGAGCACGGGGATGACCTTGAATCGCATCGGGTGGAACACCTCTTTCAGCTGATGGGTGGACGGCTTGAGCCGTCCATACTAGGCCGGGGCGCGGGCCGCCGCGATGCAGCGGGCCCTTCCGGCAAGGGTACGGGCTCAGTTGGCGCTGCTGTGCTGGGGCCTCTGGATCGTGGACAGTCGCCCGCCGATCCCTTCGATCTCAGCCAGCGCGGCCGGCTCGTCGGAGCCATCACCGATCGGGCCGGCAGCAAACGCCGCATCGATCGCCTCCCGCACCACATCAAAGCCCTGGTCAGCACCGCGCTGGACTGGCTGCCAGCCCCTCAGGATAGCGATCGATCCATCGTCTTCGACGACCAACACCGCGTTGTGCCAGGTGCCGTCGGTGCAGGCGAAAGCGGCATAGCCCTCGCGCTTGGCCCACTGTGCGGAGCCGGAGAAAGTCACCGCCAGGGCGATGGCGACGGTGGTCGACCCCAGGCGCATGAGCGCCCGACCCACCGAGGTCAGCGCGTCGGGATTGCCGGGGTTGACCTGCCGGCGTGGAATGTCGATGTGGTAGCACTGCGAGGGGTCGGCGGGGGAGTCGGCAACGATCACGTTGTTGAGCTCGCCGTCGGGATCGACCTCGCGGCGTGCCTTCACTTCGGCGTCGATCAGGGCCAGCAGTGCAGCGTGAATGAGGCTGAGGCGGGCGCTGAGGAGTGAATTGGTCTGCGACATGGGCTGTTCTTCGTTCAGTGGATCTCCATTGGAGCACCCCAGCCCCGGTGCGAAAGTACGGCCGGCGCCTGGCCGGCGCCCGGCTATCGACCGAACGCCGTGAGCCGTCCGTGCACCAACCCGAGGTCCCGGGCCTTGCGACGGATCGCGTGCAGCGACTTCGCCCCCGCCAAGGCCTCATGGACCCCTTCCACGCCCCTTTCCGGGAACACAGCGTTCAGCGTGGCCAGCTGGGTCTCGCTCCAGTCCGAGGAGCGGGCAGAGGACAGCCCCAGGGCGCCGGCCCGTGTACGAATGGCGATCAGCGAGCGCGAGCCCTTGAGCGCGTCGAAGACGAAGCGGGCGCCCTTGGTCGCGTAGTGGGCCACCACCGCGGCATCCTCCCGGGGGGACCAGGCCTTGGCCGACGTGAAGGCACGTGCCCCCTCAGCCTCCGCGGTGTCGACCCGCGTGATCCCCAGTCGATTGGCCTTCTGGTAGATGGCCGTGAGGCTCTTGGCGCCCTGCAGGGCATCGAACACGCCCTGGGCGCCGCCGGTTGGGTAGACGCTGCGGATGCAGTCCACTTCCGCGGGCAGCCATTCCTCCCGCGAGGGCCCCGACACCCCCAGCTTCTGCGCCCGGGTGCGGACTGCCGACAGCGAGCGCGCTCCACCCAGGGCGCGGTGCGCCGCCTTCGCGCCGCCCTCGGGCATGCGTGCCTTGACGATCTCGTCCTCTGCCGCGGTCCACGCCGGACTGCGGGCGCCGTTGTGGCCCTCGTGCACCAGGCCCAGCGCCTTGGCCCGGGTGCGGATCGCGGGTAGGGAGCGCGACCCGGCCAACGCTTCCAGCGCCCCTTTGCCGCCCTGCACCGGGAAGACCTCGCGCAGCACGCGGGTCTCCTCGTCGGACCAGGCGGCCGAAGCATCCCGCTGCAACCCCAGCTTGATCGCGCGCACCCGGATCGAGTCGAGGCTGCGCTGGCCGCCCAGCGCCTGGAGCACACCGTTGGCACCACCGACGGGATAGACCTCGGCCATCACCCGGTCCTCCCGTGCGGTCCACTTCCGCCTGGCCCGCTTGGCGCCGGCGGCCTTGCCCGGCCGCGACCTGGCGCCCGGGGGCGGGCGCAGCGCGCCTTCGAGGGGGAAGCGCAGTACCGTGCCCCCCACGCCGAGGGGAGCTTCTGGAGGGGCGCCCTCGCTGGATCGCCGCGCAGCGTGGAAGGCCTCGATGTCGTCTGCGTCGATGGCGTGGCGCTGCGGCGGCTGGGCGCGCAGCAAAGGCTGGTTGCCACTGACCGCGGCGATGACCGGGGCGGCGGCCTCGGCGATGCCTGCAATGCTCACTCGGTCGACCTCGCTGGCGCCCCTGCCGCCGCCGGCCCCCAGCGCATTGAGGAGCTGGCCATGCGCCTGCCGGGCGATCAGGTTGGCGAGCCACTCGGGGCTGACCTGGGCAACCTCGGCCGACCAGTAGGGCACCCCAGCCTGCAGCTCGCCTGCACGGTGGAGCGAGGCCATCAGGGCGTGGCGCGAGGCGAACTCGAACTGTTCCCCGTCCCGGCTGAAGCGTGTGCGCGCCCCGGCGTCCTCCACGGACGGCGAGGGGCCGTGCTGGATCGAGGTCGCCGACGCCCGGCGCTTGCCAGAGGATCCGTCAGCCATGGTCCGACTCCGCGGAGACCAGGGCCTGGCCGGAGCGAGGCGTCGCGCGGAGATCGCGCAGGGCGGCGATCGAGCGCTGCAGGTGCTCGGCCGCCCACATCGCCGCCCTGAGATCGGCTTCGACGATGAGCTCCTGCCCCGCCTGGTTGGCCACTAGAAGCTTCCGCAGCAGGCTCAACGCCTGGCCCACCGACTGGATGGCGCCATCGCGAATCTCGATCACCTGCTCGAGGTCGAGTGCCGGCCCGGGCGCAGTCGGGCTCGGGTGTAGCGACACCGGCGCCACCAGCCGCTTGGGCTCGGGGTCCGCCGGAGCCATCGTTGGTGCGTGGGATCCCGCTTCCATCGCCTGAAGTCGTCCTGTATCAGCCTTGGATGGGCCTCAGAACGTTGTCACGCAGCGCAACGGGCCCAGGATGAGAGGGTAGACAGCCGGGCAGGCGGCGGTGCTCGCCAACCCTCGCGAATGCATCGAGGGTTGGCCGAAATCAGCTTGTTGGATCCCCGGTCCACAGCCTGGGCGAACTAGATGGCGTCGCCGGCTCCGGCCAGGCGGCGCATCTCGGCGCGAACGCGTTCGAGCTCCTGGGCAGTGGGCGTGGTCTTCTCCGCCACCAGCGCTTCGATGTCGCTGATGAGCCGCTCGGCCAGCTGCGGCTTCGGCCCGGGGGCGCGCTTGATGCGGTTGCGCACGATCTGCACCACGCCGATCGCTGCGCACCGCCAGGCCGCCTTGATCGACAGCTCGACCTGCTGCTCGATCGGGCGAGGGATCGGGAAGGTCTCCAGCGCCTTGGCAGCGGAAGGATCCTCCTGCACGGACTGATCGGCCTTCGGGACCGCGTACAGCCACACCGTCGTGCCCTCGGGCATCTGGTTCATGGCCTCCTCGAAGTCGGAATCCAGCTCGACGCGGTGCTCCTCCACCTCGAAGTCCCCCACGCGGGTCACGGTGCCGGCCACGATGGTCCTGAGCTGCGGGTCCTCGCGCGACTCGGTGTCCGGGATGGAGCCGGGGCCGTGGGCCGCCAGCCAGTCGCGGGCCTGCGCACGCAGCTTCCCGGGATCGCGGCCGATCCGGTCGCACTGCAGGAACTCGTCAATGATCTGGGCGGCGCTGGCGAGCGCGCCGGGCTTGCTGGTCGAGGTCATGGGCAGGTCCTGCACTGGAGGTGTGCAGTGATGCTGCGGGAGCAGTTGCCGTCTGAAAGTACGGCGGTGGCCTAGCCGTGCTTCTTGAACACGCCGACCAGCTTGATGGTCAGCAGCACCCAGGCGATCACCCCCGCGATCCACGTCACGGGATGACGCGCCACCTCCTCCATGGTCAGCGCGGACGACTCCACGGCGAGCATCGCGAGGACGATGCCAGCCCTTTGCGACCACCAGGTAGGCGCAAGCGGCGCTCCAGAAGACTCTGCTGGCTGTGCCCCACAGGCGTCGCGTCTGGTCACCGATCTCTCGCCGGGCCTCGGTGAAGCGCTGGCCCTGAGCCTCGCGTCGAAGCTCATCCACTCGGAGCTGGATGTACCCGCTCTTGGTCGCAGCCTCGTCGCCTCTGGCGAGGGCGTAGGCCTGGGCCCACAGCCCGCCATCGATGTCCCCATCGTTGAGCTCCTGCCAGGCGCGTGCATAGAGCTGCTTCTCATCGCCCATGTGTCTGTCCCTCGAATCGCCTGCCCCGATCGTGCTGCGCACCGTCCACCGCGGGGAAGGCCTCCCACGCTCACGGGAAAGGCGTCTGCGTGCGCTCTCGGTAGAGCACCTTCACCCAGGCGGCGAAGGCAACCACGGCCACAAGAATTGATCCCAAAGCCGTGTAGGGGTTGGTGGCGAGCTGGTCGAGGCTTCGTTCGGTGACCAGGGAGACGATCGCCAGCAGTCCGATCATCAGGAAGAGCACGCGGACACCGGCTCCTGCAGCGCTGGCCAGCAGCCGGGTCGCCGCGCTCCTGGCCCGGTAGGCGCCGGCGCTGGCCCTCATCCCCAGTTCCACGAGGTTGGCCGCGGCCTCCTCCTGACGGAGCTCCTCGACCCGAAGTCGGAGGTACTCGCTCTTCGCCGCCGCCTCATCGCCGCGGCCGTGAGCGAAGGCCCTGGCCCAGAGCCCCGTCTCCACCATGCCCCGATCGAGCTCGTTCCACGCCTGCGCGAAGTGATGCTTGTCCTCGGACATGCGTTCTCCCTTGGAGCCGCCTGGCCCGATTATGCTGCGCGATGTCCACTTGGGACGGGGCGCTGGATGTTCTCGTCGTGTGCCGCCGGCGAGTCAGTCGACATCCGCCACATCCGTGCCTGCGACCAGCTGCGGGCGCCACAACCGCACCAGCTCCTCGAACTCGGCCTTGAGCCCCAGGGAGTCGGGATAGCTGTGGCGTTCCCGGATCAGGGTCAGGACGTCCAGCATGGACTGCGAGAGATCCTGGTCCACCGACCACAGGTCCGTCGGATCCCAGGCGCCACATGTGCGCGCGTTCCACCAGGCGAGCAGGAAGTCGGCGCAACGACGGCTCTGGCCGGAGTCGCCGCGGGCAACCTCGATCAGGCGGAGAAGGGATGCTTGCTGGCGAGGAGTCATGGTCGGTGAGGGCCTTCTTCGATGTCGAAGCTCCCACGTCCCGGGAGCCATGGCGCTTGAAGCTCAGTCGCAGGGCATCGTACGTCTTCGCCGGCCCCCTGGGGAGCCAGGTGGGCCAGGTGACGTTCCACAGGATCGCCGTTCCGGAAGGCGCCGGCGCGCTGCTCACGCTTTGCCCCTGCCGCCTGCCGCGCTGGTCCCCAATGCCTTGGCGAGCGCCTGCTCAGCCGCCTGGGCCTTGCTGGCTGCGAACTGTCTGATCTGGTCACCGGTGGACTCCTCGATCTCGCGGAGCGCAGAGGCCGCCGTGCGCAGCGCCGAGGCGAGTGCGCTGGCTTGGTCCGGCAAGCCCGGCACCGCGGCCGGCCGGGCCTCCTTTGCGAGGACCGAGGTTCGCCTGTAGACCTTCGTTGAAAGCAGGCGGGAGCTCCTGGCGCCCTTTGCGGTGTTGAAGGCCGGATCGGTGCCCGGCTCGATCAGCCCTGACTCCAGAAGCGCGTTCAGCGTGGGCAGAGTTATGGCCCGCACCTCCCCACCCATGCCGATACCGCCTTTCTGCAGCCGGCACCGCTGGCGAGTGTCGATGGCCGAGCTGGACCTGCCAAGCTCCCAACCGTCGGCCATCGCGTCCAACACCGCCTGCTGCGCCTTGGTCACCCTGTTCGCCATTGGCTTCTGCGCTCCTGAGTCGATTCAAACTCCAGTCCTGACGAAGTCTCTCAGCGCAGGGGGGGAGCGAAAGATGCGGCGCCCCGGGAGAGTTGCTCAGCTGCTGGGTTGTCCGGGCCGGACGGCGATCACGCTGCAGACGAGACGATCCCCACCCCGGCCACGCCGATCATCGCGGCGGCGGCGCCCATGAAGTTCCGAATGAGATCTCGGAGGGCGGCACGTTGGACCACTTCCCGTCACGCTGAGCCTTAGGGAATGGCCGAAGATGCGCCCACTTTGCAGCCTCGCGGTCCATCTCCGAACACCTCACCTCGTCGGTGAGGCGGCGCCCGTGCAGGGCCAGGTGCCTACCGGCCGCCTCCCAGAACCCGATGGCGCTGCCTACGATGTGTACCGGCGTGACCGGCATATCGTAGCGCTCAGCGACGGCCAGAACCGCCTGTAGCCCATAGCCCTGGCGCCTCTCAGTGGTCTTGATCTCAAACACGTAGACGCGATCTCGAAGCGGAGAAACGCTATAGCTGACCGTTCCAACCCGACGACCGTCTCCTGCATGGATGCCGGCATGACGCAGCGGCTCTGGCCGCGCCCAAGCCATGAGGAAGTCGAGTTGCTCGCGGAGCTCGATGCTGGGAAGGCGTCGCGCCGGCGTAGTCCTCCGCGCCAGGCGCCTGAGAGCGTCCACCAGTGGGCGGAGAGGCCGGGGTGCCTTCAATGCTGCTCAGCGCCCCGCAGGTGGCAGCCCACGGGCGGCCATCGAGAACCAGGGGAGCGAGGCGAGCTGCGCGCGGGGCATCGTCTCAAGCTCCCGGGTGATCGCCGATGCAAGCGCCTGGCGTAGGACGTCGGTGTTCATCTTCGCTACCATCTTCGCTTTCATCTGGTCCATCCACACTGCTGCTTGATGTTCACGTCGAACTCTACCCCGGAGCCCAGCCCCGCTGGAATGGACCGTACGATCGACGGTGCTCCAGGCCGGCTGGACCGTACGATCGACGTTGATCCATGCCGCCCGGCTCGCCTGGCCCAGTCTCCCACACGATACATGCCGCCTAGGCTCTGAGGCCCGCCGACGCTGCGATGCGCGACCAGCGTTGCGCAGCCCGGATGTCACGTTTGCGGATCACCACCCCGTCTTTCCGCCAGGTTGCGACAGCCTTCTCCAACTGCGGGTCCCGGCTGGCCAAACTGTCCAGTACAGCAAGCTCCCGGTCATTGGCTGCGCGCAGGTCCACAAGCAGCTCAGATCTCTCGTCGAATCGGGTCGAACCTACCATCCGGCGAATCTCGCGATGGATGCCCAGCTCGGAGGTCAGGATGATGTAGATGGTCCCGATGGCGATGATGAAGCCTCCGGCTTGAGACCCTGTCAACGCGAGAGCGGCCGCCACACCCCATCCAATGGCAAGCATCTGGAGCACCCGATTCTTGCAGGACTTCAATGCTTCCCTGGTCTCGTGCTCGTCGTAGGGCCTGTGGCCAAGCTCTCGATTGGCGTCTGGGTTCGTTACCTTCACCGCGGTCTCCTTCGGGTTGATTGTTGACGGTTCGACGCCTGCATCGCCCGGGCGCGCTGCGCGCCCCTCCCACGCTGCCAGTTGAGCCCAAGGTCACGGGCTTTTCGGCGAACTGCGTGTGCGCTTTTTTCTCCAGACAGGGCATCGCAGGCAGCCTGCAGGCCTTTGGAAACGACTAGGTCGCTGAGGACGGCGAGCTCCTCCTTTGTCCAGTCAGGGCTGCTGCTGCCCGTGACTCCCTTCTCGCATGCACGGGTCTGAATGGCAGTGACGCTGCGCGTTCCGCCAAGCAGAGCGAAAACGCCATCGGCGCCCTTCGCGCGATAATGCTTGGCCAGGATCGCATCCTCTTCTGCCCCCCAGGGCAAAGGGATGCCGGGAGATCCCGGGGAACGCTTTAGACCTAGCCGTGCGGCCGCCGCGCGTATCTGCCCTACGGAGGCTGCGCTCTGCAGGGCAGCCTCGACCGCAGCGGCGCCGTGGGCTGGGTACACACGCAGGAGCAAAGCTACGCGTTCAGTGTTCCAGAAATCGGGTTCCTTCCGACGCTTGACTCCGAGCGCTCGTGCACGCGCGGTGATCGCTGCCTTAGACCGCCTCCCCTGGAGCATCGCGTGGACTCGCTCCGCCCCCCCGTCCGGGTAGTTCGCCCGAACCACCCCATCGTCCTCGCTCAACCACTGAGTCGCACGGAAGCCAGACGCCCGCTTCAGGCCTCGAAGCCTGGCCATCGAGATGATGGCTTGTAGGGTGACAAGCCCACCGAGAGCATCACGGACTGCAGTCGCCCCCTCTGCTGGATACAGGCGCTCGAGGATGCGCAAGCGCTCCGGTGTCCAGATGGCACGGCCGCTGCGGCGGAGACCGAGCAGCTTGGCTCGGGCGCGGATCGCAGCTCGCGACCGGGTACCGCCAAGCTGTTTCTCCACCGCCTTAGAGCCGCCGAGAGGGTAGTGCGCCCTGAGGAGGCCTTCCTCTTCATCGCTCCAAGGGGCGACGTGGGTAGATGGCCCTATTCCGAGCGCCTTCGCGCGGCGCTGTATCGATCGCAAGCTTCTCCGGGAGCCGAACGCTTCCGCGGCCGCCTCCAGCCCGCGGGGCAGAGTATCGAGAAGCAGCTGATCATCTGCCGGGGTCCAGTGCGGATTCGTCATGAGAAGCTCAAGGGGTCAGAACCATTGAAGTCGAGGCGCATGGGGGCTGGATCTGCAGGCCCTATTGCTGCCTCTCAGGCTGGGGCGGGGAAATAATCATCCAAACCATCAGGATGCCGAACCCTGCCACAGAGGCAAGCCACACGAGATTCAAGGGACGAACAGAAGGCAGCAACTCCGGTTCCGTGATCGCGAGGTAGGCTAGCAAGCCGACCAAAGGGGTCAGAAACGAGATAACCGCCCGGGTTGAGATCAGGCGCAAGAGCTTCTGTTTGGCATGTGACATCAGGTATCTCCCTTGGTTCTTCGTGAGAGGCGAGGCACGACTTCGAGAGTGCACTCGGCTGTCGCCCGTGCACGAGCGAGCGCTTCCTAAGTTTATGTGCCGCGCGCCGCGGGAAAAGGGCCCAACTGGGCCCAACCTCACGGGGGTTGGGGATCAGAGCCCAGCGTTTCTCTCCGGAGTCGCGAGGCGCTCCAGTCAACCGCCGTGCACCCGGCAGTACCAGCCCGCGCGATGGAGCGGCAGCCAGTCGACCAGGGGTATATGGCCCGGAGAAGGGTGCACGCCGAACTGGTTCCTGCACCGCCGCCCCTTGCGCAGCATCTCCATGCACCGGATCTCGCCGCTGCATGCGATGTAGGCACGAAGCTCCTCGACGTTCGCGCCCGTCGCCCGGGCAACGAAGGCGTAAGGGTCCGCGAGGTATTCGTCCAGCCTGGACTCCGGGACGTGCACGTCGATGCCTTGGGCTTGAACTCGCGCCTCAAGCCGCAGGGGGCCGATGCAATAGTGGTTCGTGGTGGTTGACATCAGAATTCTCCTCAGCCACTAGGCGTCGCTCCCATGCGGGGGAGGCGTCGCTTGGAGCGTCACGGTCGCGCAGGCGCGGCCGCGTGCGCCGCCCGAACGCGATCGAGCGCCACACAGAAAGCGTCAATTGCCTCCACGTGCGAAGCCATACGGTCCCGGTGCTTCCCGGATCCAGCTGATCGCCATGCGTTGCGTGTACTCACCACGGCCGCACTCGAAGCGAGCAAAGCTTCCATGGCCGCGAGCTGCTCGGATCTTTCACTGAGTTCACGCCTTCTGCGGTCAGCGGCGCCAGGCACAAGCCGACGCGCTCCAATCTTGTCGACTCGCTTCTGAGCGCTGGCGACTTCGCGCCTTAGCGGCTCAAGCGCCCGGTGAATCCAGCCATCGTCATCTCGCACTGCCAGCTCCTCAAGAATGATTTTGGAGTTCTGCACCTTCACCCTTGGCCTCGACCGCGAAAGTTCGGCAGGGGTAACGGCAGCGGGTCGGACAGGGCCAGTCTGGGCTTGAGCTCACGAGCCGCTCCAGATGGTGCAGAGCGCCGGGGTTAGTCATGGCCGACCGCATCGAACTCCGCAGGCTCGGCGGCGCGAAACACCTGCACGGCGCCGTAGAAAGCGATCAAGCCGCCACCCACGGCCACGAGACCGGTCATGGCAAGCCCAAGCATCCCCGCCAGCGCGACAACAACATCCGCGGCCGTGACAGTTCCCGTCGGGTGACGGGCACCGTCGCTCGCCAGCCACAGCGTAAGCTGCGCGATGATCCAAGCGGCTGCCGCCGCCCCGGCCACCACGCCCGTTCCGAAGAAGAGCGCCCATCGGGCATGGCTGTTCCCCACACGCCACAGCGGTGTGATGCGCTCTCCAGGGGAGAAGGCCCAATGCGTTCCCTGCATGAACGCAAGGAACGTCAGCGGGGCGGCAGCGAGCAGTGCACCTGGTGAGACCAGGTGCGCGACCCACGCGACCCCGGCGCCAAGGCACACGACCCCTAAAGCGGCCAGAAGGCGGCGTGAGCGTGGCCAGGTAAGGTGCGCGGTGCCCTTGCCCGTGAACTCTGACCACAGCGCGATCGCCAGGACGATGGCCGCGCCGGTGAGTGCCAGCACCTCGAAGCGCTCCAAGAGCGGTCCCGCGATGTCAGTGAGGGTTGTGGAACGGTCCATGGCGGATCCTGGGAGTGGTCAAGCGTGGAGGAAGTGCTGGGCAAGCAGCAGGCACGTTGCGGCCAGCGCCGCGGGCGCAAGGCTCAGTCGCGGTCCCCATTCGAGCTCAGCTTCGAGAATGAATGCGGCGACCCCGAGGCCCAGCAGCATGAGGAAGCCGACTGCCCCGGCTGACGCGGCCGACGTCCCAGCAACTGCGCCCAGGGCCCTCGCGCCAAGCCAGAAGGTGGCCATGAAGCACAGCCCCGAGGCGATCATGCGCAGGAACACGCCGTCGTGCGGGCCAGGGTCGGCGGAGAAGCGCAGGGCGAGGATGTCGTCAAGCTTGCGGCTCATTGCGCGTCCTCGTTGCGTGTCCTTGCTGAGATGGTAGCCGCGCCTGAGGGCTGCCAAAGCTGGTCAAGCGCCCGCTGGCCGCCGGGACTTGACGATGCGTTGCTGTCCGCCCGGGATCCTCGCCGCGGGTCGCGCCGTGTCCGGGGTGGGCGGTGAAGCGTCGGCGGGCTGCGCCTTGATCCCGAGAGTGCTCGCCATTGTTCGGACCGCCCAGGGCGAGCGGTCCTCCAGCGCCTCCACAGCGCCGCGCCAGCCCCGCTCGGGGTAGACCGCCCTGAGCACCTCGATCTCGGCGTCGCTCCAGGGCCTTGAGGGGGACTTCGCGCAGACCCCCATGTCCTTGGCCCGCATCCGGACCGCGTTGATGCTCCGCGTGCCTTTCAGGGCGCGAACCACAGCCCGCGCCCCCTGGGTCGGATAGGTCGAGGCCAAGATCACGCTTTCCTCGTCGGTCCACTCACGCTTGCCTTTCGCAAGCACGACCCCGAGGGTCGCCGCCCGCGCAGAGATAGCGCCCCGCGTGCGCCGCCCCTCCAGCTCCGCGAACACGCCGGCGCTCCCGCCGATGGGGTAGGCCCGGCGCACGACGGCATCCTCCTCCGCCGACCAGGGGCCGAACATGAACCCCGACTCCCGGGTGAGGCCTTCGTTGCGTGCCTTGACGTGCACCTGGCTCGGTCGCCACGCCGGAAGACCATCCTCAAGCGCGGCGATCGCCTCGAGTACGGCGTCGGTGCCGAGGGTGGGGTAGAGCCGGTACAGGATGTCCACGTGGGACTCCGGCCAGGCAGTGCTGGAGCTTCCATCGTCGACCGCACTGCTACAGGTAGCTTCCGGCACGACGGCGGGCTCAGGCAGGTTTCCGCCCAGGGCAATGATCTCGTCCGCACTCAACCGTTCCCGGACCACGAGCAAGGGACGTACCGCTGAGCTGCGCGTCACCGCAGCGGCGAACAGGGGCTCAAGAGCTGCAGCCAGCTCATCCAGGTCGAATTCTTTCACCAGGCGGGCACCGCCGGGGCCCACGCCCGCCTCCAGCACATCAGGCAGGTGGGCGTAGGAACTGGCAACGAAGCGCCTGGCCAGCTCGGAGGGGTCGGGCTTGAGTGGGACACCACGCCAGTAGACGCAGCCAGGAGTGAGCCCTCCGGTCCTGTGCAGCGCACGCGCCAACGCATCCAGGGTGGGCAGGTCGAACGCCTGACCATCCAGGCTGAAACGCTCGCCTTCGGGGTCGGGGCTGGATACCTCATCCGGCGATGAGGGCCTGGTGCCGGCGTCAGCGGCGGAGAAAGGTCGATTCACGTCGAGAAGATCCGATCGGGTGAGCGGGGGAGGGGAAGACGCCAAGATTGGTGTTCTAGCGGCGCGCCCTTCTAAGGCCTCGAGCGCGTGGCGGTGTCCGGGCTGGACCGCTGTCCGTCCCGGATGCTCGGAATCGCCCGCTGCCCCGGCCGCACACCGACCGACGGAAGACATCGAGCATGCGCCGCACCACCGCCGTCCACCGCGGACGATCAGACAGCCACCGCACAAGGAGCGGGGAGAGCAGGTAGTAGACAGCCACTAGGCCACGCCCCATCCCCCAGGTCATCAGGCGCCGGTCGCGGAATGCTCGAAGCTGGTCGGTCTCCACCGCAGTGGGGCCATAGACCGCCGTGGCCACGAAGCAACGCTTGTCGCGGGCAGATGCAGGAGCAGCTCGGCCAGAGGAAGCGCCGGAGCCAGAGCGGGCAGGGCGGGGGCGGTTGTGATGCGCCTCCATCGCCACCTGCACGCGGTCATGCTCCCGGACACCCCGCTCCGACGCCGCCTTGCGCTGCGCCGATGGCCTGGAGCCGTATCGGCGCTCCCAGACGTACTCAGCCTCGCAACGGGTCAGGGCTGCCAGATCGCCGGAGGCCGGCACATCCTTCCAGCCAGGCCGACGGGGTGCGGTGCTCCGGTCGCCGCGTCGTGGTCCACCTCGGATCGTCATCTCGGTTCCTCCTCTCCTGCTCCCGGCTGGACGCCAAACTTGGTATCCACCTCGGACTCCGAATCCCGCTACTCCCAGTGCTGCCCGCCGAGCCTGGCGACAATCGAGGCGCCAAGCCGGTCCACTAGCGCGTCCATCCCCATCCGGTCATGGAACGTCTGACGCGGCCGGTACTCGTGCACCGACAGGTCCTCGTAGCGGCTGCGCAGGACCGTGTCGAACACCCCGATCTCGTCGATCAGACCCAGCTCCAGCGCCTCGGCCGCAAGCCACGTCCTGCCCGAGAAAAGATCCGGGTCGGACGCCAGCTTCCCGGCGCGGGCCGCCTGAACCTCGGCGATGAACAGGTTGGCCACGTCGTCCACCATCGACTGCGCGAGCTCGTCCTGCTCCGGCGAGTTCGAGCTCCACATCCCGTTGGTGGTCTTGAACCGCCCCGAGGCGTAGGAGCGCTCACGCACCCCCAGCTTCTCCAGCGCGCCCTCAGCGTCATAGGTCCGCATCACCGCGCCGATCGAACCGACCTGGGCGTACCGGTTGGCGACGATGTGGTCGGCGTTGGCGGCAATCATGTAGGCGGCAGACGCTCCCACCCCCTCAATGATCGCTACCACCTCCTTGCGGGGGCGGCCCTCCTGCCGGCACAGCGCCAGAGCCTCGCCGATCCGTTCGGCGTCCGTCGGGGAGCCGCCGGGTGAGGCGATGCGAAGCACCACCGCCCGGGTCCGACCCGCCCGGCAGGCCCGCTCGATCGTGGGAACCAGGAGATCCGCCGACGCACCCCGCGGAGCGCCGATCACCCCGGTCACCGGAATCACGCCGATGCCCGGTTCCGTCGGTCCGCGCTGGAAGCCGAGCATGGGGGCGTAGAGCATGACCCAGGTGCCCACGCCCATCAGCACCGCAAGCGTGATGAAGGCCCGGCGCACGATGACCCACCGGCGCTCATCCCGGTCGCGGCGGATGCAGTAGGCCGCAATGGTGTCGATGAGGGCGTAGGCCCGATCAAAGTTGGTATCCGGCCTGGACGCCGACGCCCGCCCCTCGGTGTCCGGGGTGGAGTCGGGCGTGGTGCTGTCGTTGTCCTGTCGCTCGTTCATGCTGGCTCCCTGTTAGAACTCGCCCGAGTCGCTGTCGTTGGCCGCCGTCTCGATGGCCTTGAGCGACGCGATCTTGTTGATGCGGTTGGTGATGGTCTGCATGCTCAGGTTGAAGGAGGTCAGCTGCAGCAGCATCTCCCGCAGCTCGATGGCTCGCGCCTCGACCTCGGTGATGGTTCCGTGCAGCTCAGGCGGCTGCTTGTCGAGCAGGTCCTTCAGCTTGTAGGTCGGGGAGTTGCGCTTCTTGCCCTCGATCGTCATGAACTTCACCTTGCCCGCCTTCTTGAGCGGGATCATGTTTCCCCACTCGAGCGTGACCGAGTTCCGGATGTGAACCCGGAAGCACCTGGAGACGAAGTTCCCCGTTCGCTTGGCCACCTCGTCGCGCTTCTCGGCAAAGTGCGCCTCGAGCTCCCGCCCCGCGTCGGCGATCTTTCCCCGCAAGGCCTGGATCGACGCACGCAGCACCTCCTCCTCGGCCTTCATCTCCGGCGCCTTCAGTGCGAGTCGCTCTGTGAGGGACTGTTCCGCGCGCTTCGTCATATCTATCCTCTCCGGCAAACGCTATCGTTCGCCCTAGTGAGGAACCTCTCTGGATGATTGGTTCCTGTTGGTGGCCCTTCGCAAGACAAGACTGCAACGTGGTCGGCGTCGCGAAAGTTGCTTCCGGTGCGAAGGCGCCTCTCTGTCACGCTCCCAACGCCGCCGTCAGCGACACCGCCTGCTGCATGGATTGCAAGACTAGACGGCAGGCGCACTTGGTGAGGCGTTTAACTGGCCCCGCTGTGGGCGTGGTTGCGGAAAGCCCGGCCCACCGGCGCACCCTGGGGCGGCGACGACTGACCCACCTTGCGCGGCGCCGTGTGGCCCTACGCCGCTGCGACCCCGGCGTGTTGGTGCTTGGCGGTGACACGCCTCCGAACGGGATTGATCGCACTATCTATCGGCAATCAATCATCCGGTTTGGTGGATCACGAGGCGCCTTGAGGGACGCCCACCGTGATGAGCTGGCGGAAGCGAACCGGCTACCTGGTCCGGCGCAGGTGTGGGGATTCGCAGCCTGGTGCAGCTGGCCTCGCGCGGACACCCTGACGGCGGCGGTCCTGGTCGCCCTCGGATGCGCTT